>Ga0207655_1000023_pt1 | contig 467070 bp, 440 predicted proteins | sample KBSM44metaG_FD_184398 | JGI IMG/M metagenome (GOLD analysis project Ga0207655, IMG submission 184398) | Miscanthus rhizosphere microbial communities from Kellogg Biological Station, Michigan, USA - KBS M4-4 metaG (SPAdes) (version 2) | ecosystem: Host-associated > Plants > Roots > Rhizosphere... | reverse complement strand
GCGAAACACCTGGCTTCAGGCGCGTTCCTGAGGGCAGTAAAGAATCGGTGGAGCGGTAGTTCAGTTGGTTAGAATACCTGCCTGTCACGCAGGGGGTCGCGGGTTCGAGCCCCGTCCGTTCCGCCACTATATTGAGAAGCCCTGACTGTTAAAGTCAGGGCTTTTTCATTTTCCCTTTTTATCCTCCGGCATTCTGACGCATTGCTGTGAGGCGAATTCCGACATTCGATACCACGAATTGAAACCCCGCGCTAAAATCCCTATAACAGTCAGTGTGAACTCTTTGTTGTTATCAGCCAGGCGGTAAAGTGCGAAAGAAAACCTATGCAATGCGCTATATAGCAGGCCAGCCAGCGGAGAGAATTTTTCCGCCGGGCGCTATGCTGCATCTTGGTCAGGGCCTGCCGCCGGGGGAGCCGCTGCCGGCCGATCCCACCTTGCGGGTGCTGGTATGGAATATCTTCAAACAGCAGCGTGCTGACTGGATGTCGGTCTTGCAGGGTTTCGGTCGCGACGCCCATCTGGTCCTCCTGCAGGAAGCACAAACCACGCCTGAACTGATCCGGTTTGCCACCAGTAACTATCTGGCAGCCGATCAGGTACCCGCTTTTGTTCTGCCTCAGCACCCCTCAGGGGTGATGACGCTGGCCTCTGCGCATCCGGTCTATTGCTGCCCGCTGCGCGAGCGCGAGCCGCTGCTGCGGCTGGCAAAATCTGCGCTGGTTACCGCGTATCCTCTGCCAACCGGCGATATGCTGATGGTAGTGAACATCCATGCGGTCAATTTCAGTCTGGGTGTGGACGTCTACAGTAAGCAGCTGGGGCCCATAGGGGAGCAGATCCAGCATCACCGTGGCCCGGTGATAATGGCAGGAGACTTCAATGCATGGAGTCGTCAGCGCATGAACGCGCTTTATCGCTTTGCGCGCGCTATGTCTCTGCGTGAAGTGACGTTTACAGACGATCACCGGCGTAAAGCGTTTGGCCGGCCGCTCGACTTTGTCTTTTACCGGGATATGAAAGTTAGTGAAGCAGCGGTGCTGGTTACCCGGGCCTCCGATCACAACCCGTTACTGGTAGAATTCAGTCCCGTCACTGTTGCACGTTAAACGCACCTTTCTGTGATGATAAGACATACTGATCTGGCGGGCACTGCTATAAATAGTGCGGTGCTGATAAAGAAAAAAGGCTGACAAATGTCAGCCTTTTCAATGCATCAGGTATCTGGCGTTGCGCTATTCTTAACAAACAGAGTGAGCTTATCACCCGGCTGTATATCCTTCGCGTCGCTGTTCCAGCGCATTACGTCCTGCGTATTTACACCGTGACGTTTTGCAATACTGGCAAAAGAATCACCCTTACGAACGCGGTAGGTGATGCTGTTGCCGTTATCTGCCAGCTGCGAGGCCGCTGTCGTACCGCTAACCGTGAGGGTCTGACCGATACGGACTGCTGCACTGCGCAGATTGTTCTGCTGTTTCAGCGAGCTCATGCTGACGCCCAGCTTACTGGCGATACCGGATAGCGTGTCGCCTTTACGTACGGTATAGCTGTTACCGGCTGCACTGGCTTTAGCCAGTTCAACGGGCTGCACGGAGGCGATATCTCCGGAGGCCAGAGAGTTACGCAACTTTGCCACGTTGGACTTAGGCACCATAATGTAGTGCGGTCCATTTGGCGCAGTCGTGCCATTTTTGTACCCGGCGTTAAATGTCTTCAGTTTACTGAGTGACATGCCCGCCATCTCTGCAGCCTGGGTTAACTGCATCTGCTGTCCTACTTCCACACGCGCCAGCGCGCGGCTTTCGTTAGGAGTGGGCAGTTTAATACCGTAACGCTTGTTGTTCTTAAGCAGTTCGCTTAAGGCCAGCATTTTCGGGACATAAATGGTTGTTTCGCGCGGCAGTGATAAATGCCAGAAGTCAGTCGGCTTACCGCGTGCCTTATTCTGCTTCATCGCTTTCAACACGCGCCCTTCACCGCTGTTATAGGCTGCTACGGTCAGTAGCCAGTCGCCATCAAACATTTGGTTCAAACGCTGCATCATATCCAGTGCTACTTTGGTTGAGGCCACCACATCACGGCGTCCGTCATACCAGCGGTTCTGTTTCAGACCATAATTTTTGCCCGTTTGCGCAACAATCTGCCAGATGCCTGCGGCGTTGGCGGAGGAGGTTGCGTGAGGGTCAAAAGCGCTCTCCACTATGGGTAGCAGTACCAGTTCCATCGGCATTTTACGTTTCTGTATCTGCTCGACAATCCAGTACATGTACGGCTCTGCCCGTAATGTTACATCGTGGAGATAGCTCTTATTTTTTAAAAACTTTGTTTTCTGTTCGCGGATCCGGGCATTTTCCGGGATCCCCATCTTCAACTCGTCACTAATGAGATTCCAGAGATCGGTGTCTTCTGCGAGGCTGGTTCCATCATCTTGCCAGCGCGGCGACAACAAGCGATTTCCGTACTTTCCATTTTCACCTTGACCAGCTGAAGACAGGCTCTGTGCATGCTGAGCGGGGATATTGGCATCATTCCGTGAGGCCTGACATCCGACCAGCAAGACTGAGGCGAGTAATAATATCGCTTTAGCCTTCATGTGTGTGTCAGTAGTTCGCTTAAAAGACGAGCAACTATACGTGACGTACCGGCACAACACAACCCAAAAAATTAAAATTGGTCTTTCTTATTACGCAATTCAGCAAAAGTCTGCCATAACGGGGCAGATTCCACATTAATTGCTAAAGCTTTTTGTAAATCAGCATCTTGTGTACGTAAAAATAAATTTATCTCACGTTCCAGTGCCAGTTTTGTCGGTAAAGTAGTGCGATTTTCCGCCCGTAAATCCTTAATTTCCTGATATCTGGCCAGAATTTTCGGATCATGGGGTAAAATTGCAGCAGCAAACTTCATGTTAGATAAAGTATATTCATGTGCGCAGCAGATAAGCGTATCGGCAGGTAATTCATTAAGCTTTTGAAAAGAATCAAACATCTGTTCAGCCGTGCCTTCGAAAAGGCGTCCGCAGCCACCTGAAAACATTGTGTCGCCACAGAAAAGATAAGGTTCACTGTAATATGAGATATGTCCTAAAGTGTGACCTGGCGTGGCGATGACCTGAAAAGGCATGCCCAGAAGCGTCACTGACTCACCTTCCTGCACAATATGCTGTGCGCCTTTGGCTGCCGTTTCCTGTGGTCCGTAAACCTCAAGCTGCGGATAGCGTTGCAGCAGTTCAGCAACTCCGCCGGTGTGGTCCTGATGATGATGCGTCAGCAGAACAGCAACCGGCGTCCAGCGGTTGGCTTCGATTTTTTCAATCAGCGGCCGGGCTTCACCAGGGTCAACAATCAGGCAGTTGCCGGCGTCATCGGTCAGCGTCCAGATGTAGTTATCCGTTAATGCGGGAATACTGGTAAGATTCATAAACACCTCTCTGGTTGTCTTAAAGGAAGATGGTAGAGCATGAAGCCAGCGAAAACACGCCAGATCCTGACCGCGCCGCGCACCTGGAACGATATGCCCTGGGGAGAGTACTTTCGCGATGCGTTAACCCAGCAGCTGCAGCCCTGGCTGGCGAGGCTTTATGGCTTCCATATGCTAAAAATTGGCAGCCTGAGCGCAGAAATCAATACCAGTCAGTGTGCCATATCTCATCAGGTCAATGTTGGCAGTGAGGGCGACGCACTGCAGGTGATCGCCAGCGTCTCTCAGCTGCCGTTTGAGTCTAAATCAATTGATGCCTGCCTGCTGGCGCACACGCTGGCATGGGAACAGGATCCGCACCGCGTTTTACGCGAAGTAGACAGAGTGCTGATTGATGATGGCTGGCTGATTATCAGCGGCTTCAATCCATTCAGCCTGCTGGGGATCGGCAAAGCGGTTCCGGGTCTGAGCCGGCGAGCGCCCTGGAACAGCAGGATGTTCAGTCAGGTGCGTCTGCTGGACTGGCTGAGTCTGCTGAATTATGAAGTGGTGTACCGCACGCGTTTTCAGGTCGTGCCGTGGCACCGGCAGGGCGGCAGAATGATCAGTGCGCATCTCCCGGCTCTGGGGTGTCTGAACATTGTGGTTGCCCGCAAGCGCACGTTCCCGCTTACGCCTGCTAAAATGAAAACGGCGCGCAGCAGTGCGCAGCTGCGTCCGGTGGTGAATGCTACGCGCCAGTTTCGGGAAACACAGGATCAGGATGCAACCTGATAGCCAATGTCCTCCAGCGCCGGATGACCGGCAGCGCTGCGCGCCAGTTCGTCACAGCGTTCGTTCTCCGGATGGCCGGCATGTCCTTTCACCCACTCCCACTTAATGGTATGGGTGCTGAGTGCCGTATCGAGACGCTGCCACAGATCGACATTCTTAACCGGCTTTTTATCAGCGGTTTTCCAGCCGCGCTTTTTCCAGTTATGGATCCAGCTGGTAATGCCCTGGCGGACATACTGGCTGTCTGTGCTGATGACCACGTCGCACGGCTGCGTCAGCGCCTCTAATGCGACGATGGCCGCCATCAGCTCCATGCGATTATTGGTGGTGAGTCGGTAACCCGCGCTGAATAACTTTTCATGCTCGCGATAACGTACAATAGCCCCATAGCCGCCCGGTCCCGGATTGCCGAGGCAGGAACCGTCGGTGAAAATTTCTACCTGTTTGCGCATCTCTGGTAGACTTCCCTCTAAAAAAACGCCAAGTCTGACACAAAACGAGCCCTATGATCACTGCAAATAACCGCCAGATTGTCCTTGATACTGAAACCACCGGCATGAATATGATCGGGGTACATTATGAGGGGCATCGCATCATTGAAATCGGTGCGGTTGAAGTTATCAACCGTCGCCTGACCGGCAACAACTTCCATATGTATCTCAGGCCCGACCGGCTGGTGGACCCGGAAGCGTTTGGTGTTCACGGCATCGCCGATGAGTTTCTGGCCGACAAGCCCACCTTTGCGCAGATAGCCGATGAGTTTCTCGACTATATTCGCGGAGCTGAGCTGGTGATCCATAACGCCTCGTTTGATATCGGCTTTATGGACTATGAGTTTGGCATGCTGCAGCGTGATATCGGCAAAACTGAAAGCTTTTGCAAAATCACCGACAGCCTGGCGATGGCGCGTAAAATGTTTCCGGGCAAGCGTAATAGCCTGGATGCGTTGTGCAACCGTTATGAAATCGACAACAGCAAACGTACGCTACATGGCGCACTGCTGGATGCCGAAATTCTGGCGGAAGTCTTCCTGACCATGACTGGCGGCCAGACGTCGCTGGCATTTTCCATGGAGGGCGACCAGCGTAATCAGGCTGAAGGGGAGCATATTCAGCGTATCAGCCGCCCCGGTTCAGGCCTGCGCGTGATTAATGCCAGTGATGAAGAAGTCATGGCGCACGAAAGCCGCCTCGATCTGGTCACAAAAAAAGGTGGCAGCTGTCTGTGGCGCGTCTGATGCACTGATTTTGCTGCTAAAAACAGCGGCGAGCTGAAAAAAGCGGCAAACGTGTCATTTTGATATAAAAAGCGTTGACGGGGGAGGGGGCTGCCATTAATATGCGCCTCGTTCCCGACGGGGAACAAAGCGCGGAGCGGTAGTTCAGTTGGTTAGAATACCTGCCTGTCACGCAGGGGGTCGCGGGTTCGAGCCCCGTCCGTTCCGCCAATCTATTTAAAAAAGCCGATTCAGAAATGAATCGGCTTTTTGCTTTCTGCTATTCAGCCAGCACTATACACCCTCTTTTTGCAGCGTCGCTTCCGGACGATACGAGACCGGTACGATCCGTTCTGCCCGCGCCAGCCAGCGATAGCAGCCTGCCCCCAGCGCCACGCCAATAAACCAGCTGAAGTTAGCTACCGCATGCAGTGCCGGAATAAAACTTATCGTCAGGCAGATCCCGACCGCCGGCAGCAGCGCCGCGATCGCTTTGGGATTAAAGCCGTTGCGGTACCAGTAACGTCCCTGCGGCGTGGCGTTAAACAGGTCATCAACGCTCACGCTACCGCCTTTAATCAGATAAAAATCCGCAATCAGGATACCGAACAGCGGGCCCACAAACGAGCCCAGCACATCCAGCGTATAGTGGATAAGCTCAGGTGACTGAAACAGATTCCACGGCGTCAGCAGCACAGAGCCCACTGCGGCAATCATGCCGCCGGTGCGGAAACTGATCTTCTGTGGGGAGCAGTTAGAGAAATCAAAGGCGGGTGACACAAAATTCGCCACGATATTAATACCAATGGTGGCGGTGATCATCGTCAGCAGGCCGATAGCCACGGCCAGGTCATTGCCCACCATACTCACCGTCTCAATCGGGTCGGTGATCATTCTGCCAAACAGCGACTGCGTGCCGGAGACAATCACTACCGTAACCACGGAGAACAGCAGGAAATTAAACGGTAATCCCCAGCGGTTGCCGCGACGGACTTCGCCCATGTTTTTACCGTAACGGGAAAAGTCGCCAAAATTGAGCAGCGGCCCGGAAAAGTAGGAGACGACCAGAGCGGTGGCGGTGATCATCTGCCAGGTCTGTTCGCCGGCACTCAGTGATTTACTGGCCAGCGTAAACGAAATACCCGCCAGGCCGGTTTTGTATACAATCCAGCCCGCCAGCGCCACCATGACGACGTAAACAGCCGGACCCGCCACGTCGATAAAGCGCTTAATAGCATTCATACCGTGCCAGAACACCATCGCCTGCAGCAGCCACATGATGCCAAAGCAGCACCAGCCGAGCAGCGACAGCCCCAGCCAGCTGCTTTGCGTCATGCTATTGAGCGCCGGAAAAAACTTCAGCAGCACCAGCATCAGCGCATTCGCTGCCAGATAGGTCTGAATGCCATACCAGGCAAAGGCGATAAGCCCGCGGATCACGGCCGGGATATTGGCGCCGAATACGCCGAACGCCTGACGACAAATCACCGCATAGGGCACGCCCGCCATCTGGCTGGGTTTCGCCACCAGATTCGCACAGAGCTGCACGATACCGATCCCGGCCAGCAGGCACAGCAGCACCTGCCAGCTTGCCAGTCCCAGCGTAAAAAAGCTGGCGGCGACCACATAGCCGCCCATGCTGTGCACATCCGACATCCAGAAAGAAAAGATGTTGTACCACGTCCAGTTCTGCTGGCGCGTTGGTGCCAGATCTTCATTACACAGACGCGGGCTATAGGCCGCGCGGGCATCAGCCTGCGCCGGCGTCACTTCAGTATGAATTGGCATGAAACCTGCTCCTCTCACCATGATGGGGAAAATATTCACCGTTTAGAGAGATCCTGCAGGATCCAGGCCAGAAGTGATTTTTTGTATACAAAAAATGATGGCAATGTATACGATATCTGGCAGTCAGCTATTTTCCGGAGCAGGTAATGAAGCATGAATCCGGGGTGAAGCCCCGCGCTGTGCCCTTTGAAAAAGATGAAGCGATCTTCCAGGCATTACTGAATGCCATCGTTGAGCACCAGCTTCCGCCCGGCAGCAAGCTGCCTGAAGAGGCGCTGGCAGAGGTGTTTGGCGTCAGCCGTACCGGCATTCGCAAAGTGCTGCAGCGCCTCGCGGCGGTGCAGATGATCACGCTGTCGCCCGGACGTGGTGCACAGGTCAGTACGCCGGATGTGGCGGAGTCACGCGATATCTTTGCCACGCGCAGTATGCTGGAGTGTGCCAATCTGCCCGGGGTACTGGCGCATCTGCAATCGCCACACCTCGCGGCGCTGGAGGCAATTATTACGCAGGAGCAGCAGGCGCATGAGCAGAATGATGGCGCGGCCGCCATTCGCCTTTCCGCTGCATTTCACATCCAGCTGCAGGCGATATCCGGCAATCAGGTTCTGACCGATATCCTTACGCGCCTGACTCAGCGCTCATCGCTGGTCATCGCCGCCTGGGGGGCTCCGTGGCAGCACGGCTGTCGCTGCGATCATCACGACAGGCTGGTCAGTCTGCTGCGCCAGCGGGCGCTGCCGGCGCTGACTGAGGCGCTGTCACACCACTTCGACCATATTGTTTCCAGCCTGCACTTTGAGCGCAGCGGTGAAGCGCTGCCCGATTTCAGCCGGTTATTTGCCGGTCATAAAGGAGCCGTATCATGAGCCTGATTCAGGTAATCAACCCCAATACCAGTCTGGCAATGACCGAAACCATGGGGGCCGCCGCCCGCGCTGTGGCGGCACCGGGCACGGACATTCTGGCGGTCTGTCCGCAGCAGGGCGTGCCCTCAATAGAGGGGCATTTTGATGAGGCGATAGCCGCGATCGGCGTGCTGGAGCAGATTAAGCGCGGCGAAGCGCAGGGGGCCAGCGGTCATGTCATTGCCTGCTTTGGCGATCCTGGCTTGCTGGCAGCGCGCGAGCTGGCCAGCGGCCCGGTGATCGGCATTGCCGAAGCCGCAATGCATACCGCCACGCTGGTGGCAACGCGCTTTACGATTGTCACCACGCTACCGCGCACGCTGGTGATCGCCCGCCATTTACTGCAGCAGTATGGCTTTACGCACCACTGTGCGGCGCTGCACGCGATTGATCTGCCGGTGCTGGCGCTGGAGGATGGCAGCGGCGTGGCCCAGGAGAAAGTCCGGGCGCGCTGCATTCAGGCAAAACGTGAAGATAACAGCGGTGCGATTGTGCTCGGTTGCGGCGGTATGGCGTCGCTGGCGCAGGATCTGACCCGCGAGCTGGGTATGCCGGTGATCGATGGCGTCAGCGCGGCGGTGAAAATGATAGAGGCGCTGGTGGCGCTTGGCTTAGGCACCAGCAAGCATGGCGATCTCGCTTATCCGCTGCAAAAACCCCTCAGCGGTGCTTTTCAGCACCTAAACTAAGGTCTGGCTGAGGTGTGACAACAGGAACTGACTGAATGAATGACGCATCTGAAAAGAAAGAGTACAGCTTCAACAAAAATTATCCGCGCGATCTGATCGGCTATGGCGGCCAGCCGCCGCATGCGCAGTGGCCCGATAACGCCCGGGTCGCGGTACAGTTTGTACTCAATTATGAAGAGGGCGCAGAGAACAACGTGCTGCACGGCGATGCCGGTTCGGAGCAGTTCCTGTCCGATATCATTGGCGCAGCCAGCTACGCCGATCGCCACATGTCGATGGATTCTCTGTATGAGTATGGATCGCGTGCCGGTTTCTGGCGCATTCATCATGAGTTTCAGAAGCGCGGTCTGCCGCTGACGGTATTTGGCGTGGCGATGGCGCTGGCGCGGCATCCGGAAATAGTCGCCGCGATCAAAGCAGCAGATTATGACGTGGTCAGCCACGGCTGGCGCTGGATCCACTATCAGGGAATGGATGCAAAAACTGAACGTCAGCATATGCAGCAGGCGGTTGACGTGCTGACAGAGCTGTTTGGCAAAACGCCGACGGGCTGGTACACCGGGCGGGATAGTCCGAACACCCGCCGGCTGGTGGTGGAGCAGGGCAGCTTCAGCTATGACAGCGACTATTACGGCGACGATCTGCCGTTCTGGACCCAGGTCACACGGCAGGATGGCACGGTCAAACCGCATCTGATCATCCCCTACACGCTGGAGTGCAACGACATGCGTTTTGCCACGGCGCAGGGGTTCAACACCGCGGAACACTTCTTCAGCTACCTGCGTGATACCTTTGATGTGCTGTATGAAGAGGGAGAGAGCGCCCCGAAAATGATGTCGGTCGGCATGCACTGCCGTCTGCTGGGGCGTCCGGGAAAATTCCGCGCGCTGCAGCGTTTTCTTGACCACATTCAGCAGCATGAGAGGGTGTGGATCTGTACCCGCCAGCAGATTGCCGATCACTGGATGGCGGTACATCCCGCGCCGTGATGACGCCCTCACCGCAGGGGGTAAGGGCGGAGGTGCTTACTCACTCATCAGGCTGACCTGCGCGGCCACAATGCGCCACCCCTGCGGCAGCCGTACCCACGTCTGCTGCTGCCGCCCAATACGCGCTGTACCTTCGCGGGTAAATTCGGTGCTGCACACTGCGTAATCATCGCCAAAGGTGGTGATCACCGTATTGCGCAGCGTACGATCCAGTCCGGCCGCCGGACGGGCTGCGCGAAAAGCGCGTATGGCCTCAATACCATACAGATTCTCACCCGCACCCAGCCGGACGGTACGCGCGTCGTGCCAGAACAGCGCATCCAGCGTTGCGGTATCATTGCCCGTCAGCGCCAGCTCATAGCGATAAAACGCAGCGGTCACGGCGGCAACGGTATCCGGGTCATTAATCCTGTCCATTGTCATTATTAACTATCCATCAGAGTCGGTTGATCGTACGTCAGGCCCTGCTGCTGCAGCGCCCAGGCGGCGCGCAGCGCCAGGTGTTCATTGCCCGGCGCGGCAATCAGCTGCACGCCAATTGGCAGGCCCCCGGCCGTCTCCATCGGCACGCTGCAGACCGGCAGACCGGCAAACGAGAGGGGCTGGGTCAGCATACCCATAGTGGCGCGGGCAGAGAGCGACTCACCGTTGAGCGTGATATTTTGCTGGCCAATCAGCGTGGCGCTGCAGGGCGTGGCGGGTGCCAGCAGCACATCATAATGCGTAAACAGCGACAGCACCTGCTGCTGAAAGCCGCGGCGAAAGCGCTGTGACTGCGCGTACCAGGCAGCAGGCAGCATTGCGCCGGCCAGCAGGCGCTCACGCGAGTGAGGTTCAAACTGCTCCGGCTGGCTGCGCAGGGCGGGCAGATAATGACTGCCGCCTTCCACTGCCGTGATGATAAATGCGGCGGCGCGCGCCAGCTCAGCCTGCGGCATGACAACCTCTTCTTCTGCCTGCAGCGCCCGCGCCACGCGTGCCACCGCGCTGCGCGCCTCATCGTCACACCAGGTGGTAAAAAAACCGCCCAGCGTCGCGCAGCGCAGCCCGTCGCTGCCGGCCTGCAGGCGATCGCTGACCGGCTCCGGCGGCCGCGTCAGCTGAAACGCATCCCCGGCGTCGCGGCCCTGCAGCGCATCATACACCAGGCTGAGATCCTCAACCGAGCGGGCAAACGGGCCGATATGATCGAGACTGGCGACAAACGGCTGCGTACCGCTGCGTGACAGGCGGCCAAAGGTGGGCTTGAGGCCGAAGATCCCGCACAGCGATGCCGGTACGCGGATAGAGCCGTTGGTATCGCTGCCGAGCGAAAAGTGCACCAGTCCGGCGGCCACCGCAGCGGCGGATCCACCGGATGAACCACCGGCGATGCGCGTGACATCGCGCGGGTTGCAGGTGGCGCCGTAGTGGCTGTTTTCAGTGGTAAAGCCATAGGCGTAGGCATCCATATTCAGCATACCGGAGAGCAGCGCGCCCGATTCGCGCATCCGGTTGACCGCCCAGGCGTCTGTACGCGCCGCCGCACGCGTGCTGAACAGGCTGGCGCCGGCCAGCGTGGTATGGCCGGCTACATCAAACAGATTTTTTACGGCATAAGGAATACCCGCCAGCGGCGGCGGCGTTTCGCCGCGCAGGCGCTGGCGGTCAAGCTCTTCAGCTTCGCGCAGCATGCGCTGCCCGGTGATCGCCGTCCAGGCGTTAAGCGCCGGATTATGCTGCTCAATCGCCGCCAGCGTATGGCGGGCAATCTCAGCGGCGGCGATCTCACCCTGCTGCAGCGCACGCTGCAGCGCTGCAATCGATAAGGACGTCAGGCGCATGGCTGAAATACCCCGGCGACTTCCAGACGATCGTCCAGCGACAGCGCCATCAGCGGTGCGGCCATAGCAGCGATCCGGCTAAGCTGCAGCTGCAGCTCGCCACGACGTGCGTCATTCAGATCCAGTGCCAGGATCTGCTCCATCTGAGCAACATAATTCGCCCACTCTGCGGGTTCAGTCATCAGTATCTCCTGTTAAAAACCGGCTGCGCTGCCGTTGCTGCGCGGATCGAAAGCGCCTTCCAGCATGCCGCTGGTGTGGCGCACCACGGCGCCCGCATGGCCCACTACTTCACTGAAGTCAGAGAGCAGCTCCACCTGATGGCCCAGCAGACGCAGCCGGGCCACCGTTTCCGGCGCCACGCGCGCTTCCAGTTTGAGTGAATCAGAGGCTTCGCCCCAGGTGCGGCCCAGCAGCCAGCGCGGCGCGCTGACCGCCTGCTGCAGCGGCATTCCCTGAATGACGTGACGGGTAAAAATGGCCGCCTGCGTCTGCGGCTGACCATCTCCCCCCATTGATCCATACACCATGACCCGGCCATCCTTCAGGCGGGCGGCGGCAGGATTAAGCGTGTGAAACGGCTGCTTGCCCGGCAGCAGGGCCAGCAGGTGATCGGGCTGCAGGCTGAACGCCGCGCCGCGATTCTGCCAGGTGATCCCGCTGCCAGGCAGCACCACGCCACTGCCAAATTCATGATAGATACTCTGAATAAACGAGACTGCCAGCCCGCTGCTGTCGATGGCGCCCATCCAGACGGTATCGCCCGGGCCACGGCCGGTGCCCCACGGCGCGGCGCGGTGGTCATCAATATTGGCGGCAAGGCTGGCAAGATGTCCGGTATCAAGCAGCGCCTGCACGTCGGTATCGCTGTGGCGCGGATCGGTGATGTGCTGGTCACGCAGGCTGAACGCCTGTTTGGTGGCCTCCACAATCCGGTGCAGCGTCTGGGCTTCATCAGCCTGCGCCATGTTCAGGCGATCGGTAATCCCGAGGATCGCCAGCGACACCAGCCCCTGCGTCGGCGGCGTCATATTCCAGATATCGCCTTCGCTGTGCGCCAGGTGAAGCGGAGTACAGCGCCGGGCACGATGCTGCTGCAGATCGGTAAGCGTGACCGGCATACCCAGCGTGTGCATATCATCAGCCAGCGTCTGCGCCAGCCGGCCGCGATAAAAGCTCTCCAGCCCCTCTTCGCTCAGCTGGCTGAGCGTGGCCGCCAGCGCGGGCTGGGTAAAGCGGCTGCCCGGCTGTGGCGGCCGGCCCTCCGGCATAAACGTGGCGGCAAAGCCGGGCTGATGTTGCAGTTCAGGCGCTTTTGCAGCGGTGGCAGCGGCCTGCGAGGCGGTAACCGGTATGCCGTCGGCGGCATACCGGATGGCATCGCGCAGCAGGCGGTGCAGCGGCAGCGGCGCATTGCCCAGCTCCTGTGACACCGTCAGCGCCTCCTGCCAGCCGCTGACGGTGCCGGCCACGGTCAGCGCTGCTTCCGGTCCGCGATGCGGGATCGTCTGCCGGCCCTGATAAAAACTCACTGACGCCAGTGAGCCAGCTGCGCCGCTGGCATCAATCGCTATGGGTTCTCCCTCCGGCGGCACCACCAGCCAGAAGCCGTCGCCGCCCAGCCCGTTCATATGCGGATAGACCACTGCAATGGTTGCGGCAGCGGCCACCATCGCTTCGAGTGCGCTTCCGCCGTCGCGCAGCACGGCGAGAGCGCTTTCACTCGCCAGATGATGAGGGGTGACGACCATGCCCTGCGGGGCCATGTTGCTCTGAATCATAAGTGCTCTCAGCTGATATTCTGCTCACCTGAATCCGTCGCAGCAGCAAAACCCGCTGCGCGACAACATTCCCTGCTGAAACATAAGCAAGAGCTGTTCCACTTTTTCTGTCGGCAGGCGCTGGATCGATTTATGCTAGAGCAGGGTGAAACGAAAGTTACAGGACAACGCATGAAACAACTCGATGAACGCTTGCGCAGCCAGTACGCTCAGCTGTCGCCTCAGGAGCAGCGCATTGCTGACTTTGTATTTGATCATTTTGATGATCTGATCAGCTACAACAGTGCCGAGCTGGCGCGGCTCAGCGGCGTCTCCAAGGCAACGGTAAGCCGGCTGTTCCGGCGTCTTGGCTATGAAAAATATAAAGATATGCGCGATGAGCTGCGTACCCTGCGGCAGAGCGGAATGCCACTCACCGATAACCGCGACGCGGTGCAGGGGAATACGCTGCTGGCGCGCCACTATAAGCAGGAGATGGCAAACCTGACGCAGTGGATCAACCGTATCGACAGTCAGCAGCTAAGTGACGTCATCGCCGCGCTGGGCAGCGCAAAACGCGTCTTTATCGTCGGTATGCGTAACGCGTATCCGGTGGCGCTGCACCTGCGCCAGCAGCTGCTGCAGGCGCGTGCTCATGTGGTACTGCTGCCGCAGCCGGGGCAGACGCTGGGCGAAGAGCTGGTGGATATTACCCCGGACGATATGGTGGTGGTCATGGCGTTCCGGCGACGTCCGCGCCTGCTGCGTCCGCTGATGCAGCAGCTGCAGCAGCGTGATATTCCGCTGCTGGCGCTCTCGGAGCCGCAGGCGCAGGGTATTCAGGGCGTGGCACGCTGGCAGCTCTGCGCGCCGCTGGACAGCGTTTCTGCCTTTGACAGCTACGCTTCAGCCATGAGCCTGGTGAATCTGCTGGCGAATGCGCTGCTGCATGAGACCCTGGCGCAGGGACGGCAGCGTATTCATCAGATCGCCGATCTCTATCAGCATCTGGATGAGCTGGAACACCGATAACGGGCACTGAAACAGTGCGTCGCACCGTTTTGGTTCTCTGAAACAAATCGCATTTTACCCGTTTTATCTCTGCTGTTAAGGGTTCAGCACCGGTTGTATAGCGGTTCCTTCGCGCCGCTGTGGTTGGCACATTAGTTGCACATACTGTTGATAAGAATCTTTTGTTTCATATTCAACACACCGGGGTGCACAATGAAAAATATTTTACTGGCGGTAGCGGGTGCGGCGCTTTTACTGGTTCAGGCGGGTAGTGCGCAGGCCGATCAGCTGCAGGATATTCAAAAGCGCGGAGTGCTCCGCGTCGCGGTGCCGCAGGATTTCCCGCCGTTTGGATCAGTGGGCACCGATCTGCAGCCGCAGGGATATGATATCGATATGGCGCGCTACCTTGCTAAGCAGATGAAACTGAAGTTGCAGCTGGTGCCGGTCTCCAGTGCCAACCGCGTGCCTTATCTGCAGACGGATAAAGTCGATCTGGTGATCTCCAGCATGGGTAAAAATGCGGAACGGGAAAAAGTCATCGCTTTCAGTCGCGCCTATGCGCCCTTTTTCCTCGGCGTGTTCGGGCCGAAAGGTGAGGCGCTGAAGGATGCCGCCGCCCTGAGTGGCAAATCGATCGGCGTTACGCGCGGCGCCGTAGAAGATATGGTGCTGAGCGCAGCCGCACCGAAAGATGCGCAGGTGAAGCGTTATGAAGATAACAACACCACGCTTTCTGCTTATCTCTCCGGTCAGGTGCAGTATGTGGCAACCGGCAATCTGGTGGTGGCGGCCATCACCCGGCAGAACGCGGCGAAAGCGCCGGTGGCGCAGTTTATGCTGAAAGACTCTCCCTGCTTTATTGGCCTGAAGAAGAATGAGCCGGCGCTGAAAGCAGAAGTGGATACGCTGATTGAACAGGGGATTAAGGACGGTACGCTGAATAAGCTTTCGGAAGCGTGGCTGAAAGCGCCGCTGCCTGCCTCGCTCGGTGCCTGAATAATGGCGCAGCTTAATTTTGCTGAACTCTGGCCGTACTGGCCGGAACTGCTGGCCGGGCTGTGGGTTACCGTGCAGCTTACGGTGGTGGCTACGCTGGGTGGCGTCAGCCTCGGGATCGTCGGCGCAGCGCTGCGCAGCGGCAGGCCGGGCTGGGCCAGCCGCCTCTGGGGTGTCTATGTGGAACTGATCCGCAATACGCCGTTTGTGGTGCAGCTGTTTTTTATCGTGTTTGGCCTGCCGAACCTGGGGGTAAAACTCACCGCCGGAGAAGCGGCGCTGCTGGCGATGCTGATTAATCTCGGCGCCTACAGCACAGAGATCATCCGCGCCGGGATCCAGGTTACGCCGAAAGGGCAGTGGGAGGCGGGGCGCGTGCTGGGTTTAAGCCGGATGCAGACTTTTGTGCGCGTGGTGCTGCCGCCCTCGCTGCAGCGCATTTATCCGGCCCTGGTCAGCCAGTGCATCATCGTTATGCTCGGCTCATCGGTGGTGTCGCAGGTCTCTTATGAGGAGCTGACCTTTGCGGCCAACCTGATTCAGTCACGCACGTTTCTGAGTTTTGAAGTCTACCTGGTGACCACGCTGCTCTATCTGGCGTTGTCAGTTGCGATGCGTCAGCTGCTGCTGGCGCTGGGGCGTAAGTGGTTTGGAGTAGAGCCGGCATGACGACATTTACCGACTGGGACATTCTGCGCAATTTGCTGCTGGCAGCCCGCTGGACGCTGCTGCTGTCGCTGGTGGCCTTCGCCGGCGGCACGCTGGTGACACTGCCGCTGCTGCTGCTGCGCCTGCTGAAAAAGCCATGGCTGACGCGGCTGATTCAGGGCTATACCGCGCTGTTTCAGGGTACACCGCTGCTGATGCAGCTGTTTCTCGCTTTTTTTGGCGTCGGGCTGTTTGGCGTGGATGTGGCGCCGTGGACCGCCGCCTCACTGGCGCTGACTTTTTATACCAGCGCCTTTCTGCTGGATATCTGGTACGGCAGCATACGCGCGCTGCCAAAAGGTCAGTGGGAGGCATCACGCTGTCTCGGCCTGAACTTCGGTCAGACGCTCTGCCGCGTCGTGGCGCCGCAGGCGATCCGCATCGGCATTGCGCCCACGGTGGGCTTTGCGGTGCAGGTGATCAAAGGCACCGCGCTGGCCTCCATTATCGGTTTTATCGAGCTGACGAAAGCCGGCACCATTTTAAACAACGTCACCTATCAGCCATTTAAAGTGTTTGGCCTGGTGGCGCTTGGCTACTTCCTGATGTGTTACCCGCTGTCGCGCTACAGCCAGTACCTGGAGAAAAAATTCCATGCCGCTCATCACCATTAATCAGGTTCAGAAATACTACGGCGAAAATCATGTCCTGAAAGGGGTTGATCTGGATATCGATAATGGCGAAGTGATCTCCATTATCGGCCGCAGCGGCTCCGGTAAAAGCACGCTGCTGCGCTGCATGAACGGGCTGGAGGGCTACCAGGAGGGCAGCATTAAACTGGGCGGCATGACCATTACGCATCGTGAGTCTCAGGCGCGTGAAATCAGCCGTTCGGTCGGCATGGTGTTTCAGAACTTCAATCTTTTTCCTCATATGACCGCGCTGGAGAATGTCATGCTGGCACCACGGCGCGTGCTGAAAAAAAGCGCCGCAGAGTGCCGGGTGCTGGCAACAAAGATGCTGGAAAAAGTGGGGCTGGGTGAGCGACTGGACTACTACCCGGCCAGCCTCTCCGGGGGGCAGCAGCAGCGTGTGGCGATCGCCCGGGCGCTGGCGATGCAGCCAAAAGTGCTGCTCTGCGATGAGATCACCTCCGCACTCGATCCGGAGCTGGTGGGAGAGGTGCTGAAGGTACTGGAACAGCTGGCAGCAGAGGGGATGACGCTGATCCTCGTGACGCATGAAATGAATTTTGCCCGCGACGTGGGCGACCGGGTGGTATTTATGCATCAGGGGCGGGTATGGGAGCAGGGCAGCAGTAAAACGCTGTTTGCGCAGCCGCAGACCGCCGAACTGAAACAGTTTATCTCGACCGTACGCCTCTGAGCGTGGCCATTAAGGAATTCACTATGGATATTCATCAGTTTTCTCAGATCAATCCGCCGCAGCGTCTGCTGATGGGGCCAGGACCTATTAACGCTGACCCGCGCGTGCTGCGCGCCATGTCGAGCCAGCTGCTCGGGCAGTACGATCCGGCGATGACGCACTACATGAATGAAGTCATGGCGCTTTATCGCGGCATTTTTTGCACCGAAAACCGCTGGACGCTGCTGATTGACGGCACCTCCCGCGCCGGCATTGAAGCGATTCTGCTCTCCGCTATCCGTCCCGGCGATCGGGTGCTGGTGCCGGTGTTTGGTCGGTTTGGTCATCTGCTGTGCGAGATCGCGCGGCGCTGCCGGGCGGAAGTGCACACCCTTGAAGTGCCCTGGGGCGAAGTGTTCTCGCCGGATCAGATCGAGGATGCGATCAAACGGGTGAAGCCGCGCCTGCTGCTGACGGTGCAGGGCGACACGTCAACCACCATGCTGCAGCCGCTGGCGGAACTGGGCGCTATCTGTCGCCGGTATGGCGTACTGTTCTACACCGATGCCACCGCCTCGCTGGCGGGCAATGCGCTGGAAACGGATGCCTGGGGGCTGGATGCGGTCTCTGCCGGCATGCAGAAATGCCTGGGCGGCCCGTCCGGTACCTCTCCCGTCACCCTGAGTCCGCAGATGGAGGAGATCATCCGCAAGCGCAAATGTGTGGAGGAGGGGATCCGTACCGCGGCGCATCAGGATGGCGATGACGAGATGATCTACTCCAACTATTTCGATCTTGGCATGATCATGGATTACTGGGGGCCGGAGCGGCTTAATCACCATACAGAAGCCACCAGCGCGCTGTTTGGCGCCCGCGAATGCGCGCGCATCATTCTGCAGGAGGGGCTGGATAACAGCATCGCCCGGCACAAACTGCACGGTGATGCGCTGCTGAAAGGTATTCAGGGCATGGGGCTGGAGACCTTTGGCGATCTGCAGCACAAGATGAACAACGTGCTGGGCGTCATTATTCCGCAGGGCGTGAACGGCGACCAGGTACGTAAACTGATGCTGGACGATTTTGGCATTGAGATTGGCACCTCATTTGGTCCGCTGCATGGCAAAGTGTGGCGCATCGGCACCATGGGCTATAACGCGCGCAAAGATTGCGTGATGCAGACCCTGAGCGCGCTCGAAGCGGTGCTGCAGCACTGCGGTTTCCGTACGCCGCAGGGCGCGGCGCTGCAGGCGGCCTGGGATCACTACGGGAGCCAGGCATGAGTGCACGCCAGATGAGCGCTGAAGAGGCGCAGTCGGCCGCCGCACGCATCATGGCGCGCTGTGATGCGCTGGCAACGATCAGTGAAGATGATGAGGCTCTGACGCGCGTTTATCTGTCGCCGGAACACCTGCGCGCTAACGCCTGCGTGGCGGAGTGGATGCAGGCAGCAGGTATGCGGACCTGGCAGGATGCGGTGGGTAACATCTGCGGCCGCTATGAGGCGGCCGAACCGGGCGCGGCGGCGCTGCTGCTCGGCTCTCACCTTGATACCGTGCGCAACGCCGGACGCTATGACGGTATGCTGGGCGTGCTGAGCGCGATTGAAACCGTGCAGTGGCTGCACGATCGCCGGCAGCGCCTGCCGCTGGCGGTAGAGGTAGCGGGCTTTGCGGATGAAGAGGGCACCCGCTTCGGCATTACGCTGCTGGGCAGCCGCGGGCTGACCGGCAGCTGGCCGGAGAGCTGGATCACGCATCCCGACGGCAACGGCATTACGGTTGCGGCGGCGATGCAGGATGCCGGACTGGATGCCGCACAGGTAAGCCTCGCGGCACGTCATGTCAGCGAGATCGCCGCCTATCTGGAGCTGCATATTGAGCAGGGCCCCTGTCTGGAGGAGGCGGATTTAGCTCTGGGCGTGGTCACCGCCATCAACGGCGCGCGTCGTCTTAACTGCCGTTTCAGCGGTGAGGCGGGACACGCCGGCACGGTGCCGATGCTGTTGCGCAAAGATGCGCTGGCGGCTGCCGCCGAGTGGATATTGTTCATTGAGCAGGCCACGCAGGCGCCGCTGGTGGCGACGACCGGTACGCTCAGCTGTCAGCCCGGCGCAGTCAATGTCATTCCGGGAGATGTGCAGCTGTCGCTCGATATCCGCGGGCCCCAGGATGAGCCGCTGGAACGGCATCTGTCGCGACTGTTAACGCAGGCGCAGGCGATTGCGCTGCGGCGCGGCGTGAGTTTCAGCGCCAGCGAGTATTACCGTATTGCCGCCACGCCCTGCGATCAACGGCTGCAGCAGGCGCTGGGTGCGGCGGTAGAAACCGTACAGGGCCGCACGCTGGCCCTGCCAAGCGGGGCCGGTCATGATGCAATCGCCATGGCGGAGCGCTGGCCCGTTGGGATGCTGTTTGTACGTAACTACCGGGGTATCAGCCACCATCCGGCGGAGTCGGTGCAGGCGGATGATGTGGCGCTGGGCGTGCAGGCGTATCTGCAGGCCGTGACGCAGCTGGCGCAGGCATAAAGGAGCGGGCATGCAGCTGAATGAGTTTAACCAAGCGGATGAGGCTGATGCCCGTCAGGCGATCGCGCACTGCGTTGCCATTCCCGCCTGGCAGCAGGCGCTGGTGGCCGCGCGGCCCTATGCGACCCTGAGTGCGCTCGTCGGGCAGGCGCAGCAGCTGGCGCAGCGGTGGCAACAGGCAGAGCTGGATCAGGCGCTTAGCGCGCATCCGCGTATTGGTGAAGCAGCACAGGGTACGGAACATGAAGCCACGCTGTCGCGCCGGGAGCAGGCTGCGATGCAGCAGGCAGATCGCGATCTGCAGCTGGCCATGCACGCGGGTAATCAGGCCTATGAAGCCCGCTTTGGCCGGGTGTTTTTGATCCGGGCCCGCGGGCGCAGCGCCGCGCAGATGCTGGCAGAATTGCAGCGCAGGCTTAACAATAATAGAGAATGCGAACAGCAGGAGACGCTGGCGCAGCTGCGGGAAATCACCCTGTTACGGCTTAAGGAGAGCATCATATGAGCACCATTACCACGCATATTCTTGATACCGCGCTGGGCACACCGGCCGCGGGTGTAGCCGTGTCACTGGAACAGAACAGTCCGGAAGGGTGGTTTCCGGTCAGCGAAGGAGAAACCGATCGTGACGGACGTATCTGCGATCTGACCCCGGATCCTCTGGCGCCCGGGCACTACCGGCTGACGGCAGAGATTGGCGACTATTTTGCCGCTGATGGGCGCGATGCACTCTATGTCAGTGCGCAGATCGACTTTGTTATCGGACGCGCGGGCAGCCACTATCATCTGCCGTTTCTGATCTCTCCCTGGTCCTGGTCCACCTATCGCGGCAGCTGATCGGCCGCGCTTCATTTTGTGCAGCCTGTCACAAAACCTTTTTTTGAAAGACAAAAGCTATCAAAGCTTTCGGTCCATCCAAATATATTCTGCTCCTGAGTGCCGCTATCTTAACCGCAAAACGTGAAGCCAATGGAGCCGAATAATGAGCACGCCAGACCATAACGATAATGCTGCAGCGTCCGGAAAATGTCCTTTTCATCATGGAGCGTCAGAAGAGAAGAGCGTGCTTGCACGCGGCGCCGGCAGCGGCACCTCTAACCGCGACTGGTGGCCTAATATGCTGCGGGTCGACCTGCTGAACCAGCACTCCAGCCGTTCTAATCCGCTGGATGAAAATTTCAGCTACCGTGAGGCGTTCAGCCAGCTTGACTACGCCGCGCTGAAAGCGGATATCCGTGCGCTGCTGACCGATTCACAATCCTGGTGGCCCGCCGACTGGGGCAGCTACATTGGCCTGTTTATTCGCATGGCGTGGCACAGCGCCGGCACCTACCGCACCATTGATGGCCGCGGCGGTTCCGGGCGCGGACAGCAGCGCTTTGCGCCGCTTAATGCCTGGCCCGATAACGTCAGCCTTGATAAAGCACGACGTCTGCTCTGGCCGGTAAAACAGAAGTATGGCCAGAAAATCTCCTGGGCCGATCTCTATATTCTGGCGGGTAACGTCTCCCTGGAGAACGCCGGTTTCCGTACTTTTGGTTTTGGTGCCGGTCGTGAGGATGTCTGGGAGCCGGATATGGATGTGGACTGGGGCCATGAAAAAGAGTGGCTGGCGCACCGTCATCCGGAAAGTCTGGCAAATGCTCCCCTGGGCGCAACCGAAATGGGCCTGATCTACGTCAACCCGGAAGGTCCGGAAGCGAGCGGCGATCCGCGCTCTGCAGCGCCGGCGATCCGCGCCACTTTCGGCAACATGGGCATGAACGACGAAGAGATCGTTGCGCTCATTGCCGGCGGCCATACGCTGGGCAAAACGCACGGGGCGGCGGCTGCCAGCCATCTGGATGTTGATCCTGAAGCCTCGCCGATTGAAGCGCAGGGCTTTGGCTGGCATAACAGCTACGGCAGCGGTGCCGGAGCGGATGCTATCACCTCCGGCCTGGAAGTGGTCTGGACGCAGACGCCAACCCAGTGGAGCAACTATTTCTTTGAGAACCTGTTCAAATATGAGTGGGTGCAGACTCACAGCCCGGCGGGTGCGATTCAGTTTGAAGCGGTGGATGCAGAAGCGATCATCCCCGATCCGTTTGATCCGGAGAAAAAGCGCAAGCCCACCATGCTGGTAACCGATCTGACGCTGCGCTTCGATCCGGAGTTTGAGAAGATCTCGCGTCGCTTCCTGAACGATCCGCAGGCGTTTAATGAAGCATTCGCCCGCGCCTGGTTTAAGCTGACTCACCGCGATATGGGACCCAAAGCGCGCTACCTCGGCCCGGAAGTGCCGAAAGAAGATCTGCTGTGGCAGGATCCGTTACCGCAGCCGGTGCATCAGCCCGGCGCTGATGATATTGCGCAGGCTAAAGCACAGATCGCCGCGTCGGGCCTGAGCGTCAGCCAGCTGGTTTCCGTGGCCTGGGCATCCGCTTCAACGTTCCGTGGCGGCGACAAGCGCGGGGGTGCTAACGGCGCGCGTCTGGCGCTGGCACCGCAGAACGGCTGGGCGGTCAATGCCGGTGTGGTAAGCGATGTGCTGCCGGTATTGCAGCAAATCCAGCAGGCATCCGGCAAACTCTCGCTGGCGGATACCCTTGTGCTGGCAGGCAGCGTCGGTATTGAACAGGCTGCCGCTGCTGCAGGCGTGGCGGTGCAGGTGCCGTTTATGCCGGGTCGCGTGGATGCGCGTCAGGATCAGACTGATAGTGAGTCGTTTAATGTGCTGCAGCCGCTGGCAGATGGCTTCCGTAACTATCGTCGCGTGCAGAGTGGCTCCTCAACGGAGACCCTGCTGCTGGATAAAGCGCAGCAGCTGACGCTGAGCGCACCGGAGCTGACGGCGCTGCTGGGCGGCCTGCGCGTGCTGGGCACCAATTATGACGGCAGCCAGCACGGTGTGTTTACCGATCGCCCGGGCGTCCTGAGCAACGACTTTTTTGTCAATCTGCTCGACATGCGCACCGCGTGGCGCGCCACCGATGAACGCGCTGAGCTGTTCGAAGGACGCGATCGCGAAAGCGGCGAAGTGAAGTATCACGCCACGCGCGCCGATCTGGTGTTCGGCTCTAACGCTATCCTGCGTGCGCTGGCTGAAGTGTATGCCAGCAGCGATGCGAAGCAGAAGTTTGTCCATGATTTCGTGGCGGCCTGGACAAAGGTGATGAACCTGGACCGTTTCGATCTGGCGTAATTACCCTGCGCTAAACCGCACCTGATAAATTTGAAAAAACAGAACCGGAAGCCTGGCGCTTCCGGTTTTTTTTGCGCGTCAGCCAGACAGTCCGTAGCAGCGATCAGGTGTTATTGCTTTTATCTGATGACCGGCTGGCCAGGCGAGCCGGAAAACGGAATGCTGCTGTGACGTTACCACGCAGGTCGCATCGCCGCCGTGTGCCTGCATAATAGCCCGGACCACAGAGAGTCCCAGACCGCATCCTTTTGGATTAGCTTCTCTGGCCCGTACCCCGCGCTGAAAAGGCTGAAACAGCAGTGGCTGAAATTCAGGCGGAATACCGGGTCCTTCATCCTGAATAAGAATGTAATTCTCTTTCTCTGTTTTCCCGTTTTTTATTATCAGAGTACGGGATGTGGAGTAGTGCAGTGCATTGTCAAACAGCACCGTCAGGCACTGCGTCATTCGCAAAGCATCGCAGATGCAGGGCTGGGGAGTGAGCTTGGTGACAAGCTTAAAGCCTTTGCTTTGAAACTCTGGCGTAAATACGTCGATTGCATGCGTAATAAGCTGCTGCAAATCAGTTTCATGCGGGTCCAGCAGGTAGCCGGCACCGCCGGCAGAGCTGACCACGCGCAAATCTTCAATCAGTCTGTTTAAGCCCTCGGTTTGCCTGAGCAATTTTTCAAACAGAAGCGGGTCAGGGGCAAAAACGCCCTCAACCAGCCCCTGTAAACGGCCGCGTAATATAGTAACCGGCGTTCTGAGTTCGTGTGCGATGGCCGCATTCCACAGGTTTCTCTGCTCATCGAGTGTTTGCAGCTTCTCTGCCATTTCATTAAAATCTTTCACCAGGCTGTTGATCTCGCCCAGCATTGACGTTGTGCAGAGCGCCCGCGCGCCTAAATCACCTGCAGATATCTTTTTCAGGCTGGAAGCAATAGTGTTCAGCGGAGTCAGTATGCGCGAGGAGAGCTTCACCGTAAAAAACAGCGAGATAACCAGACCGGAGAGCGTCATAACCAGAACCCAGATCCAGTCCCACAGATTCATGGACTCTTCTGCGCCCGCTGTATTTTCGCCAGGAATATAATCAGTAATGAAGGTATAAAACAGCCATGATCCTGCAACTGATATGGTAACGATAATGAACGTCAGCGACAGCATATAAGTGAGTATCTGACGACTGAGCACAGGCTCCCGGCTCATTGACTTTCTCCCAGACGATATCCCATTCCCCTGATGCTTTCCGGTACACCCATCAGACCGGCATGCTCAAGCTTTTTACGCAGTTTACTCATATGACTATCGACCGTTCTGTCGAGGGTATCTCCCTCAGGCAGGCAGGCGTTGAGCAACTCGTCACGGGAACAGACTTTGCGAGGGTTTCTCGCCAGGTAGGTCAGAAGCTTAAACTCAGTCGTGGTGAGCACCGGCGTTATGACCCCGTCTCCGGCTTTGATTTCTACATAAAAATCATCAGGATAAATAGTGATGTGCGCGGTCCGGATCGGCCTCGCAGCCTCGGCGGGCACATTACGCGCGGCTCTTCTGAGTACAGCTTCGACCCGGGCGATGACTTCGGAAGGATTAAACGGTTTGATGACGTAATCATCCGCCCCCAGTCTCAGCCCCATCAGTTTATCAATATCCTGATCGAGAGCCGTGACCATAATAACCGGCACATTGCTCTCTTTACGCAGCGTGGCCATTACGCTCCAGCCATCAAGCAGGGGAAGATTGATATCCAGCAAAATCAGATCGGGCTTTTTCAGCCGGCTCAGGCTGATTGCCTGCTCGCCATTCGCTGCCCTCAGGCTGTTCATGCCCGCTCGCTGCAAATAGCTCATTAATATATCTGCTATTTCATCATCATCTTCAGCAACAAGAATTAAAAAACCGCTATTCATTTATTCTCCGGAGGAGGCAGGTCACGCTGACCGGCCCGAAGGCAGAAGCAGACAGCGCAAGGTTGTGCTTAAAAGCGTAACTGATATCTCATCAGGACAGGCATGTTTAAAAAAAGTTTCATACAGCTGACGCTATTTCTACGCTGCTGCCTTTTTTGCCCGCGCGGGGGATCTTAATACCCTCTCCACAAACCACAGATAAACACTCCATAGTGTACTGAGATAATGACAAAAAGAGGCATGCTTCTGCGGTGTTTCATTAATTGAGAATAAAGGTAACAGGGTAACCGATGGCAGGCGTTAAAAGAGATACAAACACGATGAGCGGCGCCCGGGGTACATTTATCAAAAATCTGCGCGTTTTATCACTCTTTATTTCTGTTTCATGGGGATTACTTTATCTCTGGCTTGTACTGGCTCACGCCGCTGCCGATCGGGTATCGCATACGCTTATCGCGTCGCCATTGATCTACCTTTCTATTGTGCTGACCGTGTTGCTGCTGGTGATACAGAAGAAACCCGGCGCATTAAAAGAGATACTTATTATTGCATTCTGGCTGCTGATGATAATGCTCTGGCTGGTATCATTTTTCTCCAGCATGCTGAATCTGCATCCGGGATTAAATGAAGTAATATTTTATTATGAATGTTTTTTGATTTTATTTTTCTGCGGATCTCCGCTCTATCTGATGATGCGAATAATTAATGCCATCTATTAGCCGTTCTTTGATCTGTTTTTTTGCTCCATAATCTGTCCATAAACCTCACATACAGCCTAAACAATGGCAGGGTAAACTGCATCAATATCCGGCTGTCACTGCTGACAGGTTTGTTGCGGGCAGAAGTATGCTGTAGTCAGCTGCTGAGTATGAGATGAATGTAATGCCGCTATTTTTTATTCACCGTCCGGTTTTCGCCTGGGTTATTGCTCTGTTTATTGTTCTCAGTGGTCTGTTAGCTATTCCGCATCTGCCCGTTGCTCAATATCCTGCTGTTGCACCGCCCAGCCTGATCATTTCAGTGAGCTATCCGGGCGCCAACGCAGAGGTCATGAACACCTCCGTGGTTTCGCTGATAGAGCGCGAAATTTCAGGCGTGGATAACCTGCTCTACTTTGAGTCATCCAGTGACACAACCGGCATGGCTTCCATTACGGTTACCTTTAAACCGGGTACCGATATCAAGCTGGCACAGATGGATCTGCAAAATCAGCTTAAAACGATTGAGCCGCGGCTCCCGCAATCCGTCCGTCAGAATGGGATCAATGTCGAAGCGGCAAATGCCGGTTTTCTGATGATGGTGGGCCTGCAATCCCGGAACGGTGCGTTTCAGGAAGCGGATTTAAGTGATTACTTTGCCCGCAATATTGCGGACGAACTGCGGCGGGTGCCGGGGGTAGGTAAAATTCAGCTGTTTGGCAGTGAAAAAGCGCTGCGCATCTGGCTGGATCCGGTACGGCTGCACGATTACAAACTTTCTGTCACGGAAGTGCTTACGGCAATCAGTCAGCAAAACGTCATTGTTTCGCCGGGAAGAACCGGCGACGAGCCTGCCATCGACGGGCAGGCGGTAACCTGGCCTATCACGGTCAGGGGCCAGCTTACGTCTGCGGAGGCGTTTGGTAATATTACCATCCGGTCCGATGCAACCGGCGCACGCCTCAGGCTTGCGGATGTGGCGCGCGTTGAATCCGGATTACAGAGCTATGCATTCGGCATACGCGATAATGGCCTGCCGGCCACGGCTGCCGCGATTCAGCTGGCACCCGGCGCTAACGCCATCAGCACTGCATCGGGCATTCATAACCGGCTTAAAGCGCTCACCGGCTCGCTGCCTGAGGGAATAAGCTTTACTGTGCCTTTTGACACCGCACCCTTTGTAAAACTCTCCATTATCAAAGTGGTTGAGACCTTTGCAGAAGCGATGGTGCTGGTATTTCTGGTCATGCTGCTCTTCCTGCATAAAATTCGCTGTACGCTTATTCCGGCTATTGTGGCACCGGTCGCACTGCTGGGCACGTTAACCGTGATGTTGTTGTGCGGATATTCCATCAATATTCTGACGATGTTTGGCATGGTGCTGGCCATCGGCATTATTGTTGATGACGCCATTGTGGTCGTGGAGAACGTCGAACGTCTGATGGCAGAAAAAAATCTGTCACCCCGCGATGCGACGCAGGAAGCGATGCGGGAGATCACGCCAGCGATCATTGGCATTACGCTGGTACTCACTGCCGTCTTCATTCCCATGGGCTTTGCCAGCGGATCGACCGGAATTATTTATCGTCAGTTCTGCATATCTATGTCGGTGTCGATTTTGCTTTCAGCCTTTCTTGCGCTGACACTGACACCTGCATTGTGCGCAACTCTGCTCAGGCCGCACGATAGTCGCTTAAGCAGCGGCCGGACATTTTCAGCCCGCTTCAACCGGCGTTTCAATGCGCTTACGGTTCACTATGAATCAGGCGTCAGCGCACTTCTCAAACGAACCGGCAGGATGATGTTGATCTATCTGGCGCTATGTATGGCGCTGCTGGCTGGTTTAGCTACGTTGCCATCCTCGTTTTTGCCCGAAGAAGATCAGGGCTATTTTATGTCATCCCTTCAGCTGCCTTCCGACGCCACGATGCAGAGGACACTTAACGAGGTTGAAAAATTTGAGCATGAAATAGCGCAGCGGTCAGCCATTAAAAACAACATCATGATCCTTGGTTTTGGTTTTTCAGGTTCTGGTCCTAACACGGCGATGGCTTTTACTACGCTAAAAGCGTGGAAGGATCGTGGCGGCAGCAGCGCGCAGGCTGAAGCGAGTCATATTCAGCAGCAGATGGAAAGCGTTGCGGATGGCGTTACGATGAGTTTGTTGCCACCTGCCATTGCCGATCTGGGTACCTCTTCAGGTTTTACCTACTATGTCCAGGATCGGGGAGGACGGGGCTATAAAGCGCTGAAACAGGCTACCGACGAACTGATACGGCGTGCAGGTCATCATCCTGCGCTGGCGGAAACGTATATCGACGGTTTGCCGGACGGCACCAGCCTGTCGCTGAAGATCGACCGGGAAAAGGCAGAGGCGCTGGGCGTTTCATTCGACGAGATAAACCAGACTCTCTCCGTTATCGCCGGGTCCAGTTACGTCAATGATTATGTTAACCAGGGACGGGTACAGCAGGTTATCGTCCAGGCGGATGCAGCATACCGTATGCAGCCTGAGCAGCTGCTGCAGAGCTGGGTCAAAAACCGCAGCGGCCAGATGGTGGCACTATCCAGCTTTGCGTCGATCGGCTGGGGCGTTGCGCCGCAACAGCTGAATCGCTATCAGGGCTATCCCGCTATTCGTATTACCGGTAGCGCTGCGCCCGGCGTCTCCAGCGGCACCGCCATGCAGGCCATTGACCAGCTGGCGCAACATTTACCGGAGGGATTTGCCGGCGAGTGGGCCGGCAGTTCGCTGCAGGAAAGGGCGTCTGCCGAACAGCTTCCGTTACTGATTGTGCTTTCCGTGTTGGTGGTATTTATGGTGCTGGCAGCGCTTTATGAAAGCTGGTCTGTCCCGGTTGCCGTTATGCTGGTTGTACCGCTCGGGCTGATAGGGGCTGTGATTGCGGTTGCTATTGCACAGATGACGAATGACGTATTCTTTAAAGTCGGACTGATTACCCTGATTGGGCTTTCGGCCAAAAATGCCATCCTGATTATAGAATTTGCCCGCCATTTACGGCAGCAGGGTGAGACCCTGACGGCGGCAATTCTGACTGCGTCAAAACAGCGCCTGCGTCCGATTATAATGACTTCTCTGGCCTTTACGCTTGGCGTTGTTCCGCTCATGCTTGCCAGTGGGGCAAGCGATAGTACACAGCATGCCATCGGCACAGGCGTATTTGGCGGTATGATCAGCGGTACGCTACTGACAATATTTTTTGTACCCGTATTTTTTACCGTAGTGATGCGGTTTATTAAAAAAAGTGCGAAGTAGCACAATGATGTCTGCAGACAAGCTTCAGTAATCAATCGTTTTATCATCTGGCAGTGCGAGGCTTAATGAATATTATTACCACTTCAAGACTCATTATTCGTCGTTTTTGTCGGGACGATGGCGCAGCATTATTCAGCTACCTTCATGAGCCGGCCACTCCCTGTTTTTATGACGAAAGAGTTGAGTCACTGGCTGCCGCTTACCAGGACGCGCAAAAACGATCGACAGATAAAAGTCAGTTTGCCGTGTGCCTGAAGGAGAACAATCAGTTAATTGGCCATCTTTTTGCAGAAAATGGAAAAAGTGAACCTGACAGGCACACCTGGGCAGCAGGCTGGCATTTCTCTCCGGCATTTCATGGTCAGGGATATGCCCGTGAATCGATCGCCGCACTGTTTGATTATCTTTTTAAGCAACAGCACGCCCGGCGGATTTATGCCTGGGTGGAAGAGTATAATATTCCTTCGCGTAATCTCTGCGTTCGATTACATATGCGGCAGGAAGCGTGCTTTAAAGAGTTTGTCAGTTTCATAACTGAAGATGGTGAAGCGCGTTATGACGATACGCTGGTATATGCCATTCTGAAAAAAGAGTGGGATGCTGAGCGAAATAAAAATAATGGCGATGATGCTTAGTGAAAGGGTGAACTTTTTTAATAGCGTAAAGACTAATATTTGTCATCAGAAGTGATGCAATATAGTTAAATAAACCATCCCATTCAGAGGGTGAATGCGCTATTTAGCGGTATTCGCCAGGGCAGCTTATGTCTGCTGTGTCATAATTAAAGAGAAAAGAGATGAAAAAAATACTGGTTACAGGGGCTACCGGATTTTTAGGTGGCGCTATTGCTGCTGAGTTAATGACGAATGAAAACTCAGAGAGCTTACTTCTTCTCGCGCGTGGCAATGCAGAGAATAGCGCTCTGGATCGGGTGAAGGAGAATTTAGCTAAGTTTGGTATTAGCCCGACTCAGCTAAACAATATTTCAGCGCAACAAATTATAGAAGGCGATTTATCAAAGCCGGAAAGTTTTATTGCAGACCTCAGGCTGAACGATGTGGAAAAGGTGATTAACTGTGCTGCTATCGCTTCCTTTGGTAATAACCCGTTAATCTGGAAAGTAAACGTTGAGGGCACATTTCAGCTTGCCAGCCGGATGAGTAAAGTAAGAGGATTAAAGCGCTTTATTCATGTGGGTACAGCGATGTCATGTACGCCCGAACCTGACAGTCATGTGACAGAAGCGATCGCGCCCACGCAAAGAAAAGATCATATTGTAGAATATACCTGGAGCAAATCAACGGTAGAGCAGATGATAAAAGAGCACCTGCCGGGATTCCCGTTAATTATTGCACGCCCCTCTATTGTTGTAGGGCATACTGAGCATGGCTGCGTTCCCTCCGCCAGCATTTTTTGGGTGTTTCGTATGGCGCTCAGGCTGGGTAAATTTATGTGCAACCTTGATGACAGAATCGATGTCATACCGGTTGATTACTGCGCCAAAACCATTGTCAGGCTGCTTCAGGCAGCCGAGCTTGATCATCCGGTTTATCATATCTCTTCCGGTAAAGAGAGCAGCGTAACGTTTGCAGAGATCGATCGTGCTATGGCCCAGGCTTCGGGAACCCGGCCCGTCTCAGCCAGTTATAAAAAAGTGGGCTATAAAGAGTTATCCCGTGAAAAGCATAATTTCAAAACGCTTTTTGGCGACTGCAATGAGAAGATCGTACTGAAATCTATGAGTCTGTATGGCGAGTTTTCAAAGCTAAACGTGACTTTTGATAATGAAAAAATCCTGAAGCTGGGCATGCCAGCCTCACCCAGATTTACCGATTATATTGCGGTCTGCCATAACTCAGTAAAAGAAAAAACGCTTTCTGAATTAATGGCTGTTGATTTCAAATAACATGAATGCTTAATAGGGTAGTGCTGTGTTTAAGCACTACCCTGAATGCCGATCAGGGACATTTACGCCTGAAGTTAACCACTTTCAGGGTATCTTTTTAACGGCAGTGCTGAGCTTATTAACCGCGGTTATGGTAGGTATAAGCTGCCTGACAACCCGGTTCCAGCGCGTCAGTGGCGTTGCGGTAACATAGACAATATCATAGGGCTGTAATTTAAAATCGCTGGCCAGTGCCATCGCTGCCGCATTTTTCAGGTTAATTTGATAAATATCAGCCAGTCTTTTTTCTGCGGGTGCCTTTAATTGCCTGATGACAAAAACGCCTGTGGCGTCAGCCGTCGTCTGATCTATTCCCTGTGCACTGCTGATAGCCTCTGTCAGCGTCATGCCGCTCCTGTCCATCAGTAATGTTTTTTGCGCACCGGTTTCACCCATGACAAAAATTTTGCGGGAATCATTACGCGGAATGTAAAGAATATCGCCCTGATGCAACAGCGCGTTTTGTGTCAGGTCGCCTTTCTCTAACAGCAACTTAAGCGATACCGGATACTGCACGGCATCATGCGTCAGGGTGACATTTTCCCAGTCCGCCTCTTTCGTCAGGCCGCCTGCGGCATTGATGGCGTCAAGCACGGTCAGCGGAATATGAGTAATGGGCTGCTGGCCGGAGCGAACGACTTCACCACTCACATACGCTTTGCGGGAGCGAAAAGCGGCTATTTTCACATCAACCTGCGGAGATTCAATATAGTGGCGAAGTCGTGCAGTAATCTCAGTCCTGACCTGTTCTGTGGTTTTATTAAGAACGTAGATGCTGCCCGTATAGGGGAAATAGAGGGTGCCGTTAGGCCGGACAGTGCTGCCGGTTTCCGTTGAGTCACGATACTGACCCGCCGGAGACGTAATTTCCGGATGATCCCAGACGGTAATACTCAGTACATCACCTACGCCGATGCGATAAGAATAATCGTCTTCAGGCAGCCGGAAAATATGTTTTGAACGGGTTTGCTGACCGGCTTCATTAAGCTGTTGCAGCATTAACGGACTTAACAGAGTGACCCTGACCAGCGTGTTAATGTCAGAGCGCTCGCGGTTATCGTTAACCAGCGTTTTATTGGCCAGCGGCAGGTTCTGACCTGGCTGCACTGTACAGCCACAAAGTATTAACGCAGCACTGAGCGCTGAATGGCGAAATAGTCGCAATTTACTCTTCATTAATCCGGTCCATAAAAAAGTGCACAACAGCAAGGGTTTTCAGAAATTATCAGTAGCGACCAGCTATCACGTTGCAAAGTGATCTGCAGCGGACTGGCAATACAGATGGTGATAATCGACTGGTATACCAAAGTAGTGCGGATAGCTGATGCAGCATTTATGGAGGGACAATGTAGGCCTGAAAAAGCAGCCTCGTTAACGCTGCTTTTCAGCAAAATAAACTAACCTGGATAAATAAAAATCAGCGGCTGACTCTCTGTTGTCAGCCGCAGTGATTCAGCTTAGCGTCCACGTATCTGCGTCGCGCCATGCCGGAAAGCGCTCGCGATACGTCTGCAGCGCGTCCAGCGACAGATCTGCATCCAGGCGTGCCGGGGTAAAGGGTTCAGCGGCTGCGAGGATCTCCCCCTGCGGTGAGATAATCTGGCTGTCGCCGCGGTAGCGGTGATGATTGCCGTCGCTGCCCACCCGGTTACAGCCGGCGACATACGCCTGATTTTCGATGGCACGTGCCATCAGCAGCGCCTGCCAGTGATGAGCGCGCGGTGCCGGCCAGTTGGCGACATAAAGCGCCAGATCGTAATCATTGCGGTTGCGGGAAAACACCGGAAAGCGCAGGTCGTAGCAAATCTGCGGCAGAATGCGCCAGCCGCGCCAGTGAAAAAGTTCACGGCGTTCTCCCGGCAGATAGTGCTGATGCTCTTCCGCCATGCGAAACAGATGGCGCTTGTCATACTGATGCAGCGTACCGTCTGGCTCCACCAGCAGAAACCGGTTTACCGCACCCGCTTCTGTCTGAATGGCCGCGCTGCCGCCGACCAGCGCATGGGTGGCCCGCGCGTGATGCTGCAGCCAGGTCACTACCTCCTGCTGCGGCAGTGAAGCCTGCGCCGCTTCCATGGCAAAACCAGTGGTAAACATCTCTGGCAGCACAATCACATCGCGTCCGCTCAGGTTTTCCAGCAGCCGATCAAAATGACGCAGGTTAGCGGCGCCGTTCATCCAGCTCAGCGGCTGCTGCAGCAGGGTAATCTTTAAAGTTTGCACAGGCGCTCCGCGGCGGCGTCGAGCGTCGCCTCTTGTTTGGCAAAGCACAGGCGGATCAGCCGGTGCGGGAAAGGGTCAGCGCAGAACACCGACAGCGGGATAGCAGCGACGCCTGCTTCTTTGGTCAGCCACTCACAGAAGCTGACGTCATCCAGATCGGCGATCGCACTGTAGTCCAGCAGTAAAAAATAGGTGCCTTCACAGGGTAATACCTGAAAACGACTGGCTGCCAGCGCCTGTGTCAGACGATCGCGCCGGGCGCGGTAAAACGCAGAAAGCGTTCGGTAGTGTTCCGGCTGCTGACGCAGCATATCCGCCAGCGCCAGCTGGGCCGGGGTGTTGACGGAAAAAGTCAGGTACTGATGTACCTTGCGCAGCTCGGCGCTGATAGCGGGCGGCGCTACGGCGTAGCCCACTTTCCAGCCGGTCATATGATACGTCTTGCCAAATGAGGAGACGGTGACCGCGCGCTGGCGCAGCCCGGCATGTGCCAGCACGCTGGCGTGACCCGCCGCGCTGAAACAGATGTGCTCATACACCTCATCGCTCAGCACGTATATTTCCCGATCCGCAATCGCCTGCCACAGCGCCTCCAGATCGCTCTGCTGCCAGACGGTGGCAGAGGGATTGTGCGGCGTATTCAGGATCACCAGCCGGGTGCGCGCGCTGAGCCGGTCGCGAAACGCAGGCCACGCCACGCGAAACTCAGGCGGCTGCAGGGCGATACGCTGCATTACGCCGCCCGCCAGCGTCACCGCGGGCGCGTAGCTGTCGTAGCTGGGATCAAAGCAGATCACTTCGTCGCCCGGTCGCACCAGTGCGGTAATAGCCGCGTAGAGCGCTTCCGTCGCCCCGCTGGTCACGGTAATGTCGCTGCCGGCATCAGGCCGGTAGCCATATAGCTCTGCGGTTTTATCCGCTATCGCTTCGCGCAGTTCCGGCGTGCCGATCATCGGCGCATACTGATTGGCCCCCTGACTGACGTGATGCGCCAGCCGCGTCTGCAGCAGGGAGGGGCCGCTGAAATCAGGAAAGCCCTGGGAAAGATTGATGGCGCCGTGCCGGGCGGCAAGCGCGCTCATCTGCGTAAAGATCGTGGTGCCGGTCGCGGGAAGCTTGCTGTCAGGAATAAGATCAAGTGGCGTCATAGTAAGCTGGCCTTGCGCGTAAGCGGCGTGATAAGAAACCCTGTATTGCTGACACTATAATCAGAATGCTACTCTTTGGCAATCGAGACGCTTAGATGGCTAAACGCAGCTTTTACAGGAGCAGGTAATGGCACAACCTCATGACAACAGCGCCGCCGGCGAGGCGCTGGCGCAGACTTTGCTGGCGGCATCAACCGGGATAAATGACGAAGCGGCACGCCGCCTGGCGGGGCGGCTGTTCAACTGGCAGCCCGCGTCGGTGCCGGTTACGCTGCAGGCGCTGGCGGCGGAACTGCAGCAGGATGAGGCGCTGCAGCAAATCCTCGGCGTACTGCGCTGGCGTTTTCTTACCCGTCCTGAAACACAGCTGCCTGAGCACGGCTGCGCTGCACCTGTCGGTTTCGCCGTCAGCGGGGCGTTAAGCGATCTGCTGATCCACTACTGCGCTGCCCCCGGCCAGCTGCCGCTGCGTGAAGCGGCCGATGCGCGTGAGCAGCACCTGCAGGCGGTGCAGCAGCTGTGGCGCGGTTTTACCACCGGCTTTCGTCGTCTGGCGGAGAGCGATGCGCTGTTCCGCTGGCCCGGATGCGACCAGCTGCTGCTGCAGTCAATCTGGCATGACGCCCTCGGCTACAGCGGTGCTGCGCTGATCCGGCGCAGCCTCAGCGCCACAACGCTCAGTGATTTCTCCGGTATCAATGATGAAGAGATGCGTAACGCCTGCCTGCACAGCGCGCTGGCGCTGGGGCGCACCCTGATGCTGGCCGCTGACCATATTGCGGATGAAGAGGCGTTGGTTGCCCGCATTCGCCAGGCCGCATAGGCGTCTGACAGAGGCAAAAAAAGACGCCTCCGCAAGGAGGCGTCGGGCACCTGGTGTCGGGGATTATGCCGCTTCGCTGGATCGCGCCTGCGGCCGGGGTTGTGGCTTAGGTGCGGCCAGCGCTTCCGGCACGAACTCATCCACATTAATGGCTTTCAGCCGGCTGGCTTCTGCGCGGATCAGCACCTGCGCTTCGCTCTCGTCGATCAGACCCTCCTTCAATGCCCGCAGCGCCAGCGCATCAAGACGGGTAAAGGGGAGGTGCTTTTTCTGCTGCTGACAGAGGCGATCGTGGATCACTTCCGCCGCCATGACATCCTGCAGCGCCTGCTCCAGCTGACCTGCCGGGTTATGCTCAGCTGGCGTCAGATACTGACCGCGGCCAAGGCGGGAGCGGGTAGCAGAAGGCAGCTGCAGCAGCTTCGCCAGTTTATGGTCAAGTTTGTCTGACGGCGGCAGGCAGCGTTTGCCACCGGCGAAGATGGCCAGGCGCAGCGCTCCGGCAGCCAGCCGGTTCGGGAAGTTACGCAGCAGATCGTCCATCGCCACTTCGGCCTGGTGCAGCGCATCCTGCACGCCCCAGTGCACCAGCGGCAGATCGGCCTCATGGCGTCCCTCTTCGTCATAGCGTTTCAGCGTGGCGGACGCAAGGTACATCTGGCTCAGCACATCACCGAGGCGGGCAGAGATGCGTTCGCGTCGCTTCAGGCTGCCGCCGAGCACGGCCATGGAGATATCAGAGAGCAGCGCCAGGTTCGCGCTCAGACGATTAAGCTGCTGATAATAGTGGCGCGTCGCGTCACGCGTCGGTGCGGCGCTGGTGCGGCCGTTGGTCAGGCCGAGCCAGAGGCTGCGTACTGCACTGCTGCCGACGTGACCGATATGGCTGAACAGTGCATGGTCAAAACGGGAAAGATCGTTCTTCGCCGCCGCGTCCATCTCTTTCAGCACCCACGGATGGCAGCGGATAGCACCCTGACCAAAGATAATCATGCTGCGCGTCAGGATATTGGCGCCCTCAACCGTAATAGCGATAGGCGCTCCCTGATAGGCGCGGGCGAGGAAATTGTTATCCCCCAGCATGATGCCTTTGCCGCCCGCAATATCCATGGCGTCGATAATGGCGCGCTGACCGCGGTGGGTACAGTGATACTTCACAATCGCAGAGAGCACGGCCGGCTTTTCACCCTGCATAATGCCGGTGGTGATCAGCGTGGCGGCCGCGTCCATGACGTAAGCATTACCGGCAATGCGCGCCAGCGGCTCTTCAATACCTTCCATTTTGCCAATCGCCACTTTGAACTGACGGCGGATGTGCGCATAAGCGCCGGTGGCCAGCGCCACGCTTTTCAGGCTGCCGGTGGAGTTAGAAGGCAGCGTGATGCCGCGCCCGACCGAGAGGCACTCTACCAGCATGCGCCAGCCCTGGCCGGCCATCGCCGGACCGCCGATGATATAGTCAATCGGTACAAATATGTTGTTGCCGCGCGTCGGGCCATTCTGGAACGGCACGTTCAGCGGGAAGTGGCGATTACCAATCTCCACGCCCGGCGTATGGGTCGGGATCAGCGCACAGGTAATTCCCGGCTCCGTTTTATCGCCCAGCAGACCATCGGGATCGGAGAGTTTAAACGCCAGGCCCAGCACGGTAGCGACCGGGGCCAGCGTAATATAACGCTTGTTCCAGGTCAGACGCATACCCAGCACCTGCTGACCCTGCCACTCGCCCATACAGACCACACCGGTATCAGGAATGGCACCGGCATCGGAGCCCGCTTCCGGGCTGGTCAGGGCAAAGCAGGGGATCTCATCGCCGCGCGCCAGACGCGGCAGGTAGTGATCTTTCTGCTCCTCAGTACCGTAGTGCTGCAGCAGCTCGCCCGGTCCCAGGGAGTTGGGGACGCCGACGGTAATCGCCAGAATACCGGAGACGCCAGCCAGCTTCTGCAATACGCGCGCCTGCGCATAAGCGGAAAACTCCAGTCCGCCATACTCTTTTTTAATGATCATGGCGAAAAAGCGGTGCTGCTTCAGATAGGCCCACAGCTCCGGCGGTAAATCGGCCAGCTCATGGGTAATCGCGAAGTCGTTTGCCATACGGCACGCTTCCTCAACCGGACCATCCAGAAACGCCTGCTCCTCTGCGGTGAGCTGCGGACGCGGGTAGTTGTGCAGCTTTTGCCAGTCCGGCTTGCCCTGAAACAGATCGCCTTCCCACCAGGTTGTGCCGGCATCGATCGCTTCCTGTTCGGTGCGCGACATCGGCGGCATAACGTTGCGAAAGCCCTGCAGAGCCGGTTTTGAAAACAGGCGCTGGCGCAGCGACGGCAGGTTAAATGGCAGCAGGATCAGCGCCAGCGGCAGCAGCAGCCAGCCGGTCCAGAGGCCGGTTAAGGCCATGGCAGCGGTCCAGAGCAGCAGGATGGCGCTGCTCAGACGCAGAGATATCTGATGATAAAAGAGGGCGCTAACCAGCAGTAGCGTCGCCACGATGGAAACCAGCAGCATAGTGAATCGCTCCGTAAGTAGTAAGAGGTCTGACCTGTTAGTGACAGGTTTAGAGCAGCCGGTCTTAATAAGCAATTCCTTTACATCACAATTACAACCAGGCTCACAAAATCATCGCAGCTGGCGCATTTATCGTCTGGTCGCGCGGTGAGAGAGGCGTTTTCCCTGCTGCCAGCGCTTTGCGCCCCTGTGGCATTCCGTTAAACTTGCCGGGTTAACCTCTCCTCTAAAGGACATCTCCTATGTATCAGGACATCATTCGCTCGGAACTCAATGAAGCTGCCGACACCCTGACCCGGTTTTTGAGTGACGACGCCAATATCCACGCCATTCAGCGTGCAGCGGTGCTGCTGGCGGACAGTTTCAAAGCGGGCGGAAAAGTACTCTCTTGTGGTAACGGGGGATCACACTGTGACGCAATGCATTTTGCAGAAGAGCTGACCGGCCGCTATCGTGAAAACCGTCCCGGCTATCCGGCCATTGCAATTTCTGATGTCAGCCATCTCTCCTGCGTCAGCAACGACTTCGGCTATGACCATGTGTTTTCGCGCTATGTGGAAGCAGTAGGGCGCGAAGGCGATGTGCTGCTGGGGCTCTCCACTTCCGGCAACTCTGCCAATATCATCAAAGCGATTGAGGCAGCGCGCGCGCAGGGAATGAAAGTCATTACCCTGACCGGCAAAGATGGCGGCAAAATGGCAGGCAGTGCGGATATTGAGATCCGGGTACCGCATTTCGGCTATGCCGATCGCATACAGGAGATCCATATCAAAGTGATCCACATCCTGATGCTGCTGATTGAAAAAGAGATGGTTAAGTAATTCACGCTGCCTTCCCGCATGCCGGGAGGGGTGAGAAGGGGGTAGCTATGTGCGAACTGCTCGGGATGAGCGCCAATGTCCCTACCGATATCTGCTTCAGTTTTACCGGGCTGGTACAGCGCGGCGGCGGTACCGGACCGCATAAAGATGGCTGGGGTATCGCCTTTTATGAAAGCAAAGGATGCCGCACATTCAAAGATCCGCTGCCGAGCGTAAACTCGCCGGTCGCCCGCCTGGTGCAGGAGTATCCGATCAAATCGCACTCGGTGGTTGCGCATATCCGCCAGGCAAACCGGGGCGAGGTCTCCCTGGAGAACACCCATCCTTTTACCCGTGAGCTGTGGGGCCGCAACTGGACTTACGCGCACAATGGACAGCTTAAAGGCTATCGCCAGCTCGACAGCGGCCACTTCCGCCCGGTGGGAGAGACCGACAGTGAAAAGGCGTTTTGCTGGATCCTCTCGCAGCTGCAGGCGCGCTATCCGCGGACGCCAGGAAACTGGCCCGCAGTGTTTCGTTACATTGCTGCACTTGCCGGTGAGCTGCGTGAAAAAGGCGTATTTAACATGCTGTTGTCAGATGGGCGCTATCTGATGGCGTTCTGCTCCACCAATCTTTACTGGATCACGCGGCGCGCGCCGTTTGGGAAAGCGCGTTTGCTGGATCAGGATGTGGAGATCGATTTCCAGCAGCAGACCACGCCACATGATGTGGTGACGGTGATCGCCACGCAGCCGCTGACCGGAAATGAAACCTGGCACCGGATAGCGCCAGGCGAGTGGGCGCTATTTTGCCTGGGTGAGCGCCAGGAATGATTTGGAGGCCGCGTCCGGTGTGGACAGTACCGGGGTGTTGTTCACCGCATACTGACCCGTAGCCGTGACGTTAACGCCGGGCGGCACGTGATATTTCGCAAAATAGGCGTAGCCCGGCTGCAGTTCGCGCCAGAAATCGATATAGCTTGAGTAGCGATGACGCTGCATATTGCTTTCCGTCATACGGAACGGATAGATATTCAGCTGCATCTCCTGCTGGCCGTTACGCAGGGCCGCATTAACATAGTTGAAAATCTCATCCATTGAACCGTTGGTCATGGCGTAGCAGCCCACGGAAACGCAGTCACCGTGAATCATCAGATAATTGCCGTTATAGCCCTTGCTGCGATCGTACTGGTTAGGAAAACCGGTATTAATGGCGCGGTAAAAGCGGCTGTCGGGTTTCAGCTGATTAAGCTTAACGTTGTAAAAGCCTTCCGGACTTTTGAAGTCGCCCTGGCGGCGTTTGGGACCAAGTCCGCCGGAAAAATTACAGATGCGATAGCTGTCCAGCAGGCGATATTCATTGCCGATTTTGCCATAGAGTTCCAGCGTGCGCTCTTCTTTGAAAATCTGGATAAATACTGGCGTACCCAGCAGTTGTTTCTTTAACTCTTTGCTTACCGGAGCCAGCGGTTGTGCGGGTTCAGGTGTGATTGCCCAGCTAAGGACTGGCATAAGAATCATCGCGAACAGCAATGCGATTCTGCCCATTCTGTGTATACCTTGAAGTGAAGAAAAACTCAGACGCGCGGCGTCACTCAGTTGCATTATCGGAAATATCCGCTATCGCTGCGCAACATTAACATTGTCTGGCTTTTAATCAAGATAGCGGGCAAGAAAATGGCGCAAAGTTGTGATGTGCCGGGGAGTGAAATGCCTTTAAACGCGGCCGCGGTGCTGACGGAGATTGCTCAACGCCTTCGCTACTGTATACTTAGCCAGTGTCCGGAGGGGGTATGCGCAAAATCATTCATGTCGATATGGACTGCTTTTACGCAGCGGTTGAGATGCGTGACGATCCGTCGTTGCGGGATATCCCTATCGCCATTGGCGGCAACCGCGTTCAGCGCGGGGTTATCAGCACCGCTAACTATCCGGCGCGTAAATATGGCGTGCGCAGCGCCATGCCGACCTCAACTGCGCTGCGTCTCTGTCCGCACCTGCGTCTGCTGCCAGGGCGCTTTGACGCCTACAAAGAGGCCTCGCGGCAGATCCGCGAAATCTTCCTCCGCTACACGCCGCTGATTGAACCGCTCTCGCTGGATGAAGCCTATCTGGATGTCACCAGCAGCCCGCACTGTCAGGGATCGGCCACGCTGATGGCGCAGGCGATTCGCGCAGATATTCTGCGTGAAACCGGGCTGACCGCATCGGCAGGTATCGCGCCGATCAAATTTCTGGCAAAAATCGCCTCTGACCTCAATAAGCCTGACGGCCAGTATGTGATCACCCCGCAGGCGGTGCCGGCGTTTCTGCATGAGCTGCCGCTCAGTAAGATCCCGGGCGTGGGCAAAGTGGCGACCAAAAAGCTGGAGGAGATGGGGCTGCGTACCTGTGCTGACGTGCAGCAGGCCGACCTGGCGCTGCTGCTGAAACGCTTTGGTAAATTTGGTCGCTCGCTCTGGGAACGCAGCAACGGTGTTGATGACCGCGAAGTGATCGTCGAACGCGAACGGAAATCGCTGGGGGTTGAGCGCACGCTGCCGGAGGATATTCACCACTGGGAGCAGTGTCTGCCCATTATCGACTATCTCTATGCGGAGCTGGATCGCCGTCTGGGTGCCATCCGGCCAGATAAACAGATCGCCCGGCAGGGGGTAAAATTCAAGTTCAGCGACTTCCAGCAAACCACGCAGGAGCACGTCTGGGCGGTGCTGAATAAAGAGGATATGGTAGCGGTGGCGCGTCAGGTCTGGGAGGCGCGTCGGGCAGAACGCGGGGTAAGGCTGGTGGGACTGCACGTTACGCTGGTGGACCCGCAGCTTGAGCGTCAGCTGCTGCTGGGGCTGTGAAATCTCCCCCGCCCGGTAGCGGGCAGGGGAGCGGCATAAATTACGCTTTTGCCGGGATCGCGTTCAGCAGCGCAGTGAGTAGCTGCCAGTAAAGGCCAACGCTCTCAATATGCACCTGCTCATCCGGCGAGTGCGGGCCGGTAATGGTCGGCCCGATAGAGACCATATCCATATGCGGATACGGTTTCTTGAACAGGCCACACTCCAGACCGGCATGGATCACCTGAATGTTTGGCGTTTTGCCAAACAGCGCTTCGTAGGTGGTGCGCGTCAGCGCCATTACCGGCGAATCAGCGTCGGGCTGCCAGCCCGGATAGCCGCCTTTCGGTGCGGTCTGCGCGCCCGCCAGCGCCCCCAGCGAGGTCAGCGTCTCTACTACCCACTCCCTGCCCGTATCGATCAGCGAGCGAATCAGGCAGATGATTTCAGCGTTAGCCTGATCCATGCTGACCACGCCAACGTTCAGCGAGGTTTCCACCACGCCTTTCGCCACGTCTGAATTACGGATCACGCCGTTAGGGGTACTGTTCAGCAGGTTGATAAAGCGATCGCGGCACTCAGCGCTCAGCGCCTCCGCCTGCTGCGCCACCGGCTCAGTCTGCAGCACGATATGCTTTTCCTTGCTGCCGAGTTCATTGAGCAGCACGGCCTGGAAGTGCAGCGCCGCAGATTTCAGCGCATCCACTTTGTGGCTTTCCACGGCCAGCGTGGCAAAGGCTTCACGCGGGATGGCGTTACGCAGCGTGCCGCCGGTAAAGTCGATCAGACGCAGATCCAGCTCGCGGGCATGGGCGGCGAGAAAACGCGCCAGCAGCTTGTTCGCGTTGCCGAGACCCAGATGGATATCCGCGCCGGAATGGCCACCTTTCAATCCTTTGAGCGTCAGCTTCAGCGTTTCAAAGCCGGCCGGAACCGCTTCACGGCTCAGCGGCAGCGTGGTAATGAAGTCGATGCCACCCGCGCAGCCCATGTAGATCTCACCCTCTTCTTCAGAGTCGGTGTTGATCAGGATTTCCGCCTGCAGCCAGTCCGGCTGCAGACCAAACGCGCCATCCATGCCCGACTCTTCGGTCATGGTCAGCAGCACTTCCAGCGGGCCGTGCGTCAGGCTGTTGTCAGCCAGTACCGCCAGCGCTGACGCCATGCCGATGCCGTTATCTGCACCCAGCGTGGTGCCGCGCGCTTTCACCCACTCACCGTCAACCCATGGCTGAATCGGATCTTTAGTGAAATCGTGAGCGGTATCGTTATTTTTTTGCGGCACCATATCCAGGTGCGCCTGCAGCGCAACCGGCGTGCGGTTTTCCATGCCTGGCGTGGCAGGTTTACGGATCAAAATATTGCCGACCCGATCGCGCTCGACCCAGAAATTCTGCTCTTTGGCCCAGCTGACCACATATTCAGCCAGCGCCTCTTCATAATAAGAAGGGTGTGGAATAGAGCAGATTTTGGCGAAGATATCCCACAGCGGCTGCGGGGAGAGTTGAGACAATTCAGACACAACGCGTCTCCTGTATCAGCGTGGCGGACAGGCCGCTCGCACGCAGTTTTCGGTTAAAGATCGCCGTCAGCTCATCTGACGTGATGAGTCAGAGAATATCACCCTTTATTCGCAGGCGCGTCATCAGGCGCGCTAAAAACCTGCAACCAGTCTCTCCGATGCTGGTTTTTAACGCGCCAGATCCTTATAATCTCGCGCAACCTTTTCCCCCTTGCATATTTTTAAGCCACTTTTGGTGGTTGGGATTCCTTTTATGAGCGAAAAATACGTCGTAACCTGGGACATGCTGCAGATTCATGCCCGTAAACTGGCCCAGCGCCTGCTTCCTGTGGAACAGTGGAAAGGTATCATCGCGGTAAGCCGCGGTGGTCTGGTTCCGGCATCACTGCTGGCGCGTGAGCTGGGTATTCGCTACGTCGATACCGTCTGCATCTCCAGTTACGATCACGATCATCAGCGCGAAATGAAAGTGCTGAAGCGCGCCGAAGGCGACGGTGAAGGCTTTATCGTTATTGACGACCTGGTCGACACCGGCGGCACCGCGCAGGCGATCCGTGATATGTATCCAAAAGCGCGTTTCTGCACTATCTTCGCCAAGCCTGCCGGCCGCGCGCTGGTGGATGACTATATTGTGGATATTCCGCAGAACACCTGGATTGAACAGCCGTGGGATATGGGCGTGGTCTATATTCCGCCCATCGTCAAAAGCTGATTGATGCAACGCAAACAACGCCCGGTTAAGCCGGGCGTTGTGCTATTCGCGCCTCGCGCAGCCGGGGCGGGTGAAGTAAACTCATAGCCATCTATGCGACTGCCGCAGGAGAAACCATCAGATGGCCGAAAAAAATCTTAGCGAAGAGCTGTTCAAGCCGCGTTTTAAACATCCCGAAACCTCCTCACTGGTACGCCGTCAGCATCATGCTACTGCCCAGGTGCATAACGCGCTGGAGGGGGATACTCAGCGCGGCTGGTATCGTATGCTGAACAAACTGCTCTGGACATGGCGCGGCCTCTCCCCGCAGGAGATCAGCGAAGTCCTGGCGCGCATCGCTGTCAGCCGCTTTGAACACACCGATGACGCGCTGCTGGACACGGTGATTGGCTATCGCGGCGGCAACTGGAATTTTGAGTGGTCAAAACAGGCGGCGCTCTGGCAGCAGCAGGCGATGCAGAGCGAGCAACATGATGAGGCGGGCCAGCAGTGGCTGCACGCGGCGAACCTCTATAGCCTGGCGGCCTATCCCTATATTAAAGGCGACGAGCTGGCCGATCAGGCGCAGGTGCTGGCGAACCGTGCTTATGAAGAGGCGACCCGGCGGCTGCCGGGCGAGCTGAAATCACTGACGTTTCCCGTCAGTGGTGGCAGTCCGGTCACCGGGTTTCTGCATATGCCGGCGCAGGCCAGTGCACCCTATCCCACGGTGATGCTGTGCGGGGGGCTCGATTCGCTGCAAAGCGATCACTATCGTCTGTTTCATGACTATCTGGCCCCGCGCGGTATCGCTATGCTGACGCTGGACATGCCCTCTGTTGGCTACAGCAGTAAATGGACACTGAACCAGGACACCAGCCATCTGCATCAGCAGGTTCTGCGCGAGCTCAGCAACGTGCCGTGGATCGATCACACCCGCGTGGCGCTGTTCGGCTATCGCTTTGGTGCCAATATCGCGACCCGACTCGCCTGGCTTGAGGTACCGCGTATTCGTGCCGTGGCAACGCTGGGCGCGATGGTACACGGCGTGTTTGTTGACGCGGCGCGTCAGCAGCAGCTGCCGGACATGTATATGGATATGCTGGCGAGCCGGCTGGGGATGGCCTCCACGTCTGACAGTAACCTGCGCATTGAGCTGAATCGCTATTCGCTGAAGGTGCAGGGGCTGCTGGGACGCCGTACGCCGGTGCCAATGCTGGCCGCTTACTGGCCGGACGATCTTTTCAGTCCGGAGGAGGATTCCCGCCTGATTGCCGGCTCATCCGCGCAGGGGAAAACGCTGGCTATTCCGGCATCACCGGTATTCCGCAGTTTTGAAAAAGCGCTGAATCAGATCTGTGACTGGCTCAGCAAACAGTTGCAGCGGTAACTGGCAAAATGCAAAACCTCTGCTAAAACTTAATGTCGGCATACTACGCGCTGCGCCTTTTGTGCAGCGCGCTGCTTTTTTTTACGGTTTATTTGAGGGAGAGAATTAGCATGACGTTACCGAGTGGTCACCCCCGCAGTCGCCTGCTTAAGCGCTTCACCGAATTGGGGCCGTACATCCGTGAAGGAAAATGCGAAGATACGCGTTTCTTTTTTGACTGCCTGGCCGCCTGCGTTAACGTAAAGCCTGCACCGGAGAGCCGCGAGTTCTGGGGCTGGTGGATGACACTGGATGCGCACAGCGATCACTTTACCTACGAATATCACTTCGGCCTGTTTGATAAAGAGGGCGACTGGAGTGTGACAACCATTAAAGGTAAAGAGAACAATGAGCGCGTAGAGAGTACGCTGCGTAATTTTCATGAGCGGCTGAAAGCGATGCTGCATGAGCAGAAGCTCGATCTGCGTCCTGCAGCTGGTTTTAAAGAAGAGCCGGTGAAGCTGAGCGCATAATATAAAAAAGAGCCGGTCATGTGCCGGCTCTTGCGTAATGAGGATAGCAGTGCTGATACCGTAGCGGATAATCAGAACTGATAGGTCAGCGCCACGGCAACCACATCGTCATTGTTCAGCCCCAGCTTATTGTTGTCGTCCAGCTGATTAATTTTGTAATCCACCATGGTCGACATGTTCTTATTGAAGTAGTACGTCAGGCCCAGATCAACATATTTCACCAGGTCTTCATCACCCACGCCTTCAATATCCTTGCCTTTAGTCTGTACATAGCCCAGTGACGGACGCAGGCCGGAATCGAACTGATACTGTGCCACCATTTCAATGTTCTGCGCTTTATTAGCAAAGCCGCGCGTGCCGATGGGCGTCATGTTGCGCGTCTCGGTGTAGATAGACGCCAGATAGACGCTGTTAGCATCATATTTAATACCGGCTCCCCAGGATTCTGCTTTGTCTCCGCGTCCAAGCAGCCCGGCCTGCTGCTGCTGGCTGGTGCGATCGGATGAGGTCATGGCCGACATCAGGCTGACGCCGCTGTCGCCGATGGTGTAGCCCAGGGATGCGCCGTAGCCGTCGCCGTTCTGGGTGCTGGTATCCGTTGCGCTGCCGCGGCTGTTCGCGCTGCCGGCGTCATTTTTGCCCTGATACTGCAGGGCGAAACGCAGGCCATCCACCAGACCAAAGAAATTACTGTTGCGGTAGGTCGCCACGCCTGACGTGCGCGCCGCCATAAAGTTATCGGTGCGCGCGGTGCCGTCACCGCCGAACTCAGGGAAGACGTCGGTCCAGGCTTCCACGTCATACAGCACGCCGTAGTTACGGCCATAGTCGATTGAGCCGTAGTCGCCAAATTTCAGGCCGGCAAAGCCGAGACGGGTTTTGTTGCCGTTATTTGCGTCACTGCCTTCAGAGCGGTTGCCCTGAAACTGATATTCCCACTGACCGTAACCCGTCATCAGGTCGTTAATCTGCGTCTGACCCTTAAAACCGAGACGCACATACGTTTTGTCACCGTCTGCGCCCGCATTGTCACTGAAATAGTGCATCCCTTTTACGCGACCATAGAGATCCAGTTTGTTACCGTCTTTATTATAAATTTCTGCGGCTTGTGCAGTGGTGGCCAGAGCCAGGGCGGAAACAACCAGTGCCAGTGTGCTTTTCTTCATGTGCTATCAATCCCGATGAGTAAAAAAAGTATGTACCCGTAAAAAGGGGTGTAAAACACGGGACGTTTTACCGATAGCTGATGAAAGTTTTATGACAGATTTGCGCAATCGGGGTGAATGGAGTGGTGCAGTCAGGCTGACAGGGCTGCGGAAATTCGCGCTTTTCCCGGCGTGGCTGTTGGCTTCCTTGCTGACTCCTGATAAAACGTCCGTTCGCGGATTTTTTCTCAGATGGCAGGAAAATATGAGTGGCAGTCAGACCCTGGTGGTCAAATTGGGTACCAGCGTGCTCACCGGCGGATCGCGCCGGCTGAATCGGGCGCACATGGTGGAGCTGGTTCGTCAGTGTGCGCACATGCACGCGGCGGGACATCGCATTGTCATTGTCACCTCAGGCGCCATTGCGGCCGGACGTGAACATCTTGGTTATCCCGAACTGCCACCGACCATCGCCTCAAAGCAGCTGCTGGCTGCGGTGGGGCAGAGCCGTCTGATCCAGCTGTGGGAACAGCTGTTCTCTATTTATGGCATCCATATTGGTCAGATGCTGCTGACGCGCGCGGATATGGAAGATCGCGAACGCTTCCTCTATGCGCGCGATATGCTGCGCGCGCTGCTGGATAACCACATCGTTCCGGTGATTAACGAAAACGACGCGGTCGCTACGGCGGAAATTAAAGTCGGCGATAACGACAACCTGTCGGCGCTTGCGGCGATGCTGGGCGGAGCGGACAAACTGCTGCTGCTGACCGATCAGCAGGGGCTGTTCACCGCCGATCCGCGCACCAATCCGGAGGCGCAGCTGATTGGTGACGTGCACCAGATTGATGATGCACTGCGGACGCTGGCGGGCGGCAGCGTATCAGGCTTAGGTACCGGCGGTATGGCAACCAAACTGCAGGCAGCAGATGTTGCCTGTCGTGCCGGTATTGATGTGATTATCGCCGCCGGCAGCCGTCCGGATGTGATCAGCGATGTACTGAACGGCAAACCGGTCGGGACGCGCTTTCACGCACAGCAGTCGCCGCTGGAGAACCGCAAGCGCTGGATCTTTGGCGCGCCCCCGGCTGGCGAAATCACCATTGATGATGGTGCGCTGTCGGCGGTGCTGGAGCGTGGCAGTTCGCTGCTGCCCAAAGGCATCCGTGAGGTGCAGGGAAATTTCTCACGCGGTGAGGTGATCCGCATCCGGAATCTGCAGGGACGCGATATCGCCCACGGCGTGACGCGTTACAACAGCGATGCGATGCGCATGATCGCCGGGCATCACAGTCAGGAGATCGGTGATATTCTCGGTTATGAATATGGTCCGGTTGCCGTGCATCGCGACGACATGGTTGTCAGCTAAGGAGCAGAAAATGTTAGAGGAAATGGGTAAGGCGGCGCGTGCGGCATCGTACACGCTGGCAACGCTCTCCACCGCAGAAAAAAATCAGGTGTTGCTGACCCTGGCTGAAGGGCTGGAGGCAGATCACGCAGAGATTCTGGCGGCTAATGAACAGGATCTGGCCGACGCACGGCAGAGCGGCATGAGCGCGGCGCTGCTCGATCGCCTGACGCTGACGCCGCAGCGGCTGAAGAGCATCGCCGATGACGTGAGGCAGGTCTGCCAGCTGGCCGATCCGGTGGGACAGCTGATTGACGGGGGCCAGCTCGACAGCGGCCTGCGTATTGAACGGCGGCGTGTGCCGCTGGGCGTGGTGGGCGTCATTTACGAAGCGCGTCCGAACGTCACCGTTGATGTGGCGGCTCTCTGCCTGAAAACCGGCAACGCAGCCATCCTGCGCGGCGGCAAAGAGACGTGGCGCACCAATGCGGCCACGGTCAGAGTCATTCAGCGTGCGCTGGTAAAGCACAACCTGCCAGCCGGGGCCATACAGGCGATTGAAAATCCGGATCGCGAGCTGGTCAATCAGCTGCTCAGGCTTGATCGCTATGTCGATATGCTGATCCCGCGCGGCGGTGCCGGACTGCACAAGCTGTGCCGTGAACATTCGACTATACCGGTGATCACCGGCGGCATCGGCGTCTGCCATCTCTATCTTGATGAAAGCATGGAGTGTGAGGCGGCGCTGGAGATCATCGTTAACGCCAAGAAGCAGCGGCCGAGCGCCTGCAACTCACTGGAAACGCTGCTGATCCATCAGAATCAACGTGATCGTTTCCTGCCGGCTTTCCTGCAGCGTATGGCGCAGGAAAACATCACGCTGCACGGTGATGCCAATATTCTGGCGCAGCTGCAGGCGGGACCGGCCAGCGTGGTCGCAGTCAGCGACGCGCACTATCGCGATGAGTGGCTGTCGAACGATCTCAACGTTAAGCAGGTGGCAGACATGGATGAGGCGATTGCGCACATTCGTGAATATGGCACCCAGCACTCCGACGGCATTCTGACGCGCAGCATCCGGCATGCCAACGCGTTTGTGCAGCAGGTGGATTCTTCTGCGGTCTACGTCAACGCCAGTACCCGTTTTACCGACGGTGGCCAGTTTGGTCTGGGCGCTGAAGTTGCGGTCAGTACCCAAAAGTTGCACGCGCGCGGACCGATGGGGCTGGAAGCGCTGACCACCTACAAATGGATTGGCTGGGGCGACGATACGCTGCGTCGCTAGCCGTCTTGCCCGCCTCAGATGGGTACCTGTACAGGTACCCATTTTTTTTTGCTTTAGATCCACTCAATATCACAGCTTTCTGAAATTTATCTGTCATCTGTGGCGTGCCAGCCGCTTTTCACCCATTTTTTTGTGTAAGCGCTGGTCCGGGGTTAACAGAAGATTCCTGAAAACCCCTGTCAGAACAAGCTGTCACACATTCATTGCTGGTTTAGCTCAGGCGGGCGAGGATAATGATCCTCCAGCTTCATTGATAATATCGCGTGGGTAGTAAACTAACGGTAATATAAAATGAACTGGTAGCAAAAACCAAAATAACATTCAGTCTTTTACTGATGGCAGACAATTAACTGATGGTTAAAAAAGAGAGTACAAAACACGCTTTTACTGCCAGGCTGATTGCCGCATGCGAAAGTGCGGGAATTGTCGGACATGGACGAAATAAACAGGTTGCACAGGCGTTGCAGCAAAGAGGATGCAAAATTTCAACGCCGGGAGTATGGAAATGGTTCAACGGTCAGTCGATTCCGGATGACGGGAATTTATTAGCGCTCAGCGATCTGCTGGGCGTGCGCGTGGAGTGGCTGCAGTTCGGAATGGAGAAACCGGATGCCGCGCTCTCACAGCAGCGTCTGCTTTCAGCCGGGCATATGTTCCGCGTGGAGAGTCTTGATATCGGCCAGCGCAGCGCGCAGGGTATCGCCGCACGTGATGAGCTGGTTGAGACTATTCAGGCGATAGAATATGGACTGGACGAAGCGCGCGTGCTCTTTAATGGCCGCCCGGCAGAGAGTATCCGGCTTATTGCCCTGAACAGCGATTCGATGGCCGGTACCTTCGCACCGCGCGATCAATTGTTTGTCGATATCAGCGTGCATCGCTTTGATGGTGATGGCATCTATCTGTTCACGCTTGACGATCAGCTCTATCTCAAACGCCTGCAGCTGCAGCACAAAAAAGTGGCCGTGATCTCAGACAACAAGCGGTATGAGACCTGGTATCTGACGCTGGATGAAGCTGATTCCCTGCAGGTGATTGCCCGCGTCATTATGAGCCAGGCGCGTGATTATCAGATCCTGGGATAAGGGGTTGCCCGCGCCGGCAGAAAAAATAACCCGGCTGAAATCATAAATTTAACTGTTGGTAAATAAAAAATTAACTGTTAGTGTTTGCGAAAGTATTAGAACATGTTAATAATTTGACCATAGATGGACGACATCGTTGCCCCGGACGGGCCCCGCTCTTAAACAATTGAGGCGCTGCACAAGCGCGAAACTGCCCACTCAAAATCAGTGTATTTTGGGATGGGGTGGATACGCACTCAGCAGCGTTGTCAGTTGTCTCCTGCCTTCACTTCTCTCTGCTTTTTCCTGGCCGTTTTTCAACGACCGGGAAAGCGGATTGTGGGTGATTCCGGTGGCACACCGGACGCACCGGCCTCTGCCGGAAGGCCGCGTTTGCCACCCCATCGCCAAAAACTCATTCACAGGAGGAGTTATGGCGATTATTCAATATGGCAAGTCAGCGTTTACCGGTAATGCACGAACCCGGCGTCATCGACGACGCCAGCCACTCGCACGTCTGAACCGCACCATCGATAACGCACTCGGATTCGAATGCGATGACGTCACGCTGCGCACCGCTGAACGTATCTGTCAGCGGGAAATTCGATCCAGAGTTGAGCGTGCCGTACTGGCGCCGGGACGCTCGCACAGTGAAAGCGCCAGTTTCGATAACTGCTGTTTACCCCACGTTCACCTCTACGCTACCCGCTAAGTTTTCACTGCTTTTCCAGTTCTGAACGGAACTTTTTTACATTGCTCACTGTTTAAACATGCTTGAGCGTTGCGCTTAATTCTGGCGTGCGTGACTGGCTGACCGATCAGTGATGTTTAAGTGTGCTGACCCTGTGCGCAGCGTGCTCCGCGTTGCGCCTCAAAGAAGGAACGGATATGAGCCAGATTATTGCCATTTTGAATTTTGAAGAGGGTTATCGCGAAGCACCCTATCTGGATACGCAGGGCTTTCCCACCGTAGCGGGCGGCATCCGCATCGGTCCTAAAGGCGCCTCGCTGAGCAACTATATCTTTCAGGTGCCGCGTCGCGTCGGTGACGTCTGGAAGCAGTGCATCGTGGAGAAGAAAGTGCAGGAGATGCAGCAGCGCGAACTGATCCGTCAGGCGCTGCTGAAGTGTAATGACGCCCGCAGTGATGTGCTGATTAGCATGGCGTATCAGATGGGCGTGGAGGGGCTCGCGCTGTTCCGCGGCATGCTCACCTCAGTCACGCAGAGCGACTTTGACGCCGCGGCCAACGCCATGCTGGATAGCCTGTGGGCGCGGCAGACCGCAGGACGCGCCCGGCGACATGCGGAAGCAATGCGCAGCGGCACCTATGACATCTACCGGGGGCTGCTATGAACATGAAATGGCTGATTTTTATCATCGCGGTGCTGGCAGCGATCGTTCTGCTGCTGCTGCTGCAGCGCTTTACCACTCTGGAGTTTGTTAAGCACGCGCGCCTGCTGTTTAAAACCTGGTCGGTATGGCTCGCCTCACTCGGTTCCATGCTCAGCGCGTGGGCGCAATCCTTTCCCGCTTCCGCGCTGGATGCCTGGAACGCACTGCCGCCGGACGTCAAAGAGGTTCTGCCGCACAACTACCTGGGGTTAATTGGTGCCTTTATGGTGGCAATGGGCGTTATGGCGCAGTTTGTGCGACAGAAAAATCTGGCGGAAAAACGCAGCGCGCTGGAGGAAAAATCATGAGTTTTCTTCTTTCCCTGCTGGCGGGCAGCTGGCACTGGCTGGCGGCGCTGTTCGGCATCATCGCCGCGCTGGTAGCCAGCTACGCTGGCGGTAAAAAGATCGGCAAAGTGCAGCAGCAGGCTAAAGCAGACACCGAACGCGCAGAAAAAACAGCGGCGCAGGCGGTAGCGGTTAACCAGCAGCAGCAGCAGCTGCGTGAGGAGGCCCGACGTGTGGAAATCAGCAACAGTAATCTTGATGATGCTGCCGCTCGTGACAAGCTGCAGCAATCGAAGTACCACCAGCCCTGAGGCGCCGGTCGTTATCGACTCCGCCTGCTCTCTGTTTTCACCCATTTATACCCACGGCAGTGACGCCGATCGCATGGATATTCGCACCGTGCGTGCCATTAACAATCACAACGACCTCTGGGATCGGCACTGCCGCACGCCGGCACGCTAACGCCGCTCCTTCTGACGCTATTCCAATACCCCTGTATAAGCCGAGGAGGCTGACATGATCGAAGTTAATTCATTTGCTGAACTGCGTACCACTGCACCTGCTAAAAACGGCGATTCTGCGTTTTTGCGCCGCTACAATGCGGACTCAAACTTTCGCGGTGGCGGTGACTTTACCGGTTTTATCGGGACGACCACGGCGGCTGACGATGGCGGTACGCTGGCGGTCGGTAATGGCTTCTACTGGAAGCGCGTGATCAACGACCCGGCAGACCTCAACGTCTACCACTTTGGTGCGAAGGGAGATGGCTACGCCAATGACACCGAACCCTTCAAACGCATGCTGGCGTGGACGCAGGGCTACAGCGGCAATATCCGCGATCTACCGGTGCGCTTTCCGGGCGGTAAATTCCTGATTAACCCGATAGATATCAGTGATGCTGAGGTCGCCTTCTTTGGCCTGCAGGGGGATGATGTGGAGCTGGGTTCGCTGCCGCGTACCACAATCATCTCCGACAAGAGCGCCAATACGGTGTTCAAAGTGAAGGCGCGCCGCACCGCGATCAAGGGGATCACCTGGCACGGTCAGGCGTCCGCCGACACCACTACCAACAAAGGCACTATCACAGCCGAACTGTGTACCAACGTGCAGCCCTTCTTCGAAAACACCTGCATCGAAGGCTCTACGGTAAATATCTACTGTTTCCGCGCGCAGAATAGCGGCGGGACCGTAATCAAAGTGCTGGATACCCTCGACAGTAAGTTTGACCAGATCTACACCCTGTGGACCTACGGGCGCGTATTCGACATCGGCTGGTCAAACTCGCCGAAAGGTAAGTGGGACCACTCCACCGCGATTGAGATCTGCAACTGTAACTTCCAGACCGGTTACGGCGACGCCACGCTCTATATGCCGCGCGTGACGCAGGGCATTATGCGTAACGTCTGGATTGAGCATACGCGTAACCCTGGCGACCTCTCCGACGGCGGCTGGACCATTGATACGCTGAATATTGAGGATTGCGGCTCGCCGTTTAACCTCAATAACGCCCGCGTGATCATGCGCCAGATTGGCCTGCAGTCGGGTGCCACTATCTCCAACGATCTGGCGGGCACGCGCTGGCTCTCAACGTTTGAGTATGGCTACCGGCGTGAGGAGAACCACGGCACTATCATCACCGGTTCCCTGCGCACCGGCTACTACAGCGGCCATAAAGTTACCAACAACACCGACACCGATAACTGGTATCGCCTCGGGCAGCTCTTTTTCCCGGTGGCGAACCAGCAGTGGGTGATGGAGCTGATTGGTAAAGCGGATGCCACCCAGCCCACCGGCACGGCGGGGTCGCCGGTCAATATGGCCGGCACCGGGAAAACCTGGATCAACCTGCAGCGGCTGGATACCGTCTGGGCTGACGCCTGCCATATGGGGCAGCCGGCGGTGCTGGATATCCGCTATAACCGCGTCGGTACTACCTATGCGGTGGTATGGGTTAAGCTGCGCGCCAAAAGCGGCGATACGCTGATTAACCTTAAAACCACCGGGCCAACGCGCTTTGAGTCAGGCTCCTGCTCGCTGTTCCAGACTGACTTTTCGGTGGTGACCGATACCACCAAAATGGGCACACTCAAGCCAGCAGCACGCTTTGGTTTTCATAACGGCGTAGCAGGCATTGGTGCCAATGAGAAAGGGGTGCTCACTGTCGCGACGGCAGCGGGTAATCCCACCAATAAAACGGCCCCTTCGGGCTTTGTGCTGGTCAATATCAACGGTGTTGATCGTAAGTTACCTTATTACGATTAAAACCAGCACGTTTTGGCGAGGCTTCGGCCTCGCCTTTTTTTATTTGTGGCGGAAAATACGCCAGTTCTGCCTGAAAAACAGACGGTTGAACCACCGCATCTTGACGCCTTGCGTCACATTTTTTATTTTATTCCCCGTAGTTCCCGCCTTATGCCGGTGTAGCTCAGTTGGTAGAGCAGCGCATTCGTAATGCGAAGGTCGCAGGTTCGACTCCTGTTTCCGGCACCAGTTAACTCCCTCTCTTATACATCATTCGCTTTTCCCCTTTTCAGCATCATATTGCCTCTGGCAGACCCCGGCTGGACGTATTCCCATCCGTTGACCAGACTTAGCGTTCCCCCCGAAAAGGAGAATGCGCAATGAGTACCCGATACAAAGTGACGTATGAACATCAGGATGGCGACGTTAAAAAGCGCGAAGAGGTGATACTGGAGAGCGAAAATGAGCCTTCAGATGAAGAAGCGCATGAAGCGGTGCTGCAGGATCTTGCGATGATGAAAACTCCCGGCACCGGAGTGGATGGCGTGGCGAAGTTTGACATTATCAGTATCGCCCCGGCTGACGAGTAAAAGGGGGCGGTTGCCCCTTATCCCTGCAGCAGCTTAAGCACCTGCTGCGGTTCCTGCTGCGCTTTTGCCAGCACTGAATTTCCGGCCTGCTGCAGAATCTGCTGACGTGCCATCACTGATACTTCCTGCGCATAATCAGCGTCTTCGATGCGCGAGCGCGCCGCCGCATAATCCGTTGTACTCTGGCTCTGCAGCCGCTGCGCCGACTCGAGCCGGTTGGCAAGCGCACCCAGCTGGCTGCGACGGCTGTCAATCAGCGCCAGGGCGCGATCCAGCGTTGCCAGCGGATCATCCGGATGCTTCAGGCGGATCTCATCTCCCATCTCAGAGACGCGCATGGTCGTCAGGTTGGTTGAGGCATCGGTGGTCGAAGAGATGCCCGCCTGGAAATAGATCTGAATATCGCCAGTACCCTGCAGCGTTTTCAGCATGATGCTGCCGTTACTGTCGTGAGTAACAAAGGTGGCGGTTTTATCAATCCCGATATCCGGCGCATCCATATAGTAGTTGCCGTCAGCATCCAGTCGCAGTACGTCGCTGGCGCTCTGGCCTGAGACATCGGTATAGCGCAACTCAACGTTTGCCGGATCCAGCGTCACGTAAGCGGTACCGGTTACGCGGTTTACGCTGCTAAAGCTATTGATAGCGCTGCTGCTGATGGCGCTGATAGCCAGCGAGCTGCTGCCGGTGTCGTCAGTATGCGCAGCCAGCGCGGCGTTGAAGTACTGATAATTACCGCTGCCGTTATCCACCTCCATCACATATTGCGATCCGCTTTGCAGCAGCCGCGCACTACTCACGCTATTTCCGCTGGCATCCGTAAAGCTGAGCGTGGCGCTGCCGGTATTGATCGCCGGCGTCTGCGTCACAGCGGCTGGCAGGGTAGCAAAATCGGCACTGGTTTTTGTCGGGGCGCTGGTTGCCTGCGCGATCACATTCCCGCTGCTGCCGAAGTCCAGCGTCGCCGCATGATAGAGACCACCCTGCTCAATATAATAGCTGCCGTTATCAACGGTCAGGTGCGCCGGAGGCGTAGCGGTAAGCGAACTGCCATCCGATTGCTGAAAATTAACGGCCGGAATAGCGCGTGGCGCTATGTTGCTTACGCTGTTGTAGAGCGGGGCAGAGGTGGCGCGGCTGATGGCTACCGTTCCGGCAGCGTTAGCCGTGTCCCAGCGCGCGCTTACCGCTGCCAGATAGTATACCGGCTTGCCGTCAGCGCCCGTGCTCTGCACATACTGGCGATTATCCGCACTGCTGCGCATCAGCTGCGGCGCGCCTGACGGGGGCATATACGTCACGGTGATGGCCGGATTAGTAAAGTCCATATTGGTGGCAAGGCCGGTGACGCGGTTAACGGGCGTCACTTTGCCGCTGATACCGCCAATCACCAGATCTTTCAGCCCCAGCGCGCCAACGCTAAAGCCGGGCGCAGAAAGATCCAGCATAATTTTTTCCCGGTCGTTCGCGCCGACCTGAAAACCGATTTTTCCGGCGCTGCCGTCGAGCGTTTTAATGCCATTAAACGCAGCCGTGCTGTTGAGGCGATCGATCTCTTTCAGGTTCAGGTTAATCTCTCCCTGAATGGCATCGGCGTCACCCTGCGAAAGGGTTCCGTTAAGGCCCTGTACCGCCAGCTGCCGGATACGCTGAACGCGATTGTTAATCTCATCCAGGGCGCCTGCAGTGGTATTGACCAGCGATAACCCATCGCCTGCGTTACGCTGCGCCTGCTGCAAACCGCGCTGCTGACTCTGCATCCGGTTAGCAATCGCCTGTCCTGCGGCATCATCACTCGCGCTATTAATACGCATCCCGGAAGAGAGATTGCGTATCGCTGTTCCCAGCGCTGACTGGTTTTTGTTTGTGTTCTGCACCGCATTCAGGGCAGAAAGGTTGGTTTGCAGGGAGATCATTTACAGGCTCACCGATTGTTCTGTTGATAGCGTTATCGGCAGAAAGTGATTTTCTTTTAACCGTTATTTGGCCTAAGTCACGGTGGCGCTCTGGTGCTGTGATTTACAGCGGAACCGCGATCGTTTTTCACTGATATTAATCCTGGTGACCTTTACGCATTTATCTTATCAGTCAGCCTGATATTCCTTTCCCGGGGCTAATCAATCTGCGTTTTTATTAATTGCGGACTTACTGCGTAAATTCTGTTTTCCTGACCGCCCCATTGACCCTGACGGGTTCAGCAGAGAGAATGCCGTTTAAAGTTTTGAAACAGATCGCATTTTTAGGGCCTGAAGCCCATTGCAGTATGGCTGCGATAGCCGTACTGGATTAATGCCTCCTGCTTTTCACGTGGCGCAACAGACGCAGCGGAATAATAAAAGAGCAGGGCGCACAGCACATATCATTAATGTTGCCGCTCGTTACGTTAAGGCCGCTGAAAAGTCGGCAAAACGAATTACGTGCTGCCGGGCCGCACAGCGCGGCAAGTTTATTACTTATAAGATATTGATAAAAAACCATATATTTCTGGTGTCGATGTGAGATCAGCCGTTTTTTTCCTGCCATTCAGATGGAATGAGAGGCAAATCGCAGGCAAATACACATCGTCATCGATGTGCATTTATAAATGAATAATAAATAGTCTGGCCATAGATTTATGGCGAAATTCTTATTATTGCTTTGGCGGTTCATTTATTTAATTAGCGGAATTCCTTAATGAGGAAACTCCGAAAAAAATCCGGAATACAGTTAAGCCGGACGCAGGAATAAGCCATAAAGTGCGTGGTTTATCTGAACAGCAATGTTTAACGCCGCTGCGTTCGCCTTATTAATACTGACAAACCGCGTTCTGAGGTCTCATGCAAAATCCCGTAAACGACGTGTTACTGAGCGTCATTGTGCCGGTGTATAACGCGGCTGCCTATCTGGAAAGAAGCATTAATAGTCTGCTGCAGCAGACGGAAGTGCGCTTTGAAGCAATTTTTATCAATGATGGATCCACGGATACGTCGCAGGCCATTCTTCAGCGATTTGCGCACCACCCGCAATTCCACATCATTGAACAGCCCAATATGGGGGTCTCTGCGGCACGTAATCAGGGGCTGCGCAGCGCGCGCGGTAAATTTATCTGTTTTTTAGACGCTGATGATTTTCTGCCGCACGACGCCTTTGCCACCTGGGTGGCCTTGATGCAGGAGAATATCGGCATGTGTATCGGCGAGTCGCAGCATTTTACGCCTGCCGGTGAGCCGCTGGACCAGCCTGCTAACCGTGACGCATCGCGGCAGATGAGCGCGGCGGCAGCGGTCAACGACGTACTCTATTTTCATCCCCGTCACGGCATCTGCGACAAGGTCTTTCGCGCAGACGTTATCCGGCAGCATCAGCTGCGCTTTAACGAAGAGATCTTCAACTTCGAAGATCTGCTGTTTGTGATGAACTACCTCTATTTGCTGCAGAACCAGCAGGTGATTGTCACCGAGCGCGTGGTTTACCACTACGTGAAGTCAGACAATTCTGCCACCCGGTCGGCGCTGCGGGAAAAGCACTTCTCCTTTGCGCGTTCGTTTGGCCGGATGAAGGCGTTTATGACCCGGCAGCACCACCGCTATTACTACCATCTCGTGCTTAAGGTCACCTCTTCCTATATCAGCAAAGGGCTGAACAGCCGTGAATTCAGCGGCGCCTTTATTGAAGATTACATCGCGCTTTATCGCCGCAGTTTCCGCGCGTACCTCTCTTCAGGCCCGATGCTGAATCCCTGGAGCCTCTATTTCACTCTCTTTTTTGTCAGCCCGCGCGGCGTTTCACAGCTGCGCCGCCTGGCGCGTAAAGCGTAGGGGAGCAGGAATGAAAGAAAAACTCAGAAACTCAATGTGGATGATCGCGGAAAAGCTGATCGCCGTTTTTGGCCTGATTTTTGTGACCTCTTACGTCGCCAAATATGTCGGCCCGACCACCTTTGGCATTATCTCGCTCTCCATGCTGATTTTTCAGTTTTTGCAGAGCATCGCGGTCATGGGTAGCGATGTCATATTGCTGAAGCGCATTGCGCAGAATCATCGTTCGGGGATCCGTCTGATGATGGCGGCGGGCCTGCTGGTACTGGGCGTCTACAGCGTCCTGGCGATTAGCGGCATGCTGATCATGAAAGCGGAATGGAGCCCGGACGCGGTGGTGTTTATCTGTGCCGCTGCGCTGGCCTGCCTTTTCTCAGCGCTCGATCTGGTTAACATCTACAACGAGGCGATGCTGAATGCCCGTCTCAACGTGATCGCTAACGTTATCGGGCTGGCGATCAGTCTCTCGGTGCGATTCCTCATCTCCTGGCTGGAGCTGGACCCGCACTACCTGGCGATCCCGATTGTGCTCGCCACTTTTATTCCCTTTGTCATCAAGCTCGCGCTGTTTACACGCCAGCAACGCCATCAACCGCTGCCGGCGCTGCGTCAGCTTAAACAGTATTCGCGCTACATGGTGGCATCGGGCATGTCGCTGGTGATCTCGGCCATTGCGGTCGGCATCTATACGCGCGTCAATCAGGTAAGCGTCTCTTACTTCCTCGGGGTAAAAGAGGCGGGCATTTTCTCTGTAGCGCTGACGCTCTCCACAGCATGGGTGTTTTTACCGGCTGCGCTGCTGGCGTCGTTTTATCCCGCTTTCTTTGCCGAGCGCAACCGCGAACGGTCAATTGTCAAAGCGCAGCAGCTGCATCTGCTGGTGATTGGCGTTTCCGCGCTGGTGATTCTGGGGATCTGGCTGCTGTCAGGCTGGTTTATTGGCCACTTCTATGGCAACGCCTATCTGGATGCGGTCGCTCCTACGCTGCTGCTGAGCGTGGGTGCGATGTGCGGCGTGCTGAGCAGCGTAATGGACCGTTTCATTGTGAAATATAACGGTTACCGATTCCTGATCAAAAAGACCTTCGCGGTTCTGGTTATTTGTCTGATCTCGTCGCTGCTGCTGGTGCCGCATTACGGCCTGACCGGTGCCGCGCTGAGCGTGGTCATTACCGAATTCGTCTCTTTCTCCCTGCTTAATTATTTCTTCACCGCGCAGCCCGTGGCGCGGATCCATCAGGTTTTTTTCAACCCCAGAAAGCTATGGCAGTTGTTTAGCAATTACAAAACCTCAGACAGCAAAGAGAGTTTATCATGAATGACAATCCGCTCTTCAGTATCATCATTCCCGTTTATAACTCACAAAATACTATCCGGCGCACGCTGCTGAGCGTTTTGAACCAGACGTTCAGCAGTTATGAAGTGGTCGTGGTTAACGATGGCAGCCGCGATGACAGCGCGCAGATTCTGGCTGAGTTTGCCAGCTATCCGCAGATAACCGTACTGGAGCAGATCAATGCCGGCGTCAGCGCGGCGCGTAATACCGGGCTTTTGAAGGCGCGCGGCGACTACGTGCTGTTCCTGGACGCCGACGACTGGGTCGATGACAATTTTCTGATGAGCTTCAAACTGAATCTCAACGCCTGGCCAGCTGAAACCGTAGACCTGATGGTCGGCCACCTGAATGACGATCGCATTGGCAAGGTGTCGCAGGCGGGCTTTTTCAGTCAGCATGACATTCCTTATGTACTGGGCGAGCTGGAGATCAGCGACAACATCGGCTATCTGCATAACAAATGCTATCGCCGGGAGATTATTGACTCGCTGAATCTGCGCTTCCTTGAGGGGATCTCCATGAGTGAAGATCTGCTGTTTAACCTCAAATATTTTAGCTGCATCAGCAACTTCCTGATCACGCCTAACGCGGCTTATCACTACGAAGATACCAGCGGCTCGCTCTCTAAACAGAAGGTGCAGTACAGTGAATTAAAGGTGCGCAAGCAGTCGCTGACCGCGCTGTATGACACTATCGTGGATAAATATCAGGCCAGCGAACTGGACCATTTTCTGAAAGGGATCTCAAAACGCGTGCTGGCGCTGGATATGCAGATTGTCACCGCGATGTATCACGCGTCCTTTTCGCCAGCAGATATCGCAACAGAAATAGAACAGATAAAGCGCGGGAAATACTCAAAAGGTATTTTCACCCTGCTGAATAAGAATGAAAAACTGAAGTACATGATTATGAATCTGAACTCACTCACAGCGTACTATTTCCTCTATGCGTTATACAGAATGCGTGCATTCTGATTTACCCCTCCCGGCGTTGCCTTCTGATCTCTGCCACTGGCAGAAGAGGGCAGCAGCCGGGAGAGTCCGCTGCGTTACCCGCGCTCTTTCTTACTTCCCCTTGCACTATTTCTGTGACTCAGGTCAAATAATGTCAGGCAATCGATTGCGTGCTGATTTTGTGCGTTTTTGCAGCAGAAAATTATCAGCCTGCGCATTTTTGCTGCTTTTGTGACACGTATCTTGCGTTGTGCCCCCCACGCGGCGAAAAAAACGTATAGCATGAGCGCGTTTGAACGGCTGCCGGCAGCGGCTGGCCGTGAACAGAGAGCCGGAAACCGGCTGCAATGATGATGATTCTGGAGAGAGTGATGAATAACTCACAAACCAGCACGCTGGCAACCGCCAGAGCGGCCAGGGGCTGGAGCAAGAGTGATACGGTGTGGATGCTGGGTCTGTATGGTACGGCGATTGGTGCCGGGGTACTGTTTCTGCCCATCAATGCGGGCGCAGGCGGACTGCTGCCGCTGCTGATCATGGCCGTGCTGGCATTCCCGATGACCTTCTATGCGCACCGCGCGCTGACGCGTTTCGTCCTCTCGGGTAAAAATCCGGGTGAAGATATCACTGACGTGGTGGAAGAGCACTTCGGCAGCGGGGCAGGTAAGATCATTACGCTGCTCTACTTTTTTGCGATCTATCCCATCCTGCTGATGTACAGCGTGGCCATAACCAATACCGTTGACAGTTTTATCGTGCATCAGCTCGGCATGGTGTCGCCGCCGCGCGCGCTGCTGTCACTGCTGCTGATCAGCGGAATGATGGTTATCGTGCGCTTTGGCGAACAGATGATCGTTAAGGCAATGAGTATTCTGGTCTTTCCCTTTGTTGCTGTACTGATGCTGCTGGCAGCCTGGCTGGTTCCGCACTGGCACGGCGCGGCGCTGCAAACGCTGTCGTTCAGCGAGGCAACGGGCAGCGGCAATCTGTGGATGACGCTATGGCTGGCGATTCCGGTCATGGTGTTTTCATTTAACCATTCGCCGATTATCTCCTCGTTTGCCGTGGCAAAACGCGACGAATATGGTGCCGGTGCGGAAAAACGCTGTTCGCGCATTCTGGCCAGCGCGCACCTGATGATGGTGGTCACGGTAATGTTTTTTGTGTTCAGCTGTGTGCTGAGCCTGTCGCCCGCCGATTTGCAGGCAGCCAAAGCGCAGAACATCACGATTCTTTCTTATCTGGCTAACCATTTTCAGGTGCCGATGATCGCCTGGCTGGGACCCATTGTCGCGATGGTGGCGATCACGAAATCGTTTCTGGGTCACTATCTGGGCGCGCATGAAGGCTTTAACGGTATCGTCACTAAATCGCTGCGCAGCCGGGGCAAAGCGATCGCGCCGCAGAAGCTGAACCGTCTGACCACGCTGTTTATGCTGCTGACCACCTGGCTGGTGGCGACGCTGAACCCCAGTATTCTTGGCATGATTGAAACGCTGGGTGGGCCGGTTATCGCGGCGATCCTGTTCCTGATGCCGATGTATGCGATTCAGAAAGTCCCGGCAATGCGCCAGTACAGCGGAAAAATCAGCAACCTCTTTGTTGTGATTATCGGGCTGCTGGCTATCTCTTCTGTGGCCTGGTCGCTGTTCAACTGACCCCAGCCGGGTCGCCGTAACAGGCGGCCCGGCCGTATGGCATTAAGCCAGCGCGGTTTTAAACACGCTCATCGACTGTGCCAGCCGATCGGCCTGCTCCTGCAGCGCCTGTGAGGCAGCGGATGCCTCCTGCACCAGCGAAGCATTCTGCTGCGTCACCGCTTCCATCTGTGTAATCGCCTGGTTGATCTCACCAATGCCACTGCTCTGTTCGCTGCTGGCAATCGTAATTTCACTCATGATCTCAGCCACGCTCTGCACGCTGCTGACAACTTCACCGATAGTGGAGCCGGCGTGCGTAACCAGGCGGCTGCCTTCATCAACTTTGGTCACGGAATCTTCGATCAGCACTTTGATCTCTTTGGCGGCGGAGGCAGAGCGCTGGGCCAGGTTACGGACTTCCGAAGCGACCACGGCAAAGCCGCGACCCTGTTCACCGGCACGTGCGGCCTCAACGGCGGCGTTAAGCGACAGAATATTGGTCTGGAAAGCGATAGAGTCGATGACGCTGATAATATCGACAATCTTTTTAGAGGAGTAAGCAATCGCCTCCATTTTGTCGATCACCTGCTCCATGACCACGCCGCCCTCTTTGGCCACCTCAGAGGTTTTCGATACCAGCGAGTTTGCCTCGCGCGCGTTGTCGGCGTTGTGCTTCACGGTAGCGGTCATCTGTTCCATTGCGGAGGCGGTCTCTTCCAGTGAGCTGGCCTGCTGCTCGGTGCGTGAAGAGAGATCGATATTACCGCTGGAGATCTGATTAGAGGCGACGGCGATAGTATCGGAGCCGGCGCGTACGTTAGAGACGATGGTCATCAGATTGTCGTTCATGGTCTGCAGCGCCTGCATCAGCACACCGGTTTCATCTTTACTGCGGACCGTTATGCGCGAGCTGAGATCGCCGGCGGCAACTTTGCTGGCGACGGCCACGGCTTCATTAAGCGGACGCACGATGGAACGGGTCAGCAGCAGGCCCAGCAGCACGGCAGCCGCGATGGCGATAGCCGTAAAAATAACGGAAACCTGAATCGCCGTGGTGCCATCTTTGATGATGCCTACTCCCTCCTGATGGAGCTGGCTGGCCTGAGAGTCGGCAAAGGCGGCCGCACTGAGTAAAAAGGTGTTTTGCGTCTGAGTAATTTTCTTCAGCACATAGTTGCTGGCTTCATCTGCCTTGCCGTCACGCACCAGCGCCAGCACGTCATTTTTTTGCTGTTCAAACAGTTTGCTGGCGGCAAGTAACCCGGCAATTTTCTTTTTACCCACCGGCGTGACCTGAATCGCCTCAATCTTTTTCATCGCGCTGTTGGTCTGCGCCGTGGCATCCGCGAGCTGAGCAAAGCGTTTAACGTTGTTTTCCGGCCGTGTGGTATCAATTACGATACCGCGCAGATATTTAATCTGGTCATTCACGCCATCGCGCACGTCGAAGCCGAGGCGAACTTTAACAAAACGATCCTCTACAATGGAGGTGATGCCGGTTTTGATATTGCTGATTTTCAGCCATGACGTCACGCCCACGACCACTAACAGAGCCACCACCAGGCCAAAGGCGATGCCCAGGCGTACCCCGACTTTCATATTCTTGATGCTCAACATTGGTTCTCCCCGTTTGCCAGAAATCAGACAGTAATAGGATGCATCAGCAGATTGGCAATCTGCCGTGACAGGCTGTTTTTAAAAGGAAAATAAGAACCTTCCTGCGCGAGTGCTCTCCATAATCGCCAGCGAAGGCGCAACAGTTATCGGTAACTAATGTATTTACTTTAATTTTTGCGCGTGGCAGCACAGATCCGTTAGAAGGGCTACTTATTGATGAATAAGCGGTACTGTTTCGCGGCGGAAGGAATAGCAGCAATAAAAAAGGCGCGATAATCGCGCCTTAAAGGAAGAGGTAAAAACAGGGCTTAGCGCTGTTTTTCCAGCACGCTATGAATGGCGCTGGAGAGCTCGTTGATCTCAAACTTTGCCACATACCCATCTGCACCGACCTTACGCACATGATCTTCATTGGCGCTGCCGGACAGCGAAGAGTGGATGACAACCGGAATATGGCGCAGCGTCTCATCACGCTTGATATTACGCGTCAGCGTGAAGCCATCCATCTCCGGCATCTCCAGATCGGTGAGAACCAGGGCAATTTTATCGTGAATTGATTCGCCGCTGGCCTGCGCCTCTTTCTTCATTTCGTTGATTTTTATCCACGCTTCCAGGCCGGTGTTGTGCATCAGGGCCGGAATACCCATGCTTTTCAGCCCCTGTTCAAGCAGCTGACGGGCAACTTTGGAATCTTCTGCCACGATAGCGACCGCACCCGGCTTGAGATTGAAGTTTTTCACTGTCTCTGCGCCAGGCTCAACGCCACGTACCGAAGGAATGATGTCATAGAGGATCTGCTCTACGTCGAGCACCAGTGCAAGGTTGTTGCTTTCGCCATTGCTGTCCAGGCAGGCGATACTGGTGATATTGCGGCTGCTGATCCCCGCTTCTGCTGTATGCACCTGATTCCAGTCAAGACGCACAATGTTTTCTACCGACTCCACTGCAAACGCCTGGGTACTGCGCGCATATTCGGTCACCAGCAGCAGATTCAGGCCGGTTTCCGGTTTACAGCCGGTCACGGCTGGCAGGTCGATTACCGGAATAAACTGCCCCCGGATGCTGGCCATGCCGAGCAGCGGCGAGTTCATCCCGGCCGCGCGCGTGATCGCGGGCATGGGCACAATTTCGCGCAGCTTGAACACGTTGATGCCATACAGCTCAGATTTGCCTTTCAGCCGATCGGAACCCAGCCGAAACAGCAGCAGTTCAAATTTGTTGGACAGCGCCAGGTTTGCGCGTTCGTCGATCTCTTTCTGAAAATTATCCATCATGGCCTCGGGGCAGAATCTGGGCGGAGCAGGGAGAGGGCGGAAGTGCCATGATTAACTTATCGGCAGAGCGCGATAAAAATGAAGGGAGAAGAAGAAAATTTAGCGCAAGGGCGCGATCGCCCTCACGCTACAGCCGCTCTATTTCAGGAGAATAGCGCGTACGCTTTTGCCTTTGATCTTACCCTCTTTGAGCTTGATCAGCGCTTTTTTTGCCTGTGAGGCCGCAATGGCAACGTAGGCGTGTGAAGGCGTCAGATCAATTTTACCGATCTGATCGCCGCTGAAGCCCGCTTCACCGGTCAGTGCGCCGAGGATGTCACCCGGACGGATTTTCGCTTTGCGCCCGCCATCAATACAGAGCGTCATCATGGCTGCAGGCAGCGCCTGTGCCGCTCTGCCTTTTAAGGTGCCCGCGGCCACCCAGTTAAGCTTCTGCTGCAGGTAATCCTCCAGCGCATGAGCACGTGCCATTCCGTCAGGTGCCACAAAGCTTACGGCAAGTCCTTTTTCGCCCGCGCGCCCGGTACGGCCAATGCGGTGCAGATGTACTTCCGGGTCCCACGCCAGCTCAAGGTTCACGACCAGCGCCAGCGATTTGATATCCAGACCGCGCGCGGCGACGTCGGTGGCGATCAGCACGCGGCTGCTGCCGTTGGCAAAGCGGATCAGCACGCGTTCACGATCGCGCTGCTCCAGATCGCCGTGCAGCGCCAGCGCGCTAATATCGCGATCGTTCAGTGCGGCGGCAATATCATCGCATTCACGTTTGGTATTGCAGAACACCACGCAGGAAGCGGGCTGCTGCTGGCTGAGCAGGGCGCATAGCAGGTTAATGCGCTCGCCGGCACTCGCCTCAATAAACTGCTGCTCAATCGCGGGCAGTTCCGCTTCGGTTTCAGTGGCAACCGCCAGCGCGTCGCGCTGAAAGCGCTGGCTCAGGCTGGCAATGGTGTCAGGCCAGGTCGCGGAGAAAAGCAGCGTCTGCCGTGCGGCGGGCGTGAAGCCGATAATTGCTTCCATATCATCCCGGAAACCCATTTCCAGCATGCGGTCAGCTTCGTCAAGCACCAGCGTCTGCAGCTGGCTGAGATCGAGATTATCACGCTTAAGGTGATCCAGCAGGCGGCCTGGCGTGCCGACGACGATGTGCGGGGCATGCACCAGCGAATCGCGCTGTGCGCTCATCGGCTGACCGCCGCACAGCGTCAGGATTTTAATATTACGCGTAAAGCGTGCCAGCTGACGCAGTACATTGCTGACCTGCTCAGCCAGTTCACGCGTCGGGCAGAGCACCAGCGCCTGAGTATGAAACTGGCTGTTGTCGATACGGTTAAGCAGGCCGATACCAAATGCAGCAGTTTTGCCGCTGCCGGTTTTCGCCTGCGCACGCACATCGTGGCCGGCAAGGATGGCGGGAAGCGACGCCGCCTGAATAGGCGTCATCGCATCAAAGCCCATGTCGCGCAGATTGTCGAGCTGGCTGGCGGGCAGTTGCGTCAGGGTTGAAAAAGCAGTCACAAAGATGTCTCAGATAGGAGGGAAGATAACGCGGCCAGTCTGGCAGAAAGCCACGCGGGCAGCAACGGTAATTCGCCGGGCGCATACGGCTGGTCAGAGAGCAGAGTGCCGTCACGCCGCAGGGAGACTATTGTTGCAAAGTTTTAATAAATTGTTATCCGGAACGATCTTCTGGTGCATAAAAATCATCCGGCAAATAAGGAGATTAACGCTTTTACGTCGTTTTTCAGCGACAACTCAGGGTAAGTTTTACCGGGGTCAGGCTTATATATTACGCAGCATAAGGAAATTCTGATTAAAGATCCTTGTTGTTTTGATCTATATTGAGCGCGCCATTTGGCGAGCGAATTTACTTCAGAGGTCAATTTCATTGAGTCACAGTCTCCAGGGACATAGCGAAGACATTCTGAAAATCGTCGGCCGCGCCGTATTAACGCTGCATCTTCATGGAGAAGCTTTATCCTCTGATAAAGTCAGCTCAATGATTGCCTGTTATGCGGAAGAAGAGCCAGTCAGTGACGATGAGCACCAGCGCCTTTATGCGCTGGCCATTCAGATGTTGTCATAAAACGCTATGCAGCGGCGGGTGTCGCCGGCAAGTAAGACAAAAGCCTCCATACGGAGGCTTTTTGTTTTCAGCCGGGAGAGGGCAGCGCGGGGACTATGCGCTAAGCAGCGCTCAGCAGCGCGGAGCTGTGCGCTTAGCAGCGCGGGACTCTGAGGGGGTTCCGCCCGCCAGGCTTCTGGCAGTTTCAGCGGCGCTTGCGCATGCGGATTGCTAAGGGGCGGGTGGGCGCGCCCCTTAGCAATCCCCGCCCCGCGCCGTCCTCGCGAATTCCCGGCCTCATCCCTCCGGCCTTAACGGACCGCGCGGATTCGCTCCTGCTCACCCCGCGCTCTCGCCGGCGTCTTGCCGGCTCGCCCTGGCCGTCACGCTGCGCCCGGCGCTGCGGATAGCGCCCCCCTCCACGCCTGCAAACCCTTCATTTTGTTTTTTAAAAGTGTTGTGGTGTGGTCTGAAGCGTTTTCACGAAACCTTCAGCCATAAAAAATTTAAGGAAGAGAAAAAAGCAGCAGCGGCGGGAAGCGCCATCCGGGTCCGCCGAGGGAGGGCGCGGTTCCGGGATGAGCCGACAGGACGTCGGCGAAAGGGCGCGGTGAGCAGGAGCGAATGGCGGCCGGTCCCCGGGAAGCGGGCGTGAGCGAGGGAACCGCGCAGCGGCGGGCGGGGCTGGCGCAGGGCCGGGGAGTGCAGAGGGCGCGGCCTGGCGTCCTCTGCCCGGTCGCCGCGCCGGGGCGGAGGCAGCCGCCGGGGCTGACGGCGAACGGAACCGGCGCTTAACCCGGAACCGGTGTCCGCGCCCGGCGGCGAACAAAACCGGTGCTTAACCGGCAAAAAACACCGCTTTGCCGCGCTGAAAGGTGGCCTGCACCGGTGCAATCCGCGCCACGGCTTCAGCAGAACAGCTGGCTTTAACCAGCATCATACTGGCTTGATCCTGCAGCGCAGGCCACTGCCGCACGCCCTGATTAGAGAGCGGCAGGATCCCCCCGGTTGCGATATGCAGTGCGCGGCTTAGCCCATACTCATCAGAGCCGCGATAAAGCTGTGCATAGAGATTGGCTTTCTCCAGCATGCTGCCGGTACCAAAGGGGGACCAGTGATCGATCACGCTGTCAGTGCCGGTCATCACGTTAACGCCTGCCGCCTGCAGCTGCGGCAGCGGCATGGTCAGCCTGCCGATCGGAATGGTGGAGGCCAGGCTAATCTGCTGCTCCGCCAGGCCGGCAATCATTCGATCCAGCGCGCGTCCCTCCAGCGTGGCCAGCGCAAAGCCGTGGCTCAGCGTGACCCGACCTTTAAGCTGCGGATGACGGGCAACGGTATCAATCATGTACTGAATAGCCGCCACGCCTGCCGGGCTGGTCTCATGGAGATGAATATCCACGCCGCGCTGATAGTCGAGCGCTATCTGAAACATCGCATCAAGCGACGCTTCCATTGCGCCATCAACGCTGGTCGGATCGAGGCCGCCCACATGCGTGACGCCGGGCTGCATCGCCTCGCGCATGAGCCCGTCAACCTGTGAGTGCAGCAGGCCGTGTTGCGGAAAGGCGACAATGCCGCAGCGAAAATCGGGATGCTTTGCCAGCGCCTGCTGCAGGTGCGCCAGGCTCTGCAGGCCGCTGACCGGATCGATGTTGCAGTGGCTGCGCGCTTCAGTGGTGCCTTTACTCTGCAGCAGGCCAATCAGCGCTTCGGCGCGCGCCTGTGAAGCAGGCAGCAGCTGCGGGATCAGCACTTCTTCCCGGGCGATCATATCCATAATGGTTTTGCCCTGACGCGGGCGCGGAGCCTGCCACGGGCCGCCGTAAAACGTCTTATCAAGGTGGATATGCATATCACGGGTGCGGGGCAGCAGCAGCGCATCCTGCGCATCCCACTGCGGCAGCGCGGCGTTGCGCGACGTGCCGGCGGGCTCAATCGCGACAAAAAGCCCCTCTTTGATCGTGAGGTCATAGCGCGCGGTATGGGTGGCGATCACTTCGCCGCCCTCACGTTCAAACGCCTCTTCAAGGCGCACGTTGCAGAGCTGATAGTGGGCGGCGTCAGGCGGTGGCACCGCGGTCTCACAGGCTGAAATAGCGGACAATGGCGCGGCGCGGCTGATACCGGCCGCCAGCAGGCTGCCGGCTGCGGTCAGACGTACGCCCTGACTGAGAAAAGAACGACGGCTGGCAGAGGTAACGGGCATAGCGGGCTCCGGATAGCAGGGAAAACCTTAATCTGACAAATCTGTCGCCCCGCCGCTGCGATATTTGCCACTGCCCGGCAGTGGAAAAATCACTGCCACTGCAGATGGCAGAAATCAGCCAGCGCCTGCGCCAGCGTCTGCTGCAGCGTATCCTGTGGCAGACGACAGAACAGCGCCAGCTCAAAGTGTGTAACCGGCGGCAGGCCGTCGGCGATGCCCAGTACGCGGTGGCCGGGGAGACGGCAGCTGGCGGGCAGCAGCGTCAGGCCCAGTCCGGCGGCGCTGGCGCTGGCGAGCGCTGCCAGGCTGGCGCTGCTGTAGCTGATGCGCCAGCTGCGTGCCAGCTGGTCCAGCGCCTGGCACATCTCCTCCCGGTAGAGTCCCTGCTGCGGAAATACCACCAGCGGCACCGGCGAGCGGGTAAAGCAGGGGTGAGCCTGGCTGTCGAGCCAGAGCAGCGGCTCAGGACGCGAGGCGAGGGGGCGCTCGCCGCCGGGTTGCTTAATGAGCATGATATCCAGCTCTTCGCGCTGCCATGCACGGTGCAGATCAACATACATGCCGCTCATGACATCGAGGCGCAGCTGCGGATGCGTCCGGCTGAAATCCGCCAGCAGATCGGCGGTAGGCGCCGCAAAATCTTCCGGTACGCCAAGCCGCAGAATGCCGTCACGCCAGGTATCGCCTATGACATCCCACGCTTCGCTGTTAAGTGCAATGATGCGGCGCGCATAGGCCAGCATCTTTTCACCCTCTTCGGTCAGCATGACCTGATGTGAGGTACGCACCAGCAGCGCTCTGCCGATCATCTCCTCCAGCCGGCGCACCTGCTGGCTGACGGTGGACTGCGAGAGGTGCACCCGCCCGGCGGCGCGGGTAAAGCTGGCGGTTTCGCAGACGGCAACAAAGCTCAGCAGCTGCTGAGGCGTGAACATAGGCTGACGATTCATTTTTCCACTGCTGGCTATGACATTATTTTATTTCCCAATAGTAAACGCTGCTGCGATGCTGGCAACCTTTTCACTGTGAGAGTGTTTATGAACAGACAGTCCGTTTCGCTGACGCTGGCCGCCCTGATCCTGGCCGGACTGAATATGCGTCCGCTGCTGACGTCAGTCAGTCCGCTGCTCGGTCAGCTGCGTCAGGAGATAAGCCTGTCCCCGCTGGCGGCATCGCTGTTGCCGGCGGTGCCAATGATCATGATGGGCGTGGTGGCGCTGCTGAGTGTGTCTTTTTTGCAACGTATCGCGCTGCAGCGTCTGCTGCAGGCGGGGTTGCTGCTGCTGCTGCTGGCGCTGCTGGCACGGACGGTTACCGGCAGCGGCAGCGTGCTGGTTGCCAGCGCACTGGTTGCGGGTCTTGGTGCCGGCGTGGTGCAGATGGCGATGCCGGGCATCATTCGCCAGCGTTTTGCACAGCGCAGCGCAGCCGTAACCGGGCTGTGGGCGGGCGCGCTGATGGGCGGTGGCGGGGTGGCAGCAGCGCTGACGCCCTGGATCAGCGCCAGAACTGGCTGGTCGCTGGCGCTGGGCAGCTGGGCATTACCGGCGCTGCTGGCACTGCTGCTCTGGCTGCGGGTCAGGCTGCCGGCGACAGCGGCGCAGCCGGCACCGGCGCTGCCCCCGCTGTGGCGCACGCCGCGCGCCTGGTCGCTGGCGCTGAGCTTTGGACTGGTTAACGGCGGCTACGCTACCTGCGTGGCGTGGCTTCCGGACGCGTACCGGCAGTCCGGCTGGAGTGAGCAGGCGGGCGGTTCACTGCTTGGCGTAATGATTCTGTGTCAGGTTATCGGGGCGCTGCTAATGCCGCTGCTGGCATGCCGTGCTGACCGTCGCCCGCAGCTGATTTTCAGCCTGCTCTGTCAGCTGGCCGGTATGACAGGCCTGCTGATTGCGCCGCTGTTCGCCCCGTGGTGCTGGGCCGCGGTGGCCGGGTTTGGTCTTGGCGCTGCGTTTCCGCTGGCGATGGTGCTGGCACTCGATCATCTGCCGCACCCGCAGGCGGGCGCACGGCTGGTGGCATTTATGCAGGGGGCCGGTTTTATCATTGCCGGCTGCATGCCGTTTATCGCTGGCCAGCTGCAGGCGTTCAGCGGCAGCTTCTCCGGTATCTGGCTGATGCAGGGCGCGATCACGCTGGGCCTGATTGCGCTGAACCTGCGCTTTCATCCACACAGCTATGCGAGGGCATTTACTCATCCGTCGCGCTGATTGGTCCTACCAAAGCCGGTAAAACCTTTTTGTCTGGTCACACTGCTGCAAAATTCTCCCGCAATGCGTTGCTTTCAGTTAACAACGCATTAACTATCTGACGCCATAAGCCCGGTTTTCTGAAAGCGGTCCGACCACTTTCAGCGCGTTACGGGCACTGTTGCACGGTGCATGTTCTGCTGCACCGTGCCGGTCTGACTCCTCCGGAGATAATGGCATGCAGGTATGGCAGCAAAATTATGATCCGCTTAATAATCTGTGGCTTTCCAGCTTAGTCGCAGTGATCCCGATTGTTTTTTTCTTTTTCGCGCTGATTAAACTCAAGCTTAAAGGCTATCAGGCGGGCACGGCTACCGTCGTGCTGGCGCTGCTGGTGGCGCTGCTGCTGTATGGCATGCCAGTGGGGCAGGCGCTGGCATCGGCGGTGTACGGGTTTTTCTATGGTCTGTGGCCGATCGCCTGGATCATCATTGCCGCTGTGTTTGTGTATAAAATCTCAGTTAAAACCGGGCAGTTTGACATTATCCGTGCGTCGATCCTGTCGATCACGCCGGATCAGCGCCTGCAGATGCTGATCGTCGGGTTTGCGTTCGGGGCCTTTCTGGAGGGCGCTGCCGGCTTTGGTGCGCCGGTGGCCATTACCGCTGCGCTGCTGGTCGGGCTGGGCTTTAAACCGCTTTATGCGGCGGGCCTCTGTTTGATTGTCAATACGGCCCCGGTAGCGTTCGGCGCGATGGGTATTCCGATTATTGTGGCCGGGCAGGTCACCGGGCTGGACAGCTTTCAGATTGGCCAGATGGCCGGGAGACAGCTGCCGTTTCTGACGCTGATTGTGCTGTTCTGGATCATGGCGATTATGGATGGCTGGCGCGGGGTGAAAGAGACCTGGCCGGCGGTGATCGTGGCGGGAGGATCGTTTGCCATTGCCCAGTTCCTGAGTTCCAACTTTCTCGGGCCGGAGCTGCCGGATATTATCTCCTCGCTCGCCTCATTGATCTGTCTGACGCTGTTTTTACGTCGCTGGCAGCCGGTACGCATTTTCCGTTTTGAAGAACGCGATACCGCTGACGCCGCGCCGGACGCGCAGCGCTACACGCTGGCGCAAATTGTGCGCGCATGGATGCCGTTTCTGTTTCTGACGGCAACGGTGACGCTGTGGAGCATCCCCCCGTTCAAGGCGCTGTTCGCCAAAGGCGGCGTGCTCTATGACTGGGTCTTTACCGTACCGGTACCGCTGCTGCATGAACTGGTGGCGCGGATGCCGCCGGTAGTGAGTCAGGCCACGCCATACGCTGCACTGTTTAAATTCGATGTGGTTTCCGCCACCGGCACGGCGATTCTGGTTGCGGCGCTGCTGTCGATCCTCTGGCTGCGGATGAAACCGCGCGCGGCGCTGCAGACGTTCGCAGAGACGCTGAAAGAGCTGGCGCTGCCGATCTACTCTATCGGCATGGTGCTGGCGTTTGCCTTTATCTCTAACTACTCCGGGCTTTCCGCCACGCTGGCGCTGGCGCTGGCGCACACCGGGCAGGCGTTTACCTTTTTCTCGCCGTTTCTCGGCTGGCTGGGCGTGTTCCTGACCGGATCGGACACCTCCTCCAACGCGCTGTTTGCTGCGCTGCAGGCCACCACGGCTCAGCAAATCGGCGTGTCCGATATTCTGCTGGTGGCCGCCAATACCACCGGCGGCGTGACCGGCAAGATGATATCGCCGCAGTCGATTGCCATCGCCTGTGCGGCGGTCGGGCTGGTGGGGAAAGAGTCCGATCTGTTCCGCTTCACTGTAAAACACAGCCTGATTTTTACCTGCATGGTCGGGGTGATCACCACGCTGCAGGCCTACGTGCTGACGTGGATGATCCCGTGAGCGCGCCGCTGCGCGAGCGTCTCAGCGCCTGGATCAGCGCGCAGCAGCTAACGCCCGGTATGCGGCTGCCGGGGGAACGCCAGCTGGCGGCGCTGCTGGGCGTCTCGCGCTCTTCCCTGCGCGAGGCGATTCAGCAGCTGATCAACAGCGGCGTACTGATCAGCAAACGCGGCGGCGGCACCTGGCTGTGTCAGCCGCCGGAACCCTGGTCAGAACAGCGTATCGTCGAGCCGATGCGTCAGCTGCTGGCGGCCGATCCCGACTACCGCTGGGATATTCTGGAGGCGCGTCACGCCATTGAAGCCAGCACCGCCTGGCACGCCGCGCTGCGCGCAACGGAAGCGGATAAAGAAAAACTGCGCTACGCCTTTGATGCGCTGCTGCGACTGAACGACTGCGGCGATCCCGATCTCGCCGCGCAGGCCGATCTGCGTTTTCATCTCGCCATCGCAGAGGCTTCACACAACCTGGTCTTACTGCAGACCATGCGCGGCTTTTTCGATTTGCTGCAGTCCTCGGTCCTGCACAGCCGTCAGCGCATGTATACCCAGCCGGTAATATTTAACCGCCTTAATGAGCAGCATCAGGCGATGTTTGATGCGGTGATGGCGGGGGACGCCGCCGCCGCGCGTCAGGCGGCGATGGATCACCTCGGCTTTGTCCATACCACGATGAAAACGCTGCATGAAGATGAAGCGCGGCAGGCGCGCATTACCCGCCTGCCGGGTGAAACGGCAGCGACCCGTAAGGAGAACACCTGATGATTATTTCTGCTGCCAGTGACTATCGCGCCGCAGCGCAACGCATATTGCCCCCGTTCCTGTTTCACTATCTTGACGGCGGTGCCTATGCCGAACATACCCTGCGGCGAAACGTGGCTGACCTCTCTGACGTCGCGCTCCGTCAGCGGGTGCTGAAAAATATGTCTGCGCTGAGCCTGGAAACCCGGTTGTTTAACGAGACGCTGGCGATGCCGGTGGCGCTGGCGCCGGTGGGGTTATGCGGAATGTATGCGCGTCGGGGAGAGGTGCAGGCGGCGCGGGCCGCCGCGCAGAAGGGGATCCCCTTTACGCTCTCCACCGTCTCGCTCTGTCCAATTGAAGAGGTGGCGCCGGCCATTAACCGGCCGATGTGGTTTCAGCTCTATGTGCTGCGCGATCGCGGATTTATGCGTAACGCGCTGGAGCGCGCCAAAGCCGCCGGCTGTTCAACGCTGGTGTTTACGGTCGATATGCCCACGCCGGGCGCACGCTACCGTGATGCGCACTCCGGCATGAGCGGGCCGCACGCCGCGCTGCGTCGTTACTGGCAGGCGGCAACGCATCCGCAGTGGGCATGGGACGTCGGGCTACACGGAAGGCCTCACGATCTGGGCAATATTTCAGCCTATCTCGGCAAGCCCACCGGGCTGGAGGACTATATTGGCTGGCTGGCAAACAACTTCGATCCCTCGATCTCCTGGCAGGATCTGGAGTGGATCCGCGACTTCTGGGAGGGGCCGATGGTGATTAAAGGCATCCTGGATGCGGAAGATGCGCGCGACGCGGTGCGTTTCGGCGCTGACGGCATCGTGGTCTCTAACCACGGCGGACGGCAGCTGGATGGCGTACTCTCCTCCGCGCGGGCGCTGCCGGCCATCGCCGATGCGGTTAAAGGCGATATCACCATTCTGGCAGACAGCGGCATTCGCAGCGGTCTGGATGTGGTACGCATGCTGGCGCTGGGTGCCGACAGCGTACTGCTGGGGCGCGCCTTTATCTATGCGCTGGCGACGCATGGACAGCGCGGCGTGGAGAATCTGCTGACGCTGATTGAAAAAGAGATGCGGGTAGCGATGACGCTGACCGGTGCAAAATCGATCGCCGATATTACGCAGGAGTCGCTGGTGCAGGCTAATGCACTGCTGAGCGAGGCGGGTTTACAGCCCGCACGTCCGCGCGCGGTACGCTGAGCCAGGCAAAACAGAGTGGGTTGTCTATACTGAGTGCTGTCCACTAACAGGAGGAATGACATGACCATTCACAAGAAAGGATCGGCCCACTGGGAAGGTGATATCAAAGGTAAAGGTACCGTCAGCACAGAGAGTGGCGTACTGAATCAGCAGCCGTATGGTTTTAATACGCGCTTTGAAGGCCAGAAAGGCACGAACCCGGAAGAGCTGATTGGTGCTGCACACGCTGCCTGTTTCTCTATGGCGCTGTCGCTGATGCTGGGCAATGCCGGCCATAAAGCGGAAAGTATCGACACCACCGCTGATGTCTCGCTGGATAAAAAAGGCGAAGGCTTTGCTATTACCAAAGTGGCACTCACCAGCACGATTTCGCTGCCAGGTGTGGATAAAGACGCGTTTGACGAGATTATTCAGAAAGCGAAAGCAGGCTGCCCGGTATCGCAGCTGCTGAATGCGGAAATTACGCTGGATTACACGCTGAATAACTGATTGCGCAACGCGTAACGGTCAATGCTTTAACGATGCGCCTGCGGGCGCATCGTTGTTTCTGCCCTCAGGCATACTCTGCATCATGCAGTGCTTCGCGCACGTTGCGCAGGCTGCTGCGCGCAATACGATACGCCTTGCGCGGATCGCCCGCCACAAACTCAAACGTGGGTGAATAGTAGAAGGGTAACCAGCCATCAAAGCCATTTTCCCACTCCCAGCGTACCGGGCAGGGCCAGAGGATACCGTCATACAAAATGTAATAAACCCAGCGTCCGGCAGGACGGCGGGGGCGCGATTTCTTCATGGGATTCACAACGATGATAGTGTAAAACAGCTTATATTTTGAACCTTATTGCCAGTGCTTGCAATGGCAGCTGGCTAAAATGTGCGCAATGCAGCAAATCCTGGTCTCAATTCAGCGATGTACTTCGCCACACAGTAAGACCACGTTAGGGCGCACTTTATAGATACGATTGGCCATGGTTTCACAGGCCGTTTTCGTCGGATAAATACGCTCTGACACCGGTAACGCGTCACAGGCATCATGCCCGCAGGCACTCACTAATAAAACAAAACCAATCAGCATAACCGGCTCCTTTAACACCTTCGCGCTGGTACGGAATGTGTGGCTGTGTGTTCCCTTTTTTGATCCAGTATAGACAATTGCCTCACAGGTCAATGAACACCCTGAGCGGCTTTTTTATCCGAACGGTCTGATAGCAGCGCGCTGCGCATCCAAACCCGGCATAATCCAGGCTAAACTGTGCAGCTGACCCCTTTAAATGAGTGAGAAAAGCATGTCTGATATTGCCCATCCTGCCAGCAGTCCAAAACAGGCTGCCCTGCAGCTGGTTATTGAGCTGGTCCGTGCCGGAAAACTGAGCCCCCTGCATGGCGATGCGTCAAATATGATTTCCATTTACGAGCAGTTCAAGAGTCACTTCGAAGCAGATAAACACAAAGAGTCTGCTATCTCCTGATAGCGTCAGCCGTCCGGTAAGCGCCGCAGCCGTTAACTGAACTGCGGCGTCTGCCAGACGGCTTTCTCATGCGATTACGCACCTGCCATTATATAATCACCATCCTGCATTATTTCTTTGCCACTTAATTTATCCGGATTGAGTTTTGATATTTCTCACACTTTCTGTATCCAGATCTGAAACCGGTTGCAGAAAATCTGCTGGCTGTGTATTCGTTAATTAAACGCCATTCAGAGGAAACGATCATGCCAAAAATTTTACTGTGCTGTGCCGCCGGAATGTCCACCAGCATGGTGGTGCAGAAAATGGAAAAAGCGGCAAAAGAGCAGGGTGTTGATGTCGAGATAAAAGCGGTGGGAATAGAAGAGTTTAACGATGAAATTCAGGATGTTGACTGCTGTCTGCTTGGGCCGCAAATCAAATATAAACTGGCTGATTTTGCTCCGATAGCTCAGCAGCTTAATAAGCCTATTGCCGTGATAAATAGCATGGATTACGGCATGATGAATGGCGAGAAAATATTAGCGGATTCCTTAAAGCTGATTCACGCCTGAAAATAACGCCTGCACTCAAATAATTCTTCCGCCTGCACAGCCGCTGTGCAGGTTAATTCTCTTGTTGCCTGTTGCAAGGAGCTTGCCCATGAGCAGCATCAGCGAATCTTTATTTGGCGTCATTGAAAACCGGATCAGTCCATTTGCCGGACGCCTCTCCAGCCAGCGTCACGTGATCGCAATTCGCGATGGTTTCATCGCCTCTATGCCGTTTCTGATTGTCGGCTCCTTTATGCTGCTGTTTGCCCATCCGCCGTTTTCTGCCGACAGTTCATGGGCCTTCGCACAGTGGTGGCTGGGTATGGTGCGGGCGCACGAAGCGCAGATCATGATGCCCTACAACATGACAATGGGCATTATGGCGCTCTATATCGCCAGTGCTATCGCCTATAACCTTGCCAGCAGCTACAAAATGAATGGTTTTATGGCGGCCAGCCTGTCGCTGATGGCTTTCCTGGTGGTGGCCGCTCCCCAGAGCGATAAGACGCTGCCGGTGGGCTCGCTGGGTGGTGAAGGGATCTTCACGGCGATTCTGGTCGCGCTGTTCGCCACGGAAATGATGCATTTCCTGCAGAAACACCATATCGGCTTTAAGCTGCCCGAGCAGGTTCCGCCGAAAATTCGTCAGTCGTTTGATCTGCTGATCCCGATTGTCGCCATTTTCCTGACGCTGTTTCCGCTCAGCCTGTGGGTGCAGGCGCAGTTTGGCATGCTGCTGCCTCAGGCGATTATGGCCATCTTCGCGCCGGTCATCTCCGCGTCGGACTCACTGCCTGCGGTACTGATTGCAGTGCTTTTGTGCCATATGCTGTGGTTTGCCGGCATTCATGGTGCGGTGATCGTAGGAGGGATCCTGCAGGCGTTCTGGCTGACCAATCTCGGGCTGAATCAGCAGGCGCTGAACGCCGGAGAGCCGGTCATGCACGTGTTTATTGAACCCTTCTGGCAGTTTTTTATCGTGATAGGCGGCTCCGGTTCCACCATGGGACTGGTGCTGCTTTATCTGCGCAGCCGGTCAGCGCATCTGCGTTCAATTGGCAAGCTGAGTATTGTGCCCAGCATGTTTAACATCAACGAGCCGGTAATTTTTGGCTCACCGGTGGTGATGAACCCCATTCTGTTTATTCCGTTTCTGCTTGCGCCGCTGGTTAACGCCGTGATCGCCTGGACCGCCACCAAAACTAACCTGATCAATCACGTGGTGTCGCTGGCGCCGTGGACCACGCCCGCCCCGATTGGCGCAGCCTGGTCAACCGGCTGGGACTGGCGCGTGATTGTGCTGATCGCCGTGCTGGTGGCGATTGCCACGCTTATCTACTACCCGTTTTTCAAAATGTATGAGCGACAGCTGCTGCAACAGGAACAGGAGCAGGCCGCAGCGGCACAACTGGCTAAGGAGTCATGATGGAAATTGATGAAAGCACGGTAATGGAACTGATTATTCAGGCGGGCGAGGCGCGCTCCTGCGCCATGCAGGCGCTGCGCGCGGCGCGTAATCAGGCGTGGAGTGACGCAGACGCACAGCTCACGGCCGCCACGCAGGCAGCGAAAGCGGCGCATCGTATCCAGACGGAACTGATTGGGGCTGATGAAGGCTGCGGCAAAATTCCGGTTAACCTGATTATGGTGCATGCCCAGGATCACCTGATGAACGCCATGCTCTGCCGCGAACTGGCAGAAGAGATCATTCAGCTACGTCGTGAACTGGCGGCACAACAGTAAGGAGCAGCTATGCAGCATCACAATCCCGGTGCGTTTCCGGAGGGATTTCTCTGGGGCGCATCAACCTCAGCGTATCAGGTTGAGGGCGCATGGAATGCGGATGGCAAAGGACCGTCAGTCATTGACCACGCGCGTTTCAGTGATAACGTCACTGACTTTACCGTTTGCAGCGATCACTATCACCGCTTTAAAGAGGATATTGCGCTGCTGGCCGAAATGGGGCTGAAAACCTACCGGTTCTCCATCGCATGGAGCCGCCTCTACCCCGACGGCGACGGCGAGCTTAATCCGGCGGGCGTGGCGTTTTATCAGCAGCTGATTGATGAAATCTGCCGGCACGGCATTGAACCGCTGGTCACGCTCTATCATTTTGACCTGCCGTGGGCGCTGCAGCAGACAGGCGGCTGGTCAAACCGGCGCACCGTAGCGGCCTTCGAGCGCTTTGCCGTGACCTGCTTTGAACACTATGGCAAACAGGTAAAACACTGGCTGACCATCAATGAACAGAACATGATGATCCTCAAGGGGGAGGTCATCGGCACGCTGGCAGAAGGCACAGAAGATGTGCAGCGCAGCCTTTATCAGCAGAATCACCATATGATGCTGGCACAGGCGCGGGCGATGATCGCCTGCCATCAGCGTTTGCCGGACGCAAAAATTGGTCCGGCGCCCAATATCTCCTGCGTCTACGCCGCCAGCTCACGGCCGGAAGATGTGCTGGCCGCCGACAACTTTTCAGCGATCCGCAACTGGCTCTATCTCGATCTGGCGGTACACGGACGCTACAACGCGGTGGTCTGGGCGTTCTTGCAGCAGCGTGGCTGGCTGCCGGAGATTGAAGCGGGCGATATGGAGACCATCGCAGCGGGCAAACCTGATTTTATCGCCTTCAACTATTATGCCTCCGCTACCGTCAGCGCTGACCTGCCGGATGCCGCCCGTGGTGAACTGAACAGTAAGCAAAAAGCGGATCAGCAGATGGCGGGGATCGACAGCACGGTGTATGTCGGCTGCAATAATCCGCATCTGCCGCAGAATCAGTTTGGCTGGTATATCGATCCGGTTGGCTTTCGCATTACCGCCCGTGAGATCTACGCGCGCTATGCGCTGCCGCTGATTGTAACGGAGAATGGTCTGGGTGCTTTTGATACGCTGGAGGCGGGCAACAAAGTACACGATGATTACCGTATCGCCTACCTGCGCGATCATCTGCGGCAGCTGCGGCTGGCAATTGCGGACGGCGTGGCGCTGTTTGGCTACTGTCCGTGGTCAGCGATCGATCTGGTCAGTACGCATCAGGGGATCAGTAAACGCTACGGGTTTATCTATGTGAACCGCGATGAGCATGACCTGAAAGATCTGGCGCGCTATCGTAAAAAGAGCTTTTTCTGGTATCAGCAGCTGATTGCCAGCAACGGCGCCACGCTCGACGACGCGGTCAGCTACTGATCGCGTTACGCCGCGCCGGTCCGTCAGCGACCGACGCGCGTTCAATCAGCCGCCCGCTAAAGGGCGGCAACACCGTCACCGGCTTCCCCTCCAGCATTGCGACCAGCTGCGCCAGCGTGTGCTGGATCATTTCGGCGACCGGGACATGTACCGTGGTCAGCGGCGGCAGAAAAAAAGCGGCCATATTAATGTCATCAAAACCCATCAGTGAGACATCCTGCGGCAGTCGCCTGCCGGCCGCATGCAGCGCCAGCGCCGCGCCCATTACCATATCGTCATTGCTCGCCATCAGTGCGCTGAACGTGACCTTTGATGCCAGCAGCTGCTGCGTGGCCAGCTGGCCGCTGAGCGAGGTCCAGGCGCCCTGGACGACCCGGGCAGGCTCAAAGGGCAGCTGATGAGCAGCCAGCGCCTGCTGATAGCCAGCCAGCCGCGCGGCAGCGGTGGGCGAGCCCGGCAGGCCAGTAATGAACGCGATATCCTGATGTCCGCGCTGGATCAGATAACACACGGCATCAAAGGTGTTTTGCTGATGGGTCGCCCAGACGCAGTGTTCTGCATGCTGCGTCAGCTGCCGGTTGACCACCATAATCGGAATGGCGTGCTGCTCAATCAGCGCTTCCAGCGCGGCCGTATCCAGAAAGCGCGGATAGATAATGATGGCGTCACAGCGCAGATCGAGCAGAAATTCAATCGCCGCCCGTTCATCGTCGGCACTGGTTTTGCCGTCAGCCAGGATCAGCTGGCGCCCGTAGTTATTGGTCAGGGTGGCAGTCTGATAAAGCAGCTCGCTGAAATAGGGGCCGTTGAACAGGGAGTGGGTGACAATCAGACCAATATTCTGTGACTTTTGGGTTGCCAGACTGCGTGCCAGCAGGTTAGGACGATAACCGGTCTCTTCAATCGCCTGAAACACTTTCTGCTGCGTCGCTTTACTGACGTAGCGCGTACCCGCCAGCACGCGCGATACGGTGGCTTTGGAGACGCCAGCCTTCCGGGCCACATCCAGCATTGTAATCATTTTTCCGTCCCGTCATCCCTTCATGTGTAAGCGTGATAGTAACTGAAAATGCGCGGCGACAGAGGAGAGCACAGGTAAACAGTGAAGCCGATCAGGCAAAGAACCAGGCGGGCAGTATTGCAATCAGATTATTCAGCGTATGCAGAAAGATAGGCAGGGCCAGGTTATTACTGCGCAGGCGCGCATAGCAGAGCAGCAGCGAAAAGAGCGTCAGCGCCACCAGCGTTTCCCAGTGCACATATTGCGTGTGCAGCGCCGCAAACAGCAGGGAAGTCAGCAGCATGCAGGCGAAGCGGCTGCGGGGTGCCCAGAGCAGAAACGCCTGCAGCAGAAAGCCGCGAAACAGCACTTCCTCAAATACCGGCGCCAGCAGTACCGCCGTCAGCAGCAGGATCAGCATCGAGTTGCGCCCCTGCTGGCTCTGCTCAATCAGCCAGCCTTCCGGCTGCAAAAACCGGGTCTGAGCCATCATCAGCAGAAACAGCGCACCGATAAACAGCAGCGTCTGCAGAGGGCGCAGTGCACCCAGCGGGATATCGCTGCGACGCTGACAATAAAAGCGGTAGAGCGGATAGATCACGGCGAACTCAAACAGGCAGAGAACCGGTACCAGCAACCCATCATTACGTAACGCGCTGTAGTTAGGAAAGAGCGTAATCAGCATCGTTATGAGGTAATAGACAACAAAGCAGCCCGCGTAAAACAGGGTTAAGGTAACTTTGTCGGATTGAGTATCCATAGGCGACTCAGCGGGCAGGGGGAAGGGCATAGTAGCAATGGCGCAGAGTGCTGTCGAGGTGCGCGATCTCAGATTTCAGTACCACTTCAGCGTTACAGTAAAAAACCAGGCACGGCGGGCAGGTGCCCGGCAGATGTGCCTGGCAGTCACCGGCCGGCGCGTTAGCGAACGCGTACGGCCACGAACGTCATCAGTATGACGCAGCCGATAAAAATCATGAGTTCCATAGTAAGCCTCCTCAGATGATTCTTAGAAAGAATAGTTTTTTTCTGGCGAGTCAGTGAGTCACTTAGTGCGATTAATCTTAAATTTTCCGCGTAACCGCGCAGTTTCCGGAGCGGAAACCGGCATTTTTCGGCCAGCGAAGTTCGTTTACGCGCCGGGCTTTGCTACTCTCAGAGGCGACGTAGTTATCTGTTCAGAAGGAGAGAGTTGTGACGCATTGTGGAAAAGTCCTGTTGCTAACCGCTGCCATGGCCTTAAGCGCCTGTCAGTCTGCCGGCAAAACCAGTACCCAGGCTGCGGCCAGCGTGGATCCGGAAACCGACCAGTGTCGCGCATCGCAGTATCAGAACTTTATTGGCCAGCCACTGACAGCGATCGGCAGTCAGAAATTTGCCGGTCCGGTACGCGCGATCCCCTGGAACGGTGCCGTCACCATGGACTTTAATCTGCACCGGCTGAATTTCATGGGCGATAAAGAGGGCAACATCACCCGCGTCTACTGCGGCTGACACCAGACGGACACACGACTGTCATTGGGTTGTCATGCCCGGCGGCGAGGATACTCTGACAAACAGAGATCGCCTCGTCATCTCAGACATGCACTGTTCGTCTTGTTTCTTCCCGCTGCGGCGGGAATTTTTTTAACCGGCGAACGCGCTATTGCAACAAGAGGTAATGATGAAAAGATTTTCAGGCTTTCTGCTGTTAACGCTGCTGGCCCCGCTGGCGCATGCATCCGGCGAAGCTGCCTGGCAGGAAAATGAGCAGCAGAGCCGTCAGGCGTGCCTGCTGGCCAGTACGCTGGCGCAGGCGAAAATTGTGGGTAAGCCGGTGCAGTTTGACGACCGCACCGGTTATGACGCGCTGCTGCTGCAGGGACGCTATCCGCAAAAGCACATGAAAAACCGCACCGGACGTGAACTCTGCCTCTACCATCGTCAGAGCGGCAAAGCCGTCGTCAGCGAAGCCGATCAGCTGCGGGTCGCAAAATAAATCATCCCTCAGGCTCCCGGCTCGCTGCCCAGTAATTGTGCCAGCAGCGTCCGGTAGCTCTGCAGACGCTGCTCATCGCCCTCAAACTCCAGCTTCTCAATGACCCGCGCAATAACCGCTTTACTGGTCGCAGGCTGCCCCTCGGCCATCAGTTCCCGCATAATAGCCGCCAGCAGATCGCTCTCATGCGGCACGTGCCAGGCAGGCGTGTTGAAGTAGTCGGTAATCGCCCGACTGGCGCTGTCAGGATAGGTTCTCATGGCTGACCTCCGCAGAGACAACACGGCGTGCCGCCAGCAGGCGGCAGCAACAGAACCCGAACGGCGTGCCCGCAAAAGGGGCTGCGCGTCTGGTTATTTTTTAAACATAGTTGCGCGCCGTAAGCTTGTCAGCAACGTTTCGTCATATTTTTTCACATTTGCCGATCGTCCTGATGCAGCGTCAGCGTCATCTGCCAGCGCTGCTGCGTCAGCAGAAATTCCGGGCTGACGCTCGGGCTCCAGGAGTCATCGCCGCCAACTCCCATATGAAAACCATCAAGATGCAGCCAGCAGCCTGTTTCCGGTTGCAGCAGATGACGATGTGACGTATCGCGCAGCTGCTCAAGACTGTAGCGACTGAGTGAAAAGGCGAAATCACCGCTGATTTGCCAGCTGCCGCTGTCGAGCTGCCGGGTACCGCAGCGCAAGCCGTTTTCACCGGGGAAAACATAGTCGGTGGTGAGATCGGCAAGCGGCAGCTGCCAGCGGGAAAACTGCGCTGCCAGCTGGCGATCCGGATAATTTTCGTGAGGGCCCAGACCCAGCCAGCTCACCTGCTCCGGTGAGTGTGCCAGCTGGCAGCGCCAGCCGATACGTGCCGGCGGCGGTAACCCGGCGGCCTGCTCAACCGTCAGGGACAGCGTAACCTCACCCCGGGCGTTGATAAAGTAGCGCTGGTGCGTGGTAAAACAGACCTGCTCCTGCGTGCGCCACTGATGCCAGGTTTCAATCTGTACCCCGTGCGCCAGGCTGTCAGCCTGCATCGCCAGCAGCACCGGTTCGAGCTGCCCGTAGCCGGCGCGCCGCCAGCGCTCAATCCAGGCATTGGGATCTACGCTGGCCGCTTCACTGGTGCCAATGTCGTTGTCGATGGGGGCGCGGATAAAGCAGGGCTGCAGCGGCGTCAGCAGGGTCTGCCGCTCATCCACCTGCCACTGTACCAGCTCACCGCTCAGGCGTGAGAAGCGCCAGCGCTGCTGCGCGATCGCCACGTCAATCTCCTCCGGCTGCATGAGCAGCTGCGGCGCACTGTTGCCGGATACCGGCAGACGCAGCGGCAGCGCGGCAGGCAGCTGCCACTGATCCCACGCGACGCGCGCATCAGCTTCGGACCAGGCGGTGGCTTCCGGCTGATGCACTGCGACATTCAGCCATGCGGCACCCTGCAGGCCTGATGGCAGCGCAATCTCAATCTGCTGGCTGCCCTGTGGCGCAATATCGAGCGGTACCGTGCCGGTCGCCACCGGCACTCCGTCCTGCTCAATACCCCAGCGCAGCTGCTCGTTATCGCTGTGCCGGAACAGATATTCGCTGGTGACCGTGATGCGCCCTGGCTGCGTGGCGTCATGCTCAAAGCGGAAAAACTGCTGCGCGCGCTGCGCTTCATACAGGGCCGGATGCGGCGAGCGGTCAGCATAGACCAGGCCATTCATGCAGAACTGGCGGTCGTTAGGGGTATCGCCAAAATCGCCGCCGTACGCCTGCCAGGCGTTTCCGTTGCTGTCATAGCGCGTCAGGCTCTGATCGGCCCAGTCCCAGACAAAGCCGCCCTGCAGACGCGGAAACGCACGAAACGCCTGCCAGTACTTCGCAAAACCGCCAAAGCTGTTCCCCATGGCGTGCGCGTATTCACACAGGATCAGCGGACGCTGTTCGCCCGGCAAACCAATCCACTTTTTCAGCGACCACTTGGGTACGGCAGGGAAGGGCTGATCCTGATCGACCCGCGCGTACATCGGGCAGATAATATCGGTTGCGGCGCTGTCTGCGCCGCCTCCCTCATACTGCACCGGGCGCGTTGTGTCGCTGCTTTTGACCCAGCGGTAAAGCGCATCATGCGTGCTGCCGTGCCCGGACTCATTGCCCAGCGACCAGATAATGATACAGGTGTGATTGCGGTCGCGCTGTACCATGCGCGTAACCCGCTCGCTGAAGGCGGCAAACCAGCGCGGATCGTCAGAGAGCCGGTTCATCGGCTGCATACCGTGCGTTTCAATATTCGCCTCATCCACTACATACAGACCGTAACGATCGCAAAGCCGATACCAGAGCGGATGATTAGGGTAGTGGGCGCAGCGCACCGCGTTGAAGTTATGGCGCTTCATCAGCTCAATATCACGGCGCATGCTGGCCTCATCCACCACCTGACCGCGTTCCGGATGGTGTTCATGGCGGTTAACGCCGCGGATCAGCAGCGGCTTGCCATTCAGGCAGAGCTGTCCCTGCTCAATGCTGACGCGCCGGAACCCGACGTCATACGCTTCCGCTTCCAGCACCTGATGCTGCGCATCCAGCAGTGTGACCACTGCGCGGTAAAGATGAGGCGTCTCCGCACTCCAGAGCCGTGGCTGGTTTACCGGCAGCCGCAGCGTGGCCCGTTCCGGATAGCGCCCGCGCTCATCAATAATGGCGCTGCCGGGCATCTGCTCCTGCGTGCCGACGCAGGTCTCACCCAGCCACAGGCTGACGCGAATGTGGCAGCCTGCCAGGGCGGTTTCACTGGCATCAAGCTTGACGCTGACGCGTAAATCGCCCTGCGAATACTCCGGGCTGAGCGCGGTTTCAAGCTGGATATCTGCAAAGCGGGTGTCAGGTTTATGCAGCAGCGTCACATCGCGGAAAATGCCGCTCATGCGCCACATATCCTGATCTTCCAGATAGCTGCCGTCGCACCAGCGCAGCACCATTACGGCCAGGCGATTTTCGCCCGACTGCAGGGTGGCGCTGAGATCAAACTCTGCCGGCAGACGGCTGTCCTGGGAGTAGCCCAGCCACTGTCCGTTGCACCATACAAAGCAGGCTGAATTCACACCGTCAAAAATAACGCGCGTCTGGCCCTGCTGCAGCCACTGCTCATCAACGCTGAATGTGAGCGAATAGCATCCTGTTGGGTTAGCCTGCGGCACAAACGGCGGATTAACCGGAATAGGGTACTGCACGTTGGTATAAACTGGCGCATCGTAGCCGTGCAGCTGCCAGTTAGATGGCACCGGCAGAGTCGCAGCATCCGGCAGATCCTGCCACAGCCAGCTCTCAGGCACCGCTTCGGGGTGAGTAAAGTAGCTAAACTGCCACTCGCCATTCAGCGACTGCACCGAAGGCGACGGGCGATCGTCGCGGGCGGCCTGTTCGTCGCGCCAGCTGGCAAACGGTGGATGGCTGTCCAGACGTTGCAGGCTGGTAATCACCGGGTTTTCCCAGTCGCGACGGGCCAGAATAGCCGCTAAGGAGAGTGCAGAAGTCATGATGATATCTCTGTAATTGTAATTCGCTCACATTGATGCAAATAGCATCAGCTGTAAAGCATTCGTTGCTGAAACCGTGACAAAAAAGCCGGATGTGCAGCAGGCTGTCTGCGTCAGCAAAACGTTTCGCCATTAGGCGTTGAATTGTTACGCTTTTTTAAGGGCTATTTATTCACAAAAGTGAGGAAAAGCGCTTGTTGTTTTCTTCGGCTCAGTGCTACCGTCAGCACTCCTTTCCTTATCGAGTTCATTGCATGAAAAATCTGATTGCAGAACTCCTGCTCAGGCTGGCGGAGAAAGAAGAGGCATCCAAAGATCTGGTGGTGCAGATCGAGGCGCTGGAGATAGTGCTGACTGCCATGCTGCGCCAGCTGAATGCAGAACAGCATCATCAAATCGCCAGCGCGATTGAAAATGCGATGCCGCCCGCCGCACCGATAGAGAGCGCGGATGCTGCGCTATTACGCAACTATATCGAAAAATTGCTAAAACACCCGCGCTACTGAGCGTGCCTGAGTGATTTACCGCTGTTTTACCGATTTTCGTGCCAGACTGATAAAGCCCCCCCTACACGGAGATCCTGGCAATGAAACGTTCTTTACTGGCTCTGACTGGTGCTGCCCTGCTGTTTACCGTCGGCAGTGCAGGCGCCGCTGAAAAAACGCCGCAGCAGGAAAAGATGACGCGCTGTAATCAGCTCGCCGCCACGCAAAATCTGAAAGGCGATGAGCGTAAAACCTTTATGAGCGATTGCCTGAAAAAAGAGAGCAAGCTCGGCAATATGACGCCGCAGCAGCTGAAAATGAAAAGCTGTAACAGTGCAGCCGGAGAAAAAGATCTCTCGGGTGACGCGCGCAAAACCTTCATGAGTACCTGCCTGAAAAAAAGCGCCTGATGATAAAAGCGGTGGCTGATTAACGCCTTAGCTGCCGCTTGCTTTATTTTTCCTGCCAGTTTCCCAGGCTTTGCCACACTTACTCTTTGCAGGGGTTTGTCATCCCGCATCCGACAATAATAAAGGAGCAAAGTGTGAGCTATCAATCTGTCACAGAGCTTGACGCGCTGGCGCAGCAGAAGCCGGTCCCGTTTAGCGTGGGCGAGACCGAAATAATTTTGATCCGTGATGGCGCGCAGGTGCAGGCATTTCAGGCCAAATGCCCGCACGCTGGCGCGCCGCTGGCTGAAGGGGCCGTCTGTGATGGCAGGCTGATTTGCCCGTGGCACAAAGCGGTATTTCAACTGCAGGATGGCAAAATGTGTGAACCGCTGGCGCTTGCCAACCTGACGCGTTATCCGGTGCGGATTGAGCAGGGCAACGTGTTCGTCAGTGAGCAGCCACTCTCTGAAGCATCCGCACCCGCTACGACAGATAACGCGCCGGTCTATGTCATTCTTGGCAGCGGAGCGGCGGGCGCCGCGGCGATCTGGACGCTGCGCGATGAGGGATTTAAGGGACACATCATTCGTATTGATCGGGAGGCTGCGGCCCCGTACGACCGTACCGCGCTGAGCAAGTTTGTGCCGGCGGGCAAAATGGCTATTGATGACGTGCCCACGCTGCTGCAGGAGGATGTGCTGGAACCGGTCACGCTGCTGCAGGATGAGGTGGTACAGCTGCAGGCGCGTGCACAAACGTTAACGCTGAAGAGCGGGCAGCAGGTGAGGTTTGACCGGCTGCTGGTAGCCACCGGTGGCGTACCACAGGCGCCGGATATGCCTGGCAGAGATTTGGCCGGCGTTCACCTGCTGCGTTCGCGCGATCAGGCTGCGGCGCTGCTGAAAGAGGTCGATGAAACGCAGGAGCTGGTGATCGTCGGTAACAGCTTTATCGGCATGGAAGTGGCCGGAGCGCTGCGCAGTCGCGGTGTAAAGGTCACCGTGGTTGCCCGCCAGCGTCTGCCGTTTGTCAAACAGTTTGGCGAAGAGATAGCTGAACACTTTTATGCGCTGCACCGCAGCAATGGTGTCACGTTTGAGCAGGGTGAGCCGGAGGCGCTGGAGGGGGAGAGTGAGGTCGCCGCAGTTCGCCTCAAAGGGGGAAAAAGGCTGCCCGCACGACGGGTGCTGTTCGGCACCGGCGTCAGGCCTGCGACCGGGTTTGTGCATGACTTAACGCTGCAGGAGGATGGCAGCCTGCTGACCGATCGCCAGCTGCGGGTGACGGATACCGTCTGGGTTGCCGGTGATATCGCCACCTATCCCACCGCTGACGGCACGCAGCGTATTGAGCACTATCGCGTGGCTCACCAGCAGGGGCGGATTGCCGCGCTGAATATGCTGGATAAGCAGATTGAGTACGATCGCGTGCCTTTTTTCTGGACGGCGCACTACGGTACCCGTTACGAATATCTCGGGCATGCGGAGGAGTGGGATGACTATCGTCTGCTTGGTTCGCTGGATGAACAGACGTTTATCGCGTTCTACTGCCAGCAGGGCCATATTGCGGCGGTCTGTTCAGCAGGATTGTACACGCTCACTGCCGCGCTGATCGACGCGATGCAGCAGCCGCTGACGCTGGCGCAGGGCATAGCGCTGTATGAGCAGTATACAGCGTAATACCCTGCCTGATGCCGGTCCTCTGCGCAGAAAAGAGGACCGGATTGCCGGCAGGCGCGGGCAGGGGTTAGCCTTTACTCAGCGCTTCTGACTTCGCCATGCAGCGCTGCATGGCGTTCATTACCGCCGCGCGAAAGCCATTCTCTTCCAGTGCTTTTACGGCCTCAATCGTCGTACCGCCGGGCGAGCAGACCTGATCTTTCAGCTCAGCGGGATGTTTGCCCGTCTCAATGACCATTTGTGCGGCGCCTTTTACCGCCTGCGCAGCAAACTCATACGCCTGCGCGCGCGGCATGCCGCCCAGCACGGCGGCGTCGGCCATGGCTTCAATAAACATAAACACATATGCCGGAGCAGAGCCGCTGACGCCCACGACCGCATGGATCAGATACTCATTAACCACCGCGGCTTTCCCGAAGCTTTCAAAGATAGCCACGATCTCGTCCACTTCCTGCGGCTCCACCAGCACGTTGGGGGTCACCGAGGTCATGCCCTGATTGACCAGTGCCGGCGTATTGGGCATCACCCGCACAATTTTACGATCGTGGCCCAGGACGCCAGCCAGTGAATCCAGCGTCACGCCCGCGGCAATCGAGACCACCAGCGCATCCTTTTTCATCACCCCCGCCAGATCGCTGAGCACTTTCAGGATCACATTAGGTTTGACCGCGCCAAACAGGATATCCGCCTCGCGCGCCAGGGCTTCTGCGCTCTCTGCTGCGCTGATCCCGTGCTGCTGCGCCATCTGCTGGTTGGTCTCCGCTTTACGGTCCCATACCAGAATATTGGCCGGGGCGATAAGCCCGCTGCCGGTCAGGCCGCTGATGATCGCCTGCGCCATGTTACCGCAGCCGATGAAGCCGATTTTTTTCTCCAGCATCGCTCTCTCCTTAATCGTGTTGATTTCGCTGCGGGTTAGCTTACGTCAGCGGCGGTGAATAACAAGTACCGGCAAAATATCGTTTGCCTTTCCTGGCGAGCACGGCAAGATCGCGCCTGTTATTCGTTATCAGGAAACCATTATGTCAATCTGGGTCGATGCTGACGCCTGTCCGGTCGTCATTAAAGAGGTGCTTTATCGCGCGGCTGAACGCACAAACGTGACGGTGACCTTTGTCGCTAACCAGCCGCTGCGCGTGCCGCCTTCGCCCTGGCTGAAGACGCTGCAGGTCGCGGCCGGCTTTGATGTGGCAGACAATGAAATTGTGAAGCGCGTACAGCCAGGAGAGCTGGTGATCACCGGCGACATTCCGCTGGCGGCGGAAGTACTGGAAAAAGGGGCCGCCGCGCTGAATCCGCGCGGTGAGCGCTACTCGCCTGATACCATCCGGCAGCGCCTCACCATGCGCGATTTTATGGAGACAATGCGTGCCAGTGGCATTCAGAGCGGCGGTCCGGCGGCACTGAGTCCGCGCGACCGCCAGCTGTTTGCCAACGAGCTGGACAAGTGGCTGCGTCAGCGCTGATCAGACAAAACTGTCATCATCATCAAAGCCGCCGCTATCAAAATCATTCAGATCGCTGTTGTCGGCAAAACTATTGTCATTCCAGCTGCTGTTGTCATTGAGAAACGCATTGCTGCTGTCGTTGCCGTTAAACGTATCCAGGTTATCGTCCACCTGCGGCAGCGCCGGTTCGTTGATGATATTGACGATCTCTTCCGGCTGCGAATGATGAAACAGGCTGGTGAGCATATCTGCCATCACCACGCCGCCCGCCACGCCCACTGCCGTCTGCAGCGCGCCGCCGAGAAAGCCGGTGCCGCGGGCCGGCGCGGCTGGCTGCTGCGGGGCCGCATTGTTCCAGCCTGACTGCTGCTGCTGCTGCTGCTGAGGCTGCGGACGCGACCCGCTGCCAAACAAACCGGACAGAAAGCCGCCGCTCTGCTGCGGAGCCTGCTGCTGTGCCTGCATGTTTTCCAGTTCGGTAATCCGGGCATTCAGCTTTTTCAGCGCAGCTTCCTGAATCAGAATCGCCTGGGCCATATAGTAAGGCGCGTCAGGCTGGTTCTGCAGATGCTGACGGATAAGCTGTTCAGCACCCGCATCGCGCGGACCACTCTGCTCACCGGCCTGCTTTAACCGGCTGAAGAGATTTTCAATGAGCTGCTGTTCCTGATTTTGCATGGGTGAACCTCCGTTGGCGTTAAGGTTATCTATATGCGGGCAGGGGCGGCGAAAGTAAATCGCTGACGTGGTAAGCAAATGTTGCCCGCGTTAATAAGTCAGAGCATGCACGAAACGCGCATGCTTTTTCTCAACCAATTCAGTGTGCTAATTATAGTACGCGCTAAAATGCGCGTAATTTGTGCTCTGAAACTGGCTGCTAAAATAAAATCCGGATATTATGCGACGCATTATTGACCTGATGGCCTGCCGGCGTGGCAGAGCACGGCGGAGAATGAGCCCGGATGTCATTACCCATCTATCTGATTGGCGCACGCGGATGCGGCAAAACGACTATCGGCCAGGTGCTGGCGCGCACGCTGGGATATACCTTCTGTGATACCGACCACTATCTGCAGCAGACAGCAGAGTGCAGCGTAGCTGAGATTGTTGCCCGTGAAGGCTGGGAGAGCTTTCGCGCGCGTGAAACTGAGGCGCTGCGCGCCGTCACCGCACCGGCAACGGTGATTGCCACCGGCGGCGGAATGGTTCTGGCAGAGGTAAATCGCCACTTTATGCGTGAGCGGGGACATGTCATCTGGCTCAGCGCGCCGGCGGAAGCGCTGGCGAACCGGCTGCAGCAGCAGCCTGAAACCGCGCAGCGGCCCACCCTGACCGGCCAGCCGATTGCAGAAGAGATGGATAAAGTTCTGCGCCTGCGCGCGCCGCTTTATCAGCAGGCAGCGCACTATCGGGTCGATGCCATGCAGCCGCCTGAGCAGGTTGCAGAAGAGATTATACGTTCACTCGCTCTGGCCCGCGCCAGCTGATCGTCATCAGAAAACTCCCGCTTTACTGGCATCAATGCATGCTGGTCTATACTCAGTAACAGGCAGCGGATTGCCCCTGCCGTGTGGAACACTGATAAGAGAGGGAAAACGATGCCATCCAGACCACCCTATCCGCGTGAAGCCCGTGTCGTCGCCGTCGAAAAAGGGCCTGAAGGTAACAAAGTTACCTGGTATGAACTGCGTGCCGATCATCCCAAAGAGAACTCCCTGATCAGCGAGCACGAATCAGAGCAGGAAGCGCAGGATGCGAAAGATCGCTACGAAGACGTGGAAAAAGAATAAACCTCTCTGGCAGGGACGCCAGTGAATTCTCCGGACTCTCCTGAATTGCGCTGCTGCTGCGTCAGCAGCAATTTATTTACGTGACACTCTGACGGTTTCCCTTGTAATCTGCTGATAACCTTCATGTGCTGCGAGGAAAAAGCATGCTCAATGTCAGTGATTATTTCGACGGAAAAGTGAAATCGATCGGGTTCGACAGCGTGACCATTGGCCGCGCCAGCGTAGGCGTTATGGCTGAAGGCGAGTACACTTTTGGCACCGGCCAGCCGGAAGAGATGACGGTGGTGAGCGGCGCACTGAAAGTGCTGCTGCCAGGCGAGGCGGAGTGGAAATGGTATGAGGCGGGCAGCACATTTAACGTCCCGGGCCACAGTGAGTTTCACCTGCAGGTAGCTGAGCCTACCTCCTATCTCTGCCGCTACCTGTAAACGGTAAAAGAGAGACAGAGCTGCAACCTTCAGGCTGCAGCTTTTTTTATGCCTTATTAACGCGGGGCTTCGCCGCCGAGCGCATCGGTCAGGCTGGCAATCAGCGCGGCGAGTTCGCCGGTCATCAGCGTAAAGTCAGCGTCAAAGCGCTGAGCGAAATCCTCGCGATCGATATCATCATTCTGTTCACGCAGCGTATCGCTGAATTTCAGGCGTTTTACTGAACCATCATCAGCGATCACAAACTGAATTCGTTCCTGCCAGTCGAGCGCCAGTCTGGTCACCACTTTGCCCGCTTCAATGTGATTGGCAATCTCATCGGAGATCAGATCCTGCTTCTTGCAGCGGATCACGCCACCATCTTCCAGCAGCGCTTTCAGCTCCGCTTCATCCATCAGATCGTAGCCTGCAGGCAGTTCGCCGCCGCGCACCCACTCCGTCAGCGTCAGCTCAATTGGCTTCTCCATGGTCAGCGGCACGACCGGCAGCGAGCCGAGGCTTTTGCGCAGCAGCGCCAGCGTATCTTCCGCTTTTTTAGCGCTGGCGCAGTCGACAGCGATCAGATTATTAACCGTATCGATCCACATAAAGGTCTGACTGAAGCGACTGAAAGCGCGCGGCAGCAGGCTATGCAGTACTTCATCTTTCAGCGAATCTTTTTCGGTTTTTTTCAGCTTGCGGCTCTGCTCTGCCTCCAGCTTCTCAATTTTGGCATCCAGCGCCTGCTTCACGACCGGTGACGGCAGAATTTTCTGCTCGGTGCGGGCACAGATCACTATCTGTCCGTTGACCTCGTGGGCCAGCGCTTCCCCGCGGTTACCCATCGGCGATACCCAGCCAGTCTGGGCCATATCCTGACTTCCGCACGGTGAGAACGTAAATGCATCAAGCTGTTTTTCCAGATCGTCTGCGGACAGCGGAAGGTCACGATTCAGACGATAAACCATCATATTTTTAAACCACAACATCGGGATTCCTTACCGTGGGTGCGATCGGGCGCACAAGTCTCAAACAGGGAGCGCGCATGATAGCGAAACCTGCGCCGGGTTTCATTGCCTTTCCCGAATGGCCCCTCTACTGTATCTCCACCCCATATGAATAATGAGGAATAACCCGTGCGTATCGGTATCGATTTAGGCGGCACCAAGACAGAGGTTATTGCTTTATCTGATGACGGCCTGCAGCTGTTCCGCCATCGCGTGAATACCCCGCGCAACGACTACGCTGCCACGGTCGGGGCGATGGCGGATTTGGTCCGTCTGGCCGAGGCGCAGACCGGAGAGCGGGGCAGCGTCGGGGTCGGTATTCCCGGCTCGATTTCGCCTTATGCGCAGCGGGTTAAAAATGCCAACTCCACCTGGCTGAACGGCCAGCCGCTGGACAAAGATCTGGCGCAGGCGCTGAGCCGGGAGGTGCGTATTGCCAATGATGCAAACTGTCTGGCGGTCTCTGAAGCCACGGACGGCGCCGGCGCCGGTCAGCCGCTGGTGTTTGCGGTGATCATCGGCACCGGATCCGGCGCGGGGATCGCCATGAACGGCGTGTCGCGCATCGGGCTAAATGGCAACGCCGGCGAGTGGGGGCACAATCCGCTGCCGTGGATGGATGCCGACGAGCAGCGCTTTCAGCAGGAAGTACCGTGCTACTGCGGCTTACGGGGATGTATTGAAACCTTTGTCTCCGGCACCGGTTTTGCCACTGACTACCAGCGGCTGAGCGGACAGGCGCTGAAAGGCGCGGAGATTATGCAGCTGATCGCGCAGCAGGATCCGCTGGCGGAGCAGGCGATGCGCCGCTACGAACAGCGGCTGGCGAAAGCGCTGGCGCAGGTAGTGAATCTGCTCGATCCCGACGTGATTGTACTGGGCGGCGGTATGAGTAATGTGGATCGCCTGTATCAGACGCTGCCCGCCCTGATGAAACCCTGGGTGTTTGGCCGCGAGTGTGAAACGCCGGTACGTAAAGCGCTGCACGGCGATTCCAGCGGCGTGCGCGGTGCAGCCTGGCTCTGGCCACTGGAAGGGCAGGCAACGTTATGACGTATGTGGCGCAAAACCAAACCACGCCGGCTGCGTGCGATCGGGCGGCGGGGGCAGCGCGCCGGACCGGGCAACCAGCTGCCAGGCGCGCAGGCACAGCGCCTCGTCACCCTGCGTCTGGGTGACGGCAAAGCGTCCGCTGGCCTGCCACTCCAGTCGCAGCCAGCACTGCTGTCCGGCATAGCGTGCCGCATCGCGGAACTGCTGGTTAAGCTGATGCTGAACGCTGCGCGTCCAGTGGCAGGAAGCGCTTTCCGGCGCCGCATCCGGCTCACACAGGTTGGCTGATGCGACGGGCTGAACGGCAGGCGAACGGGCGCAGCCATTCAGCATCAGCGTTGTCAGCAGCAGGCCCGCTGCGGCGGCAATAAACGGTATTTTCATAACAGAGCCTGATAAACGGAAGTCAGCTGCTGAGTCTACCGCGCGCCGGGCGGAAAGCTATGGCATTCCTCTGACTCTCTGCAGAACCAGAATCAGTCGCAGGTTACTCACCCGGCAGCAGCAGCTTGCTGTATCCCAGACCATTCATTTTTCGTACCCGGATCTGAACCGGAATACGCTCTTTCATCGCCTCAACGTGGCTGATCACGCCAATGGTTTTCCCGCTGGCGTTAAGCGCATCCAGCGCGTCGAGCGCGGTATCCAGCGTTTCCGCATCAAGCGTGCCAAACCCTTCATCGAGAAACAGGGATTCAATGCGGGTTTTATGGCTGACCAGGTCGGAAAGCGCCAGCGCCAGCGCCAGACTCACCAGAAAACTTTCACCACCCGAAAGCGTCCGGGTATCGCGGGTGGCGTCCGCCTGCCAGGTATCCACCACCTCCAGCTCCAGCTCATCGCTGAGGCGTCGCTGCAGCAGATAGCGGCCATGCAGGCGATCGAGCTGACGATTTGCCAGCCATACCAGATGATCCAGCGTTAACCCCTGAGCAAAACGCCGGAACTTATCCCCTTTGGCTGAACCAATCAGATCGTTGAGGCGGCTTAGCTGCACCAGCTCAGCTTCATCGGCAGCGATCTCTGCCAGCAGCGTCTGCTGCTGCTGACGCAGGGCCGCATCACTCTGCAGCTGCTGCTGCGCTTCTCCCTGCTGGCGCGCGTTATCACGCAGCGTCAGACGTAACGTCTCAAGCTGCTGGCTGAGCGTGGCAGCCTGCTCATCGCTGAGGCCAGCCGGACGCTGCTGCTGATGCTGCGTCAGTCGCTGCTCCAGCTGCTCATCGCGGGCGATCTGTTGCAAACGCTGCTGCTCCAGCTGCTGCAGCTGTGTGCGCAACTGCTGCAGCGTCTCTTCCGGCAGCAGCGCCGCGCGTAGCGCCGCTTCATCCGCAAACGCGCTCTGCTGCAGCGCCTGGCAGAACTGCTGCTCAGCCTGCTGCAGACGCTCTGTCAGGGCGGTCTGCTGGCTGTGCGTTTGCGCCAGCTGCCCCTGCAGGCTGTGCAGCCCGCTGTGCGCCTGCTGCCGCTGCTGCAGCGCCTGTGCCAGCGCCTGTTCCTGCTGCTGCAGTCGCGCGTGCTGCTGCTGGCGCGCCTCCGTCACGCTGCGCGACCCAAACAGCTGGTTGCGCTGCTGCTGTTGCTCCTGCTGCTGCTGCTGCATCAGCGTCAGAGCGCGCTGCAGGCTCTCCTGCTGCTGCTGTTCACGCTGCAGCGTCTGCTGCAGGCTGTGCTGCTCGCTTCCGGCTCTGGCGAGCTGCGGCTGCAGAGAAGTCAGTAACTGCTCACTTTCCTGCCAGCGCTGCCAGCGCTGCTGCTGTGCAGCGAGCCAGCTGGCGCGTCCGGCGGCGTCCGGCAGAATAAGCTGATGGGCACTGAGCTGCTCTGTCAGCCGCGTCGTATACTGCTGCAGCGCCTGCTGCTCATCCCGGAGGCGCTGTTCCAGATCGGCCAGCAGCTGCTGTGCGCTCTCCAGCTGCTGCTGCGCAAGCTGCTGCTGCTGCTGGTGCTGCTGCCACTGCTGCTGCTGCTGCAGATGCGCATCTTTGGCCTGCTGCAGCGCTGCCGCTGCCTGCTCGCGCGCCTGCAGCTGCTGTTGCTCCGTCAGCGCCTGCGCCTCCAGCTGCTGCTGCCAGGCGGTGAATTCCGCATGCTGTGCAGGCGAATAGTGCAGCCCCAGAGTAGCGCACAGCGCCTGCCACTCGCTATCCAGTGCCGCCAGCTGGCGATCCAGTTCAGCCAGCTCCTCTTCAAGCGCCTGCTGCTGCTGCAGGGAGAGTTTTTGCTGTTCGCCCTGTGCCGTACCTGACTCTTTTAGCTGCGCGACGGCCGTCTCCAGCGCGGCAAGTCGCTGCTGATTGTCATCCGGTCTGACCTGCTGATATTCCGCTATCGCCGGATGCTGACAGGAACCACACAGCGGGCAGGGGGTGTCAGGCTGTAACCTGGCGCGCTCATCAGCCAGCCGGGCGATGGTCCGTTCCAGTTCACACAGGCGACGCAGATCGAGCAGCGCCTGCTGCTCGCGCTTCCAGCTGTCGCGCAGCGTCTGCAGCGTCGCTTCACCCTCCCGGTAACTCTGCTGCAGCTGCTTCAGCCGGGTAGCGCGCTGTATGCGCTGCGGCTGCAGCGATTGCCACTGCGCGGCCAGCAGCGTCAGCTGCTGACGCGGGGCACGCTGCTGCTGATAGCGGGCGAGGGCGTCACGCAGATCGGCGCTGCGCTGCTGATTTTCCAGAGAGGTCAGCGCCTGCTCAGCCTGTTCGCGCTGCTGGCGGCTCTCCGCTTCCGCCTGCGCTAATGGCTGAGCCGCCTGTTCGCGCGCCGCCAGCGCCTGCTGCTGCTGCGCCAGCTGCTGTCGCTGCCGCTGCCGCTGTTCGGCAAGCTGCGTCGCCGCCTGTTCACGCCCCTCAAGATGATCGATATCCGCCTGCCAGCGCGCCAGCTCCGGCCCCCAGCCCGCGGTAGCCGCTTCGCGCGTGCGCCACGCCTGCTGTTCCGCCAGCTGTTGCTGTAAGCGTTCACTCGCCTGCTGCTGCTGCTGCAGCGCCTGTTCGCTCTGCGCGACCGCCTGCTGTTGCTGTGTCAGCAGCTGCTGCTGTTCACTCAGCTGCTGTGCGGTGCGCGCTATCTGCTGATCGAGCGGCAGCACCTGCTCCGTCAGCAGCGTTTCAAGCTGCTGTCCCGCCCCGGCCACATCATCGCGCATCTGCAGCGCCTGCTGATAGCCGTGTTCTGCCTGCTGCAGCGTCGCTTCAGCCTGCTGTTGCTGCTGCTGCAGCTGGCGGATCAGCTGCTGCTGTGCATCGCTGTCCTGCTGCAGCTGCCCGCGCAGCTGCAGCCCGGCACGCAGCTTCTCTGCCGGTTCGGCGCGCGCCAGTCGCTGGCGATCTGTATGCGCCTGCTGCCACGCCTGTTCGGCAGCCTGACGCGCTGCGGCAGCGATCTGCTGCTCCTGCGTCAGCTGCTGCGCCTGCGTCAGCCACTGCTGCTGTTCCTGCGCCTGCGTGAGCTGGGTATTCAGCGCGACTTCTTCAGCGCTTAATGTGTTCAGCTGCTGTGTGAGCGCCGCACGCTGCGCTTCATCCAGCAGCGTCATGCCGCCGGCACGGGCGCGCAGCGTTTCAAGCGCCGCACGCGCCGCGCGCCAGCGTTCAAAGATATGGATGGAGATATCGCCATAAATTTCGGTCCCGGTCAGCTCCTCCAGCAGTTCGGCGCGCTCGCCGGGCCGGGCGTTCAGAAATGCCGCAAACTGACCCTGCGACAGCATCATTGAACGGGTGAAGCGGGCAAAATCAAGCCCGGAGAGCGACTCTATGGCTTTCAGCTTATCGCCGACTTTATCCGCCACGATCTGGTTATCGGCGACCCGCGCCAGCTCAACGCGTGGCGCCTGCAGCTTGCCGTCAGCCTGACCGCGTGCGCGGTTCTGGCTCCAGAAAGCGCGCCAGGCCTCACCTTTAACTTCAAACTCCACTTCGGCCAGACACTCGGCGGTGTCGCGCGTCATCAGCTGATTTTCACTCTGCGACAGTCCGCCAAGGCGCGGCGTCTGGTGATAGAGCGCCAGACAGATGGCATCGAGCAGCGTGGTTTTCCCGGCGCCGGTGGCACCCGTGATGGCAAACAGGCCGTTGCTGGCAAACGGCTCCTGACGGAAGTCGATCAGCCATTCGCCGCGCAGCGCGTTGAGATTTTTAAAACGTAACGTCAGAATTTTCATGCGGATGGATCCTCCAGCGCAGCCAGCGCGGTGCGAAACAGGCGGGTCAGCCCGTCACTCTGCTGCGCGTCCAGCTCTGACTCCTGCGCCAGACGACGGGCAAACACCTCTTCTACCTTTAACTCGCTCAGTGTTTCATTAGTGAGCTGCTCCAGGCTGCGCTGACGCAGCGTACGACTGCGGCGCACCAGCAGCACCTCTACCGGCAGGGTGGCTGTGAGCTGTTCAATACGCCGCTGCAGATCGGTGAGATACTCCTGCGTGGTGATCTCAATATCCAGCCATACCGGCAGCGGCCCGTCATAGCGCGCAAACTGTGCCAGCTGTGCCTCAATGTCTGCCATCGATCCTTTTAGCATCTGCATAGGCTGAAAGGCGGGTACAGGCAGCGCAGTGACGCGCTCCAGCGTGCTGCTAAAATCGAGCAGAAAGACGCTTTTATCTCGTCCGGTTTCATCAAAGCTGAGCGGGATAGGGGAGCCGCTGTAGCGAATATGATCCGTGCCGCCAATCCGCTGCGCGCGGTGAATATGGCCGAGCGCAATATAGTCTGCGGGCGGAAACGCCTGCGCCGGAAACGCATCCAGCGTGCCGATATAGATATCGCGTACCGCGTCGCTTTTGGTCACGCCCACGGTAGTGAGGTGGCCGGTGGCGATGATCGGCAGCGGCTGATCCAGCCGGTCTCGTTCTGCCACGGCGGCGTTGTAGCAGTGCTGATAGTGCTGTTCAATCGCCTGCAGCAGCGACAGCTGTTTGTCGCGACCGGACTGACCGGCCCGGCTGCGCAGAATATCGCGCGGGCGCAGATAGGGTATGGCGCACAGCAGTGCGCCCGGCGATCCGTCACGGCGCATCAGCGTCAGCACCTGCTGTTCGCCGCCGGGCGTGGCGCTGGTGATCACCCGGGTATTGAGGCAGGCCAGCAGTTCACGCGACTCATTCAGCGTGGCAACCGAATCGTGGTTGCCCGCCAGCACAATCAGCTGACAGCCGCTGGGCTGTAGCGCGACGACGAACCGGTTAAACATTTCACGGGCATAACTGGGGGGTGAGCCGGTATCAAACAGATCGCCTGCCACGATCAGTGCATCAACCTGATGCTCAGCAATTTGCCGGAGCAGCCAGTCGAGAAAAGCCTGATGTTCTGCGGCGCGACTCTTGCTGTAAAAAAACTGACCGAGATGCCAGTCTGCGGTGTGAATAATGCGCATGGGGTGTCCTGCCTGAAAGCTGGCGGCCAGTATAACGGCTTCGGCCGTAAAGGAAAAAACACGTTTTTGCCGGTGATGCTGCCGTTTTTATCTCTTGCTTACGGGCAGGGTTTTTCATAAAAGTGTCATAAAACTGACGCATAATGACGCCGCATATCCCAGTGACATCCCGTCACACTCGCAGGAGCAATAATGGCCAAGCGCATTTTGGTTGTGGAAGATGAAGCACCCATCCGGGAGATGTTATGTTTTGTGCTGGAACAGAATGACTACCAGCCAATCGAAGCGGACGATTATGACAGCGCGATTAGCCGGCTGATTGAGCCCTGGCCCGATCTGATCCTGCTGGACTGGATGTTACCCGGCGGCAGCGGCATTCAGTTTATTAAGCATCTGAAGCGTGAAGCCATGACGCGCGATATCCCGGTCATGATGCTGACCGCGCGCGGTGAAGAAGAAGATCGCGTGCGCGGGCTGGAAGTGGGTGCCGACGATTACATCACCAAGCCGTTCTCACCAAAAGAGCTGATGGCGCGCATCAAAGCCGTGATGCGGCGTATCTCCCCGATGGCGGTCGAAGAGGTGATTGAGATGCAGGGACTGAGTCTCGATCCCTCCTCACATCGCGTGATGTCGGAAACCACGCCGCTGGAGATGGGGCCGACTGAATATAAACTGCTGCATTTTTTTATGACGCATCCGGAGCGGGTCTACAGTCGTGAACAGCTGCTGAACCACGTCTGGGGCACCAATGTGTATGTCGAAGATCGCACCGTTGATGTCCATATCCGTCGCCTGCGTAAAGCACTGGAAACCTCCGGCCATGACCGCATGGTACAAACCGTACGCGGAACAGGGTACCGTTTCTCTGCCCGCTACTAAACGGAGCCTGCTACCGTGCTGGAACGCCTCTCCTGGAAGCGATTACTGACCGAGCTGGTGCTGGCCTGTCTGCCTGCGCTGCTGCTCGGCCTGCTGTCTGGCTATCTGCCGTGGTGGCTGCTGGCTGCTGTTTCAGGCGTTCTGCTCTGGCATTTCGCTAACCTGATGCGTCTCTCCCACTGGCTGTGGGTCGACCGCTCAATGACACCACCCACCGGGCGCGGCAGCTGGGAGCCGCTGTTTTATGGCCTCTATCAGATGCAGCTGCGTAACCGCCGCCGCCGCCGCGAGCTGGGAAACCTGATCAAACGCTTTCGCAGCGGCGCGGAGTCGCTGCCGGATGCCGTGGTGCTGACCACCGAAGAGGGAACCATTTTCTGGTGTAACGGCCTCGCTCAGCAGCATCTGGGGCTGCGCTGGCCGGAGGATAACGGCCAGAATATTCTCAACCTGCTGCGCTATCCGGAATTCTCCCGCTATATCCGCCAGCGCGATTTTGACCGGCCGCTGACGGTGGTGCTGAACAATCAGCGGCACATGGAGTTCCGCGTGATGCCTTACAGTGAAGGGCAGTGGCTGATGGTGGCGCGCGACGTGACCCAGATGCATCAGCTGGAGGGCGCCCGCCGCAACTTTTTTGCCAACGTCAGTCATGAACTGCGCACGCCGCTCACGGTGCTGCAGGGCTATCTGGAAATGATGGACGATGAGGCGATGAATGCGCGCACGCGCAGCAAAGCGCTGGGTACGATGCAGGAGCAGACCCGGCGCATGGACAGTCTGGTCAGGCAGCTGCTGACGCTGTCACGCATTGAGGCGGCGCCGGCGCTCGATCTCAAAGAGCGGGTCGACGTGCCGGCCATGCTGCATCTGCTGCAGCGCGAAGCGGAAACGCTGAGCCAGGGGCGTCACGTTATTCACTTTCAAACCGATCCTCATCTGCGCGTACTGGGTAACGACGAGCAGCTGCGCAGCGCTATCTCTAACCTGGTCTATAACGCGGTTAATCACACGCCGGAAGGCACCCATATCACTGTCAGCTGGCTGCGCACGCGACAGGGGGCAGAGTTTAAAGTTTGCGATAACGGCCCCGGCATCAGCGAAGAGCATCTGCCGCGCCTGACGGAGCGCTTTTACCGCGTTGATAAAGCGCGTTCCCGGGCAACAGGGGGCAGCGGACTGGGGCTGGCGATCGTCAAGCATGCGCTGAGCCATCACAACGCCCGGCTGGAGATCACCAGCCAGCCGCATCAGGAGACCTGCTTTCGCTTTCTGCTGCCGTCGCGTCTGATTGTGGAAGAGGCCGCGCAGGAACGGGCAGGGTAATCAGCATTGCGCCGCTTTCGCCGGCGCGCCACAATAGCATTTCTCTTTTCTCTGACGGCGGCACCATGCTGAAATCTCTGCTCTTCACGTTGTTGCTGCTCTCCCCGGTTCTGGCGCAGGCGCAAAAAGCGATGCTGACCGGCAATCTCAGTAGCGTGGGGTCCGACACGCTGGGCTACCTGATGACGCTGTGGGGAGAAGATTTCAGCCTGCAGGCGCCCGGCGTTAACGTTCAGGTTCAGGCTGCGGGCTCTTCGACCGCGCCAACGGCGCTGGCGGCAGGTGCCGCACAGCTGGGCGCAATGAGCCGGCCGATGCAAAATGAGGAACGTCAGCTCTTCATTGCCCGTTACGGCTACGCACCGCTCGCTGTCCCGGTTGCGATGGATGCGCTGGTGGTGGTGGTGAATCAGGCTAATCCGTTACGGAGTATCAGTCAGCCGCAGCTTGATGCGATCTATTCCGTCACCCGCCTGTGCGGCGGCACGCAGGTGCCGCAGCGCTGGGGCGATACAGGCGTTGCAGACGGTAAATGGGCGCAGCGGCGTATCCAGCGCTTTGGCCGCAACTCCGCCTCCGGCACCTGGGGCTTCTTCAAACAGCAGGCGCTCTGTCGCGGCGATTTTCGCGCTGACGTGGCGGAGTTCCCCGGCTCGGCTGCCGTGGTGCAGGCGGTAGCGGCCACGCCAGAGAGTATCGGCTACGCCAGCTTTGGCTTTCATCTCAGCGGCGTAAGGATGCTGCCGATAGTGACCCGAACCGGTGAAAGCATCATGCCTGATGCCGGGTCGATCCGCAGTGGCCGCTATCCCTGGTCGCGGCCACTCTATATTTATGTGAACAAACCGCCCGGCAAGCCGCTGCCACCGCTGGTGGCTGCATTTCTGCATCAGGTGCTATCGTCGCAGGGGCAGCGCCGGGTGGCGGAAGCGGGCTATTTACCTCTCTCAGACACGCAAATCTCTGCTGCGCGGGCGGCCATTGAATAAATATGAAGAACGGACACAGGAAAGTGAATTTTCTTCATGTCTGCTGAAAATTCTTCCGTTGCCCTGCGCGCTGAAGCGTGGCACTCTTTGGACATATAGCCATCCAGACGGCTAAAATAACCATGAGAAATTATACCTGACCGCAACTACCGGTCTGCAAGGAGAATCTATGTCCGCTCTGCATGCCCCGTTCCGCGCCGATACCGTCGGCAGTTTTCTGCGTCCCGCTGCGATCAAACAGGCACGCGAGCAGCACGCCCGTGGTGAAATTAGCGCTGAGCAGCTGCGCGAAGTGGAAGATCAGGCTATCCGTCATGTGGTAGAGCAGCAGCGCGCCAATGGCCTGCAGGTTGTTACCGACGGAGAGTTCCGTCGCGCATGGTGGCATTTTGATTTCTTTGGCGACCTGAATGGCGTGGAGCTGTTTGAAGCGGAGCAGGGTATCCAGTTCAACGGCGTGCAGACCAAAGCGCACGGCGTAAAAGTCACCGGTAAAGTCTCGTTTAATCCGGCGCATCCGATGCTGGATCACTTCCGCTTTCTGCAGAGTATCGCCGGCGATGCGGTAGCTAAAATGACCATTCCCAGCCCGAGCGTGCTGCATTTCCGCGGCGGCCGTAAGGTTATCAACGCCACGGTTTATCCCGATCTGGACGCCTATTTTGCCGATCTGGCTCAGACCTATAAAGACGCCATTGCCGCGTTTTATGCTGCCGGCTGCCGCTATCTGCAGCTGGACGACACCGTCTGGGCCTATCTCTGCTCCGGTGAACAGCAGGAACAGATCCGCGCGCGCGGTGACGATCCGCAGGCGCTGGCCCGCACCTATGCACAGGTACTCAACGCAGCGCTGGCAGACAAACCGGCGGATCTCACCGTCGGGCTGCACGTGTGCCGCGGCAACTTCCGTTCTACCTGGATATCGGAAGGCGGCTATGAGCCGGTAGCGGAAATCCTGTTCGGCAGCGTGAATATCGACGCCTTTTTCCTGGAGTATGACAATGAGCGCTCCGGCGGATTTGAGCCGCTGCGCTTCATTAAGCCAGGCCATCAGAAAGCGGTACTCGGTCTTATCACAACGAAAACCGGCGCGCTGGAAGATCCTGAACAGGTCAAAGCGCGGCTGCAGGAAGCGGCGCAATATATCAGCCTCAATCAGATCTGCCTCAGTCCGCAGTGCGGTTTTGCCTCTACCGAAGAGGGCAACAGCCTGAGCGAAGCGGAACAGTGGCAGAAGATCCGCCTGGTCGTGGATATTGCTAAACAGGTGTGGTGAGAGTGTAAAGTTGTGCAGACAGGCGCGTAAATCGCGCCTTTTGTGCATCCGGAACCGCACTTATGCAAGAACAACTTTTGGTTTGTCTGAATTTTAAACAAATCATCTGGGGCGTTTAGCGGCTATTTCGCCCATAATCACTGCCTGCATGCGCTTATGCGCGATATCCTTCTGGTTTTTCGATCCTGTATTGTCTTTCTCCGCTATAAACGTTTTAATTTGCGCCGTTGTCGATTCATCCCTCTGTGAACAGAAGAAAAGCAGATTAAATCACCTGCGCTGTCTCGATTCGGCCCGCATTTCGCACTGGTTAATCCAGCTAAGCCATTGTTACTGCGCAATCAGGGGACAACACAAACTCAACTTCCACCGCAACATCAGCTACAGGCACGACAGACGTTATGACATACCGTTTAACCCCGAAGGACATCCTTGCGCTGGGCTTTATGACCTTTGCCCTGTTTGTTGGCGCAGGCAACATTATCTTTCCACCTATGGTGGGCATTCAGTCTGGTGAACACGTCTGGGTTGCTGCATTCGGTTTCCTCGCTACCGCGGTTGGCCTGCCGGTTATGACCGTGATTGCGCTGGCGCGCGTTGGCGGCGGCATCGATGCGCTCAGCTCGCCAATCGGTAAAGCGGCGGGTCTGCTGCTGGCGACGGTCTGCTATCTGGCCGTGGGCCCGCTGTTCGCAACACCCCGTACCGCAACAGTGTCGTTTGAAGTCGGTATCGCTCCGCTGACCGGTGACGGCGCGCTGCCGCTGTTTATCTACAGCCTGATCTACTTTGCGCTGGTGATCGGCATCTCTCTCTATCCGGGCAAACTGCTGGATACCGTAGGGCACGTGCTGGCACCGCTGAAAATTGTGGCGCTGACCATACTCGGCGTAGCGGCGCTGGTCTGGCCGGCAGGCGGTATTGCACCTGCGACGGCAGACTATCAGCGCGCCGCGTTCTCTACCGGTTTTGTGAATGGCTATCTCACCATGGATACGCTGGGCGCCCTGGTGTTTGGTATTGTGATTGTGAATGCGGCGCGTTCACGCGGCGTTGAAGATGCGAAACTGCTGACGCGCTACACCATGCTGGCTGGCCTTATCGCCGGTGTCGGACTGACGCTGGTTTACCTGAGCCTGTTTAAGCTCGGCTCCGGCAGTGCCGGTCTGGTTGACCAGAATGCTAACGGCGCCGCGATCCTGCATGCGTACGTACAGCAGACGTTTGGCAGCATGGGCAGCTTCTTCCTGGCTGCGCTGATCTTTATCGCCTGCATGGTAACGGCCGTTGGCCTGACCTGCGCCTGCGCTGAATTTTTTGCACAATATCTGCCGCTGTCGTATAAAGCGCTGGTGTTTATTCTGGGCCTGTTCTCAATGGTGGTGTCGAATCTGGGCCTGAGCCATCTGATTCAGATCTCTATCCCGGTGCTGACAGCAATTTATCCGCCCTGTATCGTGCTGATAGTGCTAAGCTTCACCCTCAGCTGGTGGAACCGCAGCGCGCGTATTATTGCGCCAACCATGCTGGTCAGCCTGCTGTTTGGCATTGTGGATGCAATCAAAACCACCAGCTTTAAAGAGATACTGCCGCTGTTCAGTCAGCATCTGCCGCTGGCCGATCAGGGACTCGCCTGGCTGCCGCCTTCGCTGGCAATGATGGTGATTGCTGCCGTCGTGGATCGCGTTAAAGGATCGCAGCAGGTAGCGGTCCGGCAGTAAACGACACGGCTGTTCATTCCGACCACGGGCTTGCCCGTGGTTTTTTCATTTTCACAGGACCTGTTTGTTATGCAAGAAACCAACACGCTCAAACGCGGACTGAGCACGCGCCATATTCGCTTTATGGCGCTGGGATCGGCAATCGGCACCGGGCTGTTTTACGGCTCGGCGGATGCTATCAGGATGGCGGGCCCCAGCGTTTTGCTGGCCTATATTATCGGCGGCGCAGTGGCCTATATCATTATGCGTGCGCTGGGAGAGATGTCGGTTAACAACCCGCAATCCAGCTCCTTTTCCCGCTATGCGCAGGATTATCTCGGTCCGCTGGCGGGCTACATCACCGGCTGGACCTACTGCTTTGAGATCCTGATTGTGGCGATTGCGGACGTCACTGCCTTTGGCATTTATATGGGTGTCTGGTTTCCGGAGGTGCCGCACTGGATCTGGGTGCTGTCAGTGGTGCTGATTATTGGTGCCATCAACCTGATGAGCGTGAAGGTATTTGGCGAGGTAGAGTTCTGGTTCTCCTTCTTCAAGGTCGCCACCATTATCATCATGATTGTGGCGGGTTTTGGCATGATTTTCTGGGGCATCGGCAACGGCGGCCAGCCAACCGGGATCCATAATCTCTGGAGCAACGGCGGTTTCTTCGCCCACGGTATTGTGGGTATGCTGCTCTCCCTGCAGATGGTGATGTTTGCCTATGGGGGTATTGAGATCATCGGTATTACTGCCGGTGAAGCGGATGAGCCAGCCAAATCCATTCCGCGCGCGATCAATTCAGTGCCGCTGCGTATCCTGGTGTTTTATGTCGGCACGCTGTTTGTCATCATGTCCATCTACCCCTGGAATCAGGTGGGTACTGAAGGCAGCCCGTTTGTGCTGACGTTCCAGCATCTGGGGATTGCTGCGGCGGCGTCAATTCTTAACTTTGTCGTGCTGACCGCTTCGCTGTCTGCCATCAACAGCGATGTGTTTGGTGTGGGACGTATGCTGCACGGTATGGCGCAGCAGGGTCACGCGCCTAAAGTGTTTCAGAAAGTCTCTTCGCGCGGTATCCCGTGGGTCACGGTGGTGGTGATGATGTTCGCGATGCTCATCGCCGTTTATCTTAACTATCTGATGCCGGAAAAAGTCTTTTTGGTGATCGCTTCGCTGGCGACCTTTGCCACGGTGTGGGTGTGGATCATGATCCTGCTGTCGCAGATTGCATTCCGGCGCAAAATTGGTAAGGCGCAGGCGGCACAGCTGCAGTTTGCCGTGCCAGGCGGCAGTGCCACGACCTGGGCAGGCGTGCTGTTTCTTGCCTTTATCATTGCGCTGATTGGCTACTTCCCGGATACGCGAATTTCACTCTATGTGGGCTTTGCATGGATTGTGCTGCTGCTGCTGGCGTGGCCGCTGGTAAAAAGACAGAAACGCTGAGCGTTACGCTGAGCTGAAAAGAAAAGAAAAGAGTCGCCCTGTGTGGCGACTTTTTTTATGGAAAAAAAGTATTCGGCGCATCCTGTCGCCGAAAAATAGAACAAAAACGGAAAAATAGGTCAAAACTAAGGGATGATTGACGCCCTCAGAATACCCTAATTTTCATAGTGTTACGTTAATGCAGGCAAATATAGAATTATCGCAATTCAGCGACAAAAACGCTTCAGCAGAATTAAAAGGCAGGTAAAAAATTAATAAGCCCGCATGGCGGGCTGAACAAAGGTGCAACTGGCTCAGGGTGCCCACGTGACGGGGGCGAGGGCGTTGCTGTCAACTCCCTGTCTGAGCTGAGCCAGCGTTGATTGATAAGGACAGAGCGTGCCGACGGCGCTGTTGTGACAGTCTGGCTGATGCCACTCTGCCTGCAGTAAAGGATGCAGCCGATCTACCGGCGTGAGCTGGCGCAGCGCATCCAGACTCTGAGCCTGAAAGTAAATACGCAGCTGGCGGCTGTTATCGCGCGTATCGCGCCAGCGCTCAAACACCAGGCTGCTGCCTGGCGGAATATTCCCGCGTGCGTAGCCCGGCAGCTGCCAGCTGAAATGCATCAGGGTGCGTACCATGGCGATATTAGTGTCATGGGCCACCAGCAGCAGCCAGCGGGTATCGGGCGAACCGGGCCGATCTTCCAGCGCCGCGATCGCCGCATCCAGCAATAGAGAACCGCGCTTTTGTGCCAGATAGGGGACATCGTTACTCAGATCGTAATTGGCAGTGAGCAGCGGCAGCAGTGCCGTAATATGCTGTGCTGAAGTCAGGCGACCCTGCGCCAGTGCCTCTGGCGGCAGGTTTTCACTCCAGCCCAGCCGCAGCGTTTCCACCATGCTTGCCATCACGCTTAATCCCTGAACATAGCTGTGGCCGTTCCGGGTCTGCTTTAGCTGCCATGGACGCGAAAAAAAGCGGCATTCGCCATCGCAGACCGCCGCATTCAGCTGCCGGATCACCGGCTGCAGCCGCTGCTGCAGTGCAGCAAGATCGCCGGCTCGTTCGGCGATAGCCGCCTGCTCGCGGGCAGCATCGGTCCGGGCAAATGGAAACGTTTCGCTCTGAAACAGAGGATCCGGCGCATCGGCGACAGCGTGCACCGGCACACCACAGCCGGGAAACGCACCGTCGGTCAGCGCCTGGGCCGTAGCCCGCGTGCGCTGCAGCGGACTGGCGCGCACGTAGATTTGCCGGCTGTCAGGGCAGCCTGCACGAAGCAGACCCGCCTGACGGTAATAGTCACCCTGCCAGCGCCCTTTATTCACTACCGCGCTGTAGCCGTGACCGGTAAGTTCGCCATCTGGCGTGCTCCAGCGCGGCCAGGGACGCTGCGTGGCCGCTTCAATTTCTGCCCGGTTAGCCGCGGTCGGAGGACGCACGCCGTGCCGGCTGATCTCCACGACCTTTTCCAGCTGCCAGGGATCGGCTGCGGTGGCCAGCAGCGGCAGCAGCAGCAATAGCAGCAGCGATTTCACGTCAGCGGCTCCGCCAGCAGCGCATTGATCTGCGGCCAGAGCGTGGCGTTAGCCAGCAGCACCGGATTGCCCTGCGTCAGGCCGTTATTGTGTTCATAACGGTTAGTCTCTCCGCCCGCTTCCCGCATCAGCACAATGCCGGGCAGGCCATCCCACGGCTGCATGCGCGCTTCATAGTAGCCGGTCAGCCGGCCAGCGGCCGCCCACGCGCTCATCAGTACGCCGGAACCGTTGCGGATAAACATGCCGCCCTGCTGCAGCAGCGCGCTGATAAAGTCGAGCAGCGGAGCCGCAGGCTGACTGGTTGAACAGCCCAGGCCAAACACGCCCTGGCTCAGCTGCCCGGCGCTGTGTGCCTGGATACGCTGCTCATTCATCCAGGCGCCTTTGCCCCGGCAGGCGTGAAAAGTCTCCTGATGATTAGGATCGCATACCACACTAATGACGGGTTCGCCCTCACACACAATCGCCAGCGCTACACACCAGTTGTGCAGCCCGCTGAGAAAGTTGCTAGTGCCATCAATCGGATCGACTACCCAGATAAAACGTGCCTCTCCGGCGTCTCCGCCGCTCTCCTCGCCGATAACCGCATCTTCAGGAAAGCGTTCAAGAATAAGGTGCCTGATCAACTCTTCAACGTTGCGGTCGGCTTCACTGACCAGATCCTGTAAATCCTTCTTATATTCTGCAACCAGCTGGTTACGCTGCTGATACCACGACATGGCGCGACTGCCGGCGGCTCTGGCGACCTCGCAGGCAAAATGATAGCGCGCCTCTAATTCAGTTAACGTAGCTGATGACATGTTTCCCTCTTATCATTTTCTGGCTGGTGTAGTAACCAGACGTGCCTGAACAGGCGGAATGGTGGTATAGCCGGGTCTGGTAAAGTTAAGAAAGGCTTCATTAAGCCGCAGATATATGCGGCTGGCAAGAGGGGAAAAGCGGTATTGGCGCGGATAGTGGATTCAGAGGCGCTGCGCGCGTGCATCCGCCATCAGACGCGGATAGAAAGCAAAAAACAGCGCTTCCAGCGCATCATAGTGGTCAACAAAATCCTGATAGGAGTCGCGCAGTGCCGCAAGACGGGGACGCCGATGCGCCATCCCGCTCAGCACCCGCTCCAGCCGTGCCGGGTCAGCGTAGTGCTCAAACCAGCGTTCGCGCCACATCACCGCGTTCAGCTCAATAAAGCTTTCCGGCGTTCCCGCCAGCTGGGGCACGATATGCTGCTGCGCGGCCGCACTAAATGCGGCCAGGGAGATGTCGGGCTGAAACTGCTGCCAGTGGCGCGCAAGAAAATGATCCCAGATAACATCAAGCGTGATCGGGGCAACACGCCGCGTTTCCGGACGAAACCACTGCCGGGCGGTGCGCACTTCAGGCAGATTATCCGTCAGCACGTCGATACGGCGGTGCAGGGCGATCCCCGCAGCGACCGGTGCCGGCCACTGCGCCTGAACGTTGCCGCGCACAAAGTCAGCCAGCAGGTTGCCCAGCAGTGAGCTGTCTGCCAGCGTGGCAAGATGAAGGTGAGCAAGAAAATTCATGCGCTATTATAGGCAGAATCGCGTCTCTGCAGCCAGTTGTTCAGAATTTCCCACTTTTCCGCTAAACTATGCCGCCTGTTTTTGAGTCCGGAAAAGTTATACATGCGTGTCGCCGATTTTAGCTTTGAGTTGCCCGAATCCCTGATTGCCCACTATCCCCAGGCGCAGCGCAGCGGATGCCGTCTGCTGTCGCTGGATGGCCCGAGCGGTGCCCTGACGCACGGTGTCTTTACCGATGTGCTGGAAAAGCTCAATCCCGGCGATCTGCTGGTGTTCAATAATACGCGCGTGATCCCGGCGCGCGTTTATGGACGTAAAGCCAGCGGCGGCCGGATTGAAATGCTGGTAGAGCGTATGCTGGATGACAAGCGGGTGCTGGCGCACGTGCGCGCCTCAAAGGCGCCAAAGCCGGGCGCTGAGCTGCTGCTGGGCGATGATGAGAGCGTAAAAGCGACCATGGTAGCGCGGCATGACACGCTGTTTGAGATCGCGTTTAGCGATGAACGCGCGGTGCTTGATATCCTCAACAGCGTAGGCCATATGCCGCTGCCGCCCTATATCGATCGCCCGGATGAAGAGGCCGATCGTGAGCTTTACCAGACGGTATACAGCGCACGTCCCGGTGCGGTGGCTGCGCCGACCGCAGGCCTGCACTTCGATGAACCGCTGCTGGAGGCGCTGAAAGCCAAAGGGGTGGAGATGGCCTTTGTGACGCTGCACGTCGGGGCAGGGACCTTCCAGCCGGTGCGCGTTGAGAATATCAATGACCACATCATGCACTCGGAATATGCAGAGGTGCCGCAGGATGTGGTTGACGCGGTGCTGGCCTGCAAAGCACGCGGTAATAAAGTTGTGGCGGTGGGAACCACCTCGGTGCGTTCGCTGGAGAGTGCCGCACAGGCGAGTCAGGATGTGCCGCTGGCGCCTTTCTTTGATGACACGCAGATCTTTATTTATCCCGGCTATCGCTATCAGATTATCGATGCGCTCATTACCAACTTCCATCTGCCGGAATCGACGCTGATTATGCTGGTTTCTGCGTTTGCCGGGTATAAAAACACCATGGCGGCGTACCAGAGCGCGGTTGCCGAACAGTACCGTTTCTTTAGCTACGGGGATGCGATGTACATCACCCGTAATCCGCACGCTCCTGACGAACCTGTCGGAAGCACACACCCTTAATGTCCCGTTGCCGCCTGCGGGTGGCGCGGGTTCAGTCGGGTAAATCAGACTGTTTCTCTGATGAGGTTAATGTGAAATTTGAATTAGATACAACAGACGGACGCGCGCGTCGTGGTCGTCTGGTTTTCGATCGTGGCGTTGTCGAAACCCCGGCATTTATGCCTGTGGGCACGTACGGCACCGTTAAAGGCATGACGCCGGAAGAGGTGAAAGAGACCGGTGCGCAGATCCTGCTGGGCAACACCTTCCACCTCTGGCTGCGTCCGGGTCAGGAGATCATGAAGCTGCATGGCGATCTGCATGACTTTATGAACTGGCAGGGGCCGATTCTTACCGACTCGGGCGGTTTCCAGGTATTCAGCCTGGGTGATATCCGTAAGATCACGGAAGCGGGCGTGCATTTCCGCAACCCGATCAACGGCGATCCGATCTTCCTCGATCCGGAAAAATCAATGGAGATCCAGTACGATCTCGGCTCCGATATCGTGATGATTTTCGATGAGTGCACGCCATATCCGGCTGACTGGGATTATGCGAAACGCTCAATGGAAATGTCGCTGCGCTGGGCGCAGCGCAGCCGCGATCGCTTTGATTCGCTCGGCAATAAAAATGCGCTGTTCGGGATTATTCAGGGCGGTGTTTACGAAGATTTACGAGATGTCTCCGTCAAAGGTCTGGTAGAGATTGGCTTTGATGGGTACGCTGTGGGCGGCCTCGCGGTGGGCGAGCCGAAAGAGGATATGCACCGTATTCTGGAACATGTCTGCCCGCAAATTCCGCAGGATAAACCGCGCTATCTGATGGGCGTCGGGAAACCGGAAGATCTGGTGGAAGGCGTACGTCGCGGTATCGATATGTTTGACTGCGTTATGCCTACCCGCAACGCGCGCAACGGTCATCTGTTTGTTACCGACGGCGTGGTGAAAATCCGCAACGCGAAGTATAAAGATGACACCGCACCGCTGGATGCAGAGTGTGATTGTTACACCTGTCGCAATTACAGCCGCGCCTACTTGCATCATCTTGATCGCTGTAACGAAATACTGGGCGCACGCCTGAATACGATTCACAATCTGCGCTACTACCAGCGTCTGATGGCGGGTTTACGCCAGGCCATCGAAGAGGGTAAATTAGAGCACTTTGTTAGCGAGTTCTACCTACGGACGGGCAAAGCGGTTCCACCGTTAAACGTCTGATTATTCTATCAATGAGGGAAATTAAATGAGCTTTTTCATTTCTGACGCCGTCGCAGCTGCGGGCGCTCCGTCACAGGGAAGTCCGTATTCTCTGGTGATCATGCTGGTGGTTTTTGGTCTGATTTTCTACTTCATGATCCTGCGTCCGCAGCAGAAGCGCGCTAAAGATCATAAGAAGCTGATGGACTCTATCTCGAAAGGAGATGAAGTGCTGACCAACGGCGGCCTGGTGGGTCGTGTCACTAAAGTTGCTGATACCGGTTATATCGCTATCGCCCTGAACGACACCACTGAAGTAGTAATCAAACGTGATTTCGTGGCCGCCGTCCTGCCGAAAGGGTCGATGAAGGCGCTGTAATTTTATCTCCCGAAGGGAACTGCCGTGTTAAACCGTTATCCTTTGTGGAAGTACATCATGCTGGTCGCCGTTATTCTCATCGGCCTGCTGTATGCGCTTCCTAACCTTTATGGTGAGGATCCGGCCGTTCAGATCACTGGTGCGCGCGGAAGCGCCGCCAGTGAGCAGACGTTGGATCAGATCCAGAACGTACTCAAACAAGACAACATTCAGAGCAAATCCCTCGCACTGGAAAATGGCGCTATTCTGGCGCGTTTCGATAACACCGATGTGCAGCTGCGCGCGCGCGAAGCGCTCACGACTGCGCTGGGTGACGATTTTGTGGTAGCCCTCAACCTTGCGCCGGCCACGCCGCGCTGGCTCACTCTGCTGGCGGCGGAACCGATGAAGCTCGGTCTCGACCTGCGGGGCGGGGTGCACTTCCTGATGGAAGTGGATATGGATACCGCGCTGGGCAAGCTGCAGGAGCAGAATGCAGACGGCCTGCGCAGCGATCTGCGTGAAAAAAATATCCCTTACACCAACGTTAACAAACTCGCTAACTACGGTGTGGAAGTCCGTTTCCGCGACGGCAAAAGCCGCGATGACGCGATCAGCTACTTAACGCCACGCCACCGCGATATGGTATTCACCAGTGCGGGCAGCGATGCAATGCGCGCGATGATGACCGATGCGCGCCTGAGTGAAGCGCGGGAATACGCAGTGCAGCAGAATATTACTATCCTGCGTAACCGCGTTAACCAGCTGGGCGTTGCCGAACCGCTGGTGCAGCGTCAGGGTGCCGATCGCATTGTGGTTGAGCTGCCAGGTATCCAGGATACCGCGCGTGCGAAAGAGATTCTGGGTGCCACCGCGACGCTGGAGTTCCGTCTGGTTAACACCAGCGTGGATCCGGGTGCTGCGGCGAATGGACGCGTGCCGGGTGACTCAGAAGTGAAGAAAACGCGTGAAGGGCAGCCGGTTGTGCTCTATAAGCGTGTCATTCTCACTGGCGACCACATCACTGATTCCACGTCCAGCATGGATGAGTACAACCAGCCGCAGGTGAATATTTCACTGGATGGCGCGGGCGGTAACATCATGTCGAACTTCACCAAGGACAATATCGGCAAACCGATGGCGACCCTGTTTGTGGAGTACAAGGACAGCGGCAAGAAAGATGCCAACGGCAGAGCGATTCTGGCGAAACAGGAAGAAGTGATCAACGTGGCGAATATTCAGTCGCGTCTGGGTAACAGCTTCCGCATCACCGGTATCAGCAACCCGAATGAAGCGCGCCAGCTCTCGCTGCTGCTGCGTGCCGGTGCGCTGATTGCACCGATTCAGATTGTCGAAGAGCGTACTATTGGCCCGACCATGGGTCAGCAGAACATCACGCAGGGTCTGGAAGCCTGCCTGTGGGGTCTGATCGCCTCGATTATCTTTATGGTGGTGTTCTACAAAAAATTTGGTCTGATCGCGACCAGCGCGCTGCTGTGTAACCTGGTGCTGATTGTCGGCATCATGTCGCTGCTGCCGGGTGCCACGCTCACCATGCCGGGCATTGCCGGTATCGTGCTGACGCTGGCGGTTGCCGTAGATGCCAATGTGTTGATTAACGAACGTATTAAAGAAGAGCTGCGTAACGGACGTTCGGTCCAGCAGGCGATCCATGAAGGCTACAAAGGTGCCTTCTCCAGTATCGTCGACGCCAACGTCACTACGCTGATTAAAGTCATCATTCTTTATGCGGTCGGTACCGGCTCTATCAAAGGCTTTGCAATCACGACGGCTATCGGTATTGCAACCTCGATGTTTACCGCTATCGTCGGCACCCGTGCCATCGTTAACCTGGTGTACGGCGGCAAACGCATCAACAAGCTGTCTATCTGAGGAGTGCGTTGTGGCACAGGAATATAGTATTGAACAGCTGAACCACGGGCGTAAGGTCGTTGACTTTATGCGCTGGGATACGCTGGCGTTTATCATCTCGGGTCTGCTGATCGTGGCGTCAATCGCCATTATCGGCGTGCGCGGGTTCAACTGGGGACTCGATTTCACCGGCGGTACGGTGATTGAGATTAACCTGGAGAAACCTGCGGACCTGGATGCGTTGCGCGAAGGACTGGTAAAAGCGGGCTTTGACGAGCCGCTGGTGCAGAACTTCGGCAGCAGCCGCGACGTGATGGTGCGGATGCCACCTGCGACCGGCAATGCGGGTCAGGAGCTGGGCAACAAGGTGTTGTCCTCTATCAATCAGACCACGCAGCAGAACGCGACGGTAAAACGCATTGAGTTTGTCGGGCCAAGCGTGGGCAGCGATCTGGCGCAGGCGGGGGCGATGGCGCTGCTCTCTGCGTTAATCGCTATTCTGATCTACATCGGGTTTCGCTTTGAGTGGCGTCTGGCACTGGGCACCGTGCTGGCGCTGGCGCATGACGTTATCATTACCTGCGGCCTGCTGGCGCTGTTCAGCATTGAAATCGATCTGACCATCGTTGCCTCGCTGATGTCGGTGATTGGTTACTCGCTTAACGATAAGATTGTGGTTTCTGACCGTATTCGTGAGAACTTCCGTAAGATCCGTCGCGGTTCCTCTTACGATATCACCAACGTGTCGCTGACCCAGACGCTGAGCCGTACCCTGATCACCTCTATCACCACGCTGGCGATGATCCTGATCCTGTTTATCTTTGGCGGCGCGCTGCTGAAAGGCTTCTCGCTCACGATGCTGATTGGTGTGACTATCGGTACGATCTCATCCATCTATGTCTCTTCAGCGCTGGCGCTGAAGCTGGGGATGAAGCGTGAGCACATGCTGGTGCAGAAAGTGGAAAAAGAGGGCGCCGATCAGCCTTCTATTCTGCCGTAATCCCGGCGCTGACCGATGTAAAAAGGCCCTTCTCCGGAAGGGCCTTTTTTTATGGCGCGGCGTCTGCCGTCACCTCATGTACGCGCACATAGCCCAGCTGGCCCGGTGTCAGGCCACTCAGGCGTAGCGGCACCGTCACAGAACTGCGCGGCATCAGGCTGGCGGGCACGCTGATACGCTGACTCAGGCTGCCAGCGGTCAGCGGCTGACCGCTGACCGGATCGCTTTCACCCCAGACTACGGTCGCACTCAGCGCCGGTACCGGCTTGTTATCAGCAGACCGGATGACCAGGCTGGCCCGGCTTCCGTTAGCCTCTGCACTTAAGTTCAGCAGTGACAGGCGCAACGTACCCAGCTGCGTCTCCAGATCTACCGGCGTCGCGGAATGCGGCACCAGCCATGCGCCCTGAGTGGACTGGCGGTTAAGCTGCCCCTGTAGTTCCAGCGCGCTGGCACGGCGGGTAAGGTGACGCATCTGCTGATTGAGCTGGCTCACCTCCTGATGCAGTTCTCTGACCTGCGGGGCAGGGGGCGGGGTACTGCAACCGCTAAGCAGCAACAGCAGCGCCAACGGAACCGGTAAGCTCCTGAGTCTCATGCTCTCTCCGGTTTCTTATTCAGGAATACGCAGTACCTGACCCGGATAGATTTTGTCCGGATGGCTCAGCATCGGCTTGTTAGCTTCAAAAATCTTGTTGTACTGATTAGGATCGCCGTAAACCTGTTTAGAGATAGCGCTCAGGGTATCGCCTTTCTTCACTGTATAGAGGTTGGCTTCACGCGCGGTGTCGCTGACGGTGACTTTATCATCGACTTTAGTGATGCCCGCAACGTTACCGGCCGCCACCAGAATCTTCTCTTTCAGCTCCTGTGAAATGCCATCGCCGCTGACGGTCACGGTATCGCCCTGTACATTGACATTGACTTTATCGCTGTCTGGCAGGCCGAGCTTGTTGATGTGATCCTGCAGCTTTTTGCTGGAGTCATCACTGCCTGTCACGGTATCCCACAGTTTCTCTCCTGCCTCTTTGACAAAGTTAAACAGACCCATAGTTCCTCCTGTGATTGTGCCGGATTGGCCTTTTAAGCGTAGTGCGTTTTTAGGGTTTGCTGGCAGAAGAGGTGATGACTGCTGAAAAAAGCGCCGGACAGGCAGCCTCTGTTTTGTTAAATGTGAGTTCGCGTTACACTGTGTGGCCCAAAATCTCGCGACAGGAAACGTCATGCATTGCCCATTCTGTTCCGCTGTGGATACCAAAGTGATCGACTCACGCCTGGTCAGTGAAGGTTCCTCGGTGCGCCGCCGCCGTCAGTGTCTGGTGTGCCATGAGCGCTTTACCACGTTTGAGATGGCGGAGCTGGTGATGCCGCGCGTGGTGAAAAGCAACGACGTGCGTGAGCCTTTTAACGAAGATAAGCTGACCAGCGGCATGATGAAAGCGCTGGAGAAGCGTCCCGTCAGTGCTGATGCGGTTGATAGCGCAGTAAATCACATCAAAACGCAGCTGCGTGCGACCGGCGAACGTGAGATTGCCAGCAAGCTGATTGGCAATCTGGTGATGGAAGAGCTAAAAAAACTGGATAAGGTCGCCTATATCCGCTTCGCCTCGGTCTACCGCAGCTTTGAAGATATCCGCGACTTCGGCGAAGAGATCGCCCGCTTACAGGACTGAATCATGACCGATGCTCGCTATATGGCGCGCGCGCTGGAACTGGCGCGACGCGGTCGCTTTACTACGATGCCGAATCCCAATGTCGGCTGCGTGATCGTGCGTGACGGCACACTGGTCGGCGAAGGCTGGCATCAGCGTGCAGGTGAACCCCATGCTGAAGTGCATGCGCTGCGCATGGCAGGGGAGCAGGCGCGCGGTGCAACGGCCTACGTCACGCTGGAGCCGTGCAGCCATCATGGCCGGACGCCACCCTGCTGCGATGCGCTGATTGCTGCTGGCGTCAGTCGCGTGGTGGTGGCCATGCAGGATCCTAATCCGCAGGTCGCCGGGCGCGGCCTCTGGCGCCTGCAGCAGGCGGGAATCGAGGTCAGTCACGGGCTGATGATGGCGGAAGCGGAAGCGCTCAATCGCGGGTTCCTCAAGCGTATGCGCACCGGTTTTCCCTGGATACAGCTCAAGCTTGGCGCGTCGCTGGATGGTCGCACAGCAATGGCGAGCGGTGAGAGCAAGTGGATCACCTCGGCGGCCGCCCGCCGGGATGTGCAGCAGTTCCGCGCACAGAGTTCCGCGATTCTCACCAGCAGCGCCACCGTGCTGGCCGACGATCCGTCACTCACGGTGCGCCCCGAGGAACTCAGCGATAGCCTCCGCCAGCAGCTGGATGCGCAGACGCTGCGGCAGCCGGTGCGGGTGGTGGTTGACAGCCAGCAGCGCGTGACGCCGCAGCACCGGTTGATTCATCAGCCGGGTGAGAGCTGGCTGATGCGTACCGCGCCCGATAACACAGCGTGGCCGGAGAGCGTGACGCAGATTGCGGTGCCGCCGCGCGGCGAACAGCTTGATCTGGTGGCGATGATGATGCTGCTCGGACAGCGCCAGATCAACAGCGTCTGGGTCGAGGCGGGGGCGGGTCTGGCGGGCGCGCTGATTCAGGCCGGGCTGGTGGATGAGCTGATTGTTTATATGGCACCGGTGCTGCTTGGCGACGCCGGGCGCGGGCTCTGTACGCTGCCCGGGCTGGAGGCGTTGAGCGCCGCGCCGCGCCTCGATTTTCGCGATGTGCGCAAAGTAGGTGACGATCTGCGTCTTACCCTGACCCTGCGTTAAGCATGCACGGAAAAGCCTGAGCGCACGGCTAAAGAGTATGATAGAATCCGCCCCCTTCTGCGGGGGCTATAAAACACACACCCAAAGGATATGTATGAACGTTATCGAAGCTGCTGTTGCCACGCCTGATGCCAAAATTGCCATTGTAATTGCGCGTTTTAACAACTTTATCAATGACAGTCTGCTGGATGGCGCGGTCGATGCGCTGAAGCGTATCGGTCAGGTTAAAGCTGAAAACATTACCGTGGTCTGGGTTCCGGGCGCCTATGAGCTGCCGCTGGCCGCGCGTGCGCTGGCGAATACCGGTAAGCACGACGCAATTGTTGCGCTGGGCACGGTGATCCGCGGTGGCACTGCCCACTTCGAATATGTGGCGGGCGAAGCGAGCTCCGGTATTGCTAACGTGGCAATGAGCTGCGAAATCCCGGTCACCTTCGGCGTTCTGACCACCGAAAATATCGAGCAGGCGATTGAACGCGCCGGCACGAAAGCGGGTAACAAAGGCGCGGAAGCCGCGCTGACCGCACTTGAAATGATCAACGTATTGAAAGCCATTAAAGCCTGATTTTTGTAAGGGGAATTTTGTGAAACCTGCTGCTCGTCGTCGCGCCCGTGAGTGCGCTGTCCAGGCGCTCTACTCCTGGCAGTTGTCTAACAACGACATTGCCGATGTGGAATACCAGTTTCTGGCGGAACAAGACGTCAAAGACGTCGATATTAGCTATTTCCGCGAACTGCTGGCCGGTGTGGCGACCAACAGCGCGTACCTGGATGGCCTGATGAAACCGTACCTGTCGCGCCAGCTTGAAGAGCTGGGTCAGGTAGAAAAAGCGATCCTGCGCCTCTCGCTCTATGAGCTGAGCAAGCGTGCGGATGTGCCGTATAAAGTCGCCATCAACGAAGGTATTGAGCTGGCAAAAGTGTTCGGCGCTGAAGACAGCCATAAGTTTGTCAACGGCGTGCTGGATAAAGCTGCTCCGCAAATACGACCAAACAGAAAGTAGTGCAGAAGGCCGGGTGACCGGCCTTTTTTCATTGAGACCTGATTTATGTCCTGTGGTGAATTTGAACTGATCGCACGCTATTTCAACCGTGTAACCAGCTCCCGTCGCGACGTGGAGAAGGGCATTGGTGATGACTGTGCGTTAATGAACGTTCCTGACAAACAGACCCTCGCTATCAGCACCGACACGCTGGTGGCGGGCGTCCATTTCTTACGCGATATCCATCCGGCCGATCTCGGCTATAAGGCGCTGGCGGTCAACCTCAGTGACTTAGCTGCAATGGGCGCCGATCCGGCATGGCTGACGCTGGCGCTGACGCTGCCTGAGGTCGATGAGACCTGGCTGGCAGGCTTCAGCGACAGCCTGTTTGAGCTGCTCGACTACTACGATATGCAGCTGATTGGTGGCGACACCACGCGCGGTCCGCTCAGCCTGACGCTGGGTATTCATGGACTGGTGCCTGCCGGGCGCGCGCTGAAGCGCTCCGGCGCAAAGCCGGGTGACTGGATCTACGTTACCGGCACGCTGGGCGACAGCGCGGCGGGACTATCGCTGCTGCAGCATCACCATCGTCTCGACGATCCGGCGGTGCATGAGGTGCTGATCAAGCGTCATCTGCGTCCGATGCCGCGCGTGCTGCAGGGCCAGGCGCTGCGCAGCCTTGCTACGTCGGCGATCGATATCTCTGATGGCCTGATTTCCGATCTTGGTCATATTCTCACGGCCAGCCGGGTTGGCGCACGCCTGAATCTCGACGCGCTGCCGCTCTCCGCTACGCTGCGCGATCATTTTGCGCCGGAGCAGGTGCTGCGCTGGGCGCTGAGCGGCGGCGAGGATTATGAACTCTGCTTCACGGTGCCTGAAGTAAACCGCGGCGCGCTGGATGTGGCGCTGGGCCGGCTTGGCGCACCTTATACCTGCATCGGACAGATTGCCCCGGAAGCCGAAGGGTTGACGCTGCTGGAGCACGGCAAGCCGCGCCGCTACAATCACAAAGGATTTGACCATTTTGACGCGCGATAAAGATGTAGCAAAAAGTCGCCTGCGGATGCGTAATCCCTGGCATCTGCTGGCAACCGGTTTTGGCAGCGGGTTAAGCCCATTTATGCCCGGCACAGTAGGCTCGGTGGCTGCCATTCCGTTCTGGTGGCTGATGACGTTTCTGCCGCTGCAGCTCTATTCGCTGGTGGTGCTGGTGGGTATCAGCGTGGGCGTTTATCTCTGTCATCGCACCGCGCGTGATATGGGCGTACACGATCACGGTAGCATTGTCTGGGACGAGTTCATCGGCATGTGGATCACGCTGATGGCCATCCCGGTGCTTAACGGCTGGTGGGTGCTGGCAGGCTTTGTTATCTTCCGGATTTTTGATATCTGGAAACCGTGGCCTATTCGCTGGTTCGATAAAAACGTACATGGCGGAATGGGCATTATGGTCGATGATATCATCGCCGGCGTGGTCTCCGCCGCCGTGCTGTACGGTGCCGGCCTGCTGCTGTAGAGGCGGCCAGGGGCGCATGAATGCGTATAACCACGGTATATGGCTCGGCCAGGGGCGCATGAATGCGCCCCCTACAGGTGTTCCGCCGCGTAATTATTACCGTAGGGGCGGCATTTATGCCGCCCTGGTTTCAGGTGCATGATTTGGCCAGAGGCGCATGAATGCGTATAACCGCGGTATATGGCTCGGCCAGGGGCGCATGAATGCGTATAACCGCGGTATATGATTTGGCCAGGGGCGCATAAATGCGCCCCCTACGCCGGAATTACCGTAGGGGCGGCATTTATGCCGCCCTGGTTTATGCGGATATCAATTGCTTATTCATACCCCACAGCCGGATGTGGCTGATAAACCATCTCCAGCTCGGCGATATCTTCTGCGCTTAACTCAACGTCAACCGCTTTGACCAGCTCGGCAAACTGCTGTTCACGTGACGCGCCAATAATAGGTGCCGTCACGGCCGGTTTATGCAGCAGCCATGCCAGCGCAACCTGCGCGCGCGTGACCTTTTTCTCAGCGGCAATGGTAGCCAGCCGCTCCGCAATCGCGGCGTCGTTCTCTTCTGTACCGGTATAAAGCTTCTCCATTACATTATCAGAGACCGAGCGCGCGGTGGTTTCACCCCAGGGACGCGTCAGCTTGCCGCGCGCCAGTGGACTCCACGGCAGCACGGCGATACCCTCACGCTGACAAAGCGGGTGCATCTCCTTTTCCTCTTCACGCTGGATCAGATTGTACTGATCCTGCATGCTGACAAAGCGTGCCCAGCCATGCGTTTGCTGCAGCTGCAGCGCCTCAGCAAACTGAGACGCATGCATGGAAGAGGCACCGATATAGCGCGCCTTGCCCGCTTTCACCACCTCATCCAGCGCCTGCAGCGTCTCTTCAATCGGCGTTGCATAATCCCAGCGGTGGATCTGCAGCAGATCCACATGCTCCATGCCGAGTCGCATCAGGCTGTCATCGATCGACTGCAGAATATTCTGCCGCGACAGGCCCTGTGGCAGGTTGCTGAGCGGAAAATAAACTTTGGTCGCCACCACCACGTCCTCGCGCCGCGCGAAATCTTTCAGCGCGCGTCCGAGGATCTCTTCGCTGCTGCCGTCAGAATAGCTGTTGGCGGTATCGAAAAAGTTAATGCCCGCGTCCAGCGCCTGTTTGATCAGCGGACGGCTGCTCTCTTCCGGCAGCGTCCAGGCGTGGTTGCCGCGCATCGGATCGCCATAGGTCATACAGCCTAAGCAGAGTCGGGATACCTGGAGATCGGTCTGGCCTAAACGAACGGTTTTCATTGAGAGCTCCTGCTCTTATGCGTGGGAAAAGGATTCCGTAAGCATAGCAGCAGGAGCGAAGAGGAGAGTTACTGCGCGAGCCAGGCCGCGATTTGCTGCTGAATGCCGGCGGCATCCAGCTGGTAGTCGTGACGTACCTCTTCCTGAGTACCCTGCGGAATAAACTCATCCGGCAGGCCAAGGTTGAGCACCGGTACTGCCAGGCGTTTCGCCATCACAAACTCATTTACGCCGCTGCCGGCCCCCCCCATGATGGCACCTTCTTCCAGCGTCACCAGCGCCTCATGGCTCTGTGCCAGCTCGCGGATCAGGGTTTCATCCAGCGGCTTCACAAAGCGCATATCCACCAGCGTAGCGTTCAGTGCCTCTGCTGCGGCCTGCGCATCCGGCAGCAGTGTGCCGAAGTTGAGGATCGCCAGTTTTTCACCCTGACGCTTCACAACCCCTTTACCCAGCGGCAGGCTGGTGAGTGGCTCAAGCGTGGCACCGGTACCGGTACCGCGCGGATAGCGCACCGCGCTCGGGCCCGCCTGATAGTGATAACCGGTGTAGAGCATCAGGCGACATTCGTTCTCGTCGCTTGGTGTCATGATCACCATGCCAGGCACGCAGCGCAGATAGGCGATATCAAACGCCCCCTGATGCGTCTGACCATCCGCCCCGACAATACCGCCGCGGTCGATAGCAAACAGCACCGGCAGCTGCTGAATGGCCACATCATGGATCACCTGGTCATAAGCGCGCTGCAGGAAGGTGGAGTAAATTGCTACCACCGGCTTGTAACCGCCAATCGCCATGCCGGCAGCAAAGGTGACGGCGTGCTGTTCGGCAATCGCTACATCAAAATATTGCTGCGGATAGGCGCGTGAGTAGCTCACCATGCCCGATCCTTCACGCATCGCCGGCGTAACCGCCATCATGCGCGAATCGTCAGCGGCAATCTCGCTCAGCCAGTCGCCAAAAATTTTCGAGTAGCTCGGCAGACCGGGTACGCTTTTCGGCAGTGCGCCGCTGGCCGGGTCAAACTTCGGCACGGCATGCCAGGCGATAGGATCCTGCTCTGCAGGCGCATAGCCTTTGCCTTTTTTGGTCATGATATGCAGGAACTGCGGACCTTTAAGATCGCGCATGTTCTTCAGCGTGCTGACCAGCGTCAGGACATCGTGCCCGTCAACCGGACCGATATAGTTAAAGCCCAGCTCCTCGAACAGCGTGCCGGGTACCACCATGCCTTTCAGATGCTCTTCGGTGCGCTTTACCAGCTCTTTAATTGGCGGCAGGCCGTCCAGTACGCGCTTGCTGCCTTCGCGCAGGCGCGAATAGGTTTTACCTGAGAGGATCTGCGCCAGACGGTTATTCAGCGCGCCAACGTTTTCCGAAATCGACATCTCGTTGTCGTTGAGGATCACCAGCATGTCGGGTTTGATATCGCCCGCGTGGTTCATCGCCTCAAACGCCATCCCGGCAGTAATCGCGCCGTCGCCAATGATACAGGCGGTACGACGACCTTTGCCTTCCCGCTCGGCGGCTACCGCCATGCCGAGACCGGCGCTGATGGAGGTGGAGGAGTGTCCGACGCTCAGCACGTCATATTCGCTCTCACCGCGCCACGGAAACGGATGCAGGCCGTTTTTCTGCCGGATCGTACCGATGCGATCGCGGCGTCCGGTCAGGATCTTATGCGGATAAGCCTGATGGCCTACGTCCCAGACCAGGTGGTCAAACGGGGTGTTGTAGACGTAATGCAATGCGACGGTCAGTTCGACGACGCCCAGACCCGACGCAAAGTGGCCGGATGAGCGGCTGACGCTATCCAGCAGATACTGACGCAGCTCGTCGCACAGGGCCGGAAGTTTCTCTTTCGGCAGTAAACGTAATTCCTGCACCGTGCCTGCTAACGCCAGTGTCGGGTATTTTGCAATATCAAAACTCATCAGAGACTCATTATGAAAGTTATTTATCGCGTTCAATTATGAAGCTTGCCAGCGCTTGTAATACGCTTGTGTCATAGCCCTGGCCGGCGAGGATCTCCAGCGCCCCCAGAGCTTCCTGATAGAGCGCCTGCGCTTTTGCGCGCGCGCCCTCAAGTCCTAACAGGGCCGGATAGGTGCTTTTGCCCAGCGCCTGATCGGCGCCCTGCATTTTACCCAGCACAGCGGTATCGCCGGTGACATCCAGAATGTCATCCTGCACCTGAAACGCCAGGCCAATAGCATCAGCATAGGTGTCCAGCAGCGGCAGCGCCAGGCGAGCCGGTTCCCCTGCGGCCAGGGCACCAAGACGCACGGCAAGGCGGATTAGCGCGCCGGTTTTGTGGCGATGGATCTGCTCAAGCTGCGCCAGATCGATCTGCCGGCCTTCGGCAGCTAAATCCAGCGCCTGGCCGCCGCACATGCCGGCAACGCCGCTGGCCTGTGCCAGTTCAGAGATCATTTTTACGCGCGTCGCCGCGCTGACGCCCGGCATCGGTTCATCGGCCAGAATAGAGAAAGCCAGCGTTTGCAGCGCATCGCCCGCCAGAATGGCCGTATCTTCACCGTAACGAATATGACAGGTAGGCTGTCCGCGGCGCAGCGCGTCATCGTCCATCGCCGGCAGATCGTCATGTATCAGCGAATAGGCGTGAATGCACTCTGTGGCGGCGGCAGGCGCATCAAGGCTGGCTGCGTCGGCATTAAGCATTTCACCGGTGGCATAGACCAGAAAAGGACGCAGGCGCTTGCCACCTAATAGTGCCCCATAATGCATGGCATTCACCAGCGGGGAACTCTGAAAAGGCAGTGGATCGATTAAACGTGTCAGCGCCTGATTTACGCGCTCATGATAGGTTTGCTGTAGCTGGACAAAATCCATTAGTCGTTATCCGGCGTAAAAGGGGTAAGGTCGGCCGTTTTATCATCGCTCAACAGGATCTGTACGCGCTGTTCAGCCTGCTGCAGCGTCTGCTGACCGCTGCGCGCCAGCTGCACACCGCGCTCAAACTCATTCAGCGCCTCTTCAAGCGGCAGCTCGCCGCTTTCCAGCCGGCTGACAATCTGTTCCAGCTGCTGCAGGGCGGTTTCAAAACTCACAGGCGCTTCGGCTTTTTTCGGCATAATCAGTGTCGACTCACAGTTGGGGACATCTTCGTGCAATCGGTCATGGTAGCCGACGGGGAATAATAAGCAAAATGTTGAATGTGATTGCGGTAGCAGAAGCAGTCACGCAGTAAAGGTGGTATACTTTTGCGCCTCGGATGCGGACGCTCTCGCGATCCCCGCAATATTATGATCTTACCAGCTAAGTGCTGATGATTTTAGCACTTATTTGCCCAACGAAGCTGTGTCGCCATGAAGTTTATCATCAAGCTCTTCCCTGAAATCACCATCAAAAGTCAGTCGGTGCGGCTGCGCTTTATCAAAATTCTTACCGGCAATATCCGCAATACCCTGCGTTCTCTGAATGAGGATATCAAGGTGGTGCGCCACTGGGATCACATTGAAGTGCGCGCCAAAAACGAAGCGCTGCGTGAAACCATTGTGGATGAGCTGACGCGCATTCCTGGTATCCACCACGTGCTTGCCGTTGAAGATCGTGCTTACACGGATATGCACGATATCTTTGAGCAGACGCTGGCACTGAACCGTGAACGCCTGGAAAATAAAAGCTTCAGCGTGCGCGTAAAACGTCGCGGCACCCACAGCTTCAGTTCACAGGATGTGGAACGCTATGTAGGCGGCGGGCTGAATCAGCATATCGCCAGCGCGCGCGTACAGCTGAAGCAGCCGGATGAGACGGTTAATCTGGAGATTGAAGACGATCGTCTGCTGCTAATTACCGGCCGCTTTGAAGGGCTGGGCGGTTTTCCAATCGGCACGCAGGAAGATGTGATGTCGCTGATCTCCGGTGGTTTTGACTCCGGTGTGTCGAGCTATATGCTGATGCGACGCGGCTGCCGCGTGCACTACTGCTTCTTTAATCTTGGTGGCGCGGCGCATGAGATTGGCGTGCGTCAGGTAGCACACTATCTGTGGAACCGTTTTGGTCGCTCACACCGCGTGCGCTTTGTCGCGATCAATTTTGAGCCGGTCGTGGGTGAAATTCTGGAAAACGTCGATGACGGGCAGATGGGCGTGGTGCTGAAGCGGATGATGGTGCGTGCCGCGTCAATGATTGCCGAGCGCTACGGCGTACAGGCGCTGGTGACCGGCGAAGCGCTGGGACAGGTATCGAGCCAGACGCTGACTAATCTGCGCCTGATCGATAACGCATCTGACACGCTGATCCTGCGTCCGCTGATCTCACACGATAAAGAGCACATTATTAATGTGGCGCGGCAGATCGGTACGGAAGATTTTGCGCGTACCATGCCGGAATACTGCGGCGTGATCTCAAAAAGCCCGACGGTTAAAGCGGTGAAAGCCAAAATCGAAGCGGAAGAGCAGAATTTCAATTTTGATATTCTCAACCGCGTGGTACAGGAAGCGACCAACCTCGATATCCGCGAGATTGCTGAACAGACGGAAGAAGAAGTGGTTGAAGTAGAGACCGTGGACTCGTTTGGGACTAACGATGTCGTGCTGGATATTCGTGCCGCAGACGAGCAGGACGCCTCTCCGCTGGATCTCAGCGGTGTAGAGGTGAAGTCACTGCCGTTCTATAAGCTCAGCACGCAGTTTGGCGATCTGGATCAGAACCGGACCTGGCTGCTCTATTGCGATCGTGGCGTGATGAGCAAACTGCAGGCGCTCTATCTGCATGAGCAGGGTTTTACGAACGTGAAAGTTTACCGCCCATAGCACGTCAGGGACGCCACCGGGATCCCCTGGGGCGTCACCGGAATTTGTCGGGGCGCCATTTATGGCGCCCGTTTTATGTGCGGTACCCGATTCGACCCAGGGGCGCGCTTCCTGCGTCTGTCTCGGTAGGGGCGCCATTTATGGCGCCCGTTTTATGTGCGGTAACCGATTCGACCCAGGGGCGCATTAATGCGCCCCCTACGGTGACACCGGGATCAATTGCGCGCGCAACGCAATTCGCAGGGGCGTCCTTTATTCGCGTTCGTCAAATTCCTGATAATTATAAATGCCCGCTGCCAGCACCAGCTGTGAGGCAACTTCGCGTGCGGTCTCTTTATCCTGCAGCAGATCCACCAGCTTCAACGCAAAATCAAACGCCGTGCCCGGCCCCTGGCTGGTGAGCAGGTTTACGCGCGGATCCCATACCACGCGGCGCTCCATCCATTTCGCATCCGGAATGGTCTCTTTGAGTCCCGGAAAGCCGGTCATATTGCCAACCGGAAAGAGATCGTGCGGCACCAGAACCGTGCCGGGCGCCGCGCAGATTGCTGCCACAATTTTGCCTGTCAGATGAAACTGACGCACCGTTTCCACCAGCAACGGGCTGTCGCGGAACGTCTCCGCGCCTTTCAGCCCGCCGGGCAGAACAACGGCGTCAAAGTCGTTATCTGCCACTTCTGCCAGTGGCGCATCAGCCAGCAGGCGCACGCCGCGTGAGCATATAATTTCCCGCGAGCCGTCACTCTCTGCGCTGGCAGTGGTGACAGTAATGCCGCCGCGCACCAGCACGTCGATAGTGGTGACCGCTTCGGTCTCTTCACTGCCATGAGCGAGGCATACCAGTACGGATGGGCTGGCGTTCATATTGTGACTCCTTGCGTTTTACCAGATCATAAAGGCGGCTATTCTCCGGCAACATGATGCCCTGACTGCGCGCGCGGCGCAGCAGGTAGCCGGTAATGTAATCAATTTCAGTTTGTCGCTGCGTACGAATATCCTGCAGCATAGAAGAGACGTTGCCGGCAGTGCTGTCGATGACGTCATAAATAATGGCGCGTAGCGTCTCCACGTCCATATGCTGGCCTTCACGCGTCAGCAGCAGCGCCAGCTCGTCGCACAGCGTATTGATCTGCTCCGGCCAGGCGCGCAATGCACCGTTCTGGCACTCATGCTCCACCGTCAGCGGATTAATAACGCAGTTCACTGCCAGCTTGCGCCAGCAGGCGGAGGCGATATCATCATGCCAGGCTACATCGGGCAGCGCCTGATGCAGCAGATCCGCAAGATGGCTTAACGATGCGGCGTCACGGCTGACCGGCCCGATATGCGTAATGCCTGCCGCCACGTGGCGGATCACCGTCCCGTCATGCATCGCCGCATGCGTGGTGATCCCGCGCAGCAGCGGCTGCGTCAAATCGCGCAGCTCCTCCAGCGTACCCATGCCGTTATGCAGCAGCAGGACCGGCATGTCCGCACGCAGCACGCTCTGAAGATTTTTGATCGCCGGCGATACCTGCGGCGCTTTCAGGGTAACCAGCAGCAGATCGCTGCGCGCCAGAAACAGCGGATCGTTGGCGATAAAGGTGTGATTGCTCACCTCGCCCTGCAGATCGGTGACGTTAACGGAACAGTAGGGCTGCGGCACGCGCAGCCAGCCCTGTACGTCGTGACCCTGACGAGCCAGCGCGGTCAGCCAGACCTGCCCCAGCGCGCCACAACCCAGCACGGTAATTTTCATTCTGCCTCCTGCTGGCGGGGTGTTTTCACATCACATACTCAGTATAGCTTTGAGCTGCCGCGTGTTTTATTAGCGCATCAAGACGCGTATTATGCATGTCACTTTAGTATCAGGAGAAGAAAAGATGCCATCTTTCGATATCGTTTCCGAAGTCGAGCTGCAGGAAGTCCGCAACGCGGTAGAAAATACCAACCGTGAGCTCTCAACCCGCTTCGATTTTCGCAATGTGACCGCCAGCGTTGAGCTGAATGAAAAGAACGAGACGATCAAAATCACCACTGAGTCCGATTTTCAGGTGAAGCAGATCGTTGATATTCTGCGTGAAAAGCTGCTGAAGCGCGGCATTGAAAACGCCGCGATTGAGGTGCCGGAAGAGATTGAACACAGCGGTAAAAGCTGGAGCGTTGAGGCCAAACTGAAAAAAGGCATTGAAAGCGACGTTGCTAAAAAGCTGGTGAAACTGATTAAAGACAGCAAACTCAAAGTACAGACGCAGATTCAGGGTGACGAGCTGCGCGTGACCGGCAAATCGCGTGACGATCTGCAGGGCGCCATGGCGCTGGTGCGCGGTGGCAACCTTGGCCAGCCGTTCCAGTTCAAAAACTTCCGCGACTAACGTACTCTGGCGCGTGCTGCGCGGCGGTAGAGCGTACTGCGCGCCACCCCCAGCGCTGCGGCCGCTTTGGTGATATTGCCATCAAAGCGCTGCAGCGTTTCGTTCAGCAGCTGGTCATCATGACGCTGACGTTCACCGCCTGGTAAATCAGCAGGATGCTGATAGTCAGCTGGCAGCTGCGCCTGCGTAACGGGTTCGCCATCCTCAGCCAGTGCCAGCAATACCCGCAGCAGGCTGCGCAACTGGCGAACGTTACCCGGCCAGGCGTGCTGTGCCAGTATCGTCACCACGTCATTCGACAGGGTAACCTTACGCTCCGCGGCTCCCAGCTCGTGCCATAGCTGGCAAATGAACCCCGGCAGATTGGGCCATGCACGCAGCGGCGGCAGTGTCAGAGAAAACTCCTGTAGCCGGTAAAGCAGATCCTCACGAAAGCGGCCCGCAGCAACCTGCTGTTTCAAATCACGATGGGTGGCGCAGATAACCGCAAAGTTCACCGGGTAGCTGCGGCTGGACCCCAGCGGTGCCACCTCTTTCTCCTGCAGTACCCGCAGCAGACGGCTCTGCAGCGCCAGTGGCATATCACCAATTTCATCCAGAAACAGGATGCCGCCGTCAGCCTCACGAATTTTGCCCGCATAGCCCTGTTTGCTGGCGCCGGTAAAGGCGCCAGGCTGATAGCCAAACAGCTCCGATTCAATCAATGATTCCGGGATCGCCGCACAGTTTATTGCAACAAAATTGCCGCTGTGCCAGCGGCTCTGCTGATGCAGGGCCCGGCTGACAAACTCTTTACCGCTGCCGGTTTCTCCCTGCAGGCAGAGTGACACACCGGCATTCAGCAGGCGCACCAGCTTATCCCTGTCGTGCGGTGCGGATGTAGCGTGCGGCGCAGCGGAGGCGGCCACGCTTACCAGCCGGCGCTGCGGCGCACGTAAACGAAAGTAGTAGCGCTGGCCGTGGTACATCAGCGGCGCTGTCAGGCAGCTGTTTTGCTGTCGCAGCGCCGGAAATAGCGCCGCAAACGTCAGGCTGCTGAGCTGTTCAGGGCGTACCGCCAGCGTCTCCAGCGCCAGCCGGTTTGCGGCTGTCAGTACGTCGTCAGAAAATATCAGCAGCATTTCATCACCGCTGTCGATGCCCTGAGGATCAGCGTGCAGGCTCATCAGCCACTGCTGAGGATGCAGACTCTGCTTGACCCACAGATACTCTATCTGCCGCGCCGCATCGCGTACCTGCTGCAGCGAATGCGCATGAGAATAGTGCGCCGGGCCGGAAATATCGATAACGCCTGCCAGCTGGCCATTAGGCATCTGCAGCGGCATCGCGGCACAGTACAGCCCCTGGTTGCGCGTCAGAAAGTGCTGCTCACCGGCGATTTCGCAGCCGTTGTTGATCGCCAGCGCCGTGCCAATAGCGTTGGTGCCACGTCCGCACTCGCTCCAGAGATTGCCTGGCGCCAGAGCAAAACGCTGTGCACGCGCCAGCGCCTGCATATCTCCGCAGGTATTCAGAACCAGACCGCTGGCATCAGAAAGGATCACCACCGCCTGTTTTTCTGCCATCTGCTGCGCCAGCTGGTCGATAGCCGGCCTGGCAAACGGCTGCCAGCTGGCGTTGCTGGCGATGACATCGGCCAGTTCTCCCTGGCGCAGCCGCGGAAAATCGTCTGCGGTCGGATCAAGGCCATAGAGCTGGCTGCGCATCCAGGAGTCGCTGAGAAGCGGTGTGGCGTCAGCGGTCGAAGCGGCGGAAAATCCCTGCATGGGTAACCTCATGCCTGTGCAAAGTGTTGCGCCAGTGTAGCGTGCAGGTTTTCCAGGTGTTGCGATATGCAACACAGATAGGGAGATTACTGCGTATCTTGCCGGGAAGCCGATTGTATCATCTTGTTTTTACGTATTTTAATGATGCTGTTAAACCTGGCATGCCGGCTGCAAAGCACATCCTGTCGCGGCGTCATACAGGCGTAGCGCCCGGTAATACTATCTGACCCCTACATCAAGGAGTTTGCGATGCGTTATGCACATCCCGGCACGCCAGGCGCGCTGGTCTCGTTCCAGGCAACCTACGGCAACTATATAGCAGGCAACTTCACGGAGCCGCTTAGCGGCCAATACTTCATGAATACCTCGCCGGTTGACGGCAGTGAGATTGCGCAGTTTCCCCGCTCAGACGCGCGGGATATCGAGCTGGCGCTGGATGCTGCACATCAGGCGGCCGACGCCTGGGGAAAAACCAGCGTTCAGCAGCGCGCCGCATTGCTGCTGCAGGTGGCCGATCGTATTGAGGCGAATCTGGAGAAGCTTGCGGTAGCGGAGAGCTGGGATAACGGTAAGCCGATTCGCGAAACGCTCAATGCTGACCTGCCGCTGGCAGCCGATCATTTTCGCTATTTCGCCGGCTGCCTGCGCGCGCAGGAAGGGAGTACCGCGGAGATCGATGAAACCACGGTGGCCTACCATTTTCATGAGCCGCTGGGCGTGGTGGGGCAGATTATCCCGTGGAACTTCCCGCTGCTGATGGCGGCATGGAAACTGGCACCGGCGCTGGCCGCAGGCAACTGCGTGGTACTGAAACCTGCCGAGCAGACGCCACTGGGCATCACGCTGCTGATGGAGATCGTGGGCGATCTTTTCCCGGCTGGCGTGATCAACGTGGTACAGGGGTTTGGCCGCGAAGCGGGCGAGGCGCTGGTCACCAGCAAGCGTATTGCCAAAATCGCGTTTACCGGCTCAACGCCGGTGGGGCGTCATATCATGGCCTGCGCCGCAGAAAATATTATTCCCTGCACGGTCGAGCTGGGCGGTAAGTCGCCAAACATCTACTTTGCAGATGTGATGGAGGGTGAAGCGGACTTCATCGATAAAGCGGTTGAAGGGCTGGTGCTCGGCTTCTTTAATCAGGGGGAAGTCTGTACCTGTCCGTCACGCGCGCTGGTGCATGAATCAATCTATGAGCCGTTTATGGCACGGGTACTGGAGAAGGTCGCCGCTATCCGGCACGGCGATCCGCTGGATACCGATACGATGATTGGTGCTCAGGCTTCACGACAGCAGTTCGACAAAATTCTCTCCTATATCACTATTGCGCGTGATGAAGGCGGCGACATTCTTACCGGTGGCGATAAGGCGGCAATGAGCGCTGAACTCAGCAACGGTTTCTATATTCAGCCAACGCTGATTAAAGGCAGTAACCAGATGCGCTGTTTCCAGGAGGAGATATTTGGCCCGGTGATCGGCGTAACCACCTTTAAAGATGAGGCTGAAGCGCTGGCCATCGCCAACGAAACGCAGTTTGGTCTGGGCGCTGGCGTCTGGACGCGTGATACCAATCTCGCGTATCGCATGGGGCGGGGTATCAAAGCGGGCCGGGTCTGGACGAACTGCTACCACATCTATCCGGCGCATGCGGCGTTTGGCGGTTACAAGCAGTCCGGTGTCGGGCGCGAGACGCACAAAATGGCGCTGAGTGCCTATCAGCAAACCAAAAATCTGCTGGTCAGCTACAGCACGGCGCCGCTGGGTCTGTTCTGATCGCGCCTTTACACAACAGGAGAAGCAGAATGACAATGCACATTAAAAGCACGATGAAAGCGGCAGTGGTTAAGGCGTTTGGTGAACCGCTGGTGATTGAAGAGGTGCCGGTGCCGGCCGTCGGGCCAGGTCAGGTGCTGGTAAAAATTGCCGCCACCGGGGTCTGTCATACCGATCTGCACGCGGCGGAAGGCGACTGGCCGGTGAAGCCGGTGCCGCCTTTCATTCCCGGTCACGAAGGGGTAGGGCAGGTTGTGGCGCTGGGGGAAGGGGTAAAACACCTGAAGCTGGGCGATCGCGTAGGTGTGCCGTGGCTTTACTCCGCCTGCGGTCATTGCGAACACTGTCTCGATAGCTGGGAGACGCTGTGTCACGAGCAGAAAAATGCGGGTTATTCGGTGAACGGCAGTTTTGCCGAGTATTGCCTGGCTGACGCGAACTATGTCGGTATCATTCCGGACAATCTCCCCTTTAATGAAGTGGCACCGGTGCTGTGTGCCGGCGTAACGGTCTATAAAGGCCTGAAAATGACCGATACCAAACCGGGTGACTGGGTGGTGATTTCCGGCATTGGCGGGCTGGGGCATATGGCGATCCAGTATGCGGTTGCCATGGGACTCAACGTAGCGGCAGTGGATATTGATGACGCCAAGCTCGATTTTGCCCGTCGTCTGGGTGCCAGCGTGGTGGCAAACGCGAAGGAGGTCGATCCGGCACGCGTGTTTCACGAGCATTTCGGTGGCGCACAGGGCGTTCTGGTTACCGCTGTGTCGCCGAAAGCCTTTGAGCAGGCGATCGGGACGCTGCGGCGTGGCGGTACAATGGTGCTGAACGGCCTGCCGCCGGGCAAATTTGACCTGTCGATTTTTGATATGGTGCTGGACGGCATTACGGTACGCGGCTCGATTGTCGGCACGCGCAAAGATCTGCAGGAAGCGCTCGATTTTGCCGGACGTAATAAGGTAAAAGCCAGCGTAGCAGTGGAACCGCTGAGCAACATCAACGATATATTTGCGCGCATGCACGCCGGCAAAATTGAAGGGCGCATTGTGGTGGATATGTCGCTGTAAAAAAAAGCCCGACGCAGCGGTCGGGCTTCTGATTCAGCAGCTGGCAAGCAGCGCTTCTATCTCAACGCGGCTCGTTACTTTACTGTCGATTTTGATATAGGCGCTTTTCTCTTCCGGCACGATAAACACGGATGCCACACCGGGCTGAGCCTTCAGCCGTTTTTCAAGATTCGGTACGGCCAGCACGGCGTCGCTCAGCACCAGTCGCAGGCTGCTGACGTAAGGTGGCTCCTGCATCGACATGGCAACAAACAGCCAGCCAGCGGCGATAATCGCCCCGATGAGAAACACCGTCTGCGCATCGATATGACCAAAGATCCAGCCGCCGAGGCTGCCGCCAATGGCTACCCCAAGAAACTGGCTGGTGGAGTAAATACCCATTGCAGTGCCTTTATAACCGGCCGGCGACTCTTTGCTGATCAGGGAAGGCAGAATGGCTTCCATCACATTAAAGGCGAGGAAAAAGAGCTGTACGCCCGCCACCAGCGTCCAGAAGTGACCTTCAGCGCCCCAGAGCACAATTTCCGCAATGATGATCAGCGCCACGCAGCTGACAAACACCCGCTTCATGCGGCGTTTTACTTCGGCATAGATAATGACCGGCACCACGGCAACAAAAGCCACCAGCATGGTCACCAGATAGATCTTCCAGTGCTCCGCTGCCGGCAGGCCTGCCAGTTCGAACTGGCCGGGCAGGGCGACAAAGCTCGACATCAGCAGCACGTGCAGACAGAGAATGCCGATATTAAGCTTCAGCAGTCTGGGATTCGCCAGAACGGCGCGAATGCTGCCTTTTACCATTCCGGACTCGCGGTTCAGCACATGACCGCGCGCGTTTGGCACCACCAGCAGCGTAATAATGATACCCAGCGTTGCCAGCAGCGCGATCATCCAGAACAGCGCATGCAGCCCCAGCGCATGCGTGACAATTGGCCCGGCCACCATAGCAATCGCAAAGGTCACGCCAAAACTGATGCCGATAAACGCCATCGCTTTGGTGCGGTTCTGCTCACGGGTGAGATCGGACAGCAGCGCCATTACGGCAGCGGCAATCGCGCCAGAGCCCTGCAGCGCGCGACCAAGAATAATGCCCCAGATTGAGGTGGTGGTGGCGGCAATCACGCTGCCAAGGACAAACAGCAGCAGGCCGCCGACAATCAGCGGCTTACGTCCGATGCGGTCAGAGAGCAGCCCGAACGGGATCTGAAAAATTGCCTGTGCCAGACCATAAATACCAATTGCCAGACCAATCAGGGTTTCGCTGGCACCCTGTAACGCCATGCCGTACGTCGTCAGCACCGGCAGAACCATAAACATTCCGAGCATACGCAGGGAAAAAACGGTACCTAAACCCCATGTAGCGCGCAGCTCTACCGGCGTCATTTTATTGTCGTTCATTCCAACCTCTGTAAGTGTCTGCCTGTCATGCACCATGCTGCAGCAGCCAGTGACACCGTGTTGCTGCAAATCGATTTATTTCGGGCATTTAGCACCCATTTTAGGGAGCAGGGGAGGGCGGGTAAAACATTTGTTTTTAAGCAGTGGTAACAAAAAGAAAGGGCGCGAAAATCGCGCCCTTTCTCAGAGTGACGGTGCCCGCTTACCAGACGTAAGTGAGCAGGTCTTTAGAGGCCGGGGCCATAAAGTCAACCGACATCATGACGCTCAGCGCGGTGATGGCGATGATAGAGAACACAAACAGTTTACGCGCCCAGACTTTATCGTTTGAGGTTTTGTAACCTGAGAGTGCCATACCCAGCCACCAGACGCTGACAGCCGCAGCCACGATCAGATATTTGTAGCCCGCATAACCGCCCAGTGAGAGCATCAGCGTGGCAATCATGAACGCCAGAATGTAGAGCGTAATATGATTTTTAGCCACGGAGATGCCTTTCACAACCGGCAGAACCGGAATGTTAGCGGCCTGGTAATCTTTAAAGCGGAAGATGGCAATCGCGTAGGAGTGCGGCATCTGCCACAGGCTAAAGATAGCCAGTAAAATCAATGCGCCTGCATCAAACTCGTTAGTGACTGCGCAGTAGCCAATCACCGGTGGCGCAGCACCGGAGAGGCTGCCGATCAGCGTTCCATAGACCGAATGACGCTTCATATAGAGGCTGTAAACGCCAACATAGACCACGAAGCCCATGACCGCCAGCCACATGGCCAGCGGGTTGGCGCCGAAATACAGCAACGCAAAGCCAGCAATACCCAACGCAGTGGCATAAACCAGGCTTACTTTCGCCGAGATCAGGCCTTTGACCAGAACCCGGTTCCGCGTTCTCTCCATTTTGATGTCGATATCGCGGTCAATCACATTGTTGAATACACAACCCGATGCGACCACCAGCGATACGCCAGCCAGCGCGGTGAGAAACAGGGGATAATCGATGCTGCCTTTCGAGGCCAGCAGAAATCCACCGATGACAGAAATTAAATTTCCGAAAATAATTCCTGGTTTTGTTACTTGCAGGTATTGCTTAATCATTACGTGTGACTCTTTAGTGGGCCATCATGTTGTAGTTGAGGTTCCACATAATCCACAGTGAACCGATCACAACAATCAGAATGATGATTGCTGAGAAGACAATGGCCACCATGTTCCAGCCACCCTCTGATTTGCTGTCCAGATGCAGGAAGTAGACCAGGTGCACCAGCACCTGAACCACTGCACACACCAGAACCACACCCAGGATGGTGCCGTGTGAGGCACTGCCATCCATTACCATCCAGAACGGGATCGCCGTCAGGATGATAGAGAGGATGAAGCCGATCATGTAAGACTTCACGCTACCGTGTGATGCACCATGTTCGTTTACAGAATGACTCATTACATGGCCCCCATCAGATAGACAACGGTGAATACGCAGATCCACACCACATCCAGGAAGTGCCAGAACAGGCTCAGGCACATGATACGGGTGCGGTTGCTCTCAGTCAGACCCCGTTTAGCGATCTGGAACATCAGAACCGCCATCCAGATCAGACCAGAGGTCACGTGCAGACCGTGCGTACCAACCAGCGTAAAGAAGCCAGAAAGGAAGCCGCTACGGTTTGGACCGAAGCCTTCTGCGATCAGGTGATGGAATTCATAGATCTCCATCCCGATAAATCCGGCACCGAACAGGAAGGTCAGGGCCAGCCAGCCGATGACCGAACCTTTGTTCTGGTTGTTCATCGCAATCACTGCCATTCCATAAGTAATGGAGCTCAGCAGCAGCAGCGCGGTTTCAACCAGCACAAACGGCAGTTCGAAAATATCTTTACCTGCCGGGCCACCGGCAGTGTTGTTGACCATTACTGCATAGGTCGCAAACAGCGTTGCGAAGATAATGCAGTCACTCATCAGGTAGATCCAGAAGCCAAAGACTTTATTGGCTCCTGCATCGTGATGCCCATGCTCCGCATGGGCGTCGTGGTGGTGTTTTACGGTTTGAGTCGACATTATTTCAGACCTGCTTTGCTGATGTCATCAAAGTGCTTCTTCTCGATCTGCTCGATTTCAGCAACCGGAACGTAGTAATCCACGTCCTCATCGAAGCTCTTCACGATCCAGGTCACGATAGTGCCCAGGAAAGTGAGACCCGCCAGCCACCAGATATGCCAGATCATGGCGAAACCGAAGACTGTTACGAATGCAGCGATAACAATGGCCGCGCCGCTGTTTTTCGGCATATGAATTTCTTCATATTTTTCTGGCTGCTTGTACGCTTCGCCTTTCTCTTTCATTTCCCAGAACGCATCACGCTCGTGGATATGAGGGATAACAGCAAAGTTGTAGAACGGTGGTGGTGAAGAGGTTGCCCACTCCAGCGTACGACCGCCCCACGGGTCACCAGTCAGATCGCGGTTCTGATCGCGGTCACGTACCGATACCCAGAACTGAACCAGCTGGCACAGAATACCGCAGGCAATCAGCGCCGCACCGACAGCTGCAACAACCAGCAGCGAGTGGAACTGTGGATCGATATCCTGGCTCAGACGGCGGGTCATACCCATGAAGCCCAGTGCGTACAGCGGCATAAAGGCAACAAAGAAGCCGATGATCCAGAACCAGAAGGCGCGTTTACCCCAGGTTTCGTTCAGCGTGAAGCCAAATGCTTTCGGGAACCAGTAGGTCACACCAGCCATACAACCGAACACAACACCACCGATAATAACGTTGTGGAAGTGTGCAATTAGGAACAGGCTGTTGTGCAGGACAAAGTCTGCACCCGGTACTGCCAGCAGTACGCCAGTCATACCACCCACTGAGAAGGTCACCAGGAAGCCGATGGTCCACAGCATCGCTGAGTTAAACTCGATGCGACCCTGATACATGGTGAACAGCCAGTTAAAGATTTTCACCCCGGTCGGAATCGCGATGATCATCGTCATGATACCGAAGAAGGCGTTAACGTTGGCGCCCGCACCCATGGTGAAGAAGTGGTGCAGCCAGACGATGAACGACAGTACGGTAATGGCGATGGTCGCCCACACCAGTGAGGTGTAACCAAACAGACGTTTTTTCGAGAAGGTCGCGGTAACTTCAGAGAAGACACCAAAGACCGGCAGAACAAGGATGTACACTTCCGGGTGACCCCAGACCCAGATCAGGTTGACGTACATCATCATGTTACCGCCCATATCATTAGTAAAGAAATGGAAGTCGAGGTAACGATCAAGCGTCAACAGTGCCAGCGTCACGGTCAGAACCGGGAACGCAGCGATGATCAGGACGTTGGTGCAGAGTGATGCCCAGGTAAAGACCGGCATTTTGAACAGGTCCATGCCCGGCGCACGCATCTTCAGAATGGTCACGAAGAAGTTGATACCGGTCAGCGTGGTCCCGATCCCTGAGAGCTGGAGACTCCAGATCCAGTAGTCGACCCCGACGCCAGGACTATACTCCGCGCCAGAAAGCGGCGGATAAGCCAGCCAGCCAGTCTGTGCGAACTCGCCCACACCCAGAGAGATGTTCACCAGGATCACACCGACCGCGGTAAACCAGAAGCTCAGGTTGTTCAGGAACGGGAACGCAACGTCACGGGCACCGATTTGCAGCGGAACCGCGATGTTCATCAGACCTACAACAAATGGCATTGCCACGAAGAAGATCATAATCACGCCGTGGGCGGTGAAGATCTGATCGTAGTGGTGCGGAGGTAAAATACCCGCCTCACCGGCAGAAGCCATAACCTGTTGGGTACGCATCATTACGGCATCGGCAAAGCCGCGCAGCAGCATGACGAATGCCATGATGATATACATGATACCCAGTTTTTTGTGGTCAACGGAGGTAAGCCATTCTGACCACAGATACTTCCACTTACCAAAATAGGTGAGAGCGGCAACCAGCGCCAGACCACCGATGATGATAGCGGCGACCGTAACCATGATAATAGGCTCATGGTACGGCACTGCATCCAGTGTTAATTTTCCGAACATCGTATTATTCCCCGGTTCCCGCAGCAGCGGCGTGATTCATGTCCATGCCTTCGTGTGACATGTCCATTTTCCCGTGGCTCATCTTGAACTTATCAATAATTTGCTTGAAGAGTTCAGGATTCGCAGTTGAGAAATATTCCACCGGATGATTCTCACTTGGCGAAGCCAGTTTCTCAAACTCATCCATGGTGGTCAGCGTGTTAGGTGCCGCTTTAACTTTGGCAACCCACTGCTGGAATTCCGCATCATCTTTAGTTGCAATGGCCTTGAACTTCATGCCAGAGAAACCGCGACCACTGAAGTTTGATGAGATACCGTCAAACGTTCCTGGCTCATTGGCGATCAGGTGCAGTTTGGTCTGCATGCCCGCCATGGCGTAGATCTGGCTGCCGAGCGTAGGAATGAAGAACGAGTTCATCACGGAGTTAGAGGTGATTTTGAAGTTAACTGGTGTATTTGCCGGGAAGGCAATCTGGTTAACGGTGGCAATACCCTGTTCCGGGTAAATGAACAGCCATTTCCAGTCCAGCGCAACCACATCGATCTCAACAGGCTTGACGTCAGAGACCAGCGGTTTAGCCGGCTCCAGCGCATGCGTTGATTTCCAGGTCAGCACGCCGAGGAAGATGATGATCAGGATCGGAATGGTCCAGACCACGGCTTCCACTTTGTTGGAGTGTGACCAGTTAGGGCTGTACTTCGCTTCGGTATTGGTCGCCCGATATTTCCAGGCAAACACAACAGCCATTAAGACTGCCGGAATAACGACAATCATCATCAAGCCAAAGGCTGTCAGAATCAGTGAACGTTGCTCCATTGCAATCTGTCCCTTGGGATTTAACAACGCACTATCGCAGCCGCTGAGTAATACAGCGCCTGCGATTAATGACAAAATCCCCAAACATTTATTGTATTTCATGAGTCTCATTTAACGACCTCAATGACAAGGGCTCTATTGTCGTTTAAGTGTGCGCGCATTTTACGGTAAGGTTTATGCAGTGTAAACCAGCTTAAGGATGTGTCAGAAGGGTGTTGACACCTTTTGCTAAGGGAGTCACAGATGTTACGCAGAGTGACAAATTATTAACCGCGACAAGCAGTTGGCGTCAATATAACAAAAAGCAATGACAGAAACCGCAGAAAAAACAGGGAAAGCATAAACCGTACTTTTAATGCTCACTAATTTAACAATTATGCATCATTTGAGCGATAATTTTCCCACAAACTGATTGCTCACCGGATTTAAATATCGCCTGATGTTGTTAAATTAATGTTTTTATTTCGCGATGAAAAAAATGCTATTTGCGCTAATTCGCAGGCGCTATTTTTAAACAAATTAAATACCGCCTGCAAATAGCGTCTGTCTATCGTTCAGCGAGCCGGCTGGTTTTTCTTAGCGCCAGGCAGTCGAGTATCACACCCAGCATGACGGCCAGAATGGCAACGCCGAGCCCTGTCTCAAAGAGCGGCGTTAGCAGTCCGGCCAGCTGGGCTGCCCCGGCAGCATGTAACGCCAGCATCAGCAGCCAGCAACCCAGCAAAGCGCAGCCTGCGGTAAACAGGCGGACAATCCAGCGATAGCCTGCAGGCCAGCAGGTACGCGTAATAAACGTGCCGCTTTGCTGCATCTGAAGAAGGGTTGTACGGCTAAGCCACAGCAGCAGCAGTCCCGGCAGCGCTGCCACCACGGTAAACGCATAGAAAGCGGACCAGCCCCACAGCTCAACCAGCCAGCCAGCGGCGGGACCCACGTAAACGCGGCCAACAGCCGCCAGCGCCGAGAGCAGAGCGAACTGGGTGGCAGAGAACGCTTTATTGCACATGGTCATCAGCAGCGCTACAAACGCTGCCGTCCCCATGCCGCCGCACAGGTTTTCGATAAATACCGCGCTGGCCATGCTCCAGAGGTGGGGCGGAGTGACTGCCAGTAGCCAGTAAGCGGCGTTCGATACGGCCTGCAGAATGCCAAACAGCATCAGCGCACGAAACAGGCTCAGACGCTGCATCAGTACGCCGCCATAGAGCGCGCCGATAATGGTGGCCATCAGCCCCAGCGTTTTATTGACCAGGCCAACATCACCTGCGCTGAATCCTACGCCGCGGATAAGAAAAGTCGTCGTCAGCGACGCCGCGAAGGCATCTCCCAGCTTATAAAGGATAATCAGGGTGATCAGCAGCCAGGCATTATTACGCTGAAAAAAATCCGCCAGGGGAAAGGTAACGGCCTGGCGCAGCGTGTGCGGTTCACGTTTGGCAGCGGCAGGCTCACGGGCCAGCAGGGTGGCAATCAGCCCCGGGATCATCAGCAGCGCCATCAGCCAGTAAGTCGCGCGCCAGCCCAGATAGCGATCGGCCAGCCAGAGTGCCAGTCCGCCGGAGATAAGCATGGCCAGACGATAGCCCAGCACCGTAATGGCTGCGCCGCTGCCGCGTTCTTCCGGCGGCAGGATATCGGTTTTCCACGCGTCGAAGACGATATCCTGAGAGGCTGAACAGAATGCGACCAGTACCGCAATAGCGGCCAGTAGCGTTAAATCCTGAGCCGGATGCATAAAGCCGAGGGCGACAATGCCGGCAATCAGCGCCAGCTGAGTCAGCAGCAACCAGCCGCGGCGACGTCCCAGAAACGGCGGCGTGTAGCGGTCCATCACCGGCGACCAGAGAAACTTGAAAACGTAAGCCTGTCCTACCAGAGAAAAGAAACCAATGGTTTTAAGGTCGACATTCTCTACGGTCATCCATGCCTGCAGCGTGCCCGCGGTCAGCGCCAGCGGTAAGCCGGAGGCAAAGCCAAGCAGCAGCAGTACCGCAGCGTTACGTTGGGTAAATATTCGCAGATAGTGAGAGGTCATAGCCAGCCTGAGGTAGTGCCCGGCACCAGACGGCCGGGCAGATGACAGCGGAGCGGTTAGCGTGCGTTCTGTTTGATGAAGTTGTTTACGCTGGTATCCTGCGCCATATCGGCGATCACATCGCTCAGCGTCGCATTAACAGCGTTGGTGATTTTGTCATTGGTGGCATTGAAAGCGCCTTCAATGCTGTAGGTCTGACGGTAGTTTTTCACCTGCTTATTGCCGTTTTTCGCCGTGGCAATAATAGAGATATCCGCTTTTGTTGTGATGCTGTAGCGCACGTTGCCCTGCGTGACGTCAGCGTACAGGCCATTCACCACAATTTGCAGATCGACTGCGCCGTTCGGGCCAATCATATAACCACGGGAAGTCATCTGCTTCTCCAGCACTTCCTGCAGCAGAAAACGCAGGTCGCGTGACGGCGTCAGCGTAACCAGCTGTCCATCGCGGTTAACTTTTGCCAGCGCCTGATCGCTGCGCTGATCGGCACCGTTTACGCTAACGGTCACGCCCATCAGGCTCGGATCCTGCTGCGGCAGCTGGATTTTTGGCTGAATATTCAGGGTTGTACTGTTGCTGGCACAGCCGGCTAAAACAAAAGCAGCCAGCAGAGGGAATAACAGTTTTTTCAACATACTCATTCTCATTAGCGTTAGGTTGGGAGATAAATCCGGCGTCATCATAGCATTGCAGCGAGGTGAAAAAAGCCCCACCCGCCGGGAAATTGATTGTAAAGGCTTTTTTCAGACCAGAGAAAAACCAGCAGGTTGACCTGCCCGGATTGCCGGTTATGATGCGCTGCAGAGCGGGAATATTTTCTGATTTTTACCGGGCAGTAATGCAAAACCTACTAATATTTAAACAGATGGGGCACAGCGCTCGCCGGAGAGGGTGTAAACAATGATTCGCGAACAAATAGAAGAAAAGCTGCGCAACGCTTTCACACCTGCACACCTCGAAGTGCATGATGAAAGCTATCGTCATAACGTGCCTGCCGGTTCTGAAAGTCACTTTAAAGTGGTGATTGTCAGCGATCATTTCACCGGCCAGCGTTTTTTACAGCGGCATCGCGCTATCTATGGTGAGCTGTCTGCTGAGCTGGCTGGCAGCGTACATGCGCTGGCACTGCATACCTACACGCAAAAAGAGTGGCACGGGTTACAGGATACCGTTCTGGCTTCGCCTAACTGCCGGGGAGCCGGTACGCTTGCCTGATACCTGCATCTTTACTGTTTCCTGAAACGGCCTGCGGGCCGTTTTTTCGTTTCTCAGGCGCTAAACGCGATCTGCGGCGCAAAAAAGCAGCAAAGTCGTTAAAAAGTGGTGAGTTTGCAGCCTCGACTCATTCCGGTGATGCCGCTATAATGCGGCGTCTATTTTTCCGGAATGTCTTCGGGACGCTTCTGGTGACAGGGATGTGGTTCTGCCCGCAGAGGCCGTCCCGGTTATTGGATACGGCGCATTAATTGTGTGGTGTCTGAAGTTGACCGAGCACGTGATTTTTTGAGGTAACAAAATGACAGTTTCAGTAGAAACCACCCAGGGTCTGGGCCGCCGCATTTCGATTACTATTCCAGCTGACAGCATTGACGCTGCAGTTAAGAAAGAACTGATTGAAGTGGCTAAGAAAGTCCGTATCGATGGTTTCCGTAAAGGTAAAGTACCATCGCACATTATCAATCAGCGCTACGGCGCCTCTGTTCGCCAGGATGTGCTGGGTGAGCTGATGACGCGTAACTTCGTTGACGCCATCATCAAAGAGAAAATTAACCCAGCAGGCGCGCCTGACTACGTGCCGGGTGAGTACAAAGAAGGCGAAGACTTTACCTATGCGGTTGAGTTTGAAGTCTATCCGGAAGTGGAATTACAGGGTCTGGACGCAATCGAAGTTGAAAAACCGGTTGTTGAAGTGACCGATGCAGACGTTGATGCGATGCTGGATACCCTGCAGAAGCAGCAGGCTACCTGGAAAGAGACTGACGCAGCAGCTACCGCTGAAGATCGCGCTACCATCGATTTCAACGGTTCTGTAGATGGCGAAGAGTTCGAGGGCGGTAAAGCGTCTGACTTCGTCCTGGCGATGGGCCAGGGTCGTATGATCCCTGGTTTTGAAGAGGGCATCACCGGTAAGAAAGCGGGTGACACCTTTACTATCGACGTTAAATTCCCGGACGATTACCACGCAGAAAACCTGAAAGGGAAAGATGCGAAGTTTGATATCGTTCTGAAGAAAGTTGAAACCCGTGAGCTGCCAGAACTGACTGCTGATTTCATCAAACGTTTCGGCGTGGAAGATGGTTCAGTTGATGGCCTGCGTGCAGAAGTGCGTAAAAACATGGAGCGTGAGCTCAAAGGCGCTATTCGTAACCGCGTGAAGTCTCAGGTTCTGGATGGTCTGGTTGATGCTAACAACATTGACGTTCCGGCTGCTCTGATTGACAGCGAAATCGACGTGCTGCGTCGTCAGGCTGCTCAGCGCTTTGGTGGTAACGAGAAGCAGGCGCTGGAACTGCCACGTGAGCTGTTCGAAGAGCAGGCCAAACGTCGCGTTGTTGTAGGTCTGCTGCTGGGCGAAGTGATCCGCATCAACGAGCTGAAAGCAGACGAAGATCGCGTTAAAACGCTGATCGAAGAGATGGCTTCTGCGTACGAAGATCCACAGGAAGTTATCGAGTTCTACAGCAAAAACAATGAGCTGATGAACAACATGCGCAACGTTGCGCTGGAAGAGCAGGCGGTTGAAGCGCTGCTGGCGAAAGCCAAAGTGACCGACAAAACGACCTCTTTCCAGGAGCTGATGAACCAGACCTCTGCGGCCTGATTAATCACTTAACGGAATGTGCTCAGCCCGCGACCTCTGTCGTGGGCTTTTTTTTTATTTATGATAAAAAACCGCTTCCTGTACGTCTATTTGACTAATTAAGCGGCAAATTATTCGCTATGCTCTTTTTCCAGGTTAGCGAATAGAGAAAAGGTTGTTATGCTTGAAACAACCGGGCAGCATCCCCAGATAGAGGAAGAATGCGAGAGAACCGTGAGGCTGGCTGATTAACCGTCCTGAAATGTCGGAACGAGGCGGCTGTGCATAGTTTTCACAGCGCGTCTCACGTAGAATCGGTACAGAATGTTGCCAATGAAATTTATCAGGAGACGGTAATGTCATACAGTGGCGATCGTGAATTTACTGCACCAACTAATGCGCTGGTGCCAATGGTGGTCGAACAAACCTCGCGCGGCGAGCGTTCTTACGACATCTATTCCCGCCTGCTTAAAGAGCGCGTTATCTTTCTGACTGGTCAGGTTGAAGATCACATGGCGAACCTGATTGTGGCGCAGATGCTGTTTCTGGAAGCAGAGAATCCGGAAAAAGATATCTATCTCTACATCAATTCACCAGGTGGCGTGATCACGGCGGGTATGTCGATCTACGACACCATGAAATTTATTAAGCCGGACGTCAGCACCATCTGTATGGGTCAGGCGTGCTCAATGGGCGCATTTCTGCTGACGGCAGGAACCAAAGGTAAACGCTTCTGCCTGCCTAACTCCCGCGTGATGATTCACCAGCCGCTGGGCGGCTATCAGGGACAGGCAACGGATATCGAGATCCATGCGCGTGAAATTCTGAAAGTAAAACAGCGCATGAATGAACTGATGGCTGAGCATACCGGCAAAACGCTGGAGCAGATTGAGCGCGACACCGAACGCGATCGTTTCCTCTCTGCCAGCGAAGCGGTAGAGTATGGCCTGGTTGACTCTATCCTGACACACCGTCAATAAGACGCATCTGCTGGCCCTTACGCTATAGTTAACGGGGGCAGGCAGATGAGTTGCATGCATACCGGCCGTTGTTGTACGGCCAGTGCCGTACACCAGAGTAGGTCTGAGAACGAAAAGAGGTTAGCTGATGACAGATAAGCGCAAAGACGGTTCAGGTAAGTTGCTGTACTGCTCTTTCTGCGGCAAAAGCCAGCATGAAGTCCGTAAGCTGATTGCCGGGCCGTCAGTCTATATTTGCGACGAATGTGTTGATTTATGTAATGACATCATTCGTGAAGAGATTAAAGAGGTTGCGCCGCATCGCGAGCGTAGCGCCCTGCCAACACCGCATGAAATTCGTCACCACCTTGATGACTATGTCATTGGTCAGGAAAAGGCGAAAAAAGTGCTGGCGGTTGCCGTTTATAACCACTACAAACGTCTGCGCAATGGCGATACCAGTAACGGTATTGAACTGGGCAAGAGTAACATTCTGCTGATCGGTCCGACCGGTAGCGGTAAGACGCTGCTGGCAGAAACGCTGGCGCGCCTGCTGGATGTGCCTTTTACCATGGCAGATGCCACCACGCTGACTGAAGCGGGTTATGTGGGTGAAGATGTAGAAAACATCATCCAGAAGCTGCTGCAGAAGTGCGACTATGATGTGCAAAAGGCACAGCGCGGTATCGTCTATATCGATGAGATTGATAAAATCTCCCGTAAGTCAGATAACCCTTCTATTACCCGTGATGTATCGGGCGAGGGTGTACAGCAGGCGCTGCTGAAGCTGATTGAAGGCACCGTTGCAGCTGTACCGCCACAGGGCGGTCGCAAGCATCCGCAGCAGGAGTTCCTGCAGGTTGATACGTCGAAAATCCTGTTTATCTGCGGCGGCGCATTTGCTGGTCTCGATAAAGTCATTTCACAGCGTGTGGAAACCGGCTCGGGTATTGGCTTTGGCGCGACGGTGAAAGGCAAATCGCAAAAAGCCAGCGAAGGCGAACTGCTCTCGCAGGTTGAGCCGGAAGATTTGATCAAGTTTGGTCTGATCCCGGAGTTTATCGGTCGTCTGCCGGTTGTCGCCACGCTCAATGAGCTGAGCGAAGAAGCGCTGATCCAGATCCTGCGTGAGCCGAAAAATGCGCTCACCAAACAGTATCAGGCGCTGTTTAACCTTGAAGGCGTTGAGCTGGAGTTTCGCGACGAAGCGCTGACAGCTATCGCTAAAAAGGCGATGTCACGCAAAACCGGTGCGCGTGGTCTGCGTTCTATCGTTGAGGCGGCACTGCTGGAAACCATGTATGACCTGCCTTCAATGGAAGATGTCGAGAAAGTGGTTATCGATGATTCGGTGATTGATGGCGAGTCCGATCCAATGCTGATTTATGGTAAACATGAAGCGCAAGCTTCTGGCGAATAAATAAGCAGCCAAATCACGTTGTTATCTTAAAAAAGGGGAATTTTATTCCCCTTTTACTTTTCTCACCGCTGTGACATTGAATGTCGGACAAGCATCCCCATATACTCATAATCCTGTGGGTTTAACTGCATACAGCCTGTATTACGCGGTACCCATCACCTGGCGGACATTAAACTAAGAGAGAGCTCTATGAATCCTGAGCGTTCTGAACGCATTGAAATCCCCGTGTTGCCGCTGCGCGACGTGGTGGTTTATCCGCACATGGTAATTCCGTTGTTTGTTGGTCGGGAAAAATCGATTCGTTGCCTGGAAGCGGCAATGGATCATGACAAGAAGATCATGCTGGTTGCCCAGAAAGAGGCTTCAACGGATGAACCTGGAATTAACGATCTCTTTGCCGTAGGGACAGTGGCGTCCGTACTGCAGATGTTAAAGCTGCCTGATGGCACGGTTAAGGTGCTGGTGGAAGGCCTGCAGCGTGCCCGCATTACCACACTGTCTGACAATGGCGATCACTTTGTCGCACAGGCTGAATATCTGACCTCGCCAGAAATTGAAGAGCGCGAGCAGGAAGTGCTGGTACGCACCGCGATTAATCAGTTTGAAGGCTATATCAAGCTGAACAAAAAGATCCCGCCTGAAGTGCTGACCTCACTGAACAGCATTGATGATGCGGCACGTCTGGCCGATACCGTAGCGGCACATATGCCGCTTAAGCTGGCGGATAAGCAGTCTGTGCTGGAGATGTCCGACGTGAACGAGCGTCTGGAATATCTGATGGCGATGATGGAATCGGAAATCGACCTGTTACAGGTTGAGAAACGCATTCGCAATCGCGTCAAAAAGCAGATGGAAAAAAGCCAGCGCGAATATTATCTGAACGAACAAATGAAGGCGATTCAGAAAGAGCTGGGCGAGATGGATGATGCGCCAGACGAGTATGAAGCGCTGAAGCGTAAAATCGACGCGGCTAAAATGCCGGCTGAAGCGCGTGAAAAAGCGGAAGCTGAGCTGCAGAAGCTGAAAATGATGTCGCCTATGTCTGCAGAAGCGACGGTGGTACGCGGCTATATTGACTGGATGGTGCAGGTTCCGTGGAACGCGCGCAGCAAGGTGAAAAAAGATCTGCGCAAAGCGCAGGAGACGCTCGATACCGATCACTTTGGTCTTGAACGCGTCAAAGATCGCATCCTTGAGTATCTTGCAGTGCAGAGTCGCGTCAGCAAAATCAAAGGCCCGATCCTCTGTCTGGTTGGCCCGCCGGGCGTGGGTAAAACCTCTCTGGGACAGTCGATTGCGAAGGCAACCGGACGCAAATATGTGCGTATGGCGCTGGGTGGCGTGCGTGATGAAGCAGAAATTCGCGGACACCGTCGCACCTATATCGGTTCGATGCCAGGCAAGCTGATCCAGAAAATGGCAAAAGTGGGCGTGAAAAACCCGCTGTTCCTGCTGGATGAAATTGACAAAATGTCGTCTGACATGCGGGGCGATCCTGCTTCGGCGCTGCTGGAAGTGCTGGATCCGGAACAGAATATCGCGTTTAACGATCACTATCTGGAAGTTGACTACGACCTCTCTGATGTGATGTTTGTCGCGACATCTAACTCCATGAACATTCCGGCACCGCTGCTGGATCGTATGGAAGTGATCCGCCTGTCTGGCTACACCGAAGATGAAAAACTCAATATTGCGAAGCAGCACCTGCTGCCTAAACAGATTGAGCGTAATGCGCTGAAAGAGAAAGAGATCAGCGTTGATGATAGCGCAATCATTGGCATCATCCGTTATTACACGCGTGAGGCAGGCGTGCGTAGCCTTGAACGTGAACTCTCTAAGTTATGTCGTAAAGCGGTCAAAGCGCTGCTGATGGATAAAACGCAAAAGAGCATCACCATTGATGGCGACAACCTGAAAGATTTCCTCGGCGTACAGCGTTTTGATTACGGTCGCGCTGATAGCGAAAACCGCGTAGGGCAGGTCACTGGCCTGGCGTGGACAGAAGTGGGCGGCGATCTGCTGACCATTGAAACCGCTTGTGTGCCGGGTAAAGGCAAACTGACCTATACCGGCTCTCTTGGCGAGGTGATGCAGGAGTCAATTCAGGCTGCATTAACCGTGGTTCGCGCCCGGGCGGAAAAACTGGGTATTAACGGTGACTTCTATGAGAAGCGTGATATCCACGTGCACGTGCCGGAAGGGGCTACGCCGAAGGATGGTCCGAGTGCCGGTATTGCCATGTGTACGGCGCTGGTCTCCTGTCTGACGGGTAACCCGGTCCGTTCTGATGTGGCCATGACCGGCGAGATCACGCTGCGCGGTCAGGTACTGCCTATCGGCGGTCTGAAAGAGAAGCTGCTGGCAGCACACCGTGGCGGGATTAAAACCGTACTGATCCCGGATGAAAACAAGCGCGATCTGGAAGATATTCCGGCAAATGTGATTGCTGACCTCAGCATTCATCCGGTTAAACGCATTGAAGAGGTGCTGAATCTGGCCCTGGAAAATGCGCCATCCGGTATGCAGGTCGTGACGGCAAAATAGCGCCAGGCAGTCAATGCGGCTAAAAAGCGAAGCTGGCAGGCTACATCAGGCTTGCCAGCTTTTTTTTGCCTGCTAAGTTAGAGGGCGGCTGGATCTGCGATTAAGATGAATACCGTTGTTTCAGCATCATGAGCTTGTTATAACTGGCTGCGCGTTTGCCCTGGCGAAAAGAGACGGGGCAAAGTGAATAATAAAAGAGGGGATGAAGAGAGTGAATAAGTCACAGTTGATCGACAAAATTGCTGCAGAAGCAGACATTTCTAAAGCAGCAGCCGGACGTGTACTGGAGGCGTTTACCGAATCTGTTTCGGACGCGCTGAAAAGCGGCGATGAAGTAGCCCTGGTGGGTTTCGGTACGTTCTCTGTGCGCGAGCGCGCTGAGCGTACTGGCCGTAATCCGCAAACCGGTAAAGAGATCACGATCCCGGCTGGCAAGGTACCGGGATTCCGTGCCGGTAAAGCGCTGAAAGACGCCGTTAATTAAGTCGGTCTGGATTAACCAGTGAAGCATTTTCTTCTCTGGATTGAGGACGAAAAAGCCGTTCTCATGTAACATACGGGCACATCATTACTGATGTGCCTTTTTTATTTGATGCGTAGCTTGAGCCAGTGGCTTCAGTCTCCGCATGGTTGCCAGCTGCCAGCCTGAACTGCAGCTGCACGATGATGGCATCGTGTCTGAGCTTTACATTCACACTACAGCGGAGTGTTGTCATACCATGATGGACAATTTACGCGCGGCGTCGAATCATGTCGTGCTCAAGGTTATTCTGGGATTGATTATCCTGTCCTTTGTGCTTACCGGGGTGGGCAACTACCTGATCGGTGGCAATGGCGATTACGCGGCGAAAGTTAACGGCCACGAAATCAGCCGTGCTGAGCTGGAGCAGGCGTTTAACAGCGAGCGCAATCGTCAGCAGCAGATGCTGGGCGATCAGTTCTCACAGCTGGCGAGCAATGATGGCTATATCCAGCAGATGCGCCAGCAGGCGCTGTCACAGCTGGTGGATCAGGCGCTGCTGGATCAGTACATCAGCGATCTGCATCTTGGTATCAGTGATGAGCAGGTAAAGCAGGCAATTTTCAATCAGAAAGCGTTTCAGACCAACGGTAAATTTGATAATGCCAAATATAATGGTTTGATCACCAGTATGGGCTTCTCAGCCGATCAATATGCGGAAGCGCTGCGCAAGCAGTTGCTTAACCAGCAGCTGATCAACGCCATCGCTAACACTGATTTTATGCTGAAAGATGAAACCACGAAGCTGACAGATTTAGTCTCGCAGCAGCGGGAAATCCGTCAGGCGGTGATTGACGTTAACGCGCTGGCAGCAAAGCAGACGGTGACTGACGACGAAATCGCGCAGTATTATCAGCAGCATCAGAACAGCTTCATGGCACCAGAGCAGTTCCGCGTCAGCTATATCAAAATGGATGCAGCAGCGATGCAGCAGCCGGTCAGCGAAGCGGATATTCAGAGCTGGTACGATCAACACAAAGCGGACTACTCACAGCCGCAGCGCAGCCGTTACAGCATCATTCAGACCAAAACTGAGGCAGAAGCCCGGTCAGTACTGGATGCACTGAAGCAGGGCGGCGATTTTGCCAGCCTGGCGAAAAGCAAATCTGCCGATCCTATCTCCGCACGTAAAGGCGGCGACATGGGCTGGCTGGAACCTGCCACCACGCCGGATGAGCTGAAAAATGCCAGCCTGACGCAGAAAGGCCAGCTTTCAGACGTGATTAAATCCTCAGTGGGTTTCCTGGTAGTGCGTCTGGACGATATCCAGCCGGAGCAGGTAAAGCCGCTGGCGCAGGTGCATGACGTCATTGCGGACAAAGTTAAGCAGGAGAAAGCGCTCGACGCATTCTATAAGCTGCAGCAGAAGGTCAGCGAAGCCGCCAGCAACGATAATGAATCGCTGGCTGGCGCGGCACAGGCATCGGGTCTTAACGTCAGTGAAACCGGCTGGTTCACCCGTGATGATGTGCCTGCTGACCTCGACTTTGACGCGGTTAAACAGGCGGTCTTCAGCGGTGGCCTGACCGGGCAGAACGGTGCGCCGGGCAACAACTCCGATATTATCAGCGTGGATGGCGATCGCGCGTTTGTGCTGCGCATCAGCGAACACAAACCGGAAGCGGTTAAACCGCTTGACCAGGTAAAAGCGCAGGTTACCGATCGCATCAAACACGATAAGGCGACACAGCAGGCTAAAGCGCAGGCAGATAAACTGCTGGCTGAGCTGAAAGCAGGCAAAAGTGAAGCGCTGAGCGCGGCAGGCCTGACGCTGAGCAGCAGCAAAGTGGTTGATCGCAACGCACAGGATCCAATTGCACAGACCGCATTTTCGCTGCCGCAGCCGGCAGACAATAAACCGTCCTGGGGCACAGGCGAAGATATGCAGGGCAATGTTGTGCTGGTTGCGCTGGATAAAGTCTCTGCCGGCAGCCTGCCGCAGAATCAGGTTGATGAGATGATTAAAGGCGTTACGCAGAATAATGCACAGATCGCGTTTGAAGCGCTGCTGGAGAATCTGCGTAAAGAGGCGAAGATCAAATACGGTGCAGCGGCGCAAGCCCAGTAAGCCTCACAAAAACAGGTAATGTTCTGCAACAATCAAAGGCCGCTTCTGCGGCCTTTTCCATCTTTCCGTTTCGCCTTTTGCGGCTTTTTCTCTGCTGTGACACGCTGCTGATGCTGTCAAACACAAGGAGAAAAACAGCATGAACAAATCCACTTTTCACGCATTTTGTCTGACACTGGCGCTGGGCGGCGCACTCTATAGCGGCAGCCTCGCGGCGGCAGAACCGCCGGCAGTACAGGCAAAGCCGCTGGCGGCACTGACGGCCGGACCGGTCAGCATCAACGATGCCACAGCCGAGCAGCTGGCGAGCGCCATGAATGGTATCGGGCTGAAAAAAGCGCAGGCGATTGTTAGCTATCGCGAAGAGTATGGTCGCTTCACTGCGCTGGAGCAGCTCAAAGAGGTACCCGGTATCGGCAGTGCGCTGGTAGAACGCAACAGCGATCGACTCAAACTGTGAAGCACTTCGCGATGCTGAAGTATCAGTAAGTCCCGGCAACAGGCTGTGCTATGCTCAACAGGTCCAACCAGTTAGCGGTTTCAGCCTGTTCAGGAGTGTTGATGCAAACCACCATAAAAGTGCGCGGCTATCATCTTGATGTTTACCAGCATGTTAACAATGCGCGTTACCTGGAGTTCCTGGAGGAGGCGCGCTGGCAGTGGCTGGAAGAAGCAGACGCCTTTAACTGGCTGATAGCGCAAAAACTGGCGTTTGTGGTAGTGAACATCAATATCAACTATCGCCGGCCTGCGGTTCTGGGAGATCGCCTGATAATTGAAAGCGAGGTGTCACAGCTTAGCGGCCGCAGCGGCATTATTGCACAGCGTGTACTGCTTGCAGAGGATGGCACTCTGGTGGCTGACGCCATGCTGACGTTTGTCTGTATCGATTTGCGAACGCAAAAGGCGGTTCCGCTGGAGGGAGAACTGCGCGAACGCCTGGCGGCTCTGATGAACGGGCGTTAAACCGTGGCGTCACTGCTGACGCCACGCCGGCTGCGGGCTGATTCAGCACAGGCCGCTTTTTTGCTTCATTGCCGTCATTACCGCTGCGGCATTATCCTGATACTCTGCCAGTCCGCGTGCACGTAAATGACAGGCGGCGCAGGTTCCGCAGCCATCACCTTTGATGCCGTTATAGCAGGTCAGCGTCTCTGACCGTACCAGCGGCAGCTGTTGCCAGTAATCAGCCAGCGCCCAGGTCTCTGCTTTATTCAGCCACATCAGCGGTGTCTCAAAACGTATTTCGCGGGCCATACCAAGGCTGACCGCGTGGTTTAACGCTTTAACAAACTCATCGCGGCAGTCGGGATAGCCGGAAAAATCGGTCTCACACACGCCGGTGATAACGGCTTCAGCTTCTACCTGATACGCGTAGACAGAGGCGAGCGTCAGAAACAAAATATTACGGCCGGGTACAAACGTGCTGGGTAATCCGCTGGCATCAGCCTCATAGGCCGGTACCGGGATATTGTCACGCGTCAGGCTGCTTACCGCCAGCTCGTTCAGCAGGGTAACATCCAGTACTTTATGCGCGCGCGCACCCAGCTTATGTGCCAGCTCTGCTGCCACCTCAATCTCTTGGCGGTGGCGCTGTCCATAATCGAAAGTAACGCAGTGAACTTCATCATAGTGCTGCAGGGCCTGAATCAGGCAGGTGGTGGAATCTTGTCCACCACTAAAAACGACAACGGCGCGTTTCATTAACTCTTATCTCCTGGTGTGGTGTCTTTATGGTACTGCGTCAGGGGCGGACTGAACAGGGCAGGGGACAGGCGGCGGGATCCAGGCTCGCGTAAAGTCAAACCAGCCCAGCGCGGTCAGGTGTACACCCTCCACGCCCGGTGGCGCCAGTACCTGATAACGGTAGTTAAACAGCGGCAGCAGATAACCTTCGCTCATCAGCGTATGAAAAAGTTGCTGAACGGCAGACGAACGCACGCCATCATCTGGCTCACAGGCGATTTGCTGAAGCGACTGGCGGAAGCTGTCACGCAGCGGCTGCCACAGCCGGTCCTGCTCCAGCCAGTTCAGCAGGGTGAACTGCGGCGCGTCACCAATCAGACGATCGCCCATGACAATATCCGCTGCCGTAAGATCCTGCTCGCTGTTCCAGCTTTTTACCTCATGAAATACGCAGGTCAGCTCACAGCCGTGTGAGGCCAGCAGCCTAACCAGCGCCTCCGCCATTACGTGCAGCTCAACCGGCAGGTGGTAATGCAGGGTCAGGCGCGCAGGCAGGGCAACGGGTTCCGTCCCGGTCTGCGGAACCGGCCAGCCGGGCAGCAGCCACTGACTTGGCGTAATTAATCCTTCTGCCAGCGGCAGCTGGCGGATCACATCGCTGCGCTGGATCAGCGCAATCAGCGTCCGGGCCTGAGCCGCGCTGAAACGCAGTGAAGGGCGGGTGGCCAGATAGCAGAAGCCGCGGCTGATACTGCGATCTACCGGCCGCAGCTGCTGCAGCTCGTCAGCATTACCAATCGCAATCTGTACCGGATGACGGCAGCTGTTGCCCTGTTCCGGCATAAACAGGGTGGGCGTGATCCAGTATTCAATACGCTGGATCAGCGCGAGCTGCAGATGCCAGCGCGCATAGCTCTCCAGCCGCAGCAGCGTCGGGGTAAATTGCATCAGCTGCCAGGGGCCGCTGCCAGTTTGCGGGCTGTCGGGATGCGGCAGCAGACAGAACTGGTGAGCCAGCCGCTGCGGCAGCCAGTAGTCGGGCTGATGCAGCCGGATACGCAGCGTGAGCGGATGCGGGGCGTCAATCTGCGCAACGCTGGCAAGCAGCACGCGTCCGCTGGCGCTCCGGATAATCTGCTGCAGTACCGCTGCCAGCTGTGCGGCATACATCGGGTCGCCGTTATGCCAGCTAAGCTGCGGACGCAGCCAGAAGCTCCAGTTCAGTCCGCTGCTGTCGTGCTGCCAGTGATGCGCCAGGTCGCCACTGACGCGGTTGTTTTCAACGCGCGTCAGGCCGGAGAAAATCTGCCGGGCCAGATGCTGCTCCGCGCGACCGAGAGGCTGCAGAGGTGCCGGGAAGGCGAGCGTGCGGTAATAAGGAATGCGCAGTACCGGCGTACGATCCTGCCAGTGACCGCCCATCAGTGGCTGCAGCAGCTGCAGCAGACGTTCCGGCGGCAGGTCAAGCGTCTGCAGCATCTGAACCGGTTCGCCCGCCAGCAGCTGGCGGTTAAGCAGCTGCTGGCGCAGCGCCTCAGGTGTGATCAGAAACTGCAGCTCTCCCTGTTTACCGCGCCCCGGCTGGCTTTCCCAGCGGATCCAGCCCGCCTGCTGCCATTTTTTCAGCAGGGTACGCGCATGACGTTCGCTGCAGAAACAGCGCTGAGCCAGCATGGCAACGCTTAAGCGCTGCGTCTCCCCCTGGCTGGCGTGCCACAGCCGCTGAAACTGGCTGACACGATGAAGTTCGCGCATAGTTAAACCCGGAACAGTTTTCAAAAAGTATTCACTATTCGTTCCGTAATTACCAGGCGATAGTAAAAGGCATCCCCCGACAGGAGTACAGGCATGGCTCGTCTTGCAGCATTTGATATGGACGGCACGCTGTTGCTGCCCACGCATCAGTTAGGTAAAGAGACGCTGGAAACCCTGCACGCGCTGCAGCAGCGCAATGTGATTCTGGCCTTTGCCACCGGCCGTCACCTGCTGGATATGCAGGTGATCCGTACACAGATCACGCTGCCTGCCTGGCTGATAACCGGTAACGGCACGCGTATTCATGACCCGCAAGGTAATCAGCTTTATGGCTGCGATCTGCCAGCGGAGGTCGCAGAACAGGTCATGAGAACCCGCTGGAAAACACCCGCCTCCATTCATCTGTTTACCGATGAGGGCTGGTTCACTGATAAGCCGCTGCCCGGCGCGCTGGAGGCGCACTCGCTGAGCGGGTTTAGCTATCAGCTGTGCGATCTGCAGCAGATGTCCGGAGACAACATCACCAAAATCTGCTTTATCGCACCCCATGAGATGTTACTGGCGCTGCAGGAAGAGCTGCAGCAGGCGCTGGGCGCACGTGCCAGTATCTGTTTTTCTGCCTGGGACTGTCTTGAGGTTCTGCCGACAGGCTGCCATAAAGGCGCGGCGCTGACGCGGTTGTGCGAACACCTCGATCTGCCGCTGGCGGAGTGTATGGCCTTCGGGGATGCGATGAACGATCGCGAGATGCTGGAGCGGGCAGGTAAAGGTTTTGTTATGGGCAACGCCATGCATCAGCTTAAAGCCGCGCTGCCGCATTTGCCGGTTATCGGCCATTGCGAGACACAGGCGGTGTCTCATTATTTAAATCACTGGCTGACAACGCCCCACCTTGATTACTCCCCCCAGGGCTGAGTCTTGCCGTGAACCGGACCGGAAGTCCGGTTTTTTTATTGCAGCGCCTGCAGCCAGGGCTGAATATCGCCAATCTGCGCCGCGACCCACGCCGGATTGTAATAGGTGTCGGGATAGCGCTCACCGCTGTCGCAGAGCAGCGTCACCAGCGCACCCCGTTCACCGCTGGCACGCATGCGCTTCGCGACCTGCATCATACCCCAGAAGTTGGTCCCCGTTGAGGCGCCGGGCCGCCGCCCGAGGATCTGTTCCAGTCGCAGCATGGCTGCCAGCGTTGCGCCATCGGGGACTTTGAGCATTTCATCGATCACGTCGGGCAGAAAAGAGGGTTCAACGCGCGGGCGACCAATGCCCTCAATCAGGCTGCCGCGCGCATTGCGCAGGCTGCTGTCACGGCTGTGCCAGTAGTCAAAAAACACGGAGTGCTGCGGATCAGTGACCAGCAGACGGGTGGGGTAGCCCTGATAACGAATATAGCGTCCCAGCGTGGCAGAGGTACCGCCGGTGCCGGCGCTCATGATCAGCGTATGGGGCACCGGAAACGGCTCATGTGCCATCTGACGAAAAATACTTTCTGCAATATTATTATTGCCGCGCCAGTCCGTCGCACGTTCAGCATAGGTAAATTGATCCATAAAGTGACCGTTCAGTTCACGCGCCAGGCGCTCCGATTCTGCGTAGAGCTGGCACGGATCGGCAACAAAATGGCATTCGCCTCCATAGAAGCGAATCATCTCAATTTTACGCTTTGCGGTGCTGGCCGGCATAACCGCGATAAACGGCAGGCCGAGCAGCCGGGCAAAGTAGGCTTCCGATACCGCGGTGCTGCCGGATGACGCTTCGATAATCGGGGTTTTTTCACCGATCCAGCCATTCGCCAGTCCATACAGGAACAGCGAACGCGCCAGGCGATGTTTCAGGCTGCCGCTGGGGTGCGTGCTCTCATCCTTAAGATAGAAAAAGATGCCCGGGAAATCGTCCAGCGTAAAGCGGATCAGGTGTGTGTCAGCCGAGCGCTGGATATCAGCGTTAATCTCATTAATGGCGTGGCGGATCCAGGGCGTTTGCATGACAATTCTCTCCGGTTTTTATTGCCGCCAGTGTACGGCACGGGCAGGAAAAAGAGGTTGCTAAAACCAGGGTATAATCAGCGGTTCAGAGAAAATTTTTCTCCGGTGAGGCGTGATGATAGATAAAATTGACCGTAAGCTGCTGGCCCTTCTGCAGAAGGATTGCACGCTCTCGCTGCAGGCGCTGGCGGAGGCCGTGAATCTGACCACCACGCCCTGCTGGAAGCGCCTGAAAAAACTTGAAGATGATGGCATCATCCGGGCGCGCGTGGCGCTGCTGGATGGTGAAAAACTTGGTCTGTCACTGACCGCGTTTATGCTGATCAAAACCCAGCAGCACAGCAGCGACTGGTTCAGGCAGTTTGTCGCCGTGGTGGAGCCAATGCCGGAAGTCATGGCCTTCTACCGTATGGCCGGCGAGTATGACTATCTGCTGCGAATACAGGTTGCGGATATGAAGAGCTACGACGCGTTTTATAAGCGGCTGGTGAATGGCGTGCCGGGCCTGATCGATGTCACCTCCAGCTTTGCGATGGAAGAGATTAAATATTCAACCGCGCTGCCCGTTGTGCCCTGAAGCGTAAATAAAGAGAGAGATTGTGCGATTATTCAGCCAGCTTAGTTGGTATTTCCTGCGTGAGTGGCGCCGCTATGCCGGTGCTGTTTGCCTGCTTATTATTATCGCGTTACTGCAGCTGATCCCGCCGCACCTGGTGGGCGTTATTGTGGATGGCGTCACGCAGCAGCAGCTCTCTGCCAGGCAGATTATGCTATGGATCGGCGTCATGCTGCTCACCGCGGTTATTGTTTATCTGCTGCGCTATGTCTGGCGCGTGCTGCTGTTTGGCGCATCGTATCAGCTGGCGGTTGAACTGCGCGAGGATTTTTATCGTCAGCTGAGCCGGCAGCATCCTGCGTTCTATCTGCGTCATCGCACCGGCGATCTCATCGCACGCGCCACCAATGATGTGGACCGCGTGGTGTTTGCGGCGGGGGAAGGGGTGCTGACGCTGGTGGACTCACTGGTCATGGGGCTGGTGGTACTGGCGGTAATGAGTACGCAGATAAGCTGGCAGCTTACGCTGCTGGCGCTGATCCCGATGCCCTTTATGGCGCTGGCGATCCAGAAAGATGGTTCGCGACTGCATCAGCGCTTTAAAGTCGCGCAGGCGGCGTTCTCAAGCCTGAACGATCAGACGCAGGAGAGTCTGACCAGTATCCGTATGATCAAAGCGTTTGGCCTGGAAGATCATCAGTCGCAGCAGTTTGCTGACATCGCCAGCGATACCGGACGTAAAAATCTGCATGTGGCGCGGGTGGACGCGCGATTCGATCCCATTATCTATGTGGCCGTTGGGTTCTCTAATCTGCTGGCGATCGCCGGCGGCGGCTGGATGGTATGGCACGGTACTCTGACGCTGGGCCAGCTCACCAGCTTTGTGATGTATCTCGGACTGATGATCTGGCCGATGCTGGCGCTGGCGTGGATGATCAATATCGTGGAGCGCGGCAGTGCGGCCTGGAGCCGTATTCGTGCGCTGCTGGCTGAAGCGCCGGCCGTGGTTGATGGCACTCTGGCGTTACCGCCTGAGCCGGCTGCGCTGCAGCTCGCCATTGACGCCTTTCACTACCCGGGTACAGAAAATGCCGTACTGCAGAATATTCATGCGCAGCTGCAGCCGGGGCAGATGCTGGGATTATGCGGCCCCACCGGCTGCGGCAAAAGTACGCTGCTCAGTCTCATTCAGCGCCACTTCGATGTCGATCGGGGCGGGATCTGCTACGGCGAGCTGCCGCTGGTGCAGCTGCAGCTTGACAGCTGGCGCAGCCGCCTGGCAGTCGTCAGCCAGACGCCGTTTCTGTTTTCTGACAGCGTGGCAAACAATCTGGCGCTGGGACGCCCCGACGCCACGCAGCAGCAGATTGAGCAGGCAGCAAAAATGGCCTGCGTGCATGAGGATATTCTGCGTCTGCCGCAAGGCTATGAGACAGAAGTCGGAGAGCGCGGCGTTATGCTTTCGGGCGGACAGAAGCAGCGTATTGCGATTGCCCGGGCGCTGCTGCTGGAGGCGGAGATCCTGATTCTGGATGATGCGCTTTCTGCGGTAGATGGGCGTACTGAACATGACATTCTGCATAACCTGCGTATCTGGGGGCAGAACCGCACGGTGATTATCAGCGCGCACCGCCTCTCAGCGCTAACCGAAGCGAGTGAAATTCTGGTACTGCAGCAGGGGCGCATTGCGCAGCGTGGCGATCATGACCAGCTGGCGGCGCAGCCGGGCTGGTATCGCGATATGTACCGCTATCAGCAGCTGGAAGCGGCGCTGGATGATGATGAGAGTGAAAGCAAAGATGAAACCGCAACAGGAGCGCAGCATGGCTAAGTCGCAGCGGCTGTGGCCGACGCTGAAACGGCTGCTGGCCTACGGAAAACCCTGGCGCCGTTCACTGTGGCTGGCAACCGGCATGCTCTGGCTGGCCGCCGCCGCCGAGGTGACCGGCCCGGTGCTGGTCAGCTATTTTATCGATCACCTGATTGCCAGACATCAGATGCCGTGGGGCATTGTGGCGGGATTACTGGTGAGCTTTATTATGCTGCAGCTGATGGCAGCGGCGCTGCACTATTTTCAGGCGCTGCTGTTTAACCGGGCGGCAATCGGGGTGGTGCAGCAGCTGCGCGTTGATGTCATGAACGCGGCGCTGCGCCAGCCGCTGAGCGCATTCGATACCCAGCCGGTAGGGCAGATTATTTCGCGCGTCACTAATGACACCGAGGTGATCAAAGATCTCTATGTCACTGTGGTTGCCACCGTGCTGCGCAGTGCCGCGCTGATTGGCGCGATGCTGGTCGCCATGTTTTCGCTCGACTGGCGTATGGCGCTGGTGGCGCTGGTTATTTTCCCACTGGTGCTGACCGTGATGCTGATCTATCAGCGTTACAGTACGCCGATTGCCCGCCGGGTTCGCAGCTATCTGGCGGATATCAACAACGGCTTTAATGAAGTGATCAACGGCATGAGCGTGATCCAGCAGTTTCGGCAGCAGGCGCGCTTTGGTGCACGGATGAGCGAGGCGAGTCGTGCCCACTATATGGCGCGCATGCAGACGCTGCGACTGGACGGATTTTTGCTGCGTCCGCTGCTTAGCCTCTTTTCTGCACTGATTTTGTGCGGTCTGCTACTGCTGTTCAGCTTTGCTTCCCCCGGCGCCTTTGAGGTCGGCGTGCTTTACGCCTTCATCACCTATCTGGGCCGGCTGAATGAGCCGCTGATCGAACTGACCACGCAGCAGTCGATGCTGCAGCAGGCGGTGGTATCGGGTGAGCGCATATTTGAACTGGTTGATGCGCATCAGCAGGGGTATGGCAGTGAGAGTGCCCCGCTGCGCTCCGGAGACATTGCGCTGCGCGACGTCAGTTTCGCCTACCGCGATGACCGCGACGTGCTGAGCAACATCACCTTCAGCGTGCCGTCGCGCGGCTTTGTGGCGCTGGTCGGACATACCGGCAGTGGCAAAAGCACGCTGGCAAACCTGCTGATGGGTTACTATCCGTTAAAACACGGAATAATCAAGCTGGACGGTCGTCCGGTTTCTTCGCTCTCGCACGACGCACTGCGCAACGGCATTGCTATGGTACAGCAGGATCCGGTCGTGCTGGCCGATACGCTGCTGGCTAATGTGCAGCTGGGGCGTGCGATCCCTGAAGCCCGGGTATGGCAGGTGCTGGAGAGCGTGCAGCTTGCTGCGCTGGCCCGTGCGCTGCCGGACGGTATTCATACCCGGCTGGGGGAGCAGGGCAATACGCTGTCAGTGGGACAGAAACAGCTGCTGGCGCTGGCCCGCGTGCTGGTCGCGCCGCCGCAGATCCTGATCCTCGATGAAGCCACCGCGAACATCGATTCCGGCACTGAGCAGGCTATTCAGCAGGCGCTGCGCACCCTGCGCCAGCACAGCACGCTGGTGGTCATTGCGCACCGGCTCTCGACGATTATGGAGGCGGAGCAGATTCTGGTGTTGCATCGTGGCCATATCGCGGAGCGCGGGACGCATGCAGAGCTGCTGGCGCAGCAGGGCCGCTACTGGCAGATGTATCAGCTGCAGCAGGCAGGTGAACAGCTGGCGGCGGGCGCACCTGCCTGAATTGCACCTTTTTTGTTCACGCTGACCCGCTCCTCCTTCACATCTGCACCGCTTTAATGCCCTGAGCACCAAAGAGGTGCAGGCTCCGCTCCCTTCATTCAGCCCGGCAGTATTGCGCCGGGCTGAACCTGCACCGCCAGCGCAATAACAGGCATTTTGCATTTCTGGCACACCCTTTGCTTCAACCACTGCGTATACATCGTGCAGTTGTGTTTAATCCGGAGGGGACGTATGAAGCTGGTTACCGTGGTAATCAAACCATTCAAGCTGGAGGATGTCCGCGAGGCGCTATCCTCCATCGGCATTCAGGGACTGACGGTATCTGAAGTTAAAGGTTTTGGCCGCCAGAAAGGGCATGCCGAACTCTATCGCGGGGCTGAGTACAGCGTTAACTTTCTGCCAAAAGTAAAAATTGATATTGCGATTGCAGATGACCAGCTGGATGAAGTGGTTGATGTCATCAGTAAAGCGGCCTACACCGGCAAAATTGGCGACGGCAAAATCTTCGTCGCTGAGCTGCAGCGGGTGATACGTATCCGTACCGGTGAAACTGACGAAGCGGCGCTCTGATCCGGGTTCTGACTTGAGATGGGATGAAAAGAATGAAAAAAATGATGATGAAACTGGGCCTTGCCAGCCTGGCGCTGTTACCCACTCTGACGCTGGCTGCTGCCCCTGCGGTCGCGGATAAAGCGGACAACGCCTTTATGATGATTTGTACCGCGCTGGTACTTTTTATGACGATCCCCGGCATCGCGCTGTTTTATGGCGGCCTGATCCGCGGCAAAAACGTCTTATCCATGCTCACACAGGTTGCCGTTACCTTTGCCCTGGTCTGCGTATTATGGGTTGTATATGGCTACTCGCTGGCGTTCAGTGAGGGCAACGCCTTTTTCGGTAACTTCCAGTGGGTGATGCTGAAAAACATTGAGCTGAAAGCCGTGATGGGCAGCTTTTATCAATATATTCACGTCGCGTTTCAGGCTTCATTTGCCTGTATTACCGTCGGGTTGATCGTGGGCGCACTGGCAGAGCGTATTCGCTTCTCAGCGGTGCTGATTTTTGTCGGTGTCTGGCTGACGCTCTCTTATCTGCCGATTGCGCATATGGTCTGGGGCGGCGGTTATCTGGCGCAGGATGGCGCGCTGGATTTTGCCGGCGGCACTGTAGTGCATATCAACGCCGCTGTTGCGGGTCTGGTGGGCGCTTATCTGGTGGGTAAACGTGCAGGTTTTGGCAAAGAAGCGTTCAAACCGCATAACCTGCCCATGGTGTTTCTTGGCACGGCCATTCTCTACGTCGGCTGGTTTGGTTTTAACGCCGGTTCTGCTTCATCAGCTAATGAAATTGCTGCGCTGGCGTTTGTGAACACCGTCGTTGCCACCGCAGGTGCCGTACTCTCCTGGGTCTTTGGTGAATGGGCGCTGCGCGGTAAGCCCTCGCTGCTGGGTGCCTGCTCGGGCTTTATCGCCGGCCTGGTTGCCATTACGCCAGCCTGTGGCTACGTGGGCGTCGGTGGCGCACTGATCATTGGTCTGGCGGGCGGGCTCGCGGGCATCTGGGGCGTCACGACGCTGAAAAGATGGCTGCGCGTTGATGACCCCTGCGATGTCTTTGGCGTGCACGGCGTGTGCGGCATCCTCGGCTGCATTCTGACCGGCGTCTTCGCCTCCGGCTCACTGGGTGGCGTTGGCTATGCGGAAGGCGTCACTATGGGGCATCAGGTCTGGGTCCAGATCTTCAGCTGTATCGTGACCGTAGTCTGGTCCGGTGTGGTGGCCTTTATCGGCTTCAAGCTGGCGGATGTGATTGTCGGCCTGCGGGTACCGGAAGAGCAGGAGCGTGAGGGTCTGGATGTAAACAGCCACGGCGAAAACGCGTATAACCAGTAAGCTGAAACCGAAGAAAAGGGGCGTTCGGATCGCCCCTTTTTTTATGCGTCGCGCTGACGCATGACGCCTTCCTGCACCGTGGTTGCCACCAGCGTGCCGTCCTGCGTATAGAACTCGCCGCGTACAAAGCCACGTGCGCCAGAGGCAGACGTGCTCACCACGCTGTAAAGCAGCCATTCTGAGAGATCAAACGGGCGGTGAAACCACATAGAGTGATCGATCGTGGCCACCTGCATATCGGCTTCCAGAAACCCTTTGCCATGCGGCTGCAGCGCCACCGGCAAAAAATTGAGATCGGAGGCGTAGCCCAGTACATATTGATGTATGCGAAGATCGTCGGGCATCTGACCATTGGCGCGCAGCCAGACCTGGCGCACCGGCTCAGCTACGTGGCCCTTTAACGGGTTGTGGATCTGCACCGGACGAATATCCAGTGGCCGCTCAGCAAGAAATTTCTCTTTCAGCTTCAGCGGCAAATGCGCGGCAAGTTTTTGTGCCAGATCGCGTTCGGAAGGCAGTTCGTCCGGTCCGGGTACTGCAGGCATGCTGTTCTGATGCTCAAACCCGGTTTCAGGGGCCTGAAATGAGGCAGTCATATAGAAAATAGGCTGGCCATTCTGTACTGCACTGACGCGGCGCGCGCTGAAGCTTTTGCCGTCGCGCAGCGTTTCAACATCATAAATAATCGCTTTATGGCTGTCGCCGGGACGCAAAAAATAGCTATGAAATGAATGGATAATGCGATCTTCCGGCACCGTCTGTTTGGCGGCATAGAGCGCCTGGCCCACAACCTGACCGCCAAACACCTGACGCAGACCGAGATCTTCACTCTGCCCGCGGAACAGGCCCTCTTCCAGTTTTTCCAGATTTAACAGCGTAAGCAGGTTAGTCAGCGCCTGACTCATAGTCATGTCCTCATCAGCAGATATGGCGCAAGTGTGAAAGATCCGACCAGTTTGCGCAACGGGTTTGCGCTGATTTCTGGTGACGGGCGACGGGTCAGGCGCAATGCGGATTTCTGTGCCAGAATTAAGAGCAATCGGCGGTTGAAATACCCGTTAAACAATTAACCGCCGACAATCATAGTGTTCATAAGGAGACGACATCGATGAAACTCTGGCAGGTTATTAGCGGTATGACACTGGCTGCGGCTATTACAGGGTGTGCTGACCACAGCAAACCGGTTCCGACACCTACGCTCGGCTCGGCGGTTGCCGGCCAGCAGTCGGCTATCAAGCAGCCTAACGTAAGTGGTTCTGTTTATATCCGTCAGCGCATTGCGCTGCCGCCGGATGCGGTACTGACTGTGACGCTGGCGGACGCGTCGCTGGCAGATGCGCCTTCTAAAGTGCTGGCCCAGCGTGCTGTACGTACCGAAGGCAAACAGTCACCTTTCCAGTTTATTCTGCCCTTTAATCCGGCAGACATTCAGCCAGATGCACGCATTTTGCTGAGCGCAGCTATCACCATGGATGGCAAACTGGCGTTTGTAACCGATACGGTGAAGCCGGTTATCACCCAGGGCGGTACCAAAGCTGAACTGCTGCTGGTGCCGGTAGCCAATCGCGCGATGCCAACCCAGCCGGGTGCCGCTACCACGGTTCCGTCGACATCACCTACTCAGGTAACGCCATCCGCTTCAGTGCCGGCTCCGACCAGCCTGTAACCTGCAGTATCAGCGGGCCTGTCATGGGCCTGCTGATCAAATTTTCCAGCGATAACGTGCCATATCAATCTCACCCTCCTCACTGACGTTTACCCCTTCTGCCTCCAGCGCCTCACGCTGACGCCGCAGGTCGTCGCCCTGCAGAGAAATATGTCCGTGTCGGTTAACAACGCGATGCCAGGGCAGCGTGCTCCCGGGCGGCAGACGGCGCAGTACGCCCCCAACCTGACGAGCCGCCCGCGGCGAACCCGCCAGTAAGGCAATGTCACCATAGGTGGTCACCTGACCACGCGGTATCGCTGCCACAATGTGCCAGACGCGCGCGGGAAAATTTAGCGAATCATTCATCATTCAGTGTAATAAAAAAGAAAGCGGAAGCAGGAGAGTGAACAGCGGCTGCCTGTTCAAGAAAACAACGGTTGTCTGGCTTACCCTTGCAATTGCACAGGCGTTCGCTGATAATGCCCCCGCTCCCGATAAGGGGGCACTCAATGGAGGCCCTGTTGGTTCTCCCGCAACGCTAACTTGTGAACTCGGTCAGGTCCGGAAGGAAGCAGCCGCAGCAGGCGACGCGTGTGCCGGGATGTAGCTGGCAGGGCCTCCACCCATTTCAGGCCATCAAATAGCCACGCCTGCCCAGGGCATTCCGGCACTCCTTTGCCTTATTCCGGTTTTACTGCCCGGCAACAGAAGCAGCGTCACCTAACGAACATATTTCCACACAGAACCTGGTACTTTATCGTAAAGTTTGTTCATGGTCAGTTCAGCAAGACGATGATCGGCCGCTGAATAGAATACTGCCAGTTCACTGTCCGGTAATTCATACTTATTTTTTTCGATGACCCGCTCAAGGGTGTCAATTGAACGACAACGACGCAGGCGCATCAAATAGTCGGTCTTGGTCAGGATTTGATTGCTCATGAAAAAAATATTCTCACTCTGATGCTAAAAGGAATGGCTCGGTTGCTGAAGATAAGCACACTCTTCGGCAAAAATATTAAATAAGCGCTTAGCGGAGCGCTGCCAGCGCTGAAGATCCTTTGCATTGATACTGTAACTGCTAAAAAGCATAAAGGTATCATCAAGATATTCGTCAATTTGTGAAATCAGCGACTCATCTTCCGTATGCTTAATTTTGTAATTCATGGTGAAAGAAGCAATATGCTCAATAAAATCGTTGAGCTGTAAATTAGCTGAAGAAGCAGGATCGTTCACCCAGTCGCGATGATTTTCGCTCAGGGTAGCCATGCTCTCGTCATACAGGTTTTCACACAAGAATTTAAGCTGGGCAATATCATGCCGTTTCGGTGAGTATTCGTCCATCTTTTTCCCTCCATAGCGAGCACAGGAGCCGCAGCGCGGCGAGTTTTAAAAGAGCTACCAGGGAGCGATCACGAATAAAAATAATTCAGCGACCTGTTAAATGTAATCCACAATCATTAGTTTTGCTCACCTCAATTACTAAATATTACAATTCATCAGCAGGCGAGAGACGCGAATTGTCAATCACATCAAACACCAGTGCTCCGGGCTTTACATGGAATCTGACTTCTTCATGTCGGGTAAAGGTTTCGTTCAAATCCAGACAGGGGTTAAATAGATCCCAGGAAAATTCATAAAGCATTTTAAAACTATCTGAATTAACAGCTTTAATAGAAATGACCTGAAAACTTTCGGGAACTAATTGGGCATTCTGCGAATACCAGCCTAACTCACCGGCCAGTGCTTCCGCTATTTTAAGAATATTCCCCTGAATGATGCTGCGAAGTTTGTCACAGTCATGTTCACCTGTCGCAACGTTCGCATTAATAATAGCCTGCATAGCGTATCCCGTAAAAAAGATCGTAACGCTATCATTGAGTCTTGCTGGTGGTAATGCAAGCAGGTCGTTAATGTTAACGGCGATTATTGCAATGGGCCGTATCATCAGCTCATCTGCCCGATGAAGCCACTTTCAGCAGCGATCAATTTTTGAAACACTTCTTTGTACATTCTTTGCCGGTAAACCCGTTACCATATTGTTATGTTATAACGTAATGGTAAAGGCTATGCGTAACAGCGGTATATTACTTTCCGTCGGCAGACGTCTGATGGTTGTCATGATGCTCATCACTGTGCTGGCGCTCTGTCTCCTCTGGGGGATCAGAGCATGATTCATTTTAATCAGCTGCATGTCGGATACCGCGGGCAGGCGATAACAGCAATTCCCGACGGAGAACTGACTGCGGGCAGCATGACAGCACTGACCGGCGCAAACGGCAGCGGAAAATCAACGCTGCTGAAGACGCTGGCGGGTGTGATAGCACCCGTTTCCGGCTCCTGCCTGATCAGCGTGCCTGCCAGCGCCATTGGCTGGCTGCCACAGCGCAGTGAGCTGGAAATACGTTTTCCGCTTACGGTGTATGAACTGGTGGCTACCGGCTGCTGGCCACGCTGCGGCTGGTTTGGCGGCCTTAACCGGGCGCTGCGCAAAGAGATTGACGCTGCGCTGGACGCCGTACAGATGCGGGCATTTGCTGATGCGCAGCCTGCCATGCTATCTGGCGGCCAGCTGCAGCGGATCCTGTTTGCCCGGCTTCTGATGCAGCAGAGCCGGGTCTGGCTGCTGGATGAGCCTTTCAGCGCTATTGATGCATCTACCGTTACCCTGCTGATGGCCCTGCTCCGGCAGCAGCAGCAGCAGGGCACGACACTGCTGGTGGTCCTGCACGACAGACCGCTGGTCAGCCGTTACTTCAGCGCAGAGTTATCGCTGGACCGCACGACGACGAGCGCGCAGGTGACATCATGACGCTGCTGCAGCCTTTCATTGAATTTGGCTTTATGCGTCGGGCGCTGGTGGCCTGTATTGCGCTGGCGCTGAGCGCTACTCCACTGGGCGTGTTTCTGTCGCTGCGCCGTATGAGCCTGATAGGCGATGCGTTATCACATGCGATATTACCCGGTGCGGCGATAGGCTATCTGCTCTCAGGTCTGTCGCTGGTGGCGATGGGCGCAGGCGGACTGCTGGCGGGGCTGATCGTGGCACTGCTCTCCGGTGCCGTCAGTCGCTACACCCCGTTAAAAGAGGATGCCAGCTTTTCCGGATTCTATCTTGGCTCGCTGGCGCTGGGTGTCACGCTGGTTTCGCTGCGCGGCTCCAGCGTGGATCTGCTGCACGTGCTGTTTGGTTCGCTGCTGGCGGTGGACAGTCATGCACTTATTCTGGTAGCCGCTATCGCCGCGTTCACGCTTCTGACGCTGGCGCTGATTTTCCGGCCGCTGGTGATTGACGCCTTTGATCCCGATTTCCTGCGGGTGCAGAACCGCTGGAGCGCACCGCTGGTACAGGGACTGTTTCTGCTGCTGGTTGTACTCAACCTGGTCGCTGGCTTTCAAATTCTGGGCACGCTGATGTCAGTCGGGCTAATGATGCTGCCCGCTATCAGCGCCCGCTTCTGGAGCCGGCGGCTCACTCCGCTGCTGTTTATCGCTGTGCTGCTGGCCATCGCTGCTGCATTAAGCGGGCTGATGCTCTCCTGGTACTACTCGCTGCCTGCCGGTCCAGCCGTGGTGCTGAGTGCGGCCGGGCTGTTTCTGCTCTCTGTTCTGACAGGGCCATGCGGCGGCGTGCTGCGCCGTCGTTAATACAATGATAAGGGGATACACATGAAGTTTGTTGCACTGAGTCTGTTAACCAGCGCGATGCTGGTTAGTCCGTTCACGCAGGCCAATACTATCAATACCGTAGCCAGTTTTACCGTGCTGGCCGATATCGTAAAGCAGGTTGGCGGCGATCATGTGCGAGTTACTTCGCTGGTCGGGCCGGATGGCGACCCGCACACCTTTGAGCCTTCGCCACAGGATAGTCAGGCGCTGGCGCAGGCCAGCGTGGTATTTGTCAGCGGTCTGGGTCTGGAAGGGTGGATGGATCGTCTGATCACGGCTTCAGGCTACCGCGGCGATGTGGTCGTGGCATCCAGCGGCATCAGCACGCGTACGATGGAAGAGGAGGGCAGCACCGTCACCGATCCGCACGCCTGGAACAGTCTGCAGAACGGTGAAATTTATGCGCGCAACGTGATGCAGGCGCTAATGAAAGCCGATCCGCAGGACGCCGCAGACATTCAGCGCAGCGGCGAGCGCTATATCCAGCAGCTGCAGCAGCTCGACAGCTGGGCTAAATCCGCGTTTGACGCCGTACCGCGCAGCGCGCGCAAAGTTCTGACCAGCCACGATGCGTTTGGCTACTTCGGACAGCGTTATGGCGTTACCTTTCTGGCACCGGTGGGCTTCTCCACGGAAGCAGAGGCCAGCGCCAGCGACGTCGCGCAGATTGTTCAGCAGCTCAGGCGTGAACATATCCGTCGCTACTTTATTGAAAACCAGACCGATCCGCGCCTGGTTAAACAGATTGCCCGCGAATCAGGCGCAGAGCCCGGCGGCGAACTCTATCCGGAGGCGCTCTCTGCTGCCGGTGGTCCGGCTGCGACCTATACGGCAGCGTTCAGGCATAACGCAGAAGCAATGCTGAAAAGCATGCAATAAAAAAGGCCGGGGAGCATCCCGGCCAAACTCTCACAACACATCAGCGCTTTTTCTTTCTTCCCTGAACCGCTTTGAAACGTGGGTTGGATTTGCAAATCACATAGATACGGCCTTTACGTCGTACCACTTTGCAATCCCGGTGGCGGGTTTTAGCCGACCGAAGTGAACTCACGACCTGCATCGTCTTACTCCTTTATTTCGTGCGCGTCAGGAAGCTGCCAAAACGCTTATTGAAGCGCGCCGCGCTGCCCTCTTTGGCAAACTCTTTTTGTTTACCGGTATAGTAAACGTGCGATTTTGAGGAGACATCCAGCGTCACGTAGGGCAGAACTTCGCCTTCAAACTCTATGGTACGTTCAGTCTTGATGGTTGATCCCACTTTAAAATATTCATCAGCGGTGGTGTCATGGAACAGTACCGGACGGTAGTGCGGGTGAATATCAGGCTTCATGTGAAAGCTCCTATGTAATGTTATAATATAACAATATTATGCGCCCGTTATCGCACGATTGCAACCCGCATCAGGCAGCATAAAAAAAGGCCGCATCTGCGGCCTTTTTCATTAAGGAGTCACTCAGTGTTTCGCTTGTTCCGCTGGATGATGCCCCTCTTCCAGATCTGCTTTATGCTTGCTGAAGCGGCGACGCACCACCACGAAGAAGACCGGCACAAAGAAGATTGCCAGCGCGGTAGCGGTAACCATGCCGCCCATTACGCCGGTACCGACTGCGTTCTGCGCACCGGAGCCAGCACCGCTGCTGATTGCCAGCGGCAGTACGCCGAGGATAAACGCCAGTGAGGTCATCAGAATCGGGCGCAGACGCATACGTACCGCTTCCAGCGTCGCTTCCACCAGACCTTTGCCCTCTTTATCCATCAAATCTTTCGCAAATTCGACGATCAGAATGGCGTTCTTGGCGGAAAGACCTATCGTGGTCAGCAGTCCGACCACAAAGTAGACGTCGTTACTGAGTCCGCGCAGGGTGGTGAAGATCAGCGCACCAATGACACCGAGCGGCACGACCAGCATGACCGAGAACGGAATAGACCAGCTCTCATAGAGTGCCGCCAGACAGAGGAAGACCACAATCAGCGAGATAGCATAGAGCGCCGGAGCCTGATTACCTGACAGACGTTCCTGATAGGACATGCCGGTCCAGTCGTAGCCAATACCGGTTGGCAGCTTCGACGCCAGCTCCTCCATCATATCCATCGCATCACCCGAACTCTTGCCCGGTGCAGCCTGACCAAGGATCTCCATGGAAGGCAGACCGTTATAACGCTCCAGACGCGGCGAGCCATACTGCCATTTTGCAGAGGAGAAGGCGGAGAAAGGCACCATATTGCCGGCGCTGTTACGCACATACCATTTGCCAATGTCATCCGGCAGCATACGCGCATCCGCTTTACCCATAACGTACACTTTCTTCACGCGACCGCGATCGATGAAGTCATTGACGTAGGATCCCCCCCAGGCGGCACCCAGCGTAGTGTTGATATCAGAGAGCGATACCCCCAGCGCCTGCGCTTTTTCCTGATCGATAATCAGCTTGTACTGCGGCGTATCTTCCAGGCCATTCGGACGTACGCCTACCAGCGTATCTGAATGCTGGGCAATCATACCAAACAGCTGGTTTCGCGCTTCGGTCAGCTTTTCATGGCCCAGGTTGCCCTGGTCAATCAGCTGGAAGTCAAAACCGGTAGCGTTACCCAGTTCGATAATAGCCGGCAGGTTGAACGGGAAGACCATGGCATCTTTAATCTGACCCAGCGCACCCATGGCACGCCCGGCAATGGCCGGTACTTTCAGATCGGCGCTGCCACGCTCATCCCACGGCTTCAGGCTGACAAACGCGATACCGGTGTTCTGGCCACGGCCGGCAAAGCCAAAGCCGTTGACGGTGAACACGGAATTTACGCTATCTTTCTCTTTAGTGAGGAAGTAATCGGTCACCTGATCCAGCACTTTCTGGGTGCGTTCCTGGGTCGCACCGGCTGGAAGCTGCGCCTGTGCCAGTAACAGTCCCTGATCTTCTTCCGGCAGGAAGGAGGTTGGCAGCTTCAGGAACAGCCACGCCATGCCAAGAACAATGACCAGATAGATCACCAGATAGCGGCCGGTACTGCGGATAATATGGCTGACGCTATCGACATAGTGATTGGTACTTTTGTCGAACATGCGGTTAAACCAGCCGAAGAAGCCGGTGGTTTTACCATGCTCACCTTTTTTAATCGGTTTCAGCATGGTGGCACAGAGGGCAGGGGTGAGGATCAGCGCGACCAGAACCGACAGCGCCATCGCCGAAACGATAGTAATCGAGAACTGACGGTAGATAACCCCGGTCGAGCCACCAAAGAACGCCATGGGAATAAACACGGCAGAGAGCACCAGCGCGATACCAACCAGCGCGCCCTGGATCTGCTCCATGGAGCGTTTGGTCGCCTCTTTCGGCGGCAGTCCCTCTTCCGCCATCACGCGCTCAACGTTCTCGACCACCACGATGGCGTCATCCACCAGCAGGCCGATAGCGAGCACCATACCAAACATCGTGAGCGTGTTAATGGAGTAGCCAAAGGCGCTGATGATAGCGAAGGTACCCAGCAGCACCACCGGTACGGCGATGGTCGGGATTAGCGTGGCGCGGAAGTTCTGCAGGAACAGATACATTACCAGGAACACCAGCACAATCGCTTCAAACAGCGTTTTAACCACTTCGAAGATCGAGATTTTTACAAACGGCGTGGTGTCATACGGATAGACAGTCTTCATGCCTGACGGGAAGAACGGCTCCAGCTTACCCAGCTCGGCTTTCACCGCTTCTGCCGTATCCAGAGCGTTAGCCCCGGTAGCCAGCTTGATACCGATACCGGATGCAGGCTTGCCGTTATAGCGGGCAATAACCTCGTAGTTTTCACCACCCAGTTCAATTTTTGCCACGTCGCGCAGGCGCACCTGCGAACCATCCTGGTTCACCTTGAGCATGATGTTGCCAAACTCATCGGTTGAGGTCAGACGGGTCTGGGCAATGATAGAGGCGTTGAGCTGCTGGCCGGGTACCGGCGGCGTACCACCGAGCTGACCGGCGGCAACCTGGGTGTTCTGCGTCTGCAGTGCGCTGATCACGTCAACCGGCGTCAGCTGGTAGTTGTTCAGCTTATGCGGATCGAGCCAGATGCGCATTGCATACTGCGCACCAAACACCTGGGTATCACCTACACCGGTGGTACGGCTGATAGGATCTTTGATGTTAGACGCAACATAGTCCGCAATATCGTTCTGCGTCATGCTGCCATCATCACTGACAAAACCCGCTACCATCAGGAAGCTGCTGGAGGATTTTTTAACCTGAATCCCCTGTTGCTGTACTTCCTGCGGCAGCAGCGGCATCGCCAGCTGCAGCTTGTTCTGCACCTGCACCTGCGCGATATCCGCGTCGGTGCCGGACTGGAAGGTCAGCGTCAGCGTCAGCGTACCGGATGAGTCACTGCTCGAGGACATATACATCAGCCCGTCGATGCCGTTCATATTCTGTTCAATAACCTGCGTAACAGAATCCTGCAGCGTTTTTGCATCCGCACCCGGATAAGAGGCCTGGATCTCAACCGCCGGTGGCGCAACATTGGGATATTGCTCAATCGGCAGGCTGATGATCGACAGCGCACCCGCCATCATAATAATGATGGCAAGCACCCAGGCAAAAATGGGGCGATCGATAAAGAACTTAGCCATGTATCAACGGCTCCTGTTATGACGATGATTTGGCAGACTGAGATTCCTGGGCTGCCTTAGCATCATCTGAGACCTCTTTTGGCGTAACCTGCGCACCCGCTTTAGCACGCTGAATACCGACGGTAATCACGCGGTCGCCCTCTTTCAGACCATCGGTAACCAGCCATTTGTCACCAAATGCCTGATTTGCAGTGATCTTACGTACTTCTACTTTGTTGTCTGCGCCGACGACCATCGCGCTGGCATCGCCGGTTGGCGTACGGGTCACGCCGGTTTGCGGCACCAGCAGTGCAGTAGGGTTCACGCCTTCATCCAGACGGGCACGCACAAACATACCCGGCAGCAGACGGTTATCCGGATTCGGGAAGATGGCACGCAGCGTAATCGAACCGGTGGTTTCATCGACGGTGACATCGGAAAACTCCAGCGTCCCTGGCTGTTTGTAAGGGCTACCATCCTGCATCAGCAGAGTGACGTTAGCTTTACCATCGGTCTGTTTCAGCTGACCCGCTTCCAGTTCGGCACGCAGGCGCAGAAAGTCGTCGCTGGACTGCGTCACATCTACGTACATAGGATCCAGCTGCTGCACGGTCGCGAGCGCGTTAGTCTGACCATTGGAGACCAGGGCACCTTCCGTGACGGACGATTTGCCGATACGACCGCTGATAGGTGACGTCACTTTGGTGTAGGCAAGATTAATACGGGCGGTTTCAACGTTAGCCTGAGCAGCCTGCACGGCAGCAGCCGTCTGCGCGGCAGTTGCCGCAGCGTTATCATAATCCTGCTGACTGATATATTTGGTGCCGAGCAGCGGCTTGTAACGTTTAATGGTGAGCTGTGCTACGCGGGCATTTGCCTGCGCCTGAGCTAAATCGCCTTTGGCACTGTCGTAAGCCGCCTGATAGGTAGCAGGATCGATCTGATACAGCGACTGGCCCGCTTTAATATCACTGCCTTCAACAAAATTACGCTTCAGAATGATACCCGACACCTGAGGACGGACTTCTGCAACGCGAAACGCAGAAGTGCGTCCGGGCAGTTCAGTAGTGACCTTCAGGGGTTCAGCTTTTAAGGTAACTACCCCGACTTCCGGCGGCTGCTGCTGTTGCTGGCCGGCTTGCTGAGATTTATCACCATCACATCCTGTTAACAAAAAGCTGCCTGAAAACATCACGGCGGCCGCCAGAGGCACTAACCCTCTGTTTTTATTCATAAATAAAACCTCTAGTGTCCGATATCAAATGATCAATGGATCACAAACCGATAAACCCATTGCTGCGTTAAAACACGGGTCATGCTATGGTACATACATTCACAAATGTATGTAAACTTGCCAGTTTGTAAAAACAGCTCCCTATGGCACGAAAAACCAAAGCGCAAGCACTTGAAACGCGTAATCAAATTCTTGATGCCGCATTAGCACACTTTTCTGAACAGGGTGTTGCCGCCACGTCGCTGGCTGATATCGCCGCAGCGGCTGGCGTCACGCGCGGTGCCATTTACTGGCACTTTAAAAATAAAGCCGATCTGTTACAGGAAATCTGGCTGCGCTGCGACGCCGGGCTGGACGATGTGGAACTTGAGTATCAGACAAAATATCCGGACGATCCACTTTCTGTGATGCGTTCGATGCTGATCTATATCCTTGACGCCACGGCAAAGGATGCACAAAGACGCGCACTTATGGAGATTATCTTCCATAAATGCGAGTTTGTGGGTGAAATGTCAACGCTGGTGGCGATGCAGCAGGGCTTGCTGCAGGCGTGTTATGACCGCATTGAAACCGTGCTGCGCAGCTGTATCGAGGCTGGACAGCTGCCCGGTGCGCTGAATACCCGTCAGGCAGCCCTGCTGATGCGCGGCTATATCAATGGCATGATGGAGAGCTGGCTGTTTAACCCGGAGAGCTTTGACCTGGCAGCAGAAGCGCCGCAGATTGTTGACGCGTTTCTCGATATGCTGCGGCTGAGCCCGACGCTGAGCACGCGTTAATCTGCGTGCGCGGCGGCCAGCTTCTGTTCATAGTCGCGCTGGACGATCGCCAGTGCGGCCAGCACGGTTGCAGGCGGCACCTGGTTCTCCTCCAGCAGCTGAATCAAATCTACCGCAAGCTTAATCTCATCCGGTGCGCGCTCAAGCGACATACTCTCTCTCCTATATCCGTAGTTTTATGACGACCAGCAGCATCAGCACTGCGCCAGCCAGGGCGGCAGCCACGCTGGCGACATGCAGCGTGCCGATCCCGCCATTCATAAAGTAGGTGGCAATGTAACCGCCTATCAGCGCGCCTATCGCTGCCAGAACCAGTCCGGGGATCATCCCGCCGGCCCTGCCGGGCAGCAGCAGGTACCTGAGCCAGCCCACGACCAGGCCCGTCACAATCCAGATCATCAGCGTCACCGGTTCCTCCTTCTGACTTATGCGTTAAGTATAGAAGCGCGACGCTACGCCTGCGCAGCGGGCAGATCGAGCTGATAAAGCGCAGCGCGACAGCGGTTTAACCGCGCCTGCAGCTGCTCTACTTCCCGCATCAGCTGCTGCTGTACGCTCAGGGTTTCTGCCTGCGCAAGATGCGCCTCGCGCTGCCGCAGCATGGCCAGTAGCCGCGTTTCGTACCCCAGATACTCGGTGCGTTTCTGCTGGCGCGCATCATGACGCGGTCGCTCCCGCCACGGCCGCAGCTGCTGGCTTTCGCATTCGCGCTGAAGCGCTGCCAGCTGATCCAGCACACGCTGCGCCAGCCACTGCTGCTGCACTGCGCCGTGCTGTTTTTGCTGCAGATGCTGCAGATTCTGCTCCAGCTCCTGCAAATAATCCCTCAGACGGGTGCCTTTCGTATGAAACAGCGCGGTATCAAAGCGCGGCACTCTGCAGGCCCCGTCCGGCTGCTGTGCTATACGCTGGCGCAGCGTTTCAACAATTTTTTGCAGTCGCTCAGGCGCGGAAAGAAGAGGCATCACTTTGGTTCCATGGTAACGTAAAGGCATATTGAGTATTCAGGCATCTGGCATGCAGCGTTTTTTACTGTTAAGTCTCGGCTGGCTGGCGATAGTGCTGGGCACGCTGGGCATTGTATTACCTTTACTCCCGACAACGCCATTTGTGTTACTGGCGGCCTGGTGTTTTGCCCGTTCATCGCCGCGCTTTCACCACTGGCTGCTGTGGCGTTCACCTTTTGGCCGCTATCTGCGCCACTGGCAGCGTCACCGCGCTATGCCGCCAGGCGCTAAAGGACGGGCAATCCTGCTGATTGTCATCACCTTTGCATTTTCTCTCTGGCTGGTGAAGCTGTTGTGGCTGCGTCTGCTGCTGCTGGTGTTATTAGCGATACTGCTGCTCTTTATGTGGCGTATTCCGGTCGTGGCAGAAGAGACAACGCAACATTAACCGCGTCAGGGTTGCATTTAGGCCGCCGTTTGCATAGATTTGGGCATCTTCGTGCGTAGCTTCCCTCTGTGAAACGACTTCGCTTAACCCGGTCTCCGGGTATTGGCGCTGTTAAAGCTGCGCGTTTTAGATATTTTTCCAGGCGTAACCTTTATGACCGCAACTGCGCAGCAGCTTGAACTGATCAAAAACAGCATCAAAAGTATTCACGACTATCCGAAGCCGGGCATTCTGTTCCGCGACGTTACCAGTCTTATGGAAGATCCGCAGGCCTATGCTGCGGCGATCTCAATTCTGGTGGAGCGTTATCGTGACAAAGGCATCACCAAAGTGGTGGGTACAGAAGCGCGCGGCTTCCTGTTTGGTGCGCCCGTGGCGCTGGGGCTGGGCGTCGGGTTTATACCGGTGCGTAAACCGGGCAAGCTGCCGCGTGAAACCTGGCAGGAGCGCTATGAGCTGGAGTATGGTACTGATGCGCTGGAACTGCACAAAGATGCCATCAAGCCCGGCGACGTTGTGCTGGTGATTGACGATCTGCTGGCCACCGGCGGCACGATTGAAGCAACGGTAAAACTGATCCGCCGTGCGGGTGGTGAAGTCAGCGACGCCGCGTTTGTGATTAACCTGTTCGATCTCAGCGGCGAAGCGCGCCTGACAGCGCTGGGCGTTAACTGCTACAGCCTCGTCAGCTTCCCCGGCCACTAAGGCCTGCTGCGCTCTGCTGTTTCGCGGAGCGCAGTGCTTATCCTCGCTCACTACTTTGCCGCCTGCGCCTGCCGACACGGCTATAGGCATATTTCGCTGTGGCTGGTAAACTACTGCCCAAATACACAGGGTTTGCGAAGCTGCATTTTTTCCCTTTTTCTGACGGTGGCTGCCGGCTGATGGCCGCGCTGCTGTGCCAACTCAATACAATCCAGTGACCACATCCACATGAGCTATCAGGTACTTGCGCGAAAATGGCGTCCCCAGGCCTTCGCAGACGTAGTGGGTCAGGAACATGTGCTGACTGCGCTCGCCAACGGGTTATCACTGGGACGTATTCATCATGCCTATCTCTTCTCCGGCACCCGCGGCGTAGGGAAAACCTCTATTGCCCGTCTGCTGGCAAAAGGATTGAACTGCGAAACCGGTATTACCGCCACGCCCTGCGGGAAGTGCGATAACTGCCGGGAAATTGAGCAGGGCCGCTTTGTTGATTTAATCGAAATCGACGCCGCTTCCCGTACCAAAGTAGAGGACACGCGCGATCTGCTGGACAACGTGCAGTACGCGCCGGCACGCGGTCGCTTCAAGGTCTATCTGATCGACGAAGTACATATGCTGTCGCGCCACAGCTTTAATGCGTTGCTGAAAACGCTGGAAGAGCCGCCGTCCCACGTCAAATTTTTACTGGCCACTACCGATCCGCAGAAGCTGCCAATCACTATTTTGTCGCGCTGCCTGCAGTTTCATCTGAAAGCGCTGGACGTTGAGCAGATTCAGCAGCAGCTGAGCTATGTGCTGGAGCAGGAGCAGATAGCAGCAGAGCCGCGTGCACTGCATCTGCTGGCGCGCGCCGCCGATGGCAGTATGCGTGACGCGCTGAGCCTGACCGATCAGGCGATTGCCAGCGGGCAGGGCAGCGTCACGCGCGAGACCGTTGCGCAGATGCTGGGCACGCTGGATGATGAACAGCCGCTGGCGCTGATTGAAGCGCTGGTGGAAGGCAGCGGCGAACGGGTGATGGCGCGTCTGAATCAGGCCGCTTCGCGCGGTGTGGAGTGGGAAGCGCTGCTGGTTGAAATGCTGCGTCTGCTGCACCGTATCGCGATGGTACAGCTGCTGCCCGGCTCCCTTAATGATGAAGAGTTCAGTGAAGCGCAACGTCTGCGTGAGCTGGCGCGCACGCTGCCGCCCGCTGATGTACAGCTCTACTATCAGACGTTGCTGATGGGGCGCAAAGATCTGCCGCTGGCACCCGATCGGCGGCTGGGTGTGGAAATGACGCTGCTGCGCGCGCTGGCTTTCCATCCACAGGCTACACTTGCTGAACCGGTGGCGCGTCCCTCGCTGGCGCCTCAGGCGGCACCGCAGGTACCTGCCGCCGCCCCGGCTGAGCAGCCCGCTGCGGCTACGCAACCGCAGATGGCACCGCCTGTTGCACCGGCTACACAACCGCAGATGGCACCGCCCGCTGCACCGGCTCCCGCAGAACCGCAGGCACCGCCTGCCGGCAATCTGCCGGACACCACCAGCCAGCTGCTGCAGGCGCGTACGCAACTGCTGCGTCAGGGGGCAGGTAAAGTAAAAAAGAGTGAGCCGGCAGCGCGTCCCGCGCGGCCGGCAAATCAGGCGCTGGAGCGCCTGGCAACGGTTACAGAGCGCGTGCAGCAGCGCACGCCTGAGGCCGCAAGCGCGCCGGTAAAACCAGAAGCGTACCGCTGGAAAGCGCAGCAGCAGAGTGAGGTGAAAGCGGAGCCGGTCGCGACGCCAAAGGCCTTGCGTTCAGCGCTGGAGCATGAGAAAACGCCAGAGCTGGCCGCCCGGCTGACAGAGGAAGCGCAGCAGCGTGATGCCTGGGCCGCTGAAATTGCCCGGCTGACGCTGCCAAAGCTGGTGCAGCAGGTAGCGCTTAATGCGTGGAAAGAGCACCATGAACAGCGTGTGACGCTGCACCTGCGCAGCAGCCAGCGACACCTTAATTCTGCGACAGCACGGCAGGCCATTCAGGCTGCGCTAAGCCAGGCGGCGGGTCAGGAGGTTGAACTGACCATCGTGGAAGATGATAATCCGGCGGTGCTGACGCCGCTGGAGTGGCGACAGGCCATCTATGAAGAGAAGCTGGCGCAGGCGCGCCAGTCGCTCGCAAGTGATACCCACATTCAGATGCTGCAGCAATTTTTTGATGCCGATCTGGATGAAGAGAGTATCCGACCCGTATGATCACGCTGTCGCGCAGACGTTGCGCGCAGCCCCAGCAGAGAGAGAAAACTATGTTTGGTAAAGGCGGATTGGGCAACCTGATGAAACAGGCCCAGCAGATGCAGGATAAAATGGCCAAGGTTCAGGAAGAGATCGCCGCGCTGGAAGTCACGGGCGAGTCGGGTGCGGGTCTGGTTAAAGTGACTATCAACGGCGCGCACAACTGCCGTCGCGTGGAAGTGGATCCCAGCCTGCTGGAAGATGACAAAGATATGCTGGAAGATCTGATCGCTGCAGCGTTCAACGATGCGGCGCGTCGCATCGATGAGACGCAGAAAGAGAAGATGGCCTCCGTATCTTCCGGTATGCAGCTGCCGCCTGGCTTCAAGATGCCGTTCTGATGCAGACCAGTCCACTGCTTGAAACCTTAATGGAGTCACTGCGCTGTCTGCCGGGCGTAGGCCCGAAGTCAGCGCAGCGCATGGCGTTTCACCTGTTGCAACGCGATCGCAGCGGTGGCATGCGTCTGGCTCAGGCGCTGACGCGCGCGATGTCGGAGATTGGCCACTGTGCCGATTGCCGCACCTTCACTGAACAGGAGATCTGCACCATCTGCGCTAACGCCCGTCGGCAGCAGAATGGACAGATTTGCGTAGTGGAAAGCCCGGCAGATATTCACGCCATTGAGCAGACCGGCCAGTTTGGCGGACGCTACTTTGTGCTGATGGGACATCTGTCGCCGCTGGATGGGATTGGCCCGCAGGATATCGGGCTCGATCGTCTTGAGCAGCGTCTGGAACATGAGACGCTGCAGGAGGTGATCCTGGCCACCAATCCCACGGTAGAGGGTGAAGCTACCGCCAACTATATCGCTGAGTTGTGCGGTCAGTATGGCGTTGACGCCAGCCGTATTGCACACGGTGTTCCGGTAGGCGGCGAGCTGGAGATGGTTGATGGCACCACGCTGTCACACTCTCTTGCCGGGCGTCACAAGATTAAATTCTAAGCACTTGCCGGTTTCATTCACTGAAACCGGCTTGAAAATTTTCCCGCCATCCCCATCTCTTTCTCAACGTTCGATCAACCCCGATTCTGTTGAGGTAGCAATGACCATGAAAGGACAAGAGACGCGTGGCTTCCAGTCAGAGGTAAAACAACTTCTGCACCTGATGATCCATTCCCTCTATTCAAACAAAGAGATTTTCCTGCGTGAACTGATCTCCAACGCCTCTGATGCCGCTGATAAGCTGCGCTTCCGCGCGCTTTCTGTGCCGGATCTCTATGAAGGCGACGGCGATCTGCGCGTACGTATCTCGGTCGACAAGGAGAAACGGACGCTGACGCTGAGCGATAACGGTATCGGTATGCGTCGTGATGAGGTGATTGAAAACCTCGGCACTATCGCTAAGTCAGGTACCAAAGCGTTTCTGGAGTCTATGGGTTCTGACCAGGCAAAAGACAGCCAGCTGATTGGCCAGTTTGGTGTGGGCTTCTATTCCGCCTTTATCGTTGCTGACAAAGTGACCGTACGCACGCGTGCTGCCGGTGCACAGGCCAGCGAAGGTGTGTTCTGGGAGTCAGAAGGCGAGGGCGAATATACCCTGGCAGAAATTGAAAAAGCCGATCGCGGTACGGAGATCACGCTGCATTTCCGCGAAGGCGAAGATGATTTCCTTGACGCCTGGCGCGTACGTAATGTCATCAGCAAATATTCCGATCACATCGCACTGCCGGTAGAGATCGAGACTAAAGATGAAGAGAACGACACCGTAACCTGGGAGAAGGTTAACAAAGCCCAGGCGCTGTGGACGCGTAATAAAGCGGAAATCAGCGACGACGAGTACAACGAGTTTTATAAGCACATCGCGCATGACTTCAGCGATCCGGCTATCTGGAGCCACAACCGCGTGGAAGGCAAGCAGGAGTACACCAGCCTGCTCTACATCCCGCAGCGTGCTCCCTTCGATATGTGGAACCGCGACAGCAAGCATGGCCTTAAGCTTTATGTACAGCGCGTGTTTATCATGGATGACGCTGAGCAGTTCATGCCGAACTACCTGCGCTTTGTGCGTGGCCTGATTGACTCTAACGATCTGCCGCTCAACGTCTCGCGTGAAATTCTGCAGGACAGCCGTGTAACCCAGAGCCTGCGTGCCGCGCTGACTAAGCGCAGCCTGCAGATGCTGGAAAAACTGGCAAAAGATGATGCAGAGAAGTATCAGCAGTTCTGGAAAGAGTTTGGCCTGGTGCTGAAAGAGGGACCGGCGGAAGATAGCGCCAATCAGCAGGCGATTGCTAAACTGCTGCGTTTTGCCACCACGCAGAGCGAAGGCAGCGAGCAGAACGTATCGCTGGATGACTACCTGAGCCGTATGGTAGAAGGGCAGGAGAAGATCTACTACATCACGGCAGACAGCTACGCCGCGGCGAAAAGCAGCCCGCATCTGGAGCTGTTCCGTAAGAAAGGCATTGAGGTGCTGCTGCTCTCTGACCGCATCGATGAGTGGATGATGAGTTATCTCACCGAGTTCGACGGCAAAACGTTCCAGTCGGTAAGCAAAGCCGATGAGTCGCTGAGCAAGCTGGCGGATGAAGAGACCGAAGAGCAGAAAGAGGCAGAAAAAGCGCTGGAGCCGTTTGTTGAGCGCGTGAAAACTCTGCTGGGTGAACGCGTAAAAGAAGTGCGTCTGACGCATCGTCTGACCGATACGCCTGCCATCGTGACCACTGACGCTAACGAAATGACCACGCAGATGGCGAAGCTGTTTGCCGCCGCCGGTCAGGATGTGCCGGAAGTGAAATATATCTTTGAGATCAATCCGGAGCACGGTCTGGTGAAACGCGTAGCGGACACCCAGGATGAAACACGCTTTGCCGAGTGGGTTGAGCTGCTGCTGGATCAGGCGCTGCTGGCTGAGCGCGGCACGCTGGACGATCCTAACCAGTTTATCCGCCGCATGAACCAGCTGCTGACGGCATAACGTCGCGCAGCGAGAGCAAAACTACCGCTAAGGGCGTCTTTAATGGCGCCCTTTTTATTGCCTTAACACTGCGCCTGTTCGCTAAGCCATGCGCGAAACAGACGGATCTCTGCATTCTGCTCGCGTGAGCGTTTAGCCATCATCCAGGTGGCGCGATCGATGCGTACAAAGCCCAGCGGTGCGATCAGCGCGCCCGCTTTCAGCTCCTGCTGTACCAGCAGCCGCGGCGCCATGATGATTCCCAGACCGCTTCTGGCGGCCTGAATGGCCAGCATCAGATTATCAAAGTGTTTGCCACGCCAGAAATCACCCCGCACGCCGCTGTTTTTTGCCCATTCTGCCCAGGCGTGCAGCCGGGTATCCGCATGCAGCAGCGGCAGCGTTTGCAGATCGCGCGCGCTCTGCAGGTGTTCGGCGTAGTGCGGCGCACAGAGCGGCCCGATTGCATCATCGCTGATAAGCGTGGCCTCAATGTCGTCATCGGGCTGCTGCTCGTAGCTCAGGATCAGTACATCGGTATGCTCGCTACGCAGCTGGTCAATGTCGACCAGTGACTGAAACTGCACGTCAATATCCGGGTAGCGCTGATAGAAACTGCTGATGCGCGGGATCATCCACTGTGAGAGGAAGCTGGGCGCACAGGAAACAGAGAGATGATGCCGCATGCCGGTACGAATGCTTTCGCAGCTGGTGGCGAGTTCGCTGAACGCTTTCTGACAGCTGACCAGCAGGCGTTCACCGTGCGAGGTTAATTTAACGCGTCCGTTAGTGCGTACAAACAGCGGCTTGCCCATCCAGCTCTCCAGCTGGCGCACCTGGTGGCTGACGGCGCTGTGGGTGACATGCAGGGTTTCCGCTGCCGTACTGAAACTGCTGTGCAGCGCTGCCTGATGAAAATAGCGCAGCGCCCGTAGTGACGGAAGCGCGGTCATACTCGTCCCTTGTGTAAAAACCTAACAGGGATTGTCAGTTTATATCATTTTAATGTCCAGCCGCATTGCCCTAACCTTTGCTCCAGATTCTGGCAGGTTGACGGGGCGTGCTGGCTATGTATCAGCCACGCGGTTTACCTGCCGGAAGCACTACTTCGCAGTCAATACAGGGAAACGTTACGCGATGGCCCCACAATACGCTTCTGCCAGGGCGGCGATATGCGATCGGCTGCGCAGCCAGCTATCCCGCTACTATCGGCTGGAAAATTACGATCTCTTCTTTGCACCCTCGCTGCATATTGCGCGCGTCGTGCTGTCCCAGCTTTTTTTACGCCAGGAGCAGGCGCGCAATCAGACGCGCTACGCCTCGCACCATCCGGTCAGCGAGCTGAGCGTACTGCCTGCTGTCCCCATGATGGCGGGCAATATCGCGCTGATAGAGCATGTGGATCTGGCGGAAGGGCGGGTACGATCGCTTGATACCTGCCAGAGTCAGGGCGTGACCGACGCTTCCGATTCCTTTGCCAGCGCGCTGCATAAAGCGCTGATCGCCGAATCCCATCTGTTTGTGGCGCACCTGAACCGCCACGCAGCGCTGAGCGACGATCTGGTGCTGATTGCACTGCGCACGACAAAATTCAGCACGCTGGTACGCAGCGAACTGCGGCTGATCGAGCAGGGGCTGGCGCTGGGCAACGCGCCGCAGCAGGCGCTGACGAGGATGGAGCACGCTGAGTGGAAACCCTTTAATGTTGCTCTGGTTGACCGGTTTACGCTGGAGACGCCGCTCCCTCTCTCATCACTGCAGCAGCCCGGTTTGCCGTTTGCCCTGATTGAGCTGCCGCCGGTACTGCATCATGTTGACCTGCCGCCCGGGATCCGGCGGATGAGCGGGCGTTTGCTGATGCCGGCCAGCCTGCGCGGCAGCGGCAGTAAACATACGAATGTCACCGCAACGCTGAAAAAGCAGCTGAAAGCGTTGCTGCTGCGTAGCCTGAATTCCTAAAAGCAATCCGCCATCTGGCGCTTAATCTCAAAGCAGGTCACAGTACAGGGGCCAGTGATAGCGTACCCGTTGCCTTGTGGCTGGCGGGTCATAATGGTATGTTCTTGGCCTTCATAGATTGATCAATGCGATTCGCAAGGGGAATTACGCAATGCGTATTATTCTGCTCGGGGCACCGGGCGCAGGTAAAGGCACTCAGGCTCAGTATATTATGGAGAACTACGGTATTCCGCAGATCTCTACGGGTGACATGCTGCGCGCCGCAGTAAAAGCAGGCACCGAACTGGGCCAGCAGGCGAAAGCCATCATGGATGCCGGTAAACTGGTGACTGATGAACTGGTGATTGCGCTGGTTAAAGAGCGTATCGCGCAGGAAGACTGCAAAAACGGCTTCCTGCTCGATGGCTTCCCACGCACCATCCCGCAGGCTGACGCCATGAAAGAAGCGGGCATCAAAGTCGATTACGTGCTGGAATTTGCCGTGCCGGACGAACTGATCGTCGATCGCATTGTGGGCCGTCGCGTACATGCGCCATCTGGCCGCGTGTATCACATCAAAAACAAGCCACCAAAAGTGGACGGTAAAGATGATGTGACCGGTGAAGAGCTGACCACACGCAAAGACGATCAGGAAGAGACCGTACGTAAGCGCCTGGTTGAGTATCATGAGCTGACAGCACCCCTGATTGCTTACTACAGCAAAGAAGCGGAAGCGGGTAACACCGCCTATCACAAAATTGACGGTACCCGCCCGGTGGCTGACGTCAGTGAAGAACTGCACCGTATCCTCGGCTAAGTACAAAAAGGGCCGGATGCCTGGCCCTTTTACAGCAATTGCTTTTCCCGCCCGTGATTTCCGCTACAATTTCCCCCGATTCACCACTCTTCGTTGCGACATCAAGGAAATACAATGAGGCAAGATAAGCCCGGTGTTCTGCTGGTTAACTTAGGCACACCTGAAGCCCCTACCACCCCGGCGGTGAAACGCTATCTGAAGCAGTTCCTCGGCGATCCGCGCGTGGTTGATACGCCGCGCTGGCTATGGTGGCCCATTCTTAATTTTATTATTCTGCCGTTTCGCTCGCCGCGCGTGTCGAAACTCTACGCTTCCGTCTGGATGGAAGAGGGATCGCCGCTGATGGTATTCAGCAAGCGGCAGCGTGCGGCACTGGCGCAGCGCGTAGACATGCCGGTTGAGCTGGGCATGAGCTATGGTCAGCCGAGCCTGGACGGCGCAGTGCATCGTCTGCTGGAGCAGGGCGTCACGCACCTGATTGTGCTGCCGCTTTATCCGCAGTTCTCCTGTTCTACCGTTGCCGCCGTATGGGATGGTCTGGCCAGCAGCTTTAAACCGCTGCGCTCGCTGCCGCAGGTCTCCTTTATTCGCGATTATGCTGAGCATCCGGCCTATATCGCCGCGCTGAAAGCCTCTGTTGAGCGCTCATTTGCCCGCCATGGCGAGCCGGATCTGCTGGTACTCTCCTATCACGGCATTCCGCAGCGTTTTGCCAATGAAGGCGATGACTATCCGCTGCGCTGTAAAGATACCACCGCCGCGCTGGCAGCCGCGCTGAATATTGCCCCTGAAAAAATCATGATGACCTTCCAGTCGCGCTTTGGGCGTGAGCCGTGGCTGATGCCCTACACCGATGAGACCATGAAAAGTCTGCCGGCTAAAGGCGTTAAGCATGTGCAGGTGATGAGTCCCGGCTTTGCGGCTGACTGCCTTGAAACGCTGGAAGAGATAAGCGGTGAAAACTGCGAAATTTTCCTGCATGCAGGCGGCGAAAAATTTGAATATATACCCGCGCTTAACGCGGATGACGAACACATCGAGATGATGGTTCAGCTGGTCAACGCGCGCCGCTAAGCGCATCAGGCAGAGAGTATGATATGCTTCTCTGCCTGATTTTCCCTGATGACTGCTTTTCATGAAATTTCCCGGCAAACGTAAATCCAAACACTATTTCCCCGTCAACGCGCGCGATCCGCTGCTGCAGGCTATTCAGCAGGAGCAGGAGGAGGGCAGCTGGGTGGTGGGTATCGACCAGACGCTGGTGGATATCGAAGCCAAAGTTGATGATGCGTTCCTGCAGCGCTACGGCCTGAGTGCCGGTCATTCGCTGGTGATTGACGACGCCACGGCGGAAGCGCTTTATAACGAGCTGATGCGCGAACAGCTGATCAGCCATCAGTTTGCCGGTGGCACCATTGGCAACACGTTGCACAACTATTCAGTACTGGCTGACGATCGTTCCGTGCTGCTGGGTGTCATGTGCAATAACATCCAGATTGGCGGCTACGCCTATCGCTATCTCTGCAACACCTCCAGCCGTATGGATCTGAACTTCCTGCAGGGCGTGGACGGCGCGATTGGCCGCTGCTTTACCCTTATTGGCGAACACGGTGAACGAACCTTTGCGATCAGTCCGGGACAGATGAACCGGCTGCAGGCAGAGAGTATCCCGGAAGAGGTGATTGCCGGCGCGTCAGCGCTGGTACTGACCTCCTATCTGGTGCGCTGTCAGCCGGGTGAACCGATGCCGGACGCCACGCTGCGCGCCATTGCGTATGCGAAAAAGCATAATGTGCCGGTGGTATTAACGCTGGGTACAAAATATGTCATTCAGGATAACCCGCAGTTCTGGCGCGATTTCCTGCGCGATCACGTCTCTATTGTCGCAATGAATGAAGAAGAGGCGTTTGCGCTGACCGGTGAACAGGATCCGCTGCTGGCAGCCGATATGGCGCTGGAGTGGGTCGATCTGGTGCTCTGCACCGCCGGGCCGACCGGGCTCTACATGGCGGGCTTTACCGAAGATGAATTCAAACGTAAAACGAATCACCCGCTGCTGCCGGGCGCGATTGCGGAATTCAACCAGTATGAGTTCAGCCGGGCGATGCGCCAGCAGGATTGTCAGCAGCCGCTGCGCATCTTTTCGCATATCGCGCCTTATATGGGCGGCCCGGAAAAGATCATGAATACCAACGGCGCCGGTGACGGGGCGCTGGCGGCGCTGCTGCACGATATCACGGCGAATAACTTCCATCGCCTCAAGGTACCCAACTCCAGCAAGCACGCACGTGAATATCTGACCTATTCTTCGCTGGCGCAGGTGTGTAAATACGCTAACCGCGTCAGTTATCAGGTGCTGAATCAGCATTCACCGCGCCTGACGCGCGGCCTGCCGGAGCGGGAAGATAGCCTGGAAGAGTCTTACTGGGACAGATAACCGTTCGGTAAAAAGGGGCGCATCACTGCGCTCCCTGCAGTAAGCGATTGCTGTTTCTGCCCGGTTACCCTGCGGGGTAATCGGGCAGAAACTGTCACGATTAAATCGGGCATTCGCGGGAAATGGGTTCCACCTCGATCTCTTTTTTCAGCACATTCAGCATGCTGCTGGCAATTTCACGCTCGCCCATCACGACCTGATTAGCGCCGCGATCCATAATATAGGCGACCTCATCGTCATAGTGCGCACGGGCGATAATCTCAATATCCTTGCGCTTCTCACGTGCGGCCACCACCACTTCACCCGCTTCATAGCCATTCGGGATGGTCAGCAGCAGCCAGCGGGCGCAGTCAAGCCGCGCCAGCTCCATGGTCTCTGCGCGTGCTGCATTGCCCAGTACCGCTCTGATACCCTGTTCACGCAGCGCTTCAACGCGCGGACGGGAATTTTCCACCACCACCAGCGGAATATCTGCTTCCAGCAGCTGCTGCCCCAGCAGGCTGCCGACGCGTCCATAACCCACAATCACCGCGTGATTACAGATATCCACCGGGATCTGTTTCTCTTCCGCCATCGCCTCTTCCAGCGTCTGCTCTTCAGCGGTTTCAGTTTTATCCAGATAGCGCTCCAGCAGCGAGAAGAGGATAGGATTCAGCATAATCGACAGAATAGCCGCCGCCAGCACCAGGTTGCGCCCCTCTTCACTGAGCAAATCGAGTGAAATGCCGAGGCCGGCAAGAATAAAGGCAAATTCACCAATCTGCGCCAGGCTGACCGAAATGGTCAGCGCGGTGCGGCGTGAGTGCCCCAGCAGAGTGACCAGCGCCCAGGCGGCGATTGATTTACCCAGTACCACGATGGCGAGCGCGCCCAGTACCGCCAGCGGCTGTTCAATCAGGATCATCGGATTAAACAGCATGCCGACTGAGACAAAGAACAGCACGGCAAAGGCGTCGCGCAGCGGCAGCGTGTCGCGTGCCGCGCGGTGGCTCAGCTCGGATTCGTTCAGCACCATGCCGGCGAAGAAGGCGCCAAGGGCGAAGGAGACATCAAAGAACTCTACTGCACCAAAGGCGATACCCAGCGCCAGCGCCAGCACCGACAGGGTAAAGAGTTCACGCGAGCCGGTAGCCGCGCTTTTTGCCAGGATCCACGGGATCACGCGACGGCCTACCACCATCATCAGCACCATAAAGGCGGCCACTTTACCGATGGTCAGCAGCAGATCCCATGCCAGCAGGGTCGGGCTGGCATTGCCCTGCTCCAGCATACCGGCGATGGCAGGCAGCAGCACCAGAGTCAGCACCATGACCAGGTCTTCCACAATCAGCCAGCCGATCGCAATCTGGCCGCGCTGGCTGTCAATCAGCTGTCGCTCCTCCAGCGCGCGCAGCAGCACTACGGTACTGGCCGTAGAGAGACACAGGCCAAACACCAGGCCGGTCATCCACGACCAGCCCATGGTCCAGGAGAGACCCATTCCCAGCAGCGTGGCCACCGCGATTTGCGCCACGGCGCCGGGAATGGCGATCGACTTTACCGCCATCAGATCTTTCAGTGAGAAGTGCAGTCCGACGCCAAACATCAGCAGAATCACGCCCAGCTCTGCCAGTTCAGGTGCCAGATTGGTATCCGCAACAAAGCCTGGCGTAAAAGGGCCCGCAACCACGCCGGCAACCAGATAGCCTACCAGCGGAGAGATGCGCAGGCGGTTGGCCAGCATGCCAAGGAGAAACGCGAGGACCAGGCCCCCGACAATAGTGGTGATCAACGGTGTGGTGTGATGCATGCCTGTCTCCTTGTGTGCAAATGTGTCCGCTTGTAACAACCAAGTGTAATGCAAATCCTGCTGCAGCGTTTAGACATTTGCGGGATGAAAGCTGAATAAACTGAAAAAATGCGATAAAAAACGTGCCGAAGCGCTATTTTCAGCAGTTATCCTGGCCTGCAGATAGCGATAATGCATTACGGCAACGCTAAAAAGCGCAGCATTGCCGGTGCGCCCTGACGGGCAGAACAGATGAAAATAGCAGCGGATACTGCCTTTCGGCTTGAGTTAAGGCAGGAACTGTGCGACACAGAGGGCAGAAATCTGTCAGGTCCACGATGTGGTGGAAAAAACCGAACAAGGAGAGCGTTGTGTTGTTACTTACCCCTAAAAAGCCCTGGCTGGCGCTGCTGGTTTTGCTGGTGCCGATGCTGGCGCAGGCGTGGCAAACCGATCGCAGCTATCGTTTCAGCATCCTGCATACCAACGATCATCATGGCCATTTCTGGAGTAACGCGCAGGGTGAGTATGGGCTGGCAGCACAAAAGACCCTGATGGACCAGCAGCGTTATGATGTACAGGCGCGCGGAGGAGGGGCACTCATCCTCTCTGCCGGGGATATTAACACCGGCGTGCCGGAGTCAGATTTACTGAATGCAGAGCCTGACATTCGCGGCATGAATCTGGTTGGCTATGACGCTATGGCGCTGGGAAACCACGAATTTGATAAGCCCCTGAGCGTGCTGGAACAGCAGCAAAAGTGGGCGCGTTTCCCTTTTCTCGCTGCCAATATCTATCAAAAAGGCAGCGATCGGCGACTGTTTTCGCCCTGGGCCATATTTAACCGTATGGGCCTGAAAATAGCGGTTATCGGGCTGACCACTACGGATACGCTGCGTATCACCAATCCGGAAAATGTTGCAGAGCTTGAGATACGCGATCCGGTTAAAGAGACGCTGAAAGCGGTAGCAGAGCTGCGCGCAACGGAGAAACCCGATGTGATTATCGCGCTGACGCATATGGGGCACTATGACGACGGCCAGCACGGCAGTAACGCCCCGGGCGACGTTGAGCTGGCGCGCAGTCTGCCGCCTGGCACCCTGAGTGTTATCGTGGGCGGCCACTCGCACGATGCCGTCTGTATGGCGCAGGCTAACAGCAGCGTTCCGGATTACCAGCCGGGCCAGCCCTGCCAGCCCGATCGGCAAAATGGCGTCTGGATCATGCAGGCTAAGGAGTGGGGCAAATATGTCGGTCGCGGCGATTTTACCTTTCGCAATGGCGAGCTGACGCTGGAAAATTATCAGCTCATTCCGGTTAATTTGAAGCATAAAGTCACGAATCAGGATGGCAGTGAAACCTGGCTGCCTTATCAGGAGCCGATCGTCCCTAATACGGCGATGATGAAGCTGCTGACGCCTTTCCAGCTGCGCGCCGGTAAACAGCTGGATGTAGCCGTTGGCCGCAGTGACGGGCTGTTTGTCGGCGAGCGCAATAAAGTCCGCTTTGAGCAAACCAATCTGGCACAGCTGATCCTGCGTGCGCAGATGGCCGCGACCAAAGCAGATGTGGCAGTGATCAGCGGCGGCGGCATCCGCACGTCGCTGGCAGCGGGCGAACTGAGCCTGCGCGATCTGCTGCAGGTGCAGCCGTTTGGCAATCAGGTGGTGTCGGTCACGCTGAGCGGAGAGGCGCTGCAGGACTATCTTGCCCGCGTGGCGAATATCAAAACCAACTCCGGCGGCTTTGCTCAGTTAGCCGGCGTCAGCCTGGTGGCCGATGGTAAATCAGTCAGTGATGTCAAAATCAACGGGAAGCCGCTGGAGAAGAAGAAGACCTATCGCCTCGCCACTAACAGCTTTAACGCCAGCGGCGGCGATGGCTATCCGCAGCTGACGACGCTGGCAGGCTACCGTAACAGCGGTCTGCGCGATGCTGATGTGCTGCGCGACTACGTCACTCAGCATTCGCCGCTGAAAACCGCTGATTTTGTGCCACCAGCCATAGTACATCTGACCGATGAGCAGGTGCGGGAGCGCGACAGGGCGCTGGAAAAACAGCGTAAGCGCAGCTATCCGCGTATGTTCCTGGCGTGGATCTGGCCACGCGCGGCGCAGGATTAAGGGAGAATGACCACGCTGCCTCCGCCGGGAGGCAGCGTGGTCCCTGCATCACGCGCGGCACGACGCCTGCGCAAACCAGCGCAGGCGCAGCTTATCCCAGACCCAGTTGTAAACCATGGTGTAAGGCAGGAAAAACAGAAAAAAGCCCACCTCTACCAAAAACGCGTTAAGCAGCGAAATATGCAGCATGCCGGCGGCAATCGGCAGACCAATCAGAATGAATCCGCCTTCAAAACAGAGCGCATGCAGGGCGCGCAGCCCCAGCCCGCGTTTCTGATGCGGCGGCCAGATGCGATCGAACAGCGTGTTATAGATCATGTTCCACAGCATCGCGACGGTAGAGAGTGCGATTGCCAGCGTGCCCATCTGGAACAGCGGCTTATCCATAATCCATGCTGCCAGCGGCGCGATGGTCACAATAGCCAGGCCCTCAAAGCCCACGGCGTGAAGAATACGTTCTTTCAGCGAACGGGTACGCATAAATAACCTCCGGTTACGTAATCACGCGCATTTTCGCACTGCACGCATCTGAGATAAAATGAGCGTCTATCGAAAAAAGCGATGGTAAACCATGAAATACTCTCCGGAATCCCTTGAGGCTTTTGTCCAGACCGTTGCAAGCGGCTCTTTCTCTGCCGCCGCCCGCGCGCTGGCAAAAAGCCAGTCCACCATCAGCGCTGCCATTGCTAACCTGGAAATTGATTTAGGTTTTACGCTGTTTGACCGTCGCGGCCGTCAGCCGGTGCTGACGCCGCAGGGTGAGCGCGCGCTGGCTCAGGTGCAGCAGATTCTGGCCGCCAGTCAGCGGCTGGATGAGCTGGCGCTGCGCCTGTCGCAGGGCGTAGAGCCGCGCCTGAGTCTGGCTATTTCCGATTTCTGGCAGGCCGACCACCATGAACATCTGCTGACGCGGTTTGATGCCCGCTACCCCGACATCGACTTTGAATGCATGATCGCAGAGGATGAGGATGTGCTGGATCTGCTGCAGGCGGGGCGGGTGCATCTGGGCGTGGTTCGCACACAGCCCGTGCTGCCGCCCGATCTGGCGGTGGCCCGGCTGCAGGTGGAGGCGCAGATGGCAATTTTCCTGCATCAGGACCACGCGCTGGCGCAGCAGGATCAGGTAAGTGAAGCGCAGCTCAGCGCGCTGCGGCAGCTGCGGCTGAACACCTGGGTACAGACGCGCGGACCGCTGCCGGCGGCGGGGCGAACCTGGTCAGCGCCGACGTATCTGCTGCTGCTGGAGATGGCGGAGCAGGGGTTTGGCTGGAGCGTGCTGCCGCGCTGGCTGGTGGAGCAGTTTGGCCATCAGGTTCTGAAAGAGCTTTGCGTTCCCGGCTGGCCGCAGCATATCGCAGTGGATGTGGTCTGGTCGCGGCGTAATCCGCCCGGCCCGGCCGGGCGCTGGATGATCGATCAGCTTTGCGCGCAGCAGCCCGATTAATCGCCGCGTGCCACGTCAGCCAGGGTGGCATTCAGCAGTCGCGCCAGATCCTGCGCGGCCAGTTCAATGTCGAGACCGCGTTTGCCGCCGGAGATAAAAATCGTGTCAAACGCTGATGCCTGCCGGTCGATCACCGTCGGCAGGCGTTTTTTCTGGCCCAGCGGACTGATGCCGCCCAGCAGGTAGCCGGTGACGCGCTGCGCCAGCTGCGGATCGGCCATCTCTGCTCGCTTTGCGCCCAGCGCTTTTGCCACTTTTTTTAGATCAAGCTGGGACGCAACCGGCGTAACCGCCACTGCCAGCGCTTTCGCATCACCGTTCAGCGCTACCAGCAGCGTTTTAAACACCTGCCGCGCATCAAGATTGAGCTTGCGCACCGCTTCATCGCCGAAGTTCGTTTCATGACTGTCATGCTCATAGGGGTGCAGCGTAAACGCCACGCCATTTTTTTCCAGAAGTTTGACTGCAGGGGTCATCGTTAATCCTTACGACAAAAATTCTTCTCAAAGATTGCAGTAATAACAGTGGCGAAAATCTGAACTTTGCGCGAGAATTATCCCGCGCCACTTACCCTGGCGATAACCAAAATCATAAACAAATTCCTCTTTGACAGGTCGATAGTGATATCGGCCTTCTTTTTTTATCTTATCCTTCTGCCAGGCCTGTGCGGCCAGGCGTCTGGCTACGTCTGCTTCTGTTTCAGCAAACCGGGCAGATTATCATCGCCATAAAGATGAAGTGCGCCAACGGCAACCAGATAGCGACCGGATGGCAGCGCCAGCAGCTGTTCACGCCATTGCTGATTACGGTTGCGCATCAGCGTATCGCTCAGCTCACCGCCAAACGTGGCGGGCAGCGACACCGGCTGCTGCGCGGGGGGCGCTTCAAGCCACCAGCTGATCATCGTCTGCAGCAGGCGTGCATTAGTATGCCAGTGCTCAAGCGTGTCCACCAGCAGCGCCCGGCCCTCCTGCGGCAGGGATTTCAGCAGCGCGATCTGCGTCTCCGGCCCCTCCAGCTCAATGACCGGCTTGTCTGCGGCCTTTGCTGCCTGCAGCAGCTGATAATCGATACCATACTCCGGACGCAGTCCGAGCCGCTGCGCCTGGTGCGCCTGCAGCATCAGCGCTATCTGCCAGCAGGGCAGGGTATCAAACAGCGTACTCTCCAGCCCCAAATCCCTGCACAGCGTCTGCAGCCGCGTCAGCGTGGCGCTATCCAGCCGGGTGTGCAGCGGCGGTAAATCTGCTGTATCGGCAAAGGGAGAGCCGCCACGCGTGATATCCGCTTCCACAATCAGCGCATCCGCTTTCTGCAGCTGGCGCAAGAGCCCGGCCGGCAGAGGCTGCATGTTGCGCGTCCCCATATGAATACTGCCGGTCAGATGCAGCTGCCGGTCGCCCAGGCGCATATCCATTGCCGGCCAGCGGTAGGCAGACGGAAAAAGCGCGGCGATCCGCTGCCAGAGACGTTGCCAGATAGGGCTGTTCATGTCCGCTCCTGTTAGGGTAAAACGCCCATGCTAGCGATTTATACCGCCTAAAAACAGCGCGCTGGCTGCTATTGCCGCCCGGGCGGAGTAAAACGCAGCAGGCGGTTTGCATTGCTGACCACGGTGATAGAAGAGAGGGCCATCGCTGCCCCTGCGACGATCGGACTCAGCAGCAGGCCGGTAAAGGGATAGAGCACGCCCGCTGCAATCGGAATGCCCAGGCTGTTATACACAAATGCGCCCAGCAGATTCTGACGCATATTACGCAGCGTGGCCTGTGAAATAGCCAGTGCATCCGCCACACCGTGCAGGTCGTTACGCATCAGCGTCAGCGGCGCGGTTTCTATCGCCACATCGCTGCCGTTGCCCATTGCAATACCGGTATCCGCCTGTGCTAACGCCGGCGCATCGTTAATGCCGTCACCTACCATCATGACCCGGCATCCCTGCTGCTGCAGGCGGCTTATGGCTTCTGCCTTGCCCTCTGGCAGCACGCCGGCAATCACTTCATCAATTCCCGCTTCAGCGGCGATTGCGCTGGCGGTGGCCTGATGATCGCCCGTCAGCATCACCAGCCGGTAGCCAGCCTGATGCAGACGCTGCAGCACAGCTTTGCTCTCTGGTCGCAGGTTATCGCGCAGCGCGAGCAGGCCCAGCAGCTGGTGCGCATCGGCCAGCAGCACCGGCGTGGCACCCGTTGCAGCGATGCGTGCGATATCCGCCCGCGCGGCGTCATAGTTAATCTGCTGCTCATCGAGCAGGGTCGTATTGCCCAGCAGCAAAGTCTGGCCTGCTACCTGCGCGCTCACGCCCCTGCCGCGCAGCGTCCGGAAGCGGGTGATCTCTGCGGCCGGCGGCTGCGGCGCGGCAGCGAGGATCGCACTGGCCAGCGGATGCGTGGATCCCTGCTCCAGCTCTGCTGCCGCCTGCAGGATCTGCTGTTGATCCCAGTCTGCATAGCGGCAGATCTCGCCGATCTGCGGCGATCCCAGCGTCAGCGTACCGGTTTTATCAAATACCACCGTATCGGTTTCGCTGGCGTGCTGCAGCGCGTCAGCATCGCGCACCAGAATACCCAGTTCTGCCGCCCGGCCGGTACCGGCGATAACCGACATTGGCGTGGCCAGTCCCAGCGCACAGGGACAGGCGATAATCAGGACGGTGGTAATAATTACCAGCGCATAGGCGAGCTGCGGTTGCGGCCCGACCAGATACCAGGTCAGCCCGCTCAGCAGCGCAATTGCCACGACGACCGGTACAAAGACGGCAGAGATGCGATCGGCGAGGCGACCTATCTCCGGTTTGCTGCTTTGTGCCTGACGTACCAGATTGATAATACGCGCCAGCGTCGTGTGACTGCCGGTGGCGCTGGCCACAAAGCGCAGCGTGCCATCCTGCACCACAGTGCCGGCATAAACCTTACTGCCAGGCGCTTTCTCCTGCGGCACGGCTTCGCCGGTCAGCATCGCTTCATCGCACCAGGCTTCACCCTGCGTGACGTCGCCGTCCACCGGCACCCGATCGCCGGTGACCAGTTTCAGGGTCATACCGGCGGTGACGGCGCTCAGCGGCAGCTGCTGCTCACCCTGGTCGGTAACCACGCACGCCTGAGCCGGAGTCAGATCCAGCAGCCGCTCCAGCGCCCGCGAGGCGCGCTGACGGGCACGCTGCTCCAGCGCGTGCCCAAGGTTAATCAGACCGATGATCATCACGCTGGCTTCAAAATAGAGATGGCGTGCCTGCACCGGAAAAAATTCCGGCCACAGCGCCACGCTCATGGAGTAGAGCCAGGCGGCGCCAGTGCCGAGCGCCACCAGCGTATCCATAGTGGCCGTGGCAAATCGCAGGCTGCGCCAGGCGCTGCGGTAAAAGTGGCCACCGGCAATGATCATTACCAGCAGCGTAACGGCACCCAGCGTACGCCACAGCGTCTGATTCGCTGGCGTCAGCATCATGTGATCGCCTGCCATCCCCCAGAACATCATCGGAATGCCAAGCCCCAGCGCCAGCGCTGACTGCCAGCTGAAGCGGCGCATCGCCTGACGCGCGCTCGCCTGCTGACGCTCGCGCCGGCGCTGTTCATCTTCAATCACTTCAGCGCTGTAGCCTGCCTTGTCTACGGCGGCAATCAGCGCCGGTGCGTTAACCTCACCCAGCACCAGCGCGCTGCGTTCGCCGAGGTTAACGCGCGCTTCGGTGACACCGGGTACCGCGCGCAGCGCGTTCTCTACCCGGCTGACGCAGCTGGCGCAGCTCATGCCTGCTATCAGCAGATGCTGTACCGGCAGCGCCGTTTCTGCCGGCTGAGAGGCCGTTGTCAGCGCCTCCGGCGGCGGCTCCTGAGCTGTCAACGGATCAGACTTTGGGGAGGTAGCCTCAGGCTGCAGCGTGGCGTGGTAGCCAGCCTGCTCCACAGTGGCGATCAGATCGCTGGCGCTGGCAGCGCCGGTCACGCGCGCTTGCTGTTGCGTGACCTCCGCCTGCTCCACGTCGCTGCGCTGTTCCAGCGCCTCTTTAACCCGTTTGACGCAGTGGCCGCAGGAAAGCCCCTCCAGCGCGAGTGTTTGTATATCTGACATCATGGTCTCCTTAATGAACAGAGTTGACCGGCTGCACCGGTTGCAGTAGTTATAAGCGTAAACCTTCCATTCGGGGGAAGGTCAAGGAGCCAGCATGAATATCAGCGACGTCGCCAGAAAAACCGGGCTGACCAGTAAAGCGATCCGCTTTTATGAAGAGAAAGGGATCGTGACACCGCCGCTGCGTAGCGAAAATGGCTACCGGCATTATGACGAACGCCATCTGGAAGAGCTGCACCTGCTGCGCCAGGCGCGCCAGGTTGGCTTTACGCTGGATGAGTGCCGCGAGCTGGTGGCCCTGTTCAACGATCCTGCGCGGCACAGCGCGGATGTCAAAGCGCGCACGCTGCAGAAGGCTGATGAAATTGCGGCACATATTGAAGAGCTGCACGCCATGCGGGCGCGCCTGCTGTCGCTGGCAGAGGCGTGTCCCGGCGATGAGGGCGCCGAGTGCCCGATAATTGATCAGCTGGCGGGCTGCTGCGGTCACACCGGTGGCAAGCGCGGCTGAATCAGCAGCGTGATCCCTTCAACCGCCGTGACGGTCACCCGCGTGCCCGCTGGCAAATCGTCTGCTGCCTGCACGCGCCAGCTGCTGTCACCAATCTGTACATGGCCGATACCACTTTTAAGCGGTGCCTCCAGCGTTAGCTGCCGGCCAATCAGCTCTTTACCGCGCTGGTTCAGCGTGTTTGGCTGCTGCTGCCCAGCCTGATGTCGCATCCAGCCATACCAGCCCAGCGCGCTCAATAGGGTCAGCGCGGCAAACAGTAGCCCCTGGCCAGCCCAGGAGAAAGGCCACAGCCACTCGGCCAGCCCTACCAGCAGCGCCGCCATACCACACCAGAGCAGATAGCCGCTGGTGCCCAGCATTTCGGCTGCCAGCAGCAGCCCGCCAAGCGTCAGCCAGAACCAGTGGGGATGGGCAATCAGCTCCATCAGCATCACGGTGCCTGCTCCTGACGACGCTCTTTCAGCAGTTCACTGATGCCCGCTACCGAGCCGATCAGGCTGCTGGCATCAAGCGGCATCATCACGACTTTGCTGTTGCCGGCTTCGCCGATTTTCTGCAGCGCATCAGTATATTTCTGTGCCACAAAGTAGTTAATCGCCTGGATATTACCGGCGGCGATCGCGTCAGACACCATGCGCGTGGCGTTCGCTTCCGCCTCTGCCTGCCGCTCACGCGCCTCGGCCTGTAAAAAGGCAGAAGTGCGCTCACCCTCTGCTTTCAGGATCTGTGACTGCTTGTCACCTTCAGCACGCAGTATGGCAGCCTGACGTACGCCTTCAGCAGCCAGAATATCGGCGCGCTTGGTACGTTCAGCTTTCATTTGTGCATTCATGGCGGCAATCAGCTCCTGCGGTGGCCGCACATCACGGATCTCAATGCGGGTGATTTTTACGCCCCAGGGGTTCGTGGCTTCATCAACGATATGCAGCAGGCGGGTATTGATATTGTCACGCTGCGACAGCATCTCATCGAGCTCCATGCCGCCAAGGACCGTGCGAATATTAGTCATCGTGAGATTAATGATCGCCAGCTCCAGATTACTGACCTCATAGGCGGCACGCGCCGGATCCACAACCTGAATAAAACAGACAGCATCAATGGTGACGTTGGCGTTGTCTTTGGAGATGATCTCCTGTGAGGGGATATCGAGCACCTGCTCCATCATATTGATGCGGCGGCCCACGCGATCCATAAACGGCACCACCAGATTAAGGCCCGGCGACAGCGTACGGGTGTAGCGTCCGAAACGCTCTACCGTCCACTGATAGCCCTGCGGAACAATCTTGATACCGGCCCATACAATCACCAGCACCAGCACGATGAGAACAGGAATAGCGGTCAGCATATAACCTCCTGGCTGTCAGATAACCGGGCCGAGTCGCTTCGGCCCGTCTGCGTACCCGTCAGTAGAGCAGCGAATAGAGCTGGCGGCGATAGCGCGAGGCGAGGGCGTCGCCGGTGCCGAGCGCGGCCAGGATCTCCTGGAACATTTTACGCACTTCACCGTCACCGGCAGCGAGATCGCTTTTCAGAAAGCCCAGCAGCAGCTCCAGCGCCTCTTCATTACGGCCTACCTGATGCAGCTGTAATGCAAGTTTAGCAGCGAGGGCAGCGTTCTGCGGCTCGGCGTTCAGCTGCTCCTGCAGCAGCTGAATTTCAGGCGTATCCGCCGCCTGCTTCAACAGGTCGATCTGCGAAATCAGGCTTTGATAGCGCGTATCCTGATCCTGCAGCGGCACCACATCCAGCACCGCTTCAGCTTCATCACTGCGGTTCAGGGTGATCAGCACTTCTGCCAGCAGAAAGCCAATCTCACTGTTTTTATTACTCAGCTGCCAGGCATCTTTCAGCAGCGGCAGCGCTTCCAGCGGCTTGTTCTGCTGCATCAGCTCCATGGCCTGCTGCGCTTTCAGCTCCTCTTCGCGCGGCAAAACTTTTTCCAGCAGCGCGCGGATCGCCTCTTCCGGCTGCGGACCCTGAAAACCATCTACCGGCTGTCCGTTCTGGAACAGATAAACCGTGGGCAGCGAGCGCAGGCCGAACTGAGATGCCACCACTGGCTCATTGTCGCAGTCAAGCTTTGCCAGCAGGAACTGGCCGGCATACTCCTGTGCCAGACGCTCCAGCACCGGGGTCAGCTGCAGGCAGTGCTGACTGCGTTCAGACCAGAAATAGAACAGAACCGGCAGCTGCATGGATTGCTCCAGCGTCTGCTGCAGATTGGACTCATTGATATCGGTGATCAAAGCGTGTGACATGAAAAACGCTCCTGGCAGAAAGTGTTTAGAGAATATGGGGATAAAGTGGCCCGCTTCAAGCGCTGGCTGATGTTACCGCTCAGTTGCTGCGCAAAATGCGATCCAGCATCCAGCCTGGCAGCAGCCGTTTCAGAAAACTCATGCCCCAGGCTACCAGCGTCACCGGATAGCGCAGCCGCGGGTGACGGCTCTCCAGCGCATGGCGCAGTTTGGGTAAAATCGCCTCCGGCGGCAGGGTAAAGCGTGCGGCGATACCGGGATTCTGCACCGGCTTCTCCTGTTCACCCTGCTGCACGTTATCGGTGAAGCGCGTGGCGATAGGTCCCGGCTCTATCAGGCTGACGCGCACGCCGCTGGCGCGCACCTCCATACGCAGCGCATCGCTCCACGCTTCCAGCGCCCACTTACTGGCGGCATAGGCGCCACGCCCCGGGGTGGAGATCAGTCCCAGCACCGAGCTGGTATTGATAATGCGGCCGTCGCCGCTGTTCTGCAGCGCCGGCAGCAGCCGCATCGTCAGCTGATGGGTGCCAAACAGATTGGTGGAGAACTGCTTCTCAAGCTGCTGGCGGCTGACGCTGCTCAGCGGCCCGTACTGGCCAAATCCGCCATTATTAAATAGCCCGTGCAGGCAATGCCCGGTGAGTGCCAGCACCTGTTCTGCCGCGGCATCCACACTTGCGGCATCATCAAGGTCGAGCCGGATGCCGGTATACCCCAGTGCTGTCATCCGCGCGACATCTTCCGCACGGCGGCAGGCGGCAAGCACGTGATAGCCGCGCGCCTGCAAATCGCTGGCAGCTGCCAGCCCGATACCGCTGGAGCAGCCGGTGATCAAAACCGATTTTTGCATTTCTTTACCTGTAAAATCGCACGGCTCAGCGTGCGTCATGCTTAACTAGCGGAGCCAGCGCGTCAGCCATTATGCGGGCAATGAACGGCTGCGCATCCGGATTGGGATGAATACCATCCTGCTGCATCCACTCCGGCTTCAGATAGACCTGCTCCATAAAAAAGGGCACCAGCGGCAGGCTATACTCTTCCGCCAGACGCGGATAGATGGCGCTGAACGCGTCAGTGTATCGTCGTCCATAATTAGCGGGCAGCCGGATCTGCATCAGCAGCGGCTGCGCGTCAGCGGCTTTTACCGCACTGATAATCGCACGCAGATCCTGCGCGATAGCCTGCGGCGGAAAACCGCGTAAACCATCATTACCGCCCAGTTCGATTAACACCCAGCGCGGCTGATGCTGTTTTAATAGTGCAGGCAGCCGGGCCAGACCCTGCCCGGCGGTATCACCGCTGATGCTGGCGTTCACGACTTTTGGCTGCTGCTGCCAGCGCGTGCTGAGCAGGGCAGGCCAGGCGGCGCTGGCAGACATCCGATAGCCGGCGCTCAGGCTGTCGCCTAATACCATCAGGGTATCGGCCGCAGCAATGCGCGATACCAGCAGCAGCACCATACACAGGAAGGGATAATGCCAGCGGAAAACATTGTTGCGGTTCATCATCTTACTAAGTCCGTCGGTCAGGGTGAGCATCAGCTCTCAATCCTTACCGGAGTTGAGCTGGTTGTCAAACCAGCCGAGACGCTCGCGCTGATTGGCGAATCGGGATCGGGGAAGTCGACGCTGCTGGGGATCCTTGCCGGGCTAGATGATGGCAGCAGCGGCGAGGTACACCTTCTGGGGCAGCCGCTGCACCGCATGAACGAAGAGCAGCGCGCGGCGCTGCGCGCCCGTGAAGTCGGTTTTGTGTTTCAGTCATTTATGCTGGTGCCCACGCTGAACGCGCTGGAGAACGTACAGCTGCCGGCGCTGCTGCGCGGTGAAAGCGACCGCGACAGCCGTGCACAGGCCAGCGAACTGCTGGCACAGCTCGGCCTGAAAGCACGCCTGCATCATCTGCCGGCGCAGCTCTCAGGGGGCGAACAGCAGCGGGTGGCGCTGGCACGCGCGTTTAGCGGGCGTCCCGGCCTGCTGTTTGCGGATGAACCCACCGGTAATCTGGATCGTCAGACCGGAGAGCGCATTGCCGATTTACTGTTCTCGCTCAACCGTGATTACGCCACGACGCTGATCCTGGTTACTCACGATGAGCAGCTGGCAGCGCGCTGCGATCGGCGGCTGCGGCTGCGTGACGGCAAGCTGTGGGAGGAAGCATGATCTGGCGCTGGTTCTGGCGCGAATGGCGCTCGCCTTCGCTGCTGATCGTCTGGCTGGCGCTGACGCTGGCGGTGGCCTGCGTGCTGGCGCTGGGATCCATCAGCGATCGCATGGAGAAAGGACTCAGCCAGCAGAGCCGCGATTTTATGGCGGGCGATCGTACGCTGCGCAGCAGCCGGCCGGTGCCGGAAGCCTGGCTGACACAGGCGCGTGAGGAGGGGTTAGCGATCAGTCGTCAGCTCAGCTTCACCACCATGACCTTTGCGAAGGAGACGCCGCAGCTGGCAGATGTCAAAGCGGTGGATGACGCCTATCCGATGTTTGGTACGCTGCAGACTGAGCCCCCGGGCCTGCGTCCGGTTGCGGGCAGCGTGCTGGTCGCACCGCGTTTGCTGGCGCTGCTGGATCTGCGCGTCGGCGAGCCGATAGAGGTCGGCGACGCCACGCTGCGTATTGCCGGTACGGTAATTCAGGAGCCGGACAGCGGGTTTAATCCCTTCCAGACGGCGCCTCGTCTGTTAATGAACCTTGCCGATGTTGAGAAAACCGGTGCCATTCAGCCCGGCAGCCGCCTGAGCTGGCGCTATAAGTTTTCCGGCGATGCGGCCCCGCTGGCGCGCTACGATCGCTGGATTGAACCACGCCTTAAAGCGGGCGAACGCTGGATAAGTACGGAAAATTCAGAGGATGCGCTGGGCCGCTCCATGCAGCGTGCGCAGCAGTTTCTGCTGCTCTCAGCGTTGCTGACGCTGCTGCTGGCCATCGCGGCCGTGGCGGTAGCGATGAGCCACTACTGTCGCAGCCGTTACGATCTGGTGGCGGTGCTGAAAACGCTGGGGGCCACGCGGCGTGCGCTGCAGCGGCTGATTATCGGCCAGTGGCTGGCGGTGTTGCTGTTAGCGGGCATAACCGGCAGCGCGCTGGGGCAGGGGATCGAACTGCTGCTGCTTACTATGCTGAAGCCGGTGCTGCCTGCGTCACTGCCAGCCGCCAGCCTCTGGCCATGGTTCTGGGCGCTGGGCACCCTGTTTGTTATCTCCCTGCTGGTGGGGCTGCGTCCTTATCGTCTGCTGATGGCTACCCAGCCGCTGCGCGTACTGCGACGTGATGCGGTGGCGCGCGTCTGGCCGCTGCGCCTCTATCTGCCGGTAATGGCGCTGGTGGTGGTTGCATTGCTGGCACTGCTGCTGGGGGGGAGCAAAATGCTCTGGGCGCTGCTCACCGGCGTGCTGCTGCTGGCGCTGCTGCTCGCTGTGCTGGGCTGGGGTACGCTACTGCTGCTGCGCCGGCTGGTGGTGCGTAACCTGGCGCTGCGGCTGGCGATTAATCGTCTGCTGCGACAGCCGGCAATGACGCTGAGCCAGCTGGCCGCGTTCTCGCTCTCTTTTATGCTGCTGGCGCTGCTGCTGGTTATGCGCGGCGATCTGCTCGATCGCTGGCAGCAGCAGCTGCCGCCGGATGCGCCAAACTATTTTCTGCTGAATATTACGCAGGCGCAGGTGCCGCAGGTGCGCGATTTTTTGCAGCAGCATCAGATCAAACCGGAAACCTTTTATCCCGTGGTGCGCGCGCGTCTGGTTGAACTGAACGGCAAAGCGGCCGATCCCCGTCATGATAATGCGCTGAACCGCGAACTCAATCTGACCTGGCAGGCGCAGCGGCCGGATCATAACCCGCTGCTGGCCGGCAGCTGGCCCCCGCGGGCAGGGGAAGTTTCGATTGAAGCGGAGCTGGCGCAGCGACTGGGCGTTAAGCCAGGTGATATGCTGACTTTCAGCGGTGATACCCAGCAGTTCAGCGCACGCATCAGCAGTCTGCGTAAGGTGGACTGGGAGAGTCTGCGGCCCAACTTCTTCTTTATCTTTCCACCCGGTGCGCTGGATCAGCAGCCGCAGACCTGGCTGACCAGCTTTCGCATAGCGAACAACCCGGCGCTGCTGGCGCAGCTGAACCGGACGTTTCCGACGCTGAGCCTGCTCGATATTGGCAGCATCATGAAACAGATTGGCCAGGTGCTGGCGCAGGTGAGCCAGGCGCTGGAAATCATGGTGGTGCTGGTGACGCTATGTGGTGTCCTGCTGCTGCTGGCGCAGATCCAGATTGGCATGCGTCAGCGCCGTCAGGAGCTGGTGGTCTATCGCACGCTGGGGGCGAGCAGGCGGCTGCTGCGCGGCACGCTGTGGTGTGAGTTTGCTCTGCTTGGGGTGGTCTCCGGAATAGCGGCTGCGCTAGGTGCAGAGGCCGCGCTATGGGCGCTGCAGCGTAAAATCTTTGATTTTCCCTGGCAGCCCGACTGGACGCTGTGGTTTGCGCTACCGCTGTGCGGAGCGCTTCTGCTGTCGCTGTGCGGCGGCTGGCTGGGGGTGCAACTGCTGAAAGGAAAAGCGCTGTTCCGGCGCTTTGACGCGGCATAACCGGGGGCCCTCAGGCTGAGGGACCCCGTCAGCAAATCAGAGCTTCGCCTGCGCCCAGGCGAGGCCCGAGGCATATTCCGGCGGCAGCAGCGGCTGCAGCGCGTGCAGGGCAGCGGCAAGACGTGACGGCTCGCTGTCGGTGAGGTTCAGGTGTCCCACCTTGCGGCCGGGGCGTACCGCTTTGCCATACCAGTGCAGGTGCACCAGCGGCTGCGTCAGCCAGGCATGATTTACGTCGCTGCCGATCAGGTTCACCATCACCGAGGGTGCAAATACCGCCGGCAGCGGCAGCGGCAGGCCGAGGATGGCGCGCAGATGCAGCTCAAACTGGCTGATGGACGCGCCGTTCTGCGTCCAGTGGCCGCTGTTGTGGACGCGCGGCGCCAGCTCATTAATCAGCAGCCCCTGCGGCGTGATAAAGCACTCCATCGCCATGACGCCCACGTAATCCAGCGCCTGCATAATGGCGCTGAGCATGGTTTCCGCCTGCTGCTGCTGCGTGGCGTCAGCCTGCGGAAACGCCACACTGGTGCGCAGAATGCCCTCTTCGTGCAGGTTATGCGTCAGCGGGTAGAACACCATGCTGCCATCCTGACCGCGCGCGCCTACCAGCGATACTTCACCGCTGAAATGAATGCCCTGTTCGACAATGCATTCGCCGTAGCACTCAGCGGGTAAGGTCGCTGTTTCACCCGCCCGCAGCCGCCACTGGCCGCGGCCGTCATAACCGCCGGTGCGGCGTTTGACAATCGCCAGTTCGCCCAGCTTCTCAAACACCGCCGGCCACTCATCAGGCGCGGCCAGCAGCTGCCACGGTGCGGTAGCCAGACCAAGCTCATCCAGCAGCTGCTTCTGCGTCAGACGATCGGCAAGACGCGGGAAGATATCGCGATTCACAAACGCGGGGTGGCGGGCAAGCTCGCGCGTCAGGGCGGTTTCCGGCCAGCGTTCAATCTCGGCGGTGATCACGCTCTCTGCAATGGGCAACGAGGCGGGCTCCGCATCCAGTCCCACCGGGTAGACCGCAATACCCAGCGGCTCAGCCGCCTGGCGCAGCATACGGCCCAGCTGACCGTTACCCAGTACGCATACCGGCTTCATGACTGACTCCGCGGATCCGGATTCTCCAGCACCTCATCGGTCTGCGCCTGGCGCCACGCGCTAAGACGCGACGCCAGTGCCGCATCGTGGGTGGCCAGGATCTGTGCGGCCAGCAGCGCCGCGTTGGCTGCGCCCGCTTTACCAATGGCCAGCGTCCCCACCGGAATGCCGCGCGGCATCTGAACAATCGAGTAGAGGCTGTCAACACCGCTCAGCGCGGCGCTCTGCACCGGTACGCCCAGCACCGGCACCAGCGTTTTTGCTGCGATCATGCCGGGCAGATGCGCAGCACCGCCGGCGCCCGCAATGATCACCTGGTAGCCCTGTGCGGCGGCACCTTCAGCAAAACTGAACAGCTTGTCCGGGGTGCGGTGGGCAGAAACCACCTCCACGTGAAAGGGAACGTCCAGGCTGTTGAGAATTTCCTCGGCGAACTGCATGGTAGCCCAGTCACTTCTGGAACCCATGACGATGGCGATACGGGCCGGGGCGGCGGTGGATGACATGCGGTCAACTCCTGTGAATAGACAGACGAACCTGGCCGGTGAGGCAGGTAAGAAGGGCACAGAGAATAGCATGAGATAGCAGCAAGGAAAACGGTTGCGCGGCCAGAAAACGGGCAATTGCACCCGCGCAATCAGAAGGGGAAAGCGATCAGTTTTACGCCGCTGGCGTCAAGCTGGATCATGGAACCTGCATCGTGCCACGCCCCAAGGACAGCGCGCTGCGCGGGAAGGCCATTCAGAGAGAGCGTATGAATTTCCGGCCGGTGCGTATGGCCGTGGATCAGCAGCGGGGCCTGCTGGCGCTGCATGGCTGCCGCCACCGCCTGCGGGTTCACATCCATAATGGACTGCGATTTATGCTGGTTCGCCTGCTGGCTGCCGGCGCGCATTCTGGCCGCGATGCGCAACCGCAGACGCAGTGGCAGCGCCAGAAACAGCCGCTGCAGCCAGCGCTGGTGCACCTTTGCGCGAAAACGCTGATAGCCAGCATCGTCGGTGCAGAGCGTGTCGCCGTGCATAATCAGCACGCGCTGACCATACAGCTCCAGCACCTGCTCCTCTGGCAATAGCGTCATGCCGCTGGCCTGGGCAAAGCGTTTGCCCAGCAGAAAATCGCGGTTGCCGTGAATAAAAAACACCGGCACCGGCAGCGCGTGCAGGGCAGCGGCGATCTGCTGATGCAGCGGATTGGGATCGTCATCGCCAATCCAGGCTTCAAACAGATCGCCCAGGATGTAAAGCGCCTCGCACTCACGCGCTTCACCCTGCAAAAAATGCAGAAAACCGGCAGTAATTGCCGGTTCTTCCTGACACAGATGCAGATCTGCGATAAACAGCGTGCGCGACATTACTCGCTGACGGTCACTTTCTGGATGACAACGTCTTCGGTCGGCACGTCCTGATGCATACCGCTGCGGCCGGTTTTCACCGCTTTGATCTTCTCAACCACGTCCATGCCTTCAACCACTTCAGCAAACACGCAGTAGCCCCAGCCCTGCAGGCTTTCGTCACGGAAGTTCAGGAAGTCGTTGTCAGCAACGTTGATGAAGAACTGTGCGGTTGCCGAGTGCGGTGCCTGGGTACGCGCCATCGCCAGCGTGCCTTTGGTGTTTTTCAGGCCGTTGTTCGCTTCGTTGCGGATTTCAGCTTTAGTGGCTTTCTGCTTCATGCCCGGTTCGAAACCGCCGCCCTGAACCATAAAGCCATTGATGACACGGTGGAAAATAGTGTTGTCATAAAAACCTTCACGGCAGTAGTCCAGGAAGTTCTGTACGGTGGCCGGCGCTTTATCATCAAAGGTTTTGATTACGATATCGCCATGGTTCGTCTGGAAAGTGACCATTATATTCGTCCTGTGGAGGTTGTATTCAGTATCAGTTGCCGCGTTCGCATGCGGACGGGCATTTTGTCGACGCCTCTTATATCATAATTTCCTGGAACGCGTCAGCAAGGCAACGGCATCTGGTATCTCAGCGATGCACAAGTCAGAAAAATACGGCACAATATCAGGCTACCAAAGAAGGCGTCTCCCGCACACGATAAAAACGGAACCGTTCAATGCTAAAGATCTATAACACCCTGAGTCGACAGAAAGAGGAATTTAAACCTATTCATGCTGGTGAAATCGGCATGTACGTGTGTGGTATTACGGTTTACGACCTCTGTCATATCGGCCACGGGCGTACGTTTGTGGCATTTGACGTGGTGGCGCGCTACCTGCGCTATATTGGCTATCAGCTGAAGTATGTGCGTAATATCACTGATATTGATGACAAAATTATTCGCCGCGCTAACGAAAATGGCGAAACCATTGAGACGCTGACCAACCGCATGATTGCGGAGATGCACCAGGATTTTGCGGCACTGGGCATTCTGCCACCGGATCTGGAACCGCGTGCCACACGCCATATCGCGGAAATTATCGAGCTGGTGCAGCGGCTGATTGAGCGCGGTCACGCCTATGTGGCGGACAACGGCGATGTGATGTTTGACGTGCTGAGCGATACCGATTATGGCGCGCTGTCGCGTCAGGATCTGGAGCAGCTGCAGGCGGGCGCCCGTGTGGAAGTGGCAGACGTAAAACGCAACCCGATGGATTTCGTGCTGTGGAAGATGTCCAAAACCGATGAGCCATCGTGGGAATCGCCGTGGGGCAACGGCCGCCCTGGCTGGCACATTGAGTGCTCTGCCATGAACTGCAGGCAGCTTGGCAGCCACTTTGATATTCACGGCGGCGGCTCTGACCTGATGTTTCCGCATCACGAAAATGAAGTGGCGCAGTCCACCTGCGCGCACGACGGTCCCTATGTCAATTACTGGATGCACTCCGGGATGGTGATGGTTGACCGTGAGAAGATGTCAAAATCACTCGGCAACTTCTTCACCGTGCGCGATGTGCTGCAGCACTACGATGCTGAAACGGTACGTTACTTCCTGATGTCGGGGCACTATCGTAGCCAGCTTAACTACGGCGAAGATAACCTTAACCAGGCACGCGCGGCGCTGGAGCGTCTTTACACCGCGCTGCGGCATACCGATACCGGCGCAGCGCCTGCCGGTGGCGAAGCGTTTGAAGCGCGTTTCCGGGCGGCGATGGATGATGACTTCAACACGCCGGAAGCCTATTCGGTACTGTTTGATATGGCGCGCGACGTGAACCGTCTGAAGAGCGAAGATAAAGCGGCGGCTGACGGCCTGGCGGCCAGACTGCGCGAGCTGGCGAATGTGCTGGGGATCCTGCAGCAGGATCCGGAGCTGTTCCTGCAGAGCGGAGCGCAGACGAATAATGACGAAGTGGCAGAGATTGAGCAGCTGATCAAAATGCGCAACGATGCGCGTCAGGCGAAAGACTGGGCGCAGGCGGATGTGGCGCGTGACCGGCTCAACGCGCTCGGCATTGTGCTGGAAGATGGTCCGCAGGGCACCACCTGGCGGCGCAAATAAGAAAAAAGGGCGAACCCGGGTTCGCCCTTTTTGTTATGCAACAACCGTGATGCGCTGACCGGCAAACTCTACCGTCTGTCCGGCGACGATTTTACAGCGCTTGCGCGTTTCAATTGCCCCGTTTACGCGTACTTCACCTTCATCAATCACCGCTTTGGCCTGCGCGCCGCTCTCTACCCAGCCTTCCAGCTTCAGCAGATCGCACAGATCAACGTGCTGATGTTTACCCAGTGAGAAACTCGCCATTATGCTTCCTCCACGTCGTGATACGCTTCGCACGCCAGCAGCGTGTTTTCAATTAAAGTCGCTACCGTCATCGGCCCGACCCCGCCCGGTACTGGCGTAATGTAAGAGGCCCGCTCAGCGGCAGCGGCAAAATCAACGTCGCCTACCACTTTGCCGCTCTCCAGCCGGTTGATGCCGACATCAATCACCACTGCGCCTGGTTTGATCCAGTCACCCGGAATAAAACCGGGCTTGCCCACGGCCACGACCAGCAGATCGGCATGCTCCACGTGATGGCGCAGATCGCGGGTGAAGCGGTGAGTAACGGTTGTGGTACAGCCCGCCAGCAGCAGCTCCATGCTCATCGGGCGGCCAACGATGTTAGACGCCCCGACCACGACCGCGTTCAGGCCATAGGTATCGATGTTATAGCGCTCCAGCAGCGTGACGATACCGCGCGGCGTGCAGGGACGCAGCTTTGGCGCGCGCTGGCAGAGACGACCTACGTTATAGGGATGGAAACCATCCACATCTTTATCCGGCGTGATGCGCTCCAGCACCTTGACGTTGTCGATCCCGGCCGGCAGCGGCAGCTGCACCAGAATGCCGTCAATGGTCGGGTCACTGTTTAGCTCATCAATCAGCGCCAGCAGCTCGCTTTCACCGGTAGAGTCGGGCAGGTTGTAAGCACGGGAGACAAAGCCCACCTCTTCGCAGGCGCGACGTTTATGGGTGACGTAGATCTGCGAAGCAGGGTTTTCGCCTACCAGAATCACGGCCAGACCCGGCGCACGTTTACCCGCTGCCAGGCGCTGCTGCACTTTTTCCGCAACTTCGCTACGCACCTGCTGCGCAATCGTTTTACCGTCAATAATTTTTGCTGCCATCAGAGAGGAAATCCATCTGTAGAGAGTTAAATCGGGGATGGTGCCTATTCTGGCAGAAGCGTGGGCGGCTGTCAGTCACAGTTTCAGCAGCGCACGCGCTTTCCGGCTTTTTTCGTGGTGACGCGTGCCAGCCTGCATGCGTATGATATCTGCAGGACACTCTGGGAACGATGCAATGATCTGGATAATGCTTGCCACTCTGGCGGTAGTGTTTGTCGCTGGGTTTCAGCTGCTCACCGCCGGCTCACGTCACGCCGCCCAGCGGCTCAGTAAACGGCTGCAGCTGCCGTCGGTGCAGGTGGAATCCATGCTCTCTATGATGGGTAAAGAGGCGGCAAAAGAGTTTACCGACTACCTCAGCCGCGATAACGAAACGCATCTGCATAATGGCGCAGCGGTACTGCTGATCTGGCAGGTACTGATTGTTGACGGCAGCGAAGAGAACAGCCAGCGCTGGCATGCGATCCTCAGCCGCGCCGGTTTCCCGGCACTCATCAGCCGCCAGCAGCTGCTGCTCGCGCTGGGCTTTCTGCGCCAGCTGGAGCCGGACAGCCAGGAGCTGCATGCGCGGCGTGAACAATTTAATGCACGTTTTACGCCGCAAGGGGTTGAGCTGGAAGGGGAATCCACCGGCACCAGTAATCTCGTGTCGCTCAGCGAATGGCGCAGGCGTCATTGACGCAAATTGGTTATTCCCGCAGCACTCCGCTGCACAGAAACGGCAAAAACGTTGACGTACCCGCTTCCCGACGTATAATCCGACCCAACTCCTCAGCGCCCTTAGCTCAGCTGGATAGAGCACCGGCCTTCTAAGCCGTAGGTCACAGGTTCGAATCCTGTAGGGCGCGCCAAGTCAAATCAAGCCGTTACGTCACTTCGCCAGCTTTCAGATTTTCAGTATGGGACAGATTTGGGACACGACTGCCAACAATCGCGTCAATTTGCCTCGCATGCTCTGTTAAATGGTCAGGCGCCAGGTGCGCATATCGCTATACCCTTTTTGTACTTTCCCATCCGCCCGGCCATTCTCATGCCCGATATCCACTGCCTTTTTGCAACAGGCAAACCGGGCCTGATAGCCGCTATCCGGCGCTTTCCGCCCCAATCCTGAGTCAGCAGGCTGATGCGCTTTTGCCAGCGGCCTTTAATCGTCAGCCGGAGCAGCCGCCATAAAAAAACCGCCCGCAGGCGGTTTTTAGTCAGCTCAGCGCATAGCGCTACTCGCGCGTTTTGCCCTCTTCAATAAACTCTTCATCAATCTCTTCGGCGTTGTCGCGGTTATCGCGACCGGAGAGGAGATTCCAGCAGGCGATGAACAGAGCGGCAATCAGCGGGCCAATCACAAAGCCGTTGATGCCGTAGATTTCCATGCCGCCCAGCGTGGCGATCAGGATCATATAGTCCGGCATCTTGGTGTCTTTGCCCACCAGCAGCGGGCGGAGAATATTATCTACCAGGCCGACAATCACCACAAAGAAGCCGACCAGGAACAGACCTTTCCACAGCGCGCCGGTGGCAAAGAAAAAGATTGCTGCCGGCACCCAGACGATGGCGGATCCGACCGCCGGGATAAGGGACAGGAATGCCATCAGTGCGCCCCACAGCAGGCTGCCGTCGATGTCCGTGATCCAGAAAGCAAAGCCGCCCAGTACACCCTGAACAATTGCCACCACCACGGTCCCTTTCACCGTCGCGCGCGACACCGCAGCAAACTTCATCAGCAGATGATGCTTCACATAGGTGGAGAGCGGCAGCGCTTCGAGGATCAGGCCCACCAGCCAGGCGCCATCTTTCAGCAGGAAGAACAGTAAATAGAGCATCACGCCAAAGCTCACGGTAAAGGTAAACGTGCCTTTACCAATCAGCAGCACGCTGCCCGCCATATACTGACCGCCTTTCAGCGCGAACTCAGAGAGCTTTTGCTGAATCTGGGTAGAGTTGTTGAGATCGTGGTCGGCCAGATAGCGCTGCGCCCAGCCCGGCAGGTGCTGCAGCAGCTCAGCAAACACCGTCGGGAACTGCGCTGAATTATTCTGCAGCTTGACGTAAACGGTATTGATCTCCACGACCAGCGATGAGGTGATGATCGCCAGCGGCGTAAACACAATCAGACAGATAATCAGCAGCGTGACAAAAGAGGCGAGCCCGTTACGATCGCCCATTTTGTGCCGCAGCAGCACTTTTAGCGGAGCAAAAATCACCGCCAGGATAGCCGCCCAGAGAATGGCAGAGAAATAAGGTGACAGCACATCAAAAAAGGCGATGGTGACAATCGCCAGGATAAGAATAAAGAAACCGATATTTAAGCCTTTAACACGCATTCCATAGTCTCGCAAATAAACGTAGCGAAAGAACTATAGAACGGCTGGCGCAGAATGTAATCTGTTTCACATGATTGAATGCAGTAACGGATAAAAATCTGTCCTGAGCCTGCGCTAAACCGGAGAACCCTATGCTGGAACTGCGACCTAACTGTGAGTGGTGCGATGCGGATTTACCGCCGGAAAGCACGGAGGCACGTATCTGCTCATTTGAATGCACATTCTGCGCAACCTGCGCTGAGCATGTTCTGCTGCAGCGCTGTCCGAACTGCAGCGGTGAACTGGTCCGCCGCCCGATACGGCCTGCCGCAGCGCTGGCGCGGCATCCGGCTTCTCAGCTGCGGCACATCCGGCAGCCGTAATTCTGGCGCGCGTTATCAGCCAGCAAACAGATAATTAATTATGCTGCTTATAATTTTACTGTGGGTGAAATCAGAGGGATGACAGGGCAGTTATTTTCCTGATCTCAGGCTAAAAAGGCCATTATTTTAATTTAATGTTTTCTCTGAGTTTTTAATTCTAATGCAGGCGTGAGGTCAGAGCACCGACCTTATTTAATAACACCGTTAACTGGCGAGCCAGCGTTAAGTAATATTCTTAAATTCGGTTAATTTTATTTATTATTTTAGTGATGAAGTGATATTCTGCGCGCGCAATGCTGGTGATGTGGCGTTGTGTGCTTCAGTTTTACCCTCTGATTTGCAGGGTTTCCCTGTTTCTGAATAGTGAAACATTTTTATTTACCCGATCCCTGTGGTCGGGTTTTTTTATGTTTTTTTCTTTTATTGCTGCAGTGATGAAGAGCATGATGAAAAAAATAAAATGCCGATCGCTATTTCTCTTATGAGATGCAGCACACAGTTTCCTTGCCAGGTCAGGCGAAAGCCCTGGCGGCTCCCCACGGGAATGTCCATAAAAACCAGCCCGCACCCGGCCGGGAAGGGGATCACCGCGGACCGGATCGTAAGGACATTATTACAGTGACCGTTTTGCCTGGCAGGTACGTGAGTTCCGGGCCTTCATCGACAATAATTATGTGCTGGCAGCAGCAACCGGCATTATCACCGCCATCTTACTCTGCGGCGCGTTCAGGTAATCTCCCTCCGGAATGCACCATAACTCCCGTTCCGTTTCAGTTTTCATCCTTTGCCAGGCTATTCTGTGAGCTATCGCTAATACGCATATGCTAAGGAGCAGTGATGGCCGCAGTTAAAATGGTAGCAGTGGATATGGACGGCACCTTTCTGGATGACCGCAAGCAGTATGACCGGCCGCGCTTTATGGCCTGTTACCAAATGATGAAACAGCGTGGTATCCGGTTTGTCGTCGCCAGCGGCAATCAGTACTACCAGCTGAAATCCTTTTTTCCGGACATTGCCCATGAGATCGCGTTCGTCGCAGAGAATGGTGCGTGGATCCTTGACGGTGAAGAGGAACTTTTCTGCGGTGCGTTTAGCCCTGATGCAGTGCACGCCGTGCTGGATACGCTGCAGCAGGGTAACTATCCCGGCCTGCGTTTTCTTATCTGTGGTCGCAACAGCGCCTACTACTTTGCCGGTGCGGACGCGCAGTGGCTGCAGAAGATGCAGCATTACTGTCACCGCCTGCGGCCCATTGAGACGCTGGATGAGATTGCCGGTGACCGGCTGTTCAAATTTGCCCTGAACCTCTCTGATGAGTATGTACCGGTTCTGATGGCAGACATTGAGCGACTGCATCAGGGATCGGCTGCGGCCACCTCCAGCGGCCACGGTTCAGTGGATTTGATTGTGCCGGGACTCCACAAAGCCAACGGACTGCGTCTGCTGCAGCAGCGCTGGGGGATTGAGAGCAGTGAGGTGCTGGCATTCGGCGACGGCGGCAACGACCTGGAAATGCTGGCGCAGTCAGGATTCAGCTTTGCCATGCAGAACGCGCCGGAGCGGGTCAAAGCCGCGGCGCGCTATGGCGCCGCGGATAATAATCATGCTGGCGTACTGCAGGTCATAGAGCAGATGCTGGCGGGCGACGGCCCGTTCGCCTGAGCAGAGCGCGCGGGCAGGATTAAAGAACGCGCCACGCCTGAACAAGCATGTCGGTCAGCTGCGTACTGTCATAGGTTACCCAGCTGTTTTTACTGTTAGCGCGTGCGACAATCCAGTCCACCTCTGTGGCAGAGAGCGCGGGTCCCTCCTGCCAGAACGGGACAATAGCGTGTTGCTGCAGCCAGGCCTTCAGTGCCAGCGGGGCAGGGGCGGACGCCCCGGGCATCAGCTGCGCGGCAAACGTGGCCATCAGATGCTGCTGCTCAGGGTGATCGCTCTCTGCCAGCAGCTCCAGAAACGGAAACAGCAGGCGGCCGCAGGCTTCACCATGGTGAATCGCTTTGATTGCCCCCAGCTCGCCAGCGATGCCATGGATTACTCCCAGCCCGGCGCTGCTCAGGCAGAGGCCACCCAGCCATGACGCCATCATAATGGCCTCGCGCGCCTCATCTCCCTGCTGGTCAGCACGGTTCAGGTGCGGCCAGGCCTGGAAAAAGAGTCGCAGCCCGCTGAGCGCCATCTGCTGAGTAAAAAAGTTACCTTTTTTTGACAGGTAGGCTTCGAACAGATGGGTAAAAGCGTCAATAGCGCAGGTGGCAAGGATCTTATCAGGCGTGCCGCGCAGCAGATCAGGATCAAGAATCGCGACAGGAGGAACAAAGTTCGGATGGCGCAGCGACGCTTTGATTTTGATCTGCTGCTGATCGGTGACAACAGCGTTCTGCGTGACTTCGCTGCCGGTGCCGGCAGTAGTCGGGATAGCAATCAGTGGCAGCGTATCACCCTGCACCGGTGTATCACCCACTTTCTCCAGATAGCGCGCCGTCGGCAAAGGATGTTGCACCATGGCGCAGAACGCTTTGGCCGCATCCAGAACGCTGCCACCGCCAATCGCCACCACCCGCGCAACCCGCCCGCGCCAGCGCGCGACCCAGACGTCAATCTCTTCCGGAGAGGCTTCGTGACTGACTATTTCATAGTCCTGAATAGCGTGTTGCAGCTCACCCTCCAGCTGACGCCACGTCTCGCTAGCGAGAAATGAGCGGCCGCAGAACAGCAGCGCAGGCTGCGGATCCTCAGCCAGTAACGGCAGCAGACGGTGAATACTGCCGCGTCCGCACAGTGTTTGCTGGTTACTGTAAAGCGCAATCAGGTTCTCACTCACCTGTCTATCCTTTCAGATTGATTTCAGGCAGCCAGTGTAGCGAAAGCGCTGCAGACGCCGATATAAAGGCCGTTAGCTGAATGAGCAAAAGTTGATCGCCTTCGCAAAAACGAAATTCTGCCCGCTACTCTGATGTTACCAGCCTGATGTTACCCTTAACATGATACCGGTAACAGTATGACGCATTTTGCAACATCCGGCCGCATCTGGCCGATCCGATAGAACAACGCAACCCGCTGGCAACTGACGCCGCGCGTAAAAAAGTGGAGAAAAACCATGCCATTACTCTATGTGGCGATTGGCGTAGCGCTGCTGCTGCTGCTGATGATTCGCTTCAAACTTAACGGCTTTATCGCGCTGATTCTGGTGGCGCTGGCAGTGGGCATGATGCAGGGCATGCCGGTTAATAAAGTGATCGGCTCGATTAAAACCGGCGTGGGCGGAACGCTTGGCAGCCTGGCGCTGATTATGGGCTTTGGTGCCATGCTGGGTAAACTGCTGGCTGACTGTGGTGGCGCACAGCGTATTGCTACTACGCTGATTAAAAAATTTGGTGAGAAACATATCCAGTGGGCGCTGGTACTGACCGGTTTTACCGTCGGCTTTGCGCTGTTTTATGAGGTGGGTTTTGTGCTGATGCTGCCGCTGGTATTCAGCATCGCCGCATCAGCGCGCGTGCCGCTGCTTTACGTCGGTGTTCCCATGGCAGCAGCGCTATCAGTAACGCACGGTTTTCTGCCGCCGCATCCGGGCCCGACCGCAATCGCTACGCTATTTAACGCTGATATGGGCAAAACGCTGCTTTACGGCACGCTGCTGGGGATCCCTACCGTGATTCTGGCTGGCCCGGTGTATGCGCGTTTTCTGAAAGGCATCGATAAGCCGATTCCGGAAGGGCTGTGGAATCCAAAAACCTTTACAGAAGCAGAGATGCCAGGATTTGGCGTCAGCGTCTGGACTGCGCTGGTGCCGGTGATCCTGATGGCATTACGTGCGGTGGCTGAGATGCTGCTGCCGAAAGGACACGTGCTGCTGCCGTACGCAGAGTTCTTTGGCGACCCGATTATGGCAACGCTGATTGCTGTACTGATCGCTATTTTTACCTTTGGTCTGAATCGCGGACGCAGCATGGATGAGGTGATGGGCACGATCACCGACTCCATCAAGATCATTGCAATGATGCTGCTGATTATTGGCGGTGGCGGGGCGTTTAAACAGGTGCTGGTGGACAGCGGCGTGGACAAATATATCGCGGGCATGATGCATGCGACCAACCTGTCGCCGATTTTTATGGCCTGGTCGATTGCGGCGATCCTGCGTATTGCGCTGGGGTCAGCCACGGTTGCCGCGATTACGGCTGGCGGGATTGTTGCACCGCTGATCGTGACCAGTGGGGCCAGCCCTGAGCTTATGGTGATAGCGGTAGGCTCCGGCAGCGTGATTTTCTCGCACGTTAACGATCCGGGCTTCTGGCTGTTTAAAGAGTACTTTAATCTCACCATCGGTGAGACTATCCGATCGTGGTCAGCGCTGGAGACGATTATTTCCGTATGCGGTCTGGCAGGCTGTCTGCTGTTGTCTGCTGCGCTGTAATGCTTATAACGGGCCACAGAATTGTGGCCCGACAGCCTTAATGTGGCTGCTCAAAACCCGCTTTCACCATCTGCTCGCGCAGTGCGCGGGTAATTTCACGATTGCCCCCCGTTACCGGGTAGATGACATTATTCACCACATCATCCAGATAGTGCTCATCAAACTCCTGCATGGTCAGCTGTGTACCGCCTTCATCGTTAATAGCGATACTCCCTTTAATATGGCTGCCGACATCTTTAGCCTTCAGGCTATAACGTCCCATGCTGGTATTAATCGTGCTCATAATTTCTCCTCGTTTCGCTAACAGAGATAACCATTGAGGCCCGTTGCAGGCGCTTTAAGTTTAGCCTGTCGTTATCCGTAAAGAGCGCCAGCAGGGCCAGTTAATGACTGAGCTGCGACCCTGCTCGCAGAAATACCATGGGCTTATTTTCCTGACGGGTAAGCGAAACGCACGCCGGCAGCGCACGGTGAGTTCAGAATATTCAGCTATACTCAGCAGCGGATGCATAAATTTTCAAATTGAAGGAGCGAATAATGAAAATATTTCTGTGGATTATTGCGATTGTCTTTATTGTCGGGCTGTTGACTATTACGGGTGTATTCAAGCTGATTTTCTGACGTGTTCAGGCACCTGCGGGTGCCTGAAATTATTATCGCGCATAGCGTACAATGGGCTGCCGACCTGTCATTTCAGGCGGTTTAATATCTGCACTACTCAGCGGCTTCCTGCATACTGCACAGCGCGCGCCGTGATGACCTGCTGGCTCTGAAGTCTCACTCTGCTGGCACGTATAGTAGAACTTTTTACTGCCGCACTGGCTGCAACAAATCGTCACCCTTCCTCTCCCTGTTCCCTCGCAGAAAACAAGAAATATCTCAATCAGAGCCCGGGTTCAAATGATTAATTATGTTTATATGTATAACAATGCGGCAAATTTAATCTACTCCATGATAAATAAGGATTTTTTTCGTTTGGCTAATTGCTAAAAGTGCACTTTCTGTCACAGAAACCCTTTTTCTGTTTTGTTTAGCCAGGGTTTTAGCCATTGCGACGCTGAAAGGTACAATACGCCTCTTGCGTGTATGTCATTTCAGACTATATCTGAAAAGCGTTACCACTCTTTTTGGTAACTTCAGACGTAAAAACGCAGCAATCAGTTTTGCAGAGCAACTTACAGATGTTCTGCTTGCCATTACATTACGCAATAACAGGGTTTTATCTGTGAATCGACACGTTTTAGCAGCCATATCGGGCTGCGTGTTGACCATACTGGTCTCATTTTCTGCTTCAGCCGCTACGGCAGGCGCCGCGCTTAAAGCGGGATGGAATAGTTTCAGCGACAATGTTGCGCAGACCTGGTCTGCGCCACAGCATTATGATCTCTATGTACCGGCTATTACCTGGCACAACCGCTGGACATATGATGATGAGCACATCAAAAAGTATAACGAACGGCCGTGGGGCGCAGGGGGCGGCGTCTCGCGCTGGGATGACAAGGGCAACTGGAACGGGCTGTATGTCATGGCGTTTAAAGACTCCTTCAACAAGTGGGAACCTATTGCCGGCTATGGCTGGGAAGCGACGTGGCGTCCGCTGCAGGATCAGCATTTTCATCTGGGAGCGGGCTATACCGCTGGCTTTACTGCACGTGACAACTGGAAATATATTCCGGTACCGCTGGTACTGCCGCTGGCTTCCATAGGCTATGGGCCTGCTACCTTTCAAATGACTTACATTCCCGGTACTTATAATAATGGCAACGTCTATTTTGCCTGGCTCAGATTCCAGTTTTAAGCGAGCAGGTAAGTGCAAAAGTGTGATGCAGGAACAAAAATCCGATATTTATCACTTTTTCATCAATTCGGACTGGACAAATGCCACTGCAATTGCTGTACTAGATGACGACACAGTTTAGTGTCCATTTTTCATGTAAAGGTAATATAGATGTCCAAGATCAAAGGTAACGTTAAGTGGTTTAATGAGTCCAAAGGATTCGGTTTCATTACTCCAGAAGATGGCAGCAAAGATGTATTCGTACACTTCTCTGCTATCCAGAGCAACGGCTTCAAAACTCTGGCTGAAGGTCAGCGTGTAGAGTTTGAAATCACCGACGGCGCTAAAGGCCCATCTGCTGCTAACGTTACCGCTCTGTAAGTTAACAGTCAGAATTTTAAAAACCCGCCTGATGGCGGGTTTTTTTTATCCATTTTTCAGTTCTGCCACCAGGTGATCAGCCAGGCAGCAACCACTACTGCAGTAAAAGCCAGTGCCAGCATCTCTTCCGAAGAACGTGGGATCCAGTTTTTCATTTTACTCGCCTCAGATGTGATTTTCTTCAGCATGCCAAAGCAAGATTAAGTCAGCCTTAAGCCCGGATGACAGAAATAGGGCATCGCTGCTTTTTGCTGGCTGTTTCACAAACCGGGGATGCAACAGAGTTTTAACCACTACCGCTTGCAGCTTTTCCTGTTCACAGGCTATATAACCACAGCCCAATACAAGGAGGAGCACGATGCATATACGAAAAGCGCGGCCTGATGACTGTTTCGCCCTGAGCGCGCTGCTGGCTGAGCTTGGCTATAGCGGCACTGAGCACGTTATTGAAGCGCGTCTGGCGCAGCTTTGTACTCATCCGGATGAGATCCTGCTGGTGGCGGAGCACGGGGCGCAGGTGCTGGGATTTTTGTCGCTGCATTTTATCCCGCAGCTGGCGCTGGCAGGGGATTTCGCCCGTATCAGCTATTTTTGCATTGCGGAAGGTGAACGCAGTAAAGGCAGCGGCCAGCAGCTGCTGTCCCACGCTGAGCAGCTGGCGCGGCAGCGAGGCTGCGATCGTATGGAGGTGCACTGTCACGCTTCGCGGCTTAAGGCCAATCAGTTTTACGCACGTGAAGGCTATGTGGAGTCACCGCGCTATCATATAAAAGATCTCTGTTAGCACAGCGGTACCGGAGGAGAAAAAATGAGAGCGGCAATGGGGCAGTTCGCCGTCAGTAGCGAGTGGCAGGAGAATATCGTTACCTGTCGCGATCTGATGCAGCGTGCGCGGGCAGGGGGGGCCGATTTGCTGGTCCTGCCGGAAGCGGTGCTGATGCAGGACAGGGATCATCCCGATCGTATTCTGCAGGCGGCACAGCCGCTTGATGGCCCGTTTGTCAGCGCGCTGCTGGCTGAAAGTGCAGAGAACAGCCTCACGACTATTATGAGCGTGCACGTGCCGGCTGCAGCAGGAAAAACGCAAAACATGCTGATTGCATTGCGTAGTGGCAGGATCATTGCCCGGTACGCCAAGCTGCATCTCTATGACGCCTTTGCGATGCAGGAGTCGCAGCGCGTGACGCCAGGCAGCAGTATCCCGCCGCTGATTGAAGTCGCGGGTATGAAGGTCGGGCTGATGACCTGCTACGATATTCGCTTTCCTGAGCTGGCACGACGTCTGGCACTGGATGGGGCAGACGTGCTGGTACTGCCCGCGGCCTGGGTCAGAGGTCCGCAAAAAGAGCGTCACTGGGCGCTACTGACTGCTACCCGCGCACTGGAAAATACCTGTTATCTGGTTGCCACCGGAGAATGCGGGCCGCGTAATATTGGCAACAGTATGACGATCGATCCGCTGGGGGTGACGATCGCGCAGGCCGCTGAATCTGCGGCGCTGATCTTTGCCGATCTGGAAAGGGAGCGACTCGCTTACGCACGCCGCATTTTGCCGGTGCTGGAGAACCGCCGCTTTGCCACGCCGCAGCTGCGTCAGGAGTGATCGATCCGATCTTACTCTGTTACAGAATTCTGTTGAGTGCCGGCGCAGAGTGCGCGTTAATAAGCGCTGTCCGTTATACGTGAGAGCTGAAGGTAGAGTATGGAAGGTATCAGTATTGCCAAGCTGCTGATTATCGGTGCGCTTATTGTTCTGTTATTTGGTACTAATAAGCTGCGTTCACTGGGCGGTGATTTAGGATCGGCGATCAAGGGCTTTAAAAAAGCCATGAAAGACGACGACAGCACCGTTGCAAAGAGCAGTGCAGATGAGATCCCGGCAGAGCGCGTCAGCCATAAAGAGTAACGGCGTGCCCGGGCCGCACAACTGTAACAAGTTGTGATGAAAAAAAACCAGACTCAAAGAGACTGGTTTTTTTGTATCAGAAAGATGTCAGCAGAGGATTATTTTACTTCCAGTCCTTTAGCCTGCATATCCGCATGGTAAGACGAGCGCACAAACGGGCCGCAGGCGGCGTGCGTAAAGCCCATCGCCATCGCTTCTTCTTTCATCTCATCAAATTCCGCCGGGCTGACATAGCGCTGTACCGGCAGATGGTGACGGCTGGGCTGCAGATATTGTCCCAGCGTCAGCATGGTTACGCCGTGACGACGCAAATCGCGCATCACTTCCACAATCTCTGCATTGGTTTCGCCCAGGCCGACCATCAGGCCCGATTTAGTCGGGATATCAGGATGCGCCTCTTTAAAGCGCTCCAGCAGCTTAAGCGACCACTCATAGTTAGCGCCAGGACGTACCTGACGATAGACGCGCGGCACGTTTTCCAGGTTGTGGTTAAACACGTCAGGCGGCGTGGCGGTGAGGATCTCCAGCGCACGATCCATACGCCCGCGGAAGTCAGGGACCAGCGTTTCAATTTTGATGCTGGGACTCTTCTCACGAATAGCCGTGATGCAGTCAGCAAAGTGCTGTGCGCCGCCGTCACGCAGATCGTCACGATCGACAGAGGTGATAACCACGTACCGCAGCGCCATATCGGCAATGGTCTGCGCCAGCTTCAGCGGCTCGTTCGCATCAGGGGCGTTAGGACGACCGTGTGCCACGTCGCAGAACGGGCAGCGACGGGTACAGATGGCGCCCAGGATCATAAAGGTGGCGGTGCCGTGGTTGAAACACTCCGCCAGGTTCGGGCAGGAGGCTTCTTCGCAAACGGAGTGCAGGCCATTTTTACGCATCGCGGCTTTGATGCCCTGAATGCGGCTGGAGTCGGCCGGCAGCTTGATCTTCATCCACTCCGGCTTACGCAGAATTTCGTCGCGCTCGGTGACCACGGTTTTCACCGGAATCAGCGCCATTTTGTCGGCATCGCGATACTTGACGCCGCGTTCCATCTGAATTGGTTTACTCATAAATCTGCAGGTTCCGATCGGGATTGCGATTTGAAAGCTTCCTCACTCAAACTGAGAACCAGGCTTTCAACTTTTTTTGAAAAATTTGCAAAAATTATATCATCTCGCCGCTGCAGAAGCAGCCGCTATGCGGTGAGAAAGGTTACAATTTTGTAAATACGCACGCACAGACAAGGTCAGTCCGCGCTTTCATCCTGCCATGCCATCTCGTCAAATCCTGTCAGACGCGCAAAGTGTGCCACCAGACGCGGACGCACGTCAGCCGGCAGAGCACCGGGCCGGAACTGGCTCAGCTGCGTCATCTGCATCCCGGCATAGCCGCACGGATTGATACGCAGAAACGGAGCCAGATCCATCGCGATATTCAGCGCCAGCCCGTGAAATGAACAGCCTTTACGGATCCGCAATCCGAGCGAACAGATTTTGTCATCACCCACGTAAACGCCGGGCGCATCTGCGCGCGCGCGCGCCGCCACGCCGTACTCTGCCAGGGTGGCAATGACGGTCTCTTCCAGCGCCGTAACCAGCTCGCGCACGCCCAGCCTGCGCCGCTTAATATCTACCAGCACGTACATGACCTGCTGGCCCGGGCCGTGATAAGTGACCTGACCCCCACGATCGCTCTGCACCACCGGGATATCGCCCGGCATCAGCAGATGTTCAGCTTTACCAGCCTGTCCCTGCGTAAAAACCGGCGCGTGCTCGACCAGCCAAAGCTCGTCGGGGGTTTCCGCGTTGCGGGTATCGGTAAAGTGATGCATGGCGTCAGAGACAGGCTGCCAGTCGCGCAGGCCAAGATTGCGTACAAGAAGTGTATTTGCAGACACAGCAGAGGTCCGGTAAAGAGGGAAAGCCTGAGTATAACGCTGGCAAAGCGGGCTTTGCCAGCGCCGGTATTACAGAACCATGCGTACGATATCGATGTTACCCAGCTCTTCATAGAGCGTTTCAACCTGCTCAATATGGGTCGCGGTAATGGTGATGGATACAGAGTGGTAGTTGCCTTTGCTGCTGGGCTTTACGTCAGGTGTATAGTCGCCAGGCGCATGCCGCTGCACCACTTCAACCACTTGATCAACCAGCTCTGGCTGCGCCAGTCCCATAACTTTATAGGTAAAGGGGGTAGGGAATTCGAGCAGTTCATTCAGTTTGGTTTTCATATTAACTCCGGTGCTTAAAAAAACAGGCTCCCGCCTGGGCGAGAGCCTTGATCATATCTTATTTATGGGCGGGCTGGTGATTTTTCAACCGCGACTCAGCCAAACCAGTGATGGAACATCAGCTTGATGTAGTCGATGATGCGGCCAAAGAAACCGCCTTCCTCAACTTCATTCAATACGACCAGCGGGCGCTGCTCAACCGTTTTACCATCAAGCTGGAAGTTAATGCTGCCAACCACCTGGTTTTTCTTCAGCGGCGCGTGCAGTTCAGTGTTGTTCAGCACATAGCTCGCCTTCAGATCTTTCATCCGGCCGCGCGGGATAGTCAGATAGGCGTCTTTCTCCACGCCCAGCTGAACGCGATCGGTATTGCCAAACCAGACGGGTTCAGAAGCAAACTCTTTACCCGCTTTCAGCGGTGCCACGGTTTCGAAGAAGCGGAAGCCCCAGGTCAGCAGCTTTTTGCTTTCGGTCTCGCGTCCTTTAAAGGTGTGGCCGCCCATTACGGCGGAGATCAGGCGCATCTGGCCTTCGGTAGCAGACGCCACCAGGTTATAGCCCGCCGCTTCAGTATGACCGGTTTTGATGCCGTCTACTGCCAGACTGCTGTCCCACAGCAGACCGTTGCGGTTCATCTGACGAATATTGTTAAAGGTGAACTCTTTCTCACGGTAGATAGCGTACTCATCCGGCACGTCGCGGATCAGCGCCTGGCCAATCAGCGCCATATCCCGCGCGGAGCTATACTGGCCGTCAGCATCCAGACCATGTACCGTCTGGAAATGGGTGTTTTTCAGGCCCAGTGCGCCAACATAGTTATTCATCAGGTTAACGAACGCATCCTGGCTGCCAGCCACGTAATCAGCCATCGCAACACAGGCGTCGTTACCGGACTGCAGCACGATGCCGCGTGTCAGCTGGGAGACCGGCACGCGATCGCCTGGCTTGAGGAACATCAGCGATGAGCCCCTGAATACCGGGTTGCCGGTAGCCCAGGCGTCTTTGCCCACGGTAACAATATCATCCTGATGGATCTTACCGGCTTTAACAGCCTGACCGATAACGTAGCTGGTCATCATTTTAGTCAGGCTGGCGGGATCGCGGCGCGCATCAGCGTTCTTTTCTGCCAGTACCTTGCCGGAGTTATAGTCGATTAGTACATAAGCCTCAGCATCAATGTCCGGCACACCCGGAATCATGGTTTTGAGATTGATATCATCAGCAAAGGCAACATGGCTGAGAGAGAAGGCGACCAGTGATCCCACTGTCAGGCGTTTCAGCAAACGAGAAGGTTTCAGCGTATTCATGTTAAGGACTACAACATCCGTGGGGTTAAGGGTGAAAAAAGTGCCTTACTATAGCAAATGCGGGATCGGGCAGCATCCCGCATTGCCGGTCAGTTTTAGCCGTAAATGTTACTGTCCGTCACTTTCAGGGACGGGCTGTGGTAATAAAGGCGTTAATCTGCGCTTCCGTACTGAGGCGCTGCTGCAGGGCCGCAGCATCCGCACGGCGGGCAAAGCTGCCAAGCTGAACGCGGTAAACATTACCGCTGCTCTCAACCTTACCCGGCACGCCAAAGCGCTTACCCAGCGTGCTGGCCAGCTGCTGTGCGCGACCTGCATCATTCAGCGCGCCAGCCTGCACAACATAGCTGCCGCTGGCCGGTGCGCTCTGGCTGGTCGCGGCAGCGGGAGCGGCAGGGGCGGCTACTGCGGGTGCAGGGGCCGGTGGCGGCTCGCTGCCCTCCAGCACGCCGTTTGCTAACGGCTGCGGCGCGCCCAGAAAGCCGCTGCTCTGTACCGGGGCACCCAGGCTGTCGTCGCCCTGCAGCGCGCGGTTATCAACTTCGCGCACGTCTGTGTCTGCGGGCTGCGGCGCGCTGCCGCCGTTCATGACATTACCGCCGCTGAGATCGGGACGGGCGGGCAGCGCGTAGCTCTGCTTCGCCACCGTGGTGCCAATTGTACCGGGGCCGGAAACTGAGCCATCAGGCGCGACATTGATAAAGTCGACCCGTACGCGCGTATTGTTTGAAATATTCAGACGATCGCCCGCGGCGCGTGACAGATCGATAATACGCCCCGGCATGTAGGGACCGCGATCGTTGACGCGTACCACAATCTGCCGGCCGTTGGCCATATTGGTGACACGCACGTAGCTTGGCAGGGGCAGGGTAGGATGCGCGGCGGTCAGTGCATCAGGATCGTAGGTTTCACCAATAGCGGTGCGGTTGCCTTTAGCTTCATCGCCATACCAGGTTGCCAGGCCCACTTCACTGAAGCTGGACGGATTTTTGACCACGCGCCAGGTTTTGCCATTCACGCTGTAATCCTGGCTGGTGGCCGGATTGATCGGTTCATAGCGCGGCTCAACGCCCGGGATCTCCACTACCGGACCGTTATACGCCGGTTGTGGCGGTGGCGTATTTGTTTGCGGTTCCTGTGTGGTACAGGCACTTAATACCAGTGACGCCAGTGCAACCCCAAGCCAGTCCTTACGCATGTGCAGCCTCTTAAACGCTTTTAGACAACATTTTTCGATGAGTATGGATCGACATGACAATGCCGAACCCCGCCATTAACACGATCAGCGCCGACCCGCCGTAACTGACCAGCGGCAGCGGTACGCCAACCACCGGTAAGATACCACTTACCATGCCGATATTAACGAAAACATAAACAAACAGAATCAGCATTAATCCGCCTGACATCACGCGACCAAACGTGGTTTGCGCCCGTGCGGCGATGATCAGGCCGCGCATAATCAGCAGCAGATAGAGCAGCAGCAGCAGCAGCACGCCGACCAGGCCCAGCTCCTCTGCCAGCACGGCAAAGATAAAGTCGGTATGACGCTCCGGCAGAAACTCCAGCTGGGACTGCGTACCGTGCAGCCAGCCTTTACCGCGCAGGCCACCGGAACCGATGGCTATTTTGGACTGAATAATGTGATACCCCGCGCCGAGCGGGTCGCTTTCAGGATCGAGCAGCATCATCACGCGATCGCGCTGATAGTCATGCATCAGGAAAAACCACAGCACCGGAATAAAGGCGGCAACCAGCAGCACCGCGACGCCAATCAGTTTCCAGCTCATACCGGACAGGAACAGCACAAACAGGCCGGAAGCGGCGATCAGAATAGAGGTGCCGAGATCGGGCTGTGCTGCCACCAGCAGTGTAGGCATAAAGATCAGCACCAGGGCGATGCCGGTATTTTTCAGCGTGGGCGGACAGACGTCGCGGTTAATAAAGCGCGCGACCATCAGCGGCACGGCAATTTTGGCTATTTCTGACGGCTGAAAGCGCACAAATCCAAGATCGAGCCAGCGCTGTGCGCCTTTACTGATATGGCCAAAGGCGTCAACGGCTATCAGTAAAATCACGCAAACAATATAGAGATAGGGCGCCCAGCTCTCATAAACGCGCGGCGGCACCTGCGCCATCACCAGCATGATCACCGTGCCCATAGCAATCTGACCCAGCTTCCGCTCCATCATGCCCGGATCCTGCCCGCTGGCGCTCCAGATCACAATGGCGCTGTAAGTCAGCAGCGCAATAACAATTAACATAAACAGCGGGTCGATATGGATACGTGTCCAGATCGTCCTTTTCTGCGGACTATCGTTCATCGACATGATTATTCACCTTCGTAGCCAGGCGGCGTCGGGGCGGCTTCAGGCAGCACCGTATTATTGTCACCCAGCATTATGTGATCGAGGATCTGGCGCATTACGGTTCCCACTGCCGGGCCGGCGCCGCCGTTCTCCAGAATGATGGTAACGGCCACGCGCGGTTTGTCGTATGGCGCAAAAGCGGTCATGAGTTTGTGATCGCGCAGGCGTTCGGCAATTTTGTGCGCGTTATAGGTTTCATTCTCTTTCAGGCCAAATACCTGTGCGGTACCTGACTTGGCAGCAATTTTATAGGGCGCATCAGCAAAGCTTTTGTGTGCGGTACCGTTGGCGCGGTTGGCGACGCCATACATGCCATCTTTGGCAATCTCCCAATAGCCGGAGTGAATATCGCCAATCGGTGCATCCGGCGGCTGACGATAAGGCACCATGGCGCTGCCCTCACGCGTAGCGCGCAGCAGATGCGGCACTTTGATAACCCCATCATTAATCAGGATCATCATCGCTTTGTTCATCTGTACCGGCGTAGCAGTCCAGTAGCCCTGTCCGATACCGACCGGAATCGTGTCACCCTGATACCAGGGTTTTTTAAAGCGTTTCATTTTCCAGTCGCGCGTCGGCATATTACCGGCGCTCTCCTGCGGCAGATCGATACCGGTGCGATGACCATAGCCAAATTTGGTCATCCACTCCGAGAGGCGATCGATGCCCATATCATAGGCGACCTGATAGAAGAACGTATCCGCTGACTCTTCCAGCGATTTTGTAACGTTAAGACGGCCGTGACCCCATTTTTTCCAGTCACGGTAACGCTTTTCAGAACCGGGGAGCTGCCACCAGCCAGGATCGAACAGGCTGGTATTACGGTTAATGACGCCCGCGCTCAGCGCTGATACCGCGACGTAAGGTTTTACCGTCGAGGCGGGCGGGTAGGCGGCCTGCAGTGCGCGGTTATAGAGTGGCCGGTTTTCATCACTCAGCAGCGCCTTGTAATCTTTACTGGAGATGCCATCGACAAACAGGTTGGGGTCGTAGCTTGGCGTGGAGACCAGCGCCAGGATCTCACCGGTGCGCGGATCGCTGACAACAACCGCTGCCCGGCTGCCGGTCAGCAGGGTTTCAATGTATTGCTGTAGCCGGAGATCAACGGTCAGCCAGATATCGCGGCCCGCCTGCGGAGACTGCTCATGCAGCTGACGGATCACACGGCCACGGTTATTGACCTCGACCTCTTCATAGCCGGTTTTGCCGTGCAGCACATCTTCATAGTAGTTTTCGATACCGAGCTTGCCGATATCATGCGTGGCGGCATAGTTAGGCCACTTACCCTCTTCATCAAGGCGTTTGACATCGCGATCGTTGATTTTGGATACATATCCCACAACGTGCGTCAGCGTCTGGCCATAAGGGTAATAGCGGCGCTGGTAGCCTTTAACTTCCACGCCGGGAAAGCGGTATTGATTCACGGCAAAACGTGCAACCTGGACTTCATTCAGGCCGGTTTTGACCGGAATAGAGGTAAAGCGACGCGAGCGCTTGCGCTCTTTTTCAAAGGCGTCGATATCGTCGTCAGTCAGATCCAGCACCGGTCGCAGCGCCTGCAGCGTCTGCTTCAGGTCGTCAACTTTTTCCGGAACCAGTTCCGCCTGATAAATCGTGCGGTTCAGCGCCAGCGGAACGCCGTTGCGATCGTAGATGATGCCGCGGCTCGGGGCGACCGGTACCAGCTTGATACGGTTCTCATTCGAGCGGGTGCTGTAATCATCAAACCGCAGGATCTGCAAATGATAGAGGTTGAAAATCAGCACGCAGGAGAGCAGCAGAATGCCGATGAACGCCACAAGGGCGCGGCGGACAAACAGTTTTTGTTCGGCAGTGTAATCGCGAAAAGCGTTGCTCTGTAGTTTCATCCGCTGCGTTTTTATCTGGAGGTTGTCGGGCGTTTATTCACGATGATAAGGGTGATTCGTGGTAATACTCCAGGCGCGGTAAAGGCTTTCAGCAACCAGTACGCGTACCAGCGGATGAGGCAGCGTCAGCGCCGACAGCGACCAGCTCTGTTCGGCAGCGGCTTTACACGCCGGAGCCAGGCCTTCAGGACCACCAATCAGCAGGCTGACGTCACGGCCATCCAGTTTCCAGCGTTCCAGCTGCTGTGCCAGCCGTGGGGTTTCCCACGGCTGTCCGGGAATATCGAGCGTGACAATACGATTACCTTTGCCCACTGCCGCCAGCATCGCTTCGCCTTCTTTTTCCAGAATGCGTTTAATATCAGCGTTTTTGCCGCGTTTTCCGGCCGTAACTTCAGTCAGCTCAAACGGCATATCTTTGGGAAAACGCCGCAGATACTCCATAAAACCGGTCTGAACCCAGTCGGGCATTTTAGTGCCAACGGCTACAAGTTGCAGTTTCACTGCTTAGCTCCAGAGCTTTTCCAGCTCATAAAGCTGACGGCTCTCTTCCTGCATTACGTGCACAATGACGTCACCGAGATCGACAACAACCCAGTCCGCTGCCGCTTTACCTTCCACGCCCAGCGGGGTCAGGCCAGCTGCGCGGGACTCCTGCATAACGTGATCGGCAATAGAGGCAACATGGCGGGTTGAGGTGCCGGTGCAGATGATCATGTAATCGGTGATGCTGGATTTGCCCTGAACATCAATCGCAATGATATCCTGGCCTTTAAGATCATCAATTTTATCAATAACGAACTCTTGGAGTGCTTTGCCTTGCAAAAGGTTCCCCTTAAAAACAGGTAATGCGGGCTGGCTGAATGCCCGGAAATGCAGCCAAAAATTAAGCGGCGCAGTATAGCATGCTACAACCGGGGGGGATATATATCCGGGTTATTTACCCGCGCCGGCTGGCGGAACATCCCGATAGAGGCCGGTGCGATCGATATAGTCGATCACCGCTGCCGGCAGCAGCGTGCTGCAGGATTGCCCCTGATGACGCCGCTGGCGGATTTCAGTGGCAGAAATAGCATAAAGCGGCGTTTCCGCCAGCCAGATATGGCCCGCCGGCGCGTTGTGCAGCGCCGCACTATCCTGCGTCTGATGCTGTTCCAGCCACCGCTGCATCTCAGGCGACCCCATTTCTGTTGCATAGCCGGGTCGTTTGCAAACCAGCAGGTGACAGAGTGACAGCAGCTCCTGCCAGCGATGCCATTTATGCAGCGACAGCAGTGAATCCTGGCCGATGATAAAGCCGAGCGGCTGCCGGGGACCGCGCTCCTCACGCAGCGCTTCCAGCGTGGTGACAGTCCAGGAGGGGGTCTGGCGCTGCAGCTCGCGCGTGTCGATATCAAACAGGGGCCGGTCGGCAATCGCACACTGCAGCATCGCCACCCGCTGTGCGGCACTCGCTTCCGGCTGTGGCCGGTGGGGGGGCACATTGTTGGGCATCAGCGTGACTTTTTTCAGCCCAACCTGCTGCGCCAGCGCCTCTGCCGGATGCAGATGACCATAATGCACCGGATCAAACGTGCCGCCAAACAGGGCGCTGAGCTCAGACATCATGTAATCCTGACGGAAAGTGGCGCTGACTGAGCAGCAGCGAGAGCGTTTCCAGCTGCGGCCAGAGATTCTGACCATAATCCTGCTTCATGGTGAGCTCCAGCTCAGCCAGCAAGTGTATCGCCTGATGCAGCCGTTCGGCGTCCAGCCGCTGCAGCGCCCCAGTGAAGAGCGCACGCCGGTTCTGCCAGATGCGCTGCTGGTCCATAAGCGCACGCAGAGGCTGCTTTGCCTGATTGCGCTGCAGATGCAGCAGCGTCAGCAGATCGCGCTGCAGGGTACGCAGCAGGATCACCGGTTCGCTGTCCTCTTTCTGCAGCTGATGCAGGATGTGCAGCGCCCGCTTACCTTTTCCCGCCAGCAGCGCATCCACCCAGTGAAAGGGCGTAAAATGGGCAGCATCGTTTACTGCGGCTTCCACCCGAGGCAGCGTCAGCTTGCCGTCAGGCCAGAGCAGCGACAGCCGCTCCAGCGCCTGGGCCAGCGCCAGCAGATTGCCTTCATAGCAGTAGCAAAGCAGCTGAACAGCAGCGTCATCGACGCTGAGCTGCATCGCTTTGGCGCGAGCGGCGACCCAGCGCGGCAGCTGTGCCTGTTCAGGCGTCTGACACGGCACCAGTACTGCCTGCGCACTCAGCGCTTTATACCAGGCGCTGTTTTCCTGTGCTTTGGTCAGTTTTGTCATACGCAGCACCAGCAGAATATCGCTGTGCAGTAAGGCAGAAAGAGTAACCAGCTGCTCAGCCATCGCAGCATTCGGCCCGTTTTCCGGCAGCGTCAGCGTCAGTGTCTGACGCAGGGTGAACAGACTCAGCGCCTGACAGCTGGCGAAAAGCGCCTGCCAGTCGGTCTGGGCATCAAGCGTCACCGCAAAGTGCTCTTCAAACCCCTGGCTGCCAGCAGCGGCGCGAATAGCATCCGCACTCTCCTGAATCAGCAGGGGTTCATTACCGGCGAGAAAATAGCAGGCGCGCAGCCCCTCACGAAGCTGCGCGTGCAGTTGCTCAGGATAAATCCTGATCATTGCAGACTGGTGGCGGAAGAGGAGGGCACTTCCGGTGAATCAGAACCCGGCGTAATAACCTCCGGCTCCGGCAGCGTCTCTTTGTTATTGAGCTGCGCGGCATGCACCGTGAGCAGTTTACGCACCAGCTGCTCTGCTGCACGCTGACGCATCTCCTGCAGGATCATATCCTGTTCCGCATCCTTTGCCAGTGCGGCGTTAGGGTTGTCGAAGAACGAGCGGTAGACCGTGGTGCTGATAGGATAAATTCCTTTGCCTGGCAGCACGACCTGCGCGGTCAGCGTCATCACCAGCGAATATTCCGCCGTGGTACCGCTGATAAACACTGACGCGGTGTCACGCCCCTGTCGCACACTTCCCAGACGCAGCGTCGGGTAAGTTGCGCTGGCCTCTTTGCTGTCCTCAACGATGTTGACATCGTTGATGCGCAGCTGCTGACGCACGGTGCGCGCCAGCGGCCCGTAGGGATCGCCACTCTGTACAATCAGCGTTTTCATCTCCGATGGCACCTGAGTGGTGCCACGCGGATGAAATCCACAGCCTGCGGTGGCCAGCACCGCAAGCAGGACAAACAGCCTGATAACTAGTTGTCGCACAGTTCCTCCTGAACTTAACCCACGACCAGGTTAAGCAGTTTGCCAGGGACATAAATCACTTTACGCAGCGTGACGCCGTCCAGATATTTTGCCACCAGTGGCTCCTGGGCGGCTCTCGCCTGCACCTGCTCCTGAGTAGCATCTGCTGCCACGGTGACTTTGCCGCGCACTTTACCGTTAACCTGTACCACGACCAGCATTGAATCATCGACCATTGCGGCTTCATCCGCTTCAGGCCACGGTGCATTATCAATGCTGCCTTCGCCACCCAGCGCCTGCCACAGCACATAGCTGGCATGCGGCGTGAACGGATAGAGCAGGCGCGTGACGGCGACCAGCGCTTCCTGCATCAGCGCGCGATCCTGTTCGCTCTCCTGCGGCGCGCGCAGCAGCTTGTTCATCAGCTCCATGATAGCAGCGATAGCGGTGTTGAAGGTCTGACGACGGCCAATGTCATCCGCAACTTTTGCAATGGTTTTATGCAGATCGCGACGCAGTGCTTTCTGCTCACTATTCAGTGCGCTGACATCCAGTGCGGCAGTGGCGCCTTTTGCTACATGATCGTAAGCCAGTTTCCAGACGCGTTTCAGGAAGCGGTTAGCCCCTTCTACGCCAGATTCCTGCCACTCCAGCGTCATATCAGCTGGCGATGCAAACATCATGAACAGGCGTACGGTATCGGCGCCATAACGCTCAACCATCAGCTGCGGGTCGATGCCGTTATTTTTCGACTTCGACATTTTGCTCATGCCGGCGTAGATAACATCCCGGCCCTGATTATCCACTGCTTTGGTGATGCGACCTTTATCATCGCGCTCAACGGTGACATCAACCGGGGAGACCCAGTTACGCTCACCGTTAACGCCAACGTAGTAGAACGCGTCTGCCAGCACCATGCCCTGACACAGCAGACGTTTAGCGGGCTCATCCGAATTTACCAGGCCCGCATCACGCAGCAGCTTGTGATAGAAACGGAAGTACATCAGGTGCATGATGGCGTGTTCGATGCCGCCCACATACTGGTCTACCGGCAGCCAGTAGTTGGCCGCAGCCGGATCCAGCATGCCTTCGTTGTAGTTAGCACAGGTATAGCGTGCATAGTACCAGGAAGACTCCATGAAGGTGTCAAAGGTATCGGTTTCACGCAGTGCCGGCTGACCATTCACAGTGGTTTTGGCCCACTCCGGGTCCGCTTTGATTGGGCTGGTGATACCATCCATGACCACATCTTCCGGCAGAATAACCGGCAGCTGATCTTCTGGCGCTGGCATGACCGTGCCATCTTCCAGCGTCACCATCGGAATAGGTGCGCCCCAGTAGCGCTGACGTGAGACGCCCCAGTCGCGCAGACGGTAATTGACTTTGCGTACGCCAACGCCTTTTGCGGCCAGCGCGTCAGCAATCGCGTTGAAGCCTGCCTGATGATCCAGACCGTCGAACTCACCTGAATTAAACAGCGTGCCTTTTTCGGTCATGGCGGCGCTGCTCAGATCGGGTTCTGAACCATCAAGGGTGCGGATAACCGGCTTGATGTTCAGGCCATATTTAGTGGCAAACTCCCAGTCGCGCTGGTCATGACCCGGGACCGCCATCACTGCACCGGTGCCATACTCCATCAGAACAAAGTTCGCGACCCACACCGGAATCGCTTCACCGGTCAGCGGATGGATAGCAGACAGGCCGGTCGCCATGCCTTTCTTCTCCATCGTCGCCATATCTGCTTCTGCTACTTTGGTCGTGCTGCATTCGGCGATGAAATCGGCCAGCACCGGATTGCCTGCGGCAGCCTGACGCGCCAGCGGATGACCCGCAGCCACGGCGATGTAGGTCGCGCCCATAAAGGTATCGGGACGGGTCGTATAAACCGTGACCTTTTCGTCGCTGTGCGCGACGTCAAACGTGATCTCAACGCCTTCTGAGCGACCGATCCAGTTACGCTGCATGGTTTTAACCTGCTCCGGCCACTCATCCAGCTTGTCGAGGTCGTTAAGCAGCTCTTCAGCGTAGTCGGTGATTTTGATAAACCACTGCGGGATCTCTTTGCGCTCAACTTTGGTATCGCAGCGCCAGCAGCAGCCATCGATCACCTGTTCGTTAGCCAGCACTGTCTGATCGTTCGGGCACCAGTTAACCGCTGAGGTTTTTTTATAAACCAGACCTTTTTCGTAGAGTTTGGTGAAGAACCACTGTTCCCAGCGATAGTACTCTGGCTGGCAGGTGGCCAGTTCACGACTCCAGTCGTAGCCAAAGCCCAGCAGCTTAAGCTGGTTCTTCATGTAGTCGATATTGTCGTAGGTCCAGGGCGCAGGCGCAGTGTTATTTTTTACTGCAGCGCCTTCAGCCGGCAGGCCAAATGCGTCCCAGCCAATCGGCTGCAGGACGTTTTTACCCAGCATGCGCTGATAGCGGGCAATGACATCACCAATGGTGTAGTTACGCACGTGGCCCATATGCAGGCGGCCAGAAGGATAGGGCAGCATCGACAGGCAGTAATATTTCTCTTTGCCTTCCTGCTCGGTGACTTTGAAGGTTTCATTTTCGTCCCAGTGCTGCTGGACGCGGGATTCTATCTCTTCCGGGCGGTATTGCTCTTGCATGGCTGCCTGTGATCCTTAGTAAAAATCGTTTTTCCCAAGCTGTCTGCAGCAGCAGCAGAGCCGCTGACATCATCGTCTGGTGGCTTCACCGCCGCATTGAACAGGCCGGGTTTGTCTACTTATGATCCGCATAGCATACCCATAAGCCCCGCCCTCAACAACATTTCACCGTTTCTCTCTTCTGCTTTTCTGCGGAATGCGTTGCAGGTTCCGCGCTTTTGCAATTTACGCCATGCCCGTCAGAGGTTTTGTGATAAAGCGGCTAAACTTACAGCAGCCCTCACAGCAGAAAGGAGAATAAAATGAACAACGTGGCGCAGGCGTATCGAACCACGGTAGCAACGTTAACCCAGCGACTGGAGCGTGGTGAACGCGATATCGACGCGCTGGTCGCGGAAGCGCGTCAGGATCTGCTGACCGATGAGAGCCTCTCATCTTCAGAAGTGGATGAAGTTATGCGGGCGGTGCGACGCGATCTCTACGAATTCTCCCGCAGCTATCCGCAAGCGGAGAGCACGCTGGAAGATTCGGTCTTTTTACGTGTGATCCGCGAGAGCCTGTGGAAAGAGCTGGCGGATATCACCGATAAGAGCCAGCTGGAGTGGCGCGAAGTGTTTAAAGATTTGCATCACCACGGCGTTTATCAGAGCGGCGAGGTGGTTGGTCTGGGCAATCTGGTGTGCGAAAACTGCGGCTTTACGCGCGCTATTTATACGCCTGAAAGTCTGACGCGCTGTCCGGAATGCAATCACGACCAGTTTCAGCGCCAGCCGTTTGAGCCCTGACAGAGTGGTTAACACTGCGCGCCGCTGCGTTTGAGCAGGCGGCGCGCATGGATCAGCGCTTAGTGCAGAATTTTTGCCAGAAACTCTTTCGCGCGCCCGGACTGCGGATTATTAAAGAAGTCATCTTTGCGGGTGTCTTCGACAATTTTTCCTTCATCCATAAAGATAACGCGGTTGGCTACTTTGCGTGCAAAGCCCATTTCGTGTGTCACCACCATCATCGTCATGCCTTCATTGGCCAGTTCAACCATCACATCCAGCACTTCGTTGATCATCTCCGGATCGAGCGCGGAGGTGGGCTCATCAAACAGCATCGCGATTGGATCCATGCAGAGCGCACGGGCGATCGCTACGCGCTGTTGCTGCCCCCCTGAAAGCTGTCCTGGAAACTTCTCTGCATGGGCGGAGAGTCCCACGCGCTTCAGCAATGCCAGGCCTTTATCGCGCGCCGTCGCTTTGTCGCGCTTTAACACTTTTACCTGCGCCAGTACCAGGTTGTCGATGATACTCAGATGAGGAAACAGCTCAAAGTGCTGAAACACCATGCCGACCTGACTGCGCAGTTTGGCCAGATTAGTCTTTTTGTTGTTCACTTCAGTGCCGTTGACCTGAATGCTGCCCTGCTGAACCGGCTCCAGCCCGTTGACGGTTTTAATCAGCGTGGATTTGCCCGACCCTGATGGCCCGCAGACTACGACCACTTCTCCTTTTTTTACCTCGGTTGAGCAGTCGGTCAGCACCTGAAAGTGCCCATACCACTTAGAAACATTTTTCAGGCTAATCATTTAAACTGTCCTTTTTCTTTTCAGATAGCTAACCAGCAACGACGCGCTCAGGCTGATCGCGAAATAGACCAGACCGGCAAACAGAACCATTTCCACCTGGGTACCATCGCGCTCACCAATAGTTGAGGCGGTGCGGAAGAAATCCGCCAGGCTCAGGACATAGACCAGTGAGGTATCCTGGAACAGCACAATGCCCTGAGTAAGCAGCAGCGGCACCATGGCGCGGAACGCCTGTGGCAGAATAATCAGCTTCATTGATTGCCACTGCGTCATGCCAAGCGCCAGTGCGGCATTTGACTGTCCGCGTGAGATACTCTGGATACCGGCGCGAATAATCTCGGAATAGTAAGCAGCTTCAAATAGCGCAAAGGCCACCATGGCAGAGATAAGACGAATATCCGTCTGGGGCGACAGGCCCAGCACCTGCTGCAGAAAGCTCGGAACCACCAGGTAGAACCACAGCAGTACCATGACCAGCGGGACTGAACGGAACAGGTTAACGTAGAGTTTTGCAAACCAGCGTACCGGGGCAAGCGTTGAAAGACGCATGACGGCCAGAATGGTGCCCCAGATAATGCCAAACACCACCGCGACGGCGGTAATCTTCAGCGTAATCACCATGCCGTTAAGCAGGTAGGGCAGGCTGGGCGGAATAGAGCTCCAGTCAAAATCGTACATTATTTCCCTCCCAGGTTGCCGGGCAGGCGAATTTTGCGTTCTACCAGACTCATAACCAGCATAATCACCAGATTAATGCCGACATAGGCAAGCGTAATCGCGGTAAAGGACTCATAGGCGTGCGCCGAGTAGTCGAGCAGCTTGCCAGCCTGTGCAGCCAGGTCTACCAGGCCAATCGTAGAGGCGATGGCGGAATTCTTTACCAGGTTCAGCATTTCAGAAGTCATCGGCGGCACAATGACACGGTAGGCGTTAGGCAGCAGCACATAACGATAGGTTTGTGACAGCGTCAGTCCCATTGCCAGTCCGGCATTTTTCTGTCCGCGCGGCAGCGACTGAATTGCCGCCCGTACCTGCTCGCAGACGCGTGCTGCGGTAAAGAGTCCGAGACAAATCATAGAAGAGAGAAAGAACTGAATATTTGGATCGAGTTCCGCCTTAAACCACATGCCAAGTTTTTCACCGACCAGTTCCGGTGCCACCAGATACCAGAAGAAGAACTGTACAATCAGCGGAATATTACGAAACAGCTCTACATAGCAGGTGCCAATCGCAGCCAGCAGGCGATTAGGGACGGTACGCAGAATGCCAAACAGCGATCCCACCAGAAAGGCGATAATCCAGGCGCAGCAGGAGACCGCGACGGTCACCTGAAATCCGGACCACAGCCAGCCAAGGTAAGTCGTATTGCCGAACGGAGCCTGCTGTAAAAAAATGCCCCAGTTCCAGTCGATACCCATAACGAGCTCCGGTAAAAAAAGGGTAGCCAGGCTACCCATAAGATTGTTGAGCGGTTTTTTTTTCTGCCGCAGGGGAATGACCCGCAGCAGTCTGTCTGTCCATACCGCATGTTCAGCAATCAGGAGGGCAGCCTGGCTGCCCGTGTTATCGTTGTTACGTTACAGCGCCTTGTCGTTAGGTGCTTTAAACAGGGCCTGCATATCGGAGGAGAGCTCAAAATTCAGGTTGAGGTTTTTGGGCGGAATAGGTTGTTTGAACCATTTATCGAACCATTTAGTCGCTTCACCGGAGGTCTGCGCCTTAGCAATGGTGTCATCCAGCAGCTGTTTAAACTGTGGGTCGTCTTTACGCAGCATGCAGCCGTAAGCTTCTTTGGATTGCGGTGTGCCCGTAATCTCCCAGTTATCAGGTTTCTTCGCCTTGGCGCGTTCGCCAGCCAGCAGGGCATCATCCATCATAAAGGCGACGGCACGTCCGGTTTCCAGCGTCCGGAACGAGTCACCATGATCTTTGGCACTGATAATGCGCATATCGAGCTTTTTCTCATCATTCAGCTTCCGCAGCAGAATTTCAGAGGTCGTGCCGGAGGTCACCACAACCGTTTTGCCTTTCAGATCGGTGAAGTCTTTAATGTCACCGCCTTTTTTCACCAGTAAACGGGTGCCGATAATAAAGATGGTGTCAGAGAAAGCAGCCTGCTGCTGACGTTCAACGTTATTCGTGGTGGAACCACATTCAAAATCGTAGGTGCCGTTCTGCAGCAGTGGAATACGGTTCTGCGAGGTTATAGGCAGCATTTTGATTTGCAGATCGGGTTTGTTCAGTTTGGCTTTGATCGCGGCCACAATAGCGCTGGAGTAGTCCTGCGAATAGCCAACAACTTTTTGCTGGTTGTCATAATAAGAAAAGGGAACGGATGACTCACGATGGCCGACGACAATAACGCCGCTGTCGTTAATCTTTTTCAGCGTGCCGGTGAGATCTTCTGCCTGAGCCGCGCCCGCTGCTGCTCCCAACAGCAGAAGTGATAAGGCCACTTTGCGCATTTGCATGTTCCAACTCCTTCGTGTGGATGTCGCGCAGAATAAAACTGCGCAGAGCGTGATGTGATGTCTGTGTCCTGCTGCTTTTTTTAATAACCCTTTAGCGCAACTGCGCGCAGGATAGGGACTAACATAGCGAAATGTTAACGCAATGAAACAAAAAACTTTGTTTTTTGCGAGCCGCTCCGCACCATTACAAAGCAATATCACTGCCTTGCGCCGTTTCAGTGCGCAGCCGTGCCCGGTAACAGTGCGCAATGCTGACGGCACGCAGCCTGCTGCCGGCATTAGCATGGTTGCCATGGTTAGCAGCAAGCTTCGTGCCATATCAGATGGCAGTGCAGGAAAATGTTGCAGCAAAATGGCAAAAAAAAAGCGAAGCCGTAGCTTCGCTTCAGGGAGAGTGCGTACGTCAGACGCGACGGCGTACAATGGCAGCAGTGATCGCTGCGAGCGTCAGTAACCAGACAGGCCAGATACCGCTGCGTGCATAGGGCGTTTCACCTGCAGTAGGTGTTACGCGCGCCTCCAGTACCCGGCGGGTAAACTGCGGTATCATCTTCTCAACATCGCCATCGGCGTTGACTACCGCCGTAACGCCGTTGTTTGTTGAGCGCAGCAGCGGACGGCCCAGCTCAAGTGCACGCATGCGCGCCATCTGAAAATGCTGCCACGGGCCAATTGAGTGGCCGAACCAGGCATCATTTGAAACCGTCAGCAGGAAGTTAGTATCTGGCCGGAAGTTGGCACGGACCTGTTCTCCCAGGACGATTTCATAGCAGATGGCGCTGGTGAGGTTATAACCCGCCACGTTAAGCTGTGGCTGAACGTAAGCCCCGCGGCTGAAAGAGGACATCGGCAGATCGAAGAACGGCGCCAGCGGACGCAGCAGGCTCTCCAGCGGCACAAACTCGCCAAACGGGACCAGATGGTTTTTCTGATAGCGGTTGCGGCTCTGATAGCTGTAGGGCTGCTTGCCGCCGAGCACGATGACGGAATTATAATCATGATAGCGATTATCCCCCTCAATGCGTGAGTCAACAATGCCGGTGATCAGGCTGCTGCCGCGCGCGCGCAGCTCCGCATCCAGCGCATGTAAGAAGGGCTGCTGATTACTCTCAAGATCGGTAATAGCAGATTCAGGCCAGATAATCAGCGGTGCGCTGCCTATAAAGGGCTGACTGTAGCTGGTATAGACGCGCAGCGTGTCGCGCAGCTGCTGTGGATCCCACTTCATCGACTGCGGAATATTACCCTGTACCATCGCCACATCCACGCTGCGTGCCGGCAGTGGCTGATACCAGTGCAGCATACGCAGCGGCCACGGCAGCAGCAGCAGGGCTGCGGCAACGATCAGACTTCTCAGACTGCGCTGGTGCAGGGCAAAGACCAGCAGTCCGGCAATCATCATCAGCAGGAAGGTGATGGTCTCAACGCCCGCAAGCGGCGCAATACCTTTCAGCGGCCCGTCAATCTGGCTGTAGCCAAACTGCAGCCAGGGGAAACCGGTCAGTACCCAGCCGCGCAAAAACTCACTGATTTGCCATAATGCCGGTGCCGCCAGCACCAGCCGCCATACGGTAGTACGCGGCCAGAAGCGGTTAAGCACCACGGCAAACAGCAGCGGATAGAGCGCCAGATACGCTGCCAGCAGCAGCACCAGAAAGACATTTACCGGGCCAGGCATACCGCCAAACGTAGCGATGCTGACATAGACCCAGTTAATGCCGCTGCCAAACAGGCCAAAGCCCCATGTAAAGCCGATCGCTGCAGCCTGTGCAGGACGACGGCCTGGCAGTAAGACCTGCAAACCCGCCAGCGAGATAAGTGCTGCAGGCCAGAAGTCGTAAGGAGAAAAGGCGAGGGTGCCGGTGGCACCCGCAATCAGCGCCAGCAGCAGACGTATCCGCTGGCGGGAAAAAAGAGAGGCTGATGCCATAAAATTATTCGTCTTCGAGTTGCGGTTGTGGAGAATCTTCCGGAATTTTCACATGCACCTGAATAATACGACGGCTGTCTGCCATAGCGATTTTGAAGTGGTAGTCATCAATAGTGATACTCTCGCCGCGCGCCGGCAGATGGCCGAAGCCCTGCATAACCAGACCACCAATCGTATCCACTTCGTCGTCGCTGAAATCAGTGCCAAACGCCTCATTGAAGTCTTCAATCGGCGTCAGCGCCCGTACCGTGTAGGTGTGGCGGTTAAGCTGACGAATGTCGCGATCTTCTTCGTCGTCATACTCATCTTCAATTTCGCCGACAATCAGCTCCAGAATATCTTCAATCGTAACCAGACCGGATACGCCACCAAACTCATCAATAACAATCGCCATATGATAGCGCTGCGAGCGGAACTCTTTCAGCATGCGGTCAACACGCTTGCTTTCCGGCACTACCACCGCCGGACGCAGCACCTTTTCCATGCTGAATGGCTCAGCGCTGCTGCTCATAAACGGCAGCAGATCTTTTGCCATCAGAATGCCTTCAACGTGATCTTTATCTTCGCTGATGACCGGAAAGCGCGAGTGTGCAGATTCAATAATCACTGCCAGGCACTCTTCCAGACTCTGATTGCGCTTCAGGGTGATCATCTGCGAGCGCGGGATCATGATATCGCGCACGCGCTGTTCGGCAATGTCGAGCACCCCTTCCAGCATGTCGCGGGTATCCTGATCAATCAGCTCTTTTTGTTCAGAATCACGGATCAGACCCAGCAGTTCATCACGATTTTTAGGTTCACCGTGAAACAGCTGGCTAAGCAGCAGGGAAAAGAAGCCCTTTTTACTACTGGGGGCGTCGTTGTTTTGAGAATGGTCGTCGCTCATGGCGTTTTAATTACGATCTCGCTATTAGATAAGGATAGCTGCCCGCGTCCCGCCGGCAGCACAGTAGCCTGAACCCGTGGCTCAGGCGTCTTCTTTCTCCGAAATGTACGGGTCGGGATAACCAAGAGCAAGCATTATCTCAGTCTCCAGCGCCTCCATCTCTTCGGCTTCACTGTCTTCAATATGGTCATAACCCAGCAGATGCAGCGTGCCGTGTACCACCATATGTGCCCAGTGGGCTTCCGTGCTTTTACCCTGTTCAGCCGCTTCCTGCTCAACCACCTGGCGGCAGATGATTAAATCGCCCAGCAGGGGCAGTTCAATACCCGGCGGTGCCTCAAAAGGAAAGGAGAGCACGTTGGTCGGCTTATCTTTGCCGCGGTAAGTCAGGTTTAGCTCGTGACTCTCCGCTTCATCAACCAGGCGAATAGTCACTTCGCTTTCAGGCTGAAAAGGGGTGACGGCCGCTTCCAGCCAGCGCTGAAAAGCGGTCTCTTCCGGCAGGCCGTGTGCTTTGGCGCAGGCCTGCTGTAAATCCAGTACTACCGTACTCATGACGGCTCCTGTGGTGGTGTGGCGATCGCAGCCTGTGCAGCCAGCGATTCCCGTTTACGCTCTTCCGCCAGTTTATCACGGCGTTTCTGATCCGCCTCTTCCCAGGCTTCATACGCGTTTACAATACGTGCCACGACCGGATGGCGTACCACATCTTCGCTGTGGAAGAAGTTAAAGCTGATTTCGTCGACGTCAGCCAGCACTTCAATCGCATGGCGCAGACCCGACTTAGTGCTGCGCGGCAGGTCAATCTGCGTCACGTCACCGGTGATCACCGCTTTCGAGTTAAAGCCGATGCGCGTCAGGAACATCTTCATCTGTTCAATGGTGGTGTTCTGGCTCTCATCAAGGATCACAAACGCATCATTCAGCGTACGGCCGCGCATATAGGCGAGCGGCGCCACCTCAATCACGTTACGCTCCATCAGCTTTTCAACCCGCTCAAAGCCGAGCATCTCAAACAGTGCGTCATAAAGCGGACGCAGATAGGGATCAACCTTCTGGCTCAGATCGCCAGGCAGAAAGCCCAGTTTTTCACCCGCTTCTACTGCCGGACGGGTCAGCAGAATACGACGGATCTCCTGACGCTCCAGCGCATCAACCGCGGCGGCTACTGCGAGATAGGTTTTGCCGGTACCCGCCGGGCCAATACCAAAGGTGATATCGTGGTCGAGAATGTTGGCGATGTACTGCGCCTGATTCGGCGTGCGCGGCTTAATCACGCCGCGTTTGGTTTTAATGTTTACCGCTTTGCCATACTCCGGCACGCTTTCAGCGGTCTGCTCCAGCACCCGGCTCTCTTTAATGGCCAGATGGATCTGATCCGGTTCGATATCCGGAATATGGCCGCGTACCGGCGCGGTATCCACGTACAGCGTACGCAGAATATGTGCAGCGGCGTCAACGCTGAGGGCCCGGCCCACCAGCTTAAACTGGTTATCACGGCGGTTGATTTCGATGCCCAGACGGCGTTCCAGCTGCTTCACATTGTCATCAAACGGACCGCACAGGCTCATCAGACGCTGGTTGTCGGCAGGTTCCAGGGCGATTTCACGAGTTTCGATATTCAATTGAATCCTTTGGGTCACACAGGGCCAGTTGAAAAAGTGTAGGGATGCCGCGCGTGCGCGTCATCAGCGTATGACAAAATTATTTATGGGACAGCATCAGGACGCAAGCGCAGGGAAAGATATTTGGGCGAGCGCTGCAGAATGCAAGGGCTGGCGGATGAAACAGGCGGCAGCACGCTGCGTGCTGCCGCACAGTCATTAACTGTCAGGGCTGATACAGGCCGACGCCGGTTTCATCCTCTTTGCGGGTGCGGGCAATCACGGCTGCCGGACTCTGCGCTACGCGCAGTCCCATGCGATCTTCGGTGCGTACGACCACGCCGCGCAGTGAGTTGGCGTAGACATCAACGATTTCAACGTCAACAAATCTGCCAATCATGCTCACTGAGCCTTCAAAGTTCACTACGCGGTTATTTTCAGTACGTCCGGTCAGCTCCATCACATTTTTACGTGATGTGCCCTCAACCAGAATACGCTGAACGGTGCCAACCATGCGGCGGCTGATCGCCATTGCCTGCTGCTGGATACGATCCTGCAGTATGTAAAGGCGCTGCTTTTTCTCCTCTTCCGGCACGTCATCAGGCAGGTCGGCCGCAGGCGTACCCGGACGGGCAGAGTAGATAAAGCTGTAGCTGGTATCAAAGTTAACGTCGTGGATCAGCTTCATGGTCTGTTCAAAATCGTGCTGGGTTTCACCCGGGAAGCCGATGATGAAATCAGAGCTGATTTCGATATCAGGGCGTGCTGCGCGCAGCTTGCGAATAATTGCTTTGTACTCCAGCGCGGTGTGCGCACGCTTCATCAGCGTCAGAATACGATCGGCACCGCTCTGAACCGGCAGATGCAGGAAGCTCACCAGCTCCGGCGTATCGCGATAGACATCAATGATGTCATCGGTGAACTCAATCGGATGGCTGGTGGTAAAGCGGATGCGATCGATACCGTCAATGGCGGCGACCAGACGCAGCAGCTCGGCAAACGTGCAGATCTGGTCATCAAAAGTTGGGCCGCGATAGGCGTTGACGTTCTGACCCAGCAGATTAACCTCGCGCACACCCTGAGCCGCCAGCTGGGCGATTTCCAGCAGAATATCGTCGCAGGGACGACTGACTTCTTCGCCGCGGGTATACGGCACCACGCAGAAAGTGCAATATTTATTGCAGCCTTCCATGATAGAGACGAAAGCCGTCGGGCCTTCAGCACGCGGCTCAGGCAGACGGTCAAATTTTTCAATTTCCGGGAAGCTGACGTCAACGACCGGGCTTTTATTGCCACGTACCTGATTAATCATCTCCGGCAGGCGATGCAGTGTCTGTGGCCCAAAGACGATATCAACACACTGCGCACGCTGACGCAGTTTATCGCCTTCCTGCGACGCCACGCAGCCGCCCACGCCGATGATAAGATCCGGATTGGCCGCTTTAAGCTTTTTCCAGCGCCCTAACAGGTGAAAAACTTTCTCCTGCGCTTTCTCACGGATAGAGCAGGTATTGAGCAGCAGAACATCTGCGTCTTCGGCTTCCTCCGTCAGAGTGTAGCCGTGCGTACTGTTCAGCAGGTCAGCCATCTTGGATGAATCATACTCATTCATCTGACAGCCCCAGGTTTTGATATGCAGTTTTTTGGTCATTGAACCAGCCATTGAATCTGAGCAGGGAAGTGCAGGGGGCATAGTGTAATGCTTTGGGGGGGATGTGACCAGCGTGCCTGTCATACTTCGCGCTGCTGAGTGTCAGCCGGACTGCTGCACAGCAGCGAGGGGGCAAAGAGAGGAGGAAGCGGCTCAGGCCCCTATTGCGGATGATTTCCGGTACACTTTGTTTATCAGCAAACGCCGTGGGGCGTTATGGCAACAGGAAAGGTGAGGATCGATGCAGGAGAGACAGTATGACGTGGTCATCGTCGGAGGTGGCATGGTGGGGGCCGCACTGGCCTGCGGGCTGGCGCAGCAGCAGTTCCGCGTCGCTGTCATTGAGCGTGCAGAACCTGATGCGTTTGATGCCAGCCGTGAGCCTGATATCCGTATATCCGCCATTGGTGCTTCTTCGGTTGCGCTGCTGCAGCAGCTGGGTGCCTGGGCACGCGTAGAGACGATGCGCAGCGCACCCTATCGCAAACTGGAAACCTGGGAGTGGCAGAGCGCGCACGTTACGTTTGATGCGGCATCGCTGGGCCTGCCGGTGCTCGGCTATATGGTGGAGAACCGCGTACTGCAGCGGGCGCTGTGGGAACAGATGCAGCAGGATGGCGTTGCGCTGTTATGCCCGGCAACCCTGCAGGATCTGCAGCCGCACAGCGGCGGCTGGCACGTGACGCTGGATCAGGGCGCACCGCTTGATGCCCGGCTGGTGGTTGGCGCGGATGGCGCTAACTCGCGGGTACGTCAGCTGGCAGGTATCGGTGTACACGGCTGGAACTATGCGCAATCCTGCATGCTTATCAGTGCTGAATGTGAACACGCAGCGGGCGATACCACCTGGCAGCAATTTACCCCGCAGGGGCCGCGCGCCTTTCTGCCGCTGTTTGACCAGCATGCATCGCTGGTGTGGTATGACGCACCTGCACGTATCCGGCAGCTGCAGGCGCTGCCGCTAAGCCAGCTGGAGAAAGAGGTCAGTCTGAACTTCCCGGCCCGTCTCGGACGTTTCCAGGTAAAAAGCGCGGCGTCGTTCCCGCTGGTCCGGCGTCACGCCACGCGCTACGTCATGCCGGGACTGGCGCTGGTGGGGGATGCCGCACATACAATTAATCCGCTGGCGGGGCAGGGGGTTAACCTGGGCTATCGCGATGTGGATGCGCTGATTACGGTGTTAACCGAGGCGCGCAGTCAGGCACAGACGTGGTCAGCGATGGCGGTGCTGCAGCGCTATCAGCGTGAACGCTATCGTGACAATCTGCTGATGCAGGGCGGTATGGATCTGTTCTATTTTGCCTTCAGCAATGCGCTGCCGCCGCTGCGGCTGGCACGTAATCTGGGATTGATGGCGGCGGAGCGCGCTGGCGGACTGAAGCGTCGCGCGCTGCGTTACGCGCTGGGGCTCTGATCGGGTTCTCTGCTGGCGCAACGCGCTGGCAGAATGCGCGGCATTTTACTGAACGTCAGAAACAACAAAGCCCGCAAAAGCGGGCCTGTTGTGCAATTTGGCTGGGGTGCAGGGATTCGAACCCCGGAATGCTGGTATCAGAAACCAGTGCCTTACCGCTTGGCGACACCCCAATAGGTGTTAGATCAAATTGTCTTTGTATGGCTGGGGTGCAGGGATTCGAACCCCGGAATGCTGGTATCAGAAACCAGTGCCTTACCGCTTGGCGACACCCCAATTATCTGGTGGCTACGACGGGAATCGAACCTGTGACCCCATCATTATGAGTGATGTGCTCTAACCGACTGAGCTACGTAGCCATTCTACTGCTTTACTGCTTTTCCCGATGCTGGCTGGGATACCTGGATTCGAACCAGGGAATGCCGGTATCAAAAACCGGTGCCTTACCGCTTGGCGATATCCCATCTGTTAACGCGTATCCACGAAAACATATCGGATTGGCTGGGGTACCTGGATTCGAACCAGGGAATGCCGGTATCAAAAACCGGTGCCTTACCGCTTGGCGATACCCCATCCGGCTGCCGAAGACTGAAATGGTGCGGGAGGCGAGACTTGAACTCGCACACCTTGCGGCGCCAGAACCTAAATCTGGTGCGTCTACCAATTTCGCCACTCCCGCAAAAAAGATGGTGGCTACGACGGGAATCGAACCTGTGACCCCATCATTATGAGTGATGTGCTCTAACCGACTGAGCTACGTAGCCATCTTTTTTCGCGTTACCTTCAACGGCGTTGCGGGGCGCATTATGCGTATTGAGCTTTGTAGCGTCAACAGTTTTTTTGCCGTTTTTTACCTTGCGGTGCCCGTTTGTCTGGCTTGTAACCAGCCTGGCGCTTTATTCATCGATTTTCGATCACATCCGCGTCAGTTGCAACTAAAAAGGGACCGCTGCGGGTCCCTTATTTTTTCTGACACGACGCTTATTTGTAAGCGGACTGATGCACGCCAACGGCACGGCCGGAAGGATCGTCCATGGATTTGAACGCCTCATCCCACTCAATCGCTTTGGCCGAAGAGCAGGCCACAGACGGTCCGCCAGGCACACACTCCGCCGCGCTCGGCAGCGGGAACAGCTCCTCAAAAATTTCGCGATAGAGATACGCTTCTTTAGAGCCAGGCGTGTTGTGCGGGAAGCGGAAGTGCGCGGTCGCCAGCTGCTGATCGCTTACCTGCTGCGCCGCCACTTCTTTCAGCGTATCGATCCAGCTGTAACCGACGCCATCAGAAAACTGCTCTTTCTGACGCCACGCCACGCTCTCCGGCAGATAAGATGAGAAGCATTCACGCAGAATATGCTTTTCCATCTTCCCGTTGCTGCCGCACAGTTTATCTTCCGGGTTGATGCGCATTGCCACATCAAGGAACTTTTTGTCCAGGAACGGCACGCGTGCTTCTACACCCCAGGCTGACATCGCTTTGTTGGCGCGTGCGCAGTCAAACATATGCAGCGCCAGCAGTTTACGTACGTTCTCTTCATGGAACTCGCGGGCGTTTGGCGCTTTATGGAAGTAGAGATAGCCGCCAAATACTTCGTCCGCGCCTTCACCTGAAAGCACCATTTTGATACCCATCGCCTTGATTTTGCGCGACATCAGATACATCGGCGTTGAGGCGCGAATGGTGGTGACATCGTAGGTTTCGATGTGGTAAATCACGTCACGGATCGCGTCCAGACCTTCCTGCACCGTGAAATGAATTTCGTGGTGCACGGTACCGAGATGATCGGCAACCGCCTGCGCAGCTTTCAGATCGGGCGAACCTTCCAGACCGACAGCAAACGAGTGCAGCTGTGGCCACCAGGCGTCGCTCTTATCAGCATCTTCCACCCGTTTAGCGGCAAAACGCTTGGTGACGGCTGAAATGATTGAAGAGTCCAGTCCGCCTGAGAGCAGCACGCCGTAAGGAACGTCAGACATCAGATGGCTTTTTACTGACTCTTCCAGCGCATGTTTCAGGCCGGCAGCATCCGTGGTGTTCTGCGCAACCGCCGTAAAATCCATCCAGTCGCGCTGCCAGTAACGGCGGATCTCACCGTCCGTGCTGGAGAGGTAGCTTCCCGGCGGGAATTCTTTAATAGAGCGGCAGACCGGGACCAGCGCTTTCATTTCAGACGCCACGTAAAGGTTGCCATGCTCATCATTACCCATATAGAGCGGAATGATACCGATATGATCGCGACCAATCAGGTACTGCTGTTTTACGCTGTCCCACAGGATGAAAGCAAACATACCCTGCAGGTCGTCGAGGAAATCGACACCTTTTTCCTGATAGAGCGCCAGGATCACTTCGCAGTCGGAGCCGGTCTGAAACGCGTAACGATCGCTCAGCTCAGCGCGCAGCGCCTGATGGTTATAAATTTCGCCGTTCACGGCCAGTACGTGGGTGTGGTCAGCGTTATACAGCGGCTGTGCGCCGTTGTTAACGTCAACGATTGAAAGGCGCTCATGCACCAGGATAGCGTTATCGTCGGCAAACACACCTGACCAGTCCGGGCCGCGGTGACGCATCAGACGGGAACACTCCAGCGCTTTCTTACGCAGTTCAGCAGAATCGCTTTTCAGATCCAGCACACCAAAAATCGAACACATAACTGACTCCTGATCTCACCCTGTGGCGATGTTATTTTGCATTTGTCCGGCAGCCTGCGCTGCGTGATGTATAAGAAAATGCGCTAATTGGTGGTGGTTGCGCAAGCAAAATAACGTTTTTATGATAAATAGAGTGTTGCAGAGGTGAATAAATTGAATTTTATCTAAAATAAAAGCCGTATTTTTAGATGGCATCTAATAATTTGCCGATTTAGATCTTTTTGTCACCAGTGGTCTGAAACAAAAACGCCCCGCACACCGGTAAGTGAGCAGGGCGTCAGCTGGTTCACCGCACCAGTCAGAACAGATCGATATCGGCGACAGAAGGAAAAATCCAGTCAGGCCGGAACGGCATCGCATCGATGTCGCTCAGGGTGGAGACACCTGACAGCACCAGAATGGTTTCGAGCCCGGCCTGGAAGCCCGCCAGAATGTCCGTGCGCAGGTTATCGCCCACGATTACCGTCTCTTCAGAGTGCGCATGCATTTTATTCAGCGCCGCCCGCATAATGTAGGGGCTGGGCTTGCCGACATAAAAAGGCTTGCGTCCGGAAATGGTTTCGATACCGGCGCAGAGCGCGCCGCAGGCGGGAATAAAGCCGCGCGCATGGGTATCCGGATTGGTTGCAATAAAGCGCGCGCCATTAGCCACAAAAAAAGCGGCTTTATGCATCATATCCCAGTTAAACGAACGCGTTTCACCGACGATAACAAAGTCAGGATTGACGTCGGTAATGGTAAAGCCGGCGTTATAGAGTTCGTGAACCAGCGCACCTTCCCCGATCACATAGGCTTTTTTTCCTTCCTGACGACGCAGGAAATCAGCGGTGGCCATAGCAGAGGTATAAAAAACGGAGTCAGGAATGTCGACGCCAGCGTTGGAAAAACGGTTGGCCAGATCCTGCGCTGTCTGCGACGGATAGTTAGTCAGCACAACCAGCGGCATGCCTTTTTCCAGAATGCGCTGCAGAAATTCATTAGCCCCTTTCACGGCGGTGTTGTCATGCATCAACACGCCATCAATATCACAGATTACGCTTTTAATGGTCATACACGATCCCGGTCAGGCCTGCTCAGGCAGGTTACAGTTAATCTTCCAGCAGATGCTGCAGCAGAATGCCATTTAGCATAGCGCGTTTCGCCAGCGCAAACGCGCCAATTGCAGAGCGGTGATCCAGCTGCGAGCGCACAACCGGCAGGTTTTTCCGAAACTCGCGCAGCACCTGCGTATTGATACAGCTCTCGATGGCGGGAAACAGCACTTTGTCTGCTTCAGTGATTTCGCCCGCCAGCACCACCTTTTGCGGGTTAAAAAGGTTGATTGCGATCGCAATCGCTTTGCCGAGATAACGACCAACATACTCAATCACTTCACACGCCAGCGCGTCGCCCTGATTAGCAGCGTGACAAATTTGCGGCATCAGGCAGTTATCCAGTGACAGCACACTCGGATACCCCTGATTCAGCAGATGGCGTACGCGGTTTTCAATGGCACCATTCGCGGCGATGGTTTCCAGACAGCCAAAGTTGCCGCAGTGGCAGCGCTCGCCTAACGGATCCACCTGAATATGGCCGATTTCACCCACGTTACCGTTACTGCCCAGGAAAATCTGTCCGTTAGCAATGATGCCGGCACCGGTCCCGCGATGCAGCCGCACCAGAATCGAATCAGCACAGTCGCGGCTTGCACCAAAGTAGTGCTCGGCCAGCGCCAGACTGCGGATATCGTGACCCACAAAGCTGGTCACGCTGAACCGCTGCTGCAGGCTGGCTACCAGCGGCCAGTGGCTGACAGCAATGTGCGGCATATAGCGGATAATGCCTTTAACCGGATCGACCAGACCGGGCAGGATCACTGCGATGGCGATCAGCTCATGAATTTTGCGCTGATGCACGTTAATAAACGCGCTAATGGCATTAAATAGCGCGTTCTCCAGCGTCTCCTGCGTGCGTTCCGGTAGCGGATAATCTTCCTGCGCCAGCGATTTACCGCTTAAATCAAACAGAGTGAGCGTGGCATCATTGCGCCCGAGACGGACGCCGATGGTATGAAAGTGACGGGTTTCCGTAATAATGGAGATGGCGCGGCGACCTCCGGTAGAGGCCTGCTGCTCAACCTCTTTGATCAGGCCGCGTTCAATCAGCTGACGGGTAATCTTAGTGACACTGGCGGGCGCAAGCTGGCTGAGATCGGCAATCTGAATGCGCGAAATCGGCCCCTGTTGATCGATCAACCGATAAACGGCTGCGCTATTGAGTTGTTTGACAAGATCGACATTTCCTATTTGAGTCTGGCCGCCAGTGGTCATTCAATGCTTACTCGCTGAGGACGCTCTCTCCATTGACGAACGTCTTAATGATTTGATAATCGCGGGTAAAAACAGTGAGGTTAGCGGCTTTTCCTGCAGCTACTGTGCCCAGCTGTTTTTCCACGCCCATAGCTCTTGCCGGATAAAGCGTTGCCATGCGTAGCGCCTCATCCAGGGCAATGCCGCAATACTCTACGCTGTTCTGCACCGCTTCAATCATTGTCAGGGCTGAACCGCTCAGGGTTCCATGCTCATCCACGCACAGGCCATTGCGATAGTATATTGTTTTACCTGCAAAAATGAATTTATCAATCGCGGCACCTGCCGGCGCAGTCGCGTCAGTCACCAGAATCAGCCGTTCGCCTTTAAGCCGTTTTGCCATGCGCACGTTAGCGTAATTGACATGTAAGCCATCTGCAATGATGCCGCAGTATACATCAGGCGAATCAAACAGCGCACCGACCAGTCCGGGTTCACGTCCGCTAAAAGGGCTCATCGCATTATAAAGGTGGGTCGCGAAAGTAATGCCAGCGCTGAATCCGGCTTTTGCTTCGGCATAGGTCGCATTAGAGTGTCCGGCCGAGACGATAATACCGGCTGCGCTGAGCTGACGAATAACGTCGCTGCCTGCCTGTTCAGGCGCCAGCGTGACTTTAGTAATGACATCGGCGTTGGCACAGAGATAGTCGACCAGTGCAGGATCGGGCTGGCGTATCAGGGCCGGATTGTGCGTCCCTTTTTTCTCACGGTTAAGCCAGGGGCCTTCAAGGTGCAAACCCAGCGCCTGATTCTGATGCGTTGTCAGCCAGGCTCGCATAGTCTCTACCGCCCGCTGCATCAGTTCATCACTGCTGGTAATCAGCGTGGGCAGAAAGCTGGTACAGCCTGACTTTTCATTAGCGTGCTGCATTATCTCCAGCGTTTCCACGCTCAGCGCTTCAGGCGAATCGTTGAATTGCACACCGCCGCAGCCGTTAAGCTGCAGGTCGATAAAGCCGGGAGCGATAAATGCGCCTGCCATATCCTGTTGCGGTAGTGCTGCATCCAGCATGGCGCGCGGGCAAACCCGATCAATAATACCGTCCGCGATAACTACCGCGTGATCGTCCAGAATGTCATAGCCGGTAAAAATCCGGCCGTTTACTAATGCGTACATTATCTCTCTCCCGGCTGCGCCAGCTGCCAACGACAGCAGGCTTCTACATCGTGCTCTCAGACGCCCTGCATATTTTCCGCTTCAAGCTCGCGGAAATATTTTACCGTTTTAACTTTCAGTTCCATTGTCGCCGGCTCATCGCATACCACAACCGCTTTTGGATGCAGCTGCAGACAGCTGATGGTCCACATATGGTTTACGTTGCCCTCTACTGCCGCCTGAAGCGCCTGCGCTTTGACGTGACCTGTAACCAGAATCATCACCTCTTCTGCATCCAGCAGCGTACCCACGCCAACGGTCAGCGCATATTTAGGTACCTGGCTGACATCGCCATCAAAAAAGCGTGAATTAGCGACACGCGTATCATGCGTCAGCGTTTTTATACGGGTACGCGATGAGAGCGAGGAGGCGGGTTCATTAAACGCGATATGACCATCATTGCCTACACCACCCATAAACAGATGGATTTTACCGAGCGCACGAATCTTCTCTTCATACTGGCGACATTCTGCGTCAATATCTTCCGCATTGCCATTCAGAAGATTGATGTTTTCTGACGGAATATCAACGTGATCGAAAAAGTTGCGATACATAAAGCTGTGATAGCTTTCCGGATGCGCTTTGGGCAGGCCGACATATTCATCCATGTTGAATGTCACGACATGTTTAAAGCTGACCTGGCCTGCTTTGTGCATCTCAATCAGATGCTTGTAAGCTTCCAGCGGAGTGCCGCCCGTAGGTAACCCCAGAACAAAGGGACGCTCCGGACCTGGGTTAAAGGCGTTGATCCGGTTGACGATATGGCGGGCCGCCCATTTTCCTACCTGAGCAGGCGTAGCCAGCGGAATCAGTCTCATAGTGCACCTCGGTTAAACAGATAAAAGAATGTGCTGTAGCTGCCGTCATTAAGTGTGAACGCGGTCAGCGCGTTTATCAGCAGGCTAAAGCGAAAAAGAGCGGTTGATATTTTTTATCATAAAATAAGTTTGTAGCAGTGACCAGTATTAAGCGACTTATATTGGCTATTAAGGTGATAAAAGTCACAACTGGAGCGGTTTTAATTTGCGAGGCGAATTAATTTATCTTTACACTGCATCTCGCAGAGAATCGTCTTTTCAACACGCCAGGTGCCGGGATAATAAAATCAACCCGTACCAGGGGATACGCCAGTCTCATAGGGGGAGAACAAGGTGAGTATATTAGGCTATTTACAAAAAGTCGGCCGCGCGCTGATGGTGCCGGTGGCCACGCTGCCAGCCGCCGCTATCCTGATGGGGGTCGGCTACTGGATCGATCCTGACAGCTGGGGAGCAGGTAATGCGCTGGCGGCACTACTGATCAAGTCAGGCTCCGCCATTATTGACCACATGTCGGTACTGTTTGCGATTGGTGTTGCTTACGGTATGTCTAAAGATAAAGATGGCGCAGCGGCCCTGACCGGTTTTGTCGGCTTTCTTGTCGTGACCACGCTTTGTTCACCTGCTGCGGTCGCGATGATCCAGAAGATGCCGGTTGAACAGGTACCTGCGGCATTTGGCAAAATTGAAAACCAGTTTGTCGGCATCATGGTGGGGATTCTTTCTGCTGAGATGTATAACCGCTTCAGCCATGTCGAGCTGCCTAAAGCGCTCTCTTTTTTCAGCGGACGTCGCCTGGTACCGATCCTGGTCTCCTTCCTGATGATTGTTGTGGCGTTTATCCTGATGTACGTCTGGCCAATAATCTTTGGCGGTCTGGTAAGCTTTGGTGAACATATTCAAAAGCTGGGGTCTGTCGGAGCAGGGGTATACGCTTTCTTTAACCGGCTGCTGATCCCCGTTGGTCTGCATCACGCGCTGAATTCCGTGTTCTGGTTTGATGTCGCGGGTATTAATGACATTCCAAAATTCCTCGGCGGCGCGCAGTCTATCGCTAACGGCAGCGGCATTCCGGGTATTACGGGTCGCTATCAGGCAGGTTTCTTCCCCATTATGATGTTTGGCCTGCCGGGTGCAGCACTGGCTATCTACCACTGTTCTCGTCCGGAAAACAGGGCAAAAGTGGGCGGTATTATGCTGGCGGCCGCTTTTGCAGCCTTCTTTACCGGCATCACCGAGCCGCTGGAATTCTCCTTTATGTTCGTGGCTCCGGTCCTCTATGTGATCCACGCGGTCCTGACCGGAATTTCGGTGTTTATTGCGGCCAGCATGCAGTGGATTGCCGGCTTTGGCTTTAGCGCCGGCCTGGTAGATATGGTGCTCTCGTCGCGTAATCCACTGGCGGTGCACTGGTGGATGCTGATCCCGCAGGGCCTGGTCTTCTTCGTGATTTATTACGTGGTGTTCCGTTTTACTATCCGCAAATTCAATCTGCTGACGCCGGGCCGCGAACTGGCAGCGGATGATGAAACGGATGGTTATGATGTGAATGTTATGCAGGAAAATAGCGGGGAAACGGCGACTGAATCGCTGGCACGTCGCTATATCGCTGCCGTTGGAGGGTCTGAAAACCTGACCCATATTGACGCCTGTATCACGCGCCTGCGTCTGAACGTGAAAGATTCCGCGCAGGTCAGCGAAGGCGTGGCAAAACGTATCGGCGCGTCAGGCGTCATCCGTCTTAATAAGCAGAGCGTGCAGATTATTGTGGGTACGCAGGCGGAGAGTATCGCTACCGCGATGAAAACGGTATTGACCAAAGGCCCGGTAGCGGCCGCCAGCGCGGCGCCTGTGGCTAAACCGGTGGTGACTGCAACTGCGCCAGCTCCTGCCGCTGCACATAAGGCGATTGCCACGCTGCTGGCACCGGTATCAGGTCACGTGGTTGCTCTGGATAATGTACCGGACGAAGCGTTCGCCAGCAAAGCGGTGGGCGATGGTCTGGCGATTCAGCCAACGGGGACGCGCGTGTTGGCACCGATTGCCGGTACCATAGTAAAAATCTTCAACACTAATCACGCCTTCTGCCTTGAAACAGAGAGCGGCGTTGAGATAGTGGTGCATATGGGGCTGGACACCGTTGCGCTGGCAGGACGCGGTTTCACCCGGCTGGTGGAAGAGGGTAAAACCGTTAGCGCTGGCGAGGCGATCCTAGAGATGGATCTGGACTATCTGAATGCCCATGCGCGCTCGATGATCAGTCCGGTAGTGGTCAGCAACAGTGATGACTTCGCGGGTCTGACGCTGCTGGCAACAGGCACCGTTGTTGCCGGGGAAACGCCGCTGTATGAGGTGAAAAACTAACCCCTTAAGTCTGACTGATAAGGCAGGAAGCGATTCCTGCCTTTTTTGTTTTAAAAGCGCCAACAAACGGTTGTTTCCCTTCAGCGCTTTGTGGATCATACTCCGTTACTTCGAGGTAAAATCACCCGTTATTGTTTGAGGATTTTGAGATGAGTGAGGCTGAAGCCCGCCCAACGAACTTTATTCGTCAGATCATCGACGAAGATTTGGCGAGCGGTAAGCACAGTTCTGTGCATACCCGTTTCCCGCCAGAGCCCAATGGTTATCTGCATATTGGCCATGCAAAATCGATCTGCCTGAACTTTGGAATTGCACAGGATTATCAGGGCGAATGCAATCTGCGTTTCGATGATACCAATCCGGTTAAAGAGGATATGGAATTCGTCGAGTCGATCAAAAATGATGTGCAATGGCTGGGCTTTGAGTGGAGCGGCAACATTCGTTACTCATCCGACTATTTTGATCAGCTGTTTAATTATGCTGTTGAGCTGATCAACAAAGGACTGGCGTACGTTGATGAACTGTCACCCGAGCAGATCCGCGAGTATCGCGGCACGCTGACGGCGCCGGGCAAAAATAGCCCGTATCGCGATCGCAGCGTTGAAGAGAACCTGGCGCTGTTCCGGAAAATGCGCGACGGTGGCTTTGAAGAGGGTAAGGCCTGTCTGCGTGCCAAAATCGATATGGCTTCCAGCTTTATCGTTATGCGCGATCCGGTACTGTACCGCATTAAGTTTGCCGAGCACCATCAGACCGGCAACAAGTGGTGCATCTACCCGATGTACGATTTCACGCACTGCATCTCCGATGCGCTGGAAGGGATCACGCATTCGCTCTGTACGCTGGAGTTTCAGGATAACCGCCGCCTGTATGACTGGGTACTGGATAACATTACCATTCCGGTGCATCCGCGGCAGTATGAGTTTTCGCGCCTGAATCTTGAGTATGCTGTGATGTCGAAGCGCAAGCTGACGCAGCTGGTGAGCGAGAAGCGGGTAGAAGGCTGGGACGATCCGCGTATGCTGACCGTTTCAGGTCTGCGCCGTCGTGGTTACAGCGCGGCATCAATCCGTGAGTTCTGCCGCCGAATCGGCATCACTAAACAGGACAATATCGTTGAGATGGCTTCGCTGGAGTCGTGCATTCGTGATGATCTCAACGAAAATGCGCCGCGTGCTATGGCCGTGCTCGATCCGCTCAAAGTCGTGATTGAAAACCTGCCAGCCGGACATGATGAGATCATCACCATGCCAAATCACCCGAACCGGCCGGAGATGGGGACGCGCGAGGTGCCTTTCAGCCGTGAAGTGTGGATCGACCGCGCAGATTTCCGTGAAGAAGCCAACAAACAGTACAAGCGTCTGGTCCTGGGTAAAGAAGTGCGCCTGCGCAACGCCTATGTGATCCGCGCTGAGCGCGTGGCAAAAGATGAGGCGGGCAACATCACCTGTATCTATGCGACCTGCGATGTGGATACGCTGAGCAAAGACCCGGCTGATGGCCGTAAAGTAAAAGGGGTGATCCACTGGGTCTCCGCAATTCATGCGCTGCCTGCTGAGTTCCGCCTCTACGATCGCCTGTTCAGCGTGCCTAACCCGGGCGCGGCAGAGGATTTTCTCGCGACGCTGAATCCGGATTCGCTGCAGATTAAGCAGGGCTTTGTGGAGCCAGGACTGCGTGAAGCGGCGGCAACCTCGCCGTATCAGTTCGAGCGCGAAGGCTATTTCTGTGCAGACAGCGTTTACTCGCAGCCATCAGCGCTGGTGTTCAACCGCACTGTAGGCCTGCGCGATACCTGGGCGAAGATCGGCAGCGAATAATAACCGCTTCCGGCATCATAAAATTATATAAGGGCGAGCTTTCGCCCTTTTTTATTATCCTCTTTTGCGTAGCGGCAACCATTTATTCTGCATTAAATAAAATCGCGCACATACCCGGGTTTACGACTTGTCTGACTTTAAAAAAATTAACGCATTTGACCGTGTTAAATCCTTTTTTTCAGGTAGGCTATGCGCACTCCGGACTTGGTCTGTGGCTAGTAAAAAGGGAAAAATAATGACAAGCCTCGCTCAGGAAGCCAAACACAGTGTTGTGGTTTTACATCAGCTCATTGAACGTATTTTTAATCATGCTGATGTCAGCACCGATACCATGGGGCTGCTGCTGTCGCACTTCCATCCTGATTTCCGGATGGTAACGCCACAGGGCAGACAACTGGATTTGAATGACGTTGAAGATCTGTTTCGCCGCCTGTGCGGGCAGCGTGAAGGGATGCGCATCGCGACCAGCGAACATGCGATCATTTCTGAGCAGCAAAAAGAGGTCATCATTCAGTATCGCGAACTGCAGATAGTGAATGGCGAGAGCCACAGCCGTATTTCGCTGGCAGTGCTGGACTGCAGTACGGCAAATCCGCGCTGGCGCTACCTGCAGGAGACGCTGGTCGCCTGAATCGCAGCCACAAAAAAACCGGTGCCTGCACCGGTTTTTTTATCTTGCCGCATAGCTGACGTTATTTATCGTTATGCAGGGTTTCATCTTCACGGCAGTCACCCACTTCGCAGTGACCATACAGGTACAGGCTATGGTTGGTGAGCTTGATACCGTGACGGGTCGCGATTTCGCGCTGGCGCGTTTCAATCGACTCATCGCTGAACTCAATTACTTTACCGCAGTCCAGGCAGATAAGATGATCGTGATGCTGCTGCTGCGTTAATTCAAAAACAGACTTGCCGCCTTCGAAGTTATGGCGGGTTACAATGCCCGCGTCATCAAACTGGTTCAGAACGCGATATACCGTGGCCAGACCAATCTCTTCGCCCATGTCGATCAGGCGTTTGTACAAATCTTCCGCGCTGACGTGATGGCACTGGGGTTCCTGAAGCACTTCCAGAATCTTTAGTCTGGGCAGCGTGACTTTCAGGCCAGCCTTTTTCAATGCGGAATTGTTGTCAGTCATGCGGATATTGTCCTGTTACTTTGCTAGTCATTTGCGGCTTAACAGCCTTGAATGTGTGGTTAACGCGCATTCTCATTTGCGTCTCATTATAGAACCGGGGCAGGTGAATAGAAACCAGGCAAATGCTAAAGAAATCACCAGAGGCGGGAATAACGCTCTTGCTGTCGCCGGCGGGATTATACAGTGCTGGGTTCTCAGTTCACTCAGCCTCAGCCTGCTGACAGAGGAATAAGCCGTTAACCGTTGCGGGTATTCTACAGAATTGCAGGGAAAAGTTAAAAAAGCGTAGCTATTATTTTTATAGGCAATTCCGTTACCCGATGTTAACAGTACCTGAATCGGGTAACGGCAACACATTATGCCTCAATAATTTCTTTGAGCTGCAGCTCATCAAAAATCTGCTTCACCCAGCCTTCAACGCGTTCATTCGTCAGCTCTGGCTGGCGATCTTCATCAATCGCAAGTCCGAGGAAATGTTTGTCATCGGCCAGACCTTTAGACGCTTCAAAATGGTAACCTTCGACAGGCCAGTGACCCACGATGATCGCACCATTTGGCTCGATAATGTCGCGAATGGTACCCAGTGCATCACAGAAATACTCAGCATAATCTTCCTGATCGCCACAGCCAAACAGCGCCACCAGTTTACCATTGAAGTCGATCTCTTCCAGCGTCGGGAAGAAGTCATCCCAGTCGCACTGCGCTTCACCATAATACCAGGTAGGAATGCCCAGCAGCAGGATATCAAACGCTTCCAGATCTTCTTTGGTACTTTTAGCAATGTCATGCACTTCGGCGACATCTTTACCCAGTTGTTTCTGGATCATCTTTGCAATGTTTTCGGTGTTGCCGGTATCGCTGCCGAAGAAAATGCCTACGATTGCCATGGGTTAGGTAACCTCTTAAATCCTGAATGTGAGAGTAAGTCAACAGACTGTACAGATAAGCGAATGATAGCAGACCCTGAAAAAGCGCGGAACGCGCAAAGCGCAGAGTTTGTGTTCCTCTGTGCGGTCTGCATAAATTATATGAGTTTGAGCTGTGTCAGCAGCATCTGCTCAATCAGCTCGCTGCGGCTGATATTTTGCTGCTCAGCCAGCGTGTTGAGCGCGTCAACCGCTTCGCCGGACATTTTGAGCTCCACGCGCCGCAGCCCACGAACCTTATCGCGTTTAAGCTGATTGCGCTTATTAATGCGCAGCTGCTCATCGCGCGACAGCGGGCTGGTTTTCGGGCGACCCGGTCGTCGCTCGTCTGCAAAGAGATCAAGCGTGGTACGGTCTGTCTGTTCTTTTGCCATGATTTGCGAAACTGAGTGGGCGCGAACGGCGCCGCGCGATTAAACACATTATCGGCCCAGCCACCGTGTATAACCACCGTGGCAAAATTTTAGCGCGACATCATACTCCAGCGTCAGACGTGACGCCAATCTTAAACATAGTGCAGTAAGCTTTTGCTTTCAGAGCGTAAAAAAGCGTCGCACAGCACGTAATACGGCATCAGGCTTCTCTGCATGTACCCAATGTCCGGCACCGGCAATGACCTGCGCCCGCGCCTGAGGAAACTGGGCCAGCAGCCTGTCCCGATAGTGATTATCCAGATAAGGAGAGTCGCCGCCGCGAATAAACAGCGCCGGATGAGAAGAGACAGGGAGAGGTTCCCAGCCCGATATCGTTGTGTAGTTATCCCACAATACGGGCACATTGAACCGCCACTCCCCCTCAGCGAAGGACTTCAGGATAAACTGAATGATCCCCTCTTCAGGCACAAATTGCCGCATTATCGCCGCCGCTTCGCTGCGGCGCGTCACGCCTGCCGCAGTGACCGCGCGAATCGCCGCGAAAATCTCATCGTGCCGGCGCGTCTGATAGTCGACGGGAGCGATGTCAATCAGCACCAGCTTGCCAACGCGTTCAGGCGCCAGCGCACTCAATGCCATAGCGATTTTGCCCCCCATCGAGTGCCCAATCACATCAACCTGTGTTATCTGCTGTGCATCCAGCGTATCAACCATATCCTGCGCCATTGCAGCATAGCTCATGCTGTTGCTGCGCGCCGATAAACCGTGATTGCGGACATCCACCTGCAGCGTCGTACGCGTGTCGGCTACGCCACGTGCCAGCCCGCCAAGGTTATCCAGGCTGCCAAACAGACCGTGGATAAGCAAAATCGGTGCGCTGTGAGGATCAGATTGTGCAGTTTGCAGACGAGCATTCAAAATCATGGCTAAAGTTCTTACGGTTGAGAGCGTGGGTTAGGGTATCATGATTCTACCTGTCCGGGTGGCGGTCGCCAGGTATTAGGGCATATTCTGACTTTTGCCCGTAAACGTTGCCAGCGCTATCAGCTACTGCGGATTTAACTTTATAATCAATATGTCAGATCCCAGACTCTCTGCGTGCCCGCTACCGGTAAGGGCGTTGCAGAATGCGGGATTCTGCTAGTTGCCAGACTCGTACGGAATAAGATGAAAACGATTGAAGTTGACGAAGAACTCTACCGTTATATTGCCAGCCACACGCAGCACATCGGTGAAAGCGCCTCAGACATCCTGCGTCGCATGCTGAAATTTACCGCCAGCTCGCGCGCTGTCGCTGCGCCGGCAGCTACGACCCCGGTAAAAGAGGCAGCAGCAGCCGAGCCTGAAGCGCGTCCGCAGGATCGCGTGCGAGCCATGCGCGAGCTGATGCTGTCAGATGAGTATGCCGAGCAGAAAAAAGCGGTTAACCGCTTTATGCTGATTTTGTCAACGCTTTATCGTCTCGATCCTGATGCATTTGCCGATGCTACCGCATCGCTGCAGGGGCGTACGCGCGTCTATTTTGCCGGTAATGAACATACGCTGCTGCAAAATGGCACGCATACTAAGCCTAAGCATGTGCCAGGTACGCCATACTGGGTCATCACAAACACCAATACAGGCCGTAAATGCAGCATGGTGGAACACATCATGCTGGCTATGCAGTTCCCTTCGGAGCTGACAGAGAAAGTTTGCGGCACCATTTAAACTGAAGCGTCAGGGAGAAGCGCCAATGGCCAATCACCCCCGTGCCGGGCAGCCTGCCCAGCAGAGCGATTTGATTAACGTTGCACAATTAACCTCGCAGTATTATGTCCTGAAGCCGGATGCGGCTAACCCGGACCATGCGGTGAAATTTGGCACATCTGGCCACCGCGGCAGCGCGGGACGTCACAGCTTCAATGAAGAGCATATTCTGGCTATCGCACAGGCGATCGCCGAAGAGCGTAAAAAGAACGGTATCACCGGTCCATGCTACGTGGGCAAAGATACGCACGCGCTCTCTGAACCCGCTATCCTGTCGGTACTGGAAGTGCTGGCAGCGAACGGCGTGGATGTCATTGTGCAGCAGGATAACGGCTACACGCCAACGCCCGCTATCTCCAATGCCATTCTGGAGCACAACAAACGCGGCGGTGCGCAGGCTGACGGCATTGTGATCACCCCTTCGCACAACCCACCGGAAGATGGCGGCATTAAATACAATCCGCCAAACGGGGGTCCGGCTGATACTAACGTTACCAAAGTGGTGGAAGATCGTGCTAATCAGCTGATCAAAGGCGGTCTGCAGGATGTGAAACGCCTGCCGCTGGATCAGGCGTGGCAGAGCGGCCACATTGTCGAGCAGGATCTCATTCAGCCTTACGTGGAAGGGCTGGCACAGGTTATCGACTTCCCGGCGATTCAGAAAGCGGGACTGAAAATTGGCGTAGATCCGCTTGGCGGCTCCGGTATGGCTTACTGGCAGCGCATCGCTGAGCATTACAACCTCGATCTGACCATCGTCAATGACGCTATCGATCAGACGTTCCGCTTCATGCATCTGGATAAAGATGGCGTGGTGCGCATGGACTGTTCGTCAGAGTGTGCGATGGCCGGTCTGCTGGCGTACAAAGATAAGTTTGATCTCGCCTTTGGCAACGATCCCGATTACGACCGTCACGGTATCGTCACGCCAGCTGGCCTGATGAATCCTAACCATTACCTGGCTGTTGCCATCAACTATCTGTTCCAGCATCGTCCGCAGTGGGGCAGTGATGTTGCCGTCGGCAAAACGCTGGTCTCCAGCGCAATGATTGACCGCGTGGTTAATGATATCGGCCGTAAGCTGGTAGAAGTCCCGGTGGGCTTCAAGTGGTTTGTTGATGGTCTGTTTGATGGCAGCTTTGGCTTTGGCGGCGAAGAGAGCGCGGGAGCGTCCTTCCTGCGTTTTGATGGCTCAGCCTGGTCAACGGATAAAGATGGCATCATTCTCTGCCTGCTGGCCGCTGAAATCACTGCGGTGACCGGCAAAAACCCGCAGCAGCACTATGATGAACTGGCAGAGCGCTTTGGCGCACCAAGCTACAATCGTCTGCAGGCATCAGCAACCTCGGCACAGAAAGCTGCGCTCTCAAAACTGTCGCCGGAGATGGTCAGCGCTGACACGCTGGCAGGCGATCCGATCACTGCACGCCTGACGGCTGCTCCGGGTAACGGCGCATCCATTGGCGGGCTGAAAGTGATGACGGAGAACGGCTGGTTTGCGGCGCGTCCGTCCGGTACTGAAGATGCGTACAAGATTTACTGTGAAAGCTTCCTTGGCGCTGAGCATCGCGAGCTGATCGAGAAAGAAGCGGTGGAAATTGTCAGTGAAGTTCTGAAGAACGCCTGAGAATGAAACCGTGAAAAGGGCCGCTGCTGCGGCCCTTTTTTTATGGCATAAAACGGTAGCCGATGCCGGTTTCCGTCAGCAGGTGAGCCGGCTGCGTCGGATTGGTTTCCAGCTTCTGGCGCAGATGGCCCATATAGATGCGCAGATAGTGGCTATGCTCAACCGCATTGGGTCCCCAGACCTGATTCAGCAGCTGGCGCTGCGTCAGCACCTTGCCGGCGTTGTTCAGCAGCAGGCTGAGCAGGCGAAACTCGGTTGGCGTCAGATGCACTTCCTGACCGCTGCGGGTAATCCGGCGGGCGGACAGATCGACACAGACCTCTCCAAACAGCACGCGCGCATCGGGCTGACTGCCCTGATGACGCCGCAGTGCGACCCGCACCCTGGCCAGCAGTTCACCAATGCCAAAGGGTTTTGTCAGATAGTCATCCGCACCCGCATCCAGCGCTGCGATCTTATCCTGCTCATCGCTGCGGGCTGACAATACAATAACCGGCATACTGCTCCACTGCCGTACTTCGCGAATGAATGCAATGCCGTCACCGTCAGGCAGGCCGAGATCGAGGATCACCAGGTCGGGCTTTCGCGTTGCCGCTTCAATCAGACCACGCTGCAGCTGTTCGGCTTCAACAATTTTGAGGCCTTCACTTTCAAGCGCCAGGCGTACAAAACGACGGATCTCTTTTTCATCTTCCACAATTAAAATGGTTGTCACGCGGGCTCCTGCGACACGGTTTTCTCTACTTTAGCAATAAACCGCAGCGGCGTCCGCGCAGGTATTTGCCACAGTAAGATAACCCGTCTTTCACACCGTTGTAACGTCATCCCGTACCCCACAATAAACGGTCAAAAAAAGTTCAGAACAGGTGGTCTGATGAGTAGCAAAAGTGTGCAGCCAGGAGTAATATTTGCGACAGATCACATTTTATAATTAACTGCTCAGGAGGAATGCGATGGATAAGTGCTATTCACTGCCAAAAATTATTATACGGCGTACGCTGGTGCTGATTGCCGGTATTACAGCGCTTCCTTTTATGCTGTTCCGCCGCGATCGTGCGCGTTTCTATAGCTATCTGCACCGTATCTGGTGTAAAACCAGCACTAAACCGGTATGGCTGGAACAGTCTGAACTGGCTGGCGGCATCTACTGGTAATGGTGACTTTCTGACTGAGGCGGACGTTTTTACCCAAAGCGCCCGCTTTTTTTGACGAAATTTTTTGCACACTGCCTGTCACCTCATGCCATTCGCTGCCATTTGCGCTACACTTAAACCTCTACAAGATTTTGGAGGTTGTACAAGTATGAGCGAGAAAATTCCTGTCGGCATCAGTGCCTGCCTGCTCGGGGATAACGTCCGATTTGATGGCGGCCATAAGCGTTTTGCCTTTGCAACGGACGAACTCGCGCAATTTGTGCGCTATGAGCCCGTCTGTCCTGAGATGGCTATTGGTCTGCCTACACCCCGGCCGGCGTTAAGGCTGGTAAAACAGGGCGACGACCAGATTCATATCTGCTTCAGCAAAGATGACAATGAAGAAGTGACCAGTGAAATGCGCAGCTGGTCAGCGGAGCGCGTTAAATCGCTGCACCATCTTTGCGGCTATATTCTTTGCGCCAAATCACCCAGCTGCGGTCTGGAGCGGGTGCGCGTTTACGATCCTGCCACAAATAACAACCGTAAATCAGGTATCGGCATCTTTACTTCTTTTCTGCAGCAGGAGATGCCCTGGCTGCCGCTGGAAGAGGATGGACGCCTGCACGATCCGGTTCTGCGGGAAAATTTTACCGGGCGCGTGTTTGCGCTGCATGAGTTCAATGAAATGTGGCGTAGCGGGTTAACACGGCACAAACTGATTGCCTTTCACAGTCGCTACAAACTGCTGCTGTTGTCGCATGCACAGGACGCCTATCGCGAACTGGGACGCTTCGTCGCCGCTATGGATAAGTGGGCGTCGCTGGAAGAGTATGCCTTTGAGTACCGTAATCGTTTGATGCAGCTGATGTCGCATCGGGCCTCGCGACGCAATCACACCAACGTGCTGATGCATGTGCAGGGCTATTTCCGGCCAAAACTCAGCTCTCCTCAGCGTCAGGAATTGGCACAGCTGATCGATCGCTATCGCTGTGGCGTTCAGCCGCTGCTGGCACCCATCACCATGCTGAAACATTACATGGCTGAGTATCCGCATCCCTGGCTGGCACAGCAGCGCTATTTTGATCCCTACCCGGAAGCGTTGCGTCTGCGTTACGGACAATAAGGACGAGGCACCATGACCACACACCTGCTCTGGCTGCGCAACGATCTGCGTATTAACGATAACAGCGCGCTGGCAGCAGCGTGTCATGACAGAGAGGCTGACGTGCTGGCGCTGTTTATCGCTACGCCGAAACAGTGGCGACAGCACAGCATGTCTGCAAAACAGGCCACATTTATTCACCAGAATCTGTGTGAGCTGCAGCAGGCGCTGGCGGAGCGCGGCATCCCGCTGCATTTTTATCAGTGTGATGATTTTGCGGCTTCGGTCGACTACCTGCGCGACTTCTGCAAAACGCACCGTGTGGATGCGCTGTTTTATAACTATCAGTATGAAATCAATGAGCGTGAGCGCGATGCTGCGGCAGAAAAGCAGCTGGATGAGCAGGGCGTTATCTGTCAGGGATTTGATGACAGCCTGCTGCTGCCGCCCGGCAGTGTGCAGACCGGAAACAACACTACGTTTAAAGTTTTTACGCCGTTCAGCAAAGCGTTTCTTAAACGGCTGCAGCAGGGATTGCCGGAGTGCCACAAGGCCCCTGAAGCACGCAGGGGTGCGCCGCTGAAAAGCACGAAAAAAATCCCCGCCTTTGATTATCCGGCTGAAGAACCCGATGAAAAGCTGTTTCCGGCTGGCGAACCGGCGGCGTTAAAACGCCTGCGCGCGTTTGCCAGACAGCCGGTACTGGATTATCCGTCAGAGCGCGACGCGCCCGCCAGCGACGGCACCAGCCAGCTGTCAGCCTATCTCTCAACCGGCGTACTCTCACCCCGGCAGTGTCTGCATCGGATTGTGAAAGAGCATGCTGATGCGCTGAAAGGAGGAAAAGCCTTTACCTGGATCAGTGAGCTGATCTGGCGGGAATTCTATCGCCATCTGATCGTGGCCTATCCGGCGCTCTGTAAACATCAGCCGTTTATCGACTGGACTCATCACGTCAGCTGGCAGAAAGACAGCGCCCATTTTGACGCCTGGAAAGCGGGCAAAACCGGCTATCCCATCGTTGATGCAGGTATGCGCCAGATGAACCGCATTGGCTGGATGCACAACCGGCTGCGCATGATCACCGCCAGCTTTCTGGTAAAAGATCTGCTTATCGACTGGCGGCAGGGCGAGCGCTACTTTATGGAACAGCTGATTGACGGTGATTTTGCTGCCAACAACGGCGGCTGGCAGTGGGCGGCTTCCACCGGCACCGATGCCGTGCCCTATTTCCGCATCTTTAATCCGACTACGCAGGGTGAACGGTTCGATAAGCAGGGCACGTTTATCCGGCAGTGGCTGCCGGAGCTGAAAGAGGTGCCCGACAGCGATATTCATCAGCCGCACGTCTGGGCGAAGAAAAATAACAAGAAACTCGATTATCCCCTGCCAATCGTGGAACATAAGGCGGCACGCAAAAAGACATTAGACGCCTTTGAACGCGCACGCGGCGCGGCCTGAGGCGATTACGGAGCCTTTATGAATAACATTGAGCTGGAAAAGATCGTTAACCAGCAGCTAAACAGCAGCGCGTTTAGCGACTATGCACCTAACGGACTGCAGGTTGAGGGACGCAGTGAAGTCAGAAGAGTGGTTACCGGCGTTACGGCCTGCCAGGCGCTGCTGGATGAAGCGGTAAAGCGGAATGCCGATGCGGTTCTGGTGCACCACGGCTATTTCTGGAAAAACGAAGCCCCGGCAATAAAAGGCATGAAACGACAGCGTCTGCGCACGCTGCTGGCTAACGATATTAATCTCTATGGCTGGCATCTGCCGCTGGATGCGCATCCGCAGCTGGGGAATAACGCGCAGCTGGCGCGCCTGTTTGATATCGACGTCAGGGGTGAAATCGAGCCGCTGCTGCCCTGGGGTGAGCTGCGCACGCCGCTCAGCGGCAGCGACCTGGCAGAAAAAATCGCGCAGCGTCTGGGACGCACGCCGCTGCACTGCGGTGATAACGCACCCGCGCTGATCAAACGCGTGGCCTGGTGCAGCGGCGGTGGTCAGGGCTTTATCGACAACGCGGCCGCGGCCGGCGTTGACGCCTTTATTACGGGCGAAGTCTCTGAGCAGACCATTCACAGCGCGCGCGAACAGGGGCTGCACTTTTTCGCCGCGGGCCATCACGCGACCGAGCGCGACGGTATCAAAGCGCTGGGTGAGTGGCTGGCGCAGCATTACCACCTCGATGTTACCTTTATCGATATCGACAATCCTGCCTGATTTTTCTCTCTCTGCGTCCGCTCGCCGGGCGCAAACTGGTTGACACATCTCCGCCACTTTTGCATAACCTATTGAACCTGAGCAGCTATGTGAAAGGTTTATCGTGCCGCAGCACGTCTGCCGGCGCGCGTTATTCACGATCGGGAGGTGGGTTTTGCAACAGGCACGTTGTTATTTACTGGGAGAGCGGGCGGTTGTACTGGAACTGGCGCCGCCGGTTTCGCTCGCCAGTCAGCAGCGCATCTGGGGATTATGTGAACGACTGCAGCAGGATGAGCAGGTGCAGGAGGTGATCCCCGGTATGAACAACCTCACGCTGATACTGCGCGAGTCACAAATCAATGCGCAGGACGCCATTGAGCGTCTGCAGCGCTGGTGGGAAGAGGGTGAAGAGCAGCTGCAGAATAATCCCCGGCTGATCGAGATCCCGGTGGTGTATGGTGGCAGTGCCGGACCCGATCTGTCAGAAGTGGCAGATCGCGCCGGGCTGACGCCGCCGCAGGTGGTAGAGCTGCACAGCAGCGCAGACTACATTGTCTATTTTCTTGGCTTCCAGCCTGGTTTCCCCTATCTGGGCGGCCTGGATACGCGACTACATACGCCGCGTCGCGCCGAGCCGCGCGTGGCCGTCCCGGCTGGTTCAGTGGGGATTGGCGGCAGTCAGACCGGTATCTATCCGCTGGCTGCCCCCGGCGGCTGGCAGCTGATTGGCCATACGCCACTCAGCCTGTTTGATCCGCTTAAGCAGCCACCCACGCTGATGCGCCCCGGCGATCGCGTTCGGTTTGTGCCGCAGAAGGAGGGCATATGCTGAATATTTTACGCGCCGGGTTAATGACCTCGGTACAGGATCGCGGGCGGCACGGCTGGCGTCAGCTGGGCATCAGCCTGAGCGGTGCGCTGGATGAGCCCTCCATGCGTACCGCAAATATGCTGGTGGGTAACAGCGAGAACAGCGCGGTACTGGAGATTGTGCTGGGTCAGTTCAGGGCGGAGTTTCAGCGCGACGGCTGGTTTGCGCTCACGGGCGCGGCCTGCAACGCGGAGCTGGATGGCAAGCCGGTCTGGACCGGATGGCGCCTGCCGGTGCGGCGCGGTCAGGTCCTTACGCTATCCATGCCAACCCGCGGCATGCGCAGTTATCTGGCGGTAAACGGCGGGTTTGCGGTAGCAGAAATGCTGGGCTCGCACAGCACCGATCTGAAAGCTGCGTTTGGTGGCTGGCAGGGCCGCAGGCTGCAGGATGGCGATCGTCTGCCGCTGGGCGAGCCAACCCGCCGCTTCAGCCAGCCGGCGGGTGTGCGCCAGCTGCTGTGGGGGAACCGCATTCGTGCGCTGCCGGGTCCGGAATATAGCGAATTTACCCAGGAGGCGCAGGAGGCATTCTGGCGTAACCCGTGGAAACTGAGCCCGCAGAGTAACCGCATGGGATATCGCCTGCAGGGCGACAGCCTGCAGCGGACCGCCACGCGCGATCTGCTCTCACATGGTCTGGTGCCTGGCGTGGTACAGGTGCCGCCAAACGGCCAGCCTATTGTGCTGATGGCGGATGCACAGACCACCGGCGGCTATCCGCGGATCGCCTGCATCATCGAGGCGGATATTTATCAGCTGGCGCAAATCCGGCTCGGCGAACCGATTCACTTTATTCCGTGTACGCTGGAGGAGGCGCTGCTGGCGAAACAGCAGCAGCAGCGCGCGCTGGATCAGATAGCCTGGGGGCTTACGCATGAAAATTGATCTCAATGCCGATCTTGGCGAAGGCAGCAGCAGCGATCGGGAACTGCTGTCGCTGGTAAGCTCTGCCAATATCGCCTGCGGTTTTCACGCCGGTGATGCGCAAACCATGCTGCAGTCGGTACGCTGGGCCAATGCGTCAGGGGTCGCAATCGGCGCTCATCCGGGCTTTCCCGATCGCGAGAACTTTGGCCGCACGGCGATGCAGCTGCCGCCGGAAACAGTCTATGCCCAGATGATCTATCAGACTGGCGCGCTGAAAAGCATGACGGAAAGTGAAGGCGCGCGGCTGTTTCACGTTAAGCCGCACGGCATGCTCTATAACCAGGCCGCCGCCGATCCGCAGCTCGCTGACGCGATTGCCCGGGCAGTACGGGCGGTGGATGCTCAGCTTATTCTGGTTGGCCTGGCGGGCAGCGAGCTGATTGCGGCAGGTGCGCGGTACGGCCTGCGCACCCGTGAAGAGGTGTTTGCCGATCGGGGCTATCTGGCGAGCGGGGCGCTGGTGCCGCGCAGCCAGCCAGGTGCACTGATTGACGATGCCGATCAGGCGCTGGCGCAGACGCTGACGATGGTAAAGCAGCAGCAGGTAAAAAGCGTGAGCGGTGAGTGGGTCGCCGTCAATGCGGAGACGGTCTGCCTGCATGGCGATGGCGCGCATGCGCTGCAGTTTGCCCGCACGCTGCGCGCCGCGTTTGCAGCTGAGCAGATTGCCGTCAGCAGTGTATAACTCTCCCTTTTTTGCCCGGCACGCTGTTGCCGGGCTTTTTGTTTTCAGTGAGGAAAATCATGGAGAACGTTGTTAACCTCTGGCCCCTGCTGGGGATCCTGGCCATCATTATCGGCTTTTTATTACGCTTCAACCCGGTGCTGGTGGTCATTGTCGCAGGCTTTGTCACTGGCCTGGCGGCGCAGATGCCGCTCGGCGACATTCTGGAAAAGCTCGGTTCCGGCTTTCTGAATACGCGCAACCTGCCGCTGATCCTGCTGCTGCCGCTGGCGGTTATCGGTCTGCTGGAACGCCACGGATTGAAAGAGCGTGCGCAGAGCTGGATTGCGCAGATCAAAACCGCGACCGCCGGCCGTCTGCTCATCGTCTACCTGTTTGTGCGTGAAGCAACCGCCGCGCTGGGACTGACCAGTCTGGGCGGCCATCCACAGATGGTACGTCCGCTGCTGGCACCGATGGCAGAAGGTGCGACGGAAAACCGCTACGGTGAAGTTTCACCTGAAATACGTCACCGGCTGCGCGCCATGTCCGCCGCAACAGATAACGTCGGCCTTTTCTTTGGTGAGGATATCTTTGTCGCGTTTGGCGCCATTATCTTTATGCATAACTTCATGCAGGAATCAGCCGGTATTACCACCGAGCCGCTGCATATTGCGCTGTGGGGGATCCCGACCGCGCTGTGCGCCTTTCTTATCCACTCGGCTCGTCTGATACGGCTGGATCGCCAGCTGTCGCGTGAGCTGGGTGCGCTGAATCAGCAGGCGCTGCACGCCAGGGAGGAGAAGTAATGTTTCAGCAACAATATCTGATGTGGCTGGCAGGGGCGATTCTGCTGGTGGTGGCGCTGCTCTCCTGGGGAGACCGCGCTAATCCGCGTCGTCTGACCACCGGTCTCTTCTGGGCGCTCTACGGCCTGATTTTTCTGATTGGTGATGGCGCATATCAGCTGGCAGGGCAGTGGGCCGGCGACGCTGAGCTGGGCCGCCGCTGGCTGCATATTGCCACCGGGGTGGTCGTGGTTGTGATGGCGCTGATCGCCGGCTGCGGTGGTGTTCGCCTCGGACGCTATCATCAGCGCACGGATGCAGAAAAACAGGCCAGCGCCAGGCGTCTGGGCAATAAACTGTTCTTACCCGCCCTGGCGATACCGCTGGTTACGGTGATTGGCGTACTGGCGTTTAATCATATTCCCGGCCTGCAGGAGCAGGTGTTTGGCGCGGGCAACCACGCCACGCTGGTGACGCTGTTTTCAATGATGGTGGGCTGTATTCTGGGCTGGCTGATTGCGCTGGCGTTTACGCGGGAAAAGCCGCTGCAGTCGATGCAGGAGACACGCCGTCTGCTGGATGCGGTAGGCTGGGCATTTATTCTGCCGCAGATCCTTGCCACGCTGGGATTGCTGTTTACCAGCGCCGGTGTCGGCAGTGCGATTTCACACCTCACTGAACACTACCTGGCGGTGGATAACCGGCTGATTGCGGTGACGGTCTATGCCGGAGGAATGGCGCTGCTGACGATGGTAATGGGCAACGCCTTTGCCGCCTTCCCGATTGTAACTGCCGGCGTCGGCATCCCGATTCTGGTGCTGCAGCATGGCGGTAACCCAGCCGTCATGGCGGCGATCGGCATGTTCTCCGGCTACTGCGGTACGCTGATGACCCCGATGGCGGCAAACTTCAATATCGTACCGGCGCGCCTGCTGGAGCTGCCGGATCGTAATGCGGTGATCAAGGCTCAGGTTCCAACCGGTGTACTACTCTTGTTAGTGAATATTTTCCTGCTCTACTTCCTGATGTTTCTGTGAGGCAGTAATGAAAACGGTGTTGTTAACGGCTTTTGAGCCGTTTGGCGGTGAGCGTCTCAATCCTTCCTGGGAGGCGGTACGCGACTTTGACGGCAAAACGCTGGCTGGCGTGAAAGTGGTGGTACGCCAGCTGCCGGTGGTGTTTGCAACCTGTGGTGCCGTGCTGACTGACGCGCTGACCACCCTGCAGCCCGACGGCATTCTTTGCGTGGGGCAGGCGGGCGGGCGCTGCGATATTACGCTGGAGCGGGTGGCGATCAATATTCACGATGCGCGTATTCCCGATAACCAGCAGCAGCAGCCGGTGGATGAGCCGGTTGTGGCAGACGGGCCGGCGGCCTACTTCGCCACGCTGCCCATTAAAGCGATAGTTGCCTCGCTGCGGGAGGCGGGCATTCCCGCCTCGGTTTCGCAAACGGCCGGGACCTTTACCTGTAACAGCGTGATGTACTCTCTGCTGCACTGGCTGCATACCCATGGCAGCCCGGCACGCGGCGGGTTTATGCATATTCCATGGATGCCGCAGCAGGCAGTGAACCATCCTGGCGCACCCAGCATGTCCGTGAGCAGTGTGACACAGGCACTGGAAATCGCCATTCAGGTCATGATGAGCACCCAGGACGATATCCGCGTTGCGGGTGGCGCAACACACTAATCAGGAGTTTGTATGCCAGAGGGACCGGAGATCCGTCGGGCGGCGGATCAGCTGGAAGCCGCCATCGTGGGCAAACCGCTTACCGATGTGTGGTTTGCTTTTCCATCGTTAAAAACCTATGAGCCCGCTCTGCTGGGCGAAACGGTTAACGCTATTGAAACGCGCGGCAAGGCGCTGCTGACCCATTTCTCCAATGGCCTGACGCTCTACAGTCACAATCAGCTCTATGGCGTCTGGCGGGTGGTTGCCGCGGGTACGCAGCCCGCTACCACTCGTCAGCTGCGGGTACGGCTGGAGAGCGCTGATAAAGCGATTTTGCTGTACAGCGCGTCTGATATTGAACTGCTGAATGCGGACACGCTCGGTGCACATCCGTTTCTGCAGCGCGTCGGGCCGGATGTGCTGGATGCCACGCTGACCGTCGCGGAGGTGCGCGAGCGCCTGCTGTCGCCACGGTTCCGGCGCCGGCAGTTCAGTGGACTGCTGCTTGACCAGGCTTTTCTCGCCGGGCTGGGCAACTATCTGCGGGTGGAGATCCTGTGGCATGCCGGCCTGCGTGCGCAGCACCGGGCGCAGGATCTGGATGACGCGCAGCTCGACAGGCTCAGTGAAGCGCTGCTGGCAATCCCGCGTCTCTCCTACAAAATGCGCGGCAGTATGAAAAAGTACCATGAAGAGGCGGCATTTCGCTTTGAAGTCTTTCACCGGCAGGGCAAAAAGTGCCGGCGCTGCGGTACCCTGATTGAGAAAGGCGTGCTCTCGTCACGCCCTTTTTACTGGTGTCCGGGGTGCCAGCTATAACCTGCTATGGGCAGATTGCAGGCAAAAGAAAAGGGCAGAGAATTCTGCCCTTTTTTGTTTAACGCCGGCGCTTATTTTTTCAGCGCTGACTCAAACGGACGTTCGGTGTAACCGGTATAGAGCTGACGCGGACGGGCAATTTTCATGCCTTCATCGTGCATCTCTTTCCAGTGCGCAATCCAGCCAACGGTACGCGCCATCGCAAAGATCACGGTAAACATTGAAGAAGGGATACCCATCGCTTTCAGAATGATGCCGGAGTAGAAATCGACGTTTGGATAGAGTTTACGCTCAATAAAGTAGGGGTCATTCAGCGCAATGTGTTCCAGCTCCATCGCCACTTCCAGCAGGTCATCTTTCATGCCCAGCTCATTGAGCACTTCATGGCAGGTCTCACGCATCACGGTTGCACGCGGATCGTAGTTCTTGTAAACGCGGTGACCAAAGCCCATCAGACGGAACGAGTCATTCTTATCTTTGGCGCGACGTACAAACTCCGGAATGTGCTCTACGCTGCTGATCTCTTCCAGCATACGCAGCGTGGCTTCGTTGGCGCCACCGTGTGCAGGTCCCCAGAGTGAAGCGATACCTGCCGCAATACAGGCGAACGGGTTAGCCCCGGATGACCCTGCGGTACGGACGGTAGAGGTAGAGGCGTTCTGCTCGTGATCGGCGTGCAGGATCAGAATACGATCCATTGCGCGCTCCAGCACCGGGTTCACTTTGTACTCTTCACACGGTGTGGCAAACATCATATGCAGGAAGTTGCCGGCATAAGAGAGATCATTACGCGGATAAACAAAAGGCTGACCAATAGAATATTTGTAACACATGGCTGCCATGGTAGGCATCTTCGACAGCAGGCGGAACGCAGCGATTTCGCGATGGCGCTCATTGTTTACATCCAGCGAGTCGTGATAGAACGCTGCCAGCGCACCGGTTACGCCGCACATCACGGCCATCGGATGTGAGTCACGACGGAAACCGTGGAACAGACGGGTGATCTGCTCATGGATCATAGTGTGGCGGGTAACGGTAGTGCAGAACTCTTTGAACTGCTCCTGAGTAGGCGCTTCGCCGTACAGCAGGATGTAGCAGACTTCCAGGTAATTTGAGTGGGTTGCCAGCTGATCAATCGGGAAACCGCGATGCAGCAGAATACCTTCATCACCATCAATAAACGTTATTTTGGATTCGCACGACGCGGTAGAGGTAAAACCGGGGTCAAATGTAAACAGGCCTTGTGAGCCAAGGGCGCGGACGTCAACAACATCTTGTCCCAGCGTGCCTTGCATCACATCCAGTTCAAGAGTGCTGTTGTCTTGTAGGGTCAGCGTCACTTTTTTATCTGTCATTTTTCGTCTCCATAGCGCCTGGGTAGGTAAGGATCTTTAGACACCAGAATAGTTCGCATGTTGCGTAACACCACTCGCTTCAGATTATCACCTGGCAATAACCTGCACGTAATGAGGTTACGCAGTACAAAGGCATCCGGGGCAAGGATATTCGGACATGACATGGCGCTTATTGCAGATGTTAAAGATCCTGTCACGACATAACTTCTTGGTAACCAATAACCTGACGGTTTATGTTGCTCGTTAGGGCAATGTTACATAACTTGAGCTTAGGGGAAAGTGTATCCCCATAACTTTTGTGCATCATAGGGCTTTAGTGCGATTGTTTGTAACTGAAATGTTGATCTATTGTCAAATCAGATAATTAAAAATGTATATTTTGTGAAAATCGTGACAGTGATCACTGTTCAGCTTAAATGTGACCAAACAGATTGTAGGGGAATTGTAATCAGAATGTGATCGTCCTATACTGCCGCCAGGTCTCCGGAATACCCTGACACCAGGAGTCACCCAGCGTTTTACCCGCTTCACTTAACACTGGATGTTGCTATTTTGGTGGCGGTTGTAGTCTGAACACGCTCAGTGCTCTGCTGCAACTCAGGACCGGAGGAAGCAAAATAAAAAAGAGCTGTGTGGGAAAAACCGTGAAAAAACAAAGACCTGTTAACTTGGATCTCACGACGATCCGGTTTCCCGTTACTGCAATATCGTCCATTCTCCACCGCGTCTCCGGCGTGATTACGTTTGTCGCTCTCGGAATTCTGCTCTGGTTACTGGGTCTCTCTCTCTCCTCTCCCGAAGGTTTTCAGCAGGCGGCGTCCATCATGGATAGCTTCTTTGCCAAATTCATCATGTGGGGCATTCTGACTGCGCTGGCATATCATGCGGCAAGCGGTATCCGTCATATGCTGGCTGATTTTGGCTTTACCGCAGAGACCCTGCAGGTGGGAACCCGTACCGCGCAGGCGGTTTTTGTTATCACTGTCGTGCTCTCAATTCTGGCTGGAGTCCTCGTATGGTAAGCAATGCTTCTGCTTTAGGACGCAACGGTATCCACGACTGGCTTCTGGTCCGTGCTTCCGCAATCCTGATTACGCTCTACATCATCTATCTGCTCGGTTTCGTCGTAATGACCGATACGCTGACCTATGATGTCTGGCGCAGCTTTTTCGCCTCCTCCTTCACCAAAGTGTTTACGCTGCTGACCCTGTTCTCCATTCTGGTTCATGGCTGGATCGGTATGTGGCAGGTGCTGACTGACTACGTGAAAGCGCTGGCGCCGCGTTTGTTGCTGCAGCTGGTTATTGTGGTCGCGCTGTTGTCGTATGCCGTTTATGGCACTGTTGTTGTGTGGGGTGTGTAAATGAATTTGCCAGTCAGAGAATTTGATGCCGTGGTGATCGGCGCAGGCGGCGCGGGTATGCGCGCGGCACTGCAAATCTCCCAGTCGGGCCAGAGCTGTGCCCTGTTATCAAAAGTTTTCCCAACCCGTTCCCATACTGTATCGGCGCAGGGCGGCATTACCGTTGCGCTGGGTAACACCCATGAGGATAACTGGGAATGGCACATGTACGATACCGTTAAAGGCTCCGACTACATCGGGGACCAGGACGCGATCGAATACATGTGTAAAACCGGTCCGGAAGCGATCCTGGAACTGGAGCATATGGGCCTGCCGTTCTCCCGTTTAGACGATGGCCGTGTTTATCAGCGTCCGTTTGGTGGCCAGTCAAAAAACTTTGGCGGCGAGCAGGCAGCGCGTACCGCTGCGGCGGCTGACCGTACAGGTCACGCCCTGCTGCATACGCTGTATCAGCAGAACCTGAAAAACAAAACCACTATCTTCTCCGAATGGTATGCGCTGGATCTGGTGAAAAACGCAGATGGCGCGATTGTGGGTTGTACCGCTATCTGCATTGAAACCGGTGAAACCGTCTACTTCAAAGCCAAAGCGACTATTCTGGCAACCGGCGGCGCGGGACGTATCTACCAGTCCACCACCAACGCCCACATCAATACCGGCGACGGCGTCGGCATGGCAATTCGTGCGGGTGTTCCGATGCAGGATATGGAGATGTGGCAGTTCCACCCGACCGGCATTGCTGGCGCGGGCGTACTCGTCACCGAAGGCTGTCGCGGTGAGGGCGGTTACCTGCTGAATAAACATGGCGAACGCTTCATGGAGCGCTATGCGCCTAATGCCAAAGATCTGGCAGGCCGTGATGTTGTTGCGCGTTCAATGATGGTTGAGATCCGTGAAGGTCGCGGCTGCGATGGCCCGTGGGGTCCGCATATCAAACTGAAGCTCGATCATCTCGGGGCTGAGGTGCTTGAGTCGCGCCTGCCTGGCATTCTTGAGCTGTCGCGCACCTTTGCGCATGTCGATCCGGTTAAAGAGCCGATTCCGGTCATTCCAACCTGTCACTACATGATGGGCGGTATTCCGACCCGCGTCACCGGACAGGCGCTGCGCGTGAATGAACAGGGCGAAGATGAAGTGATCCCGGGCCTGTTTGCGGTTGGCGAGATCGCCTGCGTATCGGTGCACGGTGCTAACCGTCTGGGCGGTAACTCACTGCTGGATCTGGTGGTATTTGGTCGTGCGGCAGGGGTGCACCTGATGGAGTGTATCGCTGAGCAGGGCGAGCTGCGTGACGCCACGACGGAAGAGATTGATGCGGCTATGGCGCGCTTTAATCGCTGGGAAAACAACACTACGGGTGAAGATCCGGTTGAAATCCGCAAAGCGCTGCAGCGCTGCATGCAGAATAACTTCTCGGTGTTCCGCGAAGGTGATGCCATGCGCGAAGGCCTGGCGGAGCTGAAAGCGATTCGCGAGCGTCTGAAGAGTGCGCGTCTGGATGACCGCTCACCCGATTTCAATACGCAGCGTATCGAATGTCTGGAGCTGGATAACCTGATGGAAACCGCTTATGCAACAGCGGTTGCTGCAAATTTCCGCACCGAAAGCCGTGGCGCACATAGCCGCTTCGACTATCCGGAGCGTGATGATGCAAACTGGCTGTGTCACAGTCTCTATGTTCCGCAAACGGAAAGCATGACGCGCCGTGAGGTGAACATGCAGCCGAAACTGCGCGCGGCCTTCCCGCCGAAAGCGCGTACTTATTAATTGCGGAGGTCATGATGAAACTCGAATTTTCAATCTACCGTTATAACCCGGACGTCGATGACAAGCCGCGCATGCAGGATTACACCCTGGAGTCGGAAGACGGGCGCGACATGATGCTGCTGGATGCGCTGATTCGTCTGAAAGAGCAGGATCCAACGCTGGCGTTTCGTCGCTCGTGCCGCGAAGGGGTTTGCGGCTCAGATGGTCTGAACATGAACGGCAAAAATGGTCTGGCCTGCATTACCCCGGTCTCAGCACTGGGCAACGGCAGTAAAAAGATCGTGATTCGCCCGCTGCCAGGCCTGCCGGTCGTGCGCGATCTGGTGGTCGACATGAGCCAGTTCTATACGCAGTATGAGAAAATCAAACCGTTCCTGCTGAACAACGGTGAGAACCCGCCGGCGCGTGAGCATCTGCAGAGCCCGGCGGAGCGCGAGCACCTTGATGGCCTGTATGAGTGTATTCTCTGCGCCTGCTGCTCAACCTCCTGCCCGTCGTTCTGGTGGAACCCGGATAAATTTATCGGTCCGGCCGGCCTGCTGGCTGCTTATCGCTTCCTGATTGACAGCCGCGACACGGAAACGGATGCGCGTCTCGACAATCTGAGTGATGCTTTCAGCGTATTCCGCTGTCACAGCATTATGAACTGTGTGAGCGTGTGTCCGAAAGGGTTGAACCCAACGCGCGCCATCGGCCATATTAAGTCGATGCTGCTGCAGCGCGGGGCGTAAAGCTAAGAAGTCCTGCCGGGAACCCAGGTTCCCGGCAGCGTATGGAAGCCTCTATAAGCGCGGTGCTGACCACGCTTATAAAGGTTCCCTTACGGGCCCGGCGCCGGTAGCGCACAGGTTCGTATCGCTGAACTCACTACGGCAAGCCGTGAAAGCGGCAACAAATGAAACCTCATAAAAAGCAGCTTGATGCTTAAGGGATCACAATGCAGAACAGCGCGATGAAACCCTGGCTGGACTCCTCCTGGCTGGCCGGCGCGAACCAGTCTTACATAGAGCAACTCTATGAGGATTTCCTGACCGATCCTGACTCTGTTGATGAAGTGTGGCGCGACCTGTTCCAGCAGTTGCCAGGTACCGGCGTAAAACCAGAGCAGTTCCACTCCACGACGCGTGACTATTTCCGCCGCCTGGCGAAGGATGCCACCCGCTACACCTCTACCGTTACCGATCCGGCCGCTAACTCCAAACAGGTTAAAGTCCTGCAGCTGATTAACGCGTTCCGTTTCCGCGGCCATCAGCACGCCAATCTTGATCCGCTTGGCCTGTGGAAACAGGATATCGTGGCGGATCTCGATCCGGCCTTTCACGACCTGACCGACGCCGATTTTCAGGAAAGCTTCAACGTAGGCTCATTTGCTATTGGCAAAGAGACGATGAAGCTGGCCGATCTCTACGCCGCGCTGCAGCAGACCTACTGCGGATCGATTGGTGCAGAGTATATGCACATCAACAACACTGAAGAGAAACGCTGGATCCAGCAGCGTCTTGAGTCAGTGGCGGGACAGGCCTCATTCAGCGCGGAAGAGAAAAAAGGCTTCCTGAAAGAGCTGACCGCAGCCGAAGGGCTGGAAAAATATCTTGGGGCCAAATTCCCCGGTGCCAAACGCTTCTCACTGGAAGGTGGTGATGCGCTGGTGCCAATGCTGCGTGAGATGATTCGCCACGCCGGCAAAAGCGGCACGCGTGAAGTGGTGCTGGGTATGGCGCACCGCGGACGTCTGAACGTGCTGATCAACGTACTGGGCAAAAAGCCGCAGGATCTGTTTGATGAGTTCGCCGGCAAGCACAAAGAACATTTGGGTACCGGTGATGTGAAGTACCACATGGGTTTCTCCTCTGATGTGGAAACGGAAGGGGGCCTGGTGCATCTGGCACTGGCGTTTAACCCGTCGCATCTGGAGATTGTCAGCCCGGTTGTCATGGGTTCCGTACGTGCACGCCTCGATCGTCTGGCTGAGCCGGGCAGTAACAAAGTTCTGCCTATCACCATTCACGGTGACGCAGCGGTCATTGGCCAGGGCGTGGTACAGGAAACCCTGAACATGTCGCAGGCGCGTGGTTATGAAGTGGGCGGTACGGTGCGTATCGTCATCAATAACCAGGTCGGTTTTACAACGTCGAACCCGAAAGATGCGCGCTCCACGCCTTACTGTACTGATATCGGTAAGATGGTGCTGGCGCCGATTTTCCACGTTAACGCAGACGATCCGGAAGCCGTTGCTTTCGTTACCCGTCTGGCGCTCGACTACCGCAACACCTTTAAGCGTGATGTCTTTATCGATCTGGTCTGCTATCGCCGTCATGGCCATAACGAAGCGGATGAGCCAAGTGCAACGCAGCCGCTGATGTATCAGAAGATTAAAAAGCATCCGACGCCGCGTAAACTTTACGCCGACCGCCTGCAGAGCCAGGGCGTAGCCTCGCAGGAAGATGCCACTGAACTGGTTAACCTCTATCGCGATGCGCTGGATGCCGGTGAGTGCGTGGTGCCGGAATGGCGCCCGATGAGCCTGCACTCGTTTACCTGGTCCCCTTATCTCAACCACGAGTGGGATGAGAGCTACCCGGAAACGGTTGAGCTGAAACGTCTGCAGGAGCTGGCGCGCCGTATCAGCACGGTTCCGGAAGCGGTTGAAGTGCAGTCGCGCGTGGCCAAAATTTATAACGACCGCAAAGAGATGGCGGAAGGCAACAAGCCGTTTGACTGGGGTGGTGCAGAGAATCTGGCCTACGCCACGCTGGTGGATGAAGGCATTCCGGTGCGCCTCTCCGGCGAAGACTCCGGACGCGGTACCTTCTTCCACCGCCATGCGGTGATCCACAATCAGCTCAATGGTTCTACCTATACGCCACTGCACCATATCCATAATGGTCAGGGTCAGTTCAAGGTGTGGGACTCCGTGCTGTCAGAAGAGGCAGTCCTGGCGTTTGAATATGGCTACGCCACCGCGGAGCCGCGTGTGCTGACCATCTGGGAAGCGCAGTTTGGCGACTTCGCCAACGGTGCACAGGTCGTTATCGATCAGTTCATCAGCTCGGGCGAGCAGAAGTGGGGCCGTATGTGTGGCCTGGTCATGCTGCTGCCGCACGGCTATGAAGGCCAGGGTCCGGAACACTCCTCAGCACGCCTGGAGCGTTATCTGCAGCTCTGCGCTGAGCAGAATATGCAGGTTTGCGTGCCATCCACACCGGCTCAGGTTTACCACATGCTGCGTCGTCAGGCGCTGCGCGGTATGCGCCGTCCGCTGATTGTGATGTCACCGAAGTCGCTGCTGCGCCATCCACTGGCGATCTCCAGCCTGGACGACCTGGCAAACGGCAGCTTCCAGCCAGCGATTGGCGAGATCGACGCGCTCGATCCGCAGCAGGTTAAACGCGTGGTGCTCTGCTCAGGCAAGGTCTATTACGATCTGCTGGAACAGCGCCGTAAAAACGAGCAGAGCGATGTGGCCATTGTGCGCATCGAGCAGCTCTATCCTTTCCCGCACAAAGCGGTACAGGAAGCGTTAAAAGATTACGCCCATGTTAAGGATTTCGTCTGGTGTCAGGAAGAGCCGCTGAATCAGGGCGCATGGTATTGCAGTCAGCATCATTTCCGCGAAGTGGTTCCCTTTGGTGCGTCGCTGCGTTACGCAGGCCGTCCGGCATCTGCTTCACCGGCCGTGGGCTATATGTCCGTACATCAACAACAGCAGCAAGACCTGGTCAACGACGCGCTGAACCTTGGTTAATAAAAAGGAAAGAAAATGAGTAGCGTAGAAATTCTCGTTCCCGATTTACCTGAATCCGTAGCGGACGCAACGGTTGCAACCTGGCACAAAAAACCTGGCGATGCAGTCAGCCGTGATGAAGTGCTGGTCGAAATTGAAACCGACAAAGTGGTGCTGGAAGTTCCTGCTGCTGCTGATGGTATTCTGGAAGCCGTGCTGGAAGAAGAGGGTGCCACCGTCACCTCGCGCCAGCTGCTCGGTCGCCTGAAAGAGGGCAACAGCGGCGGGAAAGAGACCTCATCGAAAGTTGAGAGCAATGAATCTGCACCGGCACAGCGTCAGTCTGCTTCGCTGGAAGAAGAGAGCAGCGACGCGCTGAGTCCTGCGGTACGCCGTCTGATTGCGGAAAATAATCTTGATGCCAGCCAGATCAAAGGCACCGGCGTGGGTGGCCGACTGACGCGCGAAGATATTGAAAAGCACCTGGCGAAGAAGCCGGAAGCGAAAGCCGCACCGGCTGCTGACACGGCGGCTACGGCCCCGGTTGCCAACCGCAGCGAGAAGCGCGTGCCGATGACCCGCCTGCGCAAACGCGTGGCTGAGCGTCTGCTGGAAGCGAAAAACAGCACCGCCATGCTGACCACGTTCAACGAAATCAACATGAAGCCGATCATGGATCTGCGCAAGCAGTATGGTGAGGCGTTTGAAAAACGTCACGGCGTACGCCTGGGCTTTATGTCCTTCTACATCAAAGCGGTCGTTGAAGCCCTGAAACGCTTCCCGGAAGTGAACGCGTCTATTGATGGCGAAGATGTGGTCTACCACAACTACTTCGATGTCAGCATCGCCGTTTCTACCCCGCGCGGTCTGGTGACACCAGTGCTGAAAGATGTGGATGCGCTGAGCATGGCGGATATCGAGAAGAAAATTAAAGAGCTGGCGGTGAAAGGCCGTGACGGCAAGCTGACTGTTGAAGAGCTGACCGGCGGTAACTTTACCATTACCAACGGCGGTGTATTTGGTTCGCTGATGTCAACGCCAATCATCAACCCGCCGCAGAGTGCCATTCTGGGCATGCACGCCATTAAAGATCGTCCGATGGCCGTGAATGGTCAGGTGGTGATCCTGCCGATGATGTATCTGGCGCTCTCTTACGATCACCGTCTGATTGATGGCCGTGAATCGGTAGGCTATCTGGTTGCAGTGAAAGAGATGCTGGAAGATCCGGCGCGCCTGCTGCTGGATGTCTGATTTTCGCCGGGCGCGCACCGATGCGCGCCCACATTTAACTGTTTCAGATCTGAATGGATAGAACATCATGAACTTACACGAATACCAGGCGAAGCAGCTGTTTGCACGGTATGGTATGCCAGCACCGACTGGTTATGCCTGCACCACGCCACGTGAAGCCGAAGAAGCCGCCTCGAAAATTGGCGCAGGCCCGTGGGTAGTGAAATGTCAGGTTCATGCCGGTGGCCGTGGTAAAGCGGGCGGCGTGAAGGTAGTGAAAAGTAAAGAAGAGATCCGTGCCTTTGCTGAGCACTGGCTGGGCAAACGTCTGGTGACCTATCAGACAGATGCGCTGGGTCAGCCGGTTAACCAGATCCTGGTTGAAGCGGCAACAGATATCGATCAGGAACTCTATCTGGGTGCGGTTGTGGACCGTGCCACGCGCCGTGTGATCTTCATGGCATCAACCGAAGGCGGCGTGGAAATTGAAAAAGTGGCGGAAGAGACCCCGCACCTGATCCACAAAATGGCGCTTGACCCGTTAGCGGGTCCGCAGCCATACCAGGGCCGCGAACTGGCGTTCAAACTGGGTCTGACCGGCAAGCAGGTCAGCCAGTTCACCAAAATCTTTATGGGCCTGGCCACCATGTTCCTGGAGCGCGATCTGGCGATGGTTGAGATCAACCCGCTGGTGATCACCAAACAGGGCGACCTGATCTGCCTCGATGGCAAACTGGGTGCCGACGGCAATGCGCTGTTCCGCCAGCCTGAACTGCGCGAAATGCGCGATCCAAGCCAGGAAGATCCACGCGAAGCACATGCAACGCAGTGGGAGCTGAACTACGTCGCGCTGGAAGGCAACATTGGCTGTATGGTCAACGGCGCGGGTCTGGCGATGGGCACCATGGATATCGTGAAGCATCACGGTGGCCAGCCAGCGAACTTCCTTGATGTCGGCGGCGGCGCAACCAAAGAGCGCGTAACAGAAGCCTTCAAAATCATCCTTTCTGACGATGCTGTAAAAGCAGTATTCGTTAACATCTTCGGCGGTATTGTCCGTTGCGATCTGATCGCTGATGGCATCATCGGTGCCGTGGCAGAAGTGGGTGTCAACGTGCCGGTAGTGGTACGTCTGGAAGGTAACAACGCTGAGCTGGGCGCTAAGAAACTGGCGGACAGCGGTCTGAACATCATTGCAGCAACCAGCCTGACAGACGCCGCACAGCGTGTTGTTGCTGCAGCGGAGGGTAAATAATGTCCATTCTGATCGACAAGAACACCAAAGTCATCTGCCAGGGTTTCACCGGTGGCCAGGGGACTTTTCACTCAGAGCAGGCGCTGGCCTATGGCACGCAGCTGGTTGGCGGCGTAACGCCAGGTAAAGGCGGTACGACTCATCTGGGCCTGCCGGTGTTCAACACCGTGCGTGAAGCGGTAGAAGCAACCGGTGCAACGGCCACGGTTATCTACGTTCCGGCACCGTTCTGTAAAGACGGTATCCTGGAAGCGATCGACGCGGGCATCAAGCTGATCATCACCATCACTGAAGGTATCCCGACGCTGGATATGCTGACCGTGAAAATGAAGCTGGATGAAGCAGGCGTGCGCATGATCGGTCCTAACTGCCCTGGCGTTATCACGCCGGGCGAATGCAAAATTGGTATCATGCCAGGCCACATCCATCAGCCAGGCCGCGTGGGTATCGTGTCACGTTCCGGGACCCTGACCTACGAAGCGGTTAAGCAGACCACAGATATTGGCTATGGCCAGTCTACCTGTGTGGGTATCGGCGGCGACCCGATTCCAGGCTCTAACTTCATCGATATTCTGCAGATGTTCCAGGACGATCCGCAGACCGAAGCGATCGTAATGATCGGTGAAATCGGCGGCAGCGCGGAAGAAGAAGCGGCCGCCTTTATCAAAGAGCACGTTACCAAGCCGGTTGTCGGCTATATCGCTGGCGTAACTGCGCCAAAAGGCAAACGTATGGGCCATGCTGGTGCCATCATTGCCGGCGGTAAAGGCACGGCTGACGAGAAGTTTGCTGCGCTGGAAGCGGCCGGGGTGAAAACCGTACGCAGCCTGGCAGATATCGGCGACGCGGTAAAAGCGGTTCTGCCTGCTAACTGATTGCGCTGAATGAATAAGCCTAAGCCACCTGCGGGTGGCTTTTTTTATGCCTGCGGCGCGGCTGATTTCCTGATTATTCGATCTGCTGGCGGTCAACGTTAATTAATAACAAAAAAGGTAATCGCAATTTTAATAAATCCGGCATATTTTGACATCGCATTAACAACACCTTTCAGGCTACATATTCGTAAACTTTATATCTTAATCCAGATCAAATAATAGCGTGTTATAGCAAAGTTTTCTGCTGGCTAAAAACAACCCAGCCGGTATAAATTGCGCTGCATCAATTCATAATTTCGTCCCGAATAACAGCCATCTGAGTCGTATGCCCGCAGATCAATATTGTGGCATCTGACGCTGACGTCTGCATGGCGGAAATATGAGGCGATATTTTCAGGGAATTATCACCACCATTACTCGCTCATTTCGGGCCGCAGATTGCGCTATCTGCAGGTAATAAAAACCGGGATTAATAATCAGCCTTTCCTGCGTGCTGTTGCGCCATTTACCGTCTGGCAATACAGCAGCATGCGAAGAGCAAGGAGTTATCATGTTAGATATTGTCGAGCTGTCGCGCTTACAGTTTGCCCTGACGGCGATGTACCATTTCCTGTTCGTGCCATTAACGCTGGGTATGGCATTTCTGCTGGCGATCATGGAAACCGTCTATGTACTGTCGGGCAAACAAATTTATAAAGATATGACCAAATTCTGGGGCAAGTTGTTTGGTATCAACTTTGCGCTGGGCGTGGCTACCGGACTCACCATGGAGTTTCAGTTCGGCACTAACTGGTCCTATTACTCTCACTACGTCGGCGATATTTTTGGGGCGCCGCTGGCCATTGAAGGGTTAATGGCGTTCTTTCTTGAATCCACTTTTGTCGGCCTGTTTTTCTTTGGCTGGGACCGGCTGGGCAAAGTTCAGCATCTGGCGGTCACCTGGCTGGTGGCGCTGGGATCGAATCTCTCTGCGCTCTGGATCCTGGTGGCCAACGGCTGGATGCAAAACCCCATCGCCGCAGCATTTAACGCTGAAACCATGCGTATGGAAATGCTGAGCTTTTCAGAGCTGGTGCTTAATCCGGTTGCACAGGTGAAGTTCGTGCATACCGTGGCAGCGGGCTACACCGCCGGCGCTATGTTTGTTCTGGGGATCAGCGGCTGGTATCTGATTAAAGGACGCGATGTGGCGTTTGCCCGCCGTTCTTTTGCCATTGCCGCCAGTTTCGGTATGGCAGCGGTGCTCTCGGTGATTGTGCTCGGCGACGAGTCGGGCTATGAGATGGGCGATGTCCAGAAAACCAAACTGGCCGCCATTGAAGCGGAGTGGGAGACCCAGCCGGCGCCCGCTGCCTTTACGCTATTTGGCATACCCAATCAGGAGACGCAGGAGAACCGCTATGCGATTCAGATTCCGTATCTGCTTGGCCTTATCGCCACGCGCTCAGTGGATAAACCCGTTACCGGCCTGAAAGAACTGCAGGCGCAGCATGAGGTGCGGATCCGTAACGGCATTAAAGCGTATGGCCTGCTCAATGCGCTGCGCAGCGGCAATCAGGACCCGGAAGTCCGCCGCGCGTTTGAAGCCAGCAAGCAGGATCTTGGCTACGGCCTGCTGCTTAAGCGCTACACCCCGACGGTCACCGATGCCAGCGAAGCGCAGATACAACAGGCGGTGAAAGACGCCATTCCGCGCGTGGCACCGCTCTATTTTGCTTTCCGTATCATGGTGCTGTGCGGCGCGCTGTTGCTGGCGATTATCGCACTCTCATTCTGGAGTGTGATCCGTAACCGGATCGGTCAGCAGCGCTGGCTGCTGAAAGCCGCCCTGTATGGCATCCCGCTGCCGTGGATGGCTATCGAAGCGGGGTGGTTTGTTGCTGAGTACGGGCGCCAGCCGTGGGCAATTGGTGAAGTGTTACCCACCGCCGTAGCGAACTCTTCGCTGACCGTGGGAGATGTGCTGTTTTCTATGACGCTGATTTGCGGACTCTATACGCTGTTTCTGGTGGCAGAGATGTATCTGATGTTCCGGTTCGCCCGTCTGGGGCCGGCCAGCCTGAAAACCGGCCGCTATCACCATGAATCAGCGCAGATCGCCACACAGCCGGTGCGCGGCTAAAGGAGAGCAACCATGTTTGACTATGAAGTGTTACGTTTTGTCTGGTGGCTGCTGATTGGCATACTGCTGATCGGGTTTGCCGTGGCCGACGGCTTTGATATGGGGGTCGGTATGCTGACGCCTGTTATCGGGCGCAACGATACCGAGCGCCGGATTATGATCAACAGCATCGCACCACACTGGGACGGCAATCAGGTCTGGCTGATCACCGCCGGGGGAGCACTGTTTGCCGCCTGGCCAATGGTCTATGCCGCCGCCTTTTCAGGCTTCTATGTCGCCATGATTCTGGTGCTGGCTTCACTCTTTTTTCGTCCGGTAGGTTTTGATTATCGATCCAAAATTGAAGACCGGCGCTGGCGTACTGCGTGGGACTGGGGCATTTTTGCGGGCAGTTTTGTGCCGCCGCTGGTGATAGGGGTGGCTTTTGGTAATCTGCTGCAGGGCGTGCCATTTCATGCGGATAGCTACCTGCGGCTGTTCTATACCGGCAATTTCTTCCAGCTACTCAATCCGTTTGGCCTGCTGGCAGGTGTGATTAGCGTGGCGATGATCCTCACTCAGGGCGCAACCTATCTGCAGATGCGTACCCGTGGCGATCTGCATTTGCGCGTGCGCAGTGCGGCACAGGTCGGTGCGCTGGTGATGCTGACAGGCTTTGTGCTGGCAGGCGTATGGGTGAAATATGGCATCGACGGCTATGTGGTGAAAAGCGCGATCGATCACCATGCCGCCTCTAATCCGCTGGGCAAAGAGGTGGTGCGCGAAGCGGGGGCCTGGCTGCGTAATTTTGAGCAGATGCCGCTGCTGTGGGCGTTTCCACTGCTGGGCGCGGTACTGCCGCTGTTCACGCTACTCTGCTCGCGCAGTGAGCGGGGCGCCTGGGCATTTTTCTTCTCTTCCCTGACGCTGGCCTGCGTCATTATGACCGCCGGAATAGCGCTGTTCCCGTTTATTATGCCCTCCAGCACCGTGCCGGGTAGCAGCCTGACCCTCTGGGATGCGACCTCCAGTCTGCTGACGCTGAAGATTATGACCATCGCCGCACTTATTTTTGTACCGCTCATTCTGGCCTACACCAGCTGGTGCTATTACAAAATGTTCGGGCGTATTACCCAAGATGATATTGAGCGCAACACGCACTCTCTCTACTGATTAAGGAGCTTTCGCATGTGGTATTTTGCCTGGATCCTCGGCACGCTGCTGGCCTGTGCGCTGGGTGTGGTCACCGCACTGGCGCTGGAGCAGAGTGAAGCGCGCCGCACGCAGGACGAGAACGCCTGATGGTTAAGGCGAGGCGTGTGGTAAAAAAGAGGGCCCGGACGGGCCCTTTTTTTTATGCCTGCTTATGGCGTAAATATCTGACTACAGACAAGAAGTTTTGTCAGCAACAGGTCAGGAAACCCTGAGTAATTCCTTCTGGTTGTTACCGTCAGATAATTATTTTCTTCTGGCTCTGGCGGACCATTCCCAAGCGGATCGCTCTTGCGTATAGTAGCAACGTTTAAAAATGAGACCGGGATGTAGAGTGAGTACAACGCTGTTTCGCTGGCCGGTGCGGGTCTACTATGAAGATACCGATGCCGGAGGGGTGGTTTACCACGCCAGCTATCTTGCTTTTTATGAACGAGCACGTACCGAAATGCTGCGTCAGCGCCATTTCAATCAACACGTCCTGTTAGAAGAGCAGGTCGCATTTGTGGTACGGCGCATGACGGTGGAGTTCATCGCCGCGGCTCGCCTTGATGACCTTCTGGAGATACAGACCGAAGTGACCTCAATGACCCGCGCAACCATGACCTTCACCCAGCGTATCGTCAATGCTGAAGGCAGGGTGCTCAACGAGGCGGATGTCCTGATCGCCTGCATTAACCCACACCTGATGAAGCCGATTGCGCTTCCCAAGTCTATTGTCGCGGAGTTCAAGCAGTGACTGACATGAATGTTCTTGATTTGTTCCTGAAGGCGAGCCTTCTGGTCAAACTTATCATGTTGATTTTGATCGGCTTTTCTATTGCCTCCTGGGCAATCATCATCCAGCGTACGCGCATTCTGAATGCGGCAGGACGCGAAGCGGACGCCTTTGAAGATAAGTTCTGGTCCGGTATCGAACTCTCGCGTCTCTATCAGGAGAGCCAGGGGCGTCGTGATGAGCTGGGCGGTTCGGAACAAATTTTCTACGCCGGCTTTAAAGAGTTTGCCCGCCTGCATCGCGTAAACAGCCATGCGCCGGAAGCGGTGGTCGAGGGCGCCAGCCGCGCCATGCGTATCTCTATGAACCGCGAGCTGGAAGCGCTGGAAACCCACATTCCTTTCCTCGGCACCGTGGGTTCTATCAGCCCCTATATCGGTCTGTTTGGTACCGTATGGGGGATCATGCACGCTTTCATCGCGCTGGGCGCAGTCAAGCAGGCCACGCTGCAGATGGTGGCACCGGGTATCGCAGAAGCGCTGATCGCCACCGCGATCGGCCTGTTTGCCGCGATCCCGGCGGTCATGGCCTATAACCGTCTGAACCAGCGCGTCAACAAGCTGGAGCAGGGTTACGATAACTTTATGGAAGAGTTCACGGCTATCCTGCATCGTCAGGCTTTCTCTAGCGACAATACGAAGTAAGTCGAGGTTTACGATGGCCAGAACCCGTGGTCGCGGACGCCGCGATCTTAAGTCGGAAATCAACATTGTTCCGCTGCTCGATGTACTGCTGGTGCTGCTGCTTATCTTTATGGCAACCGCGCCAATCATTACGCAGAGCGTGGAAGTTGATCTGCCGGACGCCACTGACTCTAAAACGGTTGCCAGCGATGATAATCCACCGGTGATTGTTGAAGTGGCCGGTGTAGGACAGTACAGCCTGGTGGTGGATCACGATCGTATGACCCAGCTGCCGCCGGAGCAGGTGGTCAGTGAGGCGCAGCGTCGTATTGAAGCCAATCCTAAAACCGTGTTTCTGATTGGCGGGGCCAAAGATGTGCCTTACGACGAAATCATTAAAGCGCTGAACCTGCTTCATCAGGCTGGCGTCAAATCAGTCGGTCTGATGACGCAGCCGATTTAACGCGACTTGTTTTTGGGAACCGAGAGTGTCGAAGGCAACCGAACAGAACCAGAAGTTGAAACGCGCAATCATCGTTTCGGTGGCGCTGCACATCGTGCTCATTGCGCTGCTGATCTGGAGCTCGTTCAACGAACATATTGAAGCGAGCGGCGGTGGCGGTGGTAGCGATATTGATGCCGTCATGGTCGATCCCGGTGCTGTGGTTGAACAATATAATCGTCAGCAAAATCAGCAGAGCGACAGCCAGCGTGCAGAACAGCAGCGGAAAAAGCAGGCGCAGCAGCAGGCAGAAGAGCTACAGCAGAAACAGGCCGCTGAGCAGCAGCGTCTGAAAGCGCTGGAAAAAGAGCGTCTGCAGGCGCAGCAGGAAGCAAAAGAGCAGGCGAAACAGCAGGCTGAGCAGCAGAAAGCGGCCGAAACGGCTGCAAAGCAGGCTCAGGAGCAGCAAAAAGCGGCTGAAGCCGCTGCCGCACAGGCGAAAGCGGATGCGAAAGCAGAAGCAGACGCGCGCGCTAAAGCAGCAGCAGAAGCGAAAGCAACCGCAGCGGCTGAAGCGAAGCAGGCTGCTGCTGAGGCGAAGAAACAGGCAGAAGAGCAGGCGAAAGCAGCGGCAGCGGATGCTGCAAAAGAGAAAGCAGCCGAGCAGGCGAAAGCGGCAGCTGAGGCGAAAGCCAAAGCGCAGGCGGAAGCGAAAGCGCAGGCCGCGGCCGATGCCAAAGCCAAAGCAGCAGCAGAGGCGAAAGCCAAAGCTGCGCAGGAAGCCAAAGAGAAAGCAGCAGAAGCGGCGAAAGAAAAAGCGGCGGAAGCGGCTAAAGAGAAAGCAGCTGAGGCGGCAAAAGAGAAGGCGGCCGCTGAGGCGAAAGCGAAAGCGGACGCCGCTGCCAAAGCGAAAGCGGATGCAGCCGCAAAAGCAAAAGCTGATGCCGCGGCGAAAGCCAAAGCAGCAGCGGACGCGAAGAAAAAGGCGGCTGCTGAAGCCGCGCAGGGCGAAAGCGATGTTGACGATCTGCTGGGCGGCCTCTCCTCCGGTAAAAATGCGCCTAAGAGTGGCGCCGTAGCCGGCGGCGGTGGTGCAGCAGGGCAGGGCAATCAGAAGAAGGCGGGGGCATCGGGTGCCGAGGTTAACGCCTATCTGGGCCAGATCACCAGCGCCATTCAGAGCCGCTTCTATGATGCCGATCTCTATCGCGGCAAGAGCTGCGATTTACGCATCAAGCTGGCACCCGATGGGCTGCTGATTGATGTGAAATCGGAAGGGGGCGATCCGGCACTCTGCCAGGCTGCTATTGCCGCCGCGAAGCAGGCGCGTATACCTAAGCCGCCTTCGCAGGCGGTGTATGAAGTGTTTAAAAACGCACCAATGCGTTTCAGGCCGCAATAATGCAGTAACGTACGGCAGGTTGAACTAAGGTTAGCTTGCCGTATTCTATAAAATACTCGTGTTTTTTCAGGAACTGTGCGAATTATCGTGAACTCAGGTTCAGGTAAGGGAGATAAGATGAAGCAGGCACTTCGTGTAACCTTAGGTTTTTTTGTACTGCTGTGGGCCGCCATGCTGCACGCAGAAGTACGCATTGAAATTACGCAGGGCGTTAATACTGCCCGTCCAATTGGTGTAGTACCGTTTAAATGGGCCGGACCTGGTGCGGCGCCGGAAGATGTCGGCGGCATTGTGGCAGCTGACGTGCGTAACAGCGGTAAATTCAATCCGCTGGATCGCTCACGTCTGCCACAGCAGCCCGGCAGCGCGCAGGAAGTTCAGCCCGCCGTCTGGAGCGCGCTGGGCATTGATGCAGTAGTCGTCGGCCAGGTCTCGCCTAACGCCGATGGCAGCTATCAGGTTGCCTATCAGCTGGTTGACACCGGTGGTGCGCCGGGCAGCGTGCTGGCACAAAACTCCTTCAAAGTGACGAAGCAGTGGCTGCGCTATGCGGCGCATACTGCCAGTGATGAAGTGTTTGAGAAGCTGACCGGCATTAAAGGCGCGTTCCGCACCCGTATTGCTTATGTTGTGCAGACTAACGGCGGTCAGTTCCCGTATGAGCTGCGCGTGTCTGATTACGACGGTTACAATCAGTTTGTGGTACACCGTTCACCGCAGCCGCTGATGTCACCGGCCTGGTCACCGGACGGCAGCAAGCTGGCATACGTTACCTTTGAGAGCGGTAAGTCAGCGCTGGTGATCCAGACGCTGGCGAATGGCGCTATTCGTCAGGTTGCCTCTTTCCCGCGTCACAACGGTGCGCCATCCTTTTCACCGGATGGATCTAAGCTGGCTTTCGCCCTCTCTAAAACGGGCAGCCTGAATCTTTATGTGATGGACCTGGGCTCAGGCCAGATCCGCCAGGTAACGGACGGCCGCTATAACAGCACTGAGCCAACCTGGTTCCCGGATAGCCAGACGCTGGCGTATACCTCGGATCAGGCGGGTGCACCGCAGATTTATAAAGTCGGTGTTAACGGCGGCGCGCCACAACGCATTACCTGGGAAGGCAAACAGAACCAGGATGCGGATGTGTCGACCGACGGTAAAACCATGGTGATGATCAGCAGCGCCGGTGGCGCGCAGCACGTCGCCAAACAGGATCTGGAAACGGGAGCCGTTCAAACGTTAACGGACACGTTCCTGGATGAAACGCCAAGTCTGGCACCAAACGGCACCATGGTTATCTACAGCTCTACTCAGGGGATGGGATCCGTGCTGCAGCTGGTTTCAACTGACGGGCGTTTCAAAGCGCGTCTTCCGGCAACTGATGGACAGGTAAAATCACCTGCCTGGTCGCCGTATCTGTGATGCATCACTCCCTTGCCTCTCAGGCGGGGGAGCCAATGTATGGCAAACAAAATAATAGGATAAAGAAATGCAACTGAACAAAATGCTGAAGGGTTTGATGCTGGCTCTGCCAGTAATTGCAGTCGCTGCCTGTAGCTCACACAAAAACAACAACAACGATCAGTCCGGTATGGGTGCTGATGGTGCGTATGGTGCGGGCTCTGGCGCTGGCATGAACGGCGGCAACATGTCTTCTGATGAGCAGGCGCGTCTGCAGATGCAGCAGCTGCAGCAGAACAACATCGTTTACTTCGGTCTGGACAAGTATGACGTGCAGTCTGACTACGCTCAGATGCTGGATCAGCACGCAGCTTTCCTGCGCGGCAACCCGTCTTACAAAGTGACTATCGAAGGTCACGCGGATGAGCGCGGCACGCCAGAGTACAACATCGCCCTGGGCGAGCGTCGTGCTAACGCAGTGAAAATGTATCTGCAGGGCAAAGGCGTCTCTGCCGATCAGATGTCTATCGTATCTTACGGTAAAGAGAAACCAGCCGTACTGGGCCATGACGAATCAGCATATGCTAAAAACCGTCGTGCCGTACTGGTTTACTAAGAGAATCACATGATTAGTAACTTCAGACTATCCCTTGCGGGTCTGTCGTTACTGGTTGGCGTAGCGGCCCCCTGGGCCGCTAATGCCCAGGCGTCAATCAGTAGCGTTGGCTCAGGCTCGGTCGAAGACCGTGTCACCACTCTTGAACGTATCTCCAATGCCCAGGCACAGCTGCTGCAGCAGCTGCAGCAGCAGATGAGCGATAACCAGAGCGATATCGACTCCCTGCGCGGGCAGATCCAGCAGAACAGCTATCAGCTTAACCAGGCGGTTGAGCGCCAGAAGCAGCTTTATCAGCAGCTCGATACGCTAAGCAGCAGCCAATCCGCTGCACAGAGCGGCGGTAACGCGGATGCTGCCAGCGCCGGTGCCGCAGCGGGAAACGCTGATGCGGGTGGCAGTAATACAGCTGCTGCACCCGCACAAACCGGCGATGCAAACACCGATTACAACGCTGCCGTCGCGCTGATTCTGGAGAAGAAGCAGTACGATCAGGCTATCTCTGCGCTGCAGGCATGGGTGAAGAAATACCCTGACTCTACCTATCAGCCCAATGCTAATTACTGGCTGGGGCAGCTGCATTACAATAAGGGCAAGAAGGATGATGCCGCTTATTATTTCGCCACGGTAGTAAAGAACTACCCTAAATCACCGAAAGCGGCGGAAGCGCTGTTTAAGGTTGGCGTGATCATGCAGGATAAAAAAGACACGGCAAAAGCCAAAGCGGTTTATCAGCAGGTGATCAAGCAGTTCCCAAATAGTGAATCAGCAAAACAGGCGCAAAAACGGCTGGCCGGATTGTAATGTGTACAAAAAAGACCAGATTTCGTCTGATTTCTGGTCTTGCCGCCTGAAAGGTAAGCAGTTGAGTCATTTGCGGGAAAATAAGGGTTGCGCCCTCCCGCTAAATCAGTAATATATGCCGCCGTTGCCGGGACATATGTAAAGACGTATCGGCGGCGCTGAAGATGGGTCGTTAGCTCAGTTGGTAGAGCAGTTGACTTTTAATCAATTGGTCGCAGGTTCGAATCCTGCACGACCCACCATCTCAACCACAGGTTCAGACGGGTTCTTCAGTTAGCTTCACAACCTTGATGGGTCGTTAGCTCAGTTGGTAGAGCAGTTGACTTTTAATCAATTGGTCGCAGGTTCGAATCCTGCACGACCCACCATCAAGTTTAAAGTTGTAAGCCGCTTCCACAGCGGGTCGTTAGCTCAGTTGGTAGAGCAGTTGACTTTTAATCAATTGGTCGCAGGTTCGAATCCTGCACGACCCACCAGATTCAGAAAAAAGCGCCCAACGGGCGCTTTTTTCGTTTTCCGCAGTACGGTAATGCCCCCCCACAGACGCGCATTAATACACCAGGGTCGCATTAATGCGACCCCTACGGGTATGGGGAGCGGTAATGCATTGACGGAATATGCCCATCCATACGTAGGGGCGCCATTTATGGCGTCCTGGCCGCGTATAACCCCCGATGGTTAATGAACGCGTCAGGGTCGCATTAACACGCCAGGGTCGCATTAATGCGACCCCTACGGGTATGAGGAGCGGTAATGCGTTTGCGTTGACGGAATATGCCCATCTATCCGCAGGGGCGCCATTTATGGCGCCCTGGCCGCTACCGTGCCGGCTTTTTCCGGGAGGCTTTTTCGGGCATCAGGCTTTTCCAGATATGCTGCACGGCATAGCTGCGCCATGGCCGCCAGACCTGCGATAGCTGCTCTGCCTCCCTGGCCGTCACGCCGCCGAGATTGTTCCGGATAGCGATATCCTCTTTTGGAAAGGCGTCAGGCCAGCGCAGCGCCCGCATGGCGATATAGCTGGCGGTCCATGGTCCGACCCCCTTCAGCGCCAGTAGCTGCTGCTGTACGGTATCCGGTGGCAGGGAGCCGTTAAAGCGCAGCGCGCCGCTGGCGCAGGCATGAGCCAGCGCAATAATCGCATTTGAACGGGCGCTGACGATGCCCAGCACGGCAATATCATCGACCGTCGCCGCTGCCAGCGTGGCCGCATCCGGAGATAAGCGGGAGAGCGCCGGCCAGGGCGTCACCAGCGGCTCGCCAAACCGCTCTGTCAGACGACTGCTGAGCGTTACAGCCGCTTTAACCGTAACCTGCTGGCCAAGAATGGCGCGCACGCTCAGTTCAAACGCATCGAACGCACCGGGCACGCGCAGGCCCGGATGACGGGCCAGGCTCTCTGCCAGCAGCGGATCGCGGCTCAGCAGATCGCTGACCGCCTGCGGCTGGGCATCCAGGTCAAACAGATCGCGCAGCCGGCGCAGCAGGGCAGGCAGTACCGGCGTCAGTGAGGTGGTGAACTCAACCTGCAGCGCATGCTTATCGGGCAGGGCGCTGACGCGCACCCAGCCGCGACACCCGCCCAGCGCCACGGTACGGTGATAAGCGCCATCGGCCACCCATTCAGCCTGCTTCATGACGTGCGCTTCAAGAAACTCCAGCATCGCCGCCCAGTCATAGGGGGGACGATAGCTCAGCTGCAGGGTCGCACTTTGCTGCGGCAGGGCAGCGCCCTCCGGCTGACTCTGCCTGCGCAGCGCAGAAGGCGTCATGCGATAGCGCGCCTGAAACACGTCATTAAAGCGACGCAGGCTGCGAAAGCCGCTGGCGTAAGCGATCTCCGTTACGGGCAGCGCGGTTTCGGTCAGCAGCTGTTTGGCGAGCAACATACGCCGCGTCTGACGCAGCTCCAGCGGCGAAACGCCCAGCTCCTGCTGAATAACGCGTCGCAGCTGACGTTCACTCAGAAAGAACTCACCGGCAATCTCAGCCAGCGAGGTCTGCTCCTCCAGCATGCCCTCTTCAACGCGCCGGATCAGGCGGTCGGCAATGCGGTGATGGTTATCAAGCGGTGCACATCCCGGTGCCAGCTCCGGGCGGCAGCGCAGACACGGACGAAAGCGCGCCTTTTCCGCCGCCTCAGCGTTATTAAAAAAGCGGCAGTTTTTCAGCAGCGGTTTGCGCACCGGGCAGACGGGACGACAGTAAATACCGGTTGAGGTCACGCCCACATAGAGCAGCCCGTCAAAGCGACTGTCGCGTGACGTCAGCGCCTGGTAAGCAATTTCGGGATCCAGCATCGTTTTCTCCGGTAAATAAAGGGCATCATGGCGCAGTCCGGTGGCTGAAACACGCTGCTTTCGGACAGCTAATCAGTTTATGTGCCTGTCCGAAAACAGCCAGTTTGCGGCGTGATTAATGCAATAATAGTCGGGAGTGATCCACTGCGGAGGTCTGTTATGTACCATACAAAAACCATTGTGACACCGGTCGGCGAGCTGACGCTGATTGCCAGCGATAAAGGGCTGGCAGCCGTGCTGTGGGAAAATGAAGGATCGCAGCGCGTGCCGCTGACGCCGCTGTCGCGTAATGACCAGCATCCGGTGCTGTGCGAGGCTGAACGCCAGCTGCAGGAATATTTTGCCGGCACACGGCAGTGTTTTACCCTGAACTACGACACCCTGGGCACACCGTTTCAGAAAAAGGTATGGGCAGCCCTGCTGACCATCCCGTTTGGAGAAACGCGCAGCTACCGGCAGATAGCCGAGCAGATTGGCCATCCCAAAGCCGTACGCGCGGTGGGCGCTGCCAACGGCAAAAATCCGCTCTCTATTATGGCCCCCTGTCATCGCGTTATTGGCAGCAACGGCAAACTCACCGGCTTTGCCGGTGGTCTGCCGGTTAAAGCGTTTTTACTGGAGCTGGAGCTGGCCGGCAAAAAACCGGATGCGCCGCTTGTTTAGTATAAAAAACCCAATGGCCATTTATTATTCTTTGTAGTATTTTTCTGGCTTCTGTTGTTAATTAAATAAAACACAGGTGCAGCGATGTGATTTCGTGCAGCGCCGCAGTCAATCAACCCTGGTTTTTACTCTGCATCGCGCATTTCAGGCACAGGAGCCCATAATGGACATTTTCAGCACGCAAAATATCCTGGTACATATCCCCTTTGGCGTGGGAGGGTACGATCTCTCATGGATAGAAGCGATCGGCACACTGGCCGGGCTGCTCTGCATCTGGCTGGCCAGCCTGGAAAAAATCAGCAACTACCTGTTTGGTCTGATCAACGTCACGCTGTTTGCGGTGATTTTCTTTCAAATCCAGCTCTACGCCAGCCTGCTGCTGCAGCTCTTTTTCTTTGCTGCCAATCTTTATGGCTGGTACGCCTGGAGCCGGCAAACCAGTGATCATGAACGCGCGTTAAAAATTCGCTGGCTGTCGCTGCCGAAAGCGCTGGGATGGGGGGCCGCCTGCGTTATCGCAATTGCGCTGATGACGCGCTATATCGATGTGGTGTTTGGTTTCCTCACCCGCAGCGCGGTGCAGATCATGCAGGGAATGGGCCTGCAGGTCAGCATGCCGCAGCTGCAGCCTGACGCCTTTCCCTTCTGGGATGCCTGCATGATGGTGCTTTCCATCGTAGCGATGATTCTGATGACGCGTAAATATGTCGAAAACTGGCTGCTGTGGGTGGTCATCAACGTAATAAGCGTGATGATTTTTGCCCGTCAGGGGGTGTATGCGATGTCGCTGGAGTACGCCATTCTTACGCTGATTGCGCTGAACGGCTCGCGTATGTGGATACAGAGCGCACGCGAGCAGGGCTCACGTGCGCTGGCGGGTTAGTGATGATGATGCGCGTGCCCGTCCAGCACCGCATGATGATCGTCATCAGCCGCGTGTTCTGATCCGAGCGCGCAGTCGGGGCCGCTGCACGCCTGATACTCCATCTGTACCGTGGCATGTTCAATCTGATAGTGCTGATGCAGATAGTGATGGATTTTGTGCAGCAGGCCGTCGTGATCGTACGGCGGCACCACCTGAACATGCAGCGTGAGCACCGGCTTCTCACCTACCTGCCACAGATGGATATGGTGAACGTTACGCACCTCATCAATATTCAGCTTCAGCTCGCGCGCCAGCTTATCAATATTGATATTCACCGGCGCGCCCTCCAGCAGCTCATGCAGGCTCTCGCGCAGCAGCGCCCAGGCGCTGCGTACTACCAGTATGGAAACCAGCAGGGAAAGGATCGGATCGATAGGCGTCCAGCCGGTGAGCATAACGATAACCGCTGCGGCAATAGCGCCTACAGAGCCAAGCAGGTCTCCCAGAACGTGCAGCGCGGCGGCGCGCACGTTGAGATTTTTCTCGCCGCTGCCACGGTGCAGCAGCCAGAATGAAAGCAGGTTAGCAAACAGCCCGGCGATAGCGATGCCGAGCATCAGGCCACCCTCGATCGGCTGCGGATGAGTAAAGCGGCGGATCGCCTCCCAGACAATCAGCACGGTAATCACCAGCAGCGCAATCGCGTTCACAAACGCAGCCAGCGTGGTCAGACGCAGCAGGCCAAAGGTATGCCGCGCATTGGGTTTACGGCGCGCAAACTGCACCGCCAGCAGCGCCATCAGCAGGGCGGCGGCGTCGGTCAGCATATGTCCGGCGTCGGCCAGCAGCGCCAGGGAACCTGAAAGAAGGCCGCCGATCACTTCGGCCAGCATAAACAGTGCCGTGACGCCAAACGCCGCCGCCAGGCGGGTGCGATTAGCATTGTGGTCACCGTGAGAGTGAGAATGTGCCATAGCGTTCCAGTTGGTTAAGTAGCTTGTTGGTTAATAATATCAGCAAATTGAGTGTATCAGGACGGGGCTGCTGCTGTTTCGCGGCGTCAATCAGCTGCTGACACTGTCCGGCAGCCTCTTCTATGCCGAGCATCAGCCAGCTGCCTTTCAGACGATGGGCGGCTTTTTCAACGGCAGGCCAGTCGTGCTGACCGCTGGCCTGCAGCAGCGCATCGCGATCCTGCGTGACGGCGCGCTGCAGTGTCTCACAGACGCGTGGCAACCAGCTGGCGTCGTGCTGAGCCAGCTGCTGCAGCGTTGCCGGCAGCTGCGCCAGCGGATCGGGCTGCGCCTGCGCCAGCAGCGCGGCCAGTGCCTGCAGCGTAACCGGTTTCACCAGCTGCGCCTCATGCGCCTGCAGCGGCAGGCGTAAACGCTGCACGTCGGCGGAACAGATAACGCGCAGGGCAGGGCGCGGCCGTTGTCGCTGGCGGCGGCGCAGAATGCGCAGCAGCGTCAGACCGTCGGGATGCGGCATCATCTGATCGATAAACAGCACATCAAACGGCTGCCGGGCATCGGCAAGCAGCAGGGCGCGTCCCGCATCAAAGGTGTCAGCCTGGACGCCAAACGCAGCCAGCTGCTGCTGCAGCACCAGCAGATTAGTCGGATGATCGTCAACAATCGCCACCCGCAGCTGCGGGTAACGCGGCCAGACCGGATCGTCGCCGGCATCCGGGATGTCGCAGGGCGTGAGCGGCAGCGTCACGCTGACGCGCGTGCCCTGGCCCGGCGCAGAGCGCAGCTGCAGCGTACCGCCCATACGCTGTATAATTTCCCGGCAGATAAAGAGTCCCAGCCCGCTGCCCTGTACCGCATGACGCCGGCCAGACGGCGCCTGATACCACGGTTCAAACAGGTGGGCCTGCTCGCTGAGCGGAATACCGCTGCCGCTGTCTGATACAACAAGCGTGATCTTTTCCTGTACCGCCAGCGTAAGGCTGATCTCGCCTTCACGGGTAAACTTCAGCGCATTGGCCACCAGGTTATTAATAACCTGCTGCAGGCGATCGCCGTCCAGCAGTACGCTCGCGGGCAGCGGCGTCAGGGCCGTTACGCGCAGCTGCGGGCCGTCAGCACGCATCAGCGGATGGTAGAACTGCTGCTGCTGCTGCAGCCAGCGGGACAGATTAAGCGGGCGCGGCGTCAGGCGAAAACTCTGATTCTCAATCCGCGCATGATCCTGCAAGTCGTTCAGCAACGTCATCAAAGAGCGGGCGCTGCTGTGCATCAGCGCCATTCGCGCGGGCACATGCTGCTGCTGTTCCAGCTCCAGCAGGCCAAGGATCGCCTGCATTGGCGTGCGCAACTCATGACTGACGGTCGCGAGAAACTGGCTTTTAGCCGCACTGGCGCGCTCCGCTTCCGCACGCTGCCGTCGTTCACGCCGCTGCTGCAGCACATGACGCAGCTGCAGCAGCAGCAGCGCCGTCATCATCAGCGCTGCCGCAAACAGCACCAGTTTCGGTATGCTGCGCATCATCATCGTGCTGCCGGGCTGCGGCGGCTGTGCCCAGCTTGCGCGCATCTGGTTCAGCGTTTCTGGTGGTATCTGCTGCAGCGCGCGATCGAGCAAGGCGCGCAGCTGCGGCTGCTGCGGCGCCACCCGGGGCGCCATCGGCCAGGCGATATCGCTGGCGGCAAAGGCCAGGCGCAGCGCGGTGTCATCGCGGCTGGCCAGATGCCAGCGTGCAGAGATGACATTATCCACCAGCGCATCAATCTGTCCGCTGCTCAGCGCCTGCCAGAGCCGGGTTCGATCGTCAAACCATTGGGGCGTAATGCCCGCAGGCAGCAGCTGACGGGCCAGATCGCCGCGCAGCACGCCAAGACGTTTACCCTGCAGTGAGGACCAGTCGGCAGGCGCAAGCGGCATCCGGCTGTAAACACCCCAGATAGCACGCCATACCGGAAGCGTGGTGGAGGCTGCATCAGGCGTATCCAGCGGCTCCAGCAGAGTAAGCATTACCGTCTGCTGTGCCAGCAGCGCCTGCGCCTGCTGCGGATTAGCAACCCAGCGCGGCGTGAAGCGGATGCCGGTGCTCTGGCTCAGCGCATTAAGCAGATCGATACCGAAACCGCGTGCGTTACCGCTGGCGTCACGGTAACTCCAGGGCGCATTATCCGGCGCAGCGGCGTAGGTGATAACGGGATGCTCCGCCAGCCACTGCTGCTCTGCCTGACTCAGCATCAGCGTCTGCGTATCCTGATAGCGCGGCAGCGGCGGGCTCCAGCGCTGTGCAACCTGGCGGCTGAACTCCGCCGGCAGCAGACGAAGCTGGGTATCGATCCACGTTGTCAGCGCCGGATCGCGGGCGATCGCGCGCAGCGTCAGTACCGCGTCCGGATCGGCGGTGATCTGGTAGATCTCTCCCTGCTGCAGCTGGCTGAGCAGGAAGTTAGCACTGGCTTCATCGGCGACCAGATAATCACTCTGTTGATTGAGCAGGGCGTAGAGCGCCTGCAAATTACCAGCCAGCGGATGCCAGCGATGGCGTGCTGCCAGCGCGGGCGGCAGCTGCGTCAGCGTGCTGCCGGCAATCGTCAGCTGAGCATTGTCGCTGTTAAACATCACCGCGCGCTGATTCTCACGATTGCGGTAAATACGCAGCGGCGTGCTGAACCAGCTGGTGCTGAGCGAGGCGCCGGCAGGCAGCGGCGTGCTTTCGGTGGTCAGGACCAGGTCAACCTCGCCGCGCTTCAGCGCCAGCAGCTGCGCTGTCCGGTCAGGGTAGCCCTGCAGCTGAAACCGCACGCCGCTTTGCTGGCTGAGGGCGCTGAGATAGTCAGCATCAATCCCCCACAGGCGATCGCCGATGCGCATTGACCAGGGCGCGCTATTCTGCACCGGCACCGCCACGCGCAGCTGCGCGGCCGGCGGTGGCGCAGCATGAGGTGCGGGCATCACTGCAGGCAGCATGACGCTGCTGGCGGGCAGCAGTTCAGCGCGCACGCTGGCCGCCAGCAGCAGACACAACAGCCAGAGCCACTTCACTGTTGCGCTTTCCACAGCTCAGCCAGCTCAACTACTGAGGTCACGCCTGTTTTGGCCATGATATTTTTTTTATGCGTGCTGACGGTTTTATTACTGATATGCAGCTGTTCACCAATCTGCAGGTTAGAGAGACCCCGCACCAGCAGCGCCACAATCTGCTGCTCTTTCTCCGTCAGGGGCAGGTCCAGCCGCTCCGGCAGCGGCGGAAAAGCCTGCTGCCCTCCCAGTACCGCGAGGATGGCACTGAGCAGCTGGGCCATGCTCTGGCTTTTCACTACATAGCCTGCCGCTCCCAGCGAGGCTGCGCTCAGTAAGGTGTGGCGGCTCTGCTGGGCAGAGTAAATCAGCACCGGGCGCTGTGCATCACGCGCGCGCAGGCGGCGCAGCAGCTCCAGACCATCGCAATCCGGCAGGCCGATATCAAGAATGATCACGTCAATAGCGTGCTGCTGCAGGCAGGTGCGCGCCTGAGATTCATCCGCGGCTGCATAGAGCTGCAGAGGGATAGGGGCGTGCTGGCAGGCAGCCTGAAGCGCGACTTCGACCAGCGGGTGATCGTCAATAAGCAGTAGGGTAGCCATGACACCGTTCCTGTGAATTTCATGGCGGTTAGCATAGCGGAAAAGCGTGGCCGGAAAAAATAAAGGGCGAGCCTGCGCTCGCCCTGATTACCGCAGAGACATCCCTTACTGGGTAGTGCCGTCGGTTTTGGTATTTACATTGTCGCTACCCGACTGGGTTTCGACTTTTTTGTTCATGTCCGGGCAGCGGCCATCTTTACACATGGTGTTTTTATGCATCTCTTTTGCAGACATATCGCCTGACTCAGTGCCTGACATTGCTGCGCCGTTGGTATTGGTGTTGCCGGTGTTGATATCGTTGTTATCAACATTGTGCGGAGGCAGATTCTGTTTTGCGCCGCCTGCTGTTGCACCCGCTTCAGCTGATGCGTTGGCCTGTCCATTGTTGCTTGCAGCCATCGCTGCACCGCTACCCAGAGTCATTGCTGCCGTCAGAAAAACAATTGCAAACTTATTCATCATTATGCTCCTGTAATAAATGGATAGTTGCCGTTTGACACCCACGGGTGCTGTGTGACGAAAAAAGCGGGCCGTAACGAAATTAAATTTCGTCAGGAGTGTTCGGCGTAAAAAAATATAGTGTAAGCGACTCGTTCCTCAGTGCTTACGTTTAAAAAGCTTAGTCGATGGCTGTATAAATGCAAATAAGACAAAAGCATTTTCATGACGCTCTTAATTTACTCACGGCGGCTGAAGGGATAGATTGAACAGGTTACGTCCGGCGCACGCAGGACAAAAATCTGAATGGAATAAGTATGGATTACCAGAACGACGATTTACGTATCAAAGAGATCAAAGAGTTACTTCCCCCGGTTGCGCTGCTGGAAAAATATCCGGCAACGGAGAGTGCGGCGGCGACCGTATCGCAGGCGCGTCAGGCCATTCACCGGATCCTGCATGGCCAGGATGATCGCCTGCTGGTGGTTATCGGGCCCTGTTCAATTCACGACACGGCAGCGGCGAAAGAGTACGCTGCCCGCCTGCTGACGCTGCGCGATGAGCTGAGCGGCGAGCTGGAAGTGGTGATGCGCGTCTATTTTGAAAAGCCGCGCACCACGGTAGGCTGGAAAGGGCTGATCAACGATCCTCACATGGACGGCAGCTTTCAGATTAATGAGGGGCTGCGCCTGGCACGTAAGCTGCTGGTAGATATCAACGATACCGGGCTGCCGGCTGCCGGTGAATTCCTGGATATGATCACGCCGCAATATATGGCCGATCTCATGAGCTGGGGCGCCATCGGTGCACGTACCACTGAATCACAGGTGCATCGCGAGCTCTCTTCCGGTCTCTCCTGTCCGGTAGGGTTTAAAAATGGCACCGACGGCACGATCAAAGTCGCTATTGACGCCATCGGCGCCGCCAGCGCGCCGCACTGCTTCCTGTCAGTGACCAAATATGGCCACTCGGCCATTGTTGAGACGCGCGGCAACGAAGACTGCCATATCATCCTGCGCGGCGGCAGAGAGCCAAACTACAGCGCTGAACACGTTGCGGCAGTGAAGAGCGGTCTGGAAAAAGCGGGTCTCCGTCCGCAGGTAATGATCGATTTCAGCCATGCCAACAGCAGCAAGCAGTTCCAGCGGCAGATGGTAGTGGCGGAAGACGTGGCACAGCAAATCGCCGGCGGCGAGCAGGCGATTACCGGTGTGATGATTGAGAGCCATCTGGTTGAGGGTAATCAGAGCCTGGAGAGCGGAAAACCGCTGGTGTATGGTCAGAGCGTGACCGATGCCTGTATTGGCTGGGAAGATACGGAAAAAGCGCTGCGTCAGCTGGCGCAGGCGATCCGGACCCGCCGCGGCTGAGAGTGACGCATAAAAAAGGCCAGACGAACGTCTGGCCTTCAGGTTTACTGCGGAGGTTTACTTCGCTTTACCCTGGTTTGCCACGGCCGCGGCTTTCGCTGCGATCTCGTCGGCATCACCCAGATAGTAGTGTTTGATAGGCTTGAAGTTTTCATCGAACTCATACACCAGCGGCACGCCGGTCGGGATGTTCAGCTCGAGGATCTCATCTTCGCTCATGTTATCGAGATATTTTACCAGTGCGCGCAGCGAGTTACCGTGTGCGGCGATGATAACTTTCTCACCGCTTTTGATGCGCGGCAGAATGGTCTCGTTCCAGTAAGGGATGACGCGATCAATGGTCAGCGCCAGGCTTTCGGTCGTTGGCAGCTGTGCATCGGTCAGTGATTTATAACGTGCATCATGGCCAGGGAAACGCTCATCGCTGCGATCCAGTTCTGGCGGAGTAATGGCAAAACCACGACGCCACTGTTTAACCTGATCGTCGCCATATTTAGCCGCGGTTTCTGCTTTATCCAGCCCCTGCAGTGCGCCGTAATGACGCTCATTCAGACGCCAGGTTTTCTCTACCGGCAGCCAGGCCTGATCCAGTTCATCCAGCACGTTCCACAGGGTGTGGATGGCACGTTTCAGCACGGAGGTATAGGCGAAATCGAACACGAAGCCCTCTTTCTTCAGCAGCTGACCCGCCGCTTTTGCTTCGGTGCGACCTTTATCAGAGAGATCCACATCATACCATCCGGTGAAGCGGTTTTCCTGATTCCACTGGCTTTCGCCGTGACGGACCAGAACCAGCTTAGTTACGGCCATAGCTTTACTCCTTAATGCTTAAGTAGATTAGTAATGAACCCGGCTGCGGCCGCCTGAAGCGGCGGCACACTGATAGCGCCATACCATAACGGAAAACGGCGCACGGCGTAAGTCTGTCGCATACGCAGTGCGCGTTTTTCAGCCGTCGTCTCAGTGTGCCGTAAAGCGATACCGCGTCTCTGAGCGCCAGATGTCACCGGGTTGCAGCCAGCAATCGGGCTGCGGCCACTCGCTATGGTTAGGCGAATCGGGTAAAAATTCACTCTCCAGCGCAATGCCCTGGAAAGCAGTATAGCTCTCCTGCTCGCGGGCGCGCGTTCCCGCCAGGTAGTTGCCGGTATAGAACTGCAGCGCAGGTGCCGTGGTAAACACGCTGAGCTGCAGCGCGCCGTCAGCGGACCAGAGTCCGGCGGCACACTGCGTGATGTCACCTTTAGCGTTCAGCAAAAATGCGTGATCGTAGCCTTTGACTGCCTGCTGATCGGCATCGGCCAGAAACTCATCCGCCACGCGTTTAGGCTGGCGGAAGTCGAAGCTGGTTGCCGCAACGGCTTTCAGCGGCGCATCAGGAATGCCCTCGCTGTCTACCGGCAGGTAATGGTCTGCCTGCAGTTGTAACCGATGCTGGCGGGCGTCACCATGATGCGCATCAAGGTTAAAGTAGGCGTGGTTGGTCAGGTTGACCGGACAGGCGCGATCGGTCTCTGCCTGATAGCGGATCGCCAGCGTATTATCTTCCGTCAGCTCATACGTTACCGAGGCGATAAGATTACCCGGATAGCCCTGATCGCCCTCTGGTGAGTCGAGCCGGTAGTGCACGCTGCTGTCGCTCTGACTGACGATCTGCCAGCGGCGTTTATCAAACCCCTCCGGTCCGCCGTGCAGCTGATGCGGCCCCTGATTTGCAGCCAGCTTCAGCGAAAGCGTCTTCAGCTCAGCCTGTGCGATACGGTTGGCATAGCGGCCAATCGTGGCGCCGAGATAGGCATCCTGATGCAGATAATCTGACGGGGTGGCGCAGCCCAGCAGCGCTTCCCGCACGCTGCCATCCTGCATCGGCACGCGCGCCGAAAGCCAGGTGGCCCCCCAGTCCATAAAGGTGGCGACCATGCCGTTACGGTTGCGCAGCACCGTTATGCGCCACGGCTGTCCGTCTGGCGCATGAGAGTTGACGTCGCTTACCATTGACCCGCTCCTTCTGACGCTTTACAGACGTAGAAGGTCTCTTTAATACCGGTCTGCGCTTCATATTTTTCTGCCACCGCCGCTCTGACCTGATCCACCCGATCTGCCGGCATCAGTGCCACGATGCAGCCGCCAAAGCCGCCGCCGGTCATGCGCACGCCGCCGTGCGGGCCCACTTCCTGTTTGACAATCGCCACCAGCTGATCGATTGCCGGCACGGTGATTTCAAAATCGTCACGCATAGAGGCGTGTGAGGCCGCCATCAGCTCGCCCATACGCTCAAGATCGCCTTTGCTCAGCGCGTCGGCTGCTTCCAGCGTACGGGCGTTTTCGGTAATAACGTGGCGCACGCGCTTCGCCACCAGCTTATCCAGCTCATGTGCCCGTGCTTCAAACTCCTCCAGCGTGACGTCGCGCAGCGCCGGTTTATTGAAGAAGCGCGCGCCGGTTTCACACTGCTCGCGACGGGTATTATATTCACTGCCCACCAGTGAGCGGCGGAAGTTGCTGTTGATAATAACCACGGCGACGTTATCCGGCATTGGCACCGCCCGGGTCGCCAGGGTACGGCAGTCGAGCAGCATGGCGTGATCCCGTTTGCCCAGCGCCGAAATAAGCTGATCCATAATGCCGCAGTTACAGCCGACAAACTGGTTCTCCGCCTCCTGGCCGTTAACCGCAATCGCCGCGCCATCCAGATCCAGCTGCCACAGTTCGCGGAACACGGTGCCGACGGCGACTTCCAGTGAGGCTGAAGAGCTGAGACCGGCACCCTGCGGCACGTTGCCGCTGATAACCATATCCACGCCGCCGAGGCCGGCGTCACGCTGCTGCAGATGCTTCACCACGCCGCGCACATAGTTGGCCCACATAGGCTCCTTTACGGGTTCAATCGGCGCATCCAGCGAGAAGCTATCCTGCTGGTTGTCATAATCCATGGCGATCACCCGTACCTGGCGATCGTCGCGGCGTGCGCAGGCGATCACCGTCTGATAATCGATAGCGCACGGCAGCACGAAACCATCGTTGTAGTCAGTGTGTTCGCCAATCAGGTTTACGCGGCCCGGTGCCTGAATGGTGTGGGTGGCGGCATAGCCAAAGGTGTCAGCGAACAGCTGCCGGGTAGTCGATTTCAAAGACATTTATTGCGCCTCACGAAAATGGATATCGCTGACAGAGCGCAGACGTTCTGCTGCCTGCTCCGCCGTTAAATCACGTTGGGTTTCAGCCAGCATCTCGTAGCCGACCATAAATTTACGCACCGTTGCCGAGCGCAGCAGCGGTGGATAGAAATGCGCATGCAGCTGCCAGTGATCGCCGGTCTCTTCGGTAAACGGCGCGCCGTGCCAGCCCATTGAGTAGGGGAATGAGCACTGAAACAGGTTGTCATAGCGGCTGGTCAGCAGCTTAAGCGCGCGCGCCAGGTCGCTGCTCTGCTCAGCGCTGAGTTCGGTCAGGCGTTTGACGTGCGTTTTTGGCAGCAGCAGGGTTTCAAACGGCCAGGCGGCCCACCACGGCACCACGGCGATCCAGTGCGCCGTCTCTACGACGGTACGGCTGCCGTCCTGCTGCTCGCGTGCCGCGTAATCCAGCAGCAGCGGCGTGCCTTTTTCGGCAAAGTAACGCCGCTGATTATCATCCTCTTTCTGCGCTTCATTCGGCAGAAAGCTGTTGGCCCAGATCTGACCGTGCGGATGCGGATTAGAGCAGCCCATGGCCGCGCCTTTGTTCTCAAAAACCTGCACCCACGGGTAGTGCTGTCCCAGCTCCGCGCTCTGCTGCTGCCAGGTCGCTACAATCGCTTCAAGGTTGCTCAGCGGCAGCTCCGGCAGCGTTTTGCTGTGATCGGGCGAAAAGCAGATCACCCGGCTGGTGCCGCGGGCGCTTTCACAGCGCATCAGCAGATCGTCGCTCTGCGGCGCATCCGGGGTCTCCTCCATCAGCGCAGCAAAGTCGTTGGTAAAGACGTAAGTGTTGGTGTAATCAGGATTTTTATCGCCGGTGATACGGGTATTGCCCGCGCACAGGAAGCAGTCGGGATCGTGCGCCGGCAGCGTCTCACGGGCCGGCGTCTCCTGGGCACCCTGCCACGGGCGTTTCGCCCGGTGTGGTGACACCAGGATCCACTGATCGGTTAACGGGTTATAGCGGCGATGCGGATGATCCACCGGATTAAATTTTTGCATAACTTGTCCTGGTAACGGCAAACAGTAAACGTTTTCTGCGCTCAAACTAGCATAGGCCCGCCGGCAAAAGCGTGATCAAGTCTGGATAAATGGTATCGTTTACACAAGTCGCTTATTCTTAATTTTGCGGCCTGTAATACGCTTCAATTTAAATTTAGCACAGATTAGTGGTAGCGGTTACATTGACAGGCGATGCTGCCGATCGCTGGGCAGGCAGGATCGGCAGCCCGGCGTAAGCGGGGCAGAATGCGGTCAGGTCTGCGGCGTGCGCAACGCCTCCTGCTGATAACGGTAACCCTCCGGGGTTTTGATAAAGCTGAGGCGATGGGTAATGCAGCGTGGGGCATCTTCAGCATGGTGCGAGACGAACAGCAGCTGGGTGCGGCCTTCACCAATCAGTACATCCGTAAAGCGGCGTACCAGCTGACGGTTAATCGGATCCAGCCCCTGCAGCGGCTCATCCAGAATCAGCAGGGCGGGGTGCTTAACCAGCGCACGCGTAATCAGCACCAGCCGCTGCTGCCCCCAGGAGAGGCTGTGAAAAGGGGCATCTGCCAGCGCGTTATCCATCCCCAGCAGCGCCAGCCACTGGCGCGCCAGCGCTTTCTGACGCTCTGAAACGGCCTGATAAAGACCAATGGAGTCAAAAAAGCCAGAGAGCACCACGGTGCGCACGCTACAGCTCACCCGGTAGTCAAGGTGCAGGCTGCTGCTGACGTAGCCAATATGCTGTTTGATATCCCAGATGGTTTCACCGCTGCCGCGCCGGATACCAAACAGCGTTAAGTCGTTGCTGTAGCCCTGGGGGTGATCGCCGGTCACCAGGCTAAGCAGCGTGGATTTGCCGGCGCCGTTCGGCCCGGTAATCTGCCAGTGTTCGCCAGCGCTGACCTGCCAGCTGAGGTTATCGATAATGGGGCAATCGTCATAGGCGACCCGGCCATGCTGCAGCAGCACGCGCGGGGTATCCATGGCCAGCGCCGGCAGCAAATCGGGACGATCTGCCTCCGGCAGCGCCATGCCCTGCAGCCGTTCGCTGTGCGCCAGCTGGGCCACCAGCGCTTCCGCCAGCAGCGTCTTGCGGTCACCGGCGTGGGTCAGGGTGCACTCTGCCAGCACGCCCGCCTGCTGAATAAAATCGGGGATATCCTCAAACCGGTTCAGCACCAGCACCAGCGTATAGCCCTGCGTATGCAGCTGCAGCAGCAGCGCGGTGAGGCTGGCGCGCGACGCAACATCCAGTCCGTCAAACGGCTCATCGAGGATCAGCAGATCCGGTTCTGTCATCAGCGCCTGACAAAGCAGGGTTTTGCGGGTTTCACCGGTAGAGAGATATTTAAAGCGGCGATCCAGCAAATCCTGAATACCAAACTGCTGCGCCAGCGCGCGACAGCGCGCCTGATCGCTGATTTCCGTCTGGACGATCTCTGCGACGGTGCGGCCGGTATCCTCTTCCCCTTCGCTGAGCATATCCGTGTTATTTCGTTCCCACTCTTCACTCACCAGCTGCTGCAGCTGCTCAAATGAGAGGCGGATGGGTCGACGAAAATCGCTGCTGAAGTGGCCTTTCCCGGCGCTAAGTTCGCCTGCCAGCACCCGGGCCAGTGCAGATTTACCGCTGCCGTTAGCGCCCACAAAGGCCCAGCTCTCACCGCGCTGAACGGTTAGCGCGTCAATGCTGAGCGCACGATGGTGACTAAGATGAAATGTGCCTTGCGAAATCTGCAATAAAGACATGATCTGTTCCGGTTTGTGCATCGTTGTTACTGTTGTAACGGCCGCTGCAGCGGAAGTCAATCGGTGCAGAATAGTCAGATCAGCGTCGCTATGATCGCCTGTTCAGCGCTAAAGCAGGCGGTCACCCTGTCACCCGGCTGCAGCTTTTGTTGCGCCAGCTGTGCTGCGCTCAGCGTGGCACACAGCGTTTCACCCCCGCTCAGCGTCAGCAGCACCTCGCTCATCTCTTCGCCCTGTTCAATCGTGCTGACCTGGGCGGATAACGCATTATCGCCGGATTCTTCGTCGTCACTGAGCCGGATCCACGGTGCCTTGATCAGCACCAGCACTTCTTTGCCGGGCACAAGCTGCAGCCGCTGCGCGCTGCGCGCGGTGAGCGCCACGTTAACCGGCGTTACGCCATCGGCCAGTACCACCTCAATATGCTGCTGCACCGGCCGGTCGTTACGATGGCGCACGGTAGCAAACAGCTGATTACGCGCGCTGGTCTGCAGCGAGAAGCGCGCAATCGCAGCCAGCAGGCTGTCCAGCGGCAGGTTATCCTGCTGCAGGGCATCAAACGCTTTCTGCTGGATCTGGGCCAGCAGATCGTACAGCTGGATCAGCCGCGCACCATAGCGCGTCAGACGGGCGCCGCCGCCGCCTTTGCCGCCGGTGGCGCGCTCAACCAGCGTCTCATCCGCCAGCTGGTTCATCGCATTGATGGCGTCCCAGGCGCTTTTATAACTGATGCCCGCCAGCCGGGCGCCCTGGCTGATTGATCCGGTTTCGGCAATCTGTCGCAGCAGTTCAATACGGCGCGGATCGGCAAACAGTTTCTGCTGAAGACGAATATGAAGTGAGAGATCGGCCTGCATGTCAGCTCCTTTAGTCGGAAGCGGGTAGTGTACGGCGTAAAGTAAAAGCACGAAAAGGGCAGTGCCTTTTTTTCCTCTGCCGCTACAATCACTTTTTTAAATTCTGCGTGAGGTTTCCATGCTGGAACTGCTAAAAAGCCTGGCCGTCGCGGTCATCATGGTGCCGATTGTGATGGCGATTATGCTGGGTCTGATTTACGGCCTGGGAGAAGTGTTTAACATTATCTCCAAATTTGGCCGTCGCAATGACCGCCCGGCGAAAAGCTCACAGCACTGATTGACCCGCCCGCACCCTGCGGGCGTTTTTTTATCAATTTCCGCTCTCTCCTGCCGATACTCCTTCTGTTGAGATTGATCCGCATCCTGCGCATAGCGGCATCTGCCTAAGCGTTGTATGATTCGATATACAACGAAACAGGGAGTCTGACATGCTGAACAAATCCTCTTACTGGCTGGCCACAACGGCGCTGACAATTTCACTGGCGGGCCAGGCGGTGGCGGCTGACAAAATCACGGTGTTTGCTGCGGCATCACTCACCAATGCGCTGCAGGAGATCGCCACCCGGTATCAGCAGCAGAGTGGGACCGAGGTGGTCTCCTCTTTTGCCTCCTCTTCCACGCTGGCACGCCAGATTGAACAGGGCGCGCCGGCCGATCTCTTTATCTCGGCCGATCAGCAGTGGATGGATGACGCGGCGGCAAAGCAGAGCATTGAAGCAAACACGCGCGTGACGCTGCTGGGTAACGATCTGGTGCTGATCGCGCCTAAAAGCGCCGGCGCGGCGCCGGTAACGATCTCTTCCGCCACCGACTGGAAAAATCTGCTACAGGGGCAGCGCCTGGCGGTGGGCGATCCGGCACATGTGCCCGCCGGGATTTACGCCAAAGCCGCGCTGCAAAAGCTGGGCGCCTGGCAGCAGCTTGCGTCACAGCTTGCGCCAGCCAGCAACGTGCGCGCCGCGCTGGCGCTGGTTGAGCGAAACGAAACACCGTATGGCATCGTGTATGGATCTGACGCCGTGGCAAGTAAAGGGGTGATGGTTGCCGGGCGTTTTCCCGCCGACTCGCATCCGCCGGTAGAGTATCCGATGGCCATTGTTAACGCGCATCAGAACGCGGCGGTCACCGCCTTCTGGCACTATCTGCAGGGGCCCGAGGCCGCGGCTATTTTTAAACAGTATGGATTTACGCCAAAAAGATGATACTGAGCGATCCCGAGTGGCAGGCTGTTGTGCTCAGCCTGAAAGTTTCCTGCGTGGCGGTGCTGTGCAGCCTGCCGTTTGGCATTCTCATGGCCTGGATCCTGGCACGCTGCCGCTTTCCGGGTAAAACCCTGCTCGACAGTCTGGTCCATCTGCCGCTGGTGCTGCCGCCGGTGGTGGTAGGCTATCTGCTGCTGCTGGCGCTGGGGCGTCGCGGGGCGATCGGCGGCTGGCTCTGGGACTGGTTTGGCTTTACTTTCGCCTTCAGCTGGCGCGGTGCGGCGCTGGCGGCAGCGGTGATGGCATTTCCGCTGATGGTACGCGCCATCCGGCTGGCGCTGGAGGCGGTGGATACCCGGCTGGAACAGGCCGCGCGGACGCTGGGAGCGGGGCGCTGGCGGGTCTTTTTCACTATTACACTGCCGCTGACGCTGCCGGGCATTATTGCCGGTACCGTGCTGGCGTTTGCCCGCTCGCTGGGGGAGTTTGGCGCCACCATTACCTTTGTCTCTAATATTCCCGGTGAAACCCGTACCATTCCTTCCGCAATGTTTACCCTGATTGAAACGCCGGGCGCAGAAAGCACCGCCGCGCGCCTCTGTGCGGTGGCGATCGCGCTGGCGCTGCTGTCGCTGGTGGCGTCAGAATTACTGGCGCGCTGGGGCCGTAAACGCTGGGGGATCGCCTGATGCTGACGCTGCAGTTTTCACAGCGGCTGGGTGACCATCTGCTGGAGGTGGACACCACGCTGCCGGCGCACGGCATCACCGCTGTATTTGGCGTGTCGGGTGCGGGAAAAACGTCGCTGATCAACGCTATCAGCGGCCTGACGCAGCCGCAGCAGGGCCGCATTCAGATCAACGACCGGGCGCTGTTCGACAGCGCGCGCGGCATCAATCTGCCGCCGGAGCAGCGGCGTATCGGCTATGTGTTTCAGGATGCGCGACTGTTTCCGCACTATCGGGTGCGCGGCAACCTGCAGTACAGCATGGCAGCGTCAATGAAACCGCAGTTTGCGCAGCTGGTGGCGCTGCTGGGGCTGGATGCGCTGCTGGATCGCTTTCCAGCCACGCTCTCAGGCGGTGAAAAACAGCGCGTGGCAATTGGCCGGGCGCTGCTGAGTGCGCCCGATCTGCTGCTGATGGATGAGCCGCTGGCCTCACTGGATCTGCCGCGCAAGCGCGAGCTGCTGCCGTGGCTGCAGCAGCTGACAAAGCAGGTTGCCGTACCGGTGCTCTATGTCTCGCACAGCCTGGATGAGATTGTGCAGCTCGCGGACAACGTACTGGTGCTGGATAACGGCAGCGTTAAAGCAGCAGGCCCGCTGGAGAAAGTGTGGAGCAGCAGCGCAATGCGTCCCTGGCTGCCGGCCAGCGAGCGCACCAGCGTACTGCGCGTGCAGGTGCTGGAGCAGCATCCTTACTACCCCATGACCGCGCTGCTGCTGGGCGACCAGCATATCTGGGTGAGTCGTGTTAACCTGCCGGCAAAAAGCACGCTGCGTATTCGAATCGCGTCAGCCGATGTCTCGCTGGCGCTGCAGCCGGCGCAGCACACCTCTGTGCGTAATATTCTGCCCGCGCAGGTTACAGAGGTGCTGGATATTGACGATCAGGTTGAGGTCAGAGTACGCATTGGCAGCAGTGAGCTCTGGGCGCGCATCACGCCGTGGGCACGCGATGAGCTGGGCATTCGCGTCGATCAGTGGCTCTATGTCCAGCTCAAAAGCGTTTCAGTTATTGCCTGACGGAGACCGCTGCCGTCACAGCACTTCCCGGCGAATAATCTCCGCAATGCCAGGCTCAAGGTTGGTGCCGGTTACCTCCGCCGCGCGCGCTTTGATAGCGTCATCGGCGTTGCCCATCGCAACGCCCAGTCCCACCTGCTCCAGCATGCTGAGGTCATTATAGTTATCACCAAACGCCAGCACCTCCTGCATGCTGAAGCCCTGGCTCTCCACCCACTGCGCCAGGCGTTTGCCTTTGCTGTTACCCGCCTGAGCGATATCAACCTGATCGTGCCAGGACCACTCACACGCCAGACCCAGCTCCGCTTCGGTACGCCGGGCAAACTGCTGCAGCGCACGCGTGTCTGGATGTGACAGGGCGAATTTCCAGATCGCCTGCGCATCGCGCGCCGCCTGCTGCAGATCGGGCACCTGCACAAACAGCGGACGCTGCGCCTCAGGGAGCGAAGCGGCCCAGTTCAGCGTGCGGGTAACGTGACCGGTCGCTGTCTGATAGAACATCGCATCATCCGCATAGAGCAGGCCGTGAATATGTTCTTCTTCCAGCATCGTCAGAACCTGCTGCGCCTGATTTTCCTGCAGTGGATCGGCAGCCAGCACTTTTTTTGCCTGATAATCATACAAATAGGTGCCGTTACAGCAGATTGCGGGTGTATCCAGCTGCAGCGCCTGATAAAAAGGGTGGATAGCACAGTGATGGCGACCGGTGACGATCAGCACCTTCACGCCCGCCTGCTGCGCGCGGGCCAGCGCCTCCAGCGATTCAGGCAGAATGGTTTTAGTGGGTGTCAGCAGGGTGCCATCCAGGTCGAGGGCGATTACGCGATAGCTCATTACGGGTTCCGTCTTTGAATAAACAGGCATCAAGTCTACACCTGCCAGCCGCGCTGAGACAAAAAAGCGGGCAGAAATCCCGCCAGCGTAGCCGGCTGAAACAGGCTACAGTTATCCCTTTCATCAGGCAGCGAATAAGGAAAAACGCATGAAACAAGTCGTGTATACCGCCAGTCCCGAGAGCCAGCAGATCCACGCCTGGCAGCTTCAGGAAGATGGCGCGCTGACGCTACTGCAGGTGACCGATGTGGCCGGCCAGGTGCAGCCCATGGTGGTGAGCCCGAAAAAAGATTTTCTTTATGTGGGCGTACGTCCCGATTTTCGCGTGCTGGCCTACCGTATTGCCGCAGACGGAACGCTGACGCTGGCGGGGGAAGCGCCGCTGCCGGGCAGCCCGACGCACATCTCCACCGATCGCGAAGGCCGGTTTCTGTTCTGCGGCTCTTATAACGACGCCTGCGTCAGCATCAGCCCGCTGGACGAGAGCGGGCTGCCGCAGGCGCCGTCGCAGGTGATTAATGGCCTTGAGGGATGCCACTCGGCCAACATCGATCTGCGTAACGAGACGCTGCTGGTGCCGGCGCTGAAGCAGGACCGCATCTGCCGTTTTCAGCTGCATCAGGATGGCCGTCTGACGCCGTGCGCACAGGCAGACGTCACGACCGCTGCAGGCGCCGGTCCGCGTCATATGGTGTTTCATCCCGGCGGCGCGTATGGCTATGTGGTCAACGAACTCAACAGCACGGTGGATGTCTGGTCACTGCAGGGCGAGATGAGGTGCGTAAAGAGTCTGGATATGATGCCGGCGGATTTCAGTGGCACCCGCTGGGCGGCAGATATTCATATCACGCCGGATGGCCGCTCGCTCTACGCCTGCGATCGTACCAGCAGCACGATTACCGTGTTTAGCGTCAGTGACGCGGGCGACGCGCTGACAATTGAGGGCCACCAGCCCACCGAAACGCAGCCGCGCGGGTTTAATATTGATCGCAGCGGTACTTATCTGGTCGCAGCGGGACAGAAGTCGCATCATATTGAAGTGTACCGGATTGCGGAGCGTGGCCTGCTGCAGCCGCTGGCGCGCTATGCGGTCGGGCAAGGGCCGATGTGGGTGGTGATCCACGCGCTGGCGTGATGATCTCATGCAAGGTCGCCGTTGAAGGCGACCTTTATCAGAGCGCGCAGCGAAGCGCACCCGGCGCGATCAGGCGTATTTCACCGTAACCGATGCGCTGGCAAGCGCATGGAAATGCACGTTAAAGCCGACCATTGCGCCGCTGGCGCCTTCATCCACATCCAGCGTCTCCACGTCCAGCGCGTGTACGCTGAAAATGTAGCGGTGTGATTCACCCTGCGGCGGTGCGGCGCCGCCGTAGCCGGTCTGGCCGAAGTCGGTACGGGTCTGGATGGCGCTTTCAGGCAGCTCTGCCACGCCGGAACCGGCGCCCTGCGGCAGCACCGTGACCTCAGCCGGAATATTCGCTACCACCCAGTGCCACCAGCCGGAACCGGTGGGCGCATCGGGATCGTAGCAGGTGACGACAAAGCTCTTTGTGCCTTCCGGCACCTCATCCCAGGCGAGATGGGGCGACAGGTTATCGCCCTGATAACCCATGCCGTTAAACACGTGGCGCTCTGGCATCTTATCGCCGTCGTTAAAATCCTGACTAAACAGGCGCATAACTCCTCCTTTTTTACTAATCGCGGAAGGTCATCATGGTGCAAAAGCGCAGCAGATACCAGCGGCGTCAGGGCTGAAAATGGCCAGCGTGATCCAGCGCGTCCCGAATGGCGCGGGTGAGCTGGCTCAGCGCCTGCGCAGAAATCAGATAAGGTGGCATCAGATAGATCAGCCGGCCAAACGGGCGGATCCAGACGCCGCGCTCAACAAAGAACTGCTGCAGTGCGGCCATATTCACCGGCTGATGCGTTTCGATAACGCCAATGGCACCCAGCACGCGCGCCTGCGCCACGGCGGGATGCAGCTGCAGCGGCAGCAGCTCCCGCTGCAGCTGCTGCTCAATCGCCGCAACCTGCGTCTGCCACTCTCCTTCCGCCACCATGGCCAGGCTTTCAGCGGCAACTGCGCACGCCAGCGGGTTGCCCATAAAGGTCGGGCCATGCATGAAGCAGCCAGCGGCGCTGCGGCTGATGGTGTCAGCCACCTCGCGCGTGGTCAGCGTGGCGGCGAGCGTCATCGTCCCGCCGGTCAGCGCTTTACCGAGGCATAAAATGTCGGGCGTCACGCCTGCGTGCTCACAGGCAAACAGTTTCCCGCTGCGGCCGAAGCCGGTGGCGATCTCATCGGCGATCAGCAGCAGCCCGTAGCGATCGCACAGCGCCCGTACCTGCTGCAGATAGCGCGGATGATAAAAGCGCATCCCGCCCGCGCCCTGCACAATCGGTTCGAGGATCACCGCAGCAATGTCGCGGTGGTGCTGCTCCGCCAGCCGGGCAAAGTCGCTGAAATCGGCGTCATCCCATGCATCAGTGAAACCGCACTGCGGCGCAGCGGCAAACAGATGCTCCGGCAGATAGCCACGCCACAGGCTGTGCATTGAGTTTTCCGGATCGCATACCGCCATCGCCGCAAAGGTATCGCCGTGATAGCCGCGCTTCAGCGTCAGGAATGTCTGGCGCCTCTCGCCGCGACCGAGCCAGTACTGCAGCGCCATTTTCATGGCGACTTCCACCGCAATGGATCCGGAGTCAGCCAGAAACACGCACTCCAGCGCTTCAGGCGTCATCGCCACCAGCTGACGGCTCAGCGCGACTGCTGCCGGATGGGTAATCCCGCCGAACATCACGTGTGACATCTGCGCCATCTGCTGCTGCAGTGCCTGGTTGAGACGCGGATGATTGTAGCCGTGGATCGCCGCCCACCATGACGACATACCGTCAACCAGCTCGCGTCCATCTGCCAGCTGCAGCTGGCAACCCTGGGCGGCCACCACCGGATAACAGGGCAGCGGGTCGCGCATTGAGGTGTAGGGATGCCAGATATGCTGGCGGTCAAAATCGAGGTCGTCAGGCGTGAACATCTGTCTTGTAAACCATTTTGAAAAGATTTAGTTTACAAGTATAACCACGATCATTGTCGGGATGAACCCCTTTTTGGAGTATGTAATGGCTAACCGCTGGACACTGGCTCAGGCCCAGGCCCTGTTTGATAAACCTTTTCTGGAACTGATGTTTGAAGCGCAGCAGGTGCATCGTCAGCATTTTGACCCGCGTCAGGTACAGGTCAGCACGCTGCTGTCGATTAAAACCGGCGCCTGCCCGGAAGATTGTAAATATTGCCCGCAGAGCGCGCGCTACAAAACCGGACTGGAGTCAGAACGGCTGATGGAGGTGGAGGCGGTGCTCGCCTCGGCGCGTAAAGCTAAAGCGGCCGGCTCCAGCCGTTTCTGCATGGGCGCCGCATGGAAAAACCCGCACGAACGCGATATGCCTTATCTGGAGCAGATGGTGCAGGGCGTGAAAGCGCTCGGCATGGAAACCTGCATGACGCTGGGGACGCTGGAACAGAACCAGGCACAGCGTCTGGCAGAGTCCGGACTCGATTTCTACAACCATAACCTGGATACCTCACCGGAATTTTACGGCAGCGTCATCACGACCCGTACCTACCAGGAGCGTCTAGATACGCTGGATAAAGTGCGCGGGGCCGGTATCAAAGTCTGCTCCGGCGGCATTGTCGGTCTGGGTGAAACGGTGACGGATCGCGCCGGACTGCTGGTGCAGCTGGCAAACCTGCCGGTGCCGCCCGAGAGCGTGCCGATCAACATGCTGGTGAAGGTCAAAGGCACGCCAATGGCGGATAACGAAGATGTGGAGCCGTTTGATTTTATTCGCACTATCGCGGTAGCGCGCATCATGATGCCTTCCTCACACGTGCGTCTGTCAGCAGGCCGTGAGCAGATGAGCGAGCAGACGCAGGCGATGTGTTTTATGGCGGGTGCTAACTCCATTTTCTATGGCTGCAAACTGCTGACCACGCCCAATCCGGAAGAAGATAAAGATCTGATCCTGTTCCGCAAGCTGGGCCTGAATCCGGAACATACCGCAACCGCAGCGGGAGATAACGAACAGCAGCATCAGCTGCAGGCGCAGCTGGTTCAGGCCGATACGCCGCAGTTTTACAACGCGGCGGTGTGAATGTGGTCTGAACGTATCACTCAGGCGCTGCAGGCGCGCCGGGACGCAGATGGCTGGCGCTACCGGCGCTGTATTGAGCAGAACAGCGTGCGGGAAATCACCCTGGGCGGACAGCGCTATCGTCACTTTTCCGGCAACGATTATCTCGGGCTGAGCCGGCATCCGGCGGTGATTGCGGCCTGGCAGCAGGGCGCGGCGCAGGCGGGAGCAGGAGCGGGGGCGTCGGGTCATGTGACCGGCTACAGTCGCTATCATGCGGAGCTGGAGCAGCAGCTGGCAGGCTGGCTCGGCTATTCACGTGCGCTGCTGTTTATCTCCGGCTTTGCCGCCAACCAGGCGATTGTTCATCTGCTGGCGCAGAAGCAGGACCGCATCGTGGCGGACAAACTGGCGCACGCGTCGCTGCTGGATGCTGCCAGTCACAGCCCGGCCACGCTGCGTCGTTTTGCCCATAATCAGCCGGCAAGTCTGCAAAAGCTACTGGCGCAGCCGGGAACGGGCGCCACGCTGGTGGTCACCGAAGGTGTTTTCAGCATGGATGGCGACAGCGCACCGCTGGCAGAGATTGCTGCGGCGACCCGGGCTGCGGATGGCTGGCTGCTGGTGGATGATGCTCACGGCATTGGCATTAGCGGTGAGCAGGGGCGCGGCAGCTGCTGGCAGCAGCAGGTGAAACCCGAGCTGCTGGTGGTGACGTTTGGCAAAGGTTTTGGCGTCAGCGGCGCGGCGCTGCTGTGCGATGAGGCTACCGCCGACTATGTTGAGCAGTTTTCGCGGCACCTTATTTATTCCACCGCCATGCCGCCAGCGCAGTGCTGGGCGCTGCTGGCGGCGCTGCAGCAGGTGCAGCAGGGCGATGCGCTGCGGGCACGCCTGCAGGCAAACATCCGTCGCTTTCGCGCCGGCGCGGCGCAGCTGCCGTGGGCGCTGCCCGCCTCAGAGAGTGCCATTCAGCCGCTGATTGTCGGTGAAAACGCGGCTGCGCTGGCGCTTTCGCAGCGACTGGCGCAGGCGGGGTGCTGGGTCAGCGCCATTCGTCCGCCGACCGTGCCGCCCGGTACGGCACGGCTGCGCATCACCCTGACGGCGGCGCATGAGCCGGAAGATATCGACGCGCTGCTGGAGGCGCTGTATGACGCTGCAGGTTAACAAGCAGGCGGTGGCACAGGCGTTTGGCCGTGCTGCACCGCACTATGAGCAGCACGCTGCGCTGCAGCGCCTGAGCGGCGATGCGCTGCTCGCCTGCGCGCCTGCCGGATTCGGGCCGCACCTGCTGGATGCCGGCTGCGGCACCGGCTGGTACAGCCGGTACTGGCGCGATCGCGGGCGTACGGTGACCGCGCTCGATCTCTCTTTACCCATGCTGGCCGCCGCGCGCGCGCAGCGATCGGCGCACGATTATCTGCAGGGTGATATCGACCAGCTGCCGCTGGCTGAAGGCAGCGTGGATGGCGTCTGGAGCAACCTGGCGGTGCAGTGGAGCAGCAATCTGAGCACGGCTCTGCAGCAATTTTGTCGCGTGCTGCGGCCCGGCGGCACCGCGCTTTTTTCAACGCTGCTGGCGGGATCGCTGCCGGAGGTGGATAGCGCATGGGCAGCGATAGATTCGCGCCGTCACGCCAATCGCTTTCTTCAGGCCGGTGATATTGTCGCAGCCGCGCGCGCGCAGCCGCTGCGCAGCACGCAGCAGATCATTACGCTGCACTTTCCTGATGCGCTGAGCGCGATGCGTTCGCTGAAGGGAATTGGTGCCACGCATCTGCACGACGGGCGCAGCAACAGTGTGCTGACGCGCCAGCAGCTGGCGCAGCTTGAGCGGCACTGGCCGCGGGATGAACAGGGCTATCGTCTTACTTATCACCTGATGTATGGAGTGTTGCAAAAATGAAACGCTGGTTTATCACCGGAACGGATACCGAAGTGGGAAAAACAGTTGCCAGCGGGGCGCTGCTGCAGGCGGCCAGCGCTGCCGGGCTGCGCACCGCAGGTTACAAACCGGTCGCCTCAGGCTGTGAAATGACGGCGGAAGGCGTGCGCAACAGCGATGCGCTGGCGCTGCAGCGCTACAGCAGCGTGCCGCTGCGCTATGAGCAGGTTAACCCGCTGGCATTCATGGAGCCGACCTCGCCGCATATCGTAAGCGCAGAAGAGGGCAGGCCGATCAACTTTGCACAGCTCTCAGCGGGCCTGCGCGCGCTGGAAACGCAGGCGGAATGGCTGCTGGTTGAGGGTGCGGGCGGCTGGTTCACACCGCTCTCTGAGACGCAGACGTATGCAGACTGGGTTATCGCAGAGCAGCTGCCGGTGATACTGGTGGTGGGCGTAAAGCTGGGCTGTATTAATCACGCCATGCTGACCGCTGCGGCGATAAAGGCGAGCGGCGTGCCGCTGGCAGGCTGGATCGCAAATGATATTCAGCCGCCGGGCAAACGCCATCACGAATATATCGCCTCGCTGCGCCAGCGCATCGGGGCGCCATTTCTGGGCGAAATCCCCTGGCTGGCGTCGGCGGCGGAGCAGGCCACGTGCGGACACTATCTGACGCTGCCGTGAGCGGCAATCCTTGTGTAAACGGCATCAGGCAGGCGCTAACCATTTGCTAACGGTGAGATCATCCAGCTGCGCGACGCGGCCCTGCGCCACATTGCGCCCGCGATGCAGCAGCAGAAAGTAGTCGGCTACGCGGCGTATAAAGGAGACGTGCTGTTCCAGCAGCAGGATAGTCAGCCCATATTCCCGGTTGAGTCGCCGGATCAGGTTGCCCGTCTCCTCTTCCAGCCAGGGCGACATCGTACCGGTGGGTTCATCGAGGATCAGCAGGCGCGGTTTCAGCACCAGTGCACGTGCCAGTGCCAGCTGCTGCTGCAGATTGACCGGCAGATCGCCGCTGCGCTGATGGCGCAGGGTATAGAGCGCAGGAAACAGGTCAAACACACTCTCCGGAATAGCGCGATTGCGCTCATCCTCAGCCGCCAGCAGGGCAATCAGCAGATTGTCCTCAACGCTCATCTGCGTAAAGATATGGCGCTTTTGCGGCACATACCCGATGCCCATTCGCGCCCGCTGCATAGCGGGCTGCAGCAGCAGATCCTCCGGTGGATAACCCGCTTCCTGCCAGCAGATAGAGCCGCTGTTAACCGGCAGATGGCCCATAATGCAGTTGACCAGCGTGGTTTTCCCCATTCCCGGACTGCCCAGCACGCCGGTGCAGGATCCCGGAGGCAGATCAAGATCGACATCCCACAGCATCTGGTTCTGGCCATAAAACTGATTCACCGAACGTAAACTCAGCATCTGATCTTCTCCTTACAGATAATTAGCCTGAATGCACCCGCTCTGTGTCGTCTGGCATGCAGTAACAGATTAAACGTGACGCGGTGGTATCAGACATCAGGGGGTCCCTGTTAAACCTGCATGTTCTGCCGCAACAGGAGAGATGCAAGCAGCGGGCCAGATCGATCATTCCGCATGTGTGGCATTAACAAATACCTGTAACGGTGCCTTAAACATCAGAAAAACTTAACTGTGAAAGCAGGTGATTAAGCCACTGCACTTTGACGGTGCTGATTACTAAACTTTTCTGGTGCATCTGTTCATTAATAAAGCAGTGGCATAAGGCAGGAAAACAGCGCGGCCCAGGCGTAGCGGCACTGTGGAATCAAAAAAGAATAGTTAATCCCGCCGCCCTTGCTGGAAAAATAATCATAAAAAAAATTTTTTTGTTAGCGCAGAACGGGCCGGGATTTTTTATACACAGCCTGCGGGCGTGGGGCTGGCTTCACTTATCCACCATTCCTGTGGATAACCTTGTGTATTAGCGACTGAAAACCGGGCGCAAGCGAGGAAATACGCGGCCTGGATACATTATGCTGCGAAACTGGGCTTTTGAGGTATATTCAATAAATTCAGTATGTTGTTTAAAAGCAAGCCTGCAAAATGTCCGCTGAAGTTTATCGCTGCATTTTAATGACGTTCTCTTGACAATTGTTAAAAGCCCGGCTCGCCTGGGGATAACCTTGCGCGACATATTTTAGCCAGCGGCCGCTTTAATGCCTCTGAAGCGATGCCACAGGCTGAAGGTCCATCGTGGCGTTTATCTGTAAATATATCCAGTGTTTTTTTCTGGCAAAATCGCCATAGCAGAGTAGAATTATCAGCCTGCCAGCCCTTTTCTTCAGCAGGAATTCTGAAATCATGAGCAAAGCCTTTAAACTTAACTCCGCCTTTAAGCCTTCAGGCGATCAGCCTGAAGCGATCCGCCGTCTGGAGGAGGGGCTGGAAGATGGCCTTGCGCATCAGACCCTGCTCGGCGTAACGGGTTCGGGTAAAACCTTTACCGTTGCCAACGTGATTGCCGACCTCAACCGGCCGACGATGGTTCTGGCGCCCAATAAAACGCTGGCGGCGCAGCTCTATGGGGAGATGAAAGAGTTTTTTCCGGATAATGCCGTGGAATTCTTTGTTTCTTACTATGACTACTATCAGCCTGAAGCCTATGTGCCGAGTTCTGACACCTTTATCGAAAAAGATGCGGCGGTGAACGAGCACATTGAGCAGATGCGTCTCTCTGCTACCAAAGCGATGCTGGAACGGCGTGATGTGATTGTGGTGGCGTCGGTCTCAGCGATTTATGGTCTTGGCGATCCCGATCTCTATCTGAAAATGATGCTGCACCTGACGCGCGGCATGATCATCGATCAGCGCAGTATTTTACGGCGTCTGGCTGAGCTGCAGTATGCGCGTAACGATCAGGCGTTTCAGCGCGGTACGTTCCGCGTGCGCGGGGAGGTGATCGATATCTTCCCGGCGGAATCTGATGATATCGCTCTGCGGGTGGAGCTGTTTGATGAAGAGGTCGAGCGGCTGTCACTGTTTGATCCGCTTACCGGGCAAATTGAGTCAGTGATCCCGCGTTTTACCATCTATCCCAAAACGCACTACGTTACGCCGCGTGAACGTATCCTGCAGGCGATGGAAGAGATCAAAGATGAGCTGGCCCTGCGCCGCAAAGTGCTGCTGGAAAACAACAAGCTGCTGGAAGAGCAGCGTATTACGCAGCGCACCCAGTTTGACCTGGAGATGATGAATGAGCTGGGTTACTGCTCGGGGATCGAAAACTATTCCCGTTATCTCTCGGGGCGCGGGCCGGGTGAAGCGCCGCCGACCCTGTTTGACTATCTGCCTGCCGACGGTCTGCTGGTGGTGGATGAGTCGCACGTGACCATTCCGCAGATCGGCGGCATGTATCGTGGCGACCGCGCGCGTAAAGAGACGCTGGTGGAGTACGGTTTCCGTCTGCCTTCCGCGCTGGATAACCGTCCGCTTCGGTTTGAGGAGTTTGAGGCGCTGGCCCCGCAGACCATTTATGTGTCAGCCACGCCGGGTAAATATGAGCTGGAAAAATCGGGCACGGAAGTGATCGATCAGGTGGTGCGTCCGACAGGCCTGCTCGATCCGATCCTTGAGGTGCGCCCGGTGGGTACACAGGTGGATGACCTGCTGTCTGAGATCCGTAAGCGCGTAGAGATTAACGAGCGCGTGCTGGTAACGACGCTGACAAAGCGTATGGCCGAAGATCTCACCGAATACCTTGAAGAGCACGGTGAGAAGGTGCGCTATCTGCACTCTGATATCGACACCGTTGAGCGCATGGAGATTATTCGCGACCTGCGCCTGGGTGAATTTGACGTGCTGGTAGGGATCAACCTGCTGCGTGAAGGCCTCGATATGCCGGAGGTTTCTCTGGTAGCGATTCTGGACGCCGATAAAGAGGGCTTCCTGCGCTCAGAGCGTTCACTGATTCAGACGATTGGCCGTGCTGCACGTAACGTGAACGGTAAAGCGATTCTTTATGCTGATAAGATCACGCCCTCTATGGCGCGCGCAATTGAAGAGACTGAGCGCCGCCGTGAGAAGCAGGAGCGCTACAACACTGAGCACGGCATTGTGCCGCAGGGGCTGAATAAAAAGATCACGGATATTCTTGAGCTGGGCAAAAACGTGGTGAAAACCCGCGGCAAGGGTAAAACGGCCACGCGCACGGCGGCAGAGAATGATGCCGATTACCTGGCGCTTACGCCACAGGCGATGCAGAAGAAAATTCACGAACTGGAAGCGCAGATGCAGCAGCATGCGCAAAACCTGGAATTTGAAGAAGCCGCCAGCCTGCGCGACCGTCTGCACGAACTGCGCGAACTGTTTATCGCCGCTTCCTGACCGGCACAGCAGAGCCTCACCGGTGCCGCATTGCGCAGGGGCCGCATTCCGCAGGGACCGCATTCATGCGGCCCTGGCGAATCCAGGCACCACCGTATTTATACGCAGCCAGGGCGCCATTAATGGCGCCCCTACGTAAATTCCGCGGGTTTTATACGTGATCAGGGCACCATTAATGGCGCCCCTGCGCAAATCTCACGTAGGGGCCGCATTCATGCGGCCCTGGCGAATCCAGGCACCATCGTATTTATACGTGATTAGGGCGCCATGAATGGCGCCCCTACGTAAATTCCGCGGGTTTTATACGTGATCAGGGCGCCATTAATGGCAAGCCTGCGCAAATCTCCCGTAGGGGCCGCATTGATGCGGCCCTGGCGTATTCATACACCACCATATTTATATATGACCAGGGCATCATTAATGGCGCCCCTGCGTAAATTCCGCGGATTTTATACGTAACCAGGGCACCATGAATGGCACGCCTGCGCAAATCTCCCGTAGGGGCCGCATTGATGCGGCCCTGGCGTATTCATACACCACCGGATTTTATACGTGACCAGGGCGCCATAAATGGCGCCCCTACGCGAATTTCGCGAATTTATACGCAACCAGGGTGCCATTAATGGCAAGCCTGCGCAAATCTCCCGTAGGGGCCGCATTCATGCGGCCCTGGCGTATTCAGGTACCACCATATTTATATATGACCAGGGCATCATTAATGGCGCCCCTGCGTAAATCTCCCGTAGGGGCCGCATTCATGCGGCCCTGGCGTATTCATGCGGCCCTGGCGCGCTTACAGCGCCTGAATGGCGTGCTCCAGCGCCAGACGCAGCAGCTGCCGATCGTGACGGTAACGGATATCCTCGGCCTCCAGCGGCTCCTGTACAATAACGCGCTGTGCCAGACCCTGCGTGTCGGCGGTCGGGCTGATGACCACGGCATCAATGACCCGTTTACCAATCGCCTGTTCCATAATGGCCAGCTTATCTGCCACGCTAAGGCGGGCTGCCGCCGGGCTGAGCTCGCGCCCAAGGTTGCCAATAAAGACCATGGTGGCAGGCGTACGACGTAGCGCGCGCGCCATCTCTTCCATCAGCAAAATCGGCATCAGACTGGTGTAAAAACTGCCCGGACCAATCAGGATCAGATCGGCTTCTGCCACGGCGTCCAGCGCTTCGCGGGTGGGATTAACGGCCGGATGCAGCATCAGCGTCTGAGGGGCCTGGCGCATCTCATCTATCGCAGTTTCGCCATAAACCATATTGCCTTCTGCATCCTGTGCTACCAGATCCACCGGCTGCTCCGACATCGGGATAAGAAACGCATCAACCTTGAGCAGATTGCGGATAATGTTAATCGCTTCCAGCGGGCGCACGCTGAGATGGTCCAGCGCTTTCAGAATCAGGTTACCCAGATTATGCCCCGCCAGCTCGCCGTTACCGGCAAAGCGATATTCAAACATCGCGGAAGCCACGCTCGGTTCGGTAATCAGCTGATTAAGACAGTTGCGCATGTCTCCCCAGGCGATACCGCCTTCTGAACGGCGGATACGTCCGGTAGAGCCGCCATTATCCGTGGTGGTCACAATACCGGTGAGACGCGAACCCAGCGGTGCCAGCGCTGACATCACGCGGCCCAGGCCGTGCCCGCCGCCCAGTGCCACCACGCGATCTAAATCTGCCAGCGTTCGATTCATGCTGCTCCTTACCTGATTTACTGCGCTCAAAAAGCTGATTTCTGCTGCCGGAAGGCAGCGTCATGTGGCGCAGTTTAGCCTATTCTGCTGCGATAATGCCGTTAAAAATCGCTATATATCATATTATACAACGCACGCAGTGACTGGCTGACTGACGCAAAGCACGCTACCATCCAGAGACCGCGTTGTCCTCAATGACAACAAACTCTTAAGCCTTGCGCGCCTAAGTCAAATGATAGGGCCGCCTGGCCGCAGCGTAATGCTGCCAGGGTGCAGAAAGAAATGCCTGCATCTCCCGACTTTGGAAAGGTGTTAAGGTGCCACAATTTACAGATGCCTGGGCGCGTAGCTTCTATTATTTGCGCCTGTCGATCACGGATGTATGTAATTTCCGTTGTACTTACTGCCTGCCGGATGGCTATAAACCTGGCAGTACCCGCAACAAGAGCTTTCTTTCGCTGGATGAGATCCGCCGGGTAACCCGCGCCTTTACCGCCGCGGGAACGGAGAAAATTCGCCTTACCGGTGGCGAACCCTCAATGCGCCGCGACTTTACCGACATCATTGCTGCCGTGCGTGAAAACGCCGCGCTGCGACAGATCGCGGTGACCACCAATGGCTACCGGATGGCGCGTGACGTTCAGTCATGGCGCGATGCAGGGCTGACCCACATTAACGTTAGCGTGGACAGCCTGGATGCGCGGCAGTTTCATGCCATTACCGGGCAGAATAAATTTGCTGAAGTCATGGCCGGCATCGACGCCGCGTTTGACGCCGGATTTGAAAAAGTCAAAGTCAACAGCGTGCTGATGCGCGATGTCAACAGCCAGAGTCTGGATACGTTTCTGGCCTGGATCCGCACGCGTCCGATCCAGCTGCGCTTTATTGAGCTGATGGAGACCGGCGAAGGAGGCGATCTGTTCCGGCGTCACCATATCTCCGGTGAGGTGATCCGCGATCGGCTAATCATGCAGGGCTGGCAGCGCCAGCCGCGCGGCCGCAGCGACGGACCGGCGCAGGTATTTCGTCATCCTGACTATCAGGGTGAGGTGGGTCTGATTATGCCGTATGAAAAAGATTTCTGTGCCAGCTGCAACCGGCTGCGCGTCTCAGCCACCGGAAAACTGCACCTCTGTCTGTTTGGCGACGGCGGGGTAGAGCTGCGCGATCTGCTCGCTTCCGATGCACAGCAGGGCGAGCTGCAGGCGCGTATCGCCCACAGTCTTGGCCAGAAAAAGCAGACGCATTTTCTGCATCAGGGCCAGACCGGTATTACGCAAAATCTCTCTTTCATTGGTGGCTAAACACAGGAGTTACAGCCATGGCTAAACCAACCGGCGAATTTACCGCCCTGTCTGCCGCGGTGCTGACCATATCCGACAGCCGCGATGCGGCCAGCGACACCTCAGGTGATTATCTGCGCGAGGCGCTTGCTGACGCGGGGCACCAGGTGGTGGACCACGCTATTCTGCCTGACAATCGCTACCGCATCCGCGCCACGGTGTCGCGCTGGATCGCCAGCGACGATATTCAGGTGGTGATTGTGAACGGCGGTACCGGTTTTAACAGTAAAAACAGTACCCCGGAAGCGCTGCTGCCGCTGTTTGATCGTGAAATTGACGGCTTTGGCGAACTGTTCCGCATGTTCTCTTATGAAGATATCGGTAGCGCAACGCTGCAGTCGCGTGCCGTTGCCGGCCTCGCTAATCAGACCCTGATATTTGCTCTGCCTGGGTCCACCAGCGCCTGCCGCTGCGGCTGGGAACGCATCATCGCCGACCAGCTGGATGCGCGCACCCGGCCCTGTAATTTTGTCTCTCACCTGAAGAAAGTCACTGTATGAATCAGTTAACACATATTAACGCCGCTGGCGAAGCGCACATGGTCGATGTCTCCGGTAAAAACGAAACCGTGCGCGAAGCGCAGGCGGAGGCGCTGGTGCTGATGTCACCCGCCACGCTGCAGATGATCATGGAAGGCAGCCATCATAAAGGCGACGTCTTTGCCACTGCCCGCATCGCCGGCATTCAGGCCGCAAAGCGCACCTGGGAGCTGATACCGCTCTGTCATCCGCTGATGCTGAGTAAAGTGGAAGTGACGCTGGAAGCGGAACCGGCACAGAGCCGGGTGCGCGTCACTTCGCGCTGCCGCCTGAGCGGTAAAACCGGTGTGGAAATGGAGGCGCTGACGGCAGCCTCTGTAGCGGCGCTGACCATCTATGACATGTGCAAAGCGGTACAGAAAGATATCGTGATCGATCAGCTGCGCCTGCTGAGCAAAAGCGGCGGTAAATCAGGTGATTTTAAGGCGGCCAGCCATGATTAACGTCCTGTTCTTTGCCCAGGTGCGCGAGCTGACCGGCACCAGCGAGCTGACGCTGACGGAAACCTATCCCGACGTGGCGGCACTGCGTGATGCGCTGGCGCAGCGCGGCGATCGCTGGGCGCTGGCGCTGGAGTCGGGCAGGCTGCTGGCCGCGGTTAATCAGACGCTGGTCCCTATGACCCATCCGCTGCAGGCAGGGGATGAAGTGGCCTTTTTCCCGCCGGTCACCGGAGGTTAATCATGACAACCCGTATTCGCGTCGGACGCGAGCCGTTTGATACAGGAGCCGAGTACCGGCTGCTGGCCGCAGACGATCGGGATGGCGCTATCGTGACCTTCACCGGTAAAGTGCGCAATCACAACCTGGGCGCTGACGTGGCGGCACTGACGCTGGAGCACTATCCGGGCATGACGGAAAAAGCGCTGGCGGAAATTGCTGAAGCCGCCCGGCAGCGCTGGCCATTACAGCAGATCACGGTGATCCATCGCGTGGGCGAGCTTTTTCCCGGCGATGAGATTGTGCTGGTAGGCGTCAGTAGCGCACACCGCGGCAGCGCGTTTGCGGCGGCAGAGTTTATTATGGATTATCTTAAAACCCGCGCGCCGTTCTGGAAGCGCGAAGCCACCCCGGAGGGGGATCGCTGGGTGGATGCACGCGACAGTGACCATCAGGCAGCGGCGCGCTGGGACTCATAACGGACAGGGCGGGGGCTGACAGCCTCACGCCCGCAACGTGCCTGAGGCACGCTTTTTCTTATCAGGGAGCAGGATGAAACCAACCTTCTTACGCCGCGGCGCGCTTCTGCTGACCGCGCTGATCGTGGCCGGCTGCAGCAGTAAAAAAGAGCCGCAGGCGCCGGCGCGCCAGCCCGCGGATGTCAAAGCGCAGATCCAGCAGCTGCTGCCCGGTTACGTGACGCAAAAATCAGCCTGGGCTGATGACATTTATACCGCTTTTCGTGTCCAGCAGCTCGATCCCAGCGCCAGCAATCTGTGCGCGGTGATTGCCGTGGCCGGGCAGGAGTCCAATTTCAGCGCGGATGCTAACGTGCCCGGATTACCCAAAATTGCCTGGGGCGAGATTGACCGGCGGGCCGCAAAGCTGCATGTTCCGGCCTTTCTGGTGCGGACTGCACTGCTGATTAAATCCTCAAACGGGGAGAGCTACGCCGCGCGGCTGGACAAGGTGCGCAGTGAAAAAGAGCTGAGCGCCATTTTTGATGATTTTATCGATATGGTGCCGATGGGGCAGACGCTGTTTGGCAAGCTGAATCCGGTACACACCGGCGGACCAATGCAGGTGAGCGTTGCCTTTGCCGAGGCGCATGCGCAGGGCTACCCGTATGCTATCGATGGCTCAATCCGGCGCGAGGTGTTCAGCCAGCGCGGAGGGATCTGGTTTGGCACGAAGCATCTGCTGGGCTACCCGGCGGACTATAGTCAGCCCCTCTATCGTTTCGCCGACTTTAACGCAGGCTGGTACGCCAGCCGCAACGCGGCGTTTCAGGCCGCGATTGCGCGCGCCAGCGGTATTCGTCTGGCGCTGGATGGCGATCTGATCAATTACGGCAGCGAGCAGGCGGGCTCGACTGAGCTGGCGGTACGTACGCTGGGTAAACGCCTGGATATGAGCGACCGGGAAATTCGCCGCGATCTGGAAAAAGGGGACACGGCGGGCTTCAGCGACACAACGTTATGGAAACAGACCTTTATTCTGGCTGACAAAATGGCGGGCAAGCGGGTGCCGCGCGAAATGCTGCCGGGGATCAAACTGGAGAGCCCGAAAATCACCCGCAATCTGACCACCGCGTGGTTTGCCCAGCGGGTTAATAGCCGATATCAGCAGTGTATGACGCGCCGTTGAAGCGGCATGGTATACACTTCACACTGACCCTGTAATTTTTATTTGAGAGGTGCATCATGGATCGATATCCACGTAATGATTCGTTTGTGCAGCCAGCGTCAGCCGGGCTGCAGGCTTATATGGCTCAGGTCTATGGCTGGATGACCTGCGGCCTGCTGCTTACCGCGTTTGTCTCCTGGTTTGCCGCACGTACCCCCGCGGTGATGGAGCTGGTGTTTGCTAACCGCATCACCTTCTTTGGCCTGATCATCGCGCAGCTGGCGCTGGTCTTTGTGCTGTCAGGCCTGGTACAGCGCATGAGCGGGGCCGTGGCGACCGCGCTGTTTATGCTCTATTCGGCGCTGACCGGTCTGACCATGGCGAGTATTTTTCTCGTTTACACCTACTCGTCTATCGCCAGCACCTTTTTTGTTACCGCCGGAATGTTTGGGGCGATGAGCTTTTACGGCTACACCACTAAACGCGATCTGAGCCGTATCGGCAGTCTGCTGTTTATGGCGCTGATTGGCATTGTGCTGGCGTCGCTGGTGAACTTCTGGCTGAAGAGCCCGGCGCTGATGTGGGCCATTACCTATATTGGTGTGGTGGTGTTTGTAGGCCTGACCGCTTATGACACGCAGAAGCTGAAAGCGGTGGGCGAAAACATTGATGCCCGTGATAGCGAAAATTTGCGCCGCTACTCTATCATGGGCGCGCTGACGCTCTATCTCGACTTCATCAATCTGTTTCTGATGCTGCTGCGGATTTTCGGCAACCGTCGTTAACACGCCGCGTTTAATGTGACCGGGGGCGCAGCGATGCGCCCCCGTTTTTCATCCCGTCAGCTGCAGTTACTGCTCTGCCATTTTCTGCTGATTTTTATGTCGCAGATGCTTCGCCCGGCTCTCCAGCCAGAGATACAGCACCAGCGCCAGCAGCAGCGGCAGAATAAAGTAGAGGACGCGGTAGGCAAGCAGCGCGGCGATAATTTCACCATGTGAAGCGTGCTGTCCGCTCAGCAGGGCCAGAAACACCGCTTCCAGCACGCCGATACCCGCCGGAATATGAATAATCACCCCGGCAATACTGCTGATCAGCAGCACGCCCAGCACGATGGGATAATCCACTTCGCGCATCAGCAGCAGCCAGATAATGGTGCCCATCACCATCCAGTTCGCGCAGGAGACGGCAAACTGAAACAGCGCCATACGCAGTGAAGGCAGCTGCAGCCGCTGGCCCTTCACCGTCCACTGCCGCTTTTTCGCAAAGGCGCAGGCCCAGAGGTAGACCGCTGTCAGCAGCAGCAGTGCACCACCGATGATACGCAGCGTGCCTTCACCAATAAACCAGCGCGGCGGAATCGGCACCATGCCGGAGACAAACACCACGCCGCCCAGCAAAATATAGCCAAGCCAGTTAGTGGCAATGCTCAGTGAAAAAATACGGGTAATGGTGCTGCCTGAAAGGCCCAGGCGTGAATAAAGGCGGTAGCGCATGGCGACGCCGCCCACCCAGGTACTGAGCGTCAGGTTAAAGGCGTAGCAGATAAACGACACCAGCATCACCTGCCGCTTCGATAGCTTATGGCCGCAGTAGACGCGGCCAATCAGATCGTACAGGCCATAGGTAATATAACTGACCACCACCAGCCCGGCCGCGCCCAGCACCACATAGCGGTTGTAGCCGGTAATGACTTTATAGACATCCTCCCAGTTGACTTTACGCGCATAAATCACCAGCAAAACGATCACGGCGATAAAAAAGAGCCACGTCAGGATCTTTTTCGCCAGCCGCCACTTCGGGTTCTTTTTGCTCATCAGGATTTTGCTCCTTCGTTATTGGCTTCCACCCGATCCTGCGTCTCCATCTCTGGCTGGACCGGGGGAGAGACCTGGGACAGCTGAGGCGTATGTGCAGGCAGCCAGCCCGCAATGGCCGGGAAGTGGCGCAGAAAGTGGAAGACAATGACGCCCTTGGTTAACTGCCACCAGTTACGCGGCGGCAGTTTGTCATCCTGAACGCGCACGCAGTCATGCTGGATCAGGCCTTCCAGATTATCGCGCAGCGTCTGGTTAAATGTGCGGTCGTAAATAATCAGGTTGGCTTCAAGATTCAGCGACAGGCTGAGCGGATCGAGGTTACTGGAGCCCACCGTGGTCCAGTGCTGATCCTGCACCGCGACCTTGCCATGCAGCGGACGGCGGCAATACTCATACACCTCCACACCGCCATCCACCAGATAGTTATAGAGCAGCTCGGCCCCTACTTTTACGATCGGCATATCGGGCTCACCCTGTACTATCAGCCGCACGCGCACCCCACGTCGGGCAGCGTTACGCATCTCGCGCAGCAGACGATAACCAGGGAAAAAATAGGCGTTGGCGATGATCACATCGCGTTTGGCTTTACGCAGCATATCCAGATAGTGCTGCTCAATGTCGTCGCGATGTTCATTATTATCACGGTAAACAAACAGCACCTGCGCGCTGCCGGGCTGGGCATTAACGGCCACGTGCTTTGACGGTTTCCCCCACCAGCGGCGGGTGATCTGATCGCTGCCCATCGCCATCTGGACAAAGCGGGCGATATCGATCACCACCGGTCCTTTTACTTCAACGGCATAATCCTGCTTCGCTTCCGGACCGTAATCGGTGTTGTGCTCTGCCGAGAAATTAATGCCGCCAACAAAGGCAATTTGCTCATCGATCACCACGATCTTACGGTGCAGACGGCGAAAGAGATTGGTACGCATCCCCATGACCAGCGGGCGCGGATCGTAGTAGATAAACCGAACGCCCGCCTCCGTCAGCGTATTAACAAAATCATCAGAAAGCTCGGGAGAGCCGTAGCCATCTACCATGACTTCGACTTTTACGCCGCGCTGCGCCGCCGCCAGCAGGTCACGGTGCAGCGCCTTGCCGACGTTATCTTCAAAAAGAATGAAGGTTTCAAGCAGCAGCGTGCGCTCGGCGCGCTGGATAGCGCCCGATACGCGCGGAAAAAACGCTTCGCCGTTCTCCAGCAGGCGCAGCTGGTTGCCGTCACGCCAGTTGAAATTCATAGGAATATCTCCACCGCCAGCGGCGCATGATCGGACAGATGAGACCAGGGTTTGACCGGCAGCGCCCAGGGCTGGCTGACGGATGCATTACGAATATAGATACGATCGAGGCGCAATAGCGGAAAGCGTGCAGGGAAGGTGCGTGCCGGACGGCCATTTTTCAGGCTGAACACCTCTTTCAGCCCGGCACCGCGCTGCAGGAAACGGTTAGCGCGCACCTGCCAGTCGTTGAAATCACCGGCTACCACCAGCGGGGCATCTGCCGGCAGCGCGTTGATCACGTCACACATCATTTTCATCTGCATCAGCCGGTGCTTCTCTTTCAGGCCGAGATGGACACAAATCACATGCAGCGGCTGCGCCCGGTCAGGCAGCGTAATCTGACAGTGCAACATGCCGCGCTTTTCGCTGCCAGCAACAGATATGTCGCGATTTTGATATTCAGCAATAGGAAAGCGTGACAATATCGCGTTGCCATGATGGCCTTCAGGATAAACCGCGTTGCGGCCATAGGCGAAGTCGCGCCACATCGTGTCAGCCAGATACTCATAATGTGAGTTTTCAGGCCACGCTTCTATCTGTCCGGCATGAATAGCGTGGGTGCCCATCACCTCCTGTAAAAAGACGATATCCGCTGATGTGGCACGTACGGCGTCGCGTAATTCGGGCAGGATAAAGCGACGATTAAACGTGGTAAAACCTTTATGGGTATTGATCGTCAGGACTTTAAATGAAAATCCTTGCGTGTTTTGTGGCATACTGCGACGCGCTCCTTTTCATCATGAATAGAACAAAGTGTAGTCTTTGTCACAAACGGGTGGTGCCAGGGCGAGAAAATTAAGGTGTTATCTGAAATTTGTTTTACATTGAGGAAATCCGTCTGGCTCCGGTCAGATACACTTGGGCGACCTGTTGGGTCTGCCAGGAGAAAAGTATGAAATGGTCTAATCGTGTTCAGATTGTTACCGGTCAAACCTGTCTGCACATCGCCACGCATCTGCTGGTGATTGCCGCACTGGTCTGGGGCTGGAAACACAAGGCACTGGTTGAAGTGAGCAGTACCCTGGTGGCAGCTTATGCAGTGGTGTTTATCTCCATGCTGGCCCTGCAGCGTAGTGCCCGTTTACGCCGTATGGGTGACACTCTGGAAGAGGTCACCACAACTTACTATTTTGGCGCAGCGATGCTGACGCTGTTCCTGATCTCACGCTTTTTCCATAACAACCTGCTGATTGGTTGCCTGGGCGTCGTGATGCTGGTGGGCCCGGCGCTGGTTTCTTTGCTGGCCAGAGAACCCGCCCCCCGCGTGGAGAAAAAGCGTAGCTGACCGCTGCGCATCCCGCCAGTCAGGGAGCCTTAAAGGCTCCCTTTTTATTGCCTGCTGCACCTCACGTCACGCAGCAGCAACCGGCGACGTGCCTGTTTTGCAGGTCGCAGTGCGCAGTGAAAGCTGGTACACTCGCCTCCTTACGCATGGTAGTTTGTGCCCTTTTCACACGCAGGCCCCCGGGGCTGCGTCATATCCCCCCTGAAAACTACATCGCGCAGCGCGATCAGGGCGGTTCGGAGTAATACACCTGCATGTCCTTTGACTCTCTCGGCTTGAATGCCGATATTTTGCGTGCGGTAGCAGAACAGGGCTATCGCGAACCGACGCCAATTCAGCGTCAGGCAATTCCCGTAGTGCTGGCTGGCCGTGACCTGCTGGCGAGCGCCCAGACCGGTACCGGTAAAACCGCCGGTTTTACGCTGCCTCTGCTGCAGCGTCTCTCTGAAAATCCTGCCGCGGCACGCGGCCGCCGCCCGGTGCGCGCGCTGATCCTGACGCCAACGCGTGAGCTGGCCGCACAGGTCGGTGAGAACGTGCGCGAATACAGCCAGTACCTGAACATGCGTTCACTGGTCGTGTTTGGTGGCGTCAGCATTAATCCGCAGATGATGAAACTGCGCGGCGGCGTTGATGTGCTGGTGGCAACGCCAGGTCGTCTGCTGGATCTGGCGCATCAGAATGCGGTTGATCTCTCGCAGGTCGAAATCCTGGTGCTGGATGAAGCCGATCGCATGCTCGACATGGGCTTTATTCACGACATCCGTCGCGTCCTGGCGAAGCTGCCGGCGAAGCGTCAGAACCTGCTGTTCTCAGCAACGTTCTCCGACGAAATCAAGACGCTGGCAGAAAAACTGCTGACGAACCCGGAGCAGGTAGAAGTGGCCCGCCGCAACACCGCGTCAGAGCAGGTGTCGCAGCAGGTGCACTTTGTTGATAAGAAGCGTAAGCGGGAACTGCTGTCGCTGATGATTGGCCGTGACAACTGGCAGCAGGTACTGGTGTTTACCCGTACCAAGCACGGTGCCAACCACCTGGCTGAGCAGCTGAACAAAGATGGCATCACCGCAGCGGCTATCCACGGTAACAAGAGTCAGGGCGCCCGTACCCGCGCGCTGGCTGATTTTAAATCGGGCAGCATTCGTGTTCTGGTCGCGACTGATATTGCCGCACGCGGTCTCGATATTGAAGAGCTGCCGCACGTGGTGAACTATGAGCTGCCAAACGTGGCGGAAGATTACGTGCACCGTATCGGCCGTACCGGACGCGCCGCGGCAACCGGTGCCGCGCTGTCGCTGGTCTGCGTTGATGAACACAAGCTGCTGCGTGATATCGAGCGGCTGCTGAAGCGTGAGATCCCGCGCATTGCGCTGCCGGGCTTTGAGCCCGATCCGAGCATTAAAGCGGAGCCGATCCAGAATGGTCGTCAGCAGCAGCCGCGCGGTCGTGGTCAGGGGCAGGGCGGCAACGCCGGTCGCGCCGGCGGCGGTCAGCGTCAGGGTAATGGCGCTGCGCGCCCGCAGAGTGAGTCGCGTGCGCCGCGTCGTCAGGGCGGCAACGGCCCGGCGGCAGGTAACGCAGGCAAACCGGCACGTTCACGTCGTCCGGCTGCCAAAGGCAACGGGAACGCATAACGCAATGCGGGTGTTACTGGCTCCGATGGAGGGCGTACTGGATTCACTGGTGCGTGAACTGCTCTCCGGCGTCAATGATTACGATCTCTGTGTGACCGAGTTTCTGCGCGTGGTCGATCAGCTGCTGCCGGTAAAGTCGTTCTATCGCCTCTGTCCGGAGCTGCACCATCAGAGCCGCACGCCATCCGGTACGCGGGTGCGGCTGCAGCTGCTGGGACAGCACCCGGCCTGGCTGGCAGAAAACGCCGCCCGCGCAGCCGAACTCGGCTCATGGGGGGTCGATCTTAACTGCGGCTGTCCGTCAAAGCTGGTTAACGGCAGCGGCGGCGGCGCTACGCTGCTGAAAGATCCGGAGCTTATCTATCGCGCCGCGCAGGCGATGCGTGCTGCCGTGCCGGATCACCTGCCGGTCACGGTTAAAGTGCGGCTCGGCTGGGATGCCAGCGATCGCCGCTTTGAAATTGCCGATGCGGTACAGCAGGCGGGTGCCAGCGAGCTGGTGGTGCATGGGCGCACCAAAGAGGATGGCTATCGGGCTGAATGCATTAACTGGCAGGCGATTGGCGAAATTCGTCAGCGGCTGTCGATCCCGGTCATCGCCAACGGTGAGATCTGGAGCTGGGAAGATGCACAGGCCTGTATGCGCATCACCGGCTGCGATGCGGTGATGCTTGGCCGCGGTGCGCTGAATGTGCCTAACCTCGGACGCGTGGTGAAGCATAACGAGGCGCCGATGGGCTGGCCGGATGTGGTGGCGCTGCTGCTGAAGTATACCCGGCTGGAGAAGCAGGGAGACACCGGCAATTATCATGTTGCGCGCATCAAACAGTGGCTGGGCTATCTGCGTAAAGCCTACCCTGAAGCAGCCGATCTCTTCAGTGAGGTACGGACGCTGCGGGTATCTGCCGATATTGCCGCAGCGATTGAGCGCTATGCGGAGCGTCTGGAACGCTAAGCGTTATGCGCTTCCCCGCTATAAAAAGCCAGCCTCCGTGCTGGCTTTTTTTTGCCTTACCGTCGCTCATATCTGTGCGAACAGCGCATAGAGCACGCCCGCCAGCAGCACAGAGACCGGCAGCGTCAGGATCCAGGCCATCGCCAGATTACGCAGCGTGGCAAGCTGCAGGCCGGAACGGTTTGCGGCCATGGTTCCCGCCACGCCGGATGAGAGTACATGCGTGGTTGAGACCGGCAGGCCAAACGCGTCCGCCGCGCCGATTGTCGCCATCGCCACCAGTTCGGCGCTGGCCCCCTGCGCATAGCTGAGATGCGATTTGCCGATGCGTTCGCCCACCGTAATGACGATACGTCGCCAGCCCACCAGCGTGCCGAGGCCCAGCGCCAGCGCCACCGCGACCTTCACCCAGAGCGGAATAAAACGCGTGGCGCTATCCAGCTCGCGCTTAGCGGCGCTGAGATTGCGTGCGGTCTCTTCGGGCAGCGTCACGCGGCTGCTCTGCAGGTGCCGGATACTTTCTGACGCCAGGTACATGTCATTACGGGTGTTGGTCACCGCCTGTGCCGGAATATTATTCACTGAACCGTAGCGCCTGATCTGTTCGCTGATATCACCCAGCAGCAGGCCCAGCGCCGGCAACACCTGAGGACGGTACTGACGGCTGCGGACAAATTCCGTCAGCACCGTGCGCGGAGCCGGCATGGCATCCGGTGCCGGCTGCAGCGTCAGCAGCTGCTGCTCCGTGATCTGCGTCAGTGCCGCGACGCGCGGGATCTGCTCCGGCGGCAATGACCGGTTCAGGGCGTAAGCAATCGGCATCGTGCCCACCAGAATCAGCATGATCAGTCCCATGCCTTTCTGGCCATCATTGGAGCCGTGCGCGAAAGAGACGCCGGTGCAGGTCAGGATCAGCAGCCCGCGGATCCAGACCGGCGGTGGCCGGGCACTGTCGGGCGCCTGATAGAGCTGGCGATGACGCACCAGCGCTTTCAGCACCAGCAGCAGCAGAGCCGCGCAGACAAATCCCACGATCGGCGAGAGCAGCAGGGCGTAGCCCACTTTCAGCGCCTGATCCCAGTCAACGCCGCTGGTGCCGCTGCGGCCATGCAGCAGCGCATTCGCCACCCCGACGCCGATGATAGAGCCAATCAGCGTATGGGAAGAGGAGCTGGGCAGACCAAAATACCAGGTTCCCAGGTTCCAGATAATGGCAGAGAAGAGCAGCGCATAGACCATGGCAAAGCCGTGTCCGCTGCCCGCCTGCAGAATAAGCTCGACCGGCAGCAGCGAAATAATGCCAAAGGCCACCACGCCGCTGGAGAGCAGCACGCCGAGAAAATTACAGATACCGGACCAGACCACCGCCACGCCGGGCGTCAGAGAATGGGTATAGATCACCGTCGCCACGGCGTTGGCGGTGTCGTGGAAACCGTTGACAAATTCAAAGCCCAGCGCAATCAGCAACGCCAGCGCCAGCAGAAAAAAGGGCGTATAGGTGGTGACTACCGCGCCGGTTTCTGCCACATCGTTAAACAGGTTAACAGCGGTAAAAATCAGCCCTGCAGCCAGCAGCAGCAGAAACAGCAGGCGGGAGAGCGGACCGCTGCCGCGCTGCAGGTCGGGACGTCCGCGCGCCGCCGGTAAACTGGTTTCAGCCATGACACACCCCATTGATGACCGGATGCACCCACCGCATCCGCTACTGGCAGTGTGATACGCCTGCAGTGTGACAGAATGATGATGGCAATAAAAAAGCCAGCCCGGAGGCTGGCTTTTCTGACAGCATCAGAATGTCATCAGAGGCTGTTGCTGGTCGCGGGCTGCGCCTGATCGACCGGTGCCGGCTGCTGTTCTGCCTGCGGTTGTGCAGCAGGCTGATCGGCTGGCGGTGCAACGGCCGTTGCGCCCTGTGGCGTCATCGGTTCCTCTTTTGGCATTGCATCAGCCGATTCCTGAACGGCAATTGCTGCCGGCTGCGCATCATCGGCCTGACCGTTGATTTTGGTCGGCATACCGCTGCGTGCCTGGATGGCGTTGTTGACTGCATCCTGACGCGTGCTGGCATCAGCAACCACTTTTGTCACGGCTGACGTCAGATTGATCGGTACCAGCTCACGCGAGTTGAACTGCTCTTCCGTGGTGGAGAGCGGGTTATGCACCTCAATCCAGCGTGAACCATCCGGCTCAACGGTCGCTTTAACCGGCTGATCGATAAACTGCACGCGGGTGCCGACCGGCACGTTGTCAAACAGCCATTTGATATCGTCGGCACGCAGGCGGACGCAACCGTGGCTGACGCGCAAGCCGATACCGAAGTTGGCGTTAGTCCCGTGAATCGCATACAGGCGGCCGATATAGAGCGCGTGCAGACCCATCGGGTTATCCGGGCCGGCCGGGAAGACGGCCGGAATGCTCTCGCCGCGTGCTGCATATTCAGCGTGCATCGCTTTGGTTGGCGTCCAGGTCGGGCCCGCTTTTTTACGCTCTACTTTGGTGGTCCAGTTAACCGGGGTATCTTTCCCCAGCTCACCGATACCGATAGGCAGCACGACAACGGTCTTAGTGCCTTTCGGGTAGTAGTAGAGACGCATCTCGGCGCTGTTGATCACGATGCCTTCACGCGGCGCGTCAGGCAGGATCAGCTGCTGTGGGATCACCATTTTGCTGCCCGCTTTAGGCAGGTAAACGTCAACGCCGGGGTTCGCTTCCAGCATGTTGCTGAGGCCCATCTGATACTGAGCAGCAAAAGCTTCCAGCGGAAGTTTACTCTCTTCCGGCACGGTGATTTCAATGTTTTCGCCAATCAGGCGGCTATTCGCTGCAGGGAGCGGATAGACGACAGCAAAGGCTGACTGGCTGAAAGCGGCCAGGGCAAGAGCTAGTGAAGCGAACGCGCGAATGCTTTTTTTCATGTTTTTACAAGTCGTTATGGCCGTGTTTCAGGCTTGTCAGAGTATCGAATCCATCGTGGTCAGTGTGACCCGCTGCGCATTATATGTGCATTGCCGCGGCGATGGGAATGATGATTTTTACTGCCTGAAGATACTTTACGCAAAAAGTCCTTCTTCACAGATAAATCTGTTGGCGCAATGCCCCAAATTGTGAATAGTCAGGGCTGCCAGAGCGTGACTTCACCGCTGAGTTTACGGTTAAGAAAAAAGGCGGCACTGATCAGCGCCAGGTGGCTGAGTGCCTGCGGAACGTTACCCAGGGCATAGCCGCGTTCAGTAAACTCTTCGGCATACAGACCCAGCGGGTTGGCATAGCTCAGCAGCTTCTCAAACTCAAAGTGCGCCTCCTGCACCCGGCCGGCACGCGCCAGGCACTCCACATACCAGAAAGAGCAGGCGACAAAAGCGCCTTCACCGCCTGCCAGTCCGTCAGCCGGGGTTTCGCTGATATTATAGCGCCGTACCAGGCCATCACTCACCAGGTTAGCCTTAATCGCATCCAGCGTGGCCAGCCAGTCAGGATCGGTGGAGCTGACAAAGCGTACCAGCGGCATCAGTAGCATGGACGCATCCAGAGCGGTGCCGCCGCGCGTCGCGGTAAAATGGCCCAGTTCGGCATTCCAGAAGTTCTGCCAGATATCGTCGCGGATCTCACTGCGCACCCGATCCCAGCGATCGTAAGGCATCGGCAGTGAACGTTTCATGCCCAGACGCAGCGCGCGATCCAGCGCTACCCAGCACATCAGGCGCGAATGAAGAAAATGCTCCGGCTGACCGCGCATCTCCCAGATGCCGGCGTCAGGCTGGTTCCAGTTGTCACAGACGTAATCAATCATGCTGGAGACGTGCAGCCAGCCACGGTGGGAGATGGCGTCGCCATATTTGTTGGCCAGATAGATAGCGTCCATCAGTTCGCCATAAATATCGAGCTGCGTCTGTCGCCACGCGTCGTTACCAATACGCACCGGCTGTGAATCAGCGTAACCAGAAAGATTCAGCAGTTCGCTTTCATGCAGTTCAGTGCCGCTGTCCAGACGATACATCACCTGCAGATGCGGCGTGTCATCATGGCTGTGTTCAACACAGCGGCCGACCCAGCGGGTAAAATCGTGCGCTTCTTCCACGTAGCCGAGACGCATCAGCGCATACATGCTGAACGAGGCGTCGCGGATCCAGGAGGCGCGGTAGTCCCAGTTGCGTTCACCGCCCAGCTCCTCCGGCAGACCAAAGGTGGCGGCGGCAGCGATGGAGCCATGCTCGTGCGACGTAAGCAGCTTCAGCGTCAGCGCTGAGCGCGTCACCATTTCACGCCAGCGCCCCTGATAGGAGCTGTGATTACTCCAGCGCAGCCAGTAATCAAGCGTGTCCTGAAAGCAGCGCGCCGTTGAGATCGTTTCAACGTGCGGGTCATCATCGTTGCCAAAAACAAACTCCGCGTGTTCGCCACTCTGCAGCGTGAATTCCGCTACCGCCGCCTGATTTTCGCAGCGCAGCGGCAGCGTGGCGCTCAGGCGTAGCGCAGGTTGTCCCTCCGCCAGAAAGGCCACGCCGCCCTCACGCATTTCCGCACGCGTTTCTGCCCGGGCGTAATCGTGACGCGGTGCGCAGACCAGCTGAAAAGTGGCGGTACCGCGCACCACTTTTACGCGGCGTACCAGGCGCGGGACTTTGCTGCTCTCATCGCAGATCGGCATATAGTCGGTGATTTCCGCGACCCCCTCATCGGCCAGCCAGCGGGTCTGCAGAATATTGGTATCAGGCAGGTAAAGCTGCTGGCGACGCGCCTGCGGCCAGTCAGGGGCAAGGGTAAAACGGCCCGCTTCTTCGCTGTCGAGCAGCGCTGCAAAGACAGAAGGGCTGTCCAGTTCTGGCCAGCAGAGATAGTCGATAGTGCCATCGTTAGCGATCAGGGCGCAGGTGCGCAAATCGCCGATTACACCGTGGTCATCAATTCTGCGTTTAATTTTGCTCATCCCGCCTCCGATAGCTTATCTGACTGTTAACTATAGACGAAACGGTTTGCAGGGCAGCGTCGTGGCACGGATGGATAACTTCTATACTAAAACATCCCTGACTGTAAGGAGCGCGTGATGATGACAGGCAAACAGAGAGTCGCGGTAGTAACCGGATCGGATTCAGGCATTGGCCGCAGCTGTGCCGTGATGCTGGCAGAAGCGGGGTATACCCTGGGCATTACCTGGCACACCGATGAGGAGGGCGCGCAGGAGACTGCGCGTCTGGTGGAGAGCAAGGGACAGCAGGCGCAGGTGCGTCAGCTTGATCTCTCCGATCCGCAGGCGGGCGGCAAACAGCTGGCACAGCTGATTAACTCGCTGGGGCGCATTGATGTGCTGGTCAACAATGCCGGGGTGGTATCGCAGGCTGATTTTCTCGACATGGATTTTAGTGAGTGGCGTAAGGTATTTGATGTTGACGTCGACGGCGCGTTTGTCTGTGGACAGATCGCTGCCCATCATATGGTTGACCAGGGCGACGGCGGGCGAATCATCAATATCACCTCCGTGCATGAGCATACGCCGCTGCCCGGCGCGGTGGCGTATACCGCCGCGAAACATGCGCTGGGCGGGCTGACTAAATCGATGGCGCTGAGTCTGCTGCCGCACCATATCCTGGTTAATGCCGTGGCACCCGGCGCGATAGCCACGCCGATGAACGATATGGAAAACAGCGATGCGCGTCGTCGCCATATGCCGGAGATCCCGATAGGCCGGCCTGGCGACACGCGTGAAATTGCCAGTCTGGTGGCATGGCTCTGCTCTGAATGGGCCACCTATACTACCGGCCAGTCGTTTGTGGTAGACGGCGGATTCACCCTGGCAAATCCGCAGTTCAAAGGCTACCACAGCTAACCGGCGCGGCGGTGGTTCCAGCGGCGGATCAGGTAGCGTAATACGATACCGGTGACGATAGCCGCCGCCAGCCAGACCAGATGTTTGAGGTGCTGATCAAGCTTATGCAGCCAGGGCGCAATGATTTCGCCGGCAAAATAGCCCAGCGTGACAAATATCAGCGCCCAGAGCGCAGCACCGATCACATTGAGCACAAAAAAACGCAGCGGCTTCAGGCGGCTGGTGCCGATGATAATCGGCCCAATCAGGCGAAAGCCATACATAAAGCGTACGCCGATAACAAACAGGCTGGGATGCTTCTGGATCAGGCGCTTAGCTTTGCCAATCGTCGCCTGATGTTTACTGAAGCGGCGCAAAATGCGTGTACCGTAGCGGCGGCCGAGCCAGAACAGCAGCTGGTCGCCAATGATCCCGCCTGCCATCGCCGCCAGCACCACGCCGCCGTAGTGCAGCAGCCCCTCATGGGCTGCCACGCCGCCCAGCAGCGTAAAGGTTTCCCCTTCGGCAATACAGCCAATCATCAGGGCCAGATAGCCATACTGGGTGATTAATCCATTGATATCGAGATGCAATTTTTTCTCCCTGCACAGAACAAACACCTGAGCAGTGTAGCTGCAGACGGCTTTTTTTGTGCTGCGGGCCGCAAAAACAGGCGGGCTGGTTATACTTGAAGAGACGCTGCCTGTCGGAGTCTGACTGAATGCTAAAGGGGCGGCCCACTGCATCAGAGGAGTGATTTTATGAATCATGTCTGGGGTCTTCTGGCGCATCCGAATCAGGAAATGCGCCATATCAAGCAGGAAAACGAAAGCGTTTCACATCATTACACGCATCACGTGCTGCTCATGGCAGCGATACCGGTAATATGTGCCTTTATCGGCACGACACAATTTGGCTGGAATCTTGGCGAAAATCGCTTTATTCAGCTCAATCTGATGACCGGCATCGGTCTGGGTATTCTCTTCTATTTGTTAATTCTGGGCGGCGTCGCGGTGATGGGGCGGGTGATCCACTGGATGGCGCGCGACTATCCGCAGCGTCCCGGTATTCAGCGCTGCACCGTATTCGCCGGCTACGTGGCCACGCCGCTGTTTCTCAGCGGTCTGGTGGCGCTTTATCCGCTGGTGTGGCTCTGCGTACTGGCGGGAGCAGTGGCGCTGGTTTACACCGGTTATCTGCTCTATGTCGGTATTCCGGTGTTTTTAAATATCGATCGTGAAGAGAGTATGCGCTTCTCCGGCTCCACGCTGGCGATTGGGGTACTGGTCTTTGAAGTGCTGCTGGCGCTGACGGTTGTACTGTGGGGTTATGGGCCTCGGCTGTTCTGATATTCGCGCTTTTTTCTGAGGCCGCACATAACTGCGGCCTTTTTAACGCCCGGAAACAATCTCACTAAGAAATTTGCTGCATTTGCGCGTATTATCCTGCTGCCAGCCCGCACCCTGACAGGCCTGATGCGGGCGGCCTGTGGAGCTTTCACAGCGCAAAATTCCTGATCGGATCTCACTGACACGATGTCTGTAAAATTACCTGTTTCTCTGCTGTCGCTGGCGCTGTTTATGACAGCCCCGGCGGCGATAACACCTGTACTGGCTGCACCCGCCGCGCTCCCGGGTCTGGCACCGCTGGCCCAGCCGCAAATCGCCTCCGGCAGCGCCATGATTGTTGATCTCGACACGGGCAGGGTGCTGTTCTCAAGCCATCCTGACCGCGTGCGACCTATCGCCTCTATCACTAAAGTGATGACGGCGATGGTGGTGCTGGATGCAAAACTGCCCATGGATGAGCTGCTCTCGGTGGATATCAGCCAGACGCGCGAAATGCGCGGTGTGTTTTCGCGCGTCAAACTCAACAGCGAAATCAGTCGCCGCTCGATGCTGCTGCTGGCGCTGATGTCCTCTGAAAACCGCGCGGCGGCCAGTCTGGCGCACCACTATCCGGGCGGCTATAACGCCTTTATCCGCGCCATGAATGCCAAAGCGCGCGCGCTGGGTATGACGCATACGCGCTATGTGGAACCCACCGGCCTCTCCACGCAGAACGTCTCCAGCGCCAGCGATCTGGTTAAGCTGCTGAAAGCGACGCGTCAGTATCCGCTGCTCGGCCAGCTCAGCACCACAAAAGAGCAGACGGCGGTGTTTCAGCACCCGAGCTACGCACTGCCGTTCCGCAACACCAATCACCTGGTTTACAAAGAGGGCTGGCGGATCCAGCTGACGAAAACAGGGTACACCGATGAGGCGGGCCACTGCCTGGTGATGCGTACGGTGATCAACAACCGCCCGGTAGCGCTGGTGGTACTGGATGCGTTTGGCAAATATACCCACTTTGCCGATGCTAATCGCCTGCGCGACTGGCTGGAAACCGGTAAAGCAGCCCCGGTTCCGGCGGCAGCGCTGGCGTATAAAAAACAGAAAGCGGGACTTACTACCAGCAACACGGTAGTGGAATAACGGCAAGGGTGCGCGCCCGCCAGCAGGCGGACCGCACCCCTTGTAAAGCGGCATATCACCCGTCCCCTGATTTGATATGCTCAATCCTGTTATCACCCGGCGGCGACCTCCTGTACGGGCCGCCACACTCATTTAACTGGCTTATTCGCTGGAATGTCGTTCTATGATGAAGTTTCGTTTTTTCACGATTCCGCTGTTACTGCTCATGCTGTGTGTGCCCGCGCTGAGCCAGGCGGATGACGCGCCCGATGTGACGCAACAGCAGCCGGCACAGGAAGAAGAAGCGCCGCCGCAGGTTAATCCGGCGGTTGAGCTGCCAAAAATGCAAAAAATTCTCGACAAGATCAAAGGACAGGTCTCGGGAGAAACCAGCGAAAACCAGCTCAACCAGCTTAATGAGATGGCGCTGGAGCTGTCGGGCAATGCAGAGACGCTGGGGCAGGCGTTACTCCCGCAGCGCCAGCAGCTTGATGCGCAGCTGGCGGTACTGGGTCCCGCGCCGAAAGCGGACAGCGGCGTTAAAGAGACGCCGGAGGTCACGCGTAAGCGCCGTTCGCTGGAAAACCAGAAAGGCAAGCTGGACGATCAGATCAAACAGGCTGAAGGCATTAAAAACGGCGCGCTGGTGCTCTCTTCACAGATTGTGAATCTGCGTCGCGATCAGCTGAAAAACCAGCTGGCGCTGAACTCCGGCAGTATTTTTGGCCCGCGCTTCTGGGCGCCGCTGGTGAGCCGTCAGGATCTTGACGGCGAAAAAATCAGTGACTTTATTACGGAGCTGAAGGCGTCGGCGGCCCTGTCGTGGGAATCGGACTGGCGTGCCGGCACCATCGGCTGGCTGGTGGCAGCCATGCTGGTGATGACGCTGGGACGGCGCTATAGCGAAGAGTTTCTCGCCTGGGTAAGTATTCACAAACTGCCGGAAGGGCGGCTGCGGCGCAGCTTCCTCGCTGCTGCCATTGCGCTGACCACGCTGGCGGCGGTGGTGCTGACCTTTAACTTCAGCGCGCTGGCGTTTACCCGCCGGGATGAAGTCTCCGGTGACGTACAGGATTTTGTTACCCGCCTGGTGCAGCTGAGCGTCTACTGCGGGCTGATTGCCGGCCTGGGACGGGCGTTTCTCTCGACCCGCCGTCCCAGCTGGCGACTGCCGGCCATCTCTAATGAGGTTGCGCTGGCGCTGAAGCCGTTTCCGCCGATTACCGCTGCGCTGGTGTTTATCTTTCAGACCGCAGAAGCGTTTAACTACACGGTAGGCACCAGCCTCAGCACCACGATTTTTGCTAACGGCCTGACCGCACTGCTGATTGGCAGCACCGGGCTCGCCATCAGTATGCGCACCAACCGCGTGCGCCGCCGGATGACCCGGCTGGGTAACCCGCCGGAGGCGCGTCCGACAGTGGTCGGGCTGGTTCAGCTGGCGCTCACGCTGACCGCCGTGGCGATTCTGATTTCACTGACGATTGGCTATGTGACGCTGGCGCGTTTTCTGAGCTATGAAGTGGTGTGGTGCGGGATCCTGTTTGGCTCCTTCTATTTTCTGAGTCACGTCATTACCGACGGCTGTGAAAGTCTGTTCTCCACCAGCAGTGCAGCCGGACGCCGCCTGCAGAGTTCGCTGAATATTGATGAGCGCTATCTGCAGCAGGCCGCCACGCTGCTCAGCGCGCTGGGTAAAGCGCTGCTGATGGGGATTGTCGCGCTGGCGCTGATGACCGGCACGTTCGCCTCTTCGACGCCGGTAGAACTGATTCAGAAAGTGATTGAGTTCTGGGGTGGCAAAGGGCTGGAGTCGCTGAATATTGTACCGGCGCATATGGTCAATGCCCTGCTTTGCCTCGTGGCGGGTATCTGGATATTACGCTCAGTACGCCGCTGGCTGGATAACGATTTTCTGCCGAAAACCACCATGGATGTCGGCATGCGCGTCTCGCTGGTGACGCTGTTCAGCAATATCGGCTACGTGCTGATTATCCTGCTGACGCTCTCCATCATGGGACTGCAGTGGAATAAGCTGGCGTGGATCGTCAGCGCGCTGTCGGTGGGCATCGGTTTTGGTCTGCAGGAGATTGTAAAAAACTTTATTTCCGGCCTGATCCTGCTCACTGAGCGACCGGTCAAGGTAGGGGATCTGGTCAGCATCAGCGGAATTGAGGGCGATATCCGGCGTATCAATGTTCGCGCCACGGAGATTCAGCTCGGCGACAAGTCGACGGTGATTGTGCCCAATTCGCAGCTGATTTCGCAGAACGTACGTAATGCCACCATGGGAAATGCGCAGGGCGTTGTGACCATTCAGCTGACGTTCCCGCTGGATATCGATCCGGTGCGGGTGCGCGAGCTGCTGCTGGAGGTCTATAACGAAAATGAGCGCATTCTGGAGACGCCTGATCCTTCCGTGTCGTTTAAAGATCTTACGCCGTCGGGCATTGTGCTGAGCGTAACCGGCAACGTTGCCAGTCAGCGCCAGATCTCAGGAGCCAAAAGCGATCTGCTGTTCGATATTCTGACGCGACTGCGTAAAGAAGGCATTGTGCTGTCTGCACCGCAGACCATGATCATCGAGCGCCGTGCGCTGGCTGCGGCCACACAGGAGCAGGATCCACCGCAACCCTGAGTCAATGGCAGGGTGGTTATCAGGCCACCCTGCGCATGAGTGCCGGTCTCAGGCTTTTACTGCCCAGCCTTTCTGCTTGCTGGTTTTACCGATGCCGGGATTAAAGGTATTGGTCGGATCCAGTTCCCGATAAAACGCCTGCAGCTGCGGTTTCGCCTTATAGAGATGACCCACGTTATGTTCCGCGGGATACTCGGCGCCGCGTGCGCTGAGCAGCGCCAGCATCCTTTCTTTTAGCGCGTGCACGTCCACGCCTTTTTTCACAATGTAATCCTGATGGAACACGTGGCAGAAGAAGTGGCCATAGTAGAGCCGGTGGATCAGATCGTTATCAAACTCCGGCGGCAGCTGTTCAAACCACTCTTCATCGTTGCGTCGCAGGGCAATATCCAGTGCCAGAATATCTTCCACGTCATCCGCATGTACTGCGTGATAGCGCACGGCAGCCCCGGCGGCGGCAAACCGATGCAAAAACGCATGCGATCCCTCTTTGCTGTCGCAGGCGAAAAACTCCCCGCCGCCCTCACGAAAATAGTCCTGCAGATACGTCTGCGCCTCGGCAACGCCTTCGCCGGACATTTTCAGCATCAGGTGGTGTTCATACTTATCGCGGTACTGCTTAAGGCGTTTTGGCAGGTGTGCCGGAAACAGGCGGCTGATACGCTGCAGCAGACGATCGGTGAAGTGCGGTTTCACAACGCTGAGCTTGTTCAGCCAGGCATCCATCCGTCCCTTGAGGGTGAAAAAGAGCGGCATCTTATCGGTGCCGAGCTTGTCGATCATCACGAAAGTATCTTTGCCGTACACTTCGGCAATATCGAAGATATCGCGGTGCATATATTCACCCGCCACCGGCAGATGGGTGAACTCTGCCAGGATATGACGGCGGATGTCGCCCAGCACGGCGGGGTCGTTGGTGCCGATATAGAATACCTGCTGCTGTGGCTCAGTCGGAAAGGTATCCAGACGCACGGCAAACACCGCAAGCTTACCGGCGCAGCCGGAGGCTTCAAACAGCCGGCGGGCGTCAGCGTTAAAGCGCGCCGGCGTATCGGCGTGAATATCACGTACCCGCCCGGCGTATTCATGGTCCGAGGCGTGACGCTCATCCCAGCGCACATCGCTCTGCTGCCAGCGCTCATCATCCAGCCGCCCGAGGATCTCTTCCGGCGAGTGGCCCAGGTCGATCCCCAGATGATTAACCAGCTTGAGTTTACCGCTGGCGTCCACCTGCGCAAACAGCGCCATCTCACTGTAGGCTGGCCCGCGTTTGATCAGCGAGCCGCCGGAGTTATTACAGATCCCGCCCAGTACTGAAGCACCGATGCAGGAGGAGCCAATGACCGAGTGCGGCTCGCGCCCCAGCGGTTTAAGCGTTTTCTCCAGCTGATAGAGCGTGCTGCCGGGAAACGCGAGGATCTGTTTGCCGCCATCAATCAGCTGCAGCCGATCGAGACGCAGGGTGCTGACGATCACCACCGGACGATCGTAATCGTTGCCGCTGGGCGTGGAGCCTTCCGTCAGGCCGGTATTGGCCGCCTGCATCAGAATAATAGCGTCCGCGCTGACCAGCGCCTGCAGGACCCGCCAGAGTTCGAGCAGCGACCCCGGAAAGACCACCGCCAGCGCATCGCCCGCGCCGGAGCGAAAGCCGGTACGGTAGCGCGCGGTTTGCTCCGCATCAGTCAGCAGATGAGAGGCACCAACCAGACGGCGCAGGTCGGCAACCAGTGCAGGATGAGAAAGGTGAGAATTCATGAGCCTGTCCTTGTCGTTAACGTGGCGTTTCTACTGTAGCACGCGGCGCGGCTCTGGTCGCCGTGTGACAAAGGCGGCTACCTGCTATCCTCATCTTGTGGCACACTGCCCCGCTAATCTTCATTGTGCGCAGTTACTTAAGAGAACCCAACCTGATGAAATGGATTTACTCTGTTAGCCTCGCGGTCTCCCTGGCTCTGCAGCCGGCGTTTGCCGATACGCTGCGTGAAACACATCCCCTGACGGAGCAGGCGCGCGACGCGTATGTCAGCCAGCTGCTCAGCAAAATGACGCTGGACGAAAAGATTGGCCAGATGCGGCTGATCAGCGTCGGACCCGACACGCCGAAAGAGGCGATTCGCGATATGATCCAGCAGGGGCAGGTTGGGGCAATTTTTAATACCGTCACCCGCCAGGATATTCGCGCCATGCAGGATCAGGTGATGCAGTTAAGCCGCCTGAAAATTCCGCTGTTTTTTGCCTACGATGTGGTGCACGGCCAGCGCACTATTTTTCCGATTCCGCTGGGCCTCGCGGCCAGCTGGGATCGCGATGCGATTGGTGAGGTGGGGCGTGTTTCTGCTTATGAGGCCGCGGATGATGGTCTGAATATGACCTGGGCACCGATGGTGGATGTCAGCCGCGAACCGCGCTGGGGACGAGGCTCAGAAGGCTTTGGTGAAGATACCTATCTTACGTCGCAGATGGGCAGCGCCATGGTCAGAGCGATGCAGGGCAAGAGCCCGGCCGATCGTTACGCCGTAATGACCAGCGTGAAACATTTTGCCGCCTACGGCGCGGTGGAAGGCGGACGTGATTACAACACCGTGGATATGAGCCCGCAGCGGCTGGCGCAGGACTACCTGCCGCCTTATAAAGCCTCGCTGGATGCCGGCAGCGGTGGCGTGATGGTGGCGCTGAATTCGCTGAACGGTACCCCGGCCACCGCCGATGGCTGGCTGCTGAAAGATCTGCTGCGCGATCAGTGGAAATTCAAAGGCATCACCATCAGCGATCACGGCGCGATTAAAGAGCTGATCAAACACGGTGTGGCGAGCGATCCGCAGGATGCGGTGCGCATTGCGCTGAAGTCAGGCATCGACATGAGCATGAGCGATGAGTACTACAGCAAATATCTGCCGGCGCTGGTGAAACGCGGGGCAGTGAGTATGCGTGAAATTGATGACGCTGCCCGTCACGTGCTCAATGTAAAATATGACATGGGGCTGTTCAACGATCCGTACAGCCACCTCGGACCGCAGAGCAGCGATCCACAGGATACCAACGCTGAGAGCCGCCTGCACCGTGCCGAAGCGCGCGACGTGGCGCGCAAGAGCATGGTGCTGCTGAAGAACTGGCGCGAGACGCTGCCGCTGAAGCGTGACGCGACCGTGGCGCTGGTAGGGCCGCTGGCGGACAGCCAGCGCGATATCATGGGCAGCTGGTCAGCTGCGGGCGTGGCAAAGCAGTCGGTGACGCTGCTGCAGGGCATGCGCAATGCCATGGCAAACAAAGGCACGCTGCTGTACGCCAAAGGCGCTAACGTTTCAGACAACAAAGGTATTCAGGGTTTCCTCAATCTCTATGAGCAGGCGGTCAGCGTGGATACGCGTACCCCGCAGCAGATGATCGATGAGGCGGTGGCTCAGGCAGAGAAAGCGGATGTGGTGGTCGCTGCGGTGGGTGAGGCGCAGGGCATGGCGCATGAAGCGTCGAGCCGCAGTGAACTGGCGATCCCGGCCAGCCAGCAGAAATTACTGGCGGCCCTGAAAGCCACCGGTAAGCCGCTGGTGATTGTGCTGATGAATGGCCGGCCGCTGACGCTGGTGAATGAAGACCGCATGGCGGATGCGATGCTGGAAACCTGGTTCAGCGGCACGGAAGGCGGCAATGCCATCGCTGACGTGCTGTTTGGCGATTACAACCCTTCCGGTAAACTGCCGGTCACGTTCCCGCGGTCAGTGGGGCAGATCCCGCTTTACTATAATCATCTGCCTACCGGGCGACCTTATAATCCGGAAAAGCCGAATAAATATACCTCCCACTACTACGACACGATTAACGGTCCGCTCTATCCGTTTGGTTACGGCCTGAGCTATACCCGCTTTACCGTTTCACCGGTGACGCTCTCTGCGCGCACGATGCCGCGCAGCGGCAGCATTGAAGCGAGCGTAACGGTGACCAACAGCGGTAAACGCGACGGGGCGACGGTGGTACAGATGTATCTCAACGACCCGGTGGCGAGTATCAGCCGTCCGGTACAGGAGCTGCGCGGCTTCCGGCGTATTATGCTGAAAGCCGGTGAGTCGCAAACCGTGCGCTTTACGATCGACGCTGATGCGCTGAAATTCTGGAACCAGCAGATGCAGCACGTGGCGGAACCCGGCAAATTTAACGTCATGATTGGCCTGGATTCCGTACGCACCCAGGATGCACAGTTCGACTATCTTTAACGGATAACCGCGTCTCCCGGCCGCCAGGCCGGGGGCGCTATCCCTGACGCCTTTTTATCCGACACCACGCCACCATGACGCTTCGCAATCGCATTGAACAGCAGACCTTTCGCCTTAACGGGCTGGCACTCAACGAGTTTGACCTCTCGCAGCCGCCCGGCGATCCCGGCTTATTTGGCCCCGACTCCACTATCTGGCGTATCCACGGTGATTTTCCGGCGATGCTCTGCGGCGGTATCAGCGCCCTGATGCTGCAGATGCTGCATCCGGCGGCGCTGGCCGGGGTCTGGGATCACTCCAGCTTCCGTCAGGATATGCTCGGCCGGCTGCGCCGCACCAGCCAGTTCATCGCCGTAACGACCTTTGGCAATACGGCCGATGCCCGGACGCTGATTGAACGGGTGAAGCGCATCCATCTGCAGGTCAGCGGCATCGATAACAACGGCAACCCTTACGCGGCCAGCGATCCGCATCTGCTGACCTGGGTGCATGTAGCGGAAACCAGCCGTTTTCTGGCGGCCCATCTGCGCTATAAAAACCCGGCGCTCAGCCGGGCTGAGCAGGATCGCTACTATCAGGAGGCGGCGCAGGTGGCGATTGCGCTGGGCGCAGAGCAGGTGCCGTGCAGCGTGACCGACGTCGCGCATTATCTGCAGGCGATCCGCCCGGAACTCTGTTTTGATGCGCGCACGCAGGAGGTGATGGCGCTGCTGATGAATGCGCCGGCACCCGGCTGGCAGGCGCGGCCGGCAATGCGCACGATGCTGCAGGCGGGCATCGGCTTACTGCCGGAGTGGGCACAGCTGCAGCTGCAGCGCCCGGTCAGTCCGCTGACGCAGTGGCGCACCGACCGGCAGATGGCGCTGCTGGCGCGCCTGCTGCGCTGGTCGATCCAGCGCGGCGCCTGGTCACGGGCGATGCAGCGTATGGGCCGTGACGCCCGCTACCGCTGAAGCAAAGCCAGGCGCTCAGCGCGAGCGCAGCCGCACTTTGAGAGTTTTACCCTTGTCTCACATGGCGCGAGTGCCGATCCTGCTCTATTCTCGGGGAAAATGGATCCCTCCAGGCATTGTCGAGGCGTTATGACCAGTTACCCTCTGATTGCTGAGGTGCCGAATCAGCAACATACTTTAACCGCGATCGTCGAACAGGATGCGCGCACCGCCTATTTTTATATCTGGCCCAACGACCTGTTTCGCAGTCAGTACGCTGTGCGCGGCTGCTGGCTGCGCAACCTTCTGCCGGCACCGGCGGAGGAAGATCGCGAAGCGATGGAGCAGGGTATCGCACCGCTGCTGAGCGCAGAATATTGCCGCACGCTGGAGGCAGAGCCAATGCTCGATCCCGCAGGCCTGCAGATACTGTGGGAGCCGGATGATACCGGTGCGGCCCTGTGGTACTACGGACAGCTGCTGGCGGTGATCCCTGGCTGGAGTCTCTATCAGAGCAAACAGGTCAGCTTCTCAGCCGGCTGTATCAGGAAAAACCGCCTTACGGCGCCGCTGGGTTCAGCCTCCACCAATGAATACTATGCGCGTGCTGAGCAGCAGCGTCACTTCTGGCGTGACTGGCACGACGACCAGCAGTGGGAAAAAATCCAGCATGAAATGCTGCAGGTGTACCAGGCGCAGTTTGGTGAGTCGGTCAAATATTACGCTATCGATCAGGGCAGCTGGCCGCCGATGGCGCTTTCTCAGCACTGGCACAACGGCGTCTGGTATTTTGTCACGCTGGGGATGAGCATTCGTCCGATGCCGCAGGTCGATTATCTGTTTGAGGAGCTGGCACCCCAGTACCGGCGGGTTGAACTGGCGCTGGCGGTAGATGGCGAGGTGATGACCGAGGCCAACGCGGTGCAGATGGCGAGCGCGCTGGCGGAGTTTGCCCATCTGCCGTGGGCGCGGCTGACGTGGATTGGCGAAGGGCATACGCTGGCGTCTGAAGTGGCACCGGTCGGCTTTGAAAGTTTTCTGCTGGCTAACGCGCTGGCACCGGAGGCAGCGTCGCTGCGGCTGCCGAAGCGCGACGGCGACCGGCCGGAGCTGCGCTGGGCGACGCCGATCACCGAAGCGGAACGCCACTTCGCACAGTCAGATGAACAGGGCGGACAGCAGCTGCTTCAGCGGCTGCTGGCAGAGGGAAATAGCCATATCTTCCGGCCGCGTCAGGAGGTTGTGGCGCCGCCTCAGTAAATGCCCGCCCTTCTTCTGTGAAGAGGGGCGCGCTGCCGGTACCGGCAGGCGATTTTCCGCTGTGCTTCCCCCCTGGTTTCTTACCGCAGAAAATAGTCACCCGATTCAACTATTTGCTTTTTTTGTGATCCCGCCCCTCTCAAGTTCCCCATTAACACGCCGTTAACCTCGATCAGGCAACTCGCCAACCAGGGTAAGGGCATCCGAATGTTTAAAACCACGCAATCCCGTTTTACCGCGACGCTGGTCGCGTTTTTTGTTGTGCTGATGCTGGTCACCGTGCTGGTGATCAATCAGTTTATCGCACCGCAGCTGAGTCAGAATGAGAGCCGCCTGGTGCGCTATGAGGTTGATGGCCTGGCCGGACGCATTGTCGAACAGATGAACCGGGTTCAGGCGCAGCAGCGGGCGATAACGGAAGCTGCCGGCGTGATGGAGAGCGCGACGATAGATATTCTGCTGCCGGCGCTGGTGAACCAGTACCAGGACAGTAACGTGTTTGGCGGCGGGATCTGGCCGCTGCCGAACCGGCGCGATCCGGCAAAAGAGAAAGACAGCACCTTTTTTGCGCGCAATGCCAGTAATCAGCTGCAGGTCAATACCTACTGGAATTCTGATGCGGCCGATAAGTACTGGGAGCAGCCGTGGTACAAAGCGGGGATGGCCGCAGCAAAAGGGCAGTGCGCCTGGGCTAAAGCCTATCAGGATGCGGCCAGCCCGCAGCCGCGTACCAACTGCGCGATGGCTATCTATCGCGACGGCAGCGTCTGGGGCGTGGCTACCATTGACGTAACGCTGGGCTTTTTTAATCAGCTGGCGAAGCAGATGGGGGACGCCATTAACGGCCGCGTGCTGATTGTGGAAGCGGATGGCAAAGTGGTCGGCAACGCGGCGCTGCTGGACGGTGCGCCAAAACTGGAAAACCTGAGCGAGACCCGGCTGCCGATGGCTGCTGCACTGAAGTCGCTGCTGACGCAGGCGGGTAGTGAGCCGGCGCAGACCACGTTCAGCGGCGAGGATGGTGAGCATACGCTGTTCCTGCAGGCGATCCCCGGCAGCCCGTGGTATCTCGCCAGCGACGTGCCCTCCAGCCTGCTGGATGCGCAGACGCACAGTATGCTGACGCGGCTGGGCGTGGTGCAGATCCCGCTGGCTATCATTCTGCTGCTGGTATCGCTGGGCTTTGTCCGCGCAATGATGAAACGTCTGGGCGTACTGCACAAAAACATTGAAGCACTCTCCACCGGCGGTGCCGACCTGACGCAGCGCCTGCCTGCCAGCAATAGCCCGGAATTTAACGCCGTGGCAGAGAGCTTTAACCAGTTTATCAGTTACCTGCAGGGGCTGATGCGTCAGGTTGGCGACAGCGCGCTGGCGATCACGGCAGCCTCGCGTGAAATCGCCAGCGGCAACGCCGATCTCTCTGCGCGGACCGAATCGCAGGCCAGCTCGATTGTAGAGACGGCAGCTTCAATGGAGGAGCTGACCGGCACCGTGCGCCAAAACGCCGATAACGCTACTCACGCCAATCAGCTGGCTGACGGCGCGGCCACCGTGGCGGCGCGCGGCAGTGAAGTCGTGCGTCAGGTCGTGACCACCATGGGGGAGATCCATCACTCATCGCGTAAGGTCGTCGACATCATCAGTGTCATCGACAGCATTGCGTTTCAGACCAACATTCTGGCCCTGAACGCGGCGGTTGAAGCGGCACGCGCCGGCGAGCAGGGACGCGGTTTTGCAGTGGTGGCCTCAGAAGTGCGTAATCTCGCGCAGCGTTCAGCCAACTCAGCACGCGAAATTAAAAAGCTCATTGAGGAGTCGGTGGCAAATATCGACACCGGCAGCCAGCTGGTTGAACAGGCGGGACAGACCATGGATGAGCTGATGCAGGGCGTCAGCAGCGTCACCACGCTGATGAGCGAAATCATGTCCGCCAGCCGTGAGCAGAGCATGGGCATTGACCAGGTTAACGTCGCGATCACGCAGCTGGATGGCAGCACCCAGCAGAACGCCGCGCTGGTGGAGCAGGTCTCTTCGGCTGCACGCGCGATGGAAGAGCAGAGCGTACAGCTGGAACAGGTCGTGCAAAGCTTCAGGCTGTAACCGTACTAACCCTGATTGCGGTGGCGCACACGCTGCCGCAATCTCATCATGCTTTACCTCTGCATACCTTCTTCTTCGCCGATTCAGATTAAGCCTGCTAAGCTTATTTTTTTACCGCGCCAGCGCACGAAACGCGCGTGATTTTCTCCGCTGCCGCCGCGGTGATTGTGTACAATAGCAGGGATTTTTCTGAAGGAGCCCTCATGCCTGCCATAGAAGTTATTCTTGTTGACCACCTCGATCGTCCCACCGGCAAGATGGAAAAGCTGGAAGTGCATGAAAAAGGCTTACTGCATCGCGCAGTCACGGTTTACGTGTTTAATTCGCGTCATGAGCTGCTGCTGCAGCGGCGTGCCAGCAGTAAATATCACTGCGGCGGGCTCTGGAGTAATACCTGCTGCAGTCATCCCTTCCCGCAGGAGCCAACGCGCGACGCGGCCGAACGTCGTCTGCGTGAAGAGATGGGACTGGACCTGGCGCTGACGCCGGTGTTTGAGCTGAGCTACAACCTGCCGCTCAGCAACGGTCTGATTGAACATGAGTATGGTCACGTCTTTTTTGCCATCAGCGATGAAGAGCCGGTGCTGAATCCGGAAGAAGCGGATGCCTGGTGCTACCGTTCGGTCGGGCAAATCCAGCAGCAGATGCAGGCCGAACCGGAGCAATTTACGCCGTGGTTTTTGCACACTTTCCCGCGCATTCCGCATACGCTGGGTGACTTTCGCCTGACCGCCTGACACGTCTCCTCTTTTCGGGCGTACCACGCCCGTGCTGTGCGGGGTAATTTTTGCCCGGCTTAACAAAACAGACGTAAAATCTCCGCTTTTTTCCCGTCGCCTGCTGCGCCAGGCTACGCTTGTTTATCACCAGGTGCTAAACAGGGCGTAAGGAAAACATCATGATTAAACAGGGTTTACTGGGGCTGATTGCCCTGTCACTGAGCATGGGCGCGGCGCATGCTGCCGATGCGGTTAAAGTGGGATCGAAAATCGACACAGAAGGCTCGCTGCTGGGCAATATCATTCTGCAGGTACTCAATAAGCACGGTGTAAAAACCGTGAATAAAATTCAGCTTGGCAACACGCAGGTCGTACGCGGCGCCATCGTCGCGGGCGAACTGGATATCTATCCGGAATATACCGGCAACGGCGCATTCTTTTTTAACGATGAAAAAGCAAGCGCCTGGAAAAATGCGCAGCAGGGTTATGAGAAAGTCAGACAGCTTGATGCAGAAAAGAATCATCTCGTCTGGCTGACGCCGGCACCCGCAAATAACACCTGGACCATCGCCGTGCGTGGCGATGTGGCGCAGCAGCATAAGCTGACCTCACTTGACGATCTCAGCGCGTATCTGAAACAGGGCGGCGAATTCAAACTGGCTGCCTCCGCTGAATTTATCGAACGCGGCGATGCCCTGCCGGCGTTTGAAAAAGCGTACAACTTCAAACTCAGCCAGTCACAGCTGCTCTCGCTGGCCGGCGGCGATACGGCGGTTACCATTAAAGCTGCGGCGCAGAAGACCTCAGGTGTTAATACGGCTATGGCGTACGGAACGGACGGCCCGGTAGCGGCACTGGGTCTGCAGACGCTGAGCGATCCCAAAGGCGTACAGCCAATCTATGCACCGGCGCCGGTCGTGCGTGAAGCGGTACTGAAGCAGTATCCGCAGATGAAAGAATGGCTGCAACCGGTGTTCAGTAAGCTGGATGAAAAAACGCTGCAGCAGCTCAATGCGCAGATTGCGGTGGAAGGGCAGGATGCCAGCCAGGTAGCAACAGCGTGGCTGCAGCAGAACAAGTTGCTGTAAAAGGTGAGACAGCTGCTGTTGCGCCCCGGCCGGCAGCCGGTCACGCTGCTGCTGACGGCGCTGATCACGCTAACGCTGCTGACGCTGCCGTTTCTGCGCTTCGCCGCTAACCGGCTGGTCTCGGGCGAGCCGCTGATGGCGTGGCAGGTTGCGCACGCTGGCTGGCTGGTGCTGCCTGTCGCGGTACTCTGGCTGAGCCTGTTCGGGCTACCGGGCCGGCGTGCATCACTGCTCACGCTGCTGGGCGCGCAGGGGCTGCTTGTACTGCTCATCGGCCTCGGCGGCAGCGGGGCCAGCGAGCTGGCACGCAGCAGTTCACTGCTGGCGCGTACGGCACCTGGCAGCGGTTTATGGTGTGCGGCCGGATTAACGCTGCTGCTGGCAGCTGAAGCGATCAGAACGATAAGCCGGCAGGTGGTCTGGCGCATCCTGCTGAATCTGCAAACCGGCGTGCTGCCGCTGCTGCTTTTACTGACCGGCTGGCTGGATCAGCTTTCGCTGCTAAAAGAGTATGCCAGCCGCAGCACCACTTTCCATGCGGCCTTTAGCCAGCACCTGCTGCTGGTCTGCGGTACGCTGGTGCCTGTGCTGCTGGCAGGTATCCCGCTGGGACTGGCCATTGCGCGACGTCCTGGCTGGCAGCGGCCGGTATTCAGCCTGCTGAATCTGATCCAGAGCATTCCCTCTGTGGCGCTTTTCGGCCTGCTTATCGCACCGCTGGCGGGGCTGGTTGCACACTTTCCCTTGCTTGGTCGTCTTGGCATCAGCGGTATCGGTATGGCACCGGCGCTGATTGCGCTGGTGCTTTATGCGCTGCTGCCGCTGGTGCGCAGCGTGGTCGCCGGGCTGGCGCAGGTGCCGCCTGAGGTACGTGAAACCGCACGCGCTATGGGCATGAGTGCCGGGCAACAGTTCTGGCAGGCCGAGCTGCCGCTGGCGCTGCCGGTCTGGCTGGCCGGTTTACGGGTGGTAGTGGTGCAAACCGTGGGTCTGGCAGTCGTGGCGGCGCTGATTGGTGCGGGCGGCTTCGGGGCTATCGTCTTTCAGGGATTGCTGAGCAGCGCGCTGGATCTGGTTCTGCTGGGTGTGATCCCGGTGGTGGCGCTGGCGGTACTCTGTGATGCGCTGCTGCGGCTGCTGTCCGCGCTGCTGGAGAAAAAACATGATTGAATTTCATGACGTAAGTAAACAGTTTGCCGGAAAAACGGCGATTTCCCGCCTCTCTTTGCAGATTAAGCAGGGGAGCTTTACGGTTCTGATTGGCACGTCCGGATCCGGTAAATCGACCCTTCTGAAGATGATCAACCGGCTGGTGGAACATGACAGCGGCGAGATCCGCTTTGCAGGCGAGCCTATCGAACAGATGAATGTTCGCGCCCTGCGCCGGCGCATCGGCTACGCCATTCAGTCAATCGGCTTATTCCCGCACTGGAGCGTGGCGAAAAACATCGCCACCGTGCCATCGCTGCTGGGCTGGCCAGCGCAGAAAATAGCGGCACGCGTAGCGGAACTGCTGGCGCTGCTGAACCTTGATCCCCGGCTGGCGACCCGCTATCCGCACCAGCTTTCCGGCGGACAGCAGCAGCGGGTTGGCGTGGCGCGCGCGCTGGCTGCCGACCCGGAGCTGCTGCTGATGGATGAGCCCTTCGGCGCGCTCGACCCGGTAAACCGTCAGGCGCTGCAGCAGGAGATGCTGCGCATTCAGCGGCTCACTGGCCGTACCATCGTGCTGGTTACACACGACATTGATGAGGCGCTGACGCTGGCCGATCGGCTGGTATTGATGGATAACGGTGAAATCGTACAGCAGGGGGCACCGGTTGCACTGCTGACGCAGCCCGCCAGCGACTTTGTCCGTAACTTTTTTGGCCGTAGTGAGCTGGGCGTAAGGCTGCTGGCGCTGGGGCAGGCGGGCAGCGTGGCGCGCCGCGGCGAATGGGTAGAGGCCGAGCCGATTGCCGCCGCGCTGTCGCTGCGCGAGGCGCTGTCGCAGTTTATTGCGCGCGGGACCGACAGGTTACCGGTAGTGGATCAGCAGCAGCGGGTAGGTGTGCTGCATTTCAGCGATCTGCTGCGCCCGCGGGACGTTCAATGAAGCGCCTGTTATACGAGCCGCTGAGCTGGCTGATCGCGCTGTTTTTACTGCTGCTGTGGGGATTGCCGCACAGTGAACCGCTGTTTGCGTACTGGTTTCCGCAGCTTGAGCGCCCGCTGTATCAGCAGGAGAGCTTCTGGCGCCTGACGCTGGCCCATCTCTGGCTGGTCGCAAGTGGCACCCTGCTGGCAGTGATCGTGGGCGCGGGCGGGGCAATTTTCGCTACGCGCCGCTGTGGCCGTGTGTTCCGTCCAACGCTGGAAACGCTGGCGGCGGCAGGGCAGACGATCCCGCCGGTTGCAGTGTTAGCGATTGCCGTGCCGGTAATAGGGTTTGGCGCCACGCCTGCCATTGTGGCGCTGTTTCTTTATGGCGTATTGCCGGTGCTGCAGGGGACGCTGGCGGGCATTGAGAGCGTACCGGCCAGTAACCGGGAGATCGCAACCGGACTGGGCATGGGGCCGTGGCGGCGCCTCTGGCAGATTGAACTGGCGCTGGCTGCGCCGGTAATGATGGCAGGCATACGTACATCGGTGATGATCAATATCGGCACAGCGGCTATTGCGTCTACAGTAGGCACCGCCAGCCTCGGCTCGCCCGTGATCATTGGTCTGAGCGGCTTTAACACCGCCTATGTCATTCAGGGAGCCATACTGGTTGCGCTGCTGGCGCTGATTTGCGATCGGCTACTGGAGCGGGTGCAACGCTGGTTTACCGGGTATGCAGAATAAGGCTGTAGCCTACCAGCATCATGCCACCCATGCCGCCAATCGCCATAATCGCGAACAGCGTACCGATAAAAATTTTATTCCAGTTCATTACAGTACCTGATTGATGCCGGGAGTCAGGCATAATAACGCGCGTCCGGCGCAGGAAAAAGGCCTGACGTGCGGTTTTACATTACGCCGGTTCATGCATCTGTATTGAAAAACCCTGCGCCTGCCAGTGCTCAAACTGCTCCTGCTGACGCCGCGTTGGCCGTTTTCCGGTCCAGATAAACAGATGCTGGCCCGGAAAGAGTTCAGGGCGTGGCATATCCAGCGGCTCAGCCAGTACATCAATACGCCAGCCGTGCTGCGCCAGACGCCAGGCTTCCAGCCAGATACGGGTGCGATCTTCCACAGCCCAGCCGATCATCAGCGCATCTTTACCCGGCTTTTTGCGCGCCCCGGCCAGACAGAAAGCAACGTAATCGATGATAGCGCCGTCCAGCAGACTGCACATGGTACGGGCGGTGTTTTGATCGAGACCCAGACGCTGGCGTACCGGCACAAAAACGTGATCGATCAGTGCATCAATCGGGTGTTCACGTCCGATGGTGGCGATTTTGGTACGCAGTTTTGAAGCGCGTACGTGACGCAGCACGCTCATCAGCTCTTCCTGCAGCGCAGTCCAGCCATCGTGTACATTGATCGTTTCACCTTCAAGCAGCGCTTTTACTTTGCCCACGGGCACGCCACTCTCTATCCAGCGTTTAATCTCTTCAATACGCTGAACATCTTCATCATCAAATTGGCGATGACCACCTTCGGTGCGCTGGGGCTTTAACAGACCGTAACGTCGCTGCCAGGCGCGAAGTGTTACCGGGTTTATTCCACAGCGCTCGGCAACATCGCCGATACTGTATAAGGCCATAATGTCCTCAAATATTGCGACCTGCATAAAAACACCTTAACCGTCGGGGCTGCCTTGTACAATCTTTATTTTATTGTACAACTTGAGTTTTATCCCGGTTTTCGGTTAATTCTCAAATAAGAGATTTTTTTCTCATATTTGAAAGGGGCATTATGTCAGCAACTGAAACGAATAACCGGCTGGCGCTGCGGCTTGCTGAACTTCGCGAACAGCAGGGCTGGTCGCTGGATACACTCGCTCAGGCTACAGGCATCAGCCGGGCCTCATTGTCGCGCATTGAGCGCGCTGAGACCAGTCCTACCGCGGCATTACTCAACCGGTTATGTCATGCTTATGGCGTGACAATGTCACGTCTTCTGGAGGAGGTTGAAGATGAGACGGTGCTGCTGATAAAAGCTGACCAGCAAACCTGCTGGCACGATCCCGACAGCGGTTTTCAGCGTCGTACCCTTTCTCCTCCTGCAAGGCAGTTTAAAACAGAATTGATTGAAGGGGTACTCCCGCCAGGCGCACATATTCACTATGACATGCCACCCCTGTCCGGGCTTGAGCAGCATATCTGGTTGCAGAAGGGCGGCTTAACGATCGTCATGGCAGATCAGCGCTGGACGCTGGCCGCCGGCGATTGCCTGCGTTTTCACCTGACGGGACGATCTGCGTTCAGCGCCGATGCGCAGGCGGGCGCCCGTTATATTCTGGCGGTATGCAAACCATGATAACGTTCTCTCAGCTTACTGCTGTCAGCGCAGCACACGCGCTCGCGCCGTTAAGCGATCTGCTGCAGGCCTGTGTGGCGGACGGCGCCAGCGTGGGCTTCACCGATGCCCGCGATCGGCAGGCGATAGAGCGCTTCTGGCAGGCGAGAATCGCGACATTATCCGGCGGGAGTGATGACCTGCTGGTGGCATGGCAGGAGCAGATCCCGGTAGCAACCGTGACGCTGAGCAGCTGCACGATGCCTAACGGTTACCATCGGGCAGAAATCAGCAAGCTGCTGGTACACCCGCAGCAGCGACGGCAGGGCATCGCGCGTCAGCTGATGCTGCGGGCAGAGGCACGGGCACGGACGCGGGAAAAAACGCTGCTGGTGCTGGACACCCGCAGCGGGGATGTGGCCAGCCAGCTTTATCTCTCCCTGGGCTGGCAGATCGCCGGCGCTATTCCGCACTATGCCTGCTCAACGGAAGGGGTCATGGAGGCGACCACCCTGATGTATAAGCTGCTGTAACAGGAAACGGGTACGAAAAATCACCCGCTGAGGCTGACGCTGTCAGATTACTGTGTAAAAATACAGGCCGGATTAACTCAACAGTAATAATTATGGCTCTGACAGCAGCAATTAAAAGCCAGATCGCGCAATGGTATAAAGCGCTGCAGCAGCAGGTTCCTGACTTTATCCCGCGCGCGCCGCAGCGCCAGATGATTGCCGAAGTGGCAAAAAGTCTGGCGGGCGATGAGGGGCGCCATCTGGCTATTGAAGCCCCTACTGGCGTAGGTAAAACGCTCTCTTATCTGATCCCCGGCATTGCGGTAAGCCGTGCCGATGACAAACGGCTGGTTATCAGCACGGCCAACGTAGCGCTGCAGGATCAGATTTTCACCAAAGATCTCCCGCTGCTGAAAAAGATCATCCCCGATCTTACCTTTACGGCAGCCTTTGGCCGCAGACGCTATGTGTGTCCGCGTAATCTGGCCGCCCTGGCCGCCAGCGACGATCAGCAGGGCGATCTGCTGTTTTATCTGGATGAAGAGGCGGTGACCGGCTCAAAGGAGGAGCAGACAATCTGTTCCCGGCTGGAGAAAGATCTCAGCCGTCATCAGTGGGATGGCCTGCGCGATCACGCTGAGAAAGCGATTGATGACAGCCTGTGGCAGCGCCTCTCGACCGATAAAGCCAACTGTCTTGCTCACCACTGCCGCTGGTATCGCGAATGCCCCTTTTTTGTCGCCCGGCGCGAGATTGAGCAGGCTGACGTCGTCGTCGCAAACCATGCGCTGGTAATGGCAGCTATGGAGAACGAGTCAGTGCTGCCACCGGCAAAGCACCTGATGCTGGTACTGGATGAAGGGCACCATCTGCCGGAGGTCGCGCGTGACGCACTGGAGATGAGCGCGGAGATCACACCAGGCTGGAGCGGGCTGCAGCTCGATCTCTTCATACGGCTGGTGGAAACGATCATGGCGCAGTTCCGGCCTAAATCGCCGCCGCCGCTGACGAATCCTGAACGGCTGAAACAGCACTGCGAAGAGATGCGTGAGCTGCTGCAGACATTAAGTCAGGCGCTGAATCCGCTGCTGCCACCCGATAATCAGCCGGGTGAGTTTCGTTTTGTGCTGGGCGAGCTGCCGGAAGCGCTGCTGACGCTCTGTACCCGGCTGTTTAAGCTGAGCGATGCGCTGCGCGGCCTGAGTGAAGGGCTGCTGAACGAACTGGGCGAGCAGACCGGCAAAGCGGATATCATGCGCCTGCATAAAGCGATTCTGCAGCTGAACCGTCACTTCGGCTGGTTTGAAGCCATCAGCAAACTGTGGCGGCTGGCCGCAATGGAAAAGGCCTCTAACGCGCCGGTCTCTAAATGGGTGACGCGTGAACTGCGCGAAGGGCAGGCGCACCTGCTGTTTCACTGCGCCGGCATCCGCGTCAGCGACCAGCTTGAGAAACTGCTGTGGCGCAAGATTCCGCATGTGGTCGTGACATCAGCCACGCTGCGTTCGCTCAGCAGCTTCAGCCGCCTGCAGGAAATGTCAGGGCTGAGTGAGAAAGCGGGCGATCGTTTTGTGGCGCTGGATTCCCCCTTCAATCATGTCGATCAGGGCAAGCTGGTGATCCCGCAAATGCGCTACGAGCCGCTGCTGGCAAATGAAGCTGAGCACATCGCCGAGATGGCGCGCTTTTTCCGCCAGCAGATGGCAGAAGGCGAACATAAAGGCGTGCTGGTGCTGTTTGCCAGCGGACGGGCGATGCAGCAGTTTGTTGCGCAGCTGCCGGAGCTGCGTCTCACGATGCTGGTGCAGGGCGATCAGCCGCGCTCCAGGCTCGTCACGCTGCATCGTGAACGCGTGACAGCAGGAAGCAGCAGCATTCTGGTGGGTCTGCAGTCGTTTGCTGAAGGGCTCGATCTCAAAGGCGATCTGCTGTCACAGGTGCATATTCACAAAATCGCTTTCCCGCCGGTAGACAGTCCGGTAATTTTGACCGAAGGCGAATGGCTGAAAAGCCTGCGCCGCTATCCGTTTGAAGTCCAGAGTCTGCCCAGCGCCTCGTTTACGCTGATACAGCAGGTCGGGCGCCTGATCCGCAGCCATCAGTGCTTTGGTGAAATTGTGATTTACGATCGCCGTCTGCTCAGTAAAAGCTATGGCAGCCGGCTGCTGGCGGCGCTGCCGGTATTTCCGATTGAGCAGCCTGCAGTGCCGGAAGAGAAAAAAAGCGCCAGGCGCAACAGAAAAGCCTGAGTAGCCGCGCTGAGCGGATACTCGTTCCGGCCGCCGCACTGCGGCGCGCCCAGAGAGCAGGAAGCGTAATATGGAACTGAATAAAATAATTAAAGAGATCGGGCGCGGTAAAAACCACGCGCGCGATATCGATTTCGACAGTGCGGTGGCGCTTTACAGCGCCATGCTGGCAGAGGAGGTGCCGGAGCTGGAGCTGGGCGCCATCCTGATTGCGCTGCGGATTAAAGGCGAAGGCGAAGCCGAAATGCGTGGCTTCTACCACGCTATGCAGCAGCGTATGCTGCGGCTGCAGGCGCCGGCTGGCCGGCCCATGCCGATTGTGATCCCCAGCTACAACGGCGCACGCCGTCAGGGCAATCTGACGCCGCTGCTGGCGCGGCTGCTGGTAAAACTGGGTTTTCCGGTGCTGCTGCACGGTATCAGCGAAGACGCCACGCGCGTAACCAGTGAAGCGGTGCTCGCTGCGTCAGGCATCGCTGCGGTAACCAGCGCCGCGCAGGCGCAGGCGGCGCTGGATCGCGGTGAGCTGGCGTTTATCACCATCGATACGCTCTGTCCGCCCATGGCCAGACAGCTGGCGCTGCGCTGGCGGATGGGCGTGCGTAACAGTGCGCACACGCTGGCAAAGCTGGCCACGCCGTTTGAAGAACGCGCCGCGCTGCGTCTTGCCAGCGTGTCGCACCCTGAATATGTGCCACGCGTTGGCGCGTTTTTCCAGGCGATAGACGCGCCCGCTATTTTGCTTAACGGCACGGAAGGCGAAGTGTATGCCAGTCCGCTACGCTGTCCGGCGATCAATTACATCGCTGGCGCAGCGGGTGAGGCGCAAATCTGGGTTGAGCGGCAGCCGGAGCGTGTGGAAGCGCTGCCGGAGAACAAACAGGCTGAAGCGACCGCGCGCTGGAGTGATGAGGTGCTGAACGGCACGCGTGCCGTGCCGCAGTCGCTGCGGCTGCAGCTTGCCTGCTGCCTGGTGGCAACGGGTGAGGCGGCAACGCTGTCTGAGGCTGAAATCCGGCTGCAGCAGGCGGGAATGTAAACGCGAGAGCAGGCCGTTCTGCGCACCCGGTTTACCGGACCAAAACGGCCCTCAGCGTTTTGCCAGTACGCGCTCTGCCAGCTTCTGCCAGAAGGTAATCCCCACCGGCAGCAGCGCATCATTGAAGTCGTAGCTGGCGTTATGCAGCGGCGCAGAAGGCACTTCGCCGTCAGCGCCCAGCCAGAAGTAGGCGCCCGGACAGGCTTCCAGCATACAGGCGAAATCTTCGGACGCCATTGACGGGCTGCACGCCCATTTTACCTGCGCGTCACCCAGCATCTGCTCTGCCACCTCGCGCACCTGCTGTGCCGGGGCAGGGTGATTCGCAGTCACCGGATAGCCGGGATACCAGTGAATGTCGCCGCTGACGCCAAACGGACGCGGCAGTGCGGTCACAAACTCTTCGATCAATCCGCGCACCCGATCGCGCACCTCCGGCTGCAGGCAGCGTACCGTGCCGCGCAGGGTGATCTGCTCCGGAATGACGTTAATCGCCTCGCCGCCATGGATCTGCGTCACGCTCACCACGGCGGATGCCAGCGGTGACAGACGGCGTGAAGGGATAGTCTGCAGCGCCAGCACCAGCTCAGCCGCCACGACCATCGGGTCCGCGCCGCTTTCCGGCATGGCCGCATGACAGCTGCGGCCGGAAAGGGTGATTTCAAAGGAATCGAGCGACGCCATCATCGCCCCCGGATTCACCGCCAGCGTGCCGAGCGGCAGCCCGGGCCAGTTGTGCATCGCATAGACGGCATCCATAGGGAAGCGCGAGAACAGGCCTTCCTCTACCATGCGGCGTGCGCCGCCGAGGTTCTCTTCGGCGGGCTGAAACAGAAAGTGAATGGTGCCGCTGAAATCACGCGTGGCAGCGAGCTGACAGGCGGCAGCCAGCAGCATGGCGGTATGACCGTCGTGACCGCAGGCGTGCATCACGCCAGGCCGGGTCGATTTCCACGGCGCGCTGCCTTTTTCCGTGATCGGCAGCGCATCCATATCGGCGCGCAGCCCAATCACCGGACCCGGACCGTTCTCCAGCGTACCAATGACGCCGGTGCCGGCCACGCCGCGAAATACCTGAAGCCCGGCCTCCTCCAGTACCCGGGCGACCAGCTCGCTGGTCTGCTGCTCCTGATAACCCAGCTCAGGGTGTTGATGTAACTGATGACGCCAGGTAAGGGCATTTTCCAGCAGAAGAGCAGGCAGACTCATAACAGAGGGCTCCAGTCGCAGCGCGCGCCAGCGCGGGGGGTAAGTCATCACTGTAGTGATATGTCGCCGGAGCGTCTATCGCTAAAAGGAATAATTTGGCTATAGATTATATCCTTGTGGAATATACAACCCTCCCTGATAGCGGCTACGCTTCCCTGCGTAAACGGCTGTTACGTTAGCATCGGCAGGTTCAGCCCGTGCCGCACGGCGCACGCCTGCGCCTGCTCGTAGCCGGCATCGGCATGGCGCATTACCCCGGTGGCCGGGTCATTCCACAAAACGCGCGCCAGCCGTGCATCCGCCTCCGGCGTACCGTCACAGACAATCACGACGCCGGCGTGCTGGGAAAAACCCATGCCGACGCCGCCGCCATGATGCAGGCTGACCCAGGTGGCGCCACCGGCCGTATTCAGCAGCGCGTTAAGCAGCGGCCAGTCAGAGACCGCGTCCGAGCCGTCGCGCATCGCTTCCGTTTCGCGGTTAGGCGATGCCACCGAACCGCAGTCGAGATGATCGCGGCCAATCACCACCGGCGCTTTCAGCTCGCCTCTGCGTACCATCTCGTTGAACGCCAGCGCGGCCAGATGGCGTTCGCCCAGTCCGAGCCAGCAGATACGGGCGGGCAGGCCCTGAAAAGCGATACGCGCCTGCGCCATGTCGAGCCAGCGATGCAGATTGAGGTTATCCGGAAACAGCGACTTTAATTTTGCGTCCGTTTTATAAATGTCTTCCGGATCGCCCGAGAGCGCCACCCAGCGAAACGGGCCTTTGCCCTCGCAGAACAGCGGGCGGATATAGGCGGGAACAAAACCAGGGAAGTCAAAAGCGTTGCTGACCCCCTCGTCCAGCGCCACCTGCCGGATATTATTGCCGTAGTCCACGGTCGGCACGCCCATATGGTGAAAATCGAGCATGGCCCGGACGTGCACTGCCATGGAGGCGCGCGCCGCCTGTTCAACGCCTTTCGGATTGCGCTGGCGTTCCGCCTGCCAGCGTGCCACATCCCAGCCCTGCGGCAGATAGCCATTTACCGGATCGTGCGCAGAGGTCTGATCGGTCACGATATCGGGTCGCATGCCGCCGGCGCGGGCGCGGTTTACCAGCTCCGGCAGGATCTCTGCCGCGTTGCCCAGCAGGCCGACAGAGATCGCCTCTTTTGCCGCAGTCGCCTGTTCAATCAGCGCCAGCGCCTCATCCAGCGTGCGCGCTTTGTGATCGAGATAGCGGGTGCGCAGGCGAAAATCGATGCGCGACTCCTGACATTCAATCGCCAGGACGCAGGCTCCTGCCAGCACGCCGGCCAGCGGCTGAGCGCCGCCCATGCCGCCGAGGCCCGCGGTGAGGATCCAGCGGCCGGCAAGATCGCCGTGATAGTGCTGTCGTCCCGCTTCTGCAAAGGTCTCAAACGTTCCCTGCACAATGCCCTGAGCACCGATGTAGATCCATGAGCCGGCGGTCATCTGGCCATACATCATCAGGCCGGCGCGATCCAGCTCATGAAAATGATCCCAGTTCGCCCAGTGCGGTACAAGGTTGGAGTTAGCCAGCAGCACGCGCGGTGCATCGGCATGAGTGCGAAACACGCCCACCGGTTTGCCGGACTGGATCAGCAGCGTCTCATCCGGCTGCAGCAGGCGCAGCGAGCGCAGGATCTGCTCAAAACAGGGCCAGTTACGTGCGGCCTTGCCGATCCCGCCGTAGACCACCAGATCGTCCGGACGCTCGGCGACATCAGGATCGAGGTTATTCTGGATCATGCGCCAGGCGGCTTCGATAAGCCAGTTAGCGCAGTGCAGTTCACTTCCGTGCGGGGCACGGATTTCGCGGGCCACAGCCTGCGTCAGGTTATCGCTCATGATCGGTTCCTTAGTGCTGGTTCTGGCGCTGGCTCGGCAGCAAGGTTATTAGCGCGTCGGGCCACTGCGTGCCCGCAGCCCACAGACGCATCGCTTCGATATCGGGTGCCAGCAGGCGGTCGCTGGCAAGAAACGCCACCCTGCTGCGGATGCGCTGCATCTCCTGTTCAAGGATGGCCGAACTCTGCAGCGGCCGGTGAAACTCAATGCCCTGGGCTGCGGCCATCGCTTCAATGCCGACCACCGCAGCGGTGTTAAAACACATCTCCCCGAGACGGCGTGCTGCATAGGTGGCCATAGAGACGTGATCTTCCTGATTCGCTGACGTAGGCAGGCTGTCTACGCTGCCAGGGTGCGCCAGCGATTTGTTTTCTGATGCCAGCGCGGCAGCGGTCACCTGGGCAATCATAAAGCCGGAGTTGACGCCGCCATCCTGCACCAGGAAAGGCGGCAGGCCGGAGAGAGTGCTGTCGAGCAGCAGCGCCAGACGGCGCTCGGAGATAGCACCTATTTCGGCCACGGCGAGCGCAATAATGTCAGCCGCAAACGCCACCGGCTCGGCGTGGAAGTTGCCCCCGGATATCACTTCACCGCTGTCGCTGAAAACCAGCGGGTTATCGGAGGCGGCATTGGCCTCAATCTGCAGGACGCGCGCGGCGTGGCTGAGATTATCAAGGCAGGCCCCCATCACCTGCGGCACGCAGCGGACAGAGTAGGGATCCTGGACGCGTCCGCAGTGGGTGTGCGACTGCAGGATCCCGCTGCCGCTGAGCAGCGAGCTGACGGCGGCGGCGACAGCGATCTGGCCAGGCTGGCCGCGCGCCTGATGAATGCGCGCATCATAGGGTTTAACCGAGCCTTTAATCGCCTCCAGCGAGAGCGCGCCCGCCATCAGTGCAGCAGCAAAGAGATTTTCCGCTTCAAACAGGCCGCGCAGCGCCAGGGCCGCTGAGACCTGGGTTCCGTTCAGCAGCGCCAGTCCCTCTTTTGGCCCGAGGACAATCGGCGTCAGTCCGGCGCGCGCCAGGCCTTCCGCTGCCGGCAGGCGTTCGCCTGCAATGCGCACCTCGCCTTCACCCAGCAGCATCAGCGACAGGTGTGCCAGCGGAGCCAGATCGCCGGACGCGCCTACTGAGCCCTTAGCCGGAATAGAGGGCATCACGCCGGCGTTAAACAGCGCCAGCAGGGCATCCACCAGCTCAATACGGACGCCGGAATGACCGCGCGCCAGACTGATAATCTTGCTGGCAACCACCAGACGCGTGACGTTATCCGGCAGCAGATCGCCGAGGCCAACGCTGTGCGACAGCACCAGGTTACGCTGCAGCTCAGCCAGGCGGGCAGCGGGAATTTGCGTCTGTGCCAGCTTGCCAAAGCCGGTATTAATGCCATACACCACGCTGCCGGACGCGACGATATCGTCGACGGTCGCATGGGCGCGGTGAATAGCACTGCGCGCCGCTGGCGTCAGGTGTAACGTCACCGGCTGCTGATAGATAGTGCGCAGGGTCGCGAGATCCACCTTACCGGGTTCCAGGCAGATTTCCTGCAGTGCATGCGACATGATCTACTCCTGTATATACAAGTAAGTGGCAGGCGCAGTAATACGCCATAACGCCGGGCGTTATAGAACTCGCCTGCAGTAAGCCGAGTGAAGCACAGGTACGTTATTCCTGTCTATACAAGTAGCAAACGCTATGCCAGTTTCCCTGTAATTTGTGAAATGTGCCGCACTGCAGGTGAGCAGGTCAGGGAGTCAATCTGCTGCACGCTAAAGCAGCAGCCTCTGCACCCGACGTGACCGGACTGCACCACTGCATGTCTATACATCTGCCCGCCGGACCAGTAAACTTTCCTTCTCAGAGCAGAAAGGAACAGCAGATGACCGAGCAAACGGCACTGGCGCAGTTAGCCGCCGCCATGGGCGATGAACCGGCACCGATTTACCAGCGCGTCAAGCAGGCGATTATCAGCCAGATCCGTGCCGGAGAGTGGAAAGCCAGGCAGCGCGTACCCTCCGAGAGCGAGCTGGTCAGCGAGCTGGGCGTCAGCCGGATGACCATCAATCGCGCGCTGCGTGAACTCACCGCTGAAGGTTATCTGCTGCGTATGCAGGGTGTGGGTACGTTTGTCGCAGAGATGAAGGGCTACACGGCAATGCTGGAAGTGCATAACATTGCGGATGAGATTGCGCAGCGCGGTCATCAGCATCGCTGCCAGATCCTGACGCTGGCGCAGGGGCGGGCAGATCCGGAGCAGGCGGCGCTGCTGGGTATGCGCACCGGCCAGCCGCTGTTTCATTCGCTGATGGTGCACTATGAAAACGACCTGCCGGTGCAGCTGGAAGATCGTCTGGTGAACCCGCAGATGGCGCCTGACTATCTGCAACAGGATTACCATAGCGTCACCCCCTATACCTATCTGATGCGGGTCGCGCCGCTGACCGCCGGCGAGCATATTGTTGAAGCGGTACTGCCCGATTTGCGCCAGCGCAGGCATCTGGCGCTGGAGGAGCATGAACCCTGTTTATTGATCCGACGTCAGACATGGAGCGACAGTAAGATCGTGACCTATGCGCGGCTGCTCTATCCCGGCTCACGCTATAAGCTGCTGGGACGTTTTAAAGGGCACGGCTGAGCCGGCACCAGAGCAGCAGGGCATCGCAGCTCTGCGGTGTCAGCGTCAGTGGCTCATCCAGCCACCAGATCCCCTGCGCCGGCTGCAGCATGTCACCTGAGGCGCACTGCCACGCGCCGGATAACACATATGCCACGCCGTGCAGGCTCTGCTGCGGTGAGTCCTGCACGATGCTGACATCCGCCCGCCAGCTGTCGCGACGGGTCATGATATTAAAATCGCTGCAGCGGCCCTGCACGGTCGCCTGTACCGCAGCGTCTCCGGCAAATCGCCACGGCTGGTGTCTCTGCAGCCGGTGCGCCTGCTGGCCGCTCTGCAGCAGCGGGCTGTCGCCCTGCAGCAGGGTGATCACCCGATCCACGCCAGGAAACAGCGAAAAAGGGCCGCTGGCGTCAAGCGTGGCGATGCTGGCCCGCCAGCCAAAATCCGCCGCGCCGGGCGGAAAGCTGACAATTTCGCGCGTCTCGCCGCCGCCGTTGCGCCAGCGGCTGACCGGCAGCGCGTCGTAGCGGAAGCGGTGCATCACTGCAGCGCCCGCAGCGCGGCGGCGGCGCGGACTGCCGCCTGCGCCTCCTCTGCGTGCTGACCGTCAGCGATCACCTGCCGGCCGGCAACAAAGGTATCCCGGATCCCGCTGCGCGCGCCGGCAAACAGCCAGCGGTTGAGCAGGGCGTCGGAGGGAGTCACGCTGAGCAGAGGGTCGTCGCGCAGTACCAGCCAGTCAGCACGCAGGCCGGGTGCCAGCACGCCGCTGCGAATGCCGCATGCCTGAGCGCCCCCGGCAGCAGCCTGCTGCCACAGCAGATCGCCTACCGACGGCTGCTGCGGCAGCGCAAGGCGGTTGCGTCGCCTGTCGCGCAGCCGCTGCCCGTACTCCAGCCAGCGCAGCTCCTCCCGGGCGCTGACCGAGACGTGACTGTCCGATCCGATCCCCCAGCGCCCGCCCTGTGCAATATAGGCACTCGCCGGAAAAATACCGTCGCCGAGGTTGGCTTCGGTCGTCGGGCATAACCCCGCGACCGCCCCGCTGGCGGCAAGCTGCTGCAGCTCGTTCTCATCCGGATGGGTGGCGTGGATCAGGCACCAGCGTGCATCAACGCTGAAGCGGCGCAGCAGCCAGGCGATCGGACGCTCGCCGCTCCACGCCAGACTGTCGCTGACCTCTTTTTCCTGCTCGGCAATATGGATATGCACCGGCAGATCGCGCGGCGCGGCGGCCAGCACCTCGTGCATCTGCACTTCGCTTACCGCGCGCAGCGAATGAAAGCAGATGCCGTAGTTCAGCAGCGGGTTATCTGCACAGGCGGCAGCCACGCGCTGCAGCTGTTGCAGGTAAGCACCGGTCTGCTGGATAAAACGGCGCTGTCCGGCACTGGCAGGCTGTGCGCCAAAACCGCTGTAGCTGTAAAGCACCGGCAGCAGCGTCTGGCCGATACCGGTGCGCTCTGCGGCCAGCATTACCTGCTGCAGCATGGCATCATCAGGGTAGGGCTGGCCCTGCGGATCGTGATGCAGATAGTGAAACTCAGCGACCTGGCTGTAGCCGCCTTTCAGCAACTCTATATAGAGCCAGGTGGCGATGTCGCCTACCTGCTGTGGCGTCAGCCGCGCCACCATGCGATACATCAGATCGCGCCAGGTCCAGAAGCTATCCTGCGGATCGCCCGCAACCTCGGCCAGCCCGGCCATCGCACGCTGAAACGCATGCGAGTGCAGGTTGCTCATGGCGGGAATGACGGCCCCCGCCAGCGGTATCGCAGCGCCTGGCGTACTGTCTGGCGTAACGCGGGTGATAAAACCGGCATCGCTGACCTCCAGCGTAACGTGGTGGTGCCAGCCATCTGCCAGCCGGGCGCGCGGGGCAAAATAGGTGGTCATGGTTGATCCTTCAGGCAGGAAAGTTGTATATACATATACATACTTTAGCAGGACGTGTAAATCGTCCGCACGCGGGGAACCGGACATGAATAACGCGAAGCAGATCGACAGCCTGTGGCTGGGCGCAGATATCGTTACGCTGCGTGACGGACGCTATAACATCATTCCCGATGGTGCGCTGGCCGTGGATAACGGCGGTCTGGTATGGGTCGGACCGCGCAGTGAACTGCCGGCGTTCGCGCCGCGTCAGCGGCATACGTTCAGCGGCGGCATCATTACGCCGGGACTGGTGGATTGCCATACGCATCTGCTGTTCGCCGGCGATCGCAGCGCGGAATTTGAGCAGCGTCTCAACGGGGTCAGTTATGCAGAGATTGCCGCGCAGGGCGGCGGCATTCTTGCCACGGTACGCGCCACGCGGTCCGCGTCACAGGAGGCGCTGGTGGCGTCAGCGCGGGCGCGGCTGGCCCATCTGCTGGCGGAGGGGGTGACCACGGTAGAAATTAAATCAGGGTACGGTCTGGATGAAGAGAGCGAGCTGAAAATGCTGCGCGCCATACGCCAGCTGGCAGCCGGCGTGCCGGCTGATGTCATCGCAACCTGTCTGGCCGCGCATGCGATCCCGCCGGCGTTCCGTGATAACCCGCAGGGCTGGATCGATATCATCTGCCAGCGGCTGCTGCCGCAGGTAAAAGAGGAAAATCTGGCGGATGCGGTGGATGCATTCTGCGAACATCTGGCGCTGTCGCCTGCGCAGGTCAGCGCGGTGTTTGATGCGGCGCGCGCGCTGGATCTGCCGGTAAAACTGCACGCTGAACAGCTCTCGGCGCAGGGCGGGGCGGCGCTGGCCGCACGCTACGGCGCGCTCTCCGCTGACCATCTGGAGTACGCCAGCGAAGAGGATGTCCGTGCGATGGCAGAGCACGGTACCGTTGCGGTGCTGCTGCCGGGGGCGTTCTATCTGCTGCGCGAAACGCAGCGGCCGCCGGTCGCGCTATTCCGCCGCTACGGCGTACCGATGGCGCTCGCCAGCGACGCCAATCCGGGTACTTCACCCGCGCTTTCGCTGCGGCTGATGATGAACATGGGCTGCACGCTGTTTGGCATGACGCCGGAGGAGGCGCTGGCGGGGGTGACGCTGTGGGGCGCGAAAGCGCTGGGGCTGCAGCAGACGCACGGCTCACTGGAGGCGGGCAAAGTCGCCAGCTTTGTTCACTGGCCGCTGACGCGTCCGGGCGAGCTGGCTTACTGGCTGGGCGGCGAACTGCCGTGCCGGGTTATCTATCGTGGAGAAGCACAATGAGTTTTGATTTTACGCCGGGCAGGCTGCCGCTGCTGATCTCAATACCGCATGCCGGGACGCAGCTTACGCCGGAGGTGGCGGCGGGGCTGAGCGACGCGGCACGTTCGCTGCCGGACACCGACTGGCATCTGCCGCAGCTGTATGATTTTGCGCACGATCTCGGTGCCAGCGTGCTGACGGGGCGCTATTCCCGTTTTGTTATCGATCTCAACCGGCCGCCCGATGATCAGCCGCTCTATACCACAGCGACCACCGGACTCTGGCCGGAGACGCTGTTTGATGGCACGCCGGTATTTGCACCCGGCATGACGCCGGATAGCGCGACGCGTCAGCGCTATTTGCAGACGCTGTGGCAGCCCTATCACCAGCAGTTGCAGCAGGAGCTGGCGCGCCTGAAAGCGCAATATGGCTACGCGCTGCTGTTTGATGCGCACTCCATCGCTTCACGGGTACCACGGCTGTTCAGCGGTGTGCTGCCCGATCTGAATCTGGGAACCCATGATGGGGCCAGCTGCTCAGCGGCGGTCAGCGACGCGCTGAGGCAGGTGTGTACCGATCAGCAGCGATTCAGCTGGGTGATGAATGGCCGCTTTAAAGGCGGATATATTACGCGCGCCTATGGTCAGCCGGCACAGGGGGTAGAGGCGGTACAGCTGGAGCTGGCGCAGCACAACTACATGGATGAATCGCTGCCTTTCACCTGGCAGCCGGCGCGCGCTTCACAGCTGCAGCCGGTGCTGCAGCAGCTGCTCGGCGCACTACTGACGGCAGGAAGCCGTTAAACGCTTACCGTTTACGCGCGTCAGGGCGCACCAGGTCAAAACGCTGCGCCTCGCTGATGCCGTAATAGGCAGAAGGCCCCCCGGCGCGCAGAATCGGCTGCGCCCTGGCGGTCTGATAGATACCATCCTCCAGCAGCGCTTCATCAATATGAATGGCGACCGCTTCACCCAGTACCAGCCAGCTCTCCAGCTCGTTGCCCTGCGCATCCTGCAGCCGGATCAGCTGCGTCAGGCGACACTCAAAGTTAACCGGGCTCTCTGCCACCATGCTGCAGTCGATATGGGAGGCCGCAACCGGCGTCAGACCGGCGAGCGCGAACTCATCATTGTCGACCGAAGCGGAGCTTTCGTTCATCGCTTCCGCCAGCGGGCGCGTGGCCAGATTCCAGACAAACACCTTGCTTTCGCTGATGTTCTGCACGCTGTCTTTCCAGCCGCTGCTGGCGAAGCCGATAATCGGAGGCTGGTAGTTAAAGCAGTTAAAAAAGCTGTAAGGCGCGAGGTTATCCTGACCGCTGCGGCTCCGGGAACTGATCCAGCCAATCGGACGCGGACCGATAATGGCGTTCAGCGGATCGTGGGGCAGGCCGTGTCCGGCCCGGGGCTGGTAGCTGTAGCGATGGCGCGTCATAAAAACTCCTGAATGAAGATGAAGGCATATCGCGGCGGGCGACGTGCGTTGCAAAAAACGTTGCTAAAAGAGTCTGGTGTAAACGTAAAATTGCGGTAAGCGGATTGTGCGCTGGCAGCAGCCGGAGTATCTTACGCCCGCCTTACTTTCCGGAGAGACTATGAATAAGCCAGCCGCCAGTACGCCCTTTCATCCGCGCAATCGCCACCAGGGGCGTTACGATTTTCCTGCGCTTACCGCCGCACATCCGCCGCTTGCGCCGAAGGTTCGCCCTAACGGTCATGGCGAACAGTCGATCGATTTTGCCGATCCGCAGGCGGTGATGCTGCTTAATCAGGCGCTGCTGAAGCTCTTTTATAACCTTAACTGGCAGCTGCCGGAAGGCTATCTGACGCCACCGGTACCCGGCCGAGCGGATTACGTTCACGCGCTAGCCGATCTGCTGGCGGGAGACAACGGCGGGGCGCTCCCGCGCGATCTTGATGTCATGGATATTGGCTGCGGGGCCAACTGTATTTATCCCCTGATTGGTCACGCCGAGTATGGCTGGCGTTTTACCGGTACAGATACCAGCGCTGAGGCGATCGCCGCCGCCAGCCAGATTGTGGCAGGCAATCCGGGGCTGCAGCGTGCGATACGTCTGCGCCGCCAGAAACAACCGCAGGCGATTTTCAGCGGTGTGATCCATAAAAACGAGCGCTACCATGCTGTTATGTGCAATCCGCCGTTTCATGCCTCGGCCGCTGATGCCGCAGCAGGCAGTCAGCGCAAAGTACGCAATCTCGGACTGAAGCAGAATGCGCCGCTCAATTTTGGTGGTCAGCAGAATGAGCTGTGGTGTGAAGGCGGTGAGCTGGCGTTTATCGGCAGTATGATTGATGAGAGCGTCGTGCAGGGCAGCAGCATTGTCTGGTTTACGTCGCTGGTCTCGCGGAAAGAGAATCTTCCGGCGCTGCGCGACCGGCTCGCCGCAGTAGAGGCCTGTGAGGTACGCATCGTTAACATGGCACAGGGACAGAAGCAGAGCCGCTTTCTCGCCTGGAGCTTTATGACGCCCGCTACCCGCGCACAGCGGATGAAGCGCTAAGGTAAGCGCCGGATAAAAAAGGCCGCCCGGTTACCCGGCGCGGCCTCATTCAGAGTGCGTAGCGCATCAGGAGACGTGCTGCAGAAACTCGCGCAGACGCTCGCTTGGCGGAGAGGTGATCAGGGTATCCGGATCGCCATCTTCCGCAATCGTACCCTTATCAATGAAGATCAGCCGCGACGCGACTTTCTGTGCAAAACCCACTTCATGCGTGACGATCACCATCGTCATGCCTTCCTCGGCCAGATCCTGCATCACCTTCAGCACTTCATGACGCAGCTCCGGGTCAAGCGCAGATGTCGGCTCATCAAACAGCATCATCTTGGGCTTCACAGCCAGCGCCCGTGCAATCGCCACGCGCTGCTGCTGACCGCCAGAGAGTTCAGCCGGGAAATGGTGCGCGCGCTCAGCCAGGCCCACTTTGCCCAGCAGCTCACGCGCCAGTTTGTGAGCATCCTCTTTTTTTGCGCCACGGACGCGAATCGGACCAAAGGCGACGTTATCCAGCGCGCTCATCTGCGGAAAGAGATGAAACTGCTGAAACACCATGCCCGCTTCCTGACGAATCAGGCGCTCATCAACTTTCGGATCGTTGACTTTCATGCCGTCGACAATCAGATCGCCGCTGGTGATCTCTTCCAGCTTGTTAATACAGCGCAGCAGCGTCGACTTACCGGAGCCGGAAGGGCCGATAATCACCACCACTTCGCCCTGATTAATCTTCAGGTTGATGTCATGCAGAACCTGCGTCTGACCGAAATTTTTAGAGACGTTTTTAAATTCAATCACAGGATTTTCACCCTTTTCTCAATACGGCGCAGCACAAAGCTCAACACCAGCGTAATAATCAGATAGATAATGGCAACCGCACTCCAGATCTCCAGCGCGCGGAAGTTCCCGGCAATAATCTCCTGGCCCTGTCGTGTCAGTTCCGCCACGCCGATAACGATAAACAGCGACGTATCTTTAATACTGACAATCCACTGGTTGCCCAGCGGCGGGAGCATGCGGCGCAGGGCCAGCGGCATAATCACATAGCGCAGCGTCTCACGGCGCGACAGGCCCAGTGCCAGGCCCGCTTCGCGGAAGCCTTTATTGATAGAGAGCACGGCACCACGCGTAATTTCGGCAATATAGGCACCCGAGTTGATCATGATGGTCACGACCGCTGCAGTGAAGGGATCGATACGCAGATCGGGAAAAGCCATCGGCAGCGCAAAGTAGATAAACATGACCTGCACAACAATCGGCGTGCCGCGGATCAGCTCAATAAATACCAGCGCGACGTTATTGGTGATCCAGCCACCGTAGGCGCGGGCAAAGCCAGCAACCAGGCCGATAATCAGGCCACCTATCAGGCCAAGAACGGAAATCAGCAGGGTCATTTTGGCGCCTTCGATCAGAATCGGCAGGGCTGGCCAGATGACGCTCCAGTCAAACTCCATGGTGTTACTCCGGAATATGTTGCAATGGAAAAGGTAAAAGCAGGGCGCAAAGGGCGCCCTGCTGCATAAGCCCGTTTACGCAGGCATTATTTTGGTTCAGTACCGAACCATTTTTTATAAATTGTGTTGTAAGTACCGTTGTCGCGCAGCGTTTTCAATGCACCGTTAATTTTGTCGCGCAGTTCATCACTGCCTTTAGGCAGTGCCACCCCATATTGCTGAGCTTCAATCGACTCGCCTACCGCTTTGAAACGGCCTTTACCGGCGGTATTGATAAAATAGAGAATATTCGGCGTATCGTGCAGCACGGCGTCAGCGCGGTTAGTGGCTAACTCCATGTAGGCGTTGTCGATATTCGGGAACTGACGCAAATCTTTGGTTTTGATATGCGCTTTGGCATAGTCCACCGAGCCGGTCCCGCTTTTCACCGCAACGGTTTTACCGTTGAGATCGTCGATGCCTTTAATGTCATTTTCGTTATTACGTACCATCACCAGCAGACCGCTTTTATAGTAGCCATCAGAAAAGTCGATCGCTTTCTTACGTTCCTCGGTAATGGTAATGCCGGCCAGGGCCAGATCGACATTTTTGGTTTGCAGTGCCGGAATGATGCCGCTGAAATCCATTGGCTTCAGGGTGTAATCCAGCTTCAGCTCTTTCGCCACTGCATCCCAGAGATCGATATCAAAACCAACATATTTGTCTCCCTGTTTAAATTCAAAAGGAACAAATGCGGTGTCGGTCGCAACAATCAGTTTTTTGTCTGCAGCGGTAGAAGAAAGAGAAAAGGCCAGCGCCAGCGCGGCCACAGAGACGTTAAACAGAGACTTCATCATTTTATCCTTTATTGCTCTGCAGGCCTGATGGCCTGCACTACGGCTGTCATATGAAAAAATTATGCCAACTTTAATAACAGCCCGAAATTACCGGCTGCAGGGCTATCAGCTGACACGATTTTGCAGAAAAATGAACCTATGCACTATTTATGGGCACCATTATGGTGCATGGGACATTTTTGGTGCAGCCACAGTGTGCATCAGGATGATGACAAGAAAAGAGTGGGATGAAAGAAGTGTTAACAGGGTCAAAAAAGCGGGGCAGCAGCAATAAAAAAGGCGGGATAACCCGCCTCTGATAATTATTCGATATTGGCTTCGATAAACCACAGGAACTTGTCGAGATCGCGGGACGCTGCGGTAAAGATATCGGCAGTATCTTCATCTTTGACTTCAGTGATCGCTTTGCGGGTATCGTTAGCCACAATGGCGTAGCGATCGGCCAGTGCTTTCAGGTGATCCTGAACGCTGTGAATATTCAGCGGATAGCTCTGCAGTGGCGTTTTATCATTTACGACCTGCGTGGTGCCCAGTGCCACGCCGCCCAGCTGGATCACGCGTTCAGCAATGGTGTCCTGATGTTCGGTAATAGCAGCACGGAATCCATCCAGCATTTCATGCACACCAATGAAGTTTGCGCCGCGCATGTTCCAGTGCGCCTGTTTGGTGATCAGGGACAGGTCAATGAATTCCACAACCAGACGGTTGAGCACCTCAATGGTGGCTTTCTTTTCGCTGTCAGCCACATCATTGCGGGTGTAAATCAGATCGGAAGCATTGTTTTTAACCAGTTTTGCGGTACTCATCATTTATGTCCTCTAATTGATGTTGTCCTAATCAAGCACGGAAATAAGTATAGCAGCTGTTATAAAATATGCTAAAGCGTTCTGGCCGATAGCAGAGATAGATAAAGACATGAGACGGCTTTATAAGTATGCTTGCGCAATAACGTATATTAATCAGTTAGTTATTATATGGAGCTGAAAAGCATTTTCAGTGTGACAAAATAATAACAGCTTTAGCGATGCGATAACGGAATGATAATGATTCCGGATGCTGTTGCAGCCTGCTGAAATAACAGGCTGCGGCGGCCAGAGATAATTAAAGGTGGTTCATGCGACTTCTTTCAGCCGGGCTTTCTGTCGCATCATGAGCGTTGTGCCTGCTGACGCGGCAATAATCGCCAGCAGACCGAGCCACTGCGGCGGAGTAAGCCGTTCACCCAGAAACAGCATACCGGAGAGGGCTGCCACAGCGGGTTCCAGGCTCATCAGCGTACCAAAGATCCGCGCCGGCAAACGGGTCATTGCAATCATCTCCAGTGAATAGGGGATGGCACTGGAGAGCAGAGCGATCAGTAGCGCCAGCGGCAGAATCTCCCAGTGCCAGATGCCGGGCGAGGCAAACAGCAGCCCCAGCGGCACAAAGATGACTGAAGCAATCAGTGAACCCATTGCCACGGTTGCCGGACCGTGCTCCGCGCCGGCACGCTGCCCGGCGAGAATATAGATTGCCCAGCAGACGCCGGCACCGACTGCCAGCAGGGCGCCCAGCGGATCAATATGGCTGACACCGTCACCAATCGGCAGCAGAAACCACAGGCCGGCGACCGCCAGGGCGATCCAGAGAAAATCAAGCAGCCGGCGTGCGCCCGCCAGCGCCAGCGCCAGCGGACCGAGAAACTCCAGCGCAACGCCCACTCCCAGCGGAATGGTTCTCAGGGCGAGGTAAAACAGGAAGTTCATACAGCCGAGCGCCAGACCGTAAATCAGCAGAGGTTTGCGCTGCGCGGGGGTAAAGCGCAATCGCCAGGGCTTGAAAAAGAGACAAAGCAGTAGCGTTCCGAGTCCGAGACGCAACGCGGTGATGCCAGGCGCGCCCGCCACGTCAAACAGCGATTTTGCCAGCGAAGCGCCACCCTGCAGTGACATCATAGCGACAAGTAAAATGACGACGGGCAGCCATACGGGAAAGCTATTTTTGCGAGAAAGAGGCGCAGACATCCTGTTGTCGATTCCGGAAATAAGGGGTGAGCGAAGGGGAGTAGCTTAAAGCAAATACTGGCGGACAGGGAGAAAATAAGGCCAGTTACGCTTCAGAAAATGGCTAAAAAAGAGCCATTTGCAGGGCCAATTTTGTAAAGAATTGTCAGATTACTTTAGGAATTTACTTAAAGGCATTTTTTGTTTGCAGAATTATTGAACTAAATAACTGCGTATTTTATAAGTAAAATGAATGACATAGGAAACTTCATTAACTTTCTGTTACACCAAACAATCTCTTGGACAACAAAATCCGGGCAGAGTTTCTCCCTAACTTTTGTTATATTTTTAGCGTTGTCAGGAGAGAAGTATTTTCACATTTGAGGTGGTTATGAAAAAAATTGCATGTCTTTCAGCACTGGCTTGTGTACTGGCAGTTTCTGCTGGTTCAGCCATGGCACAGAGCACCGTTTCTGGCGGTTACGCACAGAGCGATTATCAGGGCGTTGCTAACAAAGCTAACGGCTTCAACCTGAAATACCGCTACGAAGACGGTTCCAACCCACTGGGCTGGATCGGTTCTTTCACCTACACCGAAAAAGATCGTACTGAAGATGGTGTTTACAACAAAGGCCAGTACTACGGCTTCACCGGTGGTCCGGCTTACCGTCTGAATGACTGGGCGAGCATCTACGGTGTTGTAGGTATCGGCTACGGTAAATTCCAGCAGAACGAAACTGCCGGTCAGTCTAAATCGGACAGCAGCGACGTAGGCTTCTCTTACGGCGCAGGTCTGCAGTTTAACCCAATTGAAAACGTTGCGCTGGACGTGGGCTACGAGCAGAGCCGCATCCGCAACGTTGACGTAGGCACCTGGATCGCTGGCGTCGGTTACAGCTTCTAAGTTTAGCTTAGACCAGAGTTGCACATGAAACGGTCCCGCAGGGGGCCGTTTTTTTTTGCCTGCATGTTGAGTTGCAGCAGAGCAGGGCAGAAAAACAAAAACCCGCCATTGGGCGGGTTAAGCAGTAGCCTTGCGGACGTTCAGCCGCGCCAGATAATCTGCTCGCACGGGCGTTCACACTTTTTGCCTGCGAGCTTTTCCAGCAGCATCAGACGGAGCGCAAAAGGCGAGCGGCTGAACAGGCAGAGCAGCGATTTGATATCAAAAGCGGGCTTGCGCTGAGCGGCTTGCGGGCATTTGCCACAATCAAGGCAGTTTTTCAGGGTGCTCATCTTCACCTCCCCATGAATAACAGATGATGCGTAAGCGCGGCTGCGTACCGGACACTGCTGCCTTTTCACGCTTTTCGCTTACATCATGTACAAAGATAGCATTGGCTATACTCTTTAGCCAACACTATTCATGAAAAATTTGTGCTTATTTGCGCCTGGTTTACAATGAGCGCAGCCAGTCCGCACGGCAGGTAAGGTGCGGCAGATAATAAAGAGGAAGCTTAATGAGTCGTCGTGCGAAAAATGCCATCAATACCCCTCAGGGGCCGCTTAAGGATATTGAGGAGCATGTTGAAGGCTTTCGTCAGGTGCGCGAAGCTCATCGTCGTGAATTGATTGATGATTACGTCGAGCTGATTTCCGATCTCATTCGTGAATTTGGTGAGGCGCGTCAGGTGGATATGGCGGCGCGTCTTGGCGTATCGCAACCCACCGTGGCAAAAATGCTGAAGCGTCTGAGCACGACAGGCCTGGTAGAGCAGGTACCCTATCGTGGCGTCTTCCTGACGCCTGAAGGCGAAAAACTCGCGGAGGCAAGCCGCGTTCGCCACCATATCGTTGAAACATTTTTGCTGGCATTAGGCGTCAGCCCGGAGACCGCACGACGCGACTCTGAAGGGCTGGAGCATCACGTCAGTGACGAAACCCTGGCTGTCTTTCAGAAATTTTATGAGAGTCGTTAACTTATAAGGCCTGCCGCTATCATGCCCATTGTGCTTCGATCCTTAATGCGTGACCGTATTTTGCATTTGTTGTTACTGTTGGGTGTGATACTGCTGCCGCTGGCAGAGTATCGCTGGCCACAGCTGCCGGCTTCCGTAGACTGGCAGACCATTATGACGCTGACCGGCCTGCTGATGCTGACGAAAGGGCTGGAAAACAGCGGCTATTTTGACGTCCTGGGCGCACGACTGATTCAGCGTTTTCAGCATGAACGCGCGCTGGCGCTGTTTATGGTCTGCGCTGCCGCGCTGCTTTCAACCTTCCTGACCAATGATGTCGCACTGTTTATCCTGGTCCCGCTGACGCTGACGCTGCGTAAATTCTCCCATCTGCCGGTTTCGCGGCTCATTATCTTTGAAGCGCTGGCGGTCAATGCCGGATCGCTGCTGACGCCAGTCGGGAATCCGCAAAATATCCTGCTGTGGAGTCACGGTTCGCTGAGCGTGGGTGGATTTGTCCTGCAGATGCTGCCGCTGGCGGCCGTGCTGATGATAACGCTGATCGCGCTGACCTGGTGGAGCTTCCCGGCGCAGCATATAGACAAGCACAGCAATGCTGCTGCGCAACAGTGGAGCCGGCGTCTGTTCAGCGTAAGTCTGCTGCTCTATATCATATTTATCGTGGCGCTGGAGCTGAAGATGACTGGCTGGGCGCTGCTGCTGGTCGCGGTCTGTTTCCTGATGATGGCGCGAGGCGTACTGGCCGCAATTGACTGGAGTCTGCTGCTGGTCTTTGTCGCGATGTTTATCGACGTTTTTCTGCTCATGCATCTGCCTGCACTGCAGTCGTGGTTCGCCCGCATCGGGCAGCTGGGGGAGGGCGGTATCTATTTACTGGCTATCGGCCTGTCGCAGTTTATCAGTAATGTTCCGGCCACTATTCTGCTGCTGCAAAAAACCGATCCCTCTATAGTGCTCGCCTGGGCGGTCAATATAGGCGGCTTTGGGCTGCTGCCGGGATCGCTGGCGAACCTGATTGCGCTGCGCATGGCGCAGGACAAAGCAGTCTGGTGGCGTTTTCATCTCTACTCACTGCCGATGCTGGCGTGGTCAATGCTCTGCGGCTGGCTACTGCTGCAGTGGCTTCACTAGGTTTCTCTCTTCTGCGGGCGCTCTCTGTTCAGCGCCTTTTCAGCGACTGTGGCAGAACGTGCCGCCTGTCTCTGCTTATGTAAAGTTACACTGGAATTTGTCAATTTATTATCTAATGTTAAGTTGACCGTTTGTGCCCGGGGAACGGGCTTTCAGCCAGTGATGACAAATTATGAGCGAAAATCAGCAGCAGGATCCGCAAAAACCGTCAGAAAACGACAACGAATCGCAGCAGGATAAGAACCAGCCGCAGCAGCAGGATAAAGATAACCAGGATGAAGAGCAGCCGCGCAAGCGCCCCGGTAAAAAGCCGCTCATCATTCTCGCGATTGTTGTGGTGATTATGCTGATAGTGGGTTTCTGGTTCTGGTTTACCACCCGCAATATTGAAACCACCGATGACGCCTTTACGGAAGGCAATGCGGTCACCGTGGCACCTAAAGCCTCGGGCTATGTGGTGCAGCTGCTGGTTAAAGATAATCAGCGGGTGAAGAAAGGCGATCTGCTGGTGGTGATCGACCCGCGCGACAGCGCTGCACAGCGCGATCAGGCTAAAGCGCAGCTGGGTCTGGCGCAGGCGCAGCTGCATCAGGCGCAGGCGCAGCTGGCACTCTCGCGCGTGCAGTATCCGGCGCAGCGCGACCAGGCGCTGGCGCAGCAGGCGAGCGCGCAGGCCAGCTTACTGAATGCGCAGGCGGATTATCGCCGTCAGCGCGGTGTGGATCCCCGGGCAACGTCCCAGCGTAATATCGATACCGCGGCGGCGCAGCTGCGTTCGGCTGAAGCACAGCTGCAGAGCGCTAAAGCGCAGGTTGAAGTCGCCTCGCAGGTAAAACTGCAGATCCGGCAACAGGAAACGAACGTTGAAGCGCGCCAGCAGCAGGTAGAGCAGGCGCAGGCGCAGCTCAATACTGCAGAGCTGAACCTCTCTTATACCGAAGTGCGCGCGCCTTACGACGGGTTTGTCACCAAACGTAACGTGCAGCTCGGTACGCTGGTGCAGGCGGGGTCAGCCCTGTTTTCGCTGGTGTCACCCGACATCTGGATCACCGCTAATTTCAAAGAGTCGCAGCTGGCGCGCATGAACCCGGGTGACAAAGTGGAAATCAGCGTGGACGCATGGCCTGATATGAAACTGCATGGCCACGTCGACAGTATTCAGATGGGGTCAGGCTCACGTTTCTCTGCCTTCCCGTCGGAGAACGCCACCGGGAACTATGTGAAAATTGTGCAGCGCGTTCCGGTTAAAATCGTAATCGATAGCGGACTGGATCCCGAGCATCCGCTGCCGCTTGGGCTCTCGGTAGAGCCTGAGGTGACGGTAGAATGAGTGCAGGCGAGAGCTGGCGCCCGGCCAGCAACCCCTGGCTGGTCGCCATCACAGTAACGCTGGCGGTGTTCATGGAGATTCTGGACACCACTATCGTTAACGTTGCGCTACCGCATATTGCGGGTTCACTCTCTTCCAGCTATGACGAATCCACCTGGGTGCTGACCTCCTATCTGGTGGCAAACGGTATTGTATTGCCGATATCTGCTTTTTTCAGTCGCCTGTTTGGCCGCAAGCAGTTCTTCCTGATCTGTATTGTGATGTTCACTATCTGTTCATTTCTCTGCGGCATTGCCACCGAGCTGTGGCAAATCATCCTGTTTCGCGTGCTGCAGGGCTTTTTTGGCGGTGGCCTGCAGCCGGTGCAGCAATCGGTGCTGCTGGACTACTTCAAGCCTGCCGATCGCGGTAAAGCCTTTGGCCTCTCCTCTATTGCAATTATTGTGGCGCCGGTGATCGGCCCCACGCTGGGCGGCTGGATCACCGATAACTACAGCTGGCGCTGGGTCTTCTTTATTAATATCCCGGTGGGCATTTTAACGGTGCTGGCGATTTACCAGCTGCTTGAAGATCCGCCGTGGGAGCGCAAGTGGGCCAAAGGCCGGCTGAAAATTGACTATATCGGCATCAGCCTGATCACACTTGGCCTGGGCTGTCTGCAGGTGTTTCTCGATCGCGGTGAAGATGAAGACTGGTTCGCTTCCCATTTTATCCGTCTGTTCGCCATGCTGGCAGCGGTGGGGCTGGTGGGCGCCGTCTACTGGCTGCTCTATGCGCGTAAGCCGGTGGTGGATATTCGCGTGATGAAAGATCGCAACTTCTGGGTTGCCGGTCTGCTGATGGCCGGTATGGCCATGATCCTCTACGGCAGCTCAGTGGTGCTGCCGCAGCTGGCGCAGCAGGACCTGGGCTATACCGCCACCTGGTCAGGACTGGTGCTGTCGCCTGGTGCAATACTGATAGTCCTGACTATTCCACTGGTGCTCAAGCTGATGCCAATAGTGCAGACGCGCTATATTATCGCCTTTGGCTTCAGCTGCCTGGCGCTGGCCTTTTTCTACTCCAGTACGCTGACGCCGGACGTTGACTTTAAAACCCTGGTTATGATGCGCAGCGCGCAGTCTATCGGACTGGGCTTTCTGTTTGTTCCGCTTACCACCATTGCGTTTGTCACGATTCCGCAGAAGCTCAACGCCGATGCGTCCGCGCTGTTTACCATGTTTCGTAACGTGGCCGGCTCGATCGGTATCTCACTGGCCACCGCCGGCATCACCGAGCGCGAACAGGTGCGGTCGGCGCACATGGTGCACAACATGTCGCCACTGAACGAACAGTTCAACCTGACATTGCAGCAGTGGGCTCAGGCGATCCGCGATTTTACGCAGGTAGCTGGCGATCCGCTGCAGCTTGCCGCGGGCCAGCTCTATCAGGAGATGATCGCTCAGGCGCGCATTCTGGCCTATATCGACGTGTTCACGGGACTGAGCATTGTCGCGATGATATTGATCCCTCTATGTTGGTTACTTTCGCCGATCAAGAGCGAAGGCAGTGCAGGAGCACACTAAAATGAGAACCTTTTCACGCGTTGCGCTGCCGCTGACGCTGACGACGCTGCTGGCGGGCTGTGCCGTTGGCCCCGACTATCAGCCCCCGCGTCCGCAGACGCCCGGCAGCTTTCACGCACTGTCATCACAGGAAACCTCTAAGCCACTGGCTGCCGCACCCAACCCTCTCTGGTGGCGCAGCTTTAACGATCCGCAGCTCAATAGCCTGATCGATCGCGCAATCAGCGGTAATCTCTCACTGCAGCAGGCGGTATTACGTATCGCCGGTGCACGCGAGCAGCTGGCGCAGGCGCGCGGTGGGCTGTTTCCCGCTCTGAATGGCTCAGCCAAAGTCACGCGCCAGCAGCTGGGTCTGAAAGGCCTGCTTAAATCCAATGGCGTATACGATCGGGTGGATAATGATATCGCCGGACAGCTGGATGGACTGAATCACTCTGTAACGCTCTATCAGGGCAGCTTCGATGCCAGCTGGGAGCTGGATATCTGGGGCAAGGTACGCCGGCAGATGGAAGCCGCCGATGCGCAGCAGCAGGCGGCTGTTGCACAGCGTGACGACGTGCTGATTTCAGTGGAAGCTGAAGTGGCGCGTGCCTATCTGCAGCTGCGCGGAGCGCAGGCGGTGCTGGCGACGCTGCAGACGCAGATCAACGTTGCGCAGGAGACCTGGGAACTGACACAAAGCCAGCAGCAAAACGGTCTGGCACCGGCAACAAATGTGGAAAATGCCCGGGCGCAGCTCGCCTCGCTTAATGCACAGCTGCCACAGTATGAGGCGCAGGCGCGGCAGGCGATGAACGGTCTGGCGGTGCTGCTCGGCAAAACGCCCGGCGCGCTGGATAATGAGCTGATGCCGGTAAAAGCGCTGCCGGCCTTGCCAGGCCTGGTACCGGTAGGGATCCCGGCGACGCTGGCGCGCCGGCGGCCCGATATTCGTCAGGCTGAAGCCACGCTGCATGCGCAGACCGCCAATATTGGCGTCTCAGTTGCCAGCCTCTTTCCGGATCTCTCCCTGACCGGTCAGCTCGGCGTCCGTAACACCGATGCCAGCTATCTTGACGACTGGAGCAGCCATTTCTTCAGCATTGGTCCGTCACTCTCTATTCCGATCTTCCAGGGCGGGCGGCTGGTGTCCAGCGTGAAGCTGGCCCGGGCTCAGCAGGCCAGCGCTGCGCTGGATTACCGGCAGACAGTGCTGACGGCGCTGCAGGATGTAGAGAATGCGCTGGTCAGCTACCGGGCAGATCAGCAGCAGGTTACCGCACTGGATGAAACCACCGGCGCGCTGCAGCGGACATTTGATCTGGCCAGCGACAGCTATAAGCAGGGTCTGACCACCTTTCTTGACGTTCTGGATGCGCAGCGGCAGCTGGCGCAGGCGAAAGCACAGTCGGTACAGGCCCGTACGCAAAGCGCGCTCGATCTGGTGGCGCTCTACAAAGCACTGGGCGGCGGATGGGAAAATTATCAGCAGGTTACCCTGCCAGATTATGCGGTATTTGGCCCGGCCACGCAGGCAAACTGACCGTCAGGTCGTCCTGTCACCGGGGCGACCTGATAATTGAAATAAATATTCCTTTTTATATAAGAATTTAAATTTACGCTTTCCGCAGCTGACATAAACAGACAAGCGGGCTGGTTTTATGTGATCGGTATCTAATTTCCTGGCATCAGTTATGATGAACACGGCAAAACTAAAATTTCATATTTAATTTTTATGGCAAAAATACTCTATTTTTGATGCATCTTTTCAGAAATGGAGTTAGTTATGCCTCGTGAAACCTGGCTTACCCTCAATAAAGCCTCAGGACCGAACAGTAATACGCGTACAGAACCCTTCGTTAAAGTGATTGCGGCCGTTGCCACGCTGGGCGGACTGCTTTTCGGCTATGACACCGGCGTCATCTCCGGGGCGCTGCTGTTTATGGGGGATGATATACATCTGACGCCTTTAACCACCGGTCTCGTTACCAGTAGCCTGCTGCTGGGCGCGGCATTTGGCGCACTGATATCGGGGCATTTTGCCGCGGCGGTCGGGCGGAGAAAAATCATTCTGGTACTGGCAACCATTTTTGCTGCCGGCGCGCTGGGAACGGCGCTGGCGCCAGACGCTGAGTGGATGATTTTCTTCCGCCTGGTCCTCGGGGTCGCCGTCGGCGGTGCTTCCGCTACTGTTCCGGTCTACATTGCGGAAATGGCACCCGCCAATAAACGCGGTCAGCTGGTGACGATGCAGGAGCTGATGATCGTCTCCGGCCAGATGCTGGCCTACATCTCTAATGCCGGATTCCATGCCGCCTGGGGCGGTGAAAGTACCTGGCGCTGGATGCTGGCGGTGGCGACGCTGCCTGCTGTCCTGCTCTGGTTTGGCATGATGTTTATGCCGGATACGCCGCGCTGGTATGCGATGAAAGGACGTCTGGCTGAAGCCCGCAAAGTCCTGGAACGGACTCGCGCACGTGAAGACGTAGAGTGGGAAATGACCGAAATCACCGAGACGCTGGAAGAGGAGCAGCAGCAGCGTCCGCGTCTGCGCGAGTTGCGTCAGCCCTGGCTGCTTAAGCTCTTTTTTATCGGCACAGGTATAGCAGCAATCCAGCAGCTTACCGGCGTCAACACCATCATGTACTATGCGCCGGTGATGCTGAAGGCGGTAGGCATGGATGATAATGCCGCGTTGTTTGCCACTATCGCCAATGGGGTTATCTCAGTACTGATGACATTTGCCGGGATCTGGCTGCTTGGACGTATTGGCCGCCGTACCCTCACGCTTATCGGACAAATAGGGTGCACTGCCTGCCTGGTCTTTATCGGATCCGTCAGCTACTTTATGCCGGACACGTTAAACGGTCAGCCTGATATGCTGCGCAGCTATATGGTCCTGCTGGGTATGCTGCTGTTTTTAAGTTTTCAGCAGGGGGCATTATCACCGGTCACCTGGCTGCTATTATCCGAAATTTTCCCGACGCGGCTGCGCGGTATATTTATGGGCGGGGCGGTATTTGCCATGTGGCTGACGAATTTTACTATCTCATTACTGTTTCCGTTGCTGCTCGCATGGGTGGGTTTGTCAGGTGCCTTTTTTATTTTTGCGGCAGCCGGCCTGTTCGGTACGCTGTTTGTTTTCTGCTGTGTACCGGAAACCCGTAATCGTTCACTGGAACAGATTGAGCATTATCTGCGCGACTGGCTGACGGAAACATCACCGCGTCAGGTAATGAGGCCATCAGCCCAGAAAAGTGGATAAAAAATAGATTTCTCTGATAAAACCGGCGCTCGCCGGTTTTTCTTTTTAGGCGATAGTGAGGCTGACTTCCACATCAATAAAAAAGTACAATAAATGTGAATAAGAGCGACATGATTAATTATTTTTACGCTTCGCCTGCAGGATGTCACAAACTAAAATTTTGCTAACTACTTGTTTCACTCGTGGGATCGGCAAATGAAATCGATATCAATGCAACAGGTGGCGGGAAACTTTATCAGTTTATTAACGCTTAATGTTAACCGATACGGCTTATCCTGACTGAACAATAACAATAAGCGAACCTGTTAAGAATAATCCGTTCTGCAAAATTAATTTATTTTTTTATTTGAATTGGGTAATCTTGCCGCTACAGTTTATTAATACCCCTTAAACAAGGACATTGTGATGAGTGACGCATTTAAAGTACTGAACAACATTCGCACATTACGTGCGCAGGCGCGTGAACTGCCGCTGACCGATCTGGAAGAAATTCTGGAAAAATTAACTGTCGTTGTGACTGAACGTCGTGAAGAAGTTGAAGCCGAAGAAGCGCAAAATCGCGAAAAAGAAGAGAAGCTGTCTAAATATCGCGAAATGCTGCTGGCTGACGGTATCGATCCTAACGAATTACTGGGCGCACTTGAAACCGGTAAAAAACGCGCCAAGCGTGCACCGCGTCCGGCTAAATATACCTATACCGACGAAAACGGTGATGAAAAATCCTGGACCGGCCAGGGACGCACGCCAGCAGCGATTAAAAAAGCGCTGGATGCCGGCAAGAGCCTGGACAGTTTCCTGATTAAATAAGCGACGCAATCCTTGTATATGGGAGCCGGGGACATATTGTCCCCGGCTTTTTTATTGGCTGATGTTTTTATCTTATGTAACAAACTGCGCTAACTGATAACGATGACGTAACGTCAGCAGGGCAGAATCGCCTGATACGGATGCTGTTAACACTATTTTGCATCTGCTAACAGCCTGTTTGCGGAAAAGCTGCGCCATTGCCCGGCGCAGACTGGCTCATATAGCCCATCTCTGGCATAATGCCCGCTGTTTTTTCATCCACCGTGTAACAAAGGTCAATGCCGTGTTAGTTTCCAGCAATATCACTATGCAGTTCGGCAGCAAGCCGCTGTTTGAGAATATCTCCGTTAAGTTTGGCGGAGGTAACCGTTACGGTTTAATCGGTGCAAACGGCAGCGGTAAATCGACCTTTATGAAAATACTGGGCGGCGATCTCGTGCCTACCAACGGCAATGTCTCACTCGATCCCAATGAGCGTATTGGTAAGCTTCGTCAGGATCAGTTTGCCTTTGAACAATATAGTGTGCTGGATACGGTCATAATGGGGCATCAGGAACTCTGGGCCGTAAAAGAAGAGCGCGACCGTATTTACGCTCTGCCAGAAATGAGTGAAGCAGAAGGCTACAAAGTTGCCGATCTCGAAGTCGCCTACGGTGAAATGGATGGATATAGCGCGGAATCACGTGCGGGCGAGTTATTGCTGGGCGTGGGTATTCCGGTTGAACAACATTACGGGCCAATGAGCGAAATTGCCCCGGGCTGGAAACTGCGTGTACTGCTTGCGCAGGCGCTGTTCTCTAATCCCGATATTCTGCTGCTTGATGAGCCGACGAACAACCTGGATATTGATACCATCCGCTGGCTTGAACAGGTACTGAACGATCGTAACAGTACGATGATCATCATTTCGCATGACCGTCACTTTTTGAATATGGTCTGCACGCATATGGCGGATCTCGATTATGGCGAGCTGCGCGTTTATCCGGGCAATTACGATGAGTACATGACCGCAGCAACGCAGGCGCGCGAACGTCTGCTGGCTGATAACGCGAAAAAGAAAGCGCAGATTGCTGACCTGCAATCTTTTGTCAGCCGCTTTAGTGCCAACGCCTCTAAATCCCGTCAGGCAACATCGCGTGCGAAACAGATTGATAAAATCAAACTGGATGAAGTTAAAGCGTCCAGTCGTCAGAACCCTTATATTCGCTTTGAGCAGGATAAGAAATTATTCCGTAATGCGCTGGAAGTGGAAGCGCTGACGAAAGGATTTGATAACGGCCCACTCTTTAATAAGCTGAATCTGATGCTGGAAGTGGGCGAGAAGCTGGCAATTCTGGGTGCCAACGGTATTGGTAAATCCACGCTGCTGAAAACGCTGGTGGGCGAATTAACCCCGGACAGCGGCAGCGTTAAATGGTCTGAAAATGCGCGCATCGGCTATTACGCGCAGGATCATGCCGAAGATTTTGCCGAAGACCTGAGCGTGTTCGACTGGATGAGCCAGTGGAAGCAGGATGGCGATGATGAACAGGCCGTGCGCAGCGTACTGGGCCGTTTACTGTTCAGCCATGACGACATCAAAAAACCGGCCAAAGTGCTGTCGGGCGGTGAGAAAGGGCGGATGCTGTTTGGCAAGCTGATGATGCAGAAGCCTAACATTCTGATTATGGATGAGCCGACCAACCACCTGGATATGGAATCGATCGAATCACTCAACATGGCGCTGGAGATGTATGAAGGCACGCTGATCTTTGTTTCACATGACCGTGAATTTGTCAGCTCGCTGGCCACGCGCGTGATGGAGATGAAAGGCGAGCGCATCGTTGACTTCACCGGTAACTACGAAGATTACCTGCGCAGCCAGGGTATTTCATAACCCTGATCTTTCTGTCTGCTTAACAGGCCGCCCGACCGGGCGGCCTGTTTGCATTCAGGGGGCACCACACACGTCACACTGTGCGTCCTGCACTACTTTCATACTGCGGAATTCAGCACGCATTGCGTCATACATCAGCAGGCGTGAGCGGGCGGGTTCACCAAACGCGGTAAGCAGTTTCAGCGTCTCCATCGCCTGCATTGCGCCAATGACGCCCACCAGCGGGGCCATCACGCCGGCTTCCACGCAGCTCAGCATCTGTTCTCCGAACAAACGGCTGATACAGCGGTAACAGGGCTCGCCAGGCTGCCAGGTAAAAACGCTCAGCTGGCCTTCCATGCGGATCGCTGCACCGGAAATCAGCGGGACTTTTTGCCGGAAGCAGAGGCGGTTCAGCTGTTCACGTGTAGCCACATTATCTGTGCAGTCCAGCACCGCATCATGCCGCGCAATCAGCGCACTCAGGGCTGCGTCATCAGTCTGCATGTCACAGGTTTCAATCACGCAGTGCGGATTCATGGCGGCTAACTGCGCGCGCGCAGAGTCGACTTTGGGCTGGCCAATCGTTTCATCGCGATGCAGGATCTGCCGCTGCAGATTGCTCAGGCTGACGGTATCAAAGTCGAGCAGCGTCAGATGTCCGACGCCAGCGGAGGCGAGCCAGGGTGCGGCCGCGCATCCCAGCCCCCCCAGGCCCGTTATCAGCACGCGTGACTCTGCGAGCTGCTCCTGAGCGGCGAAGTCGAAGCCGCGCAGTACAATCTGCCGGTTATAGCGCAGCATCTCTTCATGCGTAAGTTCGCGTGTCATTACCCCTCCAGCAGAGGGTTAAAAGGCTCAACTTCAACCCATTCACCCGCTTCTGCCGTACCGCGTTCGCGCTCCAGCACAATAAAGCAGTCGGCCTGCGCAAACGAACTGAAAACGTGAGAGCCCTGTGCACCGGTGGAGCGAACCTCCAGCACACCTTCGCTGCTGCGGCTGAGCACCCCGCGCTGAAAATCGAGGCGTCCCGGTGATTTTTTCAGACGGTCCAGCGTCCGCGCACGCTGGCGCAGCGGCATTGCCGGTGTTGTCTGACCGCTCAGCCTGACCAGCAGCGGCTGGACCAGCTGATAAAAGGTCACGGCGGCAGAGACCGGGTTGCCCGGCAGCCCGCAGAACAGACTATTGGCCAGCTGGCCAAACGCGAAAGGTTTGCCCGGCTTGATCGCCAGTTTCCAGAAGCCTATGGTGCCGAGTTCGTCGAGGATCTCCCGGGTAAAATCCGCTTCACCCACTGAGACGCCCCCGGTGCTGATAACCACATCGGCCTGACTGTCTGCTGCCATAAAGGCCTGACGCAGCGCGAGCGGGTCATCAGCGATAACGCCGAGATCGATAACCTCGCAGCCCAGCTTGCTGAGCATCAGCGAGACGGTAAGGCGATTGGTGTCATAAATCTGGCCCTCTGCCAGCGGTTCCCCCACGGCCTGCAGCTCATCTCCGGTCGAGAATATTGCCACCCGCAGCCTGCGCCGCACCGATATCCGGGCAATACCCAGCGAGGCGAGCAGCGGCAGCTCAGCGGCACCCAGCCGCACACCCGCTGCCAGAACCTGATGTCCGGCGCGAATATCTTCACCGATGCGGCGGATATTCTGACCCGCGTTTACCGGTGCGGTGATCGCGATACCGTCTGCGTGCGGTTCCGTTTGCTCCTGCATGACCACCGCGTCACAGCCTGCCGGTACCGGGGCACCGGTCATGATGCGGATAACGCTGCCTGCCGGCCATGCGCCCCGCCAGGGGGCACCGGCAAAGGCTTTGCCCGCGACGGCGAGCTGCCCGTCAGCACTGAGATCGCTCAGCCGCACCGCATAGCCATCCATTGCAGAGTTATCGAATGAGGGCACATCCAGCGGTGAGATCACCGCCTCTGCGGTAATGCGTCCGGCAGCATCAGCGAGGGTAACCTGTTCGGTTCCGCTCACAGGTTGCAGCGTTTGCAGCATCATCTGCTGCGCCTCTTCCAGCGAAATTAAGCCAGCGGTATTGGGTTCCATATCTCTCCCGGACGGATAAATGTCAGATGTAACCTATTATGGGTTAAGGCGCTGGCGTAAGGCCAGACCCGTTTGATCCGGCCGCACAGATCGCGCGGTGGGCATTTAACAAGGTCTGTCGCGAAAGGAAAAAGCTATAAAGCCTGAGAAAAGGTTATGAGGGCAGATGCACTTTCTGCTTTACAAGCTGCCGGGTGCTTCCTATAGTCGAAAATTGTCTGAAAATGATGAAAACCATTCTAAATCAGTGTTTTTTCTGCTGATAATCCTGACAGGTGCAGCTAATGACGAAAGCAGTAATCGCTATCCATGGCGGAGCAGGCGCGCTTTCCCGCACGACTATGAGCGCGGCGCGCGAGCAGCATTACCGGCAGCAGCTGCACGACATTATCGCAGCGGGGCAGCAGATTCTGGCTGCCGGCGGAAGCGCACTGGATGCGGTGACTGACGCAGTGCGACGGCTGGAGGCGTGTCCGCTATTCAATGCCGGGCGGGGCGCAGTTTTCACCCATCAGGGCACACACGAGCTGGATGCCAGCATCATGGATGGTCGTACGCTGCAGGCGGGCGCAGTAGCAGGCGTCAGTCATATTGAACATCCGATCCTTGCCGCGCGTAAAGTACTGGAGGCGAGTCCTCACGTGCTGCTGATCGGTGCCGGCGCAGAAGCTTTTGCCGTGGCACAGGGGCTGGAGCCCGTTGCCGCTGACTTTTTCTCAACGCCAGAACGTCTGGCGCAGCTGCTGCGCGTGCGCGACAGCGACGCTACGCCGCTGGATCACGATGTGGCCGCGACGCCGCTGGATGAGGATCGCAAACTGGGTACCGTGGGTGCGGTCGCGCTGGATCTGCACGGCAATCTTGCCGCGGCGACCTCCACCGGGGGCATGACCAACAAGCAGGCTGGCCGCGTGGGCGACTCGCCGCTGATTGGCGCCGGCTGCTATGCCAGCAACGACAGCGCTGCGGTCTCCTGTACCGGAACCGGTGAAGTCTTTATGCGTACGCTGGCGGCTTATGATGTCGCCGCACAGATGAAATATGGCGGACGTTCGCTGCAGCAGGCGACCGCCAGCGTCATCCACGATACGGTATCGGAGCTGGAAGGCAGCGGCGGTCTGATTGCGGTTGACGCACACGGCAATCTTGCACTGCCGTTTAACAGCGAAGGCATGTACCGGGGCTTTGCTTACGTTGAGGGTCCGGTTGAGGTAGCCATTTACCGCGACAGCTAAGGAGCAGGCAGAATGGAACAGCAGCAGGTGCTGGCGGTACGCGATCTGTGCGTCACTTTTCAGCATGAAGAGAGCAAAACTGAAGCGGTCCGGCATCTTTCGCTCGATCTGTTGCGGGGTGAAACCCTGGCGCTGGTTGGCGAATCCGGCTCAGGTAAATCAGTGACGTCACTGGCGCTGATGCGCCTGATTCAGCAGGCGGGCAGCGAGATAAGCGGTGAGATAAAGCTGCGCCGCAGAAACGGGGAGATCCTGGACGTGATGCGTGCGTCAGCCGGTGAGATGCGGCAGGTGCGCGGCGCTGACATGGCGATGATCTTCCAGGAACCGATGACCTCGCTGAACCCGGTGTTTACCGTGGGCGAACAGATTGCTGAATCCGTGCGCTTACATCAGAAAATGAGTCACCAGCAGGCGCTGGCTGAAGCGCGTCGCATGCTGGACCTGGTACGCATTCCGGATGCGCACGCTATTCTGTCGCGCTATCCGCATCAGCTCTCTGGCGGCATGCGCCAGCGCGTGATGATTGCGATGGCGCTCTCCTGCCGGCCGGCGCTGCTGATTGCCGATGAGCCGACTACGGCTCTGGATGTCACTATTCAGGCGCAGATCCTGCAGCTCATCCGCGTGCTGCAAAAAGAGATGCAGATGGGCGTGATTTTTATCACGCACGATATGGGCGTCGTTGCTGAGATGGCCGATCGGGTACAGGTGATGTATCGCGGCGATGTTATCGAACAGGCGCCGGTGCAGCAGCTGTTTAACGCACCGGTTCAGCCCTATACCCGCGCGCTGCTGGCGGCCGTACCCCGGCTGGGTGCAATGAGCGGGCAGCCACTGCCGGCAAAATTTCCGCTGCTCCACCCCGGCGGGCAAGAGGTGCCGGCTCTGCCGCAGGATACCGTGCGCCGCGATCGGCCTCCGGTGCTGCAGGTGCGCGACCTGGTCACCCGCTTCGATCTGCGTGGCGGTCTCTTTAACCGGGTCACGCGCCGGGTGCACGCGGTAGAGAAGGTGAGCTTTGATCTCTATGCCGGTGAGACGCTGGCACTGGTTGGTGAGTCGGGATGCGGTAAATCGACCACCGGTCGTTCACTGCTGCGGCTGGTCGCCAGTCAGGGCGGCAGCATTACCTTTGACGGCCAGCGCATCGACGCGCTGCAGGGTGCCGCCCTGGCGGCGCTGCGGCGCGATATTCAGTTTATTTTTCAGGACCCTTACGCCTCACTCGATCCGCGCCTTACCGTGGGCTTTTCTGTGATGGAGCCGCTGCTGGTGCACCGGGTGATGAGTCGTGCGCAGGCAGAGAAGCGCGTTGCCTGGCTGCTGGAGCGGGTAGGGCTGCAGCCGGAGCATGCGCAGCGCTATCCGCATGAGTTTTCAGGCGGGCAGCGCCAGCGCATCTGTATTGCGCGTGCGCTGGCGCTGAATCCCAAAGTGGTGATTGCGGATGAATCGGTGTCAGCGCTGGATGTATCGGTCCAGGCGCAGATTATCAATCTGATGCTTGATCTGCAGCGGGAAACCGGCATCGCGTTTCTGTTCATTTCCCATGATATGGCAGTGGTGGAGCGGATCAGCCATCGTGTAGCCGTGATGTATCTGGGACAGATCGTTGAGATAGGACCACGCCAGGCGGTGTTTGAGCAGCCACGTCATCCTTATACCCGCAAGCTGATGGCGGCGGTACCGGTGGCCGATCCGGCACACCGGCACCGTGAACGGGCGTTAATGGTTGATGAGATCCCCAGCGCCGTACGTCCGCTGGGAGATGAGCCGGAAATCGCGCCGCTGCTGGAGGTCGCGCCGGGACACTTTGTGGCACGCCACGCGATCAGCGGCGCCTGACAAAAACAGAGCGTCCTGAACCCAGGACGCAGCAGACAGGGACTACAGGAGAACCACCATCATGCACCAGATTATGCGTAACGGAATTATGACGGCTGGCGTGCTGAGCGCTGCGCTGTCGCTGCCCGCCTGGGCGGCAAAAGATGCGGTCATTGCCGTGGGCTCGACCTTTACCACGCTGGATCCTTATGACGCCAACGATACGCTATCGCAGGCGGTTGCCAAATCCTTCTATCAGGGGCTGTTCAGCTTTGATAAGGAGATGAAGCTGGTTAACGTGCTCGCCGAAAGCTCTCAGGCCAGCGATGACGGGCTCACCTACACCATCAAACTGCGTTCCGGCATCAAATTTCAGGATGGTACCGATTTCAACGCTGAGGCGGTGAAGGTCAACCTCGATCGCGCCAGTAATCCCGACAACCATCTCAAACGCTATAACCTGTTCAAATATATTGCGACCACGGAAGTGGTCGATCCGCTTACGGTAAAAATTACGCTGAAGCAGCCGTTCTCGGCGTTTATCAACAATCTGGCGCATCCGGCGGCGGCGATGATTTCGCCCACCGCGCTGAAAAAATATGGCAAAGAGATTGGCTTCCATCCGGTCGGCACCGGACCCTATCAGTTTGACACCTGGAACCAAACCGATTTTGTCAAAGTGAAAAAGTGGCCGGGCTACTGGAAGCCGGGCTATCCAAAACTCGATACCATCACCTGGCGGCCAGTCGTGGATAACAACACCCGCGCGGCCATGCTGCAGACCGGTGAGGCGACGTTTGCGTTTCCGGTTCCTTTTGAGCAGGCCAAACGCCTTGAAAGCAACGGTAAGCTGAACGTAGTGACCACGCCTTCTATCATGCAGCGTTACATCAGCCTCAACGTGACGCAAAAGCCGTTTGATAACCCGAAAGTGCGTGAAGCGCTGGAATATGCCATTAACCGCGAGGCGCTGGCAAAAGTGGCGTTTGCCGGTTATGCCACCCCCGCTACCGGTATCGTGCCGCCCTCTATCGATTTCGCTCAGCGTTATCCGGCTATCAAATATGATCCGGCAAAAGCGCGCGCGCTGCTGAAAGAAGCGGGCTACGCCAGCGGTTTTGAGACCACGCTCTGGTCCTCGCATAACCACAGTACGGCGCAGAAGGTGCTGCAGTTTACCCAGCAGCAGCTGGCTCAGGTAGGCGTGAAGGTAAAAGTCACCGCCATGGATGCCGGACAGCGGGCCGCGGAAGTGGAAAGCAAGGGGCAGAAAGAGAGCGGTGTGCGCATGTTCTACACCGGCTGGTCCGCCTCTACCGGTGAAGCCGACTGGGCGCTGACGCCGCTGTTCGCCACCACCTCATGGCCGCCAGCGATCTTCAATACTGCGTTTTACAGTAACCCGCAGGTGGATAAAGATCTGGCTGATGCGTTAAAGACCACCGACCGTGAACGCAAAGCGCAGCTGTATAAAGATGCGCAGGATCGCATCTGGAACGATCGCCCGTGGATCCCGCTGGTGGTAGAGCAGCTGCTCTCTGCCAGTAACAAAAACCTGACCGGGTTTTATGTCATGCCGGATACCTCGTTTAATTTCGACGAAGCGGATCTGAAGTAACCAGACTGGCCAGCCGTTCAGGCTGGCCACTGCTGCGCAGGATGTTGCATGCTCAACTACTTTTTTAAACGATTGCTGGGGCTGATCCCCACGCTACTGATTGTTGCCGTACTGGTGTTCCTGTTCGTGCATCTGCTGCCCGGCGATCCGGCACGTCTGATTGCCGGACCCGAAGCCGATGCGTCCGTTGTTGCGCTGGTACGCAGCGAGCTGGGGCTGGATCAGCCTCTCATCCGGCAGTTCGGGCACTTTATTTTCAACGCGCTGCAGGGCGATTTCGGCCAGTCGCTGGTCTCCAGACGCCCGGTCGCGGATGAAATTGCGATGCGCTTCTATCCGACGCTGTGGCTGACGCTGGCCAGTATGGCGTGGTCAGTGCTGCTGGGTATGGCGCTGGGGATTGTTTCTGCCGTATGGCGCAATCGCTGGCCCGATCGTATCGGCATGACGCTGGCGGTTTCCGGCATCTCGTTTCCGGCCTTTGCGCTGGGCATGCTGCTGATGCAGATTTTCTCCGTGGAGCTGAGCTGGCTGCCCACCGTCGGCGCGGATAGCTGGCAGCACTATATTCTGCCCTCTGTCACGCTGGGCGCTGCCGTCGCGGCGATCATGGCGCGCTTTACCCGCGCCTCCTTTATAGAGGTTTTGCAGGAAGATTACATGCGCACCGCCCGGGCCAAAGGCGTACGCGAATCGGTGGTGGTGGTAAAACATGGGCTGCGTAACGCTCTGATCCCGGTGGTCACGATGATGGGCCTGCAGTTTGGTTTCCTGCTGGGGGGATCTATCGTCGTGGAGGTGGTGTTTAACTGGCCTGGTCTGGGTCGCCTGCTGGTGGACTCCGTGGAGATGCGTGACTATCCGGTGATTCAGGCGGAAGTCCTGCTGTTTTCGCTGGAGTTTATTCTGATCAACCTGATTGTCGATATGCTTTACGCGGCGATTAATCCGGCTATTCGCTACAAATAAGGAGTCGCAATTGAACAACTGGCGACGCGATGCGGCGGTGAAACAGCTGCCGCACCTGACGGAAAACCGGGTGCGTACCCCGTGGCGTGAGTTCTGGCGCCGTTTTCGCCGGCAGCATGTGGCGCTGCTGGCAGGCAGTTTTGTCCTGCTGCTGATTGTGGTGGCCTGTATTGCACCGTGGATCGCGCCTTTCGATGCGGAAAACTATTTCGACTACGATCGCCTGAATGAAGGGCCATCCTGGCTGCATCTGTTTGGCGTGGACTCGCTGGGGCGCGACATATTCAGCCGGGTGCTGGCTGGTACCCGTATCTCGCTGATGGCGGGCTTTTTCTCTGTGATTATCGGTGCGTTTATCGGTACGCTGCTGGGTCTGCTGGCGGGTTACTATGAGGGCTGGTGGGATCGCCTGATTATGCGCATCTGCGACGTACTGTTCGCGTTTCCCGGTATTCTGCTGGCGATTGCGGTCGTCGCCATTATGGGCAGCGGGATGAGCAATGTCATTGTGGCGGTAGCGATTTTCAGCATACCCGCGTTCGCCCGGCTGGTGCGGGGTAACACGCTGGTGCTGAAGCAGCAGACTTATATCGAATCGGCGCGCAGTATCGGTGCTTCAGACCGGACCATTATTTTACGGCATATTCTGCCCGGCACGATCTCATCAATCATGGTCTATTTCACGATGCGGATTGGCACCTCAATTATTACTGCCGCCAGCCTCTCTTTTCTGGGGCTCGGTGCACAGCCACCCACGCCGGAGTGGGGAGCGATGCTGAATGAAGCGCGGGCAGATATGGTGATGGCACCCCACGTGGCTATTTTTCCCAGTCTGGCGATTTTCCTGACCGTACTGGCATTTAACCTGCTGGGTGATGGTCTGCGCGATGCGCTGGATCCAAAACTGAAAAGCTGAGCAGCGGACCGGTCCGGGCCACTAAATGTGTCTAATATTAAAGGAGCAGCAATAACGCTTTCACAGATTTCCCCCGGCCCGTTTCGCAGGACGTTGCTCCGCCGGTAAGCATGCTGCCGGCGCAAAGCAGTTCCGGTCACAGGTCAGGGCGCAAAGGAGAAAAGAGATGGAACCGTTTGACTATCAGCAGGATTATAAAAATCTCGATTTGCGACAGCATCCTGAACTCTATCGCGTAGGGCGGGGTGAGCAGGGCGTACTGATGGTAGAGCCTTACAAAAGCGAGATTCTGCCCTGGTGGCGTTTTCGCACCGTCGAGGTGGCGAAAGAGTCGTCTGAAAAAATCATGCAGCTGTTTGAAGACTATCGCGAGAAAGATGATTTTGTCGGTATGGATATGGCACGCAAATTTATTCAGATGGGATATACGCGCGCCCGGCGCTACAGCAATCATCAGGGCGGACGTAAATATGATGCTGATGGCAAAGAGCTGCCGCGGACGGTAGAGAAAGAGAAGGCCGCCGCGGCGGCCATCTTTAAAGCGTGCTGGGATAAATTACGCGCTGATGAAGATTATCTGGCGCGTAAAAAAGCGCATCAGAAGAAATATGGTTAGATGCGGCTGCCCCACAGATCGTATTCGTCGGCATGTTCCACTTTCACCCGCACCACATCACCTGCTTTTACCTGCCGGTCGCCGTTGAGATAGACGGCACCGTCGATTTCCGGTGCGTCTGCCATGCTGCGTCCGACGGCACCTTCTTCATCCACTTCATCGATGATCACCAGTATTTCGCGGCCGACTTTCTCCTGCAGACGTTCGCTGGAGATCTGCTGCTGCAGCTGCATAAAGCGGTCAAAGCGCGCCTGTTTTACCTCTTCCGGAACCGGATCCGGCAGCTGATTAGCGGTAGCACCTTCTACCGGGCTGTACTGGAAGCAGCCTACGCGATCGAGGCGCGCTTCTTTCAGGAAGTCGAGCAGCATCTGGAAATCTTCTTCGGTTTCACCGGGGAAGCCCACGATAAACGTAGAGCGCAGCGTCAGCTCCGGGCAGATCTCGCGCCAGCGCTTGATGCGCTCCAGCGTACGTTCCACAGCGCCCGGGCGCTTCATCAGCTTCAGAATGCGCGGGCTGGCGTGCTGTAGCGGAATGTCGAGGTAGGGCAATATTTTGCCTTCTGCCATCAGCGGGATGACATCATCGACGTGCGGATAGGGATAAACATAGTGCAGACGCACCCAGACGCCGAGCTTCGCGAGCTGTTCGCACAGGCTCACCATGCTGGTTTTTACCGGCGCGCCGTTCCAGAAACCGGTACGATGTTTCACATCAACGCCGTAAGCCGAGGTGTCCTGTGAGATCACCAGCAACTCTTTCACGCCCGACTCAGCCAGACGCTTCGCTTCATCCAGCACGCTGCCAATCGGGCGGCTGTCGAGATCGCCACGCATGGACGGAATAATGCAGAACGTACAGCGGTGGTTGCAGCCTTCTGAGATCTTCAGATAGGCGTAGTGGCGCGGCGTCAGTTTCACGCCCTGCTCAGGCACCAGGCTCAGAAACGGGTTATGCACAGGTTTAGGCACGTAGGTATGCACGTGCTCAAGTACCTGCTCATAGCTGTGCGGACCGGTGATCTCCAGTACTTTCGGGTGCACTTCGCGGATCTGATCCACTTTGGCACCCAGACAGCCGGTGACGATCACTTTGCCGTTCTCATTCAGCGCTTCACCAATCGCTTCCAGAGATTCCTGAACCGCGCTGTCAATAAATCCGCAGGTGTTAACGATAACGATCTCCGCGTCATCGTAGCGTGGTACCACGTCATAGCCTTCAGTACGCAGTTCCGTCAGGATACGTTCTGAGTCAACGAGGTTTTTAGGACAACCGAGTGAGACGAAGCCCACGCGTGGCGGATTAGTGACATGGCTCATAAGGATAAAAATTCATCATAATTAGTATGGACAGGAGCGCGATTGTACAGAGGTTGCAGCGGAAAATGTATAGCTGAAGCGATAATCTGCCTGACAGCAAAATATGAATGCAGCGCTATGCTTAGAGTGCGCGGCGCCGCCTGACGCCGGGTATTTCAGCCTGTAGCGGGTTGTGCGGTGGCTGCGATTTTGCTTAAATGACGGGTTGTTGAAGGTAACTTATTCTCAACGCTGAAGAATTTAAACGCATGCGCTGGCAGGCTACGAGATGACAGCGCAGCAGTGCATAGAGTGAGAGCAGACAAATGCAAGAGATCGTCAAAGGTTTTCTGAATTTTCAACAGAACGTATTCCCTGAAAGGAAGGATCTTTTCAAGAGTCTGGCTTCCAACCAGAATCCTAAAGCGCTGTTTATCTCCTGTTCAGACAGCCGTCTGGTACCGGAGCTGGTCACCCAGCAGGAGCCGGGTCAGCTGTTTGTGATCCGCAACGCCGGCAACATTGTGCCGCCCTTTGGCCCGGAGCCAGGCGGCGTCTCTGCCACTATCGAGTATGCGGTACTGGCGCTGGGCGTAACGGAAATTATCATTTGCGGCCACTCTAACTGTGGCGCGATGAACGCTATCGCTTCTAATGCCGATCTGGAAAACATGCCGGCGGTCGATCACTGGCTGCACTACGCTAACGCCGCGAAATCTGTGGTTGATGAACGTAACTACGATTCTGTTGAGGTGCGCCTTAATGAGATGGTGAAAGAGAACGTTATTGCGCAGCTGAACAATATCAAAACGCATCCTTCTGTCTCTGTCGCGCTGCGTAAAGGCAAGCTGCGTCTGCACGGCTGGGTTTACGATATCGAAACGGGCAAAATCAACGCCCTGACGAAAGGCGGCGCAGAGTTTATCTGCCTGTCTGATAACCCTGAAACCTGCTTCGAATAATTCCCTCCAGCCCGGCTTCCGCCGGGCTTAATGTTTTGTAAATTTCATCCGCTGCTGCGCGCGCGCTGTCTACCCTTAACGGCAGAGTGAACACAGGAGCAACCTATGCATATCTGGCGAACAGCGCTGATTTCCGGCGCACTAAGCGGTTCTTCCCTGGCGCTGGCCGCGGATGTGACGGTACAGGTGCTGCAGGATAAACTCTCTCATCCCTGGGCCGTGGCCTTTTTACCGGATAATCGCACGCTGCTTATCACTGAGCGCACCGGTCAGCTGCGCAGCTGGCAACCTGAAAGCGGTCTGTCGCAGCCGATCCAGGGCGTGCCGCAGGTCTGGGCTGAGCGGCAGGGTGGATTACTGGATGTGGTTCTGGCGCCTGACTTCGCGCAAAGCCGCCGCGTCTGGCTGAGTTATACCACGGCTGACGCCAGCGGGCGCGCCGGCGGGGTCGTGGGGTATGGCCAGCTGAGTGAGGACAGGCAGAAGCTTAACGGATTTCGCGTGGTGCTGGAGCAGACGCCAAAACTCTCCGGCGGTGCGAATCTGGGTACCCGGCTGGCGTTTGACCGGCAGGGCTTTCTCTATGTGGCGTTTGGCGACAATTTTGTCAGCAGCAGCGCCCGGCAGCTGGATAAACTGTCCGGCAAAATTGTTCGGCTGACGCAGGAGGGAAGGGTGCCGCAGGATAACCCGTTTGTCCGCAAAGAGGGTGCCCGTCCGGAGATCTGGAGCTATGGCGTGCGTAACCCTCAGGGGCTGGCGCTGAATCCCTGGACACAGCAGATGTGGGAAAGCGAACACGGGCCCCGCGGTGGCGATGAGGTAAACCGGCTGGAGAAGGGCCACAACTACGGCTGGCCGCTCGCCACCTGGGGCATAGATTACAGCGGGCAGCCGGTACCGGAAGCGCAAGGCACCCATGTAGCCGGAACCGATCAGCCGCTGTTCTGGTGGAAAGTGTCACCGGCTATCAGCGGCATGGCGTTCTACAACAGCACGCGCTTCCCGCAGTGGAAAAATGCGCTGTTTATCGGTGCGTTAAAAGAGAAAAGCCTCATCCGTCTGCGCGTTGAGGGCGATCGGGTTACGGAGGAAGAGCGCCTGCTGACCGATCGCAACGAACGCATCCGTGATGTGCGTCAGGGGCCGGATGGCTGGCTCTATGTACTGACTGATGAGGCCAGCGGTAAACTGCTTCGGGTGGGACCGGAGCCGGAGCAGGCTGCAACACGTAACTAGTCAGCGCGCCCAGCGGCAAATCTGCCAGCCGCGCTGCTCCGCTTCATGCTGCAGACGCGCATCCGGATTGACTGCCCAGGCGTGATCGGCCCAGGTCAGCAGCGGCAGATCGTTAAACGAGTCGCTGTAGGCCCAGGTCCGTGTAAAACTGAGCGCCTGCTGACGGGTCTGCCAGTCGCGCAGGCGCACCACTTTGCCTTCGCGATAGGTTGCGGTGCCGAGAATAGATCCGCTGTAGCGCGCATCAACCACTTCAGCATGGATGGCCAGCGCACCGTCCACGCCCAGACGCTCAGCAATAGGAATGGCAAGGTGGTCGCCGCTGGCGGTAACGATTAGCACCTTATCGCCGCGCTGCTGATGCCACTGAATACGCTCCCGCGCGGCAGGAAAGACACGCGGCAGGATGTCGCGGTGGATAAAGCGTCTTATCCAGCCAGCCACGGTCGGCGTGGCCATGCCAGCCAGCGGCGCCAGCGTGGTGTGCATATACTCTTCAATGGGCAGCTCACCGGCGTGATAACGCTGCATCAGCCTGCGATCCTCATCAATCACTGTTTCAGGCGCAAATCCCTGTGAGACAAGCCAGCGTAACCAGAGGCTGGTGCTGTCTTCGCTTATCAGGGTTTCATCGAGATCGAACACGGCAAGATCCATAACGCTCTCCTCAGGCTGGCTGGTTTCAGCGTAGCGGAGTTTTGTGACAGGCTTAGCTTTTTCAGTCAAATTCAGAATTGTGCGCAGTTTTTTTACCGCCGGTGACGGCTTACACTGGGCCTGACAGGAGGCTCGCCTAGATTAATATAAGAAAACTTAATTAACTTTACGATTCAACGGTTTTTTTCGCCCGCGTGAACCGTTAGCGTTTTACACGAGATCTCCCCCGCCCGCGAAAGCCCCGATTTTACAAGGACAATCTGGTTACGCCCATGAAACTACACCTTTGCGCATCGTTATTACGGCCCCTGGCTGCTTCCTCGCTGTTGTTTATTTTTCCTGCGGTTTCTCAGGCCGTTGACGCCCCGGCCGCCCCGCAAATCGAGGCTAAAGCCTGGGTGCTGATGGATTACAACAGTGGCAAAGTGCTGGCTGAGTCGAATGCCGATCAGCGGCTCGATCCCGCCAGTCTGACCAAGATGATGACCAGCTATGTGGTAGGGCAGGCGCTGAAATCCGGAAAGATTAACAACGGGGATATGGTAACGATCGGCCAGGACGCCTGGGCAACCGGTAATCCTAAGCTGCGCGGCTCATCGCTGATGTTTCTCAAGCCTGGCGACCGCATTCCGGTATCAGAATTAAATAAAGGCATTGTTATTCAGTCCGGTAACGATGCCTGTATTGCGCTGGCAGATTACGTTGCCGGCAGTCAGGATGCGTTTATCGGACTGATGAATAACTATGTGAAAGCCTTTGGCCTGCAAAATACCCATTTTATGACGGTGCACGGGCTGGACGCGGAAGGGCAATACAGCACTGCCCGCGATATGGCGATTATCGGCCAGCGGCTGATAAGCGATGTGCCGGACGAGTATGCGCTGAACAGCGAGAAAGAGTTCACGTTTAACAATATTAAACAGCGCAACCGCAACCGGCTGCTCTGGAGCTCTAACCTGAAAGTGGACGGCATTAAAACCGGACATACTTCAGGCGCAGGCAACAATCTGGTCGCGTCTGCCGTTGATGGCGATATGCGACTGGTCTCCGTAGTGCTGGGTGCGCAAACCGATGCCATTCGGTTTCGTGAGAGTGAAAAGCTGCTGACCTGGGGGTTCCGTTTTTATGAGACGGTAACGCCTATCAAGGCCGATAAGCCATTTGCCCGCCAGCGCGTCTGGTTTGGTGACAAGGGAGAGGTAAATCTTGGCGTAGCGAAAGATGCCGCCATTACCGTGCCTAAGGGGCAGATGAAAAATCTGAAAGCGAGCTTTACCCTCAATACGCCGCAGCTGGAAGCACCCATCGCCAAAAATCAGGTTGTCGGCACTATCGATTTTCAGCTGGACGGGAAAACCATTGAGCAACGCCCGCTGGTGGCAATGGAAGCCGTGCCGGAAGGCGGCTTTGTCGGGCGTATCTGGGATTTTATTATGATGAAATTCCACGGCTGGTTCGGGAAGTGGTTTAGTTAGGACGCAGGCGCAGGCGCAGGCGCGGGTTCCGGGTTAAGCGCTGGTTCCGGGTTAAGCGCTGGTTCCGGGTTAAGCGCTGGTTCCGTTCGCCGTCAGCGGCGGCAGCTGCCTTTGCCCCGGCGCGGCGACCGGGCAGAGGACGCCAGGCCGCGCCCTCTGCACTCCCCGGCCCTGCGCCAGCCCCGTCCGCCGCTGCGCGGTTCCCTCGCTCACGCCCGCTTCCCGGGGACCGGCCGCCATTCGCTCCTGCTCACCGCGCCCTTTCGCCGACGTCCTGTCGGCTCATCCCGGAACCGCGCCTTCCCTCGACGGACCCGGGATGGCGCTTCCCGCCGCTGCTGCTTTTTTCTCTTCAATAAGTGTCTTATGGCTGAAGGTTCTGTAGAGAAGCTTCAGCGCACACCAAATCAATTTTAAAAAAGAAACGAAGAATGTGCAGGCGGGGAGGGGGCGCTATCCGCAGCGCCGGGCGCAGCGTGACGGCCAGGACGAGCCGGCAGGACGCCGGCGAGAGCGCGGGGTGAGCAGGAGCGAATCCGCGCGGTCCGTTAAGGCCGGAGGGATAAGCCCGGGAATTCGCGAGGACGGCGCGGGGCGGGGATTGCTAAGGGGCGCGCCCACCCGCCCCATAGCCCGTCCGCGTGCGGCAATGCCGCTGAAACTGCCAGAAGTCTGGCGGGCGGAATTCCCTTAGAGTCCCGCGCTGCTGAGCCACCCAGCCCCGCGGCGCTGCTCAGCGCCCAGCCCCGCGCTGCTCAGCGCGCTTATTCCCTGATCCAGCCCTTACGAATTGGCATAGCAAACAGCACGCGATAAACCTGATGCGTCATCGCCAGCAGGCGATCGCCATAGAGCTGCCAGGCCATCTGCGAGGCCAGGCAACCCAGCATACCTACCAGGAAACCCCCGATCATATCCAGCGGCCAGTGAACGCCCAGGTAGACGCGTGACCAGGCGATGGCGCTGCCGATGGCCAGCAGCAGGATACCGGACCAGAGCCGGTGCCAGAAAATAAAGGCAAGAGCAAAGGTAAAAATGGTTGTGCCGTGATCGCTCGGGTAGGAGTCGTCTGCGGCGTGCATCAGAAACTGATGGCCAAAGCCAATGGCAAAGGGGCGCGGATGGGGCAGCAGCTGGCCGGTACACCAGGAGATCAGCAGCGCATAGATAAGCGCCATACCGGTTTTCAGAACCAGAGCACGCTGGGACTGCACCTGCTCACGCGGCCCCCACAGCCAGAGGGCTACGATCAGCAGCGGCACAATCGCAATAAGATCCTTCGCGATAAACGTGGCCAGGTTCAGCAGCCAGAGCGGTGACGCTGGCGTGGCATTAATCCATAAAAAAAGGGTGTGGTTAATCGCTTCCATCCCGTTTAGCTATCCTCGTTTTGTTAACCCAAAAAGAAATACCGGCTACTGTCAGCAGCTGTGCCAGCCAGACCCACCAGCCGGCCCATAAATTGTGTGAAAAAAAGTGCGCACCGCGCATCACCTGACCAAACCCCATCAGCAATCCCAGAGTGACGCCTGCAGACAGCGCCAGCAGCGCGCGGCGTGGATGCTCCGGCCACCAGAGAAAGAACAGCGCCATCACCGCAAAGCCACTCGACGCATGTCCGCCCGGGAAACAGCCGCCGGGTCCGCTGCCGGCGGGGACGCTGCTCAGCAACGGAAAGGAGAGCGCCTTACCGCCAAACATCGCCAGATCCCAGGGGCAGGAGTGCGCGCTATGCGCTTTGATGATCCCCACCACCAGCGGGCCCAGACCAAACAGCAGCGCAACCAGCATCTGTCGCGCATTACGGGTCCGTATTCCCTGAAACAGCAGCAGCACGGCTCCGGCAATGATCACATCCTTGGCGATGCGATGATTAATGACATCCAGCCAGCGGCTGTGCTGCCAGGGAAAGCGCTGCGTAAGCGGGTCAAACCAGTACTGACTGATAGCGATATCCAGCTGCTCATCGCGTGAGAAGTAAATAAACAGCGCTGCCAGAATAGCCAGTAAAATGAGGTTGATAGCGTAGAAGCGGGTGGAAAAAGAATAAATAGTCCCGCTCCGATTCCGGTAGCAGGTTGTGGAAGTGTTTAACTTTGATGACAGTTGCATGAAGAGTGATCGCTAAAAAAGTCAGGATCACAGCATGGCGCGATTCGCTTAGCGCAACCTTAAGGCACCACCGGCAGAAATAAAAAAACCCGTCAGTCATAAAAAGACTGGCGGGCTCCTCAATCCGGGGATTTCAAAGAAAAGCAGTGGCACTTATTCAGACGCTGGCGGCCGGTAAAGGTTCCGGGCCGGCAAAAATAATTTATCCCGCCAGCACCGGCCAGATAATCACAATCAGCGTGCCGGCCAGCGTCAGCAGCACATTGGCAATCGCATAGGTGCCGGCATAGCCCAGCGCCGGAATATTACTGCGCGCGGTATCGCTGATAATCTCCATCGCTGGCGCGCAGGTGCGCGCGCCCATAATGGCACCAAACAGCAACGCGCGGTTCATGCGCAGTACGTAAGCGCCAAACAGATAGCAGATAACCACCGGCACCAGGCTGACCAGCAGCCCGCTCAGCAGCATCAGTGCTCCGGCATTACCGAGGCCGTGCTGCAGTCCACTGCCGGCGCTGAGCCCGACGCCTGCCATAAAAACCATTAATCCGAACTCTTTCAGCATGGTCAGAGCGCCCTGCGGAATATAGCCAAAGGTCGGATGGTTCGCGCGCAGGAAGCCCAGCATAATACCGGCAAACAGTAAGCCTGCGGCATTGCCGATACCAAAACTGAAATTGCTGAACTGAAATGTGATCATCCCTATCATCAGGCCGATGATAAAGAAAGCACAGAAAGCCAGCAGGTCAGTTATCTGACTGTGAATGGCGATAAAACCAATGCGATCGGCCAGACTTTTCACACGGCGCGCTTCGCCGCTGACCTGCAGCACATCCCCTTTATTCAGCATAATGCTGTCATCAATCGGCATTTCAATCTGACTGCGGATCACCCGATTCAGAAAGCAGCCGTGATCGGTGAGTTTCAGATGGCTGAGCCGCTTATTTACCGCATTGTGGTTCTTTACCACGATCTCCTCGGTGACGATGCGCATATCGAGCAGATCGCGATCGAACACCTCTTTACCGTTGCGGAAGCTGGCATCAAGCCGCGCGTGAGCGTCAGGGTAACCAACCAGGGAAATCTCATCACCCAGCTGCAGCATGGCATCACCGTCCGGGCTGGCGAGAATGCCGTTACGCCGCAGACGCTCTATGTAGCAGCCGGTCTGGCGATGAATGCCCAGCTCGCGCAGGTTTTTGCCGCCGCTCCAGGCGACCAGCTCCGGGCCGACGCGATAGGCGCGGATCACCGGTAAAAAAACCTTGCGCTGGCTGTCGGCATCCAGCCCGCGCTCGCGGGCGATTTGCTGGGCGCAGGTAGGCAGATCCTGATGCTGCAAACGGGGCAGGTATCGGGCGCCGAAAATCAGGCTGACCAGCCCTACCAGGTAGGTCAGGGCGTAGCCGAGGCTCAGGTTATCCTGCATCATACTCAGCTGACGCGGATCGCTGATGCTCTGCCGCAGCGTATCACCCGCCCCCACCAGCACCGGCGTTGAGGTCATTGAACCGGCCAGCATGCCTGCCGTCAGGCCGATATCCCAGCCAAACAGATTGCCAAGCATTAACGCGACCAGCAGCGCGCTGACCACCATCACAATGGCTAAGAAAAAATAATTTTTGCCGTCGCGGAAAAAGATAGAAAAGAAGTTAGGTCCCGCCTCCACGCCGACACAAAAAATAAACAGCATAAAGCCCAGGCTCAGGGCATCGGTATTTATCGCAAAATGCTGCTGGCCTAAAATCAGGGAGACAACCAGTACACCAATTGAATTACCCAGCTGGACAGAACCAAGACGCAGTTTTCCCAGACACAGGCCGAGTGCGAGTACGACAAATAATAACAGAACGTCATTTTTGCTTAACAATTCTGCGACGTTAATGTTCACAGTTTTAACTTCTTATTCACGTGTAACAGGTTGATAGGAAGAGAATTTTTAGCTATCTTGAACGGAGCGGTCAACACCGGGACTGGCATTTTTGTCCCGCCTGATTCTGAAGCGGCATTATTCTAAACATTATTATTTGCTTCAGCTATCCGCATCGCTCACTCTTTCTGTTTGTAGCTGTTTCTATTTATTTCCACGCAGGTGCGCCAGGCATTAAAAGTTCTGTTTTAACGTTAACGTTGAGGATTGTTATGTTGCAGCGCAGCCATCGCTGGTCCGCATTCGCGTCAGGCGCGACGCTTTATACGCTGGTGTTTATTTTTGCCCACCATTTCTGGAGCTTGCCGCTCCATATGCGGCATGGTCAGCCAGAACTCCTGCTGTTTTTATTACCTGGTGTGGTCATCGCGCTGCTACAGCCCGCCAGTCCGATGGTGTCAACGCTGTGGTCAGCGATAGCGGGAACGCTGCTGGGAATGAGTTGGGTAGTGGTGACAGAGCAGGTCACTCATACGCCGCTGCTGGGTGTGGCCTGGAGTCTGAGCGCGTTGTTCTGGGCAGGATGTGGTGCGCTACTGATACGTCTGCTGCGTATCATGCTGGCCATGCGTATTAATTAAAAAAAACGGGCCCTGCGGCCCGTTTTTTATGCCTCAATGCCCAGATTTTCTTTGGTCCAGGCGGCAAATTCGGTGTAACCACCAATGTGCCGATCGTCGAGAAAAATCTGCGGCACCGTTGTTACCGGTTTACCGGCACGCGCTTCCAGATCGGCTTTAGTAATGCCGGTGGCCTGGATATCAACATATTGATAGTTGAAACTATCCTGTTCGCTGGTCAGCTTAGCGGCTAACTCTTTAGCGCGTACGCAATAAGGGCAACCTGAACGGCCAAAAATCACTGCAATCATTGCTTTTCTCCTTCCGCTGCTGTTTTGTGAGCAAAATCACAGCACAGCGTGAATAATGGTTCACATCATGCCCGCTCGTGCTGCTTAAGAGAAGCAGAAAATACCTGTTACTCTGATGGACGCACGCTATCCCTGACGGGCTATGCTGGCAGTAGCGATATGCTGAACCAGACCCATAAACAGCAGAGGTATACCCATGCGCAACCTTGCCAGACTACCTAAGTCCATTCTGTTGCTGGAAGCCCTGGGCGCCTGCGCAGTAGCCGCCGCGCTTTTGCTGTTGAATAACTGGCTGCCAGCGCCTGCCATGATTGGGCAAAAGCCGCTGGCTACGCTACTTTTTTTGCTGGGCATTGCGCTGATGCTGCCTGCAGCATGGCTAATCATGTGGCGCACCGCAAAAGTGATGGCCCCGCACCTTTTTGATCATACTCACACCAGGAAATAACCGGAGAACATAATGACGCCGACAATCGATCTGCTATGCAGCCACCGTTCCATTCGTGCTTTTACTGAGCAGGGTATTGATGACGCTCAGCGCCGCGCGATTATTGCTGCAGCGCAGGCGGCCTCTACCTCCAGTTTTCTGCAGTGCTCATCCATTGTACGCATCACCGATCGTGAAAAGCGCACTGCGCTGGCGGAACTGGCGGGAGGTCAGTCGTGGGTCACCGATGCCCCGGAGTTTTGGGTCTTCTGTGCCGACTTTAACCGCCATCTGCAAATCTGTCCGGATGCGCAGCTGGGACGGGCTGAACAGCTGCTGCTGGGCTGTGTGGATACCGCGCTAATGGCGCAAAATGCGATGGTGGCCGCTGAGTCGCTTGGGCTGGGCGGCGTATTTATCGGCGGGATCCGCAATAACATTGCCGACGTCACCGCGCTGCTGGATCTGCCAAAATTTGTGCTGCCGCTGTTTGGCTTCTGTATCGGTTATCCGTCTGCCTCTCCGGATGTGAAACCACGCATGCCGCAGGCGATGCTGGTACATGAAAACAGCTATCATCAGGTTGATAAAGCGCTGCTGGCAGAGTACGACCAGCAAATCACAGATTACTACATGCAGCGCGACAGTAATCAGCGATCTGAAACCTGGAGCGATCTGATCCAGCGCCTGATCATTAAAGAGACGCGTCCGTTTATGCTCGACTATCTGCACAGTCAGGGCTGGGCCACGCGTTAAGTCAGGAGTATGGCCGCATGAAAATGGCGCTTCTCACCCGTGACAGCACGCTTTACTCCAGCCGGCGGCTGCGTGCGGCCGCTGAGGCGCGCGGGCATCAGATTGCGATAATCGATCCGCTCTCCTGCTACGTGAACATTAATGCAGCGCTGCCGGCCGTGCATTATCAGGGTGAAATACTCGGCCATTTTGATGCAGTGATCCCGCGTATCGGCACCGCGACAACCTTTTATGGTACCGCGGTGCTGCGTCAGTTTGAGCTGCTCGGCAGCTATCCGCTCAATGAATCGGTGGCCATTACCCGCGCCCGTGACAAGCTGCGCTCGCTGCAGCTGCTGGCACGCGAGGGCATCGATATGCCGGTTACCGGTATCGCTTCATCGCCGGATGATACCGGCGATCTGATCCGCATGGTGGGCGGTGCGCCGCTGGTGGTCAAACTGGTTGAAGGCACGCAGGGTATTGGCGTCGTGCTGGCAGAGACGCGTCAGGCTGCCGAAAGCGTGATTGATGCGTTTCGGGGACTTAACGCCCATATTCTGGTGCAGGAGTTTATTAAAGAAGCGCGGGGCCGCGATATTCGCTGCCTGGTGATTGGCGATCGCGTGGTGGCTGCCATAGAGCGTGAGGCAAAAGAAGGGGAGTTTCGCTCTAACCTGCATCGGGGCGGCACCGCGCATCCTGTTACCATCAGCGAGCGGGAGCGCAACATCGCCATTAACGCTGCGGCGACGCTGGGCCTGGCCGTGGCGGGCGTTGATATTCTGCGTGCCAGCCGCGGACCGCTGGTCATGGAGGTCAATGCGTCACCCGGTCTGGAAGGTATTGAGGCGTGCACGGGGCTCGATATTGCCGCTATGATGATCGACTGGATTGAGCAGCACGCCTGCCCCGGCTATCGTCCTAAAACCGGTGGCTAGATAGCGTTTTCCGGTGGTTTTCGTGGCATCTGCCCACATTTTTCCGTAAGCTAAGGCGCTTATTTATTCACCCCACAGGAAATAGCGATGGATTCACTGGTCGTTCCTGACATCGACATGCTACGTCGCTGGCTGGATCAACAAAATATCACCTGGTTCGAATGTGATGCCTGTCAGGCGTTACATCTGCCGCACATGCAGAATTTTGACGGGGTGTTTGACGCAAAAATTGACCTGGTGGATAACGTTATTCTGTTTTCTGCGCTGGCTGAAGTGAAACCCACGGCGCTTATTCCGCTGGTCGGCGATCTGTCACAAATTAACGCCAGCTCACTGACCATTAAAGCATTCATCGATATTCAGGATGATAATCTGCCAAAGCTGATTGTCTGCCAGTCGCTGAGTATTACCGCCGGCATTACCTTTAGTCAGTTCACGCACTTTATGAAGCAGAGTGAAGAAGGGGTTTCCATGGTGATTATGGAAGCCTTCGCGAACCATCTGCTGATGATGGGTGAAGAGGAAGAGCGCGCTTCCGGGGTAAGCAGTTCAGGTGTTTTACATTAATTCCGCTCGTTATTAACTGCCGCACACTGCGGCAGTTTTCTTTCTCGCTTTATCCTGCCATTTTTTATTCTGTTATTTGCCCGCTAACACCAGATTTTAGTCATGCTTTATGCCGTAACTGCCAGACCACATAGCACAAAAGTGCATAAAATATCGTAAAAAGGCGTTTTTTACGCTGAGGTCTGGTACGCAGAGATCAGGGGGGCTATTCTTGCGGAGCTGTGCAGGGCAGGCCATCGCTCAGCAGCGCTATACTGATTTCAGGGAAAGCCCGCCGTTATCTGTCTGCATAGCTACCCATTTGCAGGTTGCCGGCTCACCACCCCGATACCGGTTATAGGTATTTACTATTTAACGTCCGCTGAAGAGTGATTCATTGTATGTCTGGCTACTTTCAGACAGGAAATCATCGGATCGGCTGTATGCAGCGTTTGTTGACCCGTTCAGGAGAAAATAACAGATGAACAACCAGGCAAAAAAATGGTTGCCAGCCGCAGTTGCTGGTGTGGTGATGGCATCGGCTGTTGCTGCTCAGGCAGAAGATAAAACGCTGCACGTCTATAACTGGTCCGATTATATTGCGGCCGATACGGTACCTGACTTTGAAAAGCAGACCGGTATTAAAGTCGTTTATGACGTCTTTGATTCCAATGAAGTGCTGGAAGGCAAACTGATGGCGGGCAGCACCGGCTATGATGTGGTGGTGCCCTCATCCAGCTTTCTCGCGCGTCAGCTGCAGTCGGGCGTGTTTCAGGAACTCGATAGAAGCAAACTGCCGAACTACAAAAATCTCGATCCGGATCTGATGGCCAAAGTGGCACAGCACGATCCCGGCAATAAATACGCGATTCCTTATCTCTGGGGCACCACCGGCATCGGTTATAACGTGGAAAAAGTCAAAGCTGCGCTCGGTGCGGATGCGCCGGTTAACAGCTGGGATCTGGTACTGAAACCGGAAAACCTCGAAAAACTGAAAAGCTGCGGCGTCTCTTTCCTGGATGCGCCGGAAGAGATATTTGCCACCGTGCTGAACTATCTTGGCAAAGACCCAAACAGCACCGATGCCAAAGATTACACCGGGGCGGCGACCGATCTGCTGATGAAGCTGCGGCCAAACATTCGCTATTTTCACTCGTCGCAATATATTAACGATCTGGCAAACGGTAACACCTGTGTAGCGATAGGCTGGTCTGGCGATATTCTGCAGGCGAAAGATCGCGCTGAAAAAGCCAATAATGGTGTTCATCTGGGTTACAGCGTGCCGAAAGAGGGCGCCCTGGCGTTCTTTGACATGATGGCGATCCCGAAAGATGCGAAAAACAAGGATGCTGCCTATCAGTGGCTGAACTACATCATGGAGCCAAAAGTGATCGCTGAGGTATCCAGCAAAATCAATTATGCCAACGGCAACAAAGCGTCACTGCCGCTGATTAATGCCGATGTCCGCAACAATCCGGGCATTTTCCCGACGCCGGACGCGATGGCGAAGCTGTTTGTGCTCAAGGTCCAGGATCCGAAACTGGATCGCGCACGTACCCGCGCATGGACTAAAGTAAAAAGTGGTAAGTGATTCGTTCTGAACGATATCCCTGACCGGTAACCACAGCAGAGGCGCAGTACGGGCCTCTGCTGTGCCATTCCAGCGGCTGGCCGTGCCGCGCTACCCCCGCTTAGCGCCGGAGAAATGTGAGTGAACGACGCGATTTCCCGTTCTCAGAGTAAATCAGCAAAGGCCTTAACGCCGCTGCTGGAGATCCGTAACCTGACCAAATCGTTTGAAGGTCAGCACGCCGTAGATGATGTCAGCCTGACTATCTACAAAGGTGAAATTTTCGCCCTGCTGGGGGCGTCTGGCTGCGGCAAATCAACGCTGCTGCGCATGCTGGCAGGGTTTGAGATCCCCAGCAGCGGCCAGATTGTGCTGGATGGCCAGGATCTGTCTCACGTGCCGCCTTATCAGCGTCCTATCAATATGATGTTTCAGTCTTACGCGCTGTTTCCGCATATGACAGTAGAGCAAAACATCGCCTTTGGTCTGAAGCAGGACAAATTATCCAAAGCAGAGATCGCCAGCCGCGTAGCAGAGATGCTGGCGCTGGTGCATATGCAGGAGTTCGCCAGCCGCAAACCGCATCAGCTTTCAGGCGGGCAGCGTCAGCGCGTGGCGCTGGCACGCAGCCTGGCAAAACGGCCTAAACTGCTGCTGCTGGATGAGCCGATGGGTGCACTGGATAAAAAACTGCGCGATCGCATGCAGCATGAGGTGGTGGATATCCTGGAGCGCGTGGGCGCCACCTGCGTTATGGTCACGCACGATCAGGAAGAGGCGATGACCATGGCCGGACGCATTGCCATCATGAATCGCGGTAAGTTTGTGCAGATTGGCGAGCCGGAAGAGATTTATGAGCATCCTACCAGCCGTTACAGCGCGGAGTTTATCGGCTCGGTCAACGTGTTCGAGGGGCTGCTGCGCGAACGGCGCGATGAGGGCGTGGTCATCGACAGCCCTGGCCTGATGCATCCGCTGAAGGTCCAGACGGATGTCTCTATTGTTGACAACGTACCGGTCCACATTGCGCTGCGCCCCGAAAAAGTCATGCTGTGCGACACGGTTCCGGCTGACGGCTGCAACTTTGCCGTGGGCGAAGTGGTGCATATCGCCTATCTGGGTGATTTGTCGATTTACCATGTGCGCCTGCACAGTGGCCAGATGATCAGCGCGCAGCTGCAGAACGCGCATCGTTTTCGCAAAGGTGCGCCCGTCTGGGGAGATGAAGTGCGTCTCTGCTGGGATGCGGACAGCTGTGTGGTTCTGACGGTCTAGGGGGCGGTTATGAGTCAGATTTCTCCACGGCCTCAGCCGGTACTGGCGGGCACGCCACTGCAGCGCTGGGCGACCCGCATGAAGATGCAGCACGGACGCAAACTGGTGATTGCGCTGCCTTACCTGTGGCTGATTTTGCTGTTCCTGCTGCCGTTTCTGATTGTGCTTAAAATCAGCTTTGCCGATATCGCCCGCGCCATCCCGCCTTACACTGACCTGGTGACCTGGGCGGATGACCAGCTGAATGTGGTGCTGAACCTCGGCAACTATTTTACGCTGACGGACGATCCGCTTTACGCTGAAGCCTACCTGACCTCGCTTAAAGTGGCGGCGATCTCCACGGTAATTTGCCTGCTTATTGCCTATCCGCTCGCCTGGGCGGTTGCGCACAGCAAGCCGTCGATGCGCACCATACTGCTGCTGCTGGTGATCCTGCCCTCCTGGACATCATTCCTGGTGCGCGTTTACGCCTGGATGGGGTTACTGAACAATAACGGCATTCTGAATCGCTTTTTGCTGTGGCTTGGCGTTATCGATCATCCGCTGGTGATCCTCTACACCAATACAGCGGTCTATATCGGTATTGTTTACTGCTATCTGCCCTTTATGGTGCTGCCGATCTATACCGCGCTGACGCGTATCGACTATTCTCTGGTGGAAGCGTCGCTGGACTTAGGCGCGCGTCCGCTGAAAACCTTTTTCAGCGTGATTGTGCCGCTGACCAAAGGCGGCATTATCGCCGGGTCGATGCTGGTGTTCATACCGGCGGTAGGGGAGTATGTGATCCCGGAACTGCTGGGCGGCCCGGACAGTATTATGATTGGTCGCATTCTCTGGCAGGAGTTTTTTAATAACCGCGACTGGCCGGTGGCCTCCGCGCTGGCGGTAACCATTCTGCTGATCCTGATCCTGCCGATTATCTGGTTCCACAAGCATCAAAATCGCGCTGCGGGAGAGAAAGCATGAATCAGCTACCGGTTATTCGCTCGCCGTGGCGTACCGCTATTCTGGTGCTCTGCTTTCTGTTTCTCTATGCGCCCATGCTGCTGCTGGTGGTCTACTCCTTTAACAGCTCGCAGCTGGTCACGGTGTGGGAGAGCTTCTCTTTTCACTGGTATCGCGTGCTGTTTCAGGATGAGGCGATGCTCGATGCCGTCGGGCTGAGTCTGACCATCGCGGGGCTTTCGGCTACCATGGCTGTGATACTGGGCACCCTGGCCGCGGTGATCATTGTGCGCTTCGGCCGCTTTCGCGGCCACAGCGGTTTCGCGTTTATGCTGACCGCGCCGCTGGTCATGCCCGATGTTATTACCGGGCTGTCGCTGCTGCTGCTGTTTGTGGCGATGGCAAACACGCTGGGCTGGCCGGGCGATCGTGGCATGCTGACTATCTGGCTGGCGCACGTCACATTCTGTACCGCCTATGTTGCGGTGGTGATCAACGCCCGCCTGCGCGAGCTGGATCGCTCCATCGAAGAGGCCGCCATGGATCTGGGCGCCACGCCGCTGAAGGTGTTCTTTGTGATCACCGTTCCCATGATTGCACCCGCCATCGTCACCGGCTGGCTGCTGGCCTTTACGCTGTCGCTTGATGACCTCGTGATTGCCAGCTTTGTTACCGGGCCGGGGGCGACCACGCTGCCCATGGCGATCTTCGCCACCGTACGACGTGGGGTGAATCCGGAGATCAACGCGCTGGCCTCTATTATTCTGTTTGTGGTCGGGCTGGTCGGTTTCATCGCCTGGCGCTTTATGGCGCATGAAGAAAAACAGCGTTTGCGCGATATTCAGAAAGCAAAACGTGGCTGAAACCCTGTGAGTTTGCCACTATAAGCAAGGCTGGCGTTGCCAGCCTTTTCTTATGGAGCCTGGGTGATGTCGGAAACGCTGAAAAACGCTGTGTTAAACTCAACGCCGGTGCCGGTGACCATTGCCGGTATTGCGATTATTGTCACGCGCTGCCTCAGCGTGATCATGATGGCTGGCGAGCTGGGCTATGAGGAGATTGCCAACTTTGTGCACCGCAGCGCACAGGCCTGGGATTCAACCCTGATATTTATCGCCAGTCAGCTGATTTTCCTGTTTGAACTGCGCTGTGCTTTTACGTTCATGCGCGGCAGCAATCGGGGTCGCTGGGGTTATCTGATCAGTCAGGTGGTGGTATTGCTCTATATGCTGATGGCGTCGGTAGGCTGGATCTATCCGGAAATATTCAGTATTTCAGGTGATAACAATCTGCAGATTATCCACCATACGCTGCAGCAAAAATTACCGGACGTACTGGTAGCGCTGCTGCTGTTTGTGCCGGCCAGCAGTCGCGCATTTTTCCGCGCCCGGTGATACAATCGCTCCCCGTTTTTTCTCCGAGTACAGGTTGTTCCATGCATTGCGCGCTTTATGACGCTGGCCGCTGCCGTTCATGTCAGTGGCTGGAAAAACCCTATCCGCAGCAGGTCAGCGATAAGCAGACGCAGCTTGCTCAGCTGCTTGCAGCGATGCCGGTCAGCGACTGGCGGCTTCCGGTGACATCAGCAGAGCAGGGGTTTCGCAATAAGGCCAAAATGGTCGTCAGCGGCAGCGTGGAGCGCCCTGTTTTTGGTCTGGTGGCGTCTGACGGCGACCCGGTTGATCTCTGCGCCTGTCCGCTCTATCCTGCCAGCTTTGCGCCGGTGTTTGCGCTGCTTAAACCCTTTATCGCACGCGCCGGTCTGACGCCTTACAATGTGACGCGCAGGCGTGGCGAGCTGAAGTTTTTGCTGCTGACAGAGAGCAGTGAGGGCGGCATGATGCTGCGTTTTGTACTGCGCTCAGCCAGTAAGGTGCCGCAGCTGCAGGCGGCACTGCCGTGGCTGCAGCAGCTGCTGCCGCAGCTGCAGGTTATCTCCGCCAATATTCAGCCGGTACATATGGCGATTCTGGAAGGCGACGAAGAGATCGCGCTGACCGCGCAGCAGGCGCTGCCGGAACGCGTTAATCAGGTTCCGCTTTATATCCGGCCGCAGAGTTTCTTCCAGACCAATCCGCAGGTGGCGGCCGCGCTCTACGCCACCGCACGCGACTGGGTTGCAGAGCTGAACGTGACCAGCATGTGGGATCTCTTTTGTGGCGTAGGTGGATTTGGTCTGCACTGCGCAACGCCAGAGATGACGCTGACGGGGATTGAAATCAGCCCTGAAGCGATCGCCTGTGCGCAACAATCGGCGCAGCAGCTGGGGCTGGAAAAGGTGCACTTTGCCGCTCTGGATTCCACCCGTTTCGCCACCTCGCGGGCAGACATACCGCAGCTGGTACTGGTGAACCCGCCGCGTCGCGGCATTGGCAGCGAGCTGTGCGACTATTTAAGCGATATGGCTCCGGCTTTTATCCTCTACTCCAGCTGCAATCCTGCCACCCTGGCGCAGGATATTGCCCGGCTTAGTGATTACAACATACAAAGAGTGCAGCTGTTTGATATGTTCCCGCACACCGCGCATTTTGAAGTGTTATGTCTGCTGACGCGGAACGATCGGCCGCGTGCTGCATAACGCAGCACGCGCTGTTGAAAGAATTTACTCAGGAAACCACTTCTGGTTGATCTGCTGCCAGCTGCCGTCAGCTTTCAGGGCCGCCAGCGCACTATTGAACTCATTCAGCAGTGCGCTGTTACCTTTACGCACGGCGATGCCAAGCCCGGTGCCAAAGTAATCCGTATCCCTGACATGATCGCCCACGGTACCGAGATCGTCATTGGCTTTCAGCCACTGACTGACCACGGCGCTGTCGCCAAATACGCCATTGAGGCGGCCGTTTTTCAGGTCGAGAATCGCATTCTGATAGCTGTCATACGCGACCGCTACCACGTCCGGATGCTTTTCAGTCAGATATTTCTGGTGAGTGGTGCCATTCTCTACGCCGATACGCTTGCCTTTCAGCTGGCTGAAATCGCTGAACTCGCCTTTCCGGGCGATCACGATAGCGGAGTTGGCGTAGTAAGGCTGGCTGAAATCGACCTGCTTACTGCGCTCGGCGGTGATGTCCATACCGGAGATTACCGCATCATAGCGGCGGAATTTCAGCGACGGGATCAGGCTGTCAAACGCATTATTCGTGAATGTACATTCGGCTTTAATCTGCGCACACAGCGCTTTCGCCAGATCGATATCAAAGCCTACAATCTGATTGTTGTGATCCAGTGATTCAAACGGCGGATAGGTAGCTGAAACGGCAAAACGTATTTTTTCAGCTGCATAAGCATTCACCGTAACCGCAGCGAGCGCTGCGGCGATAATCCATTTTTTCATCATGTCATTCTCATAAGCAAGCCAGAAGTGGAATGCGTGACACAATGCCATTGAATGAATTTTTATGCAATTATTTTGGATAAGTAAGACTTTGTAATGGGCGGCTGCTCTGACGCCGGCGTGGCGCAAAAGCAACCGTCCCGGAGACACTCAGCTGCGCTGCTCAAATGTCAGTGCACGTTTCTCTATCAGCCGCATCAGCAGCGTCAGCGCGCCGTTAACCACCAGATAGATCAGGCCTGCCGCCGCATACACCGTCACGTCATAGGTGCGTCCGTAGAGCATCTGACCGTGCCCCATCACTTCCATCAGCGTAATGGTGTAGGCCAGCGAGGTGCTTTTAAACACCAGCACAACTTCGTTGGAATAGGAGGAGAGGGCGCGCTTAAACGCGTAGGGCAGCAAAATACGCAGCGTATCCTTGCGGTTCATGCCCAGCGCGGCGCATGACTGCCACTGACCCGCCGGAATTGCGCGTACCGCGCCATAAAATAGCTGGGTGGTATAGGCTGCGCTGTTGAGCGACAGCGCCAGCATCGCGCACAGCCAGGGCTGAGACAGCAGATGCCAGAGCCACGGCACATTCTGAATGGCAGGGAACTGACCCGGCCCGTAGTAGATCAGGAAGATCTGCACCAGCAGCGGAGTGCCGGTAAACAGCGTGATGTAGCCTTTTGCCAGCAGGCTGGCGACCGGTACTTTCAGTGCCAGCACAATAGTACAGAGCAGCGACAGCAGCAGCGCGGCCACCAGTGAGGCCAGCGTCAGCGTTAAGCTGGTATGCAGGCCTTTCAGCAGTTCAGGTAAATAATCGAGCATGCGTCAGGCTCCCCGCTCAAAACGCGTGGTGCGTAATTCAATGCGGCGCAAAATCGCCTGACTGAACAGCGTAATCACCAGATAGATAGCGGCAGCCACCAGATACCAGGTAAACGGTTCCTGCGTGCGCGTAGCGATACTTTTCGTCTGCAGCATCAGGTCGTTGACACTGATCAGCGACACCAGCGCCGTATCTTTCAGCAGCACCAGCCACTGGTTGCCGAGGCCCGGCAGCGCATGGCGCCACATCTGCGGCATAATCAGCCGGAAAAAGATCGCAGATTTTTTCATGCCCAGCGCCTGTCCCGACTCCCACTGGCCTGCCGGCACCGCTTTCAGTGCACCGCGCAGCGTCTGTGACGCATAGGCGGAGTAGAGCATAGCCAGCGCAATCACTCCGCAGAGAAACGGGCTGACGTCAAAATTCTCAATCTGCAGCTGAACCGGAAGGGTAAACAGGCCCAGGTTAAGGCTGAAACCGTCAGACAGCGTCAGCAGCAGCTGCGAAGCACCGAAATAGATAAAGAGTACGACCAGAATTTCCGGCAGACCCCGAATCAGCGTGACCAGCACGGTGCCGACCCACGCCAGCGGTTTTATGCGCAGCGACTCCCAGCCAGCAAACAGCATCGCCAGCACAAGGCCGGCGATCAGCGCACAAACAGCAAGGCCGACGGTTATCCCGGCGGCGCTTGCAAGAGAGATCATTTCATTCATCAGAGATTACTGCTGGAACCATTTGCTGTAGATAGTTTTATACGTGCCGTCAGCTTTGATCTTATCCAGCGCCGCGTTGAACTTACTCTGCAGCTCAGCGTTACCCTGACGCACGGCGATGCCCAGACCGGTTCCGAAGTAATCTTTATCCGTGACTTTTTCACCCAGCGGCGCCAGCGTTGCGTTCTGCTTCAGCCACTCATTGACCACGGCAGTATCCCCAAAGACAGCGTCAATACGGCCATTTTTCAGATCCAGTACGGCGTTCTGATAGCTGTCGTAAGGCACGATAGTGATATCGCTATGCTTGTCGGTCAGGAACTTCTGATGAGTAGTGCCGTTCTGCACGCCAACGCGCTTGCCTTTCAGGGCAGCCACATCAGCCAGTTTGCCTTTCTGCGCAATAAAGGTGGCAGAGTTGTCATAGTAAGGCTTGCTGAACAGCACCTGCTTTTCACGTTCTGGTGTGATATCCATGCCGGCCATCACCGCGTCGAAACGGCGGAATTTCAGGCTGGGGATCAGGCTATCGAAAGCCTGATTAGTAAATGTGCAGGTTGCATCCATCTCTTTACACAGCGCATTGGCCAGATCGACGTCAAATCCCTGAATTTTGTTTTCAGCGTCAACGAACTCAAACGGCGGGTAAGAGGCTTCAGTAGCGAAACGCAGCGTCTGTGCAGCAGAAGCGCTCAGGCTCAGCGTGGTGAGCAGGGCAGCAAGTACAACTTTTTTCATTATTAGCATCCTGACTTAGTGCGAAAGATAGTGTGCAAACGCGTCGGTTTGCGGCTGTGTAAAGCGGCTGGCATCACCCTGTTCAATGATGTGACCATTCTCCATATAAACCACGCGGCTGGCCGTTTTGCGCGCCACTTCAACCTCATGGGTCACAATAACCTGCGTGATCTGCGTTTGTGCCAGTTCGCGAATAATCGTCACGATCTGTGCGGTAATTTCCGGATCGAGCGCGGCGGTAGGTTCATCAAACAGCAGCACCTGCGGCTCCATCATCAGCGCACGGGCGATCGCCACGCGCTGCTGCTGACCACCGGAGAGATGCAGCGGAAAACGATCGGCATAAGGCGTCAGGCGCAGACGCTCCAGCAGCTTATCGGCACGTGCGCGCGCCGCCTCTTTTGAGAGACCCAGTACGCGACACGGGGCTTCAGTGAGGTTCTGCATAACCGTAAGGTGCGGCCAGAGATTATATTGCTGAAATACCATACCCACGTTCTGACGCAGCTCGCGAATGGCGCTGTCAGTGGGGGACCTGGTAAAGTCAAACTGGTTGCCGGCAATCTGCAGCGTGCCGGAACGCGGCAGCTCCAGCAGATTGAGCACGCGCAGGAGTGAGCTTTTCCCGGCACCGCTGGGACCAAGCAGCACCAGCGTCTCTCCCTGCGGACACTCCAGGTTAATGTCAGACAGCGCCTGATGGGCACCGTAAAAGCAGTTAATAGCGTTTAATTGAATACTCATGCGCGGAAAATAGAGAGCAAATAATGCCGCGAATCTTAACGTTCCCGGCATAGTTATGCAAATCAAGTGACTTAAAATTTATTAAACAGCGCGTTATCCGGTCCGGTGCAGCAGAAAATTGTGCGGCCTGCGTCAGACGGGGGTTGCACTACGGTTACGCCCGACGTTAACACCGGTCAGGGGCTCTATACCGATGCGGCGCCCTAATGTGTGAACAGGATAACAAAAAAACGCGCTATTTTTTCTGCTCCAGTAGCTGGCTGAGTGAGCCACCGCCGGCGTGCGGCCACGCTGCCATATAGCGCACATCCTGCACCACCCAGCACTCTCCTTCACGGATCATCAGCACTTCATCGCGCCACTGTTTATCGCCGCGCGTTAGCGTGACGCGCAACGGAATATTTCGCGCATCGCGATTGGGGATCGAAGAAGCGCTCTCTACATCAGCGGCGGCCGGTCCCTGAGCCAGACTGGAAAAGAGATCGCCCTGACGCCACTCTGCCGGCTGATTGCGCTTTTCCCGCGCCTGCAGCAGCGTCTGATAAAGATGATCGCTCAGATAAGGGCGATATCTGGCCAGCAGCGCGCGATCGGGCAGGCCCGCTGAAGGAGCATTTACGCGCAAATCGTAAAACTGCTGCGCCACGCTATCCGGCCCGCCATCAATACAGGCCGCACTGCGCGGGCCATTATCCCTGATAACCGGCTCTACAGTGGTACAGGCGCTCAGCAGCGTTACTGCTGATGCCAGCAGTGCAAGGGCTTTGATTCTCATCTCCGGTTCCTTATTGTTCTGTGGCAAAGCATGGGTTTTAGCATAGAGTATAGTCGTGCTTTTTCAGCACCATGCGTGCGGGTCCCATCGACATCTTCAGGAGATAACTATGAAATTTTCGACGACACCAACTCTGGAAGGCCACAGCATTACCGAATACTGCGGCGTGGTTACCGGCGAGGCGATTTTAGGTGCCAATATTTTTCGTGATTTCTTTGCCGGCATCCGCGATATCGTAGGCGGACGTTCGGGGGCCTATGAAAAAGAGCTGCGCAAGGCGCGTGAGATTGCGTTTAAAGAGCTGGGCGATCAGGCGAAAGCGCTGGGCGCTAATGCGGTAGTGGGGATCGATATTGACTACGAAACCGTCGGCAAAGACAGCAGCATGCTGATGGTCAGCGTCTCCGGCACTGCGGTGATCGTGCGCTGATGCGATTCCTGCTGATCGTGGTCATGGCGCTGCTGCTCAGCGCCTGTCACTCTTCAATGGAAGCGCGTCAGGGGTACTGGGCCGATACAGCGCATCCGGCGCAGGGTGCGCGACCGCGCATCAAAGTCGTGGTGATCCACTACACCGCAGACGATTTCTCTTCTTCGCTGGCAACCCTGACCGATCGGCAGGTCAGTGCACACTACCTTATTCCGCGTCAGCCGCCACAGAAAGCGGGCAGGGGAGTAGTCTGGCAGCTGGTGCCGGAGCAGCAGCTTGCCTGGCATGCCGGACCCAGTTTCTGGCGCGGGGCTACCCGCATTAATGACACCTCAGTGGGCATTGAGATAGTCAATGCGGGCTATCAGCGTACGCTGACCGGGCTAACGTGGCAGCCTTATACACCCGATCAAATTACCGTGCTGACAGCGCTGCTGCGCGATCTGCAGCAGCGTTACGGTATTGCACCCGAAAATATCGTGGGCCACAGCGATATTGCGCCGCAGCGCAAGCAGGACCCGGGTCCGCTCTTTCCCTGGCAGCAGCTGGCCGCCCGGGGGATAGGTGCCTGGCCCGATCCGGCGATTACGGCCCGCTATCTGGCGGGGCAGTCCGCCAGCACCGTTGTGGAGCCGCAGCCGCTGCTGGCAGCGCTGCAGCGGTATGGCTATGACGTGGCGGGCGCGACAACGCCTGAGAGGCAGCGCCGGCTGATTGCAGCCTTTCAGATGCACTTCCGGCCGCACGACTATCGCGGTATTGCTGACGCAGAGACGCTGGCGATAGCCCGGGCGCTGCTGGCACAGTACGGCGCGGCGCGCTAGCTGTCAGGCCGCTGACTGAAGAAACGCCTGCCAGCGTGCGACCACCTGCTGCAGATCGGCACGGGATACATCCAGGTGAGTCACCATGCGCGTCCGGGGACCCACGCTGATAAGAATATCCGCGGCGTGCATCCAGCGCTGCAGCGCATCTGTCTGCCCGGGCGGAACCTGCACAAACAGCATGTTTGTCTGCTGGCTTATGACTTCCACGCCCAGCGCACGCAGCTGGTCCGCCAGCCACGCGGCGTTATCATGATCGTCCTGCAGCCGGGTCACGTTGTGCTGCAGCGCATAACGCCCGGCCGCCGCCAGAATACCCGCCTGGCGCATCCCGCCACCGGTCATTTTACGCCAGCGCCGCGCCTGCTCAATATAAGCGCTGTCGCCGCACAGCAGTGAGCCTACCGGGGTGCCCAGCCCTTTTGACAGGCAGATAGTCAGCGTATCGCAGTAGCGTGCAATTTCTGCCAGCGTCACCTGCTGTGCCACCACGGCATTAAAGATACGCGCACCATCAATGTGCAGCGCCAGCCCGCGTTCGCGGGTGAAGTGCCACGCCTGCTCCAGATAGCTGAGCGGCAGTACCCTGCCGTGATGCGTGTTTTCCAGACTCAGCAGGCGGGTACGGGCAAAATGGATATCATCCGGCTTGATCGCAGCGGCAACGTCCGCCAGCGGCAGTGTGCCATCGTCCGCAGCAAGGATCGGCTGAGGCTGAATGCTGCCCAGCACCGCCGCGCCGCCCGCTTCATATTTATAGTTGTGCGCCTGCTGGCCCACAATATACTCATCGCCGCGCTGGCAGTGGCCCAGCAGCGCCACCAGATTTGCCTGGGTACCGGTAGGAAAGAACAGCGCGGCTGCTTTGCCGCTCATCGCCGCCGCCTCTGCTTCCAGTGCGTTGACCGTAGGATCGTCACGATAGACGTCATCTCCGGTTGCGGCGTTCATCATGGCGTCCAGCATCGCCGCACTCGGGCGGGTTACGGTATCACTGCGCAAATCGATCACGGGGCTCTCCTGAAAGAAAAAGCGGGCTGCTCGCCCGCATCATTGCCTGTCCGGCAGGAGCCTTGTTTTTACCGCAGCCAGTTGGTTTTCGCCAGCTCGGTGATCTCATTGCCGCGTCCGTTGAGGATAGCGCGCAGCATATAGAGACTGAACCCTTTTGCCTGTTCGGCTTTGATCTGCGGTGGCATCGACAGCTCCTCTTTAGCCGTGTGCACATCCACCAGAACCGGACCATCATGCGCAAAAGCCTGTTCCAGCGCCGCATTGAGTTCTGACGCTTTTTCAACCCGGATACCTTTGATGCCGCAGGCGGCGGCAATCGCAGCAAAATCAGGATTTTCCAGGTCGGTGCCGTCGGTAAGGTAACCGCCTGCTTTCATCTCCATTGCCACAAAACCCAGCACGCTGTTGTTGAAAATCACCAGCTTCACCGGCAGTTTCAGCTGCGCTACCGAGATAAAGTCTCCCATCAGCATACTGAAGCCCCCGTCGCCGCACAGTGCCACCACCTGACGCTCTCTGTCGATAGCCTGGGCACCCAGCGCCTGCGGCATCGCATTGGCCATAGAGCCGTGATTAAACGATCCCAGCAGGCGTCGCTTACCGTTCATCTGCAGGTAACGTGCAGCCCAGACGGTGGGCGTGCCGACGTCGCAGGTAAAGATGGCATCGTCAGCGGCGTAGCGGCTGATCTGCTGTGCCAGATACTGGGGATGGATCGCCTGGTTGTCGTTTGCGGTTGCCAGATCGTCAAGACTCTTGCGGGCGTCAGCGTAGTGCTCCAGCGCACGGTCAAGGTGATGGCGATCGTCATGCACCTCAAGCTGCGGCAGCAGTGCCTGGATCGTGGCTTTAACGTCACCCACCAGCGGCATATCCACGTGGCTGTGCGCGCCCAGGCTGCCGGGGTTGATATCGATCTGAATGATACGCGCGCTGGCAGGGTAGAAGGCACGATAGGGGAATTTCGTGCCGAGCAGGATCAGGGTGTCGGCATTCATCATGGCGTGATAGCCGGAAGAGAAACCAATCAGCCCGGTCATGCCAACATCGTACGGGTTGTCATATTCAATATGTTCTTTGCCACGCAGCGCATGCACTACCGGCGCCTTAAGCCGTTCCGCCAGGGCGACAACTTCAGCATGGGCACCGGCGCAGCCGCTGCCGCACATCAGCGTAATATTGCCTGCGCCGTTGAGCGTTTCCGCCAGGGTGGCAAGCTCCGCTGCGGCGGGCACAACCTGCGGCAGCTGCGGCGGATACCATTCGCTGCGCGCACTCTTCGGGGCGGGCTGCAGCGCCACGTCACCCGGTAGTACGATCACAGAGACGCCGCGGTTGAGGATCGCTTTGCGCATGGCAATGCCCAGCACCTGCGGCAGTTGCTCAGGATTAGAAACCAGCTCACAGTAGTGGCTGCATTCACGAAACAGCTCCTGCGGGTGCGTCTCCTGAAAATAGCCGCTGCCGATTTCGCTGGAAGGGATATGAGCAGCAATGGCCAGTACCGGCACATTGTTACGATGACAGTCAAACAACCCGTTAATCAGGTGCAGGTTACCAGGACCGCAGGAGCCGGCGCAGACCGCCAGTTCGCCGCTGATTTGCGCTTCCGCACCGGCGGCAAACGCGGCGACCTCTTCATGCCGCGTCGGCATCCATTCAATGGTGCCCATGCGGTTCAGGCTGTCACTCAGGCCGTTAAGCGAATCACCGGTTACACCCCAGATACGTTTTACGCCTGCGCTCTCCAGCGTGTGTGCCAGCAGGGCGGCCACAGTTTGTTTCATCGTTTGCTCCTTTCTGATGGGGGCCATCTATGCTGATGGCAAAAATCTTTCCGTCAGAAAGCGTAGACGACGCCGCTGCACGCCTGCCGTGAAAAAGTGCGCTGCAGACCGGTCAGGCGGAAAAAAAAGCGATCAGCACCGGCGCGAGCAGGCTCATGATAAACCCGTGCACAATGGCCGCAGGAACAATCTCCATGCCGCCGGCGCGCTGCAGAATTGGCAGGGTAAAATCCATGGAGGTGGCGCCGCTCAGGCCCAGCGTCATGCTGCGATGTCGGGTGATAAGCAGCGGGATCAGCATAATTGTGATCAGTTCACGCAGCAGGTCGTTAAAGAACGCCGCGCTGCCGATAACCGGACCAAACGCGTCCGTCATCAGAATGCCGGAAAGCGAATACCAGCCAAAGCCGCTGGCCAGCGCGAGGCCGGTTTTCAGCGGCAATCCAAGGCAGACAGCGGCCAGCGCGCCTCCGGCGAGCGCCCCAGCCAGTGACACGCCCGCCACCAGCGCACCACGCCGGTTAAGCGTAATCTGCCGCAGCGTCATGCCGCTGCTGCGCAGCTGAACGCCTACCAGAAACAGCATCAGGATCAGGGCATATTCGCTGACGGTGGCCGCATGGCGCAGCGGAGCCCATTGCGACAATCCGAGCAGAAACCCGCCCAGCACCGAGCCACAGAGTTTGAGTGAATCCAGTGCCATCGAAAGACGCGAGGGCAGCGCCTGCGCTTTATGCGGATGCCGCCACGGCAGACGCTGCTCAAGCAGCCAGAATGCCAGCAGCGAACAGGCGAGAATCGAGAGGGTACAGATAAAAGCGGTGTAGAAGATGGTGAGCAAATTCGCGCTGAGATTATCCAGAAATGCCAGGCTTACGCCCATGAAAAACAGAATGATATAGACCAGCGCACTCAGCAACCGCGCCACCGTGCGTAACAGTGCTGGCTGCTGCAGATGCAGCAAATAACCGGCAATCAGCGGCAGCAAAATAATCATCAGACCATACATAGCGAACATCCGTCCGTGGGAAAAGGACGCCACGCTAATCAAAAAAGCACACGCTGTAAATCACCCTTTGCCGATAATCTGCGCCTTGACCCCTGTGCAACCGTACACCATGCTCAGGCAATCTCTGAACAGGATAATCCCATGATTCTGGATCATATTGATATCAGCGGCTTTCGTGGCATTAATCAGCTCTCACTGCCGCTTACCATGACGAATCTTCTGATCGGCGAAAACGCCTGGGGCAAGTCAAGCCTGCTTGATGCGTTTTCACTTATGCTGGATCCGTCCGGCGGGCAGGCGGCCCTCAGCGAAGACGATTTCCATTTTCCGCCTGCAAATCCGGCGGCACGCTGGCGCACATTACAGATAGTGGTGCGCTTTCGCGCCAGCGAAGCAGAGCGGGAAAATACCCTGCTGCAGCCTTTCTGGCAGCGCGATGAGCAGGGATATTATCTGCGCTTCAGTCTGCGGGCCACCTGTAAAGCGGACGGCGTAAAAAGCAGCTGGCGCTTTATCGACGTGCATAATCAGCTGCTGGCGCAGGAGCCGACAAAGGCGGCGATAGGCTGGCTGCGGCAGCATCATCCGGTGCTGCGTTTACGCGACGCGCGGTTCGGTCAGCGTCACCGGACGCGCGAACCCGGCGGTGACGGGCGGGATCCGGGTCTGCAGGCGCTGCAGGCGGTATTACAGCAGCTCAATCGCGCAGCTGGCGGGCAGGCAGTGAGCAATGAAGTGCTGCTGCAGGGCGTACAGACAATGCAGCAGCTTATGGCGCACTATTTTCTTGTTCAGCAACCCGGCGTCAGTCACCCACGAATGGCACCGGAGCTGCGCGATGGCAGCGCAGGCTGGCAGGCGCTGGATGCGCTTAACCGGCTGCTGGCAGGGGCCAGTGCTGAGCATCGTCGCGAGGTGCAGCTGCGACTGCTGGCACTGCTCCCTGGCAGCAGTGCGCTGCCAGCCGGCGCACAGCCTGTTCTGCTGGTCGAAGATCCTGAAACGCGGCTGCATCCGATAATGCTTTCAGTGACCTGGAATTTACTGACGCTGCTGCCGCTACAGCGACTGGTTACCACTAATTCAGGTGAACTGGTCTCCCAGACGCCGCTGGAAAATCTCTGTCGTCTGGTGCGCGAAGCGAGCCGCGTGGTGGCATGGCGTATTGGTGAAGCGGGACTGAGCGCGGAGGATCACCGGCGTATCGCGTTTCATATTCGCGTCAATCGACCTGCTACACTGTTTGCCCGCTGCTGGTTACTGGTGGAGGGCGAGACTGAGGTATGGATCGTTAATGAACTGGCGCGGCAGCAGGGCGATCATTTTGCAGCAGAAGGGATCCGGGTGATCGAGTTTGCCCAGGCCGGCCTGAAGCCGCTGCTGAAGTTTGCCCGGCGTATGGGAATTGCCTGGCATGTATTGACCGATGGCGATGAGGCAGGAAAGAAATATGCGGCCACGACTCGCAGCCAGCTGCTGATCCACGAAAAGGCGGAGGTGCATCTGACGCAGTTTCCGGCAGCCGACATTGAACATTTCCTCTATCAGCACGGATTTCGCGCGGTCTATCACCAAATGGCGCACCTGCCGTTAAACATTGCGATGACGCCACGGCGTATTATTACTCAGGCGATCCATCATAGCTCCAAGCCTGAGCTGGCTATCGCCGTGGCGCTGGCGGCCGGTGAGCGCGGCCCGCAGGCCATCCCGTCGCTGTTCAGGGAGCTGTTTAGTCAGGTAAAACTGCTGGCACAGCGACGTGCAGGGTAGGGGAAAAAGTAAAATGCCAGCGTTACCGGCTGGCATTTCAGGTGCGGAGTGGTCACAATAACCGCGCTGCACAGGTCAGGAAAGCAACGCCGCCTCACAGGGAACAATCAGACTGGCATGGTTGCCTTTTGGTCCTTCGTGAACGTCAAACTGAACGTGCTGACCCGCTTTAAGCGTTCTGTAACCCTCCATCTGAATGGTAGAGTAGTGCGCAAAGATGTCATCGCCACCGCCAACCGGACAAATAAAGCCGAAGCCCTTGGCGTTGTTGAACCATTTAACAGTACCCGTCTCCATGCTTTTACTTCCCTCGCAAGACATTCTGATAAGTAGGTGAGGTCATCGCAGCTGTGAGTCGAGGTTGTTTAAAACTCAATCAGCTTGTGCATGTAGAATGTAGAGAAACGGACCTTATCGTCAAGCAATCGGCCCGGATGCGTGGGCAGAAATTCATCAAAATTTGAGGCAGTTAACGCTATTGAGAATTTTGTGATACAAGTCGCGCATCTGCTTTTCGTACCGATAGCAGCGATAGCAAACCCGTCTTGACAGACGTGTTAAACTTCAGGTTACTGCAGGCTAAAATGCATGACCGCAACGCAGAATTCCAATGGATGATTATGGCAAACACAAACGACTGGCTTAATTTTGAACACCTGGCCGAAGACAAAGTACGTGAAGGGTTAAAGCCGCCTTCAATGTATAAAGTCATCCTGAATAATGACGATTATACACCTATGGAATTTGTTATTGACGTTCTGCAAAAGTTCTTTTCTTATGATATTGAACGCGCCACGCAACTGATGCTGAAAGTTCACTATCATGGAAAGGCAGTCTGCGGTGTTTTCACCGCTGAAGTAGCAGAAACAAAAGCTGCGCAGGTGAACAACTATGCCAGAGAGAATCAACATCCTTTGCTGTGTACGCTGGAAAAAGCCTGAACCTGTCTCCATATAGGAAACAGGCAGTCAGAGCGATAATTGGGGGAGGTGCCAAATGCTCAATCAAGAACTGGAACTCAGTTTAAACATGGCTTTCGCCAGAGCGCGCGAGCACCGTCACGAGTTTATGACCGTCGAACATCTGTTGCTGGCGCTGCTCAGCAACCCGTCGGCCAGAGAGGCACTGGAAGCCTGTACGGTGGATATTGTGGCTCTGCGTCAGGAACTCGAAGCCTTCATCGAACAAACCACACCGGTGCTGCCGGCAGGCGAAGCGGAGCGCGATACGCAACCTACGCTCAGCTTCCAGCGCGTACTGCAGCGTGCGGTATTCCACGTTCAGTCTTCCGGTCGCAGCGAAGTAGCAGGCGCTAACGTTCTGGTCGCTATTTTCAGCGAGCAGGAGTCGCAGGCGGCATATCTGCTGCGCAAACATGAAATCAGCCGTCTTGATGTGGTGAATTTCATCTCTCACGGCACGCGTAAAGATGAGCCCGGTCAGTCGCAGAGTAATGCGGATAACCCGGTCAATGAAGAGCAGGCAGGCGGGGAGGAGCGTATGGAAAACTTCACCACCAATCTTAATCAGCTTGCTCGCGTTGGCGGCATTGACCCGCTTATTGGTCGCGACAAAGAGCTGGAGCGCGCCGTGCAGGTGCTGTGTCGCCGGCGTAAAAACAATCCGCTGCTGGTGGGGGAATCCGGCGTGGGTAAAACCGCTATTGCCGAAGGGCTCGCCTGGCGTATTGTGCAGGGTGACGTACCGGAAGTAATGAAAGAGTGCACTATCTATTCACTGGATATCGGCTCTCTGCTGGCGGGCACCAAATATCGCGGCGATTTTGAAAAGCGGTTTAAAGCGCTGCTCAAACAGCTGGAACAGGATAACAACAGCATCCTGTTTATTGATGAAATTCATACCATCATCGGTGCCGGTGCGGCGTCGGGCGGGCAGGTGGATGCCGCTAACCTGATTAAGCCACTGCTCTCCAGCGGCAAAATCCGCGTGATGGGTTCCACAACTTATCAGGAGTTCAGCAATATTTTCGAGAAAGATCGCGCACTGGCGCGCCGCTTCCAGAAAATTGATATTACTGAACCCTCGGTCGAAGAGACCGTGCAGATCCTCAACGGACTGAAGCCGAAATATGAAGCGCATCACGACGTGCGTTATACCGCTAAGGCCGTGCGCGCAGCAGTCGAGCTGGCGGTGAAATATATCAACGACCGTCATCTGCCGGATAAGGCGATTGATGTGATTGATGAAGCGGGTGCGCGGGCACGTCTGGTGCCGGTGAGCAAGCGTAAGAAAACCGTTAATGTTTCTGACATTGAATCGGTAGTGGCGCGAATTGCACGTATTCCGGAACAGAGCGTGTCGGCCACCGATCGTGATACGCTGAAAAATCTGGGCGACCGTCTGAAAATGCTGGTGTTTGGTCAGGATAATGCAATTGAGGCGCTGACCGAAGCGATTAAAATGAGCCGCGCTGGCCTGGGTCAGGATCGCAAGCCGGTAGGCTCTTTCCTGTTCGCCGGTCCGACCGGGGTAGGTAAAACAGAAGTCACCGTACAGCTGGCTAAAGCGCTGGGCATTGAGCTGCTGCGTTTCGATATGTCGGAATACATGGAGCGCCATACGGTCAGCCGCCTGATTGGTGCACCTCCAGGCTACGTGGGCTTTGACCAGGGCGGTCTGTTAACGGATGCGGTTATCAAGCATCCGCACGCGGTTGTGCTGCTGGATGAAATTGAGAAAGCGCATCCGGATGTCTTCAACCTGCTGCTGCAGGTTATGGATAACGGTATGCTGACCGACAACAACGGGCGTAAAGCGGACTTCCGCAATGTGGTGCTGGTCATGACCACCAATGCTGGCGTACGCGAAACCGAACGTAAGTCGATCGGCCTGATTCAGCAGGATAACAGTACGGATGCGATGGAAGAGATTAAAAAGATCTTTACGCCAGAGTTCCGCAACCGTCTCGACAACATTATCTGGTTCCGTCATCTCTCTGCTGAGGTGATCCATCAGGTAGTCGATAAGTTTATTGTTGAACTGCAGGCGCAGCTGGACGCAAAAGGTGTTTCACTGGAAGTGAGCGATGACGCGCGCGACTGGCTGGCAGAAAAAGGCTACGATAAAGCAATGGGTGCGCGTCCGATGGCGCGTACAGTGCAGGAAAGCCTGAAAAAACCGCTGGCCAATGAACTGCTGTTTGGTTCACTGGTGGATGGGGGCTCGGTGTCGGTGGGGCTGGATAAAGATAAAAACCAGCTTACCTATCACTTCCTGAGCGCTGAAAAGCGTAAAACGGAAGGGACTGTGCACTAACGCCTGACCAGGAAAACAAAAGGCCGGATAATTATCCGGCCTTTTTTTTGCGGCTGGAAACTTAACCAGCCCGCGACGTGTGCAGCAGCTTAGCGACTGCGGAAGACAATGCGGCCTTTGCTCAGGTCGTACGGGGTCAACTCAACAGTGACTTTGTCACCCGTCAGGATGCGGATATAGTTTTTGCGCATTTTACCGGAGATATGAGCGGTAACCACGTGCCCGTTTTCAAGCTCTACGCGGAACATGGTGTTAGGTAACGTATCCAGTACGGTACCCTGCATTTCAATATTGTCTTCTTTGGCCATCGAATCCTCTGGGTGAACTACCAAACTGTTGAACCGGCAAGATAATGCCGAATTCCATGATTTATGTAAAGAAACGTTGGCTGTTTTTGCCAACGCTTCGCCGTGCGTCGCGCTATAGCGCGTGCAGTACGGATAAATTCGGGTGTTGTTGACGTCTGCGGGGGATTAGCGGGCTAAGAATCTGCAGCAACCGGCCCGGCAGGCACGGATGAAACAGTTTCAGGAACAGGTGAGATTCCCAGCCTGGCAATTCCGGCTCGCCACAGCGAAGCGCGGACGACATACCAAACTCGCTTATTGTATCACTTTTATGTAGATTTGTGTGCAAAACATCTGCGGGCAGGGCTAAAAAAGGGTCTGCGTTTGCCAGCATCCCTCAGTAACCGGCTGCCACGCCAGTTTTTTTAGCGCCTGCAGATAGTCAGCACGCGGGATTTCTGTTGCCCCAAGTGATGCGGTGTGGGGATTCAGCACCTGGCAATCAATGAGTTTTCCCTGATGGGCACGGAAGTGTTGTGAAAAGACCCATAACGCGGTTTTAGACGCGTTTTCCTGTCGGCTGAACATCGATTCTCCGCAAAACATCTGTCCGAGCGCCAGACCATACATGCCGCCAGCCAGGCTATTTTCATGCCACACTTCGATAGAGTGCGCATGGCCCAGCTCATATAGCCGCAGCCAGGCACGCTTGACTTCGAAGGTGATCCACGTTCCCTCCTGACGCCCGGTGGCGCAGCCTTCAAGCACCTGCGCAAACGCGTGATTCATGGTAACGCGATAGGGAGAGCGCCGGTGAAAACGCGCCATGCTCCGGCTGAGATGAAACGCATCTGGCATCAGCACGGCTCGCGGATCGGGCGACCACCAGAGGATCGGGTCGCCGGGCGAAAACCAGGGAAAAATACCGTGCTGGTACGCATTAATCAAACGCGCAGGCGAGAGATCTCCGCCCATAGCCAGCAAACCATTTGGTTCGCGCAGCGCCATTTCCGGCGGTGGAAAGTGCAGTGAATCACGTGAAAGTTGTACCAGTCTCATGGCATCAGCTACCCAAAAGCGTCATCTCCAGACTATAACGCAAAGCGCTGCCGGAAACGCCAGTAGCGACCCGCTTTTGAGATTAATTCGTCATGCGAACCCGATTCCACAATGGTGCCCTGATCCATCACGCAGATGCGGTCCATCCTTTCCAGGCCCTGCAGGCGATGGGTTACCACGATCAGCGTCTTACCTTCGCTGACCCGCAGCAGTAACTGCAGGATCTGCTGCTCAGTCGTGGCATCCAGTCCTTCGGTAGGCTCATCCAGCAGCCAGAGGTCGCCGTTATGCAGCAGGGCACGCGCGATGGCCAGGCGCCGCAGTTCGCCGCCGGACAGCGGCCTGCCGCCTTCACCCATCCAGCTATCCAGTCCGTCAGGCTGCTCGGCCAGAAAGCCGAGTCCAGCCTGAACCAGCGCGGCAGTCAGCTCGCTATCGCTGGCCGCCGGGCGCGCCAGTAACAGGTTATCGCGCAGCGTCTGGCTGAAAAGATGCACGCGCTGTGTTACCACGCTGATACGCTGCCGCAGGCTGCGCTCATCCCACTCTGAGAGCGGAATATCATTAAGACAGATATGACCCGCGGTGGCTTCCCGGCTGCGGGTGATAAGCGCCAGCAGGGTCGATTTGCCACAGCCGGTCGGGCCGAGCAGGGCAATACGTTCGCCCGGCTGCAGCCGCAGTGAAAAATGCTGTAATACCGGCTCCGGGCGTTGCGGATAGCTAAATGAGATGTCATCCAGTACCAGACGCATTTCCGGCCCTGCGTCCTGCATACGCGGCGGAAAATGGATGGCCGGCGGCTGGTCAATGATTTCCTGCACGCGCTGTGCCGCGCTGCTGACCTGCGCCAGCGGCAGAAACGCGCCGGCAACCGGAGCCAGCGCTTCAAACGCCGCCAAGCCACAGAACAGAAACAGCGCAATCGTTGCGCCCCCGACAGCGTCAGCTGAAACCCACAGCAGCAGCGTTACGGTCAGACCGGCTATCAGCAGCAGCAGGCTCTGTGCAAACGCCTGCAGGTGATGCTGCTGTTGCTGCGCGTGCTGCCACTGCCGCTCTTCACTGTCCAGCCGCTGACGCCAGGCCGTTGCCGCACCATAGATCTGCAGTTCAGCCTGTGCCATGAGCCAGCAGGCAAGCTGCAGGCGCCAGCTCGCCTGCGAACGGGCGATGCGCGCGCCGGCAGTCTGACCAAAATAGCAGAACGCGGCGGGCAGTATCAGCAGGGTCAGCAGCATGCTGCCCCCTAAAATCAGCGCCAGAGGCAGGTTGAGCAGGGACAGACCGCCGGTTACAACGATAATAACTACCGCTGCACCGGCCAGAGGCGAAATAACGCGCAGATAGAGATGGTCGAGCGTATCAACATCGCTGACAAAGCGGTTCAGCAGCTCGCCGTGGCGAAAGCGCGACAGCTGCTCAGGCGCCAGTGCCATCAGGCGCCTGAAAGTATATACACGCAGATGCTGCAGCACCCGAAAGGTGGCATCATGACTGACAAGACGCTCAAAATAACGCGCTGCGGTACGTATAATCGCGGCACCGCGCACGCCTGCTGCCGGCAGCATATAGTTGAAGGTGTAGAGCCCGGCCATACCTGCCAGCGAGGAGGCAGCAAGAAACCAGCCGGAGAGCGTAAGCAGGCTCACACTGGCCAGCAGGGTAAAGATAGCCAGCGCGATGCCTAATCCCAGGCGCCAGGGATGCTGCCGGAACAGACGCAAAAAAGGCATTAATGAACGCACAGTGAATCCTCCTGCTGACGTTGCCGTATCATCTCCTGCAGCAGCCCGGGCTGAGTGCTGAGCTGCTGCCAGCTTCCCTGCTGTACCAGTGCACCCTGCTGCATAACCCACACCGCATCCCACTGCGCCAGATCGTGCAGCTGATGCGTGATCATCAGCGTCGTCTGCTGCCGTGCCGCCTGGTTAAGCGCCTGCATAACATGGTATTCACTGGTACTATCCAGACCTGAACCGGGCTCATCCAGCAGCAGCAGTTTTGCCGGCTTCAGCAGCGCACGGGCAACCGCAATCCGCTGTGCCTGACCGACGGAAAGTCCGACCCCATCATCGCCGGTCGGCGTATCCAGCCCCAGCGGGAGGCCAGCCAGAAAGTCGCTCACGCCTGCCTGTGCCAATACAGCCTGCAGCCTGCTCTCATCAGCGGATTGCTCCGGCATCAGGTTATCGCGCAGCGTTCTTGCGGGCAGCTGTGGGTTTTGCCCCACCCAGGCAAGTTGTCGCTGCCAGCTTGCACGCTCGATATAGCGCAGATCCACGCCGTTAGCCCGTAGGGTTCCCTGCCAGGGCAGGAAACCAAGCAGCGCATTCATCAGCACGGTTTTACCTGCGCCGCTTTCACCAACCAGTGCAATCCGGCAGCCTGCGTGCAAAGTGAAATTAAGCGGCTGCGTCAGCGCATGGCCGCTGGCACTCATCACCACCAGATTTTCTGCGGTCAGCGTCAGAGGGGCGTTTTCACACCATGGACGAACCGCCTCCGGTTGCGGAACGTCCGGCGACGCATGCAGGAACGTTTCCAGCGCATCTGCCGCGCCTGTCGCCTGCGCTTTAGCGTGATAAAAGGTGCCCAGATCGCGCAGCGGCTGGAAAAACTCCGGTGCAAGGATCAGCGCAAGAAAGCCGGCAAACAGCGTTACGCCGGTGCCGTAATGGCCGAAATCAAATTCGCCAAGGTAAGAGAAGCCAAAGTAGACGGCAACAACGGCAATGGCCAGCGAGGCAAAAAACTCCAGTACCGCTGAAGAGAGAAACGCGAGACGCAGCACTTCCATCGTCCGCTGACGAAAACTAGCGGTGCTGGCAGCAATAGCCTGTTCTTCAGCCGCCGCACGGTGGAACAAACGCAGCGTTTCGCGTCCGCGCAGACGGTCGTAAAAATCACCGCTCAGCCGCGATAGCGCGAGAAAGTTACGCCGGCTGGCATCCGCTGCACCCATGCCAACCAGCGCCATAAACAGCGGGATCAGCGGTGCGGTAACCAGCAGAATCAACCCTGCAGCCCAGTTGACGGGAAATATGGCAATCAGAATTGCACAGGGAATAACCACTGCCAGCGTCATTTGTGGCAGATAGCGTGCATAGTAATCCTGCATTTGCTCAATCTGTTCAAGCAGCAGCGTTGACCAGCTGCCCGCAGGTTTGCCCTGTATCCAGGCAGGCCCAAGCGCATCAAGACGATCAAGCAGTTGCCGCCGCAGCGCCCGCCGGATAGCAAGACCGGCGCGGAATCCCGCCATCTCCCGTCCATAGTTAAAACCGGCGCGCAACAGAAAGCAGAGCAGCAATAGCAGAAACTGAGCAACCAGCGCCGAACGGGGCTGATGAGACACGATTAGCTGGTGCAGTAGCGTAGCCATCAGCCACGCCTGCGCAATAAGGATGATTGCGGAGGCAAAACCGCATAGTGCAGCCAGCCGCAGGGCATTTGCGCCAGAAGCTCGCTGCTGCCGTAACCAGCTCAGCACTGTCTGTTGCCGTGATCTATTCATACTGTCGTCTGCTCTTCTGAATCAGGGCGAAACCCGGATAAAGTATCAGGTTATTGCGATCGGCAGCACTTTAGCACGCTGTATATAAAAAAGGCGACCTGAACAGGTCGCCTTTATATAATTATGATCAGATTATTAACAACTTACCGATCGTTTTTAACCAGACCATCGAGATAGCGCTCTGCATCCAGCGCAGCCATACAGCCGGTGCCGGCTGATGTAATCGCCTGACGATAGGTATGATCCATGACATCACCTGCGGCAAAGACGCCCGGAATACTGGTTTGGGTCGCGTTACCGTGCAGGCCGGACTGTACTTTAATGTAGCCATTCTCCAGCGCCAGCTGGCCCTCGAAAATGGCGGTGTTTGGGCTATGACCAATCGCCACAAACAGGCCTGCTACCTCAAGTGATTCTGCAGGCTCACCGTTAGTTGCCAGTAGCTTCACGCCCGTCACACCCATCTGGTCACCGGTCACTTCTTCCAGCGTACGATGCGTATGCAGCACAATATTGCCACTGCGCACTTTTTCCATCAGCCGGTCGATCAGAATCTTCTCTGCGCGGAAGGTGTCACGGCGGTGGATCAGGTGCACCTCAGACGCGATGTTGGCAAGGTACAGCGCCTCTTCAACAGCAGTATTGCCTCCGCCGATTACCGCAACTTTCTGGTTGCGATAGAAAAATCCGTCGCAGGTTGCACAGGCAGAGACGCCCCGGCCCTTAAACGCCTCTTCAGAAGGCAGACCCAGATAGCGTGCCGATGCGCCCGTCGCAATAATCAGAGCGTCCGCCGTATATTCGCCGCTGTCACCGGTCAGGCGAAAAGGGCGCTGCTGCAGATCAACGGTATGAATATGATCGAACAGGATTTCGGTATTGAATTTTTCGGCATGCGCATGCATACGCTCCATCAGCGACGGCCCGGTCAGGTCGTGCGGGTCGCCTGGCCAGTTTTCAACTTCGGTGGTCGTCGTAAGCTGGCCGCCCTTTTCCAGACCGGTAACCAGCACCGGATTCAGGTTAGCGCGTGCCGCATAAACTGCAGCGGTATAACCGGCTGGGCCTGAGCCCAGGATAAGCAGTTTGCTGTGTTTGGCCGTACTCATGCATTCCTCAGTGTGTTTCTGACAACAGTGATTTTGATTGTAGGGAAATTAGGACAGCAAAAAAAGCTTTGCACCATTTTGTTAGCAATTGCTGCAAGCGGCGTAGACGATGAAACGTATCTTTGCTGCAGCGTTGCGCTAAAAGAGTGCATTCTGAGTAAATAAAGGACATCACTGCCCTGAAAATATCATTTAAAAACAGGGCTCCAGTACGGTATCTGGCATCTTGTACTGAATTTAGATGTTTTACTTTGACAATCGCCTGCGCATTTGCGAAAACATTGGAAGAAGCAGAGAGTCTCTGACGGTTCAGAATGGTAATTCATCACTGTTTTGCGCGGCGGCGTCAGAAAATCTCAGCCTGACATTGGTAATGACGCATGATGTGGACAGACAGCATGCGTCATACGGATGGTGCGTGACTGCACAGGCTTATGGTCTTCAATTCAGTAAGGCTCTGAAATACGCATTTTTCAGGGTGTGGCAGGCATAGGGAAGGAATTAAGAGAGACAATAATAATGGTAGACAATAAAAAGCGCCCCGGAAAAGATCTGGATCGTATCGACAGAAATATCCTGAATGAACTGCAAAAAGATGGCCGTATCTCCAATGTTGAGCTTTCCAAGCGCGTAGGCCTTTCGCCAACGCCATGCCTTGAGCGTGTTCGCCGTCTGGAGCGACAGGGCTTTATCCTGGGCTACACCGCGCAGCTCAACCCCCACTATCTTGATGCATCCCTACTGGTGTTTGTTGAGATTACTCTGAATCGCGGTGCCCCTGACGTGTTTGAGCAATTTAACGCCGCAGTGCAAAAACTTGAGGAAACTCAAGAGTGTCACCTCGTTTCCGGTGACTTTGACTATCTGCTGAAAACCCGCGTGCCTGATATGTCTGCCTATCGCAAACTGCTGGGAGAAACCTTGCTGCGCCTGCCAGGCGTAAACGACACCCGTACCTATGTCGTGATGGAAGAGGTTAAACAGAGTAACCGGCTGGTCATTAAAACCCGCTAACGCAGGGAAGGTGCAAAGCGTGCAGGATTTAGGTACACTCCTGTGAATTCATACAGGACCAGCGTCGGGCTCTTCCGGCGCTGTTGCCTTCTTATTTTACAGGCACCTGGAGAGTTCTCTTGAGCCAGGAATACACAGAAGATAAAGATGTTTCGTTACAACCGCTGAGCAGTGGACGTCGTCTGCTCGAGGCGTTGCTCATCCTTGTAGCCCTGTTCGCCATCTATCTGATGGTGTCACTGGTGAGTTTTAACCCTTCCGATCCCAGCTGGTCTCAGACCGCATGGCATGAACCTATCCATAATATCGGGGGTAGCGTTGGCGCCTGGCTGGCAGATACTTTGCTGTTTATCTTTGGCGTGATGGCCTATGCCATTCCACCCGTTATCCTGGGCCTGTGCTGGATCACTTTTCGTCAGCGCGATCGGCAGGATTATATCGACTATTTTGCCGTTGGATTACGTCTGATAGGCGTGCTGGCGCTGGTGGTGACTACCTGCGGCCTGGCTGCGCTGAATGTGGATGATATCTGGTACTTCGCCTCGGGCGGTGTTATCGGCAGTCTGGTCAGCAATGCTATGGCGCCGTGGCTTCATGGAGCAACCGGCACGCTGACGCTGCTCTGTATCTGGGCTGCAGGTATCACACTCTATACTGGCTGGTCATGGCTCGCTATCGCTGAAAAAATCGGGAGCGTGGTAATGGGCGTGCTGACGTTCGCCAGTAACCGCTCTCGTCATGACGATCGCTGGGAAGAAGATGAGTATGATGAGGACGCGGATGTTCCAGCGCGTCCGGCTGTAGCGCTTCAGGCTGCTGACGAAGAGGACGTGCTGCTGGCTGCGCCGCGAACGCCCGCGCCTGCACCTGCTGCTGAGCTGGCCAGTGAACCCCTGCTGGCCAAAGCGTCCAGCGCAACCGCTGCGGCACTGTCTGCAGTGAGTGAAGCTGCCCGTCAGGCACCGCCCGCTTCGGCTCCTGTAGCAGAACCTGTACTGGCGGTTGAGCCAGCGGCTACACAGGCTGCGGTGCCGCAACCGGTCGCATCTCAACCGGTTGTTGCAGCCACGCCAGCACCACAGACGCCACCCCTCTATCATTTTGAACTGCCGGAAGAGCCTGTCGCGTCACCTGCTGTACAGGATGAAGATGGCCCGCGTATGGGCGACTGGCAAAGTGCCGATCGCTTTTCTGCTGTTGCCCCTGCATTTACGGCCGCTGCGGCCACAGGTGCTGCCACTGCTGCCGTACAGCGTGCGGAAGAGTCGCTGTCGCCTGTTTTTGACATTGTGCCTGAGCGCGATCGTAACCCGCAGGTAAAGCAGGGTATTGGTCCGGAGCTGCCGCGACCCAACAAAGTTAAACTGCCGACCCGACGTGAACTTGCCTCTTATGGAATTAAACTGCCTTCACAGCGTATGGCAGAAGAGAAAGCGCGTGAAGAAGCAGAGCAGCAGCAGCCGGATGTGAGTGCCACGCTGCATCAGCCGCAGTATGAAGAAGACGCTGCGCTTCAGGAAGCGCAGTTGCGTGATGCATTTCAGTCACAGCAGCAGCAGCGCTATGGTGAAAGCTGGGAGTCGCATACTGAAGAGGATGATCAGGAGGCGCAGCATCAGGCGCAGCTGGCAAGCCAGTTTGCGGCACAGCAGCAGCAGCGCTACAGCGCGCCACAGGAAGAAAAAGCGCCGGTGTTCAATCTGGATACCTCGGCTGCTTTTGACTTCTCACCCATGAAAGATCTGGTTGATGATACGCCGAGCGAACCGCTGTTTACTATCGCGGCCACGCCGGAACCTGAAGCGCAGTGGCAGCAGCCAGCCGTACCGGCAGCAGAACCTGTGGCGCCGCGGCAGCAGCCAGCTGTACCGGCAGCGGAACCGGCGGTGCAGCAGCAGCCAGTTGCACCGGCAGCGGAACCAGCGGTTCAATGGCAGCAGCCCGCCGTGCCGGTAGCGGAACCGGCTGTGCCCGCACAACCCGTTCCACCGCCTTCATACAGTGAAGCGGGCAGCACAGGATTTGCAGCAGAGCCAGAGCCTGCAGTCGCACCGGCTACTCCGGCGCAGGATAGTCTGTTTCACCCTTTCCTGGTGCGTCATGAACGACCACTGGAGAAACCTTCGACGCCGCTTCCGGTACTTGAGCTGCTGACAGCTCCGCCGGAAGAAGAAGAGCCCGTGGATATGTTTGCGCTGGAACAGACGGCGCGCCTGGTAGAAGCACGCCTGGCGGACTATCGGGTAAAAGCTGAAGTGGTAGGGATCTCTCCGGGCCCGGTGATTACCCGTTTTGAACTCGACCTGGCTCCGGGCGTTAAAGCAGCAAGGATCTCTAACCTCTCCCGCGATCTGGCGCGTTCGCTGTCAGCCGTGGCGGTGCGCGTGGTGGAGGTCATCCCCGGTAAACCTTATGTCGGGCTTGAGCTGCCGAACAAACATCGCCAGACAGTCTATCTGCGTGAAGTGCTGGATTGCGACAAATTCCGCGATAACCCCTCTCCTCTGTCAGTGGTGCTGGGTAAAGATATTTCCGGACAGCCTGTTGTTGCCGATCTGGCAAAAATGCCACACCTGCTGGTAGCCGGTACCACCGGTTCCGGTAAGTCGGTTGGCGTTAACACCATGATCATCAGCATGCTCTATAAAGCGACACCGGAAGAAGTGCGCTTTATTATGATCGACCCGAAAATGCTTGAGCTGTCAGTTTATGAAGGGATCCCACATCTGCTTACCGAGGTGGTAACCGACATGAAAGACGCGGCTAACGCGCTCCGCTGGAGCGTGGTAGAGATGGAGCGTCGCTACAAACTGATGTCTGCACTGGGCGTACGTAACCTTGCCGGTTATAACGAAAAAATCGAGCAGGCTGCGGCGATGGGCCGTCCGATTCCGGATCCGTTCTGGAAGCCGGGAGACAGCATGGACATGACACCGCCCGTGCTGGAGAAACTGCCTTACATCGTGGTGCTGGTAGATGAATTTGCCGACCTGATGATGGCCGTGGGTAAAAAGGTAGAAGAGCTGATAGCGCGTTTGGCGCAAAAAGCGCGTGCTGCCGGTATTCACCTGGTGCTGGCAACTCAGCGTCCGTCGGTTGACGTTATTACCGGTCTGATTAAAGCCAACATTCCTACCCGTATCGCTTTTACGGTATCAAGTAAAATTGACTCGCGTACTATTCTCGATCAGGGCGGCGCAGAATCGCTGCTGGGAATGGGTGATATGCTCTACATGCCGCCTAACTCCTCGATGCCGGTACGCGTGCATGGCGCATTCGTGCGCGATCAGGAAGTTCATGCTGTTGTGCAGGACTGGAAAGCGCGCGGACGCCCGCAGTATATTGACAGCATCACAGCGGGTGAGGAGAGCGAAGGCGGCGCAGGGGGCATGGATGGTGATGAAGAGCTCGATCCGCTATTCGATCAGGCAGTCTCCTTTGTGGTTGAGAAACGTCGTGCCTCTATCTCTGGCGTGCAGCGTCAGTTCCGCATCGGCTACAACCGTGCGGCACGTATCATTGAGCAGATGGAAGCACAGGGTATTGTTTCTGAGCCGGGCCATAACGGTAACCGCGAGGTGCTTTCACCGCCACCACATGAAATGTAACGCCGGCTGACAGCACTATTTTCCTCATGGGCCAGTTATTAACTGGCCCATTGTTTATCTGTTGCGCAATCTCCATATCTTTGGGACCTTTCGGCTTTTTCTTCTGTCGAAGAGACAATACGGCAACTACGTTTAATAGCAGTGAGTATCAGGAACAGTGAATAAGGAATCGAATCAGATGAAATTACGCGTTATTGCCTGTGGCCTGCTGGCCGGTTTTGTTTCAGCATCTGCACTGGCAGATGCCTCTGGCGATCTGCAGCAGCGCCTGAACAAAGTAAACAGCTTCCATGCCAGTTTTAGCCAGAAAGTAACCGACGGCAGCGGCGCTAATGTTCAGGATGGTGAAGGGGAGTTATGGGTTAAGCGTCCCAGCCTGTTTAACTGGCATATGACGGCACCAGATGAGAGCGTTATTGTCTCTGACGGTAAAAACCTGTGGTTCTATAACCCGTTTGTCGAACAGGCCAGCGTCAGCCTGTTGCAGAATGCCACCAGCAATACGCCCTTTATGCTTATCGCGCGCAATCAGCCCAGCGACTGGCAGCAGTACAATATCAAACAGCAGGGGGACAGCTTTGAGCTGACGCCAAAAAACAGCGACGGCAATCTGAAGCAGTTTACCATCAACGTCTCATCATCGGGCACCATCAATCAGTTCAGCGCGATTGAGCAGGATGGCCAGCGCAGCAGCTACCAGCTGAAGAGCCAGAAAAATGGTGCCATCAGTCCCGATAAATTTACCTTTACGCCACCAAAAGGGGTAACGGTAGACGACCAGCGTCAGTGAGGTTGAGTTGAGTAATCTCTCTCTGGATTTTGCCCCTTCAAATGCGTTTAAACCGCTGGCCGCCAGAATGCGGCCCGCCACGCTTCAGCAGTATATCGGCCAGCAGCATCTGCTCGCCCTGGGTAAACCGCTGCCGCGGGCGATTGAAGCCGGACAGCTGCACTCAATGATCCTGTGGGGCCCGCCGGGCACCGGAAAAACCACGCTGGCGGAGATCATCGCGCACTACGGCAACGCTGATGTGGAACGCATTTCAGCGGTGACGTCAGGCGTAAAGGATATTCGTGAAGCGATTGAACGTGCCCGGCAAAACCGCCATGCCGGTCGGCGTACTATCCTGTTTGTGGATGAGGTCCATCGCTTTAACAAAAGCCAGCAGGATGCTTTTCTGCCGCACATTGAAGACGGCACCATTACGTTTATTGGCGCGACTACGGAAAATCCTTCGTTTGAACTCAATTCTGCGCTGCTGTCGCGCGCGCGCGTTTATCTGCTCAAATCACTGACCACAGAAGATATTGAGCAGGTGCTGACGCAGGCGATGGAGGATAACACCCGTGGTTATGGCGACAGCGACATTGTGCTGCCTGATGCCACTCGCCGGATGATCGCCGAATTGGTAAGCGGTGATGCACGCCGGGCGCTTAATACGCTGGAAATGATGGCGGATATGGCAGATGTTAACGCAGAGGGTAAACGGGAGCTGACGCCGCAGTTGCTCACTGAAGTCGCCGGCGAGCGCGCGGCGCGCTTTGATAATCAGGGCGATCGCTTTTACGATCTTATCTCGGCGCTGCACAAATCGGTGCGCGGCTCTGCGCCCGACGCGGCGCTCTACTGGTATGCCAGAATCATAACCGCAGGCGGAGATCCGCTCTACGTCGCACGGCGCCTGCTGGCTATCGCCTCGGAAGATGTCGGCAATGCCGATCCGCGTGCAATGCAGGTAGCCATCTCAGCCTGGGACTGCTTTACGCGCGTCGGGCCGGCAGAAGGCGAGCGCGCGATTGCGCAGGCGATTGTCTATCTGGCGTGTGCGCCGAAAAGCAACGCAGTGTACACGGCTTTCAAAGCGGCGCTGCGCGATGCGCGCGAGCATCCAGACTATGATGTGCCGGACCATCTGCGTAATGCGCCGACAAAACTGATGAAAGAGATGGGGCTGGGCAAAAGCTATCGCTATGCGCATGACGAGCCCAACGCTTATGCGGCCGGCGAAGTCTTTTTTCCGCCGGAAATGCGCGACGTCCGTTATTACCATCCTGTGCCGCGCGGACTGGAAGGGAAGATCGGTGAAAAACTCGCCTGGCTGGCTGAGCAGGATCAAAATAGCCCGATAAAACGCTACCGCTGATAAACGCGTTACGGTAAGGTGAGCAAGGAATTCATTGCATTCCAGTGGGATGCAACCCCTCTTTTTTTCAATTAACCTTTTATTACACAGGATAAGCATGCTCGATCCCAATCTGCTGCGTAACGAGCCAGACGCAGTCGCAGAAAAACTGGCACGCCGGGGATTTAAACTGGATGTGGATACGCTGCGCTCCTTAGAAGAGCGTCGTAAAGTACTGCAGGTAGAGACAGAAAATCTGCAGGCTGAGCGTAATGCCCGATCCAAATCCATCGGTCAGGCAAAAGCCCGTGGGGAAGATATCGAGCCGCTGCGTCAGGAAGTGAATACGCTGGGTGAACGTCTGGATGCGGCAAAAGCTGAACTGGATGTGCTGCAAAATGCGATCCGCGATTTTGCGCTGGCGCTGCCAAACCTCCCGGCTGATGACGTTCCTCTGGGTAAAGATGACAGTGAGAACCTGGAAATCAGTCGCTGGGGGGAGCCGCGCCAGTTTGACTTCCCGGTTAAAGATCACGTGGAGCTGGGTGAATCGGTCAGGGGGCTGGATTTTGCCGCCGCCGTTAAACTGACCGGTTCCCGCTTTATCGTAATGCAGGGGCAGATTGCCCGCCTGCATCGCGCCCTGAGTCAGTTTATGATCGATCTGCACACGCAGGAGCACGGCTACCTGGAAACCTATGTGCCGTATCTGGTTAACCACGATACGCTGTATGGCACCGGGCAGCTGCCAAAATTTGGCGAAGACCTGTTTCACACCAAACCGCTGGGTGAAGAGGCGGGCAGCAGTAACTATGCGCTGATCCCTACCGCTGAAGTGCCGCTGACTAATCTGGTGCGTGATGAAATCGTCGAAGAAGAGAGTCTGCCAATCAGACTGACGGCGCATACGCCATGTTTCCGCTCTGAGGCAGGTTCGTACGGGCGCGATACGCGCGGGCTGATCCGTATGCACCAGTTCGACAAAGTTGAGATGGTGCAGATCGTTGCGCCGGAAACCTCTATGGATGCACTTGAAGCGCTGACCGGACATGCGGAGAAAGTGCTGCAACTGCTTAATCTTCCCTACCGTAAAGTGCTGCTCTGCACCGGTGATATGGGCTTTGGCGCAGTGAAAACCTACGATCTCGAAGTCTGGCTGCCGGCGCAGGATACCTACCGTGAAATCTCCTCCTGCTCCAACATGTGGGATTTCCAGGCGCGTCGTATGCAGGCACGCTGCCGCAGCAAAAGTGATAAAAAGCCGCGCCTGCTGCATACGCTGAACGGATCGGGGCTGGCGGTAGGTCGTACGCTGGTTGCAGTACTGGAAAACTATCAGCAGGCCGATGGCCGGATTGCCGTCCCGGACGTGCTGCGTCCTTATATGGGCGGTCTGGAGTATATTGGCTGATCGTACCCTGATTAAAGAACCCGGCGCTGGCCGGGTTTTTTTATGGGCAATATCGTTCGCAGCAATGCCTTTTCCCTGCAAAGTTATCACAAATAAACGTTATCGAAGAACGCCGGCAGTTAAGCGCTAAAAATCTGTAAATTCATAGTGATAGATTTTAATCCGGCTTTGTTTATTATGCTTCTAACCGCCTGAAGATAAAAAAAATAAATTGTTCAGCAGCAAATTGTGCGGTGCCTTTTTTCTCTTCGTTGACTTTCCGTTTTCCAGTGGCAAACTGCGCGCAATTCTCGCTTCTTTCCATTGGTTTTATCCTTATGCTTACCTGGTCGCGCCCCGTCCTGCTGCTGCTCTGCGGCTTAATGCTGATGACGGTTTCTATCGCTGTGCTTAATACGCTGGTGCCGCTCTGGCTTGCTCATGAGCAGCTGCCTACCTGGCAGGTAGGCATGGCGAGTTCCGCCTATTACACCGGCAATCTGGCGGGCACGCTGCTGGCTGGCTGGCTGATTGCGCGCTACGGTTTTAATCGTTGCTTTTATTTTGCCAGCGTGCTGTTTGCTCTGGCGACGATGGGAATGGTGCTGCTGGAAGGGTTCTCCAGCTGGACGCTGCTGCGCTTCAGCGCTGGCGTAGGCTGTGCGCTGATCTGGGTGGTAGTGGAAAGCGCGCTGCTCTGCAGCGGTACGGTGCGTAACCGCGGTCAGCTGCTGGCTGCCTATATGATTGTCTATTATCTTGGTACGGTGGCCGGGCAGCTGCTGGTCAGCAGCGTCTCCACTAAACTGCTGCACGTTATCCCCTGGGTGACGGCGCTGATTGTCTGCGCGATACTGCCACTGCTTTTTGTACAGGTGAGTATGGTAGCGGAGAGCGAAGAGGCCTCCACCACCCGCATCTGGAGCATGCTGCGCCGCCGCAGTTCACGCCTCGGGATCAACGGCTGCATTATTTCCGGCATTGTACTGGGATCACTCTATGGTCTGATGCCGCTCTATCTGTCGCATCGCGGTATGAGCGATGCTTCAGTAGGCTACTGGATGGCGCTGCTGGTGAGTTCCGGTATTATCGGACAGTGGCCTGTCGGGCGTCTGGCCGATCGCTTTGGCCGTCTGATGGTCCTGCGCGTGCAGGTGTTTGTTGTGATCCTCGGCGCCATGGCGATGCTGGGTGATACGGCAATGGCGCCGGCGCTGTTTGTGCTGGGGCTGGCAGGCTTTACGCTCTACCCGGTTGCTATGTCATGGGCCTGTGAGACCGTTGCACACCACGAACTGGTGGCGATGAATCAGGCGCTGCTGTTCAGTTATACCGTAGGCAGCCTGGTGGGACCGGCAATGACCTCAATGCTGATGCAGCATTACTCTGACCAGCTGCTGTTTGTAATGATCGCTGCGGTGGCGCTGGTCTATCTGGTAATGCTGCTGCGCAAAGCCGATCATCATGCGACGCCGGTGGCGCACGCCTGACAGGTTCAAACATCAGAGAGAGCATGCCGCTCTCTCTGGTTTTTAATACATGACGTTGTGGCCGTAGCCCGCCAGAATTCCTTTGATGCGCTCCATCGTCTCTTTTGCTGGCGGCCTGACGCCCTCCAGCTGATACGTTTCCCCCATAGCCTGCCATTTATGCTTGCCCAGCTCGTGATAGGGAAGCAGCTCTATTTTTTCCACATTCTGCATCTCCGCAGTAAACCGGCCGAGCCGGTGCGCGGAGTCATCGTCATCTGAATAGCCCGGCACCACCACATAGCGGATCCAGGTGCGTTTATTGATTTTCTGCAGATAGCGGGCAAAATCGAGCGTGCGATGATTAGAAACGCCGGCCAGAATTTCATGGATCTCATCATTAATCTGTTTCAGATCCAGCATCACCAGATCGGTTACCTCCAGCAGCTCATCGATTACCGGCTCATAGCGCCGCACAAAACCGTTGGTATCGAGGCAGGTGTGAATGCCCGCCTGTTTACAGGCGCGGAACCAGTCACGCACAAACTCCGCCTGCAGGATCGCCTCGCCGCCGGAGGCAGTTACCCCTCCGCCGGACGCCGTTATAAAATGACGGTAGGCAAGCACATCCTGCATCAGCTCATCAACCGTCACCGTTTTGCCGCCGTGGGTATTCCAGGTGTCGCGGTTATGGCAGTAGAGACAGCGCATCAGGCAGCCCTGGAAAAATGTGATGAAACGAATGCCGGGACCGTCAACGGTTCCGCAGGATTCAATAGAGTGAATACGACCGACAGCAGACATAGCGATGGTTCTCCGGATTAGCCTGTTTCAGGCAACGCAATCTTTGTTGCGCTCAGCAGGGAAGTCAGTTTTGCCAGCGTGCCCGCGTCAGCACGCTGCCAAAACGGACTCTGAAACAGGGCCCCCTCAGGGAGCCCTGTTTATCATCAGAGTGAGGCAGTAAAGGTGCGGGTGATCACATCCTGCTGCTGCTCACGGGTCAGCGAATTGAAGCGCACTGCATAACCCGAAACGCGTATGGTGAGCTGCGGATAATTTTCCGGATGCGCCATCGCGTCCAGCAGCATATCGCGATTCATGACGTTGACATTCAGATGCTGGCCGCCTTCCAGGTCCGCTTCATGATGGAAATAACCATCCATCAGGCCCGCAAGGTTTGATTTCCGCACCTCATCATCTTTGCCGAGCGCATTGGGCACGATGGAGAAGGTGTAGGAGATGCCATCTTTTGCATAGGCAAACGGCAATTTAGCCACTGAGGTCAGCGAGGCTACGGCCCCTTTCTGATCGCGTCCGTGCATCGGATTGGCACCCGGGCCGAACGGCGCACCGGCGCGGCGACCATCCGGAGTATTACCGGTCTTTTTGCCATATACCACGTTTGAGGTAATGGTCAGCACGGACTGGGTTGGCACGGCGTTGCGATAGGTCCGGAGCTGCTGAATCTTTTTCATAAAGCGTTCAACCAGATCGCAGGCCAGATCGTCGACGCGCGGGTCATTATTACCGAACTGCGGATAATCGCCCTCAATGTCAAAGTCGGTGGCCAGCCCGTCAGCATCACGTATGGGTTTCACCCGGGCATACTTGATGGCAGAGAGAGAGTCCGCTGCCACTGAGAGCCCGGCAATCCCGCATGCCATGGTGCGATAAACGTCGCGATCGTGCAGCGCCATCAGCGCAGCTTCATAGCTATATTTATCGTGCATATAGTGGATGATGTTCAGCGCGGTGACATACTGCTGCGCCAGCCAGTCCATAAAGTGATCCATGCGTGCCATGACTGTCTCAAAGTCGAGCACTTCATCGGTAATAGGCGCCTCTTTTGGCCCGACCTGCATTTTGAGTTTTTCATCCATCCCGCCATTGATGGCGTACAGCAGCGTTTTGGCCAGGTTGGCACGCGCGCCGAAGAACTGCATCTGTTTGCCGACAATCATCGGACTGACGCAGCAGGCGATAGCGTAGTCGTCATTATCAAAGTCAGGACGCATCAGGTCATCATTTTCATACTGCAGTGACGAGGTATCGATGGAGACTTTAGCCGCATATTTTTTAAAGTTGAGCGGCAGCTTTTCGGACCAGAGAATGGTCATGTTAGGCTCAGGGGAGGGGCCCATGGTATAGAGCGTATTCAGGAAGCGGAACGTGGTTTTTGTCACCAGCGTGCGTCCGTCGACGCCCATTCCGGCGAGTGATTCCGTCGCCCAGATAGGGTCGCCTGAGAACAGCTCGTCATATTCCGGCGTGCGCAGGAAACGCACCATGCGCAGTTTCATGACCAGATGGTCAATCAGCTCCTGCGCCTGCTCTTCAGTGAGCCTGCCAGCCTGCATATCGCGTTCAATATAAATATCCAGGAAAGTAGATACGCGACCAAATGACATTGCGGCGCCGTTTTGCGATTTTACGGCCGCCAGATAACCAAAATAGGTCCACTGTACCGCTTCCTGCGCGGTGGTGGCCGGCAGAGAGATATCACAGCCATATTTTGCCGCCATCGCTTTGATCTGACCCAGCGCACGGTGCTGTTCAGCGATCTCTTCGCGCAGGCGAATGGTGGCTTCCAGATCCACGCCGTTTTCCATATCGTGCTGCAGCGACGTGAACTGTGCGACTTTGTCCTGCATCAGATAGTCAATGCCGTAGAGCGCAACGCGACGGTAATCACCAATAATACGACCACGGCCGTAGGCGTCAGGCAGCCCGGTCAGTACGCCTGATTTACGGCAGCGCAGAATATCCGGCGTATAGACGTCAAATACGCCCTGGTTATGGGTTTTACGATAATCCGTAAAGATTTTTTTTAGCGCCGGATCGAGCTCACGTCCATAGACTTTACAGGAGCCTTCCACCATTTTGATGCCGCCAAACGGAATAATGGCACGTTTCAGTGGCGCGTCAGTCTGCAGACCAACGATAGTTTCCAGAGATTTGTCGATATAGCCTGCATCATGCGAGGTAATGGTGGAGGCCAGATTGGTATCAAAATCTACCGGCGCATGCGTACGGTTCTCGATTTTGATCCCTTCCAGTACGCGGTTCCACAGTGCCGTTGTCGCGGGGGTGGCACCGGCGAGAAACGATTCGTCGCCTTCATACGGCGTATAGTTATTCTGGATAAAGTCGCGTACGTTAACGCAGCTTTGCCACTCCCCGGCCTTGAATCCTTCCCAGGCTGTTGCCATTTTTTCATTCAGTTCGGACATGATATACCTGCCTTGTTTAAGGAGACTCTCTTGCCGGACGCATTGCTGCCCCCGGACACAATTACGCTGCCGGCGCAGAACCGCGCAGATAGATAACCCAGTAAGTCAATCCAACCAGTACACCGCCGCCGATAATATTGCCGAGCGTGACCGGGATCAGATTGTTGAAAATGAAATCGCTGAAATTGAGTGCCGGAAATTGAGCGGCAGTGGTACCGGTCAGCTGCCAGAACTCCGGTGCGGCAAAATCGCGGATCAGGATGGCCATCGGGATCAGAAACATATTGGCGATGCTGTGTTCAAAGCCGCTGGCAACAAACATCGCCACCGGCAGAATCATGGCAATCATCTTGTCAGTCAGGCTGCGTCCGGAATAGCTCATCCAGACGGCCAGACAGACCAGCAGATTAGCCAGCGTGCCCAGTGCTACGGCCTCTGCAAAGCTGTGATGCATCTTGTGATCGGCGGTTTGCAGCAGATTAAGTCCCCACGCACCCCCAGCCACCATATGCTCACCGGCCAGCCAGATCAGCATGACGAAAAAGAGCGCGCCGCACAGGTTGCCGACGTAGACATTCAGCCAGTGGCGGGCCAGCTGCAGCCAGCTGATACGCCCGCTGGCTTTGGCCACGACAATAAGAACAGTTGAGGTAAAGAGATCGGCACCGCATACCACCACCAGCATCAGACCCAGCGAAAAGCAGATGCCCCCTATGAGTCTGGCCACGCCCCACGGCAGCAGTGTGCTGCCAGTGGTCGCGGTGATATAGAACACAAAGGCGATCGAGATAAAGACGCCGGCGGTAATGGCAAGGAAAAAGGTCGTAAGGGGATGTTTAGTTGCTTTATAGACGCCCGCCTCTTCAGCAACTTTAGCCATTGCCGCAGGCAATAAAGCATTAAAGGGGTTGTCAGCTTTCACGCTTACGCTCTCCGTAACAGGTCTGAGGAGATGCTAACAAAGCCGGTAAGCAGCGGACTTGATATGGATCATCTTTAGTCAGGAGAAGAAAGAGGGAATAGCATTAAATTCATTCAAGTTATTGAATTTAAATAAATAAAATAATTTTAAAATATGCAGATTTATTTTAATGGCAGGTGTAACGCGGTAAAAAAACAGGTACAGCCGTCTGGCCATACCTGTTTCACTGGCGTCAGTAAACAACGCCCACGCAGTGCTTACACCGCGGACCAGTAGCGGCGTTTTGCTGCCTGCAGTTTTTCATACGCCGCCAGCAGCGCCTGATGAGCAGGTAGCGCATGCAGATCTTCATCGATGGCCTGCAGACCATAAAATGGCGCTTCACCGCTAAGGGCAGCAGACGCGGCGTCAACCGCCGCCTGACCATACATCCGGACAAACGCACGATGATACTGCACCGGTTCGCGCTCATCTTCCATAGCCAGCAGCAGCAGCGTCTGCAGACAGCGATAATAATTAGCACGCTCTGCGCTGAAAATTGACTGGTTGAACTCCATGGTCCACTCCGTCCAGATCAGCGCCTGATCGAGATCGCCTCCCGCCAGCGCCAGCATCGCTTTCAGCTCGCCGATACGCAGTGTATACCAGCCATTATCTTTGCCGGTTGCAAGACCCAGCAGCTCACGCACGCGGGTGAAGTCATCATGGCCCTCTTCATCCAGCTGTTCAATGAGCGCCAGATAGGCCTCAGGCTGCCACTCGCTGGCCGGCAGTGCCAGCAGCGTTTCACGCAGTGAAGCGCCCATATTGTTATTAGCCAGCAGCAGATCTTCCGCCGGATAGATGTCGGACATACCCGGTACGATAATGCGGCAGGCATACACGCCCAGATGTTCATAATCTGCGATATAAACTTCTTTATCTTCTGCAGCAAAGATGGCCATCAGCGTAGCGAACTCTTCCTGGGTCGTGCCGGCAAAGCTCCAGTCCACAAACGGATAGTCTGCTTCATCTTTAAACATATCCCAGGAGATCAGACCGCTGGAATCGATAAAGTGTGTCTCCAGGTTTGCATGCTCAGCCACTTCTTCATCGTCAAAGGTCGGCGGCGTAAAGACATCCAGATCTTTAAGACCCCGGCCCTGCAGAAGTTCAGTAACGGTGCGTTCCAGCGCCACGCCAAAGTCAGGATGGGCACCAAATGAGGCAAAGCAGGTACCATTGGCCGGGTTGAACAGCACTACGCAGATAACCGGATAGTTGCCGCCCAGGGAGGCGTCGTAAGCGAAGATAGGAAAGCCTTCCGCTTCCAGTCGCCCGATAGCTTCAATTACATCGGGATAACGCTGCATCACCTCAGCCGGAATTTCAGGCAGGCTGATGGATTCAGCGATAATACGGTTTTTAATATGACGCTCAAAAACCTCAGACAGCCCCTGTACGCGTGCTTCATTCGCGGTATTGCCTGCGGACATGCCGTTAGAGACATAAAGGTTGCCGATAATATTCATCGGGATATACACAGTCTGCTGATCGGACTGACGCGTGAACGGCAGGCCACAAATGCCGCGCGCGGTATTGCCGGACTGCAGATCGATTAAATCCGCCGCGCTCAGGCTGGCGTCTGGATCGTAAAACTGATGCAGGCGTGCATCAAGAATGCCTTCAGGCAGGCTTTCGTCATCCGGCAGTGCAAACCACTTCTCATTCGGATAGTGAACAAAATCGCCGTTCGCGATGGTTTTACCCAGCCAGAAATCCGCAAAAAAGTAGTTGGTTGAGAGGCGTTCAAAATATTCACCCAGCGCTGAAGCCAGTGCCGCTTTTTTACTGGCACCCTTGCCGTTGGTAAAGCAGAGCGGGCAATCGCGATCGCGAATATGTACGGACCAGACGTGCGGAACCGGATTCAGCCATGAAGCCTCTTCAATATTAAAACCCAGATCCTGCAGTTTTTGCTGGAAGCGGGCGATGGAGTCTTCCAGCGCGGCATCTTTTCCTGGAATAAACGTTTGCGTCATAGTGGCGCTCTCTCAAGTCGATAAGGTGGGCGTAAAGCGCGCAATAATACGGGTTTTACCGCAGTGGCGCTATCATCCCCGGCATTTTCTCCCGGCGTAACGCCGACAGAGCCAACAGCCGGCCACGGCCGGGCAGGCCTGGTGCAGCCCGCCTCACAATATCCCGCAGTGCGTTACATTTGTAATATAAGCTGCGGCCAGGTGTGCCTCAGAAATGTGATCGCGGCCGGATAAATGATTGCAGCCGCCCGGAGGCAATGATAAAACCGGAGAGAGATTCATAACCGTTCAAGCAGAGAGTGGTGAGGGGACATGACGCAGGTTTACAATTTTAGCTCCGGCCCGGCAATGCTGCCGGTGGAAGTACTTCGTCGCGCAGAGCAGGAGCTGACCAACTGGCATGGTTTAGGCACGTCAGTGATGGAGATTAGCCACCGCAGTAAAGAGTTTATGGCCGTGGCAGAAGCGGCGGAACAGGATTTTCGCGATCTGCTTAAAATCCCGGCCAATTACAAAGTTTTATTCTGTCATGGTGGTGCCCGTGCGCAGTTCGCGGCGATCCCGGGGAACCTGCTGGGTGAGGCGACAACGGCTGATTACATCGATGGCGGTTACTGGGCACACAGTGCAATTAAAGAAGCAGAAAAATATTGCACGCCAAACGCGATTGATATCAAAACCACGCTGGACGGCAAGCGCGCGCTGCTGCCTATGCGCGACTGGCAGCTAAGCGACAATGCCGCTTATGTGCATTTCTGTCCTAATGAAACCATTGATGGTCTGGCGATTGATGAAGAGCCCGATTTCGGCAATAAAACCGTGGTGGCCGATCTATCTTCTACCATTCTCTCCCGGCCTATCGATGTCAGCCGCTATGGTCTGATTTATGCCGGTGCGCAGAAAAATATTGGCCCGGCGGGGCTGACGCTGGTTGTAGTACGTGAGGATCTGCTGGGCAAAGCCCAGCGCTACGTACCTTCTATTCTTGACTACAGCGTGCTGGCAGAAAACGACTCAATGTTTAATACGCCGCCTACTTTCGCCTGGTATCTTTCTGGTCTGGTCTTCAAATGGCTGAAAGAGAAAGGCGGCATCAGTGAGATGGATAAGCTGAATCAGGCAAAAGCTGAGCTGCTCTATGGCACCATTGATAACAGCAGTTTTTATCGTAATGAGGTTGCCAGCGCAAACCGCTCACGTATGAATGTTCCGTTCCAGCTGGCAGATGACTCACTGGATAAGTTATTCCTGGAAGAGTCGCTGAAGGCAGGTTTGCATGCGCTGAAGGGCCACCGTGTTGTGGGCGGTATGCGTGCATCTATCTACAACGCCATGCCGCTGGAAGGCGTTAAAGCGCTGACCGAATTTATGACAGAGTTCGAGCGTCGTCACGGCTGATCTGTGTTTCACGCCAGCTTGTCTGGTATCAGACCCCGTCAACAGACGGGGTTTCGTATTTTTGGAGATTTCGTTTCACATGCAGGACTCCCTGACTCTTCAACCGATTGCCCGCATCGACGGCACGGTCAACCTGCCGGGTTCAAAAAGCGTTTCAAACCGTGCACTGCTGCTGGCCGCGCTGGCTAACGGCACGACGCGCCTGACTAACCTGCTTGACAGCGATGATGTAAAACATATGCTCACTGCGCTGCAGGCGCTGGGCGTCAGCTACACGCTTTCCGCTGACCGCACCGTATGCGAAGTTACAGGCAACGGTGGCGCCCTTCATGCGGAGCAGACGCTGGAACTGTTTCTTGGTAATGCGGGCACCGCAATGCGCCCGCTGGCTGCTGCACTCTGCCTGGGCGACCACGCCGTGGTGTTAACCGGTGAGCCGCGCATGAAAGAGCGTCCTATCGGTCACCTGGTCGATGCGCTGCGTCAGGGTGGGGCCAGTATTGATTATCTGGAACAGCGTGATTATCCGCCGCTGCGCCTGAACGGTGGTTTCACCGGCGGTGACGTCAGCGTTGATGGCAGCGTATCCAGCCAGTTTCTGACTGCGCTGCTGATGACTGCGCCGCTGGCGCAGCAGGATACCTGTATCACGATCGCAGGCGATCTGGTTTCTAAACCTTATATTGATATCACGCTGCATCTGATGCGCTGCTTTGGCGTAGAAGTTGAAAACCAGCATTATCAGCGGTTTATTGTTAAAGGTCAGCAGCAGTATCAGTCACCGGGCGAATACCTGGTGGAAGGGGACGCCTCTTCAGCTTCCTATTTCCTCGCTGCAGCGGCCATTCGCGGCGGCACCGTACGGGTTACCGGCATTGGCCGTAATAGCGTGCAGGGCGATATCCGCTTTGCTGACGTACTGGAAAAAATGGGCGCGGTGATCGAGTGGGGGGATAACTACATCGCCTGTACACGCGGTGAACTGAACGCCATCGACATGGACATGAACCATATCCCGGACGCAGCGATGACTATCGCAACGACGGCGCTGTTTGCACAGGGCACTACGCTGATGCGTAATATTTACAACTGGCGCGTGAAAGAAACCGATCGTCTGGCGGCCATGGCAACTGAACTACGTAAAGTGGGCGCAGAAGTCGAAGAGGGCCACGATTTTATCCGGATTACGCCACCTGCGCAGCTGCAGCACGCAGATATCGGCACCTATAACGATCACCGTATGGCGATGTGCTTTTCTCTGGTTGCACTGTCCGATACGCCGGTAACGATCCTCGATCCAGGCTGTACAGCCAAAACCTTCCCGGACTATTTCCGGCAGCTGGCAAAAGTCAGCCACGCTTCCTGATAGCCCGATCCGGCGTATGTGCGCCGGATCGCTTTGCACTCCACTGGTCTTTCTGCACAGAAAATCATCTGAAAAAGCGCAAACTGTCACCGTTGTCGACGTGCAGGGGTAACTAACCGGCTGCAGGCAGCGTATACTACTTCGCAATTCAGACAGTCCCTGGACTGTTAATAAGCAGGCTGTAACAGGAGAGAACAATGACGGTAATCGCCCCGGTAATTACTATCGATGGCCCAAGCGGCGCAGGGAAAGGGACGTTATGCAAAGCGATGGCAGAGTCATTGCGGTGGCATCTGCTCGACTCTGGCGCGATCTACCGCGTGCTGGCGCTCGCCGCGCTGCATCACCAGGTGGATATTGAATCGGAAGAGGCGCTGGTGCCGATGGCCGCCCATCTTGACGTTCGTTTTCTTTCGGCTGACGGCGAAATGCAGGTGGTGCTGGAAGGTGAGGATGTGACCAGCGAGATCCGCACGCAGGAGGTAAGCAATACCGCTTCACGTGTTGCAGCCTTCCCGCGCGTGCGCGAAGCGCTGCTGCGTCGCCAGCGCGCTTTTCGTGAAGAGCCTGGCCTGATTGCCGACGGGCGCGATATGGGCACGGTGGTTTTTCCCGATGCGCCAGTGAAGATTTTCCTTGATGCCAGCCCGGAAGAACGCGCTCAGCGACGTATGCTGCAGTTGCAGAAAAGCGGCATTGATGTTAACTTTGAGCGCCTTTTATCCGAGATAAAGGAACGCGACGACCGCGATCGTAATCGCGCTATCGCCCCTTTGGTGCCTGCCGCTGATGCTCTGGTGCTGGATTCAACCAGCATGTCGATTGAGCAGGTGATTGAGCAGGCACTTGATTACGCCCGGCAAAAACTGGGTGTATAATCTTTCGGTGACAGAATTGCTGTAACCCTGTACCACGGAACCGGTGCCGGGCATGTGAAACAACCCCATCCGACAGTGACGTCAGGTGGACGTTAAATTGAAGAATCCTAAGATTATCAATATGACTGAATCTTTTGCTCAACTCTTTGAAGAGTCCCTGAAAGAAATCGAAACCCGTCCGGGTTCCATTGTTCGTGGCGTTGTTGTCTCTATCGACAAAGACGTCGTGCTGGTTGATGCGGGTCTGAAATCTGAATCTGCAATTCCTGCAGAGCAGTTCAAGAACGCAGCTGGCGAACTGGAAATCCAGGTGGGCGACGAAGTTGACGTTGCTCTGGACGCAGTAGAAGACGGCTTCGGTGAAACCCTGCTGTCCCGTGAGAAAGCTAAACGTCATGAAGCTTGGATCACGCTGGAAAAAGCTTACGAAGACGCTGAAACTGTTACCGGTGTTATCAACGGCAAAGTTAAAGGTGGCTTCACAGTTGAGCTGAACGGTATTCGTGCGTTCCTGCCAGGTTCAC